>Ga0210408_10000015_pt1 | contig 255658 bp, 248 predicted proteins | sample IncBWH4MmetaG_FD_155471 | JGI IMG/M metagenome (GOLD analysis project Ga0210408, IMG submission 155471) | Forest soil microbial communities from Barre Woods Harvard Forest LTER site, Petersham, Massachusetts, United States - Inc-BW-H-4-M | ecosystem: Environmental > Terrestrial > Soil >...
GGAATGGCGGTCCCGGCCATCCGCGTCGGGGCTGGTGGCCACCGGCCCCGACGCACCTCTCAGCTTGCGCCGATTCGGCTTCGCCAACATGCAAGGGGGACCACGCTGCGTAGCAGCGTGGTGGAGGGGGCGCCGGCAGCGCCGTCACTCAAGCGTTGAAAGGTGTACGCAACCGGCCAAGTTTGTTAGATAGCGCGGGAATCGCTTTACCGGGGAGCCCCCTCCACCGCGCTTGCGCGCGGTCCCCCTCCCCCGCTTCGCTGCGCTACGCAGGGGAGGATGATAACGCTCATGAAAACGCTAGCCCGCTGGGCGCGACAGTTCGGTCTGGCGCGGGCGGTGTGCACGGTGCTGCTATTCGCGCTGGTGCCGCTGCGCGTGTTCGACCCGCCGCCGCTGCAAGAGCTGCGGCTGCGCACCTTCGACCTGTTCCAGGTCTTTCGCCCGCGCGAGCAGACGTTCCAACCGGTCGTCATCGTCGACATCGACGAAGCAAGCCTCAAGGAGATCGGGCAATGGCCGTGGCCGCGGACGCTCGTGGCCGACCTGATCACGCGGCTCAAGGAGCAGGGCGCGCTGGTGATCGGCTTCGACATCATCTTTGCCGAGCCCGACCGCATGTCGCCCGCGGTCGCTGCGGAAAGCTTCCGCGGTCTCGACGAGGAGACCCGCGCCAAACTGGGCAGCCTGCCCAGCAATGACGATGTGCTGGCCGATGCCATCAAGCGCGCCCGCGTGGTCGTGGGCCAGGCCGGTTCGCCAACGCCGCAGCCGCGCTCGAACGCGGAAATGGCCTTGCAAACCGGCTTCGCCTTCAAGGGGCCGGATCCGTCGCCGTTCCTGGTGAAGTTTCCCGGGCTGTTGCGCAACGTTGCGCCGATCGAGCAGGCCGCCGCCGGACGCGGGCTGTTCTCGATCGATCCCGAGCGCGACGGCATCGTCCGCCGCGTGCCGCTTGTCATGGAAGCGCAAGGCGTGCTGGTGCCCTCGCTGAGCCTGGAAATGCTGCGGGTGGTCGGCCAGTCGAGCGCCATCATCGTGCATGTCGACCCGGCCGGTGACGGCGTGCAGTCGGTGGCGGTGCGCGGCCTCGACGTGCCGACCGACGAGAGCGGTAAAATCTTCGTCCATTTCAGCAAGGGCGATCAGGCGCGTTACGTGTCCGCCAAGGACGTCCTGCAGGGCAAGCTGCCCACGGACCGGCTGCGCGGCAAGCTCGTGCTCATCGGCACCTCGGCGATCGGCCTGCTCGATCTCAAGACCACGCCGGTCGAGGCGACCATGCCGGGCGTCGAAGTGCATGCGCAAATCCTCGAAAGCGTCTTGACCAAGTCGCTTCTGGTCAATCCGGCCTATGCGATCGGCGCCGAGCTCATCGTTGCGATGCTGATCGGGCTCGCCATCATCATCGCCGCGCCGATGCTGTCGGCGACGATCGTCGTGGTGCTCGGCGCCTTCCTGATTGCCGGACTGATCGGGCTGTCGCTTTATCTCTTTGTCGAGCAAAATCTCCTGATCGATTTCACCTATCCGCTGATCTCGAGCTGGCTGATCTATCTGGCGCTCACCTTCGTCAATTACTTTCGCGAGCAGAAGCAGCGCCAGCAGATCCGTTCCGCGTTCGGCTTCTATCTGTCGCCGCACATGGTCGAGCAGCTCGCCCGCTCGCCGGAGAAACTCGTGCTCGGCGGCGAGGAACGCCGCATGACCATCCTGTTTTCCGACGTTCGCGGCTTCACCACCATCTCCGAGCTCTACAAGGACGATCCGCAGGGCCTCACGCGGCTGATGAACCGCTTCCTCACCCCGCTGACCAACGCCATCATCGAGCGCAAGGGCACCATCGACAAATATATCGGCGATGCCATCATGGCGTTCTGGAACGCGCCGGTCGACGACGACGAGCAGGAGGTCAATGCCTGCGACGCGGCGCTGGCGATGCAGGAGCGCGCCGCCGCGCTCAACGCCGAGCTCAAAGAGGAGGCCGACGCCAACGGCGGCGCTTTCATGCCGCTGCGCATCGGCATCGGGCTCAATACCGGGCCGTGCGTCGTCGGCAATATGGGCTCCGACTTCCGCTTCAACTATTCGGTGCTCGGCGACACGGTCAACGTCGCGTCGCGGCTCGAGGCGCGCACCAAGGACTATCGCCTGCCGCTGGTGATCGGTTCGCGCACCGCCGAACGCGCCAGCGACAAGTTCACCACCATGGAGATCGACCTGATCCAGGTGAAGGGCAAGAAGCAGCCGGAAGCGGTGTTCACCGTGCTCGGCCGCGCCGAGCTGGAGCAGGACCCGCATTGCCGGGAATTGCGCGAGCTCAACGCGCAGATGCTGGCCTCCTACCGCAAGCAGCAATGGAACGAAGCGCTCGAACTGATCGCGCGCTGCCGCAAGGCGGCCAATGGCATCGATGTCTCGGGGCTTTACGACATGTATGTCGAGCGCATCGCGAGCTATCGCCTCGAGCCGCCGCCGTCCGATTGGGACGGTGTCTACGAGGCGGAGTCGAAATAGCGGTTATCTCCAAGCCTCCCCTGCAGGGGGAGGCCGCCGCGCAACGCGCGGCCGGTGGGGAAGTGCACGGTCGCCTTACTTCCCCACGCCGGCCGCTTCGCGGCCGACCCTCCCCCTGCAGGGGAGGATGCTGAACATGTACAGCCGCGCCGTTCTGCGATTAAATGGCAAAGTTCGGTTTGCAACTAAATCGCATGGGGAGACTCTGATGGACGGCACGCGCCACTTGAAACTCTGCGGCGTCGCCGCGCTCGGCCTTGCGCTCGGTATCGGCACGGCGTCGGCGCAGGACAAGACCTTCGAGCTGAAGCTGTCGCACTGGGTGCCGCCGTCGCATCCGCTGCAGAAAGCGATCGAAGACTGGGGCGACGACATCCAGAAAGCCTCGAACGGCACCATCACCTACAAAATCTATCCCTCGCAGCAGCTCGGCAAGGCGTTCGACCATTACGACATGGCGCGCGATGGCATCGCCGACTTCGTCTACGTCAATCCGGGCTACCAGCCGGGCCGCTTCCCGATCGTCTCGGCCGGCGAGCTGCCGTTTCTGGTCGGCCAGGCCAAGGGCGGCAATCGCGCCATCGACGCCTGGTACCGCAAATACGCCGCGAGCGAGATGAAGGACACGCATTATTGCTTCTCCTTCGTGCTCGATCCGCTCGCTTGGCACTCCTCCACCAAGAAGATCGTGGTGCCGGGCGACATCAAGGGCATGAAGATCCGGCCGGCGCAGGGCACCATTGCCGCCTGGGTGACGCAGCTCGGCGGCACCAATGTGCAGTCGAGCGCGCCCGAGGCCCGCGACATTCTCGCCAAGGGCGTGGCCGACGCCATCACCTTCCCGTGGGGCTCGATGCTGCTGTTCGGCATCGACAAGGTGACCAAATACGACATGGACGAGCCGCTCGGCTCGGTGACGTTCCAGTGGCTGATGAACCCCGCGGTCTATGCCGCCATGTCGCCGGCGCAGAAGAAGGTGATCGACGATCACTGCACCACCGCATGGGCGGCGCGCTTCGCCGATCCGTGGGCCGACTTCGAGCATTCGGGGCTGGAGAAGCTCAAGGCCGAGCCGGACCGCGAGGTCTACAAGATCTCGGATGCGCAGCTCGACGAATGGAAAAAGTCGGCCGAGCCGCTCAAGCAGAAATGGGCGGCCGACGTGAAGAAGGCCGGCGGCGATCCCGACGCGATCTGGAAAGAGCTGCAGGCGTCGTTGACCCAATACAACGCGGGCTTCTGATACTTAAGCCTCCCCTGCCAGGGGGAGGCCGCCGCGCCAAGCGCGGCAGGTGGGGAAGTACGGCCGCTGGCTCTTGCACTTCCCCACCCGCCGCTTCGCGGCGCCCTCCCCCTGCAGGGGAGGGTTGGTTAAAACCATTGGACGCGTCTCATGTCGGAAGCCGAAACTCCCGTCTCCGGAATCCCCGAGCCGCAAGATGTGCCGCCGCGCAATGCGATGGATTTTTTCATCGACGGCATCGAGCTGATCGCCGCCTTCTTCGTCGGCATCGTCGCCCTCGACATCTTTGTCTCGGTAATGCTGCGCTATTTCTTCAGCGTACAGATTCCCGACAGCTACGATTTCGGCCGGCTCTTGCTCGGTATCCTCATCTTCTGGGGTATCGCGGCGACGTCCTATCGCGGCAACCACATCACCGTCGACCTGCTCTATGCCAATGTCGGCGATCGCGCCAAAAGGGTCATCGACGTGCTCGCGACCTCGGTGCTGTTGTTCGTGGTGACGGTGCAGACCTACACGCTGTTCGACAAGGTGCGCGGCACCTATTACGACAACGTTCTCACCTTCGATCTGCGGCTGCCGGTGTGGCCGTTCTTCCTGGTGGCTTGGCTCGGTGACGTCTCCGCCGTGCTGCTGATCGCCGTGCGCACCTACCGGCTGATCTTCCATCCCGAGCTGCTCGGCGGCCAGTACCAGATCAAGCCGGTCGAGTGAGCGATGCCGCATTTGAGCACCGACGCGGTCGCCATCCTCGGCTTTGTCGTGCTGTTCGCGCTGATGCTGCTGCGCGTGCCGGTCGGCATGGCGATGGGCCTCGTCGGCGTCTCGGGCTTCGCCTACATCGTCGGCGGCACCGCGGCGCTGAAAAGCGTAGGCCTCACCTCGATGCGCACGGTGACCGACTACACCTTCGGCGTCATCCCGATGTTCCTGTTGATGGGGGCGTTCGTGTCCAATTCCGGCATGAGCCGCGAACTGTTCCGCGCCGCCAATTCCTTCCTCGGCCATTTCAAGGGCGGGCTGGGCATCGCCACCATCGCCGCGTGCGCCGGCTTCGCCGCGATTTCGGGCTCTTCCGTCGCCACCGCCGCCACCTTCGCTACCATCGCCTATCCGGAGATGCGCCGTTACAACTACCCGCAGTCGTTCGCCACCGGCGTCATCGCCGCCGGCGGCACGCTCGGCGCCATGCTGCCGCCGTCGACGGTGCTCGCGGTCTACGGCATCATCACCGAGCAGGATATCGGCAAGCTGTTCATCGCCGGCATCATTCCCGGCATTCTCGCCGCATCGATGGACATGCTCACGGTGGTGATCATCGGCAAGGTACGGCCGAACTTCTTGCCCGCCACGCCGCGCCACAGCTGGGAGGAGCGCCGCGCCGGCTTGATCGATATCTGGGCGACGCTTCTGCTGTTCGTCTTCGTCATCGGCGGGCTCTATGGCGGACTGTTCACGCCGACCGAAGCCGGCGGCGTCGGCGCCTCGGGCGCATTGCTGATCGGGATGGCGCGCGGAAGATTGACGCGGCCGGAAATCCGCCGCTCGCTCCTGCAAGCGGTGCGCACCGCCGCCGCCGTGCTCACCGTGCTGATCGGCGCGCTGTTGTTCGGCTATTTCCTCACCGTGACGCAGACCCCGCAGAAGGTCACCGCCTTCATGACGGGCTTAGGCCTCGGCCGCTACGGCGTGCTGGCGCTGATCATGCTGATGTACATCGTGCTCGGCTGCCTGATGGACGCGCTCGCCATGATCATCCTGACCATCCCGATCATCTTCCCGGTGATCACCCAGCTCGGCTTCGATCCGATCTGGTTCGGGGTCATCATCGTCATGACGGTCGAACTCGGCCTCATTCACCCGCCGGTCGGCATGAACGTCTTCGTCATCAAGAGCGTGGTGCAGGACGTGAGCTTTTCCACGATCTTCGTCGGCGTGCTGCCGTTCATCGTCACCGATCTGATCCGCCTGGTAATCTTGATCGCGTTTCCGATCCTGGCGCTGTGGCTGCCGTCGCATATGTGACGCCGTCATTCCGGCAAAACGAAGGGGAAAACGATGGATTTGAAGCTCACCGGCCGCACCGCGCTGGTCACCGGCAGTTCGAAGGGCATTGGGCTTGCGGTGGCGCAATGGTTCGCGCGCGAAGGCGTCAATGTCTGCCTGGTGGCGCGTTCGGGCGATCGGCTGGAGACGGAAGGCGCGGCGATCGCCAAGGCGACGGGCGTGACCGTGCGTACGCTGGCTGCGGACCTCGCCGATGCCTCAGCGCGCGAGCGCGTGTTCCAGACCTTTCCGGACGTCGACATTCTCGTCAACAATGCCGGCGCCATTCCCGGCGGCTCGCTCGATGACGTCGACGAGCCGGCCTGGCGCGCCGGCTGGGACCTCAAAGTTTTCGGCTATGTCGGGCTGACGCGGCTTTATCTGCGCATGATGCGCGAGCGCAAGCGCGGCGTCATCATCAACATCATCGGGCTCGGCGGCGAGCGGCTCGATGCCACCTATATCGCCGGCGCCATGGGCAATGCCGGATTGATGGCGTTCACCCGCGCCATCGGCGGCAGGAGCACGGCATTCGGCGTGCGCGTCGTAGGTGTCAATCCTGGCCCGGTGTTGACCGATCGCGTCGAAGTGCTCGGCCGTAAGCGCGCCGCGACCCAGTTGGGCGACGAGAACCGCTGGCGGGAGAGCTTTGCAAAAATGCCGTACGGGCGGCCGGCGTCAACCGACGAGATCGCCGCGACGGTGGTGTTTCTCGCTTCCGATCTGTCGTCTTACACCAGCGGCACGATCGTCACGATCGACGGCGGCATCGCCAACAGCGGCGGCATGCCGTAGCGGCGCGGCGCGCCGCATCGCCTCAATCGGGGCCGCCGTATTTCGTCCCGAGGTCGCGTTGGATCATCGAGCGGATGAACGGATCGGGATCGGTGCCGAGATAGTCGTTCGAATTGTAGATCGGACCGCAGTAAAACAAGTTCGCCCCGCGGCAGAGCGCGCCGCTGTTGGCCATTTGCGGCGCCGCCGGTTTCTGTTTCTTCGCCGCCGCTGCCGCGGCGTTCGCCGCCAGCATGACGGTGAGGCCAAGAACACCGACAAGAGCGCCGATCAGGAGTTTTGCCGCGACTGCCGATGCGCCGATATGCTTTGCCACGGCGGTTCTCCTCTGCGCCGCCCGGTCGTCCGGGCCGCACAAATAACACCGCCGCCTGCGAAATAGTCCCGCGATGCGCAATGAAGAGGCTGGGCCGCGAATGGGACAGCTTAGTTGCGGCCGCCGCCGGCGAGCACCGCGCGCGTCGGCCGGTCCGGCCCGAAATCATCGACGCTGTCGATCGCCAGCAAGTCGGCAAGCCGGGTGCGGGCGCGGTTGACGCGGCTCTTGATGGTGCCGACGGCGCAGCCGCAAATCCCCGCGGCGTCCTCGTAGGAGAAGCCGGAGGCGCCGACCAGGATCAAGGCCTCGCGCTGGTCGGCGGGCAGCTTGGCGAGCGCGGTGCGGAATTCTTCGAACTCGACGCGGCCGGTCTGCTCCGGATGCGATTTCAGCGTCTCCGCATAGCGGCCGTCGGCGTCTTCGACCTCGCGGCGGCGCTTGCGGTATTCCGAGCGGAACAGGTTGCGCAGGATGGTGAACAGCCATGCCGGCATGTTGGTGCCGGGCTCGAACGAATCGATGTGGGAGAGCGCGCGCAGCAGCGTCTCCTGCACCAGATCGTCGGCGCGGTCGATATTGCCGCACAACGAGATGGCGAACGCGCGCAGGCTCGGCACGGTGGATAGCACTTGGTCGCGTATCGCAGGATCGAGCTTCATGCGTACTTTGCCTTCAATCTTGGCCTTCAGTCTTGATCGCTGTCGCTCAAGCGGCGGACCAGATCGGCGATATGCGGCGGCACGCCCTGATTGACGACGTCGTCATACATGGCCCGCAATTGCTGGCCGATCTTGGCCTGGACCTCGCGGCCCAGCCGAGCCTCAGGTTTGGGGGAATTGGCCGGCGCTCCCATGGAATCTCGGTTCTCTGGCTTGTCGGAAGCTGGCTTGTCCGAAGTATCCGGCTCTACCGCTTCGAGATTGGTCCTACGGTGTTTCATCTCGCCATTTTTCCCCCGATCGCCCATGACAAAGCCACCCTTGTTACGCACAGGCCCCCGTCGATTGTCGCCAACGCCCGGTTTTGCCTATTGTTCCCCGGTTCGGGAACTTTTTTGGAACTTTTTTTGCCGGGCCACGTTTTTCTCGGTTAGCCTCGGCAATCCTGAAGGGGAGGGCGTAGTGCCTACATCTCAAGCAGTACTCCAACACCTACCGTTTTTGCGCCGTTATGCCCGGGCCCTGACCGGCAGCCAGGCCTCCGGCGACGCCTATGTGGCGGCCACCCTGGAATCGCTGATTGCCAGTCCGGACATGCTGGCGGAAAGCGCCAATTCGCGGGTCGCGCTCTATCGGCTTTTCACCAAGATCTGGAGCTCGTTGGCGGTGAACGGCAAGCCGGAGGCGGGCCAAAGCGTGCTGCCGCCCGAGCAGCACATCACCCAGATCACGCCGCGGCCCCGGCAGGCCTTCCTGCTGGTGGCGCTCGAGGGCTTTTCTGAAGAGGACGCCGCCCAGATCCTCGAATGCGACCTGCCGACCTTGCGCAACCTGGTCGAGGAATCCGGCCGCGAACTTGCGGCCGAAATCGCCACCGATGTCCTGATCATCGAGGATGAGACCTTCATCGCCATGGATATCGAGGCGCTGGTGGAAAGCCTCGGCCATAACGTCATCGGCATCGCCCGCACCCATAACGAGGCCGTGGCGCTGGCCAAGAAGAAGCGGCCGGGCCTGATCCTGGCCGACATTCAATTGGCCGACGGCAGTTCGGGTCTTGACGCCGTCAACGAACTGCTCGGCACGTTCGAAGTGCCGGTGATCTTCATCACCGCCTATCCGGAGCGTTTCCTCACCGGGCAACGGCCGGAGCCGGCGTTCCTGATCGCAAAGCCGTTCCAGCTTGCCGTGGTGTCGGCGGTGGTCAGCCAGGCCCTGTTCTTCGGCCGCAAGGCGCGTCACCGCGAGCGGCAGCCGGTCGAGCGCCAGCCGACGGCGTAACACCCCTCTGTCATTCCGGGGCCGAGCCAAGGGGTCCGGCCCGAAGTGGCCGGCCCGATGACGGGCTCCGCGAGGAGCCCGGAATCCATAGCCACTGATTTCCAAGAACTGGCGCCGACGCCAGGACATGGAGCTATGGTGATTATGGATTCCGGGCTCGCGCCTGCGGCGCGCCCCGGAATGACCGAGACAAAAAGTCAGGGCGCAGCCGATCGGCATATCGGCTGCGCCCAACATGACCGGCCAAGCACGGGGGGGAGGGGGAAAGGATGGCCGGCCGCCATATCAAAGCGCGACGGCAATGTTTGTTCCGCTTTGGCCATGGTTTCGCTGACCTGCGCGGCCACGTGTCCATGAAATTTTGCTGGCCGGACGCGAGCATTGTGCGCCTGCGCAATCACGAATCTGTGAGAACCAGGAAACCTCGGAACGGCTCACCCCGACAAATGTTGCAGCAGCGTTGAATGGGCTGGGGCCATTCGCATGTCCGGGATCGTTCCCGGCGCGCTGGAGGCGGGTCCGATGGGTAAGCAGTTATACCTTCGTATAGTGAGCGCGCTCGGCTTTGTTGCTCTTGCGGCGCTCTTTGTCGCCATCGACCCGTTCCTGAGCGTCGGCGCCGGTCTGAGCACTCAGACGCCCGCGGTCTCGGTCAATCGCAACCTCAAGGGCGACCGGCTCCCGCTCCGTCCGACCGTCGTCGATGTACCCGATGGCCGGGCCGGCATGCGCCAGGACGTCGCGCCGCGCGCGCAAATCCCGTTCGCCTGCGATGCGGCCGTTAGCCTCATCCGCTCGCCCAAGTCCGCTCCCCCGTCGGCGGATGTCTATCGCCGCTGCATGGCCTAAGCGTCTAAAGCGCCAATCGCTTCAAATTTAAGGCGAATGCCAGCGTTTTGGTGGGGCGGGATCTTTACAGGAAACCGCTATCTGTCCCGAAACAGCGTCGGGGCAGGCCTTTTCAAATCATGCTCAAGCCGACCGTTCCCCGCAGCGCCGGGACACGCCTCTTTTCGCGGCCGCCCGCAGAGAACCATTCCCGGCCGGGAGGCGACTAATGAAGGACACCAGCGAAAGGGGACGCTGCGGCACTCCCATCAGCAATCGATCGGCTGCGCGACGCGCTGCGGAACCTTCCCGCGATGTCACGGCTTAACAGAACTGAAAATCGGCACTTCAGCGGGTGGAGAGTATCATGACAGCGAGCGCTCGATTGCGGCATCTGCGTAACATTGCTTTGTTTGCAAGTCTTATGACGATTCCCGTCGCTCCGGCTTTGGCACAATCTCTGTCGTATCAGCCGTCCGATCGCGGAATGGCTTTCCCGCAATATGCGCCGCAGGCGCAGCAGCCGGCCAACGATGAGATGCCGGCGGCGCTGCGGCGTCAGACAGTTTCCTATCAAGGCAACGAGCAGGCCGGCACCATCATCGTCGACACCGCGCACACCTATCTTTATCTGGTACTCGGCGGCGGCAGGGCGATGCGTTACGGCATCGGCGTCGGCCGCGAAGGCTTTACCTGGTCGGGCACGCAGACCATCACCCGCAAGGCCGAGTGGCCGGATTGGATTCCGCCGGCGGCGATGATCGCGCGCCAGCCGTATCTGCCGCGCTGGGTCGGCGGCGGCCCCGGCAATCCGCTCGGCGCCCGCGCGATGTATCTCGGCAATACCGATTTCCGCATCCACGGCACCAACGATCCGACGACCATCGGCAAGCATGTTTCGAGCGGCTGCATCCGCTTGGCCAACGACGACGTGATCGATCTCTATAGCCGCGTCAATGTCGGCACCAAGGTCGTGGTGCTGCCGAACGACAATCGCAACGCCGCGATCGAAAATGGCCGCCGCGCCTCGCTCGGCGCGCCGATGACCGTGCAAATCCCGGTCCGGCCGGCGAACGAGCGGCCGTTGCCCCCGGTGCCCGCCACTGCGCCGATGCGGGTGAGCATCCTGGGCGTCAACTTCTCCGGCACCGACTGATCGTCGATATTGAGCTGACGGCCGGCCTTCGGGCCGGCCGATTTATTCAAGGTTCCATTGCCATGGCCGAAGCGCGCGATAACGAGCTTCGGCCTATTTTATTTGTTGCAACGAATGACGATATTTGAAGAGAGGAAACGCGAAAGCCTGAAAGTATGGACGCCCCGGACGGCAAAAAGATCGAGACAACACGGCGGGATGATCGGCCCGCGGAAACCGGCAGGGGCGGTCGCGACGACAGCGCCGAACGTCTCAATCTCGAGAACGAATTGCGCAGCCGCGCCAGGAAGCAGGAAGCGCTGGCCAAGTTCGGCGAGCGTGCTTTGTTCGAGCCGGATCTGGAGCGGCTGCTCAACGACGCCGTCTCCACGGTGGCGCTCACGCTGGCGGTCGACTTCGTCAAAATCCTCGAACTGTTGCCCGGCGGCAGCGAACTCTTGTTGCGCGCCGGCCTCGGCTGGAAGGCGAATCTGATCGGCGCGGTGCTGACCGCGACGGACGCCGACAGCTATGCGTCCTACACCTTGAATTCCGCCGCGCCGGTCGTCACCGCCGATTACGCGGCCGAGACCCGGTTCGCGATCGCGCCCTATCTGCGGGAGCATCACTGCGTCAGCGGCGTCACCGTGACCATCGCCGGCCGTGACGGCCGCGCTTATGGCATTCTCGGCGTCTGCACCGGCAAAGCGCGCCATTTCGGCGCTCAGGACACGTCGTTCCTCGCCGCCGTCGCCAATCTCCTGGCCGGCGCCATTCAGCGCCGCCAGCTCGAGCAGCGCAACGAGCTGATGATCCGCGATATGCGCCACCGCTCGGGCAATCTGTTCTCCCAGCTCTTGGCGCTGTTCTCGCAAACCGCCAAGAACTCGAAAAGCATCGCCGATCTCGCCGGCAAATATCAGGCGCGCGTGCTGGCCATGGCCAATGCCCACCGCCTGATCACCGAAGGCGGCTGGAAATCGACCCCGATCATGGAGCTGCTCTACGTCGTGCTCGGCCCCTATCTCGACCGGGTCTCGTTCAGCGGCCCGAACATCGATCTCGAGCCTGACCCGATCTTCAATCTCAGCGCGGCGCTGCATGAGCTTGCCGCCAACGCCATCAAGCACGGCAGCCTGTCGCGGCCCAAGGGGCAGCTCGATCTGAGCTGGTCGGTGAGCCGCACCGAACGCGGCGTGACCCTGATCCTCGACTGGGTCGAGAAGAACGGGCCGCCGGCGCGGCGGCCGCGGCGCCTCGGCTTCGGCTCGCGGCTGGTCGGCCTCGTCATCGAGCGGCAGTTGAACGGCGAAGTGCAGCGCTCATTCACCCGCGACGGCTTGTCGGTGCATATGGTGGTGCCGCTCACCCACGAGCGCTGGCCGAGCCAGGCGCCGCCTGCGGGCGATCAGCAGCCGGAAGGTGCATAGCGTCACAACTGCAGCATGCGTTTCCCGGATGCGGTGCAGCGCGAAGCGGTGCACCGCTGATCCGGGATCGCATCAGGCTCCGAGTGCGTAACGATCCCGGGTCTGCAGCGCATCACTTCGCTTCGCTGCGTGCTGCGCTGCGCCCGGGAAACGTGCCTCTACGGGTGCACGTCTTCGGTGAACCAGTCGGTCGGCAGATCGTGTCCGGCGCCGGCTTCCTTGGCCTTGCGGTAGAGCAGCGCGCCGACGGCGGCGAACTGATAGCCCATCCCGAGATTGTTGAGGAAGCAGGTGACCTCGTCGTCCGACTTGCGGTAGTCCGCCCGGCCGACGATGAGATCCGGCAATGTCGGCAGCTTTGAGAGGTCTATGGCGTCCGCGTTCGACCAGCCGTGGCCCTCGGTGGTTTCCGGCATCGGCAAGTCCTTGGTGGCGGTAATGATCGGCTTCGAATCGCGGACATGGATGGCGACGCGGTTCGCCCGCTTGACCGCCTTCGGCTCGATCTCCGGCACCTTGATGGAGCTCAGATGCATGCCTGGCTCGACCCATCGCTCGAAGAAGATATTGTCGAGACTGTTGCTTGCGCACATGACGATGTCGGCGCCGCCGATGGCGTCTTCGGGCGCTTCGACTGCAACAACATCAATGCCGAGCGTCTCGCTCATCTGCCGCGAAAACGCCGCGCAGTTTTCGGCATTGGGACTGAAGCAGCGGACCGCCGCGATGGGGCGGACCGCACAGACCGCCATGAGCTGGGCGCCGGCCTGCCAGCCCGAGCCGAGAATGCCGACCGTCGTCGCGTTTTGCCGCGCCAGATATTTGGCGCCCAGCCCGTTGGCGGCGCCGACCCGCATGCGCTGCATCACGCCGTCGGGAAAGATCGCCAGCGGCTCGCCGTTTTCGGTCGAGAACAGGAGTACGAGACCGACGTAGCGGTTGCCCGGCGCCGCCGGCACTTTCTCGCGGCGAATATTGTTGCCGCGCTTCGGCCAGGTGACGATGTCGGAATTGATGCGGACCGCGCCGACGCCGAGCTTCGGGATGACGCCGTCCATGGACTTCAAGCTGTAAAGCGCGTCGTCGCGCGACGTCGGCGTGAGGCTATCGGAACGGGTGCGCGACACGCCACGGCCCTCGGCGAGCTCGGTGTAGGCTTCCTCCAGCACCGCGATGCATTCCGGCATCGTGATCAACCGGCCGACGTCGTCGTTTGACAGGATCAAGGTCATATCGCTTTCTCGATTGTCGCGTGGGAGGGCGAAAGACAAACGCGAGCGTTCATCGGTCCTGTCCCGTGCTCCGTATCAAGGCCGCCGCCTTGTCGACGATCGTCGGTGCGTAATCGAACGATTTCTCGATCATGACCTGAAGCTCTTCGCCCAGCAATGGGCTGAGGCTGAGCTGCATGGTTGCGGCATCCGCCAAGAACCCGGCATCCTTCAGCGTGGCCGCGAACGCTGCGCGCAGCTCCGCGACCCGCGGCGCCGGCAGGCCGGGCGGCGCCGTGAACGAGCGGCCGACCTTTTCCGCCTGCGAGAACAGTTCGAGGATCTGGCGCTGGTCGGCGTCATGGCCGAGATCGACGAGACGCGGCACGTCCGGCAGGTCGGGCGCCTTGTCGAGCCCGCTCTGCAACAGGATGTTGACTTTGCGGTCGCGCAGCCAATCGGCGCGGATCACGCGAAATATCGTCCACGGCATGCTGGTGGCCTCGACCTCGCCGCGCTCCATCGCCAGCAGGCCCTCGTTGGTGCCCTTGTATCCGGTCACCAGCTTCAGCCGCAGGCCGAGAAGCCTCTTCAACATGGTCCAGCGCAGCTGCGACGAACTGCCGGTCGATGACACGACGAGATCGTTCGCATAGGCGTCTTCGATCTTTTTGACGGCGGCGGCATGCCAGGCGAACAGCACGGCGTTGTTGCTGATGACGCGGCCGATCCAGTTCATCTTGGTGACGTCGGCCTTCAGCCCGGCCACTTTGAACAGCTGCGTCTCATAGATCGACTGGTCGAGCATGCCGATGACGGTACCGTCCCTGGGCGCAATATTGTAAAGCTCGTTGGCGGCGAGGATGCCGCCGGCGCCCGGCATGTTGCGCACGATGACGGGAGGCTCTCCCGGCAGGTAGCGGCCGATATGGCGTGCGAGCAGGCGGCTGAGCGTATCGTAGCTGTCGACGCCGACGCCGGTTGACGTGATGATTTCGACCGTCTTGCCCTGATAGAAATTTTCCGCAGCCGTGGCGGCGCCCGGCGTCAACAGCACGGCGACGACGGCGCCGAGCGCGGCGCCGAGATTCCTGCAACGCCGGACCCGCATCATGGTGGCGGCGAACTATTCCGCCGCCTGCTGGCCTTCCTCTTCGGCGATGGCGCGCGCCTCGATGGCGTCGATCTCGGCCTGATCCAGTTTGACCAGGATGTTTTGCATGTGCTGAACCTTGCTCGGGTCGTCGTCGGGACCAAGCAACGGGTAGGCGTCGCCACCGCGGTCGCGCAGCGGCGGCGAATGCGATTCGAAAACCACCGCGGTCTCGTTGCCGCGGTTCCATGCCCAGTGCACCTTGTTGCGCGGGATGCGCATGACGTCGCCGGCCTTGCAGCGGTAGCCGCGGCCGTCGACGAAGAAATAGATTTCGCCGGAGACGATATAGTTCATCTGCTCGCAATCGTGCATGTGCGGACTGGTGTGATAGCCCGATGCGCGTTCGGCAAACATAAGGCTGGTGTCGGTGCCGTGGACCTTCTGCGCGCGCAGTACCGACTTGCCGACTGCCGCCATCGCGACACGCTCGGTCATCTTGACGTCGCGCCGGTTCACCCGGTAGCTCGGCTTGTCGGACATCGCGGTCTCCTCCATTCGCATTTTCTGCCGTGTCGCAGGCGTTTCCGCAGGGCAGATTACCGCCATGGCACCGGCGTCGCAATCCGGGGCAAACCGCTGCGTCCGTCCGCCGATGGATAAAAGCGGCCCGGCGTCTCATAATGGCGGTGCAGGAGAGATGCCCATGTCGCAGGACACCGATCCATTCCGGCTGTTTCCCTATCAGGCGATCGTCGACCGGCCGCGCGTTGCGTGGCCGAACGGCGCGCGGGTTGCGGTGTGGGTGATCCCCAATATCGAGCATTTCCATATCGAGATAGGCAGCGCGGCGCCCGACATCCGCAATCACTCGCGTCGCGATTACGGCAATCGGGTCGGGGTCTGGCGCATCATGGAAGTGCTCGCCAAGCACGACGTGCGCGGCACGGTGGCGCTCAATGCCGAGGTCGGCCGCTTCTATCCGCGCATCATGGAAGAGGCGGTCAAGCTCAAATGGGAGTTGATGGGCCACGGGCTGACCAATTCGGTGCTGCTCACGGGCTTGAGCGCCGAGAAGGAAGCCGCCGTGATCGCCGAGGCGCGCGAAGTGATCAAGCAATGGGGCCAGAAAATGCGCGGTTGGCTCGGGCCGGGCCTCTGCGAGACCTGGCACACGCTCGACCTGCTTCGTGAGCACGGTGTCGACTATGTCTGCGACTGGGTCAACGACGATTTGCCGTACCGCATGAACAACGGGCTTTATGCGATCCCCTATTCGATCGAGCTCAACGACATGCCGTTGTTCAACATGCCGAGCATCAGCATCGACGATTTCTACCGCCGCGTCTGCGAGACCTTCGACGTGCTGTACGAGGAAGGCGAGCGCAACGGCCGGGTGATGGCGATCGCGCTGCATCCGTTCCTGATCGGCGTGCCGCACCGCATCCGCACGCTCGACCGGGCGCTGCAATACATCGCCGGCCACGGCAAGGTGTGGTTCGCGACGGGGTCGGAGATTATCGACGCTTATAGTGCGCAGATGGCCTAACGTCGGCTTTGAGACCAGCGCTGCTTGCCCTTCCGTGCAGGCGGTTCGTCGCCCCTCATCAGGGCCCGACCCACGCCTGCGCGCTTGAGGATACGAAGGGCCTTGGGGATATCGGCGCGCGCTGCACGTTCCGCGATATAACTCTCGGTGCGTAGCGCCGACAGCTTTTCCGCGACAGCAACATTGATGAACTGGTTGAGGGCAACACCCTCTTCTTCGGCCAGCTTACGGGCCTCGTCGAGGAGCGACGGTTGCAGGCGCAGCGCAAAATTGCTCTTTCTCATGCCCTATTCTCCCATCGTCTGACAGCCTCGCCCGGCAACCAGACCGGAATACCAAACTGCTCCGCTGCGGCGATAAAATCGCGCCGGTTGAAAGTGACGATCGCGTCCGCGCGGCCATTGACCGCCGCCTCCAGCACCATATCGTCATCTATGTCCGCCAACACCGGCCGCCAAAGGAAAGCCAGTCGCACTGGCTCGGCCACGGCGGCGTCCGCATCGAGTAATACTCCGACGTTGGCTACTGAGAGACGCGCTGCTTTGAGATGCTCGATCCGGGTCATGACTGCTTCGTACTCGATCAGCAACGGGACGGACACGAGCAATGTAATGCCGCGCCGTCGCTCGATCGCCGCGCGCAATAGACGCCGCGAGGCGCCCGCATCACTGCGAATCGCCGCCACCACGGTGGCCGTATCGAGCACCAGCCTCACAAGACCAATATACGATATTGCCCGCAATATTGCAACTAAGGGCCGTAATTGGCATCATCCCATGTGCATCGCCGTCCCCTTCCTTCCCTCGCATAAATCGCTAGAGTGCCGCCCCGCGAAAGCCGGGCAGGGAGAATGAGCCGCCATGGGTCAACAGGAAACCGTCAGCTTTCAATCGGCGGGCTTGCGCCTGCATGGCGTGCTCAGCGTGCCGGACGGCGTGCGGCCTGGCGAAAAGCGCGCGGCGTTCCTGGTGTTGCACGGCTTTGGCTCCAACGGCGAAAGCCCGACCTGCGTCACGCCGGCGCGGGTGCTCAATGAATTCGGCTTCGTCACGCTGCGTTTCGACATGCGCGGCTGCGGCAAGAGCGAAGGCGAGTTCGGCCGGGTCATCTGCCTCGAGCAGGTCGAGGACACCGGCAACGCGCTCGAATTTCTCAGCCATCATCCGGCCGTCGACCCCGACCGCATCGGCGTGATCGGCTCGAGCTTCGGCGGCGCGGTCGGCGTCTATGCCGGCGGCACCAATCCGCGCATCGCCGCCGTGATCTCGAACGGCGGCTGGGGCCACGGCGAACGCAAGTTCCGCGGCCAGCATCCGACACCGGAGGCCTGGGCGAAGTTCACCAAGATGCTCGAGGAGGGCCGCGCATATCGCGCCCGCACCGGAAAATCGCTGATGGTGCCGCGCTACGATATCGTGCCGATCCCCGATCACGTGAGGGAAAATCTCGACAAGCAGAAGGTCGCCATGCTGGCGCCGAAGTCGGTCGAGATGTTCCCGGCCGAGACCGCGCAGAGCATGTTCGATTTCCGCGCCGAGGAGGTGGTCGGCAAAATCGCGCCGCGGCCGCTCTTGCTCATCCACGCCGCCAAGGATTCGGTGACGCCGACCGAACAGTCGGTGGAAATGTTCAAGCGTGCCGGCCAGCCGAGCGAGCTGCATCTGTTCGCCGGCCTCGATCACTTCCTGTTCGCGGAAAAATCGATGCGGGTCTGGACCATGATGCGCGGCTGGCTCGACAATTATTTTCCCGCGGTCAGGGCATAACCAAGCGTCGTTTCCCGGGCGCAGCGCAGCGTGGAGCGTAGCGGAATGGTGCGCTGCAGACCCGGGATCGTCGCGCGCACCGAGTTTGCGACGATCCCGGATCAGCGGTGCACCGTTTCACGCTGCACCGCATCCGGGAAACGCATGATGGGAGAGATAGGTTGAGCCGCAACAGTATTCTGGTCGGCCACGACGAGCTCGGCCGTTTCATCCGCGAAGTGCTCATCGCCAACGGCGCGCGTTCCAAAGACGCCGCCATCGTCGCCGAAGGACTGGTCTGGGCCAATCTGCGCGGCGGCGACGGCCACGGCGTGTCGCGGCTGCCGCGCTATCTCGACATCATCGCCCACGGCGAGATCGACACCAAGGCGGAGCCGACGCTGTCGCATGATCGCGCCGCGACATTCGTGCTCGATTGTCATCATGGTTTTGGGCCGGTGGCGGTGATGCGGGCCGCCGCGCTCGCGGTGAAGCGCGCTAAAAAGGCCGGCGTCTGCTTCGGCCTGGTGCGCGAGACCACCCATACCGGCGCCATCGGCCGCTATGCGCAGTGGATCGCCGAGCAAGACTGCGCCGCGATCCTGATCGGCGCCGGGCCGACCTTGATGGCCTATCACGGCGCCCGGGTCGCCAGCCTCTCGACCAGCCCGATCGCGATCGCGGTGCCGAGCGGCAACGGCCCGATCCTGCTCGACATGGCGTCGAGCGCCATCGCCAACGGCAAGATTTTGCAGGCGCGCAACACCGGCGAGCCGCTGCCCAAAGACACCGTGCTGACCGCCGGCGGCGAGCCGACCACCGATCCGAAGCAGGCCGAGATCCTGCTGCCGCTCGGCGGCCCGAAAGGCTCGGGCCTCGGCCTGATGTTCGAAATGCTGGCCAGCGTGCTGGCGTCCGCGCCGATCCAGGCCCGCGCGCTGAGTGCGGAAAAGCGCGACCGTCACACCGGCAACACCGCGATGCTCGCCATCGATATCGAAACTTTTCGCCCGCTCGCCGGCTTCACCCACGACGCCGACGTGCTGGCGGCGACGCTCAAGGCGCTGCCGCGGCGAGCCGGCTTCGACGAGATCACATTGCCTGGCGAACGCTCACAGCGCACCGACGCGAGGCGACGCAAGAGCGGCATTCCGATCCCCGCAAAGCTTTGGGAGGAGCTGGAGGGAATCGGCAAGAAATTTTCCGTCAAGATGCCAGCAACCTTATCCGCTTCGTAGGGTGGGTAGAGCGAAGCGAAACCCACCATGGGCGCGTCGAGCAAGTGATGGGTTTCGCTACGCTCTACCCATCCTACAAATCACAACTCGCAGTGAATCACCGGCACGAAAACATAGCCGCTGCCGGATTTGGTGGCGTGGCCGAGCGCCGGGAATGGCAGGTGGCCGCCGGAGAACAAGAGCTTGTCGGTCGCCACCATGTCGAGCACCCGCTTGCGGTTGGCGAGCGCGGCCGGCGGATCGGTGTCGAACCCTACCGAGCGTTCCGGATCGGGAAATTGCAACGCCAGGCAATGCACGATGTCGCCGAAGATGAGAAAGTCGCCGCCCGGCGGCGACACCCGCACCATGCTGTGGCCGACGGTGTGGCCGTAGCAGGCAACCGCGCGCACTCCGGCTGCGAATTCGGTGCCGTCCTTGTAGAGCGAGAGCTTGCCGGCGGCGGCATAGGGCTTGATCGCGTTGACGGCGAGATCGAAGAAGCCGCGAAATTCCTCCGGCGCCTTGCCGCGGATGTCGGCCGAGGTCCAGAACGCGTGGTCGTTCTCGTTGACGTGAAGCGTGGCGTTCGGGAACAGCATCTTGTGGTCGCTGGTGATGACGCCGGGGATGTGGTCGGGATGCGGATGGGTGATGACCACGGCGTCGATCGCGGCGGGACTGACGCCGGCCGCGGCGAGGTTTTGCGGCAGCCGGCCGATGCTCGGCGCGAAATGGGTGCCGCCGCCGGCATCAACCAAAATAAGCTTCTGCCCGGTATTGATCAGCCAGGTGTTGAGCGGCGTGGTGAACCCCATCTTGGGCAGATGGGCGTCGCGCAACAGCTTCTCGGCGCCCGCTTCGTCGCCGGTGAAGATGGTCGCGTCCAGCGTCAGCGTGCCGTCGCTCACCACCGTCACCTCGTAGTTGCCGACCTTGTGCCGATAAAAACCGGGCGCCTGGGTGCCGGCCAATGGTGCTGCCATGTCTCACTCCTCTGACTTCGCTGATGCGTCGCCGCGCGATGTTCCGCGGCAAGGATAGCAAAAGGCGTCACGCCTCCGCCAGCTTCAGGCCGATGTAGCGGTCGAGCGTGGCGTGGTCCGCGAGCAATTGCGCCGAGGCGCCTGAATGCACGATGCGGCCGCGTTCCAGCACCAGCGCCGATTGCGTCAGTGACAGCGCGATATCGGCGTGCTGCTCGACCAGGATAAAGGCGCAGGTGCTTTCGCTGGTCATGCGGCGGATCGCGGCGGCGAGCTCCTCGACGACGATGGGGGCGAGGCCTTCAAGCGGCTCGTCGAGGAGCAGCAGCGCCGGATTGGTCATCAGCGCACGCGCGATCGTCAGCATCTGCTGCTCGCCGCCGGACAACTGGTTGCCGAGATTGCGCCGGCGCTCGGCGATGCGCGGAAACAGGTCGTACACCGCCGGCAAAGTCCAGCGGCCGTCGCGCGCCGCCACGGTGAGGTTTTCTTCCACGGTCAGGGTCGCAAAAATCTCGCGTTCCTGCGCCACCCACCCGATGCCGGCTTGGGCGCGGCGATGCGGCGGGCGCGCCGTGACGTCCTCGCCGCGCCACAGCACGCGGCCGCGGCGGACCTGGGTGTAGCCCATGATGGTGAGAAGCAGCGTCGATTTGCCGACGCCGTTCCTGCCGAGCACGGCGAGGCCGCCGTGCTCCGGCAGTTCGAACGAAATGCCGTCGAGCACAATGGCCGGGCCGTAGCCGGCGCGGACGTCGCTGAGCGCGAGCAGCGGCGCGGTCACGACGCTGCCTCGTGGCGCGCCTTGCCGAGATAGACCGCGCGCACCCGCGGGTCGGCGGCGATCTCGGCCGGCGTGCCTTCGACCAGGACGCGGCCGCCGACCATGACGATGACGCGTGAGGCGAAGCGGAAGACAAGGTCCATGTCGTGCTCGATGAACAGCACGGTGATGTCGCGCGACAGGCCGGCGATGGCGGCGAACAGCTCGCGGCTTTCCTCGCGCGGCACGCCGGCCGCCGGCTCGTCGAGCAGCAGCACTTTCGGCTTGGTGGCGAGCGCCAGCGCGATCTCGACCAGCCGCTGCTGGCCATAGGCCAGCTCGCGGGTCAGGCGGTGACAGACCGGCGCGAGGCTCAGCGCCGCGAGGATGTCGTAGGCCTCGTCGATTTCGTCGCGATAGGCGGTGAGCTGCCGCCACCAGGTGCGCGCCACCTTGCGCCGCTCGCACACCGCGAGCGTCACCGATTCCAGCGCGGTGAGATGCGGAAACAGCGCGTTGATCTGGAAGGTGCGAACCAGGCCGAGCCGCACCCGCTGCTCGGGCGCCAGCGCCGTGATGTCGTCGTCGCCCAGGATGATGCGGCCCGCATCCGGCTGCAGCATGCCGGTCATCATGTTGATCAATGTGGTCTTGCCGGCACCGTTGGGCCCGATCAGCGCGTAGCGCACGCCCTGTGGCAGGACGAGCTCGATGTCGGAGGCGACGACCAGCGAGCCGAAATTTTTGTTCAGGCCGTGGGTGGCGAGGGCGTTGGCGCTCACGGCGTCACCCTCAAGCGCCGCGCCAGATGCGCCAGCCCGCCGAGAATGCCGTTCGGCAACAGCGTGACGACGGCGATCAGCAGCAGCCCGATCCAGAAATACCAAAATTGCGGATTGAGCCCGGAGAACTGGTCGCGTGCCACCATATAGACCACGGCGCCGATCAGGCCGCCGTAGAGCCGCCCGGTGCCGCCGAGGATCAGCATCACCAGCACGTCGGCGGAGCGCTGGAAGCCGAGCGCTTCGAGCGAGACGGTCTCGGTGGTCTCGGCCAGGAGAGCGCCGGCAACGCCGGCGACGATGGCGGCGATGGTGTAGATCGTGCGGATATGGGCGTGCACGGGCGCGCCGATCGCCGGCATGCGCAGGCCGTTCTCGCGGATGCCGCGCAGCGCCAGCCCGAACGGCGAATGAATGAGCCGCCGCGCGACCAAGAAAATCACGAACAGCCCGGCCAGCGAATAGGCGTAGGCGGTGTAGCCGTAAAGATCGAAGCGGAATCGGCCGAAAATCCGCCAGGTGTGAATCCCCTGCAGGCCGTCGAAGCCGCCGGTGAGCCAGCCGGCGCTATTGGCGGCTTCCTGCAACACCAGGCCGATGCCGAGCGTAATCATGATCAGCGCCAGGTGGCGGAACCGCGCGATGATGAAGCTCGTGACATAGCCGAACAGCCCGGCCGCAAGCGCCGCCGCAACGAGCCCGGTCAGCGGCTCGCCCCAGCCCCATGTCGACAACAGGCCGGCCGTATAGGCGCCGACGCCGAAATAGGCGGCGTGGCCGAGCGAGACGATGCCGGAGAAACCGAGGATGAGGTCGAGCGACAGCACGAACAACGCCGTGATCGCGATCTGGCTCGCCAGCACCAGATAGTTCGGCGTCAGCACGAACGGCAGCAAAGTGGCGAGCCAGAACGCGGCTTCGCTCCACCGCCAGCGCATCTGCGCCTGCAAATACTGCACCGGACGAACGGGGATCGCCTCGCTCGTCACGCCTAGCGTCTCCCGAACAGGCCGGACGGCCGCCACATCAACAGCACGATCATCACCAGATAGATGAGAAAGGCGCTGATGGCCGGCACGTAATATTTGCCGGCCATGTCGCTGAAGCCGAGCAGCATGGCGGCGGCGAACGAGCCGGAAATCGAGCCCAGCCCGCCGACCGACACCACGATCAAGACGTAGATCAGGTAGGTCAGCGCGAATTGCGGATCGAGCCCGAGCATGGCGATTGCCAGCGCGCCGCCCAGCCCGGCAAGCCCACTGCCGAGCGCGAAGGTGACGGCGAACAGGCCGTCGACATTGATGCCGAGCCCACGCGCCATACGCTGATTGTTCACCGCGGCGCGCACCTGGGCGCCGAAGCGCGTGGTTTCGACCATCACCACCAGCGCGACCGTGATCAGCAGGGCCGTGGCGATGAGGAACAGCCGGTAGACGGCGAGATCGAGGCCCATGAAGGAAATCGAGCCGCGCAAATAGGGCGGCAGTTGCATCGGCTGCTGGTCGGTGCCGTAGATGTAGGCCGCCGCCGCGATCGAGACGAACACGATGCCGATGGTGAGCAGGCACTGGTCGAGATCGCTGGCGTTATAAAAACGCCGGAAGAAGATCCGCTCCAGCACCACGCTGGCGGCGGCGGCGGCGATGAACGCAACCGGCAAGGTCGCCAGGAACGGCCAGCCGAATGCGTTCATCAGCGTGATGGCGACATAGCCGCCCAGCATGGCGAAGCTGCAATGCGCCAGGTTGACGAAGTTCATCATGCCGAGCGTCACCGACAGCCCGACCGACATCAGGAACAGCAGCATCCCGTAAGCGAAGCCGTCGAACAGCACGCCGAAGACGGGAGGCATGGGCGGCAGCCCGGGGGCGCGGACAGCCGCGTCAGTTCTTCATGCGCGCCTTGGCCGGATCCTTCACGTTCGGCACCTTGTCGAATTCGACATTGCGCAGGGCGCCGCCGACCTTCTCGACGCGGCGGATGTAGACGGTCTGGACGATGTCGCGGGTTTCCGGATCGATCATCATCGGGCCGCGCGGGCTTTCCCAGCTCATGCCCTTGGCGGCGGCGATCAGGGCGTCGCCGTCGGCGTTGCCGCCGGTCTTCTCCAGCGCCGCGTAGATCAGGTGCATGCCGTCGTAGCCGCCGATGGAGAAGATGTCGGGGTTGCGGTGGCCCTCGTCGTTATAGGCTTTGACGAAGTCGCGGTTCATCGCAGAATCGTGATTGTAGTCGTAGTTCGCGACCGTGATGATGCCGAGCGCCGTGTCGCCCATGCCCTGCAGCGCGCTCTCGAAGGCCAGCGCGTCCTGCCCCAGCACTTTCGTCTTGGCCGGATCGACGCCGCGTTCGGCGAGCGCTTTGCCGACGGCGAGCGGCTGCGCGCCGCCGGGAATCCAGATGTAGATGCCGTCCGGGTTCTTGTCTTTGGCCGCCTGGATGAAGGCGGAGAAATCCGGGTTCGCCACCGGGAAGCGGACCGAGCCGATGATTTCGCCGCCGGCCTCCTTGAAGCCGGTCTGGAACCAGGTTTCGGCGTCGATGCCCGGGCCGTAATCGGACACCATGGTGTAGATTTTTTTCAGCCCGTTCTTGGCCGCCCAGGCGCCGAGCGTGTAGTTCAGCTGCGGCGTCGTCGCCGAGGTGCGGGCGATGTAGGGCGATTTGGTGGTGATGATGGACGTCGCGGCGTTCATGACCACCATGAATTTCTTGGCTTCGGCGGAAACGTCGGCGCCGGCCAGCGCATTGGGAGTCAGAATCCAGCCGGCGAGAATATCGGCATGGTCGCGCACGATCGCCTCCTGCGCCAGCCGCTTGGCGACGTCGGGGGCGATGCCGCCGGTGTCCTTGCGGATGAATTCGATCTTCTTGCCGGCGACGGTGTCGCCATGCTGCTTGACGAAGAGCTTGACGGCGTTGTCCATCTGCACGGCGGTGTCGGCGAACTGGCCGGAATAGCACATGATGAGCGCGATCTTGATGGTGTCGACCGCGCGAGCCGGACCGATACCGAATATCGCCAGCGCAAGGCCGGCCAGGCCGACAAAGCCATAGAACACTTTTTGCATTGCTCCCTCCCAGTTCTCGTAATGCTTAAAAGCTGTTTTAAGGGCATATCCTCGTTCAGGTCGTCCGCGAGTGCAATGCGCGTTTATTGTCGCGGCGCGCCGGCGCGGCGGTGGGCCGTTGCCCGTCGAACGGGAGGGTTGAGGGAGTGAACGTTTCCGAGCCGGCAATGGCGTTGCGGGCCGCGCAGGCCAAAGTGGCGGCGCTGCTCAATCCGCGCAACGTGGTCATCGTCGGCGCCAGCGATGCGCCGGGAAACTGGGCGTTGCGCGCATTCCAGAACCTGCGCCGCTACGACTTCCCCGGCCCGGTCTACCCGGTCAATCCGCGCCGCGACCAGGTCTGGAACATGCGCTGCTATCGCGGCTTCGCCGACCTGCCCGAGCCGCCGGACCACGTGGTGGTGGTGATTCCGGCCACCCAAGTGCCGGACACGTTGCGCGCCGCCGCGGCGGCCGGAGCGCGCAGCGCCACCGTCATGTCGTCGGGCTTTGGCGAAGCAGAGGATGCCGCTGCCCAATCGCTCGCCGAGACGTTGCGCCAAACCATCGCCGAAACCGGGCTTGCGGTGTCCGGCCCGAACTGCATGGGCAACATCCACGCGCCGTCGCGGCTGATGACGCTGACCGACGACCGCCCGCACCGCATCGCCGAAGGCCCGGTCGCGATCGTCGCCCAGTCCGGCGGGCTCGCCATGGCGATCAAGCGCACGCTGGAAGAGCGCGCCATCGCCACCGCCTCGCTGGTGACCTCAGGCAACGAGGCCGGGCTGACGACCGCCGACTACATCGCCTATTTCGCGACGCTGCCCTTCGTCCGCGTCGTCGTCTCGTATCTCGAAGTGGTGCAGGACCCCGAGCACCTGCGCGCCGCCTGTGCCCTGGCGCGCGCCGCCGGCAAGCCGGTGATCGCGGTCAAACTCGGCGCGTCGGCTGAGGGCCGCGCCGCGGCGCTGGCCCATACCGGTGCGGTCGCGGGATCAATGGAAGAATTCGATGCGCTCGCCGCGTCCGCCGGCATTTTGCGCGTGCGCACGCTCGACGACATCGTCGAGGCGGTGGAGTATTTCACCCACGTGCCGCTGCCGGCCGGCGCCAATCTCGGCGGCATCACGTTCTCCGGTGCATTGCGCGGGCTCTTGCTCGACGCCGCGGCGGCCAACGGCCTGACGTTTCCGGCGCTCGCCCCGGCAACGCGCAAACGTCTCGAAGCCGTGCTCGGCGTCGGCACCTTCATCGGCAATCCGCTGGATTCCGGTTTTGCCGGGCTCGGCAGCAAGGAGGTCTATATCGAATGCGTCTCGGCGCTGCTCGACGATCCGGCGATCGACATTCTGCTGCTGCAAGAAGAGCTGCCGCGCGGTCCCGGCTCGGAGCGCAAGGAGGCCAACCTCCACGCCGTCAACGCGCTTGCCCCGCGCAGCAAAAAGCCGATCGTGCACGTCACCATGATCTCGCATGGCTTGACCGATTATAGCCGGTCCTTGCGCGAGCAATTACCCAACATTGGCTTCATGCAGGAGGTCGATAAAACGCTGCGCGCCGTCCGCGCCATCGCGACCTACGCGCAACGCGCAAGGCAGCCGGTGTGACGCCAACCTTGTTTCGTCCGGCCAACACCTGTTGAATGCGCCGACAAAGGACACAAAGGAGTACGCCATGCCCGCGGCCAAGAAATACGAGGCGATCCACGTCGAGAATGAAGGCGGCATCACCTGGCTGATGATCAATCGGCCGGACAAGCGCAACGCCATGAGCCCGCAGGTGCATCTGGAGATGGACGAGGCGCTCGACGAGCTCGCCGTCGATCCGGCGACCGAGGTGCTGGTGCTGACCGGCGCCGGCAACGCGTTCAGCGCCGGGCAGGATATAAAACTTTATTTCCGCGCCAATGCCGGCGACGCCGCGGCGCGCCACAAGCTGCGCCGTGCCTCGAACAATTGGCGCTGGCAAAAACTCTCGACATTCCCGAAGCCGACCATCGCCATGGTCAACGGCTATTGCTTCGGCGGCGCGTTTACCCAAGTGACCGCCTGCGACATCGCGCTCGCCGCCGACGACGCCATGTTCGGCCTGTCCGAGGTCAATTGGGGCATCCTGCCCGGCGGCATCGTGTCGTGGAACGTGGCGCAGACCATGAACTATCGCGACGCGCTCTATTACGCCATGACCGGCGATTCGTTCGATGGCAAGCAGGCGAAGCTTATGGGCTTCGTCAATTTCTCCTATCCGAAGGAGAAGCTGCGCGAGGAAACTATCAAGCTTGCCAAGAAGCTGATGGAAAAGAGTCCGGCGACGTTGCGCTACACCAAGGAGGCGATCCGCGCCGTACGCTTCATGAACGAGCCGCAGGCACAGGACTATCTTGCCGCCAAGAGCGACGCGTTGCGCTATAACGACAAGGAGAACAGCCGCGAGGAGGGCATGAAGCAGTTCCTTGATGAGAAGAGCTACCGCCCCGGCTACGGCCACTTCAAGCGCAAGCGGGCAAGCGCCTAATTTTCCCTCCCCACTTGTGGGGGAGGGCAGGGTGGGGGGGTCGTGAGGTGACGTGCTGGCGTCAACGCCTGTAAAAACCTCCCGACCCCCACCCCTACCCCTCCCCACAAGGGGGAGGGGAACTGATAAGGCCGACGCACGACAGCAAGAATGGATCGCCAGCAAAGCACCATCGACGAGGCAGAGGTCGCGCGGTTTTCGCGCATGTCCGGCCAATGGTGGGACGCGCGCGGGCCGATGGCGGCGCTGCACAAGTTCAATCCGGTGCGGCTCGCTTACATCCGCGATCGCGTGGCCGAGCATTTCGATCGCGATGCCAAGCGGCTCGATAGTCTCGCCGGCTTGCGCATCCTCGATATCGGCTGCGGCGGCGGGATTCTGTCCGAGCCGTTGGCGCGGCTTGGCGCCGCCGTGGTCGGCGCCGATCCGTCGGCGAGCAACATCGCGGTGGCGCTGCATCACGCGGCGCAGGCCGGGCTCGCTATCGATTACCGCGACACCACGGCGGAAGCGCTGGCGGAAGCGGGCGAAAGCTTTGACGTGGTGCTGGCCATGGAAGTGGTCGAGCACGTCGCCGATGTCGGGCTGTTCGTCAATCTCGCCGGCGCTATGGTGAAGCCCGGCGGACTATTGTTCGTCGCCACGCTCAATCGCACCATGAAAAGCTTCGCGCTGGCCATCGTCGGCGCCGAATATATTCTGCGCTGGCTGCCGCGCGGCACCCATCAATGGGAAAAATTCGTCACGCCCAACGAGCTCGAAATCGCCATCGAGCAGGCCGGGCTGCAGGTCACCGACGACACCGGCGTGATGTACAATTTGTTTGCCGACCGCTGGCAGCTCATCTCCGACATGGACGTCAACTACATGGTCGTCGCGGAAAAGGCGGCCTGATGTCGGGCTGGCTCTGGATCGTCTTCACCGTTACCGCCGCGTTCTTCCAGACCTTGCGCAACGCCATGCAGCGCGAGCTGACGGCGAGCCTCGGCACCGTGGGCGCCACCCATGTGCGGTTTTTGTTCGGTTTTCCGTTCGCATTGCTGTCCTTGATCGCGGTTCTGCTGGTGACCGGCGTGCCGCTGCCGCGCCCGTCCTTGAGTTTTTGGCCCTGGGTGATCGACGGCGCGGGCGCGCAAATCGCCGCCACTGCGCTGATGCTCATGGCCATGGGCCAGCGCTCCTTCGTCGTCACCATCGCCTATATCAAGACCGAACCGATCCAGGTCGCGATCTTCGGGCTGATCTTCCTCGGCGACGCGGTGACGCTGCCGATGATGACGGCGATCCTGGTGGCGACGGCCGGCGTGCTGATCATGTCGTTCAAGCCCGGCGGCATGGTCGGTGGTGTCAAGCCGACGCTGATCGGCTTGGCCTCGGGCGGCATGTTCGCTTTATCGGCGATCGGCTATCGCGGCGCGATCTTGAGTCTCGGGCTGCCGAACTTCGTCATGGCGGCGACGTTCACGCTCGTGGTCGGCCTGGTGATGCAGGCGGTCGTGCTTTCGCTTTATCTGTGGCTGCGGCAGCCGTCGGCGATGATCGCCATCCTGCGCGCCTGGAAGCCGTCGCTGTTTGCCGGCCTGATGGGCGCGCTGGCTTCGCAGTTCTGGTTTCTCGCTTTCGCCATCGCCACCGCCGCCAGCGTGCGCACGCTCGCCTTGATCGAGGTGCTGTTCGCGCAAATCGTCGCGCGCGTCATGTTCGGTCAGCGCACCACCGTGCGCGAAGCCATCGGCATGGCGTTGGTGGTCGCCGGCGTGGCGCTGCTGATTTTCGCGCAGTGACATCATCCGCTCCCCCGCTTGCGGGGGAGGGTAGGGAGGGGGCCTGCGGCATCGCCGCTCGTTTGGCGCAAGCTGATACTTGCCCCCACCGGCTCGCTTCGCTCGCCACCTCCCCCGCAAGCGGGGGAGGAAAGATAGAAATTAATTCTGGTCGTCCGGCAGGATCGGCAGGGGATGAAACTCGATCCCCTCCTCATGCAGCGCCTTGGCCTCGTCGGGCGAGGCTTCGCCGTAGATCGAGCGGTGCTCGGTCTCGCCGTAATGGATCTTGCGCGCCTCTTCGGGGAATTTTGCGCCGACGTAGCTGGCGTTCTTGGTGACGTGGTCGCGCAATTCCTTGAGCTTTTGCCGCAGCTCGCGCTCCGGCGGCGACATGATGGCGACCGGCGTCTTGGCTGGCGCCGGCGGTGCCGCGGCGGGCGGTGCCGGGATGGGCGGCGGCGGCTCGGGCACGCCGGCGCGCGCCAGCCGCGGCGCCATAATCGCTTTTTCGACTTTGGCGGAATTGCACACCGGGCAGGTCACGAGCCCACGCTTGGCCTGCTTGTCGTAAGCGGCGGAATTCTGGAACCAGCTCTCGAAGCTGTGCCCCTGCTCGCAAGCGAGCGTGTACCGGATCATAGCGAGCCCCGTACCGCGTGCAGATAGGTCGGCTCCGCCAGCGGCTCGACCAGCTCGAAACGCCGGCCGTGGTGCAGCGACGGGATGCGGCCGCGCGCCGCCGCGACCTGGGCCGGATCGATCTCGGCGAAGATCACGCCCGGCTCGGTGCCGCCTTCGGCGATGATCTTGCCCCACGGATCGACCACCAGCGAGTGGCCGAACGTGTCGCGGCCGTGCTCGTGCCGGCCGCCCTGGGCGGCGGCGAACACGAAGCAGCCGTTCTCGATGGCGCGCGCGCGCATCAGCACGTGCCAATGGGCCTCGCCGGTCTGTTTGGTGAAGGCGGACGGGATCGCCAGGAACGAGGCGCCGGCCTCGGCCAGCGCCCGATAGAGCGCCGGGAAGCGCAGATCGTAGCAGACCGTCAGGCCGAGCCTGCCCCACGGCAGGTCGGCGACGACGGCGAGCTCGCCGGGACGGTAGCTGTTGGATTCGCGATAGCTTTCCCCGCCGGCGAGATCGACGTCGAACATGTGGATCTTGTCGTAGCGCGCGGCGATGTCGCCCTTGCGATCGATCAGGAACGAACGGTTGGCCGCCTTCTCGGGCGATGCCTTCACCGCAAGCGAGCCGAGATGGATGTAGATCGAAAGCTTGCGCGCGACCTCGCGCACGGTCGCCAAGGTCGGGTCGTGCTCCTCGCTGAAGATTTTCGTCAGCAGCCGCTCGCGCTTGTTCTCGAGCACGTTGGTCATTTCCGGCGTCTGCACGTAGTCGGCGCCGCCGCGCTTGGCTTCGTCGATGCCGGCCAGAACGGCCGTGAGATTCGCTTCCGGCTCCAGGCCCGAGCGCATCTGAATGAGAGCGACCTTGAAGGTCGAAGCGTCTGTCATGCTCATCCAGTTATTCCTTCCCGCTTATTCCTTGGCCGCGGCGAGCAGCGGGTCGAGCTTGCCGGCTTCGTCGAGCGCATAAAGATCGTCGCAGCCGCCGACATGGGTCGCGCCGATGAAGATTTGCGGATAAGTGCTTCGCCCGCCGGTGCGCTCGATCATTGCTTTGCGTATGTCCCGGTTTCCACTGGCGTCGATCTCGTGGAAGCTTACACCCTTTCGCGACAGCAGGTCCTTGGCATCCTGGCAATAGGGGCAGTAGCGAATGGTATAGATATCGACGGCAGCCATGATGATGCGAAAGGTCTTTGCGATTGGTTATATGGACGTTCGCCCCGGATCGGCAACCCTGGCGAAAATCAGCACGTCGACATTGGCGGCGCCGGCCCGTATGAGCGCCCGGGCGCAGCCATCGACCGTGGCGCCCGAGGTCAGCACGTCGTCGACCACGATGAGACGGCGGCCGGCGACCGCGGCCTTGCCTTCGTCCGGCACGCGGAAGGCGCCTTGGACGTTGGCGGCGCGCTCCGGCCGCGACAGCCCGACCTGCTGCGCCGTCGGCTTGACCCGCTTGAGCGCCGCCGCGGCGACCGGGACGCCGCTGTCCGCCGCAATGGCGGCCGCCAGTACGGCCGATTGGTTGAAGCGCCGCGCCCAAAGCCTGCGCCAATGCAGCGGCACCGGCACCAAGGCGTCGGCCTCGGCCAAAAGTTCGCGGCCGGCCTGGCTGACCCAGCGCCCCATCATCGGCGCGAGGTCGAGGCGATCGCCATATTTGAGGGCATGGACCAGGGCGCGGGAAATCTCATCGAAGCGCACCGCGGCGCGGGCGCGATTGTAAGCCGGCGGGTCGGCGATGGCTTCCATGGACAGGATGCCCGGACCCGGGTCATAGACGAAGGGAATGCCGAGCCGCTCGCAATAGGGCCGGGTGATGAAGGAGAGTTTCGACCAACACGCCGGGCATAGGCCCTTGCCGTCGACCGGCTCGCGGCAAGCGGCGCAGAGCGGCGGCAGCGCGAGATCGAGCGCCGAGCGCAACACCGTGCGCGCCGCCGCGGCGGCGCGCCTGAGCCGCGAAGGCAACGCGATGGTGCCCAAGTCCGACATGCCGCAACGCTACCGTTCCGCGATGCCCTTGTCATCGCCGCCGAGGTGAGATGCCTGGATCATGGCCGAAAATCCCATGATTTTCGATCGCGCCCTGCTGCGGCAGCGCCGCCGGCGCGCGGCCGCTTTGGGGCCGGCGACTTTTTTGCTCGATCGTGTTGCGGACGACCTCGCCGAGCGCCTTGCGACGGTGCTGCGCCGCTTCGCGCTTGCGGTCGACCTCGGCACGCCCGGCGACGCGCTGCGCAACGCGCTGACGCGTCTCCAATCGGTCGGCAGCATCGTCGCCGCCGACGTCATGCCGGATGCCGCGCGCGGCGAAATTGTTGTTACCGCCGATGAGGAGGCGCTGCCGTTCGGCGACGCCACCCTGGATCTCGTGGTGTCGGCGCTGGCGCTGCAATTCGTCAACGATCTGCCGGGCGTGCTCGTGCAAATCCGCCGCGCCTTGAAACCGGACGGATTGTTTCTTGGCGCCCTCCTCGGCGGCGAGACGCTGACCGAGCTGCGGCAGAGTTTTGCCGAAGCCGAAAGCGACATCGAAGGCGGCGTCTCGCCGCGCGTCGCGCCGTTCGCCGACCTGCGCGACCTCGGCGCCCTGTTGCAGCGCGCCGGTTTCGCGCTGCCGGTCACCGACGTCGACCGCGTCACCGTGCGCTACGATTCGGCGTTCAAACTGATGCACGATTTGCGGCGCATGGGCGCGACCAACGCCCTCATCGCCCGCCGCCGCACCCCGCTCAAGCGCGCGACGCTCATGCGCATGGCCGAAATCTATGCGCAGCGCTTCGCCGACGATGACGGCCGTTTGTGCGCGACATTCGAGATCATCTGGCTGTCAGGCTGGGCGCCGCATCCGGATCAGCAGCAGCCGCTCAAGCCCGGCTCGGCGAAAGCGCGGCTCGCCGATGCGCTCGGCACGAAGGAGATTTCGACGGGAGAGAAGGCGGGCAAGTAGCTGCGCGTAATTTATTTCAGCGCCGTGGCGACGTTGCCGTAGAGATTGTCCCTCACCGCGGAACCGAGCGACATGACGGTGGACGCGATCGCGACGGCGACGCCGGAAGCGATCAAGGCGTATTCGATGGCAGTCGCGCCGCGCTCGTCGCGCATGAAGCCCGCGACGGCGGCGATGATCGGCTGGCTCTGCTTCCTCAACATGGTCTTTGGCTTTCTGGCGGTCGGATCATATGAGCGTGGTGAGATGGGAGATCAGCGGTTCGTCGGCGGGCGGCATCGGATAGTCGCGGAGTTCCTTCGGCCGCACCCATTTGAGCCTTTGTCCCTCCTGCGCCGCGACGAAACCTTCCCAGCGCCGGCAGACATAGAGCGGCATGAGAAGGTGGAAGTCGGGATAGAGGTGGCTCGCAAAGGTCAGCGGCGCGAGGCACTCCTCCTTGACGATGATGCCCAGTTCCTCCTTCAGCTCTCGGATCAAGCTCTGTTCCGGCCGCTCGCCGGTTTCGACCTTGCCGCCGGGAAACTCCCACAGCCCTGCCATCGCCTTGCCTTGCGGACGCTGTGCGATGAGCACGCGGCCGTCGGCGTCGATCAGGGCGCAGGCGGCAACCAGGACAAGTTTGACGCTCACGGCCCGGCCCCAATCTAAGCGACGTAAGGTAAAGGCAGTTTCAATGCGTTTGCGCAGAGTGCCGCAATCGCCGCAACGGTTAAAGCAGGTTTAACGCTGATCCCCGCGCGTTGCGCGTTACTGGCCACGCTTATTTGGCACCGGCCAATTCCAGGACCGCGTCGGCGACCGCTTGCGGCGTCTCCTGGGGCAGATTGTGCCCGATCTTCGGCAGCACGCGGCGCTGGTACGGCCCGGCAAAGAACTGGGTGTGCTTCGCGGACGCCTCCGGCGGCTGAATGCCGCTCGAGGCGCCGTGCAGCACGATGGTCGGCACCGTGATCGCGGGCTGGGCGGCGAGACGCTGCTCGATCGGCTCCAGCGCCGGGTCGCCGGCCGCATAGCCGAAGCGGTGGCGATAGGACTGCAGCGTCACCGCGACGAAATCCGGATTGTCGAACGACACCGCGCTTCGCTCGTAGGTGGCGTCGTCGAACGCCCAGTCCGGCGACCAGATTTGCCAGATATAGCGGCACAGCGCGCGGCGGTTCTGCTCGAGCCCGGCGCGGCCGCGCTCGGTGTGGAAATAATATTGATACCAGAAGCGGTGCTCCTGCTCCGGCGCCACCGGTTTTACGGAAGCCGCGACGTTCTGGATGTTGTAGCCGTTGCCGGTGACGAGGCCGCGCACGCGCTCCGGCCACAGCGCGGCGACGATGCAGGCGGCGCGGCCGCCCCAGTCATAGCCGGCGAGCGTGCCGCGTTCGATGCCGAGCGCATCGAGCAATTCGCGCAAATCGTTGCCGAGCGCGGCCTGCTGGCCCGAACGCGGCGTCTCGGCTGAGAGAAAGCGCGTCGCGCCGAAGCCGCGCAGATAAGGCACGACGACACGGCAACCGGCCGCCGTGAGCGGCGGCACGACCTCATCGTAACAGCGCGGATCGTACGGCCAACCGTGCAGCAGCAGCACCGGCTCGCCGGTTGCGCTGCCGCTCTCCTCATACGCCACGTCGAGCGTGGCGGTACGAACGTGCTTGTGTGCAGCAATCGCGCTTGCAGCGGGATTCGAAGTCATTCGCGTAACCGGAATTGTGGGAGACAAGAAATCACGATTGGTCCTAGTCGGGTTTGATGTTGGCCGCTCGGATCACCTTGCCCCACTTGTCTGTTTCCTCGGCAATGAGCTTGCCGAAGTCGGCGGTAGAGCCGGTAAGCACGGTGCCGCCTGTATCGGCAATCCGCGCCCTCATCTTGGGATCGGCGAGGCCGGCGTTGATCTCCTTGTTGAGCTTGTCGATGATCTCGAGCGGCGTGTTCTTCGGCGCGCCCAAGCCATAAAATCCGCTCGCCTCGTAGCCCGGCACGAATTCGCCCACCGTCGCAATGCCCGGTAGCGCTTCCAAACGCGCGGCCGTCGTCACCGCCAGTGCACGCAACTTGCCGGCCCTGACGAATTCGATCGAGGACGGCGCGGTCGCGAACATCACCTGTACCTGTCCGCCGAGTAAATCGGTTACCCCAGGTCCTCCGCCTTTATAGGGCACGTGGACCATGTCGACGCCGGCCATCATCTTGAATAATTCGCCGGCAATGTGGACCACGCTGCCGTTCCCGGCCGACGCCATGTTGATTTTGCCCGGATTGGCCTTGGCATAGGCGATGAATTCAGGAACGCTCTTGGCCGGGACGGACGGATTGACCGCCATGATAAGAGGTTCGCGGACGATGCTCGCAATCGGCGCAATGTCGCGGATGAAATTGAAATTGAGCTTTTCATAGAGCGTCGCGTTGATCGCGGCCGGTGGGCCGACCAGCAGGACCGTATAGCCGTCCGGGACGGCATGAGCGACCAGCTCGGTGCCAATATTGCTGCCGGCACCCGGCCGGTTCTCGACAATAAATGACTGCCCGAGCCGCTCCGTCAGCCATTGACCGATCAGCCGCGCGTTGACGTCGGTTGCGCCACCAGGTGGAAAGCCGACGATGACGTGCACCGGCCGCGACGGATAGCCTTCGGCGCTGGCGAACCGCGTCACAACGGGAAATACGGCAGCGCCCGCTGCAAGATGTAGAAATCCCCGGCGGGGAAATTTCATGGCGGTCCCTCCCAATTGATCGCAGAGCCGCAGCATAAAGCTCGTAGCCTCGATGCGCGACGCTTACTTTTTCGCCCGTCGGTTAAGACCTGTAGTCGCCGTTGATCGCCACGTATTCCTTGGTGAGATCGCAGGTCAGCACGCGGTCGCGGCCTTTGCCGAGGCCGAGCGCGACTTTCAGCGCGATCTCCGGCTTTTTCATTGCCGCGGACACGGCGGCCTCGTCGTAGTCCGGATCGCGCGCGCCCTTATGCGCGACGCGGATGCCGCCGAACCAGATCGACAGCCGGTCGCGGTCGGCCGGCTCGCCGGCTTTGCCGACCGCCATGACGACTCGGCCCCAATTGGCGTCCTCGCCGGCGATCGCGGTCTTGACCAGCGGCGAATTGGCGATCGACAGCGCGATGCGGCGCGCGGAAAGCTTCGACACCGCGCCCTCGACCACGATCTCGACCAGCTTGCGCGCACCTTCGCCGTCGCGCGCCACTTGCTCGGCAAGATTGGCCAGCACGGCGTTGAAGGCTTTGCGGAACGGCACGAGGCGCGGGTCGTTGGCGCGGGCGATGCGCGGCGCGCCGCGGGCGGCGCCGGTGGCGAAGGCCAGTAGAGTGTCCGAAGTCGAGGTATCGCCGTCGATGGTGACGGCATTGAACGTGTCGACCACGCCCTCGCGCAGCAGCGCCTGCAGGGCCGGCGCCGCGAGCGGCGCGTCGGTGAACACGAAAGCCAGCATGGTCGCCATGTCGGGCGCGATCATGCCGGCGCCTTTGGCAAAGCCGTTGATGGTGACGGTGGTGCTGCCAAGCCGCGCGCTCGCGGTAGCGAGTTTTGGGAACGTGTCGGTGGTCATGATCGCCTTGGCGGCGTCGACGTAGCCCGCGTCGGTCGCCTCCGCGGCGAGACGGACCATGACGCCGCCAAAAGCTTGCGCCGGCAATGGCTCGCCGATCACGCCGGTCGAAGCGAGAAACACTTCCGTCATCTTGCAGCCGACGGCGTTGGCCGCGAGCTTGGCGGTGAACGCACAAGCCTCGCGGCCGTTCTTGCCGGTGAACGCGTTGGCATTGCCGGAATTCACCACCAGCGCGCGGGCCCGCCCGCCCTTGATCCGGGCGCGGCACCACTCGACCGGCGCCGACGGACATTTGGAGCGGGTGAACACGCCGGCAACGCTCGCCGACTCATCGAACACCGCCAGCATCACATCGGTGCGGCCCTGATAGCGGATGCCGGCGGCGGCCGTCGCCAGCCGCACGCCGGCGATCGCCGGCATGGCGGGGACGGTTTTTGGGGCGAGGGGAGAGATGGTGGTGGACATGACTTTTGCAGGGTTTCCCGGGCGCAGTGCAGCACCATAAGCGCGGTTACGCGCGTCTTGGACGCGCTATGGCGAAGCGGAGTGATGCGCTGCAGACCCGGGATCGTTACAAACTCTGAGTGTGCAACGATCCCGGATCAGCGGTGCACCGCTTCGCGCTGCACCGCATCCGGGAAACGTAGCTTGTTATTTCTTCGCTGGCGCGGCCGGATTGAGCGTCGAGGGGTCCGGCGCCGCCGCCGGCTTGTCGAGGCGCTCGATCTGGGCGGACTTGCGCAGATTGTCGACCAGTTGGGCCTGGGCGCGGTGAGCGACGTAATTCTCGAGCTGGACCTTGACCTGGTCGAAGCTCGGCGTCGGCTTGGTGCGCTTGTCCTCGACCTTGATGATGTGCCAACCGAACTGGGTGTGAATGGGATCGGAAATCTGGCCCTTGTCGAGCTTGAACGCGGCCTCGGCGAATTCCGGCACCATCTGGTCCTTGGTGAAATAGCCGAGGTCGCCGCCGTCGGCGGCGCCCGGGTCTTTCGATTTCTCCTTGGCCAGCGCGGCGAAATCGGCGCCCTTCTTCAGCTCGCCCTCGATCGCCCTGGCTTCGTCCTCGGTCGGCACCAGGATGTGGCGGGCGTGCACTTCCTGCTCGTTCGGCATCTGCTTGACGGCGTCGTCATAGACTTGGCGCATCGCCGCGTCGGTGATGGCGGCTTTGCCGGCCTGCTGCAGCAGCGCTTCCATCAGCACCCGGTTGCGGTCGAAGGCGAGCCGGCGCTGGACAGTGGGATCGTCGCCGACCTTTTTCTGCTCGGCCGCTTGCGACAGCACGATGACGTCGGCCAGATAGGTGATCAGATAGTCGCGCTTCTGGTCCGGTCCCATTTGCGGCATGTTGCCGCCGATCTCCTCCTCGGCGAAGGTGATATCGCTTTCGTGAATGTCGACGCCGTTGGCGCGGGCCACCACCGGACTGGAATCTTCTGCCCGCAGCGGAGCCGCGGTGGCATACAACAGCGCCGTTATGGTGAGCGCGCACGAGACAATGAGGCGAGTGGAGGCCATGAAACGCAATCCTTTGGCAGCGGTGGCAGCGGGGCAAATCGCCGGGTTACTTCGGGTTATTTAAGCATGCGGACTTAGGCGCAAATCAGTCCGGGCTTGGCGTTTTTACGTCGATCGTGCCTCTGATCAAGGCTTCGAATTTCGGCGCGGACACTCGCCGAATCGCCTCGCCTTGGCAATGGCAGAATCGCCAGCCCGCTTAACGAGCGCGTGAAGATCGCCTTCGCATTGACAACAAAACCACCCCCTCCTATCTCTCGACGGAATCTGGGCCTCCATGCCGCCTTGCATAAGCCTGAATAGTGCAGCATTTTCCGCTGCTTGGATGCGTCCGCGGCACGCTGCCGGGCGCGGAACCTGCGGGCATCACAGCCATTATGCTCGATCGAACAGGTCTATGGCGCGGCCCAGCCGTGGAAGGATGATGCGATGATCGGCGCGGTCGCCCGCAAACTGTTCGGCTCCTCCAACGACCGGCGCATCCGCGCCTACCGGCCGCGCGTCGACGAGATCAACGCGCTGGAGAAGGAGCTGGAAGCGCTGTCCGACGAGGCGCTGCGTGGGCGCACCGACGAATTCAAGAAGCAGATCGCCGAAGGCGCGACCATCGACGACATTCTGGTGCCGGCCTTCGCCACCGTGCGCGAAGCCGGCAAGCGGACGCTGGGCCAGCGCCATTTCGACGTCCAGCTGATCGGCGGCATGGTGCTGCACGAGGGCCGCATCTCGGAAATGAAGACCGGCGAAGGCAAGACCTTGGTGGCGACGCTGCCGGTCTATCTCAATGCGCTGGCCGGGCGCGGTGTCCACGTCGTCACCGTCAACGACTATCTCGCCAAGCGCGACGCCGAATGGATGGGGCAGATCTATAAATTTCTCGGTCTCACCGTCGGCGTCATCGTCCACGGCCTCGACGACGAAGAGCGCAAGAAGGCCTACGACTGCGACGTCACCTACGGCACCAACAACGAGCTCGGCTTCGACTATCTGCGCGACAATATGAAGTACCGGCTCGAGGACATGGTGCAGCGCGGCCACACCTACGCCATCGTCGATGAGGTCGACTCGATCCTGATCGACGAAGCGCGCACGCCGCTGATCATTTCCGGGCCGCTCGACGACCGCTCGGATTTCTACAACACCATCGACGCCTACATCCCCAAGCTCGACAAGACCGATTACGAGCTCGACGAAAAGCAGCGCACCGTCACGCTCACCGAAGTCGGCATGGAGAAGATGGAGCAGGGGTTCCGCCAGGCCGGCCTGCTCAAATCGGACTCACTCTACGACGTCGAGAACGTCTCCGTCGTGCACCACGTCAACCAGGCACTGCGTGCGCATAAACTGTTCCAGCGCGACAAGGACTATATCGTGCGCAACGGCGAGGTCGTCATCATCGACGAGTTCACCGGCCGCATGATGCCGGGCCGGCGCTATTCGGAAGGCCTGCACCAGGCGCTCGAGGCCAAGGAGCGCCAGCCGATCCAGCCGGAGAACCAGACGCTGGCCTCGATCACGTTCCAGAACTACTTCCGCATGTACGAAAAGCTTGCCGGCATGACCGGAACGGCGGCGACCGAGGCCGACGAGTTCCAGGACATCTATAATCTCGAAGTGCTGGAAATTCCCACCAACATGCCGATGATCCGCATCGACGACGATGACGAGGTCTATCGCACGGCGGCGGAGAAATACCGCGCCATCATCGGGCTGATCGAGGACTGCAAGAAGCGCGGCCAGCCGGTGCTGGTCGGCACCACCTCGATCGAGAAATCCGAGCAGCTCGCCGAATTGTTGCGCAAGCAGGGCTGGGAGCAGCACGACTTCTCCGATCCGAACGCGTTCGCCGCGCTCTATTCCGGCGACGAGGGCGCCACCAAGGTCAAGGTGTTCGCCATCCTCAATGCCCGCTATCACGAGCAGGAGGCCTACATCGTCTCGCAAGCCGGCGTGCCCGGCGCGATCACCATCGCCACCAACATGGCCGGCCGCGGCACCGACATTCAGCTCGGCGGCAATGCCGACATGCGCATCCGCCAGGAGCTCGCCGACATCGAAGATCTGCGCGAGCGCGAGAAAGGCCCGCGCGCCACTGAAATTCGTGCGCAAGTCGCGCGGCTGAAAGAAAAAGCGCTGGGCGCCGGCGGGCTTTACGTGCTCGGCACCGAGCGCCACGAGAGCCGCCGCATCGACAACCAGCTGCGCGGCCGTTCCGGCCGCCAGGGCGATCCGGGCCATTCGAAATTCTTCCTGTCGCTCGAAGACGATTTGATGCGCATCTTCGGCACCGACAAGCTCGACGGCATGCTGACCAAGCTCGGGCTCAAGGAGGATGAGGCGATCATCCATCCCTGGATCAACAAGGCGCTGGAAAAGGCGCAGCAGAAGGTCGAGGCGCGCAATTTCGACATCCGCAAGAACATCCTGAAATTCGACAACGTGATGAACGACCAGCGCAAGGTGATCTTCGATCAGCGCGTCGAGTGGATGGAGGATCAGGCGGTGGCGGAGGTGGTCGGCGACATGCGCCACACCGTGATCGACGATCTCGTGGCCAAGCACGTGCCGGAAAACGCCTATCCGGAGCAATGGGACACGCCGGGGCTCAAGGAAGAGCTCAAGCGCGTGCTCAACATCGATCTGCCGGTCGACGCATGGGCCAAGGAGGAAGGCATCGCCGACGAGGAGATTTTCGCCCGCGTCGAGCGCCGCGCCGACGAGCATATGGCCTCGAAGGTGGCGCAGTGGGGCGCCGACGTCATCCGCTATGTCGAGAAGTCGGTGCTGCTGCAGACGCTCGATCATCTGTGGCGCGAGCATCTGCTGATGCTCGAGCATCTGCGCCAGGTGATCGGGCTGCGCGGCTACGGCCAGCGCGATCCGCTCAACGAATACAAGGCCGAAGCCTTCAACCTGTTCGAGGCGATGAGCCAGAGCCTGCGCGAGGCGGTCACCGCGCAATTGATGCGGGTCGAGATCCAGGCGGCGCCGCCGCCGGAGCAGCAGCCGGCGCCGCTGCCGATGATGGCGGCGCATAAGCTCGATCCGTCGACCGGCGAGGACGAGATGGCGCTGGCGACCGCCGGCGCCGAGACGCTGGCCCGCCACGGCATCGGCCCTGGCGGTGCCGCTGCGGCGCGCGCGCTGCAGGCGCCGGCGCGCAATCCGCAAGACCCGACCAGTTGGGGCAAGGTCGGCCGCAACGAGACGTGTCCCTGCGGCTCAGGCAAGAAATTCAAGCACTGTCACGGGCGGTACGCGTAAGCGGACGACAGAGGACGGACGACGGAGGACAGCGAGGCGCCTTCCGTCCTCTGTCGTCCGACGTCCGTCGTCTGTCTACTGGAATCCCCAGCGGCTGTTGAACGAGCCGGCCGGCACCACGGGCTGGGCGCCGGTGAGCATGCCATTGTTGCTCGCCGGCGGGGCGCCATTGGCCGGCGCGGGCATCGTTGCTGCGGACGCCGTCGCCGTGGATTTGGGCTTTGGCGTGTCGGCGATCTGCGTCTCGCTTTTCCGCGATTCCGGATTGATTCGCGGCCGCAGGCTGGGCGCGGCGGCGGGCTTGTTCGGTTTTGTCGGCGGCGTCGTGGCGGTTGCCGTCTGCTCGGTGTCGCCGGACGCGTTGGCCTGCTGCGTGTCGCGGCTCGAGGCGAACAGGCTGCTGAAGAAGCCGGTATGGGCCGGTGCGCTGGTCGCGCCCGTCGAACCGGTGGAGCTCGTGTCGGTCGCGGCGACGCGGGTCGATCCGCCGTTCTTGTTGAACAGTCCGCCGAAGAAGCCGCTGACTCCGCCGCTCGATGCCTTGTTGGCCGCGGCGTAGGATGATTCCTTGGTCGAGATCTGCGGCGGCAGCCGGCCCGGCTGCAACGGCGGCACGTGCAGGTGGCCTTCGTTGTCGTAGGAGTAGGTCGGATTTTCCAGCCTGCTCATGAACACGCGGTTCATGCCGCCGTCGGTGCCGGTCTCGAGCGGCACCGTCGCCACGTTCTGCAATTGCGCGAACTGGTAGTCGTCGTTCTTCTGCTTCGCCATCGCCTGCTCGGCGACGTTCGGATCGGTCTCATAGACCGGGCAGCGGCCGGACGGCGTGAACGACAGCGGCCTGGTCGAGCCTGCCGGCGGCACCGCGTCGAACACGTAATGCTTTTCGCAGACGTCGACCTTCGGCTCCTGATGCGACACTTCGAAATGGTCGTTGCCGACCTTGATCATCCTCCAGAACGCCATGTTCGGATTGTCGCGATGGCGCGCCAGATTCGCCGGCGTCATGCGGAACGGATAGGCCTGGACCTGAAACGCCTTCTCGCCGCCGAGAAACGATTCGCGCGCCAGCGAATAGATCTCGCCGATCTGCTCGTCGGTCATGGCGTAGCAGCCGCGCGACGAGCAATCGCCGTGGATCATCAGGAAGGCGCCGCTAAAGCCGTTGGCCTTGTCGAAGGCGTTGGGGAAGCCGGTATTGATGGCAAGGTAGTATTGGGAATTCGGATTCATCAGGCCGGGCGAGATCGGATAAAAACCCTCGGGCGCCTGGCGGTCGCCTTCCTTGACCTTCGGACCAAGGCCGCCCGACCAGCGGCAGATCGGATAGACCTTCAGCAATTCGTAGCGCGCCGTGGTGTCCTGCTTCCAGACTTCGAGCTCGGATTCTTCCTTGAAGATGCGGATCAGGATCGGCGAATCCTTCGGCATGTTCTTCTGGTCGAGCAGCGTCAGCATCTCCGGCGACAATTCTTTCATCGCGCGGGTGGGCAGCTGATAGCCGTCGTCGCCCAGGCAGCCGGCAAGCGACAACGCGCCGGCGAGAACCGCCGACGCTGTAAGCGCGCGGACAAGGCTGGCGCGAATCAATGCAGCTCCCCTACCGATGGACCATCCCCATGGCATCACTGGATAATCGTTATCCTTAAGAGGTGGCTTTCGCAAGGCAGCCCGCAGGTGGCGCGAAGATTGCTCACGGCGTTGATAAAGAATGGTAAATTTGCCGCGAATTTGCCGCGAGAATCCAAGGTTCTAGCAACGCTGACGGCGCGTCACCGGCGGTGCGCCAATCGCGGCAAGATTGTGGCAAATCGCCGGAGCGGCCGCCGCGGTCAGCCGATGCTGCGCCCGATGGCGGCGAATTTCTCCCGCCGCAGCCGGGTGATGGTCGGCCGGTCGAGGCCGCGCAATTCGCCGAGCGCTTTGGCGATGGCGTCGCCGGTGGCGGCGATGGCCGCCGCCGGATCGCGATGGGCGCCGCCGGTCGGCTCCGGCACCACGGCGTCGACGATGCCGAACCGCACCATGTCGTGCGCGGTGATCTTCATGTTCGAGGCGGCGTCCTCGGCCCTGGCGGTATCGCGCCACAGGATCGAGGCGGCGCCTTCCGGCGAAATCACGCTGTAGATGGCGTGCTCCAGCATGATCACGCGGTTGGCGGTGGCAATCGCGATGGCGCCGCCGGAGCCGCCTTCGCCGATGATCGCCGCCACGTTGGGGACGCCGATCTCGAGGCAGGTTTCGGTCGAGCGCGCGATCGCCTCGGCCTGGCCGCGCTCTTCGGCGCCGATGCCCGGATAGGCGCCCGCGGTATCGATCAGCGCGATCACCGGCACGTCGAAGTGATCCGCCATGCCCATCAGGCGGGCCGCCTTGCGATAGCCTTCCGGCCGCGCCATGCCGAAATTGTGCTTGAGCCGGCTGTCGGTGTCGGAGCCTTTCTCGTGGCCGATGACGCAGACGCTCTCGCCGCGGAAGCGGCCGAAGCCGCCGACGATGGCCGCGTCCTCGCCGTGCTTGCGGTCGCCGGCGAGCGGCACGAAGTCCTCGATCAGGGTGGCGACGTAATCGAGGCAATGCGGCCGCTGCGGATGCCGCGCCACTTGCGTCTTCTGCCAGGGCGTCAGGCCCGCATAGAGCTCCTTGAGCGCCAGCGCCGCCTTGCCCTCGATGCGGCCGATTTCCTCGGCGATGGCGTCGCCGTCGCTGTTGAGCGCGCGCAGCTCCTCGATCTTGGCCTCGAGCTCGGCCACCGGTTTTTCGAAGTCGAGATAGCTACGCATCACTCAATCCAGCTTGCACGGAGGTGATGAACGGCGTCCATCGTATACGCAGCAAACTCGCCCGGTCCGCTGTTGCAAGTCAATTGTTGCTTCTCCGCAATCGATTCCAAGTGGCAGGCTGATCAATCGGGCCAAGACTCTTTTGGCCAATTCCTCGCCGTATGGATGACACGGAGAATGACCACTCGCTCCCTTCCACTGGGCAGCGTCTGCAGCGCGTAAGCGATGATGTAGGGTAGGCCACTTAAGGGCCTTTCATAAGTGCCGGTAACGCGTCCTCGGCGCCCTATGGCCATTTGCCCGAGTTTCTCCGCCGCTTGTTCAATCCGGCCGAGAACTTTCAGTGCGGCCGCGGGGTTGTCCGCCGCAATATAGGCCGCCATGGAGTCCATATCGTCGAGGGCGTCTTGCGACCAGACGACATCCCTCACAGCTTACCCTTGCTTGCGCGAGCAATAGTCGTGCGTAGGCGACGTATCGCGCTTCGGTGAGGTACGACGCGTCCCGCCTCCATATCTGCCAGTCCACGCTTGATGCCATCGACTATGGCTAATTCGCGATCGACGAAATCGGTGATCGCTTCACCGGCAAGAAAGGACTTCGTGCGTTTGGTGTGTCCTGCCAGACGGCCGAGGCGCTTTTTCACCTCGGGGGATAACCGCACTGTCAGTGTCGTGCTCATTTGTCGTTCTCCAAGAAAATCTACTGTACACAATATAACACAAAATGGTGCAATGAGAAGATTCACTCCTGCCCCAGCGGGTGCAAATCGCGCACCAGGCTTTTCAGGCGTTCTTCCAGCACGTGGGTGTAGATCTGCGTGGTCGAAATGTCGGCGTGGCCGAGCAGCGTTTGCACCACGCGCAGGTCGGCGCCGTTGTGCAGGAGGTGGCTGGCGAAAGCGTGGCGGAGCACGTGCGGGCTCACTTGTGCGGCGCGTAGCCCCGCGGCGGCGGCAAGCGTTTTCAGTTCGCGGGCAAGGTGCTGGCGTGTGAGGTAACCGCTTTCGCCGAACGAGGGGAACAGCCATTTCGATTTGGCGTCGCGGCCCGCTTGCGCGAGCAGCGCGAGATAGGCCGCCGTCGCGCGTTTGGCGGCGTCGTTGAGCGGCACCAGCCGCTCCTTGTTGCCCTTGCCGCGCACGACGATGACGCGGGCATCATGGCGCGCGGCGGAGGCCGGCAAGGCGACGAGCTCGGAGACGCGCAAGCCCGTCGCGTAAAGCATCTCGACCAGGCAAGCGAGCCGCGCCGCGCGCAGCCGCACCGGCAAGGGTGCCGCCGGATCGCAGATCGTCGCCACGCGCAGCAGGCGATCGACCTCGGCAAGCGTGAGCGTCTTGGGCAGCGCGCGCCCACGCTTCGGACCTTCGAGCACGGCGGCGGGATCGTCTTTGCGTTGGCCCTCGGCGTAAAGGAAGCGATAGAGCTGCCGGATTGCCGACAGCCGCCGCGCCACGGTCGCGGGCGTCATGCCGCGCCGCGCCAGCTCACCAAGATAGGCCCGCAAATCCGCGGTCGAGGCGGTGGCGATGGAACGGCCGGTGCCGGTGAGGTGCTGGGTGAAATCGGCGAGGTCGCGGCCGTAAGCGGCGAGCGTGTTCTTGCCGGCGCCGCGCTCCGCCGCCAGCATGTCGAGGTAGAGCGCGGCGAGCCGCTCGCTGGAATTGCGCCCCGTTTGCGCCCTGCCACGAACCGTTCCGCGGGCCGTCGTTCTGCGGGCCATCGTTCTGCGGGCCATCGTTCTGTAGGTCATGGCCGGCGCCTCAGCGGTTCTTGAAGAACTTGTCGGGCGGGATCGACACCGAGATCTCGCGCGGCTTCGGCTGCACGAAATGCGACAGCGCATAGAGGCCGCCATAGATGGCGGCGCCGAGGACAGCGATGACAGCGAGTAGCCGGAACAGGCTCGGCATCGTCAGTTGCTCGCGCGCATCCCATTGGTGCCGGTGAACGGGACCGAGTACGATCATGTTCGCCCGACCCTGGCAAGTCGTCTGACGACCCCGCCGGGCAGTCTTGGCGGCAGCAAAAAAGCGTCGGGCGGCCGACCGCGAACGTGAGTGTAAATGACTGATATCACTTTACAAAATGGCGCGGCGGGGCAGCTTTCGGCGACCGCGATTTTAAGCCTCCTGGGCAGCCGCTCGGTCGTGCTTGTCGGCATGATGGGGGTGGGAAAATCGTCGATCGGCCGCCGCCTGGCGACGCGGCTCGGCGTGCCGTTCGTCGACGCCGATACCGAGATCGAGAAGGCCGCCGGCATGAGCATCGCCGATATTTTTGCCCGCCACGGCGAGGCCGATTTCCGCAGCGGCGAGGCTCGCGTCATCGCCCGCCTGCTCGACGGCGGCCCGCAGGTGCTGGCGACCGGCGGCGGCGCGGTGATGAACGCGGATACGCGCGCGGCGATCAAGGCCAAAGGCGTGTCGATCTGGCTGAGCGCCGAGTTGGACGTGCTGCTGCGGCGGATCAACAAGCGCAAGAACGAGCGGCCGATGCTGCAAACCGCCGACCCGGCGGCGACGCTCCGCGAGCTCTTGGTCGCGCGCGAGCCGGTCTATGCCCTGGCCGACCTCACCGTGCAGTCGCGCGAAGTGCCCCACGACGCGATCGTGTCCGAAATCATGGCGGTGCTCGCCGCGTTCCTCCATGCCGGGGGATCGCCGCCGCAAGGGGCCGGCGCATGACGGCGCCCGTTCGCAACGATCCGACGATCGTCAATGTCGCGCTCGGAACGCGCAGCTACGACATCGTCATCGGCCGCGGCGTGCTCGCTTCGCTCGGCGCTCGCATTGACGCGCTGCGCCCGGGCGCCAAGGCGGTCATCGTCACCGACGACAATGTCGCGCGCTATCATCTCGATCCGGCGGAGGCGGCGCTGCGCCACGCCGGCGTTGCGACCGGCCGCGTCATCGTGCCGGCCGGCGAAGCTTCGAAAAGCTATCGTGTCTTCGAGCAAGTCTGCGAGGCGGTCGTCGCTTCGCGCATCGAGCGCGGCGATCTTGCGATCGCGCTCGGTGGCGGCGTCATCGGCGACCTCACCGGCTTCGTCGCCGCGGTGGTGCGGCGCGGGATCGATTATGTGCAAGTCCCGACCACGCTGCTGGCGGACGTGGATTCCTCGGTCGGCGGCAAGACCGCGATCGATTCCACCCACGGTAAGAATCTGATCGGCGCCTTCCATCAACCGATTCTGGTGCTGGCCGACACCGCGCTGCTCGACACGCTGCCGGAGCGCGAATTCCGCGCCGGCTATGCCGAGCTCGTCAAATACGGCCTGCTCGGCGACGCCGATTTCTTCTCCTGGCTGGAAAACAACTGGCGCGAAGTTTTCGCCGGCGGCCCCGCACGGGACCACGCCATCGCCGAGAGCTGCCGCGCCAAGGCGGCGATCGTGGCGCGCGACGAGCGCGAGACCGGCGACCGCGCCTTGCTCAATCTCGGCCACACTTTCGGCCACGCGCTGGAAGCGGCCTGCGGTTTCTCCGACCGGCTGCTGCACGGCGAAGCGATCGGTGCCGGCATGGCGCTGGCCTTCGAATTTTCGGCGCGGCGGCAGGGCTTGCTGCCGATGGCCGAGGCCCGGCGGGCCATCCGCCACTTGACCGACGTCGGCCTGCCGACGCGAATCAAAGACATTCCGGGCCCGTTACCCTCCGTTGACCAATTGATGGACCTGATCGCGCAGGACAAGAAAGTGAAGCGCGGAATGCTTACATTCATCCTGGTGCGCGGCATCGGCTCGGCCTTCATCGAGGCCGGCGTCGATGCCCGCGAGGTGCGCGTTTTTCTGAGCGAGAAGCTTGCGGAACGATGACTGCGATCGATTGGTTGACCGTTGCGGCGATTCTGCTTTGCCTGCTGATATCGGCGTTCTACTCCGCCAGCGAGACCGCGCTGACGGCGTCGTCGCGCGCCGCCATGCTGCGCCTGGAGAAACAGGGCAACCGCGACGCCGGCATCGTCAACCGGCTGATGGCGACGCGCGAACGGCTGCTCGGTGCCATCCTGTTCGGCAACAATCTGACCAATATCACCGCCTCGACTTTGGCGACCGGCGTGCTTCTGGAAATTTTCGGCAAGACCGGCGTCCTCTACGCCACGCTGGTGATGACGGTGCTGATCTTTGTCGTGGCCGAAGTGCTGCCAAAGACCGCCGCATTCAACATGCCGGATCGCATGGCGCTGGCGGTGGCGAAGCCGGTTGAGAGCACGGTGCGCCTGTTCGCGCCGGTCCTGCGCAGCGTCGAATGGCTAGTGCGGCTTATTCTGCGCGGGCTGGGCATGCCGGTCGGCAAGATCCAGTCGATCCTGTCGCCGGACGAGGAATTGCGCGGCGCCGTCGATCTGATGCACCACGCCGGCGTGGTGGAAAAGCTCGACCGCGACATGATGGGCGGCCTGCTCGATCTGCGCGAGCTCACGGTGTCCGACGTCATGGTCCACCGCACCAAGATGGTGATGCTCGATGCCGACGAGCCGCCGCGCGACATCATCGATGCGGTGCTGGCCGCCGGCGTGACGCGGCTGCCGCTGTGGCGCGGCTCGCCCGATAACGTCATCGGCGTGCTGCACGCCAAGGAGGTTTGGCGCGCCTTGCACGCCGCCCGTGGCGACGTTGCCAAGCTCGACATCGCGGCGCTGGCCAGGCCGCCATGGTACGTGCCCGACACCATGCCGCTGGCCGAGCAGCTCAAGGCGTTCCGCCATCGCAAGACGCCGTTCGCGCTGGTGGTCGATGAATACGGCGAACTGGAAGGCCTGGTGACGCTGCAAGACATCGTCGCGGAGATCGTCGGCGACATCACCGACGAGCACGACATCGCGGTGCCCGGCGTCCGCCCGCTGCCCGACGGGTCCGTCAATGTCGACGGCGCGGTGCCGGTGCGCGACCTCAACCGGGCGATGGACTGGAATATTCCCGACGACGAGGCGACGACGATCGCCGGCGTCGTCATCCACGAAGCGCGCTCGATCCCGGAGCCGGGACAAAGCTTTACCTTTCACGGCTTCCGTTTTCACGTGCTGCGCAAGACCAGAAACCGCATCACTGCCTTGCGCGTCAAGCCGCTGGTGCGCAAGGTGACGGCGAAGGCAAGCTAGCCGGACAAGCGGGCGCACAGCTCGAGCACACAAACCATAAACACGGGGAGACGCGAACCATGGCGAACGGCACCTACGAAACGGTCAAGATCGAGCGCGATACCGGCGCCAATGCGGGCCTCACCTGGGTCATCCTCAACCGGCCGGAAAAGCGCAATGCCATGAGCCCGCAGCTGCACTTCGACATGGCCGATGTGCTCGACGAGCTGGAAAGCGATGCGCAGACCAAAGTCATCGTGCTCACCGGCGCCGGCGAGGCGTGGTGCGCCGGGCAGGATCTGAAACTTTATTTCCGCGAGCTCGACAACAAGCCGGCGGAGCGCTCGCGCGCGGCGTGGGCCAGCCATTACTGGCGCTGGCAAAAGCTGTTCACCTATCCGAAGCCGACCATCGCCATGGTCAACGGCTTCTGCTTCGGCGGCGGCTTCACCCAGCTGATCGCCTGCGATTTCGCCATCGCGGCGGAGGACGCCAAATTCGGCCTGTCCGAGGTCAATTGGGGCATTTTGCCGGGCGGCTTCGTCAGCAAGGCGCTGACCGATGCGCTCGGGCTGCGCGACGCGGTCTGGCTGGCGATGACCGGCGAGACCTTCGACGGCAAGATGGCGGAGAAGATACGCCTCATCAACAAAGCGGTGCCGCGCGACAAATTGCGCGACGAGACCATCGCGCTGGCGCAGCGCCTGATGAAGCTCAATCCCGAAGTGCTGAGAGCCACCAAGATCGCGGTGAAGAACGTGCGCACGGTGCCGCACGAGCAGGCCGCCGATTATCTGCAGGCCAAGAGCCAGGAAATGCGCTTCCAGGACAAAGAGGGCGGCCGCGCCAAGGGCATGAGCCAGTTCCTCGACGACAAGAGCTATCGCCCGGGCTACGGGCCGTATGCGCGCTCGACCGAGGCGAAATCGTAACGCCGGCGCGCGATTCGTAATCGACGATTAGCCCTCGCCCGGCGCCTGCGCGTGAATCGCCAGCGCATGCACGCCGCCGGCAAGCTCGTTGGCCAGCGCCGCGTTGATCATGCGGTGGCGCTCGATCCGGCTCTTTCCGCGGAAGGCTTCCGACACGATATAGAGGCGGAAATGGGTTTCGCCGCCGGGCCGGTGTCCGGCGTGGCCCTGGTGGTGATGGGATTCATCCTCCACGTGCAAGCTTTGCGGCGCGAAAGCGGCCGTCAACTTTGTCGTGATGATATCCTGCATGGCCATGGCACAGCCTTAACGATGGGAAAGCATTAACGTCAATAACGCCGCCGCGCGCTTTTGCGTTCTGTCAAGACTTGAAGCTGACATCGGCGCAACCGCATAATCAAAAGACAATGAAAACGAATTCGCCGCTGTTTGATCGCATCAGGGTCAAGCCCGACCAGGACCGCCGGCTGCGCGCCGAGCTGCCGCCCTGCCAGTGGCCAAGTTGCGACGCGCCGGCGACCCATCGCGCGCCGAAGGGGCGGCTGCGCGCCAGCGAATATTGGCGGTTCTGCCTCGAACACGTGCGCGAATACAACAACTCGTACAATTTCTTCGCCGGCATGAGCGAAGACGCCATCGCCAAATACCAGAAGGAAGCCATCACCGGCCACCGGCCGACCTGGAAAATGGGCTCGATCGGCGGCCAGCGCGGCGCCACGCGGCGCGTCCGCGGCAGTTTCCGCAGCTCCGATCGGGATGCCGAGGACCCGTTCTCGCTGTTCGGCGAGACCGGCCCTGCCGGCACCGGCCATGCGCGCAAGGCGCCCGAGGGCCGCAAGATTCTCAATGCGCAGCGCCGCGCCTTCGAGGCGCTCGGCCTTGAAGCCGATGCCAAACGGGCCGATATCAAGGCCAGGTTCAAGATGCTGGTAAAACGCCATCATCCCGACGCCAATGGCGGCGATCGCGGCTTCGAAGAGCGGCTTCGGGAGATCATCCAGGCCTATAATTACTTGAAGTCCGCGGGCTTCTGCTGACCCTGGGGATGGCCGCCGCGGTGGCTTTCGCGGCGTTAGGCGTTTCTGCTAGATGTACCGCGATATCCGACCGTTCTCTCTCCCTATCCTCCCCTATAAGCGGGAAGGGCAGGGAGGGGGCCGCGCCTCGGATTTGCCGAGGCCACGGAGGAGCAATGACTCTCGCAGCACATACCGAATCCGGCTTGCCGGACATGAAAGTGTCGATCCGACAATTGTTCGGCATCGACAGCGATATGGAAGTGCCGGCCTATTCCGAGCCGGACGAACACGTGCCGGAATTCGACGCCGACTACCGCTTCGACAAGCCGACCACGCTCGCCATCCTGGCCGGCTTCGCCCACAATCGCCGGGTTATCGTCACCGGCTATCACGGCACCGGCAAGTCGACCCATATCGAGCAGGTCGCGGCGCGGCTCAACTGGCCGTGCGTGCGCGTCAACCTCGACAGCCATATCAGCCGCGTCGATCTGATCGGCAAGGATGCCATCGTGATCCGCGAGGGCATGCAGGTCACCGAATTCCGCGACGGCATCCTGCCGTGGGCGCTGCAGAACAACGTTGCGCTGTGCTTCGACGAATACGACGCCGGCCGCCCCGACGTGATGTTCGTGATCCAGCGCGTGCTGGAATCCTCCGGCCGGCTGACGCTGCTCGACCAGAACAAAGTGATCAAGCCGCATCCGTCGTTCCGCCTGTTCGCCACCGCCAACACGGTGGGCTTAGGCGACACGTCGGGCCTCTATCACGGCACCCAGCAGATCAACCAGGGCCAGATGGACCGCTGGTCGATCGTCACCACGCTCAATTATCTGCCGCACGACAACGAGGTCGAGATCGTGCTCGCCAAGGCGCGGCACTATCGCACGCCCGAGGGCCGCGACATCGTCGGCAAGATGGTGCGGGTCGCCGATCTCACCCGCAACGCCTTCATGAACGGCGACATCTCCACCGTCATGAGCCCGCGCACGGTGATCACCTGGGCGGAGAACGCCGACATCTTCAACGACATCGGCTTCGCCTTCCGGCTGACCTTCGTCAACAAATGCGACGAGTTGGAGCGCCCGCTGGTCGCCGAGTTCTATCAGCGCTGCTTCGGACAGGAGCTGCCGGAGAGTGCGGTGAACGTGGCGCTCAGCTAGGCCGCCGTGTCCTCCAACATCAAGCCGAAGACGCAAGCCAAGGAAGCGCCGACCGAACCGTTCAAGCGCGCGGTCGGCGTCTGTCTGAAGGCGATCGCCGGCAAGGGCGATCTCGAAGTGTCGTTCGCGGCCGAGCGTCCGGGGCTCGCCGCCGGCAAGGTGCGGCTGCCGGAGCCGCCGCGCCGGCTCAACGAGCGCGAGGCGGCGATCGTGCGCGGCCACGCCGATTCGATCGCGCTGCGGCTGGCCTGTCACGATCCGGCGGTGCACCGCAAGCTCGTGCCCGGCGGCCAGCAGGCGCGCGCGGTGTTCGACGCCGTCGAGCAGGCCCGCGTCGAGGCCATCGGCTCGCGCCGCATGGGCGGCGTCGCCAAGAATCTCACCGCCATGCTCGACGACCGCTTCCACCGCGGCAAATTCGACGAAATCTCCGACCGTGCCGATGCGCCGATCGAGGATGCGCTGGCCATGATGGTGCGCGAACGGCTCACCGGCGAAGCGCCGCCGGTCGCGGCACGCAAGCTGGTCGATCTGTGGCGGCCGCTGATCGAGGAACGCGCCGGCCGCGACCTCGATCGGCTGGAGCGGGTGCTGACCGACCAGCGCCGCTTCGGCGACGTCGTGCACGATTTGCTCGATTGCCTCGACATGGGCGAGGATCGCTCGAGCGAGTCCGACGAGGAGGACGGCGAAGAGGGCGACGAGGAAAACCAGAAGGACGAGCAGGGCGAGAGCGGCGAAGCGTCCGATTCGGCCGACAGCGAGCGCATGAGCGCGGAGGCGGAAGCGTCCGCCGACGAATTGCCCGACAGCAGTTCGGAGGCCGTCGACGCGCCGGCCGCCGAGATGGCCGACGACGCCGAGATGGGCGATTCCGAGACCGCGGCCGAGCCGTGGCGGCCGCGCAACCAGCGCAACGAGCCGCGCGGCCCGGACTACAAGCCTTATACCAGCCGATTCGACGAGGTCATCGGCGCCGAGGATTTGTGCGAGGCGGAAGAGCTCGAGCGGCTGCGCGGCTATCTCGACAAACAGCTGTCGCATCTGCAAGGCGTCGTGGCCCGCCTCGCCAACCGCCTGCAGCGGCTGTTGCTGGCGCAGCAGAACCGCGCCTGGGAATTCGATCTCGAAGAAGGCCTGCTCGATCCGGCGCGGCTGCCGCGCGTCATCGTCGATCCGATGCATCCGCTGTCGTTCAAGCGCGAGAAGGACACCGATTTCCGCGACACCGTAGTGACGCTGCTGTTGGACAATTCCGGCTCGATGCGCGGCCGGCCGATCACGGTCGCCGCCACCTGCGCCGATATTCTGGCCCGTACGCTGGAGCGCTGCGGCGTCAAGGTCGAGATTTTGGGCTTCACCACGCGGGCCTGGAAGGGCGGACAGTCGCGCGAATCCTGGCTCGCCAATGGCAAGCCGCCCAATCCCGGCCGGCTCAACGACCTGCGCCACATCATCTACAAGTCGGCGGATGCGCCATGGCGTCGGGCGCGGAAAAATCTCGGGCTGATGATGCGCGAGGGCTTGCTCAAGGAGAACATCGACGGCGAGGCGCTCGATTGGGCGCATAAGCGCTTGCTCGGGCGCACCGAAACGCGCAAAATCCTGATGATGATCTCCGACGGCGCGCCGGTCGACGATTCGACGCTATCGGTCAATCCGGGAAATTATCTGGAGCGCCATCTGCGCTGGGTGATCGAGGATATCGAGACCCGCTCACCGGTCGAGCTGATCGCCGTCGGCATCGGCCACGACGTGACGCGCTACTATCGCCGCGCAGTCACCATCGTCGATGCCGAGGAGCTCGGCGGCGTCATGACCGAAAAGCTCGCCGAACTGTTCGAAGAACACCCGGTCAAGGAGCGCGTGCGCCCGGCCCGGCCGCGCCGGCTGCACGCTTGAGACCGGACACTGGGGCGACCATGAAGCGACGGGTTGGATTGCAAATCGTCATTGTGGGTCTGTTCGCCCTTGCGACAACGTCGCTCGCCCACGCGCAGAGCCGCTATCCGGAAAAATCGGTGACCATCATTTCCGACGCCGGCCCCGGCTCGAGCGTCGACTTTGCCACCCGCGTCATTGCCGACGGCTTAAGCAAGGTCTGGGGACAGACCGTGACGGTGATCAATCATCCGGGAGCCAACGGCAGTATCGCCGCGCGCACGGCGAGCGACGCCACGGCTGACGGTTATACGCTCTACACGCCGGCGAGCTCCACCTTCATCGCGCTGTCGACGGTGGCGCCCAACCTGCCGGTCAAGCTGCCGCGCGATTTTCTGCCGGTCGGTTTCGTCGCCGACCAGCCGATGTTCCTTGCCGTCAATCCGGCGAGCGGCATCGCCTCGCTGCAAGGGCTCATCGATCGCGCCAAAAAGGAGCCGGGAACGATTTCGACCGCAGTGTCGGGAGTCGGCAGGATCACGCACCTGACTTCGATCCTGATCCAGCAACGCGCCGGCATCACGCTGGTGCCGGTGCCTTATACCGGCGGGCCGTCGGCCGCGCTGGCCGACGTCTTCTCCGGCCGCGTCAATATGATCATCGAGGGCTATGCCGGGATCGCCGGCGCGGTCAATGCCGGGCAAGTGAAGCTGATTGCGACCGGGGCGGCGCAGCGGCTGGCGGAATTTCCCGATCTGCCGACGGTGGGGGAGACCCTTTCAGGCCTGTCGCCGTCCGGCTGGGTGATGATGGCGGCGCCGCTCGGCACGCCGGCGCCGGTGATCGCCAAAGTCAGCGCCGATCTGACCAAAGTCGTGAGCGATCCGGATCTCAAGAAGCGGCTTGCCGTGACGGGCAGCTATACGCACGCCATGACGCCGGACGAGATGCAAGCCTTCGTCGCCCGGCAGCAGGAGATGTGGGCGCCGGTGGTGCAGAGCATTTCCACGCGATAAGGACCGCAGCGCTTGGGTCTGGCTGGGCGCCCGCAGCAACCCGTCGGAGAAGCGCCCTACCGCTCGCCCGTCTCGGTGAAGAATTTTTCGCCATAGGCGAAGCGGTTCGGCTTGAGGAAGAAGCCGAGCAGAATTGCACCGTTCGGCGCCACCGCCTCGTGCTGATTGCCGGCCGGCCGCCAGACGAACTGGCCCGGCCCGCATTTGCCTTCGTGATTTTCGAGCGAGCCCTCGATCACGTAGGTCTGCTCCAATGCGGTGTGCTCGTGCAGCGGCACGACGGCGCCAGGCGCGAGCTTGAACAGCGCGGTGGTGACGCCGTCGCCGTCGGTATAGAGCACCTTGATCTGGATGCCGGGAAACTTGGTCTTCTCCCACGGCATGTTCGGCGCATCGACATAGTGCGCGGCGCGCTCCGGCGGATTGTCGGGCTTGATGTCGGAATGCACGACCTTGCGGGCTGGCGCGGACATGGGCGTCTCCTTCGATGCGAACGGCGTTTGCGTCAGCATATAGCGTCATGGCCGGGCTTGTCGCGGGCATGACGAGAGACAGAAACGGTGATGAAATCCGTTACGCCGTCGCCTTACGCTTCTTGACGACTGCGCGCTTGAGGTCGAGCACCCGCGGTGACAGCTCGGCGTCCTTGGCCTTGAGCAGGAAGGCGTCCAGCCCGCCGCGATGATCGACGGTCTTGAGCGCATTGGCCGAAATCCGCAGCCGGATCGAGCGGTTGAGCGCGTCCGACAATAGCGTGACATTGAGCAGGTTGGGCTGAAACCGCCGCTTGGTCTTGCGGTTGGAATGGCTCACCCGGTTGCCGATCTGGCGTGTCTTTCCGGTCAGTTCGCAACGCCGTGCCATGGCTGTCATTCCTCAAGAGGTCCCGCCGCGGCCAATGCCGTTAGACGACGATGTGGGATTTGCGCGGACCTATAATCAGGGGTCCCCGCAGCGTCAAGTATATGTCAGGCATGGTCTTTATCCCGCGCGCCAAACCACAGAAAGGACGCATTCCCGAACGACACATCGCTGGGGCGCGCCAAGGCCGGCATTCGGCCGCTTAAGGGCTCCCCATGGGTTAGAGATCGCGCCAGTGACCCGCCGATCCGCCGGCATTTGAGGGACTGTCAGTGTCGCTGCTGCCGCAACGATTTCCTTTCAATGCCGCCCCCGCCCCCGTCGTCTTGGCCGCCGCGGTTTGCGTCATGGCGCTTGCCGGTGCCGATCACGCCGCCGCGGCGCAAGTGCATTTGGAAGCCGAATACAGCGCCACGGTCGCCGGCCTTCCGATCGGTCACGGCAGCTGGGTCATCGAGATTGCCGACGATCAGTACACCGCAGCCGCCAATGGCTCGACCACGGGCCTCTTGCGCATCTTCACCGGCGCGCGCGGCACCGGCGCCAGCCGCGGCAGTTTCAGCGGCGAACAGACGCTGCCGACCAGCTACGCCGCCACCATCGATTTCGACCGCATCAAGTATGACGACGTGCGTATGGTGCTCGCCGGCGGCAATGTGAAGGATTTTGCCGTCGATCCGCCGCTCACGCCGCATCCCGAACGCATTCCGGTGAGCGACGCCGACCGCCGCGGCGTCGTCGATCCCATGAGCTCGACCATCAACCGCGTCGGCGGCAACGGCGATCCGGTGTCGCCGTCAGCCTGCGGCCGCAAGGTCGCGGTGTTCGACGGCCGCGTGCGCTACGACCTGCGCAGCGAGTTCAAGCGCATCCAGATGGTCAAGGCCGAGCGCGGCTACCAGGGGCCGGTCGTGGTCTGCACGGTGTATTTCGAGCCGATCTCCGGCTATGTGCCGAACCGGGCGGTGATCAGATATCTGGTCGAGCTGCACGACGCCGAAGTCTGGCTGGCGCCGATTTCCGGCACCCGCGTGCTGGTGCCATTCCGCTTCTCGATGCCGACGCCGCTCGGCATGGGTGTATTGCAGGCGACGCAATTCGTCGCGGTGCCGCAGCCGGGCCATCCCAGCGTCAGCGCGAAGACCCAGTAATCGCAGCCGTCGCGCCGGCGCCATAAGCGTGTTGCACAATCTCGACGAAGCCACGGCCGCGACCCATGTCGGGTCATGTCCGTTGGCTTCCCCGTTATCCACAGGAGGCCATCTCTTGACTCGCCGTGGAATCGTGATCCGCCGGGACGTTAACGGTTTGGGCGCCAAAACGACGCCGCAAAACCGCTTGTTACACCCGATATGGTGTTCAACGACGGCCGCGGCGCCATATATCGCAGTGAACGAACTCGAACAGCTTGCGAGTCGCCGATTCGGCCGCGATTCGTTCCAGACTCGTTCCACATGTTAAGCACAGGCCTTTCCAGCGTCGCGTTGTGATACAGAAGCAATGCCCCATCTTCCCCTCGCGTAAGCGGAGGAAGCACGCGCGGGGCGCCATGCCGGACTGTTGATGCCGATTTCCTTCTCGCCGCCTGCCGACCGTGACCTGCGCGCCCGTGGCGCCGGCGTCACCGCCGTGTTGGGGCCGACCAATACCGGAAAGACCCATCTCGGGATCGAGCGGATGCTGGCGCATTCGTCCGGCCTGATCGGCCTGCCGCTGCGGCTCCTCGCCCGCGAGGTCTACAACCGCGCCGTCGAGCGCGTCGGCGCCGATGACGTCGCGCTCGTCACCGGCGAGGAAAAGATCAAGCCGCCAAATCCGCGCTTTTGGGTCGCCACCGTCGAGGCGATGCCGCGCGATCTCGACGTCGCTTTCCTTGCCGTCGATGAAATCCAGCTCGCCGCCGATTTCGAACGCGGCCATGTCTTCACCGATCGCATGCTGCATCGGCGCGGCCGCGAGGAGACGCTGGTGCTCGGCGCCGCCACCATGCGGCCGATCGTCGAGCGGCTGTTGCCCGGCGCCAGCATCGTCAGCCGGCCGCGGCTGTCGCAATTGACCTTCGCCGGCGAGAAGAAGCTCACCCGTCTGCCGCGCCGCTCCGCCGTGGTCGCGTTCTCGGCCGAAGAGGTCTACGCCATCGGCGAACTGATCCGCCGCCAGCGCGGCGGCGCCGCGATCGTGCTCGGCGCGCTGTCGCCGCGCACCCGCAACGCGCAAGTCGAGCTCTATCAGTCCGGCGAAGTCGACTACCTGGTGGCGACCGACGCCGTGGGGATGGGACTCAATCTCGACGTCGATCACATCGCGTTCGCCTCCGACCGCAAGTTCGACGGCTATCAGTTCCGCAAGCTGAGCCCCGCGGAGCTGGCGCAGATCGCCGGCCGCGCCGGTCGCGCTATGCGCGACGGCACCTTCGGCACCACCGGCCGCTGCCCGCCGTTCGACAATGAGCTGGTCCAGGCGCTGGAATCGCACACGTTCGAGCCGGTGAAGCAGGTGCAATGGCGCAACACCGATCTCGATTTCTCCTCGATCGGCGCCTTGCAGGCGACGCTCGCGGTGGCGCCGACCGAGGCGGCGCTGGCGCGTGCGCCGACGGCGGAAGATATTCTGGTGCTCGATCACGCTTCGCGCGAAGACGACGTGCGGGCCTGGACAACGAAGCCGGCCGACGTCGAGCGGTTATGGGAGGTGTGCCAGGTTCCCGACTATCGCAAGATCGCGCCGGCCAACCATGCCGAGCTCGTGGTCACGCTGTACGGTTATTTGCAGCGCGAGGGCAAGGTCGCGACCGATTGGTTCGCCCGCCAAATCGCGGAAGCCGACCGGACCGACGGCGATATCGACACGCTGTCGACGCGCATTGCCCATATCCGCACCTGGACATTCGTCGCCAACCGGCCGGATTGGCTGGCCGATCCCGAACATTGGCAGGGCGTCACCCGCGGCGTCGAAGACAAATTGTCCGACGCGCTGCATGAGCGGCTCACCGAGCGCTTCGTCGATCGCCGCACCAGCGTGCTGATGCGACGGCTGCGCGAAAACGCGACGCTGGAGCCGGCCATCAACAAGACCGGCGAAGTCGTGGTCGAAGGCCATGTCATCGGCCGCCTCGACGGCTTCGCCTTCGTCGCCGACGCGTCGTCGGGCGGCTCGGAAGCCAAGGCGCTGCACAACGCGGCGCAGAAGGCGCTGGCCGGCGAAATCGGCACCCGCGCCACGCGGCTCGCCGAAGCGCCGGACGAGCAATTCGCGCTCGCCAGCGACGGTGCCATCCGCTGGACCGGCGCCGCGGTCGGCAAGCTCGTCGCCGGCGAGCAGGTGCTCAAACCGCGCGTGCGCGTCGTCGCCGACGAGCATCTGACCGGCGCGCCGCGCGACGCGGTCGAGGCGCGGCTCGATGCTTTCGTCAAATCTCATCTGGAAAAATTGCTCGGTCCGTTGTTCGTGCTGTCGGCGGCCGAGGACGTCACCGGCATCGCGCGCGGCGTCGCCTTCCAACTGGTCGAAGCGCTCGGCGTGCTCGAACGGCAAAAAGTCGCCACGGATGTCAAAGGCCTGGAGCAGCCGGCGCGCGCCTCGCTGCGCAAATACGGCGTGCGCTTCGGCGCCTATCACATCTACATCCCGGCGTTGCTCAAGCCCGGACCGCGCGCGCTTGCCGCGCAGCTTTGGGCGCTGGCGCATGACGGGCCGCAGACCAAAGGCCTCGACGAGCTGTTGCATCTCGCCGGAAGCGGCCGTACCTCGATCCCGGTCAATCGCGAGATCGATGCGGCGCTCTACGGCACCGCCGGCTATCGGGTGTGCGGCGAGCGCGCCGTGCGCGTCGACATTCTGGAGCGGCTGGCCGATCTGATCCGCCCTGCGCTGTCGTGGCGCGAGGGCGCTCCCGGAACGAAGCCGCCGGGCGCGAGCGCCGGCGGCGGCTTTACGGTCTTCAACGGCATGACGTCGCTGACCGGCGCCTCGGGAGAGGATTTTGCTTCGATCCTGCGCTCGCTCGGCTACCGCATGGAGCGGCGGCCGAAGCCCGCGGAGCCGGTGCCAGCCGCCACGCCGGCCGAACCAGTAGCCGTCCTCCCCGAAACCGCAGCGCCTGCGGAAAACATTCCAGAGGTTCAAGCGCCGTCAGCCGTCGAAGGCGAAGGGACGGCGCACGAGAGCGCGCCCGAAGTCAGCCACGAGGAGGCCGTCCAGGAGCCCGTGGAAGCGGCGCTGCAACCGGCGGCGGAGTTCGTGACTGCGAATCCTGATGTGCAAATTGAAACTGCCGCAGTGCCACCGGTTGCCGAGGCGAGCGCCGACAGTACGTCGGAAAAATCCGCCGAAGAACCGCTCATGATCGAAGTGTGGCGGCCGGGCAGGGCGGCTCGCCCCGAAGGCTCGCACCGTCCGCGCTTCAAGCGTCGCGAAGCCGGCAGGCACAGGCCCGCTGAGCAGGGCGCGGGACTACAGCCGGGCGAAACTGCTCCCACCGTTGCCGCGGTGGAGGCTGGTGCTTCGCCGCCGCCGCCAAGCGCGGAGGGGGCCGAAGAGCCGCACGCGAAGCGGCATCATCGCCACCACCGCCGCCCCCGCCCCAAACCCGAGCAGCGCTTCGACCGGCCGCCGCGCGAACGGGATCGCGAGCGCTCCTCGCGTCCGCCGCGGTTCGAGCGGCGCGAGCGTGAAAAAGCGCCCGATCCGAATTCGCCCTTTGCCAAGCTCGCCGCGCTGAAAGCGCAGCTCGAGGCCGATGCCAAGGAGCGCCGTTGAGTGGGTGCCGAAGACCGCCAGCGCATCGACCGGTGGCTGTGGCACGCCCGGCTGGTGCGCACCCGCGGCGCCGCGGCGGCGCTGGCCGGTGCCGGCTATGTGCGCGTCAACGGCGCCCGGATCGCCGCCCCGAGCCGCCAGGTCCGCCCCGGCGACGTGATCACGGTCGCTCTCGACCGCAGCGTCCGCGTGCTCAAGGTCAGGGGTTTTGTCGAGCGCAGGGGTCCCGCTGCTACCGCGCAGGCCCTATATGAGGATCTGACCTGAATTGGCGCCGGGAACTTGCGAAACTTGCGCCCGCATGACCCATGCGATAGGAGCAAGGCTCGCAAAAAGTCCGTTCAGAGTGTGGATATGACCTACATCGTCAACGACAATTGCATCAAATGCAAATACATGGACTGCGTCGAGGTCTGCCCCGTGGATTGCTTCTACGAGGGCGAAAATATGCTGGTCATCCACCCCGATGAATGCATCGATTGCGGAGTATGCGAGCCGGAATGCCCGGTTGACGCGATCAAGCCCGATACCGAGCCCGGCGTCGAGAAGTGGCTGACGGTCAACGCGGATTACGCCAAATCATGGCCGAACATTACGGCCAAAAAGGAGCCCCCCGCCGACGCCAAGGAGTGGGAGGGGGTGGCCAACAAATTCGAAGGGCATTTTTCGCCGAATCCGGGTTCAGGCGACTGAAAAACGCCCCGAATTTCCTATCGTTAACCACCATTAAGGGTTTCGCCGTGCGGCGCTTTCGCAACGCCATAAGGCTTTGATTTTAGCGGAAAATGTGATATAAGGGCATTTCATAATGAAGAACACCCCCGATATGCCGCTCCCCCAAGTCCGGGAGCTTATTTTTCCGGGGGGCGTTTTCGAGGAACCGTCAGAAGAGGCGTGAGACCCACGCGAGAGCAGTGGCAGAGAAAACTCGTCATCGGTCGAAGAAAAGTGCGGCCGGCATGAGCCGGAAGGCCAAAAAAACGTCCTCCCGTGTCCATCGGAGGGCATCACCGTCCACGCGGAGTGTCCCCCGGAACCGGGTTCGTGTGGCCAAGCCCCCTCATCGGCAGAAGCCGGAGGCGGAAGGAGCAACTTTGGGAATGAATACGAAGAAGACTACGCAACGCCAAGGTTTCAAGACCAACGAATTCATCGTCTATCCTGCCCACGGCGTCGGCCAGATCACCGCCATCGAGGAGCAGGAGGTCGCCGGCGCGCGGCTTGAGCTGTTCGTCATCAACTTCGTCAAGGACAAGATGACGCTGCGGGTGCCGACCTCGAAGGTCGCGTCCGTCGGCATGCGCAAGCTTGCCGAGACGCCGATGGTCAAGCGGGCGCTCGAGACGCTCAAGGGTCGTGCCCGCATCAAGCGGACCATGTGGTCGCGCCGGGCGCAGGAATACGAGGCCAAGATCAATTCCGGCGACATCGTCGCCATCGCCGAGGTCGTCCGCGACCTCTTCCGGTCGGACACGCAGCCGGAGCAGTCCTATTCGGAGCGCCAGCTCTACGAGGCGGCGCTCGATCGGCTGTCGCGCGAAGTGTCGGCGGTGCAGCGCATCACCGAGACCGAGGCGATCAAGGAGATCGAGGCGGCGCTGGCCAAGGGCCCGCGCCGGGGTCCCAAGCCCGAGGCCGACGAAGAGGCCGTGGTCGAGGAAGAGGCCGCCTGACCCATTGCGGCAAAGGTTCGTGCCAAAGCCCGGCGGCGACGCCGGGCTTTTGCGTTTATGCTTTTATTCCTGGGGAAGCCGCCACATTGCCAGCAAAATTCCCCCGGTTAGCCATAAATTAAGCTTCATTTGAAAGGAGATAACAGACGGTTACGCGTGGGGAGATAGGGGGCGCCGGGTATGCGGCGAAAGCAAGCGTTCAAGCGCGGTCGGGTCCTTGCAGTCGTTGTCGCGGGTTTTGCCGGTTACGTTATTGGCGGTTGGAACGGGTCCGTTCCACGCAGCTCCGAGCTTTCGGCGGCCCAGGCGGTAGCGCTGCGCTTTCCGCAGGATTTGGATGAGGCTTCGCCGCTGACGGTCGCATTCGCGACCTCGGCAAATGCCGCGACGCGGGGCAATACCCAGCTGGCCTTGTTCAGCCCGCTGCCGATGGTGCAGCTGGCATCGGCGCCGCAGGCAACAGCTCCGCAAGCGCCGGTTCAACGGGCGGCCGCTTCGCTGCCGTCCGGCCCGCAAGCCACGGTGCAGATGGCATCGGCCGAACCGACGGCGCCGCAACCGGCGCCGGCAGCGAGGCGGGTGAACGAGATCAAACCGGCCGCGGTGCATAACCGCAACGACCGGAGCGGCTTCATTCTCAACGACGCGCAGATCGCCAGCATCAAGACGCGCCTGCATCTGACGCCCGATCAGGAGCAGATGTGGCCGGCGGTGGAAGCCGCGCTGCGCAACATCGCCTATACGCGTTCGCGCGAAGCGCGCCGCCACGGCGCGCCCGCCAACACCCAGCTTGCCGCCGCCAATGCCGACGGCGTCGATGTGCGCGATCTCAAATCCGCGGCCATCCCGCTGATCATGAGCTTCAATGCCGAGCAAAAAGACGAGGTGCGCAACATCGCCCACGTCATGGGCTTGGATCAGCTCGCCAACCAGTTCTGATTTGCCGTCATTCCGGGGCGCCGCAAAGCGGCGAGCCCGGAATCCATAATCACAGACGCTGCAGAAATCCTACGGCGGTGACCAACTGAACCGATAGTGGATATGGATTCCGGGCTCGTGAGCTTCGCTCGCGCCCCGGAATGACGGGGCGGATTACGGCCGGCCGTAGCGCGATTTCGCCGCCGGGATTTTTGCCGAAGGCCGGAACAGCTCGTTGGCGCATTTGACGGTGATCAGAGCCAGCAGCGAAAAGCAGGCCAGGTCGCCGAGTTCGACGCGACTGGAAATGTCGAAAGAGTAGATCGGATCGTAAAGGAAATAATCGGCGCAGGCCGCGGCGGTAAAAACCGCGAGCAGCGCCGGCAGGCTGCCATAGAAAATCATCACCAGCCCGATCGGCAGCAAATAGAAAAAGACCGGATGCTCGGGGCCCAGAGTGGCGAGCTTGAAATAGAAAAGGACGGCGGTGACCGCGGACACGACCGCAAGCGTCACGGTGACGGAGACCGCCCCCTTCCACACCGACATGCGCATTCCCCCCGAGCCATTCGGCTCATCGTTGGCGGGAACAATAGCAGAGGCGCCGGCGATGGAACAGGCGGAAGAGGGGGTTACTCGACGACGATCTTAACTTCGCTGCCCGGGCGCAGCTTTTCGCCGGGTTCGAGCCCATTGAGCACGCGGAATCGCTCGACGGCACGGTCGGTTACCGCCATGCGGCTGGCCAGCTTCTCGACCGTGTCGCCCGGTGCGACCTTTGCCACCACAAGATGCAAGGGTTTGGCTTGTTCGATCTCCGCGAGACTCATGCGGCGGAACGTGCCGATCGATTCGCGAAACCCGCGGTCGGTCTCGGGCGTGCGATGTTTGGTGGCGAAGATGAAGCGATAGACGTCGCTGCCGTAGCGGAGGGCATAGAGGCGGAAGTCCCACTGATCGCCTTTCGCCGCCGCGGTGGCGCCGGGGAAACCGTTGATGACGATATCTTCGACGGTCGCCGGATCGATGTTCTCGATCCAGCCGGAGGTGAGATAGGCGGCGAGCGTCTGCTCCGCCGGCACGCGCACGACGTCGAGGCGCAGCGCCTGGCCGCCGCCGCGCTTGACGCCGAGCACCGCCGGCGCGGTGTTGTCGAGCGCAAATCCGTCCGGCGCGGTGAAGGTGAAGCCGAGCTTGGGATGCAGGAAGCGCCGGCCGCGGACGAAACCCTCGCTCGGATCCTCGCCGAATACGATGCCGTCGATATTGCCGAAATAGCCGGCCTTGGCCTTGGCCAGATCCTCCGGCGTGTCGGCGGCCGGCGCGCGATATTGCCGGGCATTGGACAGCGCATTGGTGATGCGCTCGGGCGTCGCCGGATGCGACGACAGAAAGTCGGGCGCGGCTGGGTTGATGGCGCCGCCCTGCTGCGCTTTCAGCTCGGAATTGTGCCCCATCGAGGTGAGGAAGCGCACCGCGCCATAGGGATCGTAGCCGGCGCGCGCCGCAATGCCGATGCCGAGGGCATCGGCCTCGAATTCCTGCGACCGCGAAAAGTTGACGAGCTTGAGCTTTGATTTCGCCAGCGCCAGCGCGCCGACTTCGGGGTCGCTGACCACGTCGGTGATGGTGCGGCTGGCGAGATCGGCGTTGCGCGCTTCTTCCTCGCGCTGCTCGGCGTGGTGGGCGATGACGTGGCCGATCTCGTGGGCCAGCACCGACGCCAGCTCGGATTCGTCGTTGGCGAGCGCGATCAGGCCGCGCGTCACGTAGATCTGGCCGGTCGGCAGCGCGAAGGCATTGACCGACTGCGAATTGAGCATCGTGACCTTGTAGTGCTGGTCGGGCTTTTCCGAAGCCGCGACCAGGCGCCCCACGGTCTGTTCGAGCATGGCTTGGAGGCGGGGATCGTTGTAGACGCCGCCATAGGCGGCGACGATGCGCTGATGCTCACGCTGCACCGCGGGCGGCAGCTCGGCTCCTGCCGGCTTGACCGGCGCCACCGCGGCAGCCTGCGGCGCGACCGGCGGCGGCGACGAGGTGCATGCCGCCAGCGTCAGCGCAACGATAGCTGCGCCGGCATGCCAAAGCCGAAAACTTGCGATCCCCGAATGTCCCCGTCTCACGGTCACGTCACCAGCATTCACCTCAAGTCGGCGGTCTCGATCTGCTCCGGATAGTCCGCTTCGATCCAGGGACTCCGCCCCGTTCCGCCGCGCGCCTCGACAAAGCCGCGGACCCGAATGCGGCGGCCCGCGAGCCCCTTCAGATCGAGGCCCGCCGCCGTGAAATTGCGCTCATTTCGTTTCAGGACCGTAACGGTGAAGTCCTCGGACCAGCGTCGCCCGAAATTCACGTAGATTGTGGCCCCGCTTTCACGCACGGAGACCACCCTGCCCTCGACCAGCGCAAATCGGCCTCGCCGCGCCAGCACGTCCGCAGCGGTCTCGGCGTTGAGCACCTCATAATACGAATCGGCCCATAGGCCAAGCTTGGCCGCCCGCGCGGCATTTTCGCTTTTGTGCAGTTCCGCGGCGCAGGAGCGACCACCGGCATGGTCGCCGACGCGGGCAAAACCCGAGGCGATCAGCTCGCCTTGGGCGAACAACTCGTCGCCGTCGCGCACCGCATAGGCGTAGGCGACAAGGCGGCCGTAGCGGTCGGTCGCGGCCGCGGCCACGGCGTCGGCGCGCCGCAGCACGACCTCGTCGCCGCCGATGAGCGCGTCGAGCGCGGCTTTGGCGGCAGCGCCCGGCGCCGCGCCGGGTTCGAGCGGCGGCACTTCGATCGCGGCCAGGCGAACCTCGCGGCCGTCGTCGAGCACGAAAGTGCGGCCGTCGACGACGTGCTTGGCAACGCCGCGCGCGATCACGTCGCCACCGCAAATAGGCGCGCTACTCGGCTGCTCCTGCGCCATAGCGCCGGAACACCCGCACACAGCTGCAAGCTTGACCGCCAGCGCAGCGGCCAAAAAGACCCCACGACGCCGTCCCACCATCGGCGTCCAGCGAACGTCCGGAATGCGGCGGTACTGCGGCGCGCCTGGACGCCGGCTTATGCTATATCGGCACGTCGATCGCGGTCCCGTAGCTCAGCCGGATAGAGCAGCGGTTTCCTAAACCGAAGGTCAGAGGTTCGAGTCCTCTCGGGACCGCCAATATATCAGAGGCTTAGCAATTTAGTGTTCGGATTTTTGCTCCGATTTTGCTCCGGGTTCAACGATGTGGTCTCTCGGGATGCTCGCGCATGAGCATGATCCCGTTTCGGAGCGTGAGCTTCTGGTCGGGCCATTGCTTCACGGCTTCCTCGAAAGCGGCGCGCGCGAGGAACACAGACCCCGAAGCGGCGATAACCCAACGGATATGCAACGCGTGCCGGTCCCACAGTTCGACGCGGAAGTTCATATTGGCGATGTCGTGCAGGTTCGGGTTCTCAAGCTCGCGCAAGAGCTTGTCCACGCGCCCGTAAAGACCGTCGTACGCTCCCCGAACGAGGTTCGTTTCGGAGCGCAAACGCTCTAGCAGGCCGAGCGTGTGGAGCTGGCCGTCCTCGTCGTCGGGGTCTTGACTCATGAGAACAAAATGAGAACATTAGGGGCAAGAGTCAAGAGTATCGAGGCGGGGTAATGACTAGCGAAACGATGCGGAGACTGGCGGAGGCGTTGCGCTATTCCGCCATCTGGTATCTCGAAAAAGGCGAATACACCGAACTGACGGACGAAGAGGACAGAAACGTCAAAACCTTCTGGGCTCTCGAAAAATCTTTCGAAGATATCCCGCCTGCACTGAAGCGAGATTTGCTCGGGCTTGTCCGAAAATACCCGGACTTGTTCGAGCAATCGCTGATGGTCCTGTTGTGCAGCGTGAGCGACAAGTTTCGTCCCACGACTGCCGCAGAATTTGTCGAGAAGCTAAATGCACAAATCGAGTATGTAGCCGAGAACACGAAATGCCCCGCTTGCGGAGAACGCATGAAGGCGATTGAGCATGAACCGGGGCGATGGCGCTTCGAGTGCCAAAGGTGCGCTGTCGGTGCGGAGACGGCAGGGGTGGCAGCGACCTAGGACGCTCGCTACATTCCTCTCATGTGCGGGCGTGCCACCTACAAGCTGACCTGGGAAGAGATCGTCGCGCTATACCGGCTGACGCTGGGACCGGCGCCGCATAATTTCCGTCCACGCTTCAACGTCTGCCCGACCACCACTATTGACGCGATCGTGATTGAGGACGGCAAGCGGGAATTAATCCGCGCCCGCTGGGGCCTCATTCCCGGCTGGTGGTCGAAACCGCTAAAAGAATTAAAGCTTGCCACGTTCAACGCTCGTGCCGAGACAGTTGCGGAAAAACCGTTCTTCCGCGGCGCCTTTAAACGCAAGCGCTGCCTCATACCCATCTCGGGCTATTACGAGTGGCAGGATACGCCGGGCGGCAAGCAGCCCTGGTATTTCACGCCCCGCGATGGATCTACGGCGCTAACGGTCGCCGGGCTCTGGGATGAGTGGACGGATAAGGAGACCGGCAAGCCGCTTAAATCCTGCACCATGATTATCACCGAGCCCAACGAGTTCGTGGCGGAAGTCCACGACCGGATGCCGGTCTTGCTCGCCGAAAAGGACTATGACCCATGGCTCCGGGCAGAAGCGGGGATCGAGTTATTGAAGCCCGCTGCCAATGACTTGCTGCAAAAGTGGCCGGTGTCGAAGCGGGTCAATAGTTCACGGGCCGATGATGACAACCCGACGCTGATCGAGAAAGTGGAGCTGACGGCCGTCTCATAACATTCGCTTGCGTTGTCGAACTTCATCATCCCCAATTGCGTCAACAAAATTGATGATGCGGCGACGAAGTGCGGTTCTCTGCACCTTGCCAAAGGCACGGGCAAGCGCAATGCCGCTCGAAGTCATGAGCATGTCGGTAACAAATTCCGGTATCGCAACTTTGGTGGCAAGTCCCGCAATGCCAGGGGCGTCTTGGTAGAAATAGGTCAACGGCACTTCGAGCAGAATAGCGACGCGAAGGAGCCTGCCCGCGCTGAGACGGTTGCTACCCTTCTCATATTTTTGAACTTGCTGGAAGGTAAGGTCGAGCGCGTCTGCCACTTTGGTCTGGCTTAAACCCAGCATCAATCGACGTAGGCGTATGCGCTTACCGATGTGTTTGTCTACCTGATCTGGGCCTCTCCCCGGCACGATAATCCTCCCGAACCTACACGGTGAGGCTGCGCAATCAGCGGATACTTTTAAGAGAGCTGCGCAACTGAGGGGACGTTTACTGAATGGCCAATTCTGTGTCAGAGCATTGAAATTGCTGTATAATTCCTAGCTGCCTATGGGCGGCAAATTCGCAAATTCATTTCAGCGTTCTCCAAAACCCGCTAAAACACGGCATATATTGCTTGCAACACTATTGGCCATAGTGTTGCGCGGCCGAAAGCCAAAATCGTCCAATGCGGGCGCCATTAGCTCGCCCAGTCAGCCGATGACGCTTCATACGGTCGGCGGCGCGCGAAAGTATTTGAACGCTGCCGAACGGCAGCGGTTTGCGGCAGCTGCCGAAACCATGACGCCTGAGCCTCGCGTATTTTGTTTGTTGCTGATGTGGAGCGGATGTCGCATTTCGGAAGCATTGGCGCTCACCCCGGTTGCCATCGATCGGGAGGCTGGTACGGTCGCGTTCATCACATTAAAGCGCAGAAGGACGTCCGTGGTAAGGCAGGTGCCGATCCCGGCCGCGCTGATCAATGATCTAACCAATGTCTTTAAATTGGCGCAGCGGGAGCAAGATGGCTCCCTTCGCACTGTACGGCTATGGCGCTGGAGCCGTAGCACTGCATGGCGTTACGTAAAGAATGTGATGAAGCGGGCGGCGCTCTCTGGTTCAGCCGCTATGCCTAAAGGATTGCGTCACACTTTCGGTGTGGCGGCGTTCCAAGCCGTACCCCCACACATCGTCCAGCGATGGCTGGGTCATGCCTCCCTGCGCACCACGGGAATATATGGGGATGTAAGCGGACGCGAAGAGCATCTATTCGCCGAGCGGATATGGGAGAGCTGGTGACGCACTTGAGCCCGACGAGTTCGGAACCACTGTTGAGTAAAACTATAATTCCCAGAAAGAAAAAAAGCCCCGCCAAAAAAGGGGAGCATCGACTGACAGTCATAGCAAATCATCGTGTCGCAAAATGAAGCCCCACATAGTGTGGGGCAGCTTCAGCACACACGGGTCAACAGGATGCGTCGCCTCTAAGAGCACGCGCACTACCCCTCGCCGTTCGCACTGAACGCTAGTCTTTGAAGAGAAAGGGTTCGGTATAGCGACCCTCAACACCCCTCTGGGAGGCAGGTCGAGCGTCCTCCTTCAATTCAAACAACGTCAATTGCGGCTTGCGCGCCGCTTCAATTTGTTCGCGCCGCAGCCGACGGATTTCCTTCCAGTCATACCGTTTGCCGTCGATGATAATGGTGCGCATGCTCAATACTCATTGGCATGCATGATGGTGAGTACCCTGCGGGTGTTTTCGATATCGGCAGGATCATCGGACCCCATGTGCATATCCGGCGCGTAGTAGTCGAACTTCCAAAACCATTTCTGGCCGTGCAGTTCGATCGCGCCGAAATCGTGTTCATGATGAGGGTCGTTGTCGGCGTCGAATTGGTTAAACTCGCGAACGGCACTCAGGAGTTGGACCCGTTCTTCGTCGGCCAGCTCTTGGACACTTGGGGTAATCATTACCTGGCAGCCAAGGAAGTGTTTGCGACAGCGGTCATTGATGGTGCGGATGAGTTCGGATTTGGGAGCAACGGCAGTGGTCATGCGAACCTCCTATGTAAGGACTGTCCGCACTTAATTGTACCGCACAAAATTATTGGATCGCGCTAGGGTTCTTCCTATCAAACAATTTTAACACTACACGCTGAGTCACACATGAACGTGAATAAGCGGCAAGGATGCGCACTGCGCGGCAAGGATGCGCACCGTGCCTCATGGCATCCGGTTACTGACGATGCTCCTGCGGTTAGCACTACGGCCGCATGGATTGGTATGTCGTCATCAAAACAATCAACGGCCGGCGCTACTACTACCGTCAAAAGACCTGGCGGGAAGGGAAGCGCGTCCGCACGCTTAGCCATTACATCGGTCCGGTAGCGGACGAGGGACCGCGGCAAACAAAGAAGGCAGTGCCAGCACCGAAAGCCGCCGCGATCGACGTGGAGGGCTCGGTAGCGGTCCTGATGGGGGAGCGGTCGGAGGAGTGGCAACACCATTGGGAAAGCAATCGCGAGGGCGATGATCTTGTCGAGAAGGATGAGAGAGTCGAGCGGCTGCTAAAGTCGCTTGAGGTGCGATGGACCCATAACACTACAGGGGCCTACTACCGGCCCGGGGCCGACGAGGTAAACATCCCGCCGGAGCGATGTTTTATGGACAAGAACGGCCAGAGCGCCACCGCGGCGTACTACGTCGTGTTGTTCCACGAGCTGATCCACTGGACCGCAAGGCGCGTGCAACGCAAGCACGGCTTTGACGGATTATCCTACGCAAGGGAGGAGCTGGTTGCGGAGCTGGGCGCCGTGACCCTCATGCGCTCATTCGGGATCGAGTTGGGATATCCGCAACGGCATGCGAAGTATTTTCAGGTTTGGCTTAGCCGGGCAGGCAGTCAGAAAGCGGCGATGGCGCACGCAAAAAGGGAAGCGGAGCGTGCCGTGCGATTCATCATCGAACATGGTAAGGTGACCTTATGACAACGCTGCCGAAACACATTCTGGCGCAGTTACACAGACTGATCGGCGAAGGCCTGCCGGCCGAGCAAATCGCCTTCATGATGCGATTGAGTCAGGAAGCCGTCGATGCGGAGATCGAGCGGTTTAACACTACAAAGAAGAAAGCCGCCGTTGCCGGCGGTGAGTCAAGATAACTCAATCGTCTCGCGTTAGTGGAGCCTGTGCGGCTTACTTCGCCAAATTGAGTCGCGTTAAATCCTCATTAGAGGCGTAATAATTCTCAAATTCAGCGTCACTCGTATGTATAGGACCCTCGAAACGTCCGGTCTCCTGGTTGTGTTCATAGGAATTGTATCCAAGCGAGGAGAGGAAATCAAAAATCTGCTTCGCGCTTTTGTTGGAGCTAGCGAGATATTTCTTATAAACCTCAAAACACAAAACGTGAATCTTTTTGGTCTTTAGTAATTCCACTGCGCCTAGCAACACTTCCAAATCTGCACCCTCTGCATCAATCTTTAAAAACTCAATGTAGTCGAGGCGGTTCTTTTTGGCAAAACCATCGAGCGTATGGACAGGGACTTCTTCCGATATCACTTTTGCGTCCCAGACCGAAGGACCAAAAGTATTTTTGGAGCTAAGCTCAGGGGGGAATGTGTTCATTCGTTCCATGCCTTCTCTGTCTTTCAATGCTGCCCGTACTGGAACAACGTTATTTGAGTGGTTTAATTCGATAGTCTGTTTCAGCAGTTCGAACGTACTTGCAACTGGTTCAAAGGCGTATACCTTCGAAGCACTCCGGGAAAGGTATACGCTATGTACGCCAATATGTGCCCCTACATCTATGACAATGCCATGAGCAAACTGCGCATAAAGCAAAAACTCTTCCTTATAATTCTCTCGCGTCAGCACTTTTTTGATTGGCGTTTTATCATATGGATACAGCCGTACTTTTATGCCGTAGTTATCACGCACTACCACCGGCCGGCGCGCGCGGAGAACAGAATAGTAGGCAGCTTTGAGTTGCAGAGTGAGGTTCATCAAAAATGTTTATCGACGTACATAATAACACATCCGCCCGAATTTTGTCGGGCGGATGGTTTCCTACACTTGCTGACTTGGCTGATTACTTTTATGGCGCCAGTGCAACACCAATGATGAGTCCTGTGTTGGATGACGGATAATGATAACCGATGGTATGTGATCCTGCTGCGCCCACGCTGCCGTTGCTGTCAGATAGACCGAAGTCAGAACCCAATACGCCACCACCGCGTAATGTTCCATTTACAACGCTATCGGGATTTGATGTGTTGTCTTGTTTTGCCTCCACAAACCAGTCACCGTTTGCTGTCGAGGTCATTGAGATCGTCTGGTTACCGCTTCCACTTATTTGAGTTGAGTTGGATGCGTCAACAGCATCAGCTTGCGCTACCCCTGAATAACACGAAGCGGCAAATCTTATAAGACCGCTTGAGCTTCTGGATTCTACTACATTCTGACTTCCACTTGCGGGAGCATGAAGAACCCAGAAAGTTATGTATGATGCACTGCTACCATTTTGTGCTTGTGCTACTTGTGTCATTGCGGTGCCGTCGAATGTGACACCCGTTACGACACTTGTAGTTTCTCCATACGTGTCAACCACTAGGAAATTGGCCCCAGTGCAGTCGATCGATGCCGAACCACTGGTTCCATTTGAGGGTGCTTGCGTCGGAAGCGCATTGACGAATGCAATAGATGCGGGAGCCTGATAGTTAAGAGTGGAGTGGCCAAAGTAGCTGCTCCCGTCGTAGACGAAGCTGACCATATCGGTACTACTGGCGGCGGAAGTAAGGGTTGGAGCGCTACCACCTGGCCATTTCACGGATGCGGGCCATGTGACCGTCCGGCCGCCTGTAGCATCTTGATTGAGAATGAGGTCATATTCGCCGCCCGCCTGACCATTGCTAAATGTAAACGTGGTGGCGCTTGAACTTAGCGCAATGGTATGCACGTTCCCCAAATTCCAATTTACTGTCACACTCGATGAGTCAGTATCTGTGACTAATCTGCTGTACATTGCACCCGACACATCGAGGGGTGATGTTGGCGTTGTGTTGCCAATGCCGACATTACCCGTCGTGCCATCAACATAGAACGAAGCAGCCGCGAACGCTAATAGAGGCACTAGAGTTGCTCCTAGTGCTGCTGCAAACAAAAACACGCCTAATTTTTTCATACAAAAATAGGAGTTAATAATAGGCTCCTATTGTGCCTCCGATAGCTCGGGAAATACAAATATGATTTCTGTGCATATCGTGTATACAAAATGTGTATAAAAAGAAGCCGCCTGATGGGCGGCTAGAGAACTAACTCACAATGGTTGGTATCGAGCAGCGCTGTCAGCATTTCGAGCTGGTGGGCGCTGACCGTATCGGTCAAGAAGCAGATTGCATTGCTGACGCCGCTCTCAACGGCTCGCAGCACCTCAAGCGGATCGCGCATTAGGTACAGCTCGCCTTCAGCCACCTGATTTGAGTTGAAGATGAAATCCTCGGGCTTGGTGCCATTGGGGAAGATGAACTTGGGGTTCTCCTCCTTTATCGCCCGGCCGCAGTAGGCCGCGAGGTTGCCCTTGCTGTCGTAGAGCGGCAGCGCCAGCCGGCCGCGGTTGAGGCCGGTTGAAGCGTACCCAGCCTTCAATGCCTTGAGGGTGTCCGGAGCTATTCCTAGTGGCTCCAGAGCGGCGTGCGAGGGGTCTAGGCGCTCGGCGTACTTCTCCAGGTCGAACCCTGCCTTGGTCGGTGGGGCTGGGGGAAGTGTGGTCGAACCAAATTTTGTTGTGACGTTCCGTGGAACGGTCCCGGCGAGCCAATTGGCGGCTTCATTGGTGTTCATTTCCTTCAGGTGTGCGACGAGCGCGATCTGGTCGCCGCCGATTTTTTTGCTGAAGCAATAGAACAGGCTTTTGTCGGGAGTGATGACCAGAGCGCGGTCGCCACCTGCTTTACATTGGGGACAGAAGCCTCGGAGCTGATGTCCTGCCGGCTTCAGTTCCAATCCCAGTTTCTGAATAGCGTCGTGAATGCTCACGCGCGTTTTCAGTTCGGCATAGTCGATAAAGGCCACGGATGCCTCCTGTGTTGGGGAGAACGTTCCGTGACTAATTTTACCACATGGTACGATTGGGCATGTAAGTACCTCGAACAAGGGAGCTGCGTATGAGCAGCGTTAGTGAAAGAACGGCGGCACGCCGCCCGCAACGAGAAGCGCGGCCGAAACCCAAATACATCGCCCGCGCAAAAGTGGGCACGGGGTGGACGAGCATCGGCGCGGCGTGGGAGCTGCGATCGGGCGAAGATGGCTTTAGTCTGAAGCTGACGACCATTCCGCTGAATTGGGATGGACGGTTCGTCCTGTTGCCACCGCTTGAAAATGGCGAAGTGAAGGACCCGCCGGATGAATAGGGAAGAACCCCCGCACGTTTCGATGCGGGGGCCTTTTTTATTGCGGCAAGAGTTCCTTTTGGGGACAGGTGCGGGCGGTATGGTCAGCGCTGCCGCACTTGCTACAGGTCAGAGACTTGCGATCCTTCTTCGTAGTGCCGGCGACGACAGCGGCGATTTCAGCATCGATGGCATCGCGTTGATCGCACAGCTCACGAAGCTTCTGAGTGTCCAATGATTACCTCCTTTCCAGGGCAGACAAGATGGTGAGCGGTTCGTGGCCTGCCCTGTGCCACGGATCGTCAAAGATAGAGAGAATGGGCTTGGGGGCTGTGTCGTGCGATCCGAGTATTTTCAGGCCGCGAAAGCACAGTGAGCGCGATTTTTTGCCGAGCGTGTCGCTGATGTAGCCCCTGACGTTGTCGGCTTTGGTAGCGCTGATGAAGGTATTCAGGATGATGAGGCTCTGAATGCCCCATTCGGTTTGATACGTTCGGTTCTTGAGCACGTCGGCGTACTTGGCGATCTTCTCGCCCCACCGTTTGATGTTGGTCTCAGTACCTCGGTCGGCTTCGAGTACGAAATGGGTTCCGTCTATTGAGAATAGCTCGTCGGGCCGCACGTTGCCGTGTGCTGAGGAAAGGTGAAACGGCTTTTGGTCGAGAACATCCCAGCGCGTTTTGAATGGGAGACTGCGCCACATGCAGCTGATCTCGATCGATGCGACGAGGTCTGAAATCATGAGCTGATGCCAAAACTCGTTCACGCTACCGTTCCACTCAATGAGTGGGATGCTGCACTCTTCCAAAACTTGTTTGCCTTTGGCTGCAAGTTCATAGATGCGGGGGGTGTAGCGATAATTGGCGGACCGTTTTTGCTGCTCGGGCTCGCTCAAATAGTTTGCGGCGGCGAGCGCGTAGATGCGGTGACGAAGTCTACCTTGCTCCAATGGGGTCGCGAGTAGCGCATGAATGAACGTCCGCCGGAGATAGCGGTAGCGGTTCAGCAGTTTGAATATCTCAATGTCGCGCGGCGTTATTTGCATGCATGATAATTAACTCGAAAAAATACGAAGCGCACCGGCCGCCAAGTGGCGCCGTGCGTAAGGAGGTTCAGTATGTGTAACAGGGCGAAGCTGAAATAATTCTACTATCCAATTTCTGTAGGGTCGTGGGGTAGCTCGAACGGGTGTTCATAACCGGCAACGTGGACGGTCAGGATAATGTCACCTTTAGCGCCGCCGCCTTTTGGGGTTCCTACGCCCCGCAAACGAAGCTTGGTGCCGTGTTTAGTGTAGGGGGGTATCTTTATTCTCAAGCCCTGAATGGTGCGTTCGCCGCCGTCCCTAGCCACGATAGGGCTGACGGTAATTTCCCAATACAGGGTGTCGTCTGCCGGCGCCGTGAGGGATTGGCAATATCGGAGGCGCATTTGGGCCTGAAGAGTCGCGAATTGGGCGGCTGATATTGTGGGGTATTGGGACATATCGACAAGTTTAACAGCGATGGCGACCGGCGTTTGGGTGACACCTCGAACACGGGCGACGAAGCTGCCGGTAGGCTGAGAGGTGAGTAGTTCTGGAGTGGTGTCCATCCGGGCGGCGAGTTCGTGGGCGTCACCCTCGGCGTTGGCGAATTTAATAGAGCAATTGGCAAGGGCAGATTTTACGTCCTCGTCCTTTATCTGCTGGAGTTCCTGATGGGCGAAAATCATCGAGATGTTTTGAGCGCGACATTGGTGAAGTATAGTTGCAATCTTTCTGTCCCTGGCGATTACATACTGAGCTTCGTCTATGATGACGTAGACGGGACGTTTAGTAGCGGTAGAGCGAGAACGCTTTCGGATGGCGTTCCAAATGAGAGCCAGGAAGAAGCGTCCGAAGAATTCTGAGCCTTGATCGCCTAACAGATCGTAGTTGTTGTTTATGAGAACGACTTTGCGGCTGTCGAACAGCTCAGTCATGTCCACTTTTGTTTTGGTAGCCTTGAACATGGCTCTCAAGTGGGGGTTGCCACTTAGAAGGCGTAGTCGCCATAGAATCTCCTCTTTGGTCTTTGTGTATCGTTGAGTATCGAATTCGTGGGTGAAAAATTCGGCGTCTTCGGGGTCGAGTTTTGAGAGGTGCTGTTGATATTTTTTGTAGCCGTTGAGGATGATGTCTCGGAAGGTTGTAAGGGTGGCGTCGGGAATTTGTGTGAGGAGGATGAGGACGGAACGGAAGAGGGTGGATTGTAAGGGGGTCATCTGCGCTTCAAGTAGCGTTGAGAATAGGTACTCTAAAAGTTCTACAGAGTGTCCGCCAATGTCGAGAGGATTGATTGCTAACGGGTGTTCTAAATCAGGTTCCAAAAATACCAGTCGATCGTGAAGCGCTTTGAGGTGACTAAATGATTGTATAAGTTCGCCCTTGGCGTCGATGATGATAACCGTGGCGTCTTCGGGAAGATTGAAAAATAGGTGACGTGCTAAGTTGGTTTTGCCGCGGCCGGGGGGAGCGATTATCCATGCTCCTTCGTACCAGCGTTCTGTCGGTATTGGAAAAGGAAGGGTGATGTTGCCGTGGGGGACTAATTCAGTTTGGTGATTGAAGAAGGGGCTATGGAGAAGGATGTGGTCTAATTTTGTCATCTTCTCAAAAGCCGCCTCACGGACTGTGTGTTCGGCCTTGGCATACTCTTTGGTTTTGCGTTCCCAGTCGCGTTTGAGGTCTTTCAGTTCTTTTTCTCGGTCTTGCGTTTTGCGAGTGTAAAGGCGGAAGGTTTTGTCTGGATCGTCACCACCATATAGCCCGGCGGTTGCTCTATTCAGTCCATCAAGAGAATTCTCGTGAGCTGTATCAATGACAAAGGGACCGGGGTTGGGGAGTGGGTTGTAGTAGGAAGGGTAAGAACATTTATCCCAATCGAACACGCCGAGAGCTTCGAGGGCTGCGGAGTTGCGTTTGAAAGGTTTGGCCAATTGTTGATAGGCTTGTTCAACTTGGTAGGAAAACGGGTCTTCCAGGGAATGGAGCGAACGCGGAGGCATTGTAAGAAGAAGACTCAGTGTATTGAGATTGTAAGTCTGGGAGAATATAGAGGAGGAGGAATGAGATAAGAAAATATCGGGAGAAGCTGCGGTGAATTGAAGGAGTGCTTCGGCAAAGGTCTCAAGACAGAGGGAGTAGGCCGCAGGAAAATTGTCCAGTTTGCGGCGCATGTCGCGGCTAATGGTGGAGGGAATGTGCGGGGGAAATTCTTCTGAATAAATTGTGGAACAGGTATTGAGAAGGGTGTGGAGGAGCTCTTCGTAGAGAGGGCGCGGGCAGAGTTTGTAGTAGAGGGTAGTTAGGTTGGAGGTAAAATGCTCGACTGAGTGGAATGGGGATGGAGAGGGAGTAGAGGGAAGAGATTGGGAAGGAGCGGATTGGGACTTTTTTTTCCACCAAAACATGGGCGCACCGTGTGAAAATGTACACGGGGATGGTACATTTCGCGGTCAACAGTCCGCAAGCGCTTCCTGCAAGGAGGCGGGGTAAGGGCGATTTAAAAGAAATAGGGAATGACCCGGGCCTCCACAGATTTGCGTGGTCGGGTATGGCGGGCGCGGCTGCGTTTGCGGAGGGCCTTGAGACGTTTGAGCGACGGGATCGGTTGGGGGATGAAGGTCCCGGACGGCGTAAGGGCTTGATCGTTGGCAAGGTCGATGAGTTTCCTAGGATTAGGCGCGTTGACATAGAAGGACAGCTCTTCAGCGTCCTTCCTGTTCGTGCGCAGAACGATTTTATTCTCAATTGAAAGCAGCGCTTGGGTCAGTGCCGGCGAGCGCCTGGTTTCAGCCAGGAAGTTTAGCGCGACGACGAAGCGATCTTGAGAGAGCAGGGAAGCGAGATAGTCAGAGGCGAAAAAACCCAAATCGTTGATGTAGACTTGTCCGGAACTGCGTGCGGTGAGAAGCCCGCCCAGCAGGCGCGAAGTGAGGTCGCCGAGTTTCGCTCGGTCCAAGTCTGCAATGATGATTTGTCCTTGAGCAAGGGAGAAGGTACTGCGCTTTTGCCCGACTATGTTTCGAATGGTGGGGGACATAAGAAGGGTGCCGATTTTATTAAGCAGGGGTGCGAACGCAGTCTGTTCCTGTCTCTTGTCCCACGCATTGATGACAGCCCAATTGGCTAACACTACAGGGTCGGTGCAGTTAGGCAGGCACTCCATTCGATAGTTTTTGTCGGTGAGAAGTTTGAGGACGCCAAGCAATGTTGATCCTTCGGTAGCCAAAAGGACCCGAAGGCAATTGGCCAAAATGTAATTGCTTTGGGCACCCCAGCCGCTCGGCCACATGCCCTCAAAATAGGAGCATAGATCTTCGGTTAGTTTGGAATGTTTGTCGCGCGGTACGCCGTCCAGGACATTAAATCCGGCCGGATGGGCCATGTCCGAAGGATCGAAATAGAAGGCACGCTGCGTATCCGCCACGGGTACGATGTTGGCCGCGGTGCGGGCCAGGGCGCCGGTCGGATCGATGAGAGTGAGACCCGAGCCGAAATCCTCGGCGAGGAATTGCAAAATGAAACTCGTTTTGTCGGGCGAGCCGATGATGAGCCGGTTCATGTTCTGAGGCCGCAATGTCAGGCCGGAGCGAGAGCCTCAGCCGACAGGTTGGCTCCGGAAGCGGACATCGCGGCCTTGAAACACGAAAGAACTGTTCCGTTCGTTATTGTATCGTTGTTTTGTTTGGAACTGTCCGCATGTTTTTGTCGTCGGCTAGCGCCGACTAAATCCTTTCCGTCCGGTAGGTGCCTTTGCTGACGTAACGAACGGAACGAGTCACTGTTCGGCGCGCCCTCGCCGTCCTCGGCGGGGCGCGCAGACAGTGCGAAGAGAAGGAAGTGAAGGAAGCATAAGGCAAGGAATAGGATTTAGTCGGGGCTGATAAGCCACGCAAAAACTGCGGAAATGGCCGATGGTATCGGCATTAGTTGTCGCCAACCCCTGTGCCCGCAGTGGGTACATCCGGTGGCACAGGGGGTGGGTACGGATAAGGGGTGCCGAAGTGTGCACCTCCGACACCCCTCGCTCCCGTTAGGGAGCTGTGGCTTGTCTGGCCTTCGCTTCCAGCCACTCGATGATGTCGCGTAACCACCACACTGGGGGAGAGTTGCGGTGAGCCCCTAGCTTGAAGCTTTGGGGAAACTCGGCCGCCGCCATCAGCCTCCAAATGTGAGCACGTGAGTACGGAATTCCGAGAGCCTTGATACCGCGAAAGTTGACCACTTCCTTGCCAGTCATTGCTTCAACTCCTGTGAAGGAGCCGTTGCAACGGCTGTTATGGGAAGTCAGCCGACGTGCATGAGGATACGAGAGCCGGCGGAAAGTTCAAGATGCACATAGTGCATCATAGTGCGTCAAATGATGCGGTGTGGAGCCATGCGAGCGGAGGGGGATATAGGTCGATGCAGTCGGGCAGTACCAACTAGTGTTCTTTCAGATTCTGCACCGGCTCCTTAAATGCTTTGTGCATCCGTATCGCGCTATCGACGAGGAAAGCAATCATTTTGGGCCAGTCATCCTCGTTGAATACATTTACACCATCGAGTTGATGTTTAATTCTGGAAGTAACTTTATTCTCCATCCGTTCCCAGACAAGCGGTCCGCCGAAGGCTTTTTCAATTGCATCTTTTGATGCCGCGAGCTTATCAAAAGTATCCTTGTTTTCCTCGATGTCTCCGCGATTGATGTAAATCTCGGTCCGAGCATAGGAGCGCGAAATAACAATGTTCAAACCGATGCCGGATTTACCAATACCAATTCCCATCCAATTATCTTTACTGGAGCTGATGTTTTGGCAAAGGGTACTCTGCTTATTCATCTGCTCAAGAAACTGAGTCCAAAACTTCTTTCTGACAGCTTGGCTTTGAGCAAATTCTTTCTTTTCGGCGCCTATTTTCTTGCGTTCTTCAGTCGGTCCCTCGATAACGGTAAATAGGGGAGCGACGGACTCTTGACCTTGAATTTTGATGCCCTCGATCTTGATGAGATAGAAAGACAAGTCTGCGGGCGTGATTTCGTTGAGCCATGCAATAACAGCTTGGTGCTCATCCGTGGGGTCGCTTGTTATCCAGATTGCGATCTTAACGTCGAGATTGACTAGGTAAGTGATAAGTTGACCAAGGTGCGTGTGATCGGTTTTTTCCAATTGGTTTTCAATAATCACTTTTCTTCCGTCGCCGCTTTCCCCAAAGATATCGACGCGATAGGGACCTACTTTTTCTTCGATGCTTCCAACGGAAATATCCAAACTAAGTTTTTCATTTAGGTAATCGATATTGTCAGCAAGCCACTTAGTAAAGTGCGTGTCCTCGCGCTTCCACATGGAGCGCAAGTTGACGCTTTCTATTTTCCCTATGGGTAGTAGCGACATATTTGCAGTGTATGGGGAGGCGGGAGTTTAGTAAAGATTACTGGCGGTCTCGCCAAAATGGTTCGCGTCAGGGATCGAAGCCGAGAGGTGGAGACGCGAAGCGGCTCCGTTCACGAGAGCCCGGCGCCGAAGGCGGACGCCAAACAGTTGCAACAAACCTTACAGAGAAAGATGTTGAATCAGGCTATGCTCCACCACCAGGAACTTCCATACACTCTGATGTTATTCATTGCTTCCCATTTGAACTCCGTCCACATAGGCTGTCTCGGATTGCCTCCAAACTTGGCCCAATCTGCAAGGTAGTTGTACGCATTTTCGGTAATCCAAGTAGGATAGTCGTTTCGACATTCGGTAAGCTTGGCGGCATAGTTTGCAGCACGCCCAATCCACACCAGGTCATTCCCACCTCTAATACCGATTCGAGCTGCTCTGATCTCACTGGTGTCGATGCCGACGACCTGCTTTACGGAATAGTCACGGGTCGGGTATTGACGCTTCAGGGCAGGGTTCACGATGTTAATGACCGCCCAATTTATCATCAAACCGCATTTTGCTGCATTAGATGTTTGGGTATCCGAATTGAACACCGCCATAATCCGATCGCCATCATAAGCCGTGATTTGTCCGTCGAGAGATCGGATAATTCGAGCTGCGCAGGCCAAGTAGGATTTGTATATTTCGCCCGCCATTTGCCAGGATTGACTATTCACAAGCGAGGTAGAACCTGAAAGGTCGGCATACAATATCGTTGCTCGTTCAAATTCCCGAGCATCATTTGAAAGCTTTAGGTCCTCGGGATCGGGAACAACGTAGGCCTTCGTCATCTCCCACTGAGCGGCAAAGATGTCCCTCACTTCATTTTGCAAATCAGAAAGCAATCCCATGATACCGCAGCGCTATCTTGGCCCGAGGGAAGCGAGAATGGGTTGAAGCTGGCTTGCGACCTCGGACATGTCATCCGGCGAGGAGTATTTGATCGGATTTACTCCAAGAAAGTCGCTGGGTAATTTAAGGTCAACACCCTTCGGACACACCATGATGGTTCGTTTTCGTCCGATTGCGCCGGCAAATAGGCCAAGCTCTGCGACGAGATTGTCCCGCGGTGCGGGACTGGATGCGCCGCGGCTCACTACCTCGTCATCAGGCGAAAGAATGAGGATAGCGAAATCGGCTCGTATCAGCTCCGCTTCCAGTGCCTCAATGTTGGTCAGGGTTGCTGCGAATATACCGTCTGTCCATAACTTAACTTCTATAGAGTCGCCCGGGAGAGCGGCTTGGAGAGCCTTTGCAAGATGCAAGGCCTCGCTAGAAGAGCCGATGAAGACGCGCGAAATTGCTTTGCGAGCGGTCACTTTCGCTACACGCTGCCGAAGACGATCGGCCATTTCTCTTGCCAGATGCCGCCAAATGTGGGGGTGAACGGCTGCGATGCGGCTGAAATCCGATTCGGAAACGGCTGCTGCGACCAAGGGCTCACGTGCGCGCACGGTTGCCGAACGTCGAGCCGACGGATCGATAGTTGCCATCTCGCCAACGTGTGTGCCTGCGGGTCGAATAGTGTCGTCGCGACCGTTGGGGCTCACCACCACCGATCCAGACAGGATGAAATATATATCCGTGTCCGTACCGTCTTGCAGTATTAGAACGTCATTGGGTTCGTAGGAGCGAATCGCTGCGACAGAAGCTAGCTGGTCGGCAATATCGGCTTTACCCTCGACCAAGGGCTGCTTGAGCAGTACATCGCGAAGCAGACGTGCACCCTCCAGGCCCGTAAAGCGTGCTGCCAATGCCATGGCGGCTGTACGGGTATTTTCAGTAGTTGAGCCAGAATCGACCGACATGCGACGATCATAGCACATCACGTGGGCGCATTCGATAACTACATGTCCGGTTTCAAGCCTGAGACAGAAGAGAGGGAAGCGTTCCTTTCACCAGAGCTATCAGTATCAGATGTAATCTTGACTAAACGAGATATGTGTGTCGCGAAATAGATATTGTGCGACGTACATTCCACATCCAACTTCAACTCTTCTCACCCTCTTTTATTTAAAGGAACACGTGTTCTCTGTGTAAGTATTTATTGGAGTATATAAGGCGTCCCAGAGGTTTCTAAACGACGTTGTCTGAAAACATACTTTTGGGATTTTCTATGAAATGCATTGTGTCAAAAGCCCCACTTGTTTGTGTGAAAAGCCCCAACGTCTTGTGTCAAAAGCCCCACCCTTTAGGTAAGGGGGGAAGGCTCGGCAGTGATTCATTTCTTGTAATCATGGCCTATTTGGACATGAGAATATCAGCGTATTGGTTGAACTCATTGAGTGAATTGCACTGCACAGGGGCACTTGCGCCGTCGCGGCTTATCTCGCAGTCGAGCAGGTCTGCTGGGAGAGAGCCACTATTTGAGAAGTCGATCTGTCCATAATACTCCCCTCCTATTGCGTCAAAGATGACCTGGTTGTTTTCTGTATTTCCTCCTGACAATTGCGGCAGTTGGCTCGACAAAATCTCAATGAAGCACTTTTCGACCGAATTATTCCAGTGGTCGGAGTAGCTGGCGTTTATTGCCGGATCAATGTGCTTGGAGCGGCTGTCAAAGTATTTACCCGCCTGATCAGCACAAGCTATTTGTGCGTTCTCGGAGCTGCTTGCCGAATTATTAGAGTATGAACCGGCGAAAAAGGCGCCCAATATCAAAACCGCCGCACCTGCTCCTATCAAAGTTTTTGTTTGCAACCCGCTCATATCGTTTGGGCTATGTGCGATTCCAATTCTCAAAGCTTGGAATTTGGTGCGGATGAAGTTCAGCTGTAACGCGGGCGCGTTCGATCTCAAACATGATCTGAGCAAGGGGACCACTTCCCCGCCGGTAACTGGGTGCCCTGGCGCGTGCGGCAGCCTCGATCGCTGCGCGTTCCTTGACCGGCAGACTTGAAAACAGCCGATCAGTTTCCGCTCGTCGGAAGCGGTCGTAATCCATGCGCCGCTGGGTGGCCTTATCCTCGGCCGTATGCCGGGCTTGGGCTGCTTTGGCAGCTGCGCGCTGTGTGTGTCGTTCTTGATAGCCGGCAAGATATTGTTTCAGCCCGCCTAAAGTCTGAACGTCAAAGCGGGTCTTCTTGGCCTCAGCGAGCGCATAATCGAGAAAATCCGGAATGTTCTCAAACGGGACCCGAGCCAAAAGGTACTTGGCAGTCTCCACATCCTTGGAAGGCACATAGGGGATGCCGGCAGTGGTTTGACCGCTGCGTTTTTCGACAAAAAGATACGCGACCTTGAGCGGCTCCGCGATTTGTTGTCGATCGGAGTGAAAATCGAATTGGACACTTCCCTGTTCCCGACGCCGATAGAATCGGTCGTAGTCGGTGAAGAAAGCTGCGCCGGGCCGGAATGTGATTACGAAGCCATCCCGACCTTTTGCTTCAGTGATGTTGTAGGAAGCGAGAAACTCGGCTCGCACGAGCTGACGTAAGTGCGGCCCTAACTGGTCCCGCTCGATGAGGGATTGAAAAGGTCGAACGGCAAGGCCGCCCAACCACTCGGCGCAGATGGCATCGTAGCGCTTGGCAAACGTCACGCGTTTTCGGTGATGTCCGTCATAATGATTGGCGAAGTGGAAGAAGAGCCTCATATAGAACGCCTGCCCGATCGTGCCGAGTTGCTGCATCAGTCCATGATTTAGACAAGTGAAGTGTCCGTCTTGCAGCGATGCCATGATCGGCCGCGCAAGCGTCACGGTGCATACCTCGATTGGGTCGGTGGCGTGTTCGCGCCGTTCCAAGTAAATCTCCGGAAATATATTGAACGAGTGCTCCACGAACTTGTCGGCGGATTTGAACCGTGTTCGGACAAAAGTGTAGTGAATTTCATCTAGGGCTCGCGTGAGCTGCTCGCTGGCGCTGCCTCCCCACTCGGCGCGGCCGATGAGGCGCATCATCTCACGCTTTGAGAATGACACGTCTGCTTGGGTCGGTCGGCCGTAGCCGGAATGTTTCTTGATGAGCGCAACAAAAATCTTGTGCGCAAGCGGACCGGGCTGTCCGAGTTTGGGGTCGGGACGGATGACGATATTCTTTTCCGCCACTCCCCTGTTGAGTTCAATTTGCTTGGTGTGAGTTGGGGCTCTCTTGGCGTCATGGCAGAACAACGCGCCGGCTACGCGTAGTAGCGTGTTCTCCATGTAGAGCTTTTCTGTTTGTTGGGCAGGTTCGCTTGTCTCCGCTGCCCTAACGGTTGCCGTCATACGTCCGCGTATTATAGCCCGTGATTTTGAATGCACCGTCGAGCGCTATTCACATAATGCTGACTATTCCGCCCTTTCGTCGTCGGGGCTCGTCTGTCCAGTCGGCTCTTTGTGTTTGGGGGCGACCAAAAGCGGAGCTAGCATGGCCTGAAGTCGATGAATCAGCGTGTTGGTCTCCTTGTCGCGCTCAAGGAGTGCCTCGATCTGCGTGTCCTTCACGGATACCTGGCCGCGCAAGAATTCATTCTCCTTTTCGAGGAGGACTACGTATCGATCGTCTGGGGCGCGAACGGGGGCGTCCGTTCGCGACAGCTCGGAGCCCTCAAGAGACCTTTCGCCCTTATTTTCCATAATGCGAACGATCGCGTCCGTTCGCGTCTGGTCGCGACTATTCGCGACTGTTCGTACCTCATTGATGTAGCTAATGTGGCGGTCCACGGAGTATGGAGCTACGAGATATTTCTCGCCGGTTTCAGTCTCGACTTTGTGGCAATCGAGCTTTGAAAGAGCACAATATTTTTGTATTGCACGCGAGGTACGCGGGTGTCCGGCTTTGGCATAAAGCTCGGCGACTTGCTCAATTGAGAGGATATATTGATGATCCGGCGAACGTTCGCGACTGTTCGCGACCATTCGCGGCGGTTCGGGAGTCATTGCTGTTGATGATAACGCGCTCGCTTCGACCTGGCGCGGGTTATCCCCAGACGGACAGGGAAGGGCGGCGTGCATCTTCTCTTCGCTGCCCGCTGGAGCGCTCTTTTCTCATGCTACTGTGTAAGGACGTATGGGAGCAGTTGTTGAGAAAGACAAAGCCATCCGAGGGCTTGTGGAAACGGCTGTACGTTCTTACGCAAGCGGCTTCGAAGCGCGCCACGTGGCACAGAAGGATGACCCGGATGGTGTCATCAACATGAAGGTGCACAACCCCTTTATCGCGGCGTTGGGAGCCGAGGTGCAATACTACTCATCGCTCGTGCGTTCGCTCGACAGCTCGCTCGGGGACATGCTGGAAGGACTGGCCGTCTCGATCGCACAACTCTCGTACCAAGTTAGTCGAGAGGTGGAGGGATATCTAAGCGATAAGCAGACAGGAAAGATCGCGCGGCTCCTGGAAGAGTATAAAAGGCGGGTAAAGCGGCCAGAAGTGAGTGATTACGCGCTCCTGATAGATAAGGGGAGCGACAGCGTTCGGAAGGTACGGCACGATAGCGATTATTATCTAAAGGACGAGGAGACCGGCCGGCACTATCTGATCGAACTGAAAATTGGCGGCGATCTCGACAACAAAAAAGCCCGCGCGGAAAAGGAAGCGCTGCTTGAACAGTACGCGATCCTGGTCAACACCCTTGGTACGCCTGAGAAGGTGTCTGTGCGATTTGCGACCGCATACAACCGCTTCGGCGAAGGAGCGCCGTGGGAGCAGGGGAGGGTTAAGCAGTATTTTGCGCCGGAAGAGCTGCTGATCGGGAAGGACTTTTGGGACTTCGTCTGCAAGTCGAAAACCGGGTACGAGATTGTTTTGGATGAGTACAAAACGCACGCGAGGCTAATTATTCAGGCACTTGATAACGTGAAGGCCGCTTATTTGAGTTAATCTTTTGTATGTATGAATGAAGTGGGAGCGATATACACCGCCGATAGTTTCAGAAAAATCAAAGAGGTTCCGGACCACTCCGTCGATGTGATACTGACTGACCCGCCATACAATCTCGGCCAATACTCGACGGGCAACTTGAAAATGAAATGGCGGACGGACTTTAACAACGACATCGCCAGTTGGGACCAGGAGACGTTTAGCCCAAGCCAGTGGGTCGAGGAGTTCAAGCGCGTTCTAAAGCCGACGGGCAATCTATTCGCATTCACGAGCTACAATCTTCTCGGGAAGTGGCATGAAGCATTCGATCCAGAATTCGACACGTTTCAATTCATGGTGTGGCACAAAACGAATCCGGCGCCGAAGCTGCGAAGGGCAGGCTTCCTAAATAGCTGCGAGCTGATCGTGTGCGCCTGGAACAAGGGACATACATGGAATTTCGGCAAACAGAATGAGATGCATAACTTTATTCAGACCCCAATCTGCATGGGGAAGGAGAGAATAAAAGCTCCAAAGCATCCCACTCAGAAACCGGTCAAAGTGCTCAACCACCTATTGAAGCTAGGGTCGAAGGAGGGCGATCTCGTGTTTGACCCATTTATGGGCGTCGGATCGTCGGGCGTGGCGGCGCTCAATATGAAGCGACGATTCCTCGGATTCGACAATGAGGCAAATTATGTGGATGCCGCGGGCAAGCGCTTTGAGGATGTATGCGGAGCGACAGTGGTCGCGCTGAAAAGGGGAGAGCCGCAGCCATTTCTCTTGACCCCGACACCCATCAAGCTGGACAAGGCCAAGAGATTTTTTGCTGTGGCGGCGTAAATGATATTTCTCGAGCCCAAATTGCAGGTCGCCGAGCTCTGCCACGGCCGTTAACCCTTTCTTAACCTATGTGACCATGCCGGGTTGAAATGCTTCATATTACCACCCGCACTCTTTTTGGGGAGTAGCGGGTGCCACTTACATCTGAGCGACTGCACACCATTATTGAATACTTGAAAGAGCGGCCGGGGCACGAAAATGTGCGCGGCACGCTTCGTGAGCTATGGGTTGTCGGCTTAGGAGTACCTGACCGCGAGATCAATTTCGAAGTGCCTGTCCCTGAAGTAAACGGGCGTCTAGATGCGGTATTTGGGTCCACAGTTTTTGAAATAAAGCGGGATCTTCGTCGCGAGCGGTCGGCCGCAGAAGAAGGCCTGACGCGATATATTCGGGACCGGGAGCGAGCGACAGGAAACCGGTATCTTGGTATCGCGACAGACGGAGCGGAGTTCGTCGCGTACCAGCTGAAACAAGGCCGGCTCGAAAAGGTCGAGGAGTTCTTCCCCAGTACCGAGCACCCAACTAAGTTTCTCCAATGGCTCGATACGGCCACAACAGTTCGCGAAAATCTGTTTCCCGATGCCACAAGTATCCGTGAGGAATTTGGGCGAGACAGTCTAGTCTTTCGCCGTAGCATGGATGACTTGCGTAAGCTTTGGGAGGAAGCGAAGTCAATTGCGGAGGCTGCTTTAAAGAAGGAGCTTTGGAGTAAACATCTTGAATTTGTTTACGGCACATTGATTGAGCCCGATGAGCTTTTCCTACAACACACCTATTTGACGATTGTGGCCAAGACCATGGCTGTTCGCGTCCTAACGGGGGGCACAACTGGTGCACCTGAGCTGCTTGCAGGTACTCCTTTCGCAAATGTTGGCTTACACGGTGCAGTCGAGGCGGATTTTTTTGACTGGCTACTTCTCATCAAGCCAAGCGGTGCTGAGCTGGTAAATAGAATTTCCGCTCAAATCGGCCGCTTTCGTTTGGCTGAGATAGAGGTGGACGTTCTTAAAGCAATTTACGAGTCTCTAATCGATCCAAGGCAACGACATTATTTGGGCGAATATTACACGCCGGATTGGCTCGCAGAATGGATGTGTCAGCGTAATTTTACGGAGCCATTAAAGACACGATTGCTTGATCCCTCGTGCGGGTCCGGCACTTTTCTGTTTCATGCGGTGAGGCATTTTCTTGCGGCGGCAGAAGCTAAAGGATTACCGATGCAAGAGGCGCTGGAGCGCTGTACGGATCACATTTTTGGTTTGGATGTTCACCCGGTTGCGGTGTTATTCGCACGGGTAACTTATCTGCTAGCGATCGGATCACGACGTCTCAAGGAGAGGTCAAAATCAATTTCCGTTCCCATTTACCTCGGCGATGCTCTCCAATGGAATGTGCGGCCGATGATGGATGAGGAGGAAATTGAGATAAGCGTTCCGGGTGAACCACCGTTGCGATTTCCGGGGTCGGTAGCGGCAAACCCAATACTTCTTGATAGCGTTTTGCGTTCGATGCGGGAACTAGCTGACCAAAGTGCAAGCACCCGTTCATTCGAGAGCTGGCTTAATGCAAATACGGGATTGACGGGGTTTGATAGGACCATATTGGTCGAAACATACGAACACATGCGGGCGCTGCATGAGTCGGGCAGAAACCACATATGGACGTACATAGTACGCAATTTGACACGACCTCTCTGGCTTAGCCATCATGAGGGCCGGCCAGACGTTTTGATGGGAAATCCTCCGTGGCTTCGATTTAATGCAATGTCGAGTGAATTGCAGGATCGATTCCGTAGCGAAAGCAAGCTGCGCGGGCTTTGGTCTGGTGGGAAGCTGGCGACGCATCAAGACTTATCCGCGTATTTTTTTGCTCGGACCGCCGAACGATATCTGAAGGCGAATGGGAAAATTGCATTTGTAATGCCGTTAGCAACGCTTACGCGAGGTCAGTATGAGGGTTTCCGCACTGGTAGGTTCTCTGACCGGCGAGGAAATTTGCATGCGGTAGTGAAATTCGAGGAGATTTGGACGTTCGACAGCGGCGTCAAACCATTGTTTGAAGTCCCTTCATGCGTAATCTTTGCCCACAAAGCCGCCGTCTCTGGCCCGCGGCCAACCCATGTTTTGGCATATTCAGGTCATCTGCCGCGGCGCGATGCAAGTGCCCAAGAGGCGCGACATTCTTTAGCCGGCTCTCTAGAACCCTGGCCAGCTTTGGCTGATGGGAGGGGTGGTTCGCGTTACAGGAGTCTATTTAAGCAAGGCGCGATGATAGTGCCGCGACGGCTTACGATTGTGGAGATTGATCAGGGTGGGATGCTAGGTGCAGATCGAAATGCTCCATTGGTCGAAAGCAGGGTGAGTGCACAAGACAAAAGACCTTGGAATTCTATTCGTCCGCTGCGTGGACAGATTGAACGGAAGTTTCTAAAACCGGTGCTGTTGGGGCAGTCGATCGCACCGTACCGACTGTTGGAGCCTCTGACCGCAATCATTCCGTGGGAAGTTCAGGAATCTAAACTCCTCGACAGCAAAGGTGCGTTGGAGTTGGGCTATCCGCATCTAGCTAAATGGCTCGGGCAATCAGAACGACTGTGGGCTCGATACAGCACGTCAGAAATAAGTTTCCTTGAATCTCTGGACTACTATGGAAAGCTCACGACCCAATTTCCGCTACACACCCTGCGCGTCGTGTACGCGAAAGCAGGTGTAAAGGCGGCAGCAGCGATCGTGCGTTCTGCGCGTGCTGTCATTGACCACAAACTCTATTGGATGCCAGCCGACAGTGAAGCTGAGGCCCAGTACCTCATTGCGATTTTGAATAGCGAGACGGCTCGGAGCCGTGTGCAGAAATTACAAAGCGAAGGGCAGTTTGGTCCCCGAGATTTCGACAAAGTCATGTTCAGCTTACCCATCCCACCATTCAAATCGACGGAGAGACTTCACCGAAGGATATCGGCTGCGGCAGCTGAGGCAGAGACTGTAGCGGCGGCAGTCGATATTGAGGGAGCACGTGGATTTCAGCGCATAAGGGCCCTGATTCGTCGGCATCTCGCCGAAGCGGGTGTTTCTCAAAAAATCGATTTACTCGTAGCCGAGTTGCTGGATGGTCGAGGCCGGCAGACGTTTGACGAAGAGTCCAAGGACCGCGAAATTACGATCTGACGGTAGCTAATCTATAATAATATCAAACGGTTAAATAGTCTCACAGGCGAGTTCTTTAGGCTCGGCTCGCGCTTGGAAATTCAGATTTCGCTGTATATCGCGACGAAATGTTTCTTGATATTCACCTTATCTAGCGGTAAACCATCTTGCAATTCGTGGGGATAAGCATGAAAGCGGACACCGAAAAGCGAGCAAAGTTTGTAAAGCTTGCTGAGGGGCGCGTTCAGGCAGCGCTGAGCGCAGTTCGCAAAATTGGCAATTTGTCGAATCGTCGCTCCTACCAGTACGATGACGCGGACGTTCGAAAGATCATAAAGGCCCTGCGGGATGCCGTTTCAGAAACTGAACGGCGGTTCGATCCGAGTAGCAGTCCTGGGCAAAAGACATTCAAGCTCTAAGTTAGGGAAGGGGCTCCGCATGGCGAACGAAGCATTAAACATCGCAAATATTCCTTTTTCAGTTACCTCGCAGATCAAGAGGGCTCCGCATTGGACAATGGTCCGCGAGCTGACGATGAATGCCATAGAGGCTGCGGCGAGAGCGACCGGTGAGAAGATTGTTCATTGGACGACCGGTGAATACCGGGGAGTTCGAAAAGCTGTCATCTGGAACACTGGTCCTGGAATGGACGCTGCGGAGTTAAAGGCTGCGACTAACTTGGCCTGCGAGGTCAACAAAAACCTAGGGCTAGATGAGAACTTCGGTGTCGGAGCCAAAGTAAGCTCGCTCGCTAATAACAAGATCGGCATGCGGTTTCGATCTTGTAAGAGTGGGAAAGTTAGCGAGGTAATGCTCGGTTACGATCCGGACATAGATCAGTTCGTTCGATTTGAGCGAGAACTTCCAAATGACAAGCACGACACGGTAATTGACGTGACGGCGGCTGCCCAAAAGGAAGGAAGAAAACTCCACTATGATTGGACGGAGGTCATGCTTCTCGGCAATTCTCTAGATCAAGATACCGTCGATAAGCCATTTGAAATTGGAACAAAGGACAAAGCCTACGTAGCGACCTCCTTGTATCGTCGCTTCTACCGAATACCCGAGAACGTAAAACTGCGTTTGGACACGTGCTATCACCGCCTTGATGGAACGAGACCATTTATCCCCATTGGGATGCGTTATAACAAATTTGGTCGTGTTGAGAGCGTGCGCGTCCCTGCAATGAATCTCACAATCCATTATTTGCATGATCCGACGGTATCGTTAGGTCTTCGCAAGTCCTCAAGCAACGCACTTTGTTCCTCTACAACAACGTGCGCGCTGATCTTCAAAGATGAAATGTATTCAGTGATGACGGGGAATGAGTGGTCGGCCGCCGCACCACGTTTTGGAATTCCCTTTGGTTCAAAAGAGCTTTGTGTACACGTCGAGCTTGACGAAAACGAGGCTCGACCTTCGCAGTACCGAGAGCGACTTATCACCAGGGAGTCGGGCGAAGACCTGCTGCCGAGCGATTTCACTTTTGCGGTGATCGAGATGATGCCGGAGTGGGTGAAAGAGGTGATACGCGCGGCCAGTCCGCGACGTTCGGAGGATTATAACGATTTGCGTAAAGAGCTTCAGGAGCTACTAAACCGCCTGAAGGTGAAAGTGATTGGCCGTCATATCGACGCACAGAACGGCACAGCGTCAACAGAGGATACTGGTCAGGACCTAGGAGCTGGCAACATAAGCAGCAATGGGAGTATGGGCGGCGGTGGAGGTGGCGGGACCGGAAGTGGGAGCCGTAATACTCGTCGGCGGTTCCACGAAACGCCTGAGGGGGCTACGCCGACCGTTCTTTATGAAATTTACGAAAAACCTCCTCAGATTGAGATGCTCGAAACACCTGAGGAAATCTTGGAAAAGAACCTGAAAGGCCGCGCGGCGGAATTCATTCCCGAAACTGGAGTGCTTTTCGTCAACGGTTTGTATGAAGCCGTAGAACGCACGGTCAACGATGTTGAGCCTGAATTTGTGGGTCAAGCTGATCCAGAGACTATTCGCAAAATTGTGGTGAACGCCGCGCGGCGAGCGCTCGCCCTGCGAGTAGGAAAGGCAACTGTCTACGCTCTCTCAAAGAGAGCTAACGAAGACTGGAGCGAGACGGCGATGCTTGCCGCTCTTAGTAAGGAAAGCCTTTCGATCGCGGCTGATAACTATGACGAAAGTGTGCCATCGGTAAAGCGCAACGTTAGAGAAGCAATAAAATTAGAAAAGATCGCGGCCTAGTATTCTATCTTGAAAAAAAGCCGCCATTACTGGCGGGCTATCAACTGAGCGAAATGACTTTCAAATTGGGCAACGGCCTCCCGCATTTGCGGAAGGTAGTGCCATCGATCATAGATTTCCTCGACTTCGGTCTGTACCGCTGCCGCGTGATTGATGAGGCGTTCGGCGATCTCGGACGGGGTGCCGATCTGGCCGTGAATGCTCCGGTAGGTCCGTCGCAGGTCGTGCAGCGTCCAACGGGGCAGACCGTCCGCCAGCTGCTTTTTGTACTTGCTCCAGCCTGAAATAGGCCGCTCGGTTGAGGCAGCGGATGGAAAGAGCAAGTCGGTATCATTGCGGCGTGGAATAGTGTCGAGAATGCCGGCGACAAGTTCTCCAAAGGGAAACGTGTGCTCTTTGGAATTCTTGGTCACCCACTCCGGGAGGGTGATGGTCCGCGCCTTCTCGTTTATCCAAGGTCGTCTCAAATTGGCGATCTCGCCCCTGCGTTGACCGGTGACCGCCAACAATTGGCAGATAGTGCCGTAGGGATAGCCCTGTCGCACGGCCGCCTGCCACACAATCGGCAGCTCTCGCTCGTCAAGTATGCGTTTCCGCTTCCCCGGCTTTGGCAGCTCGACCCCTTCGAGGGGGGAGTGCTTGATATATCGGCGCGGGGGACGAACACACCATCGAAAGAACGTGCGGGCAACGGCAAGAGTGTTGCGCTTTTCGCTTTTCGACAGCTTGTCCGCGACCTCAATCACATCCTCATACTCGATGTCGGGCAGCTTCTTCTTGCCCAGCTTCGGTTTAAGGTGCTTGCCCAGGGCGCGCCGGTAGTCCTGCTGGGTCCGGGGCTTCTTGCCGCTCAGGACCTCTTGGTACGCATCGTAAGCCTCATTGAACGTGAGGCGCTCGCCTTTGGCAGGAAGCTCGGTCAGAAGCTTCCTGGCCTCTCGGCGGGCATCCGCGAGGCTTACAGCGGGGTACTGCCCGATCGTGGTTCGCAGTCGGTCGCGCCCGCGGATCACGAACCAAGCCTTACGATTCTTGCCCACGCGCAACCCGAAGGCTGGCGTGGTCTCGTCAAAGTACGTGCCGCGTTCTTTAAGCCGCGACACAACAACGTCCGTCATGTGCAGCTTCATTTTTTGCTCCGTTTTTGCTCCGCAATCACTCGGATAGCGGGGGTCTTCTACGGAGAACTATAGCACACAAAAGTCGCCTAAGCTTCTGAAATTATTGCGGAAATGACGAACTATGATGCACCATGCACAAAGCCTAATTCGAATTCCTAAACCGAAGGTCAGAGGTTCGAGTCCTCTCGGGACCGCCACTCGAGCGCTCGCGTAAAGCGACGCTGTGGGGGGGGTGAAAGCAAACGAACGTCAAAGCTTGCCATCGGCGTCGTTGTTTCGCTCCTTGCGCGCAAACTTCCAGCGAAATGCTTGCAGTAAGTTTATGCAGTGGCCGCCTGCGTCGTGTGCAACACAAAACAAGATATTGAAATAGCTACATAAATTTTAGTGTCGCCACCGTGTCTCTCCTGCCACAGCAGCCGGAAAAGCGAATGCAAAAACCGAATCCCCACTCGCCAACGTGAATTTGTGCGTTCTAAATCACGGCAGCTCGGGGACTTCGATAATCGAGGGGGTTGCCATGAAATTCGCAACGATCGGCCGGCTCGCCGTTACCGCTCTCCTGATTGCCGCGCCGCTTGGCGTCGCCAGTGCGGCCGATATGCCGGTCAAGGCCAAAGCCCTGCCGCCGCCGGCGTTCGATTGGAACGGCTTTTACATCGGCGCCTATGCCGGCGCCGCCTGGATGGATCAGGCGCACACGACGGATCCATGTCCGCCGGCTTTGTTGGGCGTCTGCAACGCGCTCGGCATCGGTCTATACAACGGTGCCCCTCCCGTTGTTTACGATATGAATCCGAGCTTCATTGGCGGCGGTACGATCGGCTACAACTGGCAACCGACCCCCTACACGCTGCTCGGCCTGGAAAACAACTTCGGCTACCTGCATCTGACGGGCCGAGGCACGCTCAATCCACCGGGCGTTGCCAACGGTTTCAACGATACCGTTGCGTTCGCAAAACTCGGCGATTGGTATGACGCTTTCACTGCGCGGGTCGGTGCGGTCGACGGTCATGCGATGTTCTACCTGAAGGGCGGCGGCGCCTGGGTGAAATATCAGACCGGAGTGGTCGACACCAATCCGATCGGCGGTTTTACGCTCAATACCACGACCAACAAGACATTGGCGGGCTACGCTGCGGGCGGCGGTGTCGAATACGGCATCGACATGCATTGGAGCGTGAAGGCGGAATATCTGGTTCTGGGCGTTCCGCGGAACGTGACGAATTGCGGGCCGGCCTTGCCGGTCGGCGGCGGTGCCGCCGTTCCCGTGTGTTCCGTTACCCACACGCCTTCGATCCAGACCATCACGCTGGGACTTAACTACCGCTTCCATTAAACGGCACGTTCGAACCGCGTTAGTCGCAGCTTCGGCAGAGCAGGCCCCGGACGGTCCCGGGGCCTGTTGCTTTTCGGGACATTGGCGCGTGCCGCTTGCCGGGCTAAAGTCCCGCACTGTCCCGCAACCGGAAACGCGTACCCCCCACAATGACCACCGAGAAATTGGACGAAGCCGCCCGGCTGAAAACGGCATCGGAGCGCAACGAATTCTTGAACCTGCACGAGATCGTCGCCAAGGCGCGGCAGAACCTCAATCAGAACGCCTGGGACTATATCGTCGGCGGCGTCGAGACCGAGACGACACTGCGCAGAAACCGCATGGCGCTCGATAGCGTCGCGTTCCGGCCGCGGGTGCTGCGTGACGTCAGCAAGGTCGATGCCTCGACCGAACTTTTGGGCCGCAAGCTGCGGCTGCCGATCGTGCTGTGCCCGGTCGGCACGCTGGAAAGCTTCCATCCCGAGGGCGCCGCGCCCGTGGTCAAGGCGGCCGGCGAATTCGGCATCGTTCATATGCTCAGCTCGGTCTGCGACCCCGGCCTCGAAGGCGTGGCGCAAGCGGCGCCCGACGCGTTTCGGATGTTCCAGCTCTATGTGCGCGGCGACGCCGCCTGGGTCGACGACTATGTGGCGCGCGCCATCGCCAGCAAATACAGCGTGTTCTGTCTCACCGTCGACACCGCGCACTACAGCCGGCGCGAGCGCGACATCGCCAAGCGCCACATCACCGGTGGCCGGCGCCGCTCGTCTGGCCGCGAATTCCAGGAAGCGCTCGACTGGCGCACCGTCGAGCGCATCAAATCGAAATTCAAGGTTCCGCTCGCCATCAAGGGCATCGCCACCGCGGAGGACGCCAAACTCTGTCTCGATCACGGCGTCGACTTCGTCTTCGTCTCCAATCACGGCGGCCGGCAGCTCGATCATGGCCGCGGCTCGACCGACGTGTTGCCGGAAATTGTCGAGGCGGTCGCCGGCCGCGCCAAGATCATTATCGACGGCGGCTTCTATCGCGGCAGCGACATCGTCAAGGCCAAGGCCATGGGCGCCGATCTCGTCGGTCTCGGCCGTATGCAATGCTACGGGCTGGCCGCGGGCGGCCAGGCCGGCATCGTGCGCATGCTCGAACTGCTCGAGGACGAGGTGATGCGCTCGATGGGGCTTTTGGGCGCCACCAGCTACGGCAAGCTCGATGCGTCGTATCTGCATGCGGCGGCGCCGAGCAACGTGCCGAGCGTGTTCTCCGCCTTCCCGCATCTCGAGATCGCGCCGTATCGCTATTGAGGTCGCGCGATCATGTCGGACGCGGTGCGCTATGCGGTTGACCGACGCATCGCGCACATCGTTCTCGATCGTCCGCCGGTCAATGCGTTGAGCCTCGACATGATCGGCGCCGTCATCGCGGCCTTGCGGCAAGCCGCGGCCGATGACGCGGTGCGCGCCGTCGTGCTCGCGAGCGCCAGCGCCCGGCACTTCTGCGCTGGTCTCGACCTCGCCGTGCTGCTCGGCAAGTCCCGCGAGCAGGTTTTCGAATTCGTCCATGCGCTCTACGTCGATCTGCATGAGGCCCAATGCAATCTCGGCAAGCCGTCGATCGCGGTGGTCGGCGGCGCGGCGCGCGGCGGCGGCATGACCATGGCGATTTCCTGCGACGTCATTGTCGCCGGCCAACAGGCGACCTTCGGCTATCCGGAAATCAATATCGGCGTTCTGCCCGCCATTCACTTTGCCCATCTGCCGCGCATCGCCGGCCGCCACCGCGCTTTCGAGCTGTTGTTCAGCGGCCGGACATTCTCTGCACAAGAAGCCTATGAACTCGGCCTCGCCAGCAAAGTCGTTCCGCATAGCGAACTCGATGCGGCCGCTCATGCGTTCGCGGCGGACTTCGCCGCCAAATCACCGGCGGTGATGCACCTGGCTCGCGCAGCCTTCATGCGCCAGAACGATTATCGGCGCAGCATCGCCGACGCGGTCGAGGATTTCTGCGACGTGGTGACCACGGACGCGGCGCAGGAAGGTATTCGCGCCTTTCTGGAGAAGCGTGCGCCGCGTTGGTGAGGTTGGCGCGGCCCATCGAAATCCAGCGAAGGCAGAGCAAGCCATTGATCGCAACGGCAGCAAGCGCTTCCGATCTCTTGATCCTGTCAAGGGCGCGAAGCGCCGCCCATAGCGCGTCGAAGACGCGCGTAAACGCACTAATGGGCGGTCGAAGACCCTTGACAGGATCAAGAGATCGGAAGAGGGGCAGCCATTGCGATCAATGCCGTCCCGCGACCACGTGGACGCTTCTTTTGTTCAAGCTTCGATATGTGCGCCAGCTCTCAACCGATGACCTTGCCCAAGTTCTATCTAAAGTAACACGCGTCAGCGCGCCGGCGCCGTAACCGGCTCCATGCCGGCCTTGCGCCAGGCGTCGCGCGCCGCCGGGGCGGCGAGCGCCTGGATGAAGGCTGATGCCGGCTCCGGCGCCGTATTGCGGACCGGGATCGCCGCGCTGAACACGATATAGCTCTGCAAGTCCGCCGGCAACGGACCGACCAGCTGCACGCCCTGGATCGGCAGGATCTCGCTGATGTTGAACAGGCCGACCTCGACATTGCCGCCGGCGACCAGCGTGACGCCGCCGCCGATCGCCGACGCGCGCGTCAGCTTCGGCCGCACCGTCTCGGTCAAGCCCATCTCGTCGATCATGTGGGCGATGGCGCGCCCCGCCGAGCCGCCGCCCGAGGTCGGATCGGGATAGACGACCGAGCGCGCCTCGAGCAACAGCTTGCGGATGGCCGCGGCGTCCGAAATATCCGGCGACCGCGCGCCGGCGCGCACGACGACGCCGATGCCGACGCGGGCGAGATCGACGGCGCTGCCGGCGCGCAATGCGCCGGTGCCGTTGAGCATGGCGACCACCGGCGCCGGCACGATGACGACGTCGGCCTTGGCGCCGGCATCGAGATCGCTCTCGATGGTCGCCGGCTGCCCGACCGTGAACGTCAAGCGATGGCCGGTGACTGCCGCGAAATCCTCGGCGACCGCCTTGGCCGCCATGGCCGGCGCGCCGGTCGAGTAGACGTTGATGTCGGCTGCGTCGGCAAGGCGCGCGGCGCCGATGAAAGCAAGCATCGCAATGGCGCAAGCGCCCGTTGCAGCCTTCATCCAAGCCCCCTCACTGCCGGCGCGATCATCGCACGCGGCTCGGACGAATGGTACCGACCGGCGCGTGCGGCATGTTGGCCATGCATCGCCCGGCAAACCGCCATGGTATGATCCCGCTCCCGCCCCACCGACGAGACCCCCATGAACCTGCAGTTGAGCATCGGCATCACCAATAATCCGCGCACCTGGCCGATCCTCGACGGCACGGTGAAGCCGGAAGGTATTGATCTCATCCCGACCATCTTGCATCCGTCGGAGCTGTTCTGGCGGCAACTGCATTTCGCCGAATTCGCCGTGTCGGAAATGTCGTGCTCGTCGTTCATGATCGTGACCGGGCAGGGCGATACCCGGTTCGTCGGCCTGCCGATCTTCACCACACGGCGGTTTTTCCACACCTCGATCCTGGTCAACCGCAAATCCGGTATCGCGACGCCGGCGGATCTCAAGGGCAGGCGCGTCGGCGTGCCGGAATATCAGCAGACCGCGGCTTTATGGACGCGCGGCGTGCTGCAGCACGAATTCGGCGTGCAGCCGAAGGATATGGAATTCTGGATGGAGCGCACGCCGGAAAAAAGTCACGGCGGCGCCACCGGCTTCAAGCCGCCGCCGGGTGTTGTCGTGCATCAGGTGCCCGCTGACAAGAGTCTCGGCTCGATGATGCTTTCAGGTGAGATCGACGCCACGGTGCATTATCTCGCCGGCCGCAATCTGGTGGATCGGAGCAGGGCGGATCTCGCACACCACCCCGATTTCAAATATTTGTTTCCGGACCCCGCCGCCGAGGGCATCCGCTACTACCGCAAGACCGGGATTTTCCCGATCAATCACCAGGCCGTGGTCCGGCGCGACATCTACGAGAAAGAGCCGTGGGTGGTGCTGAACCTGCTCAAGGCCTTCAACAAGGCGAACGACATCGCCAACGCGCAGCGCATCGAGCACGTCGAGTATCATCTCGCCACGGGTCTGATGAGCGGCGATGCGAAAACGGCGTTGCTCCATCACGGCGTCAAAGCCAACCGCAAGGTGATGGAGACCATCGCGCAATATTCGCTGGAGCAGGGCCTCACCCCGCGGCTGATCAAGATCGACGAGCTTTACGCCCCGAACGCGCTGGAATCGTGATTTTTGATGTTTCCCGGGCGCAGCGCAGCACGAAGTGGTGCGCTGCAGACCCGGGATCGTTACAAACTCGGAGCCTTTTGCGATCCCGGATCAGCGGTGCATCACTTCGTGCTGCACCGCATCCGGGAAACGCTGTCTCTATTCCGCCGCTTCCGCCTTCACGCTGTCGTCCATCGTCGCCCCCGAAGCCGCCAGCGCCTTGATCTCACCCTCGCTCAACCCGGCCTCGCGCAACACCTCGAAACTGTGCTCACCGAGCCGCGGCTGCAGTCGCTCGGTCGTGGCGGGCGTTTCGCTGAAGCGCACCGGAAGATCGGTGAACATGATCTCGCCTTCGCTCGGATGGCTGGCGTGCTTGAAAAAGCCCGTTGCCGCAAGCTGCGGATCGGTCAGGAGATCGTCGAGGCTCGCCATGCGTGCGCAGGGGATTTCGAGCTCGCGCAACAGCGCGATCCACTCGTCCGTGGTCTTGGCGGAAAGGCATGCGCCGGCGAGCTCGTAGAGCGCGACCACGTTGTGGCTGCGCGTGGCGATGCTGTTGAAACGCGGATCGTCGCAAAGCTCCGGCTTGCCGACCGCCGGCCAGAATTTGCGCCAGTGCCGCTCGGTATAGGCCATCATGCACAGATAGCCGTCCTTGGTCTTGTACGGCCGGCGCCACGCGCCGGTGACGCGCGTATAGCCGAGCGACCCAAGCGCCGGCACGAAATTGTGGCCGAACAGATGCTCGGCAAGCACGAACCACACCAGCTGCTCGAACATCGGGATTTCGACGAATTGGCCGCGGCCGGTTTTTTCGCGCGCGAACAAGGCGGCCGAAATGGCGTTGGAGATCGCGAGCGCGGAGATCTTGTCGGCCAGGATGGTCGGCGCGTAGCGCGGCTCGCCGCCGACCGACATCAGGGCGGCGATGCCGGACTGGCCCTGGATGACGTCGTCATAGGCCGGCTGGCCGCTATAGGGGCCGCCGTCGCGGTAGCCGTGCAGCGCCGCATAAACCAGGCGCGGATTGCGCGCGCACACCGCCTTGGGACCGAAGCCGAGCTTTTCCATCTTCTGCGGCCGCATCGAATGGGCCAGCACGTCGGCGCCGGCGATCAGCCGCCACAGCGCCTCGGCGGCGGCCGGCTTCTTGAGATCGAGCACCAGCGAGCGCTTGCTGCGATTGAGCCCCATGAACAGCGCCGCCATGTTGGGCGAGCGCGCCGGGCCGGTATGACGCGGCGCATCGCCCTCGGGCGCCTCGATCTTGATGACGTCGGCGCCCATGTCGCCGAGCATCTGCGTCGCCAGCGGGCCGGCGACCACCGAGGTGAGATCGAGAACGCGAATGCCCGCTAATGGTCCGGCCATGGTTGGTCCAGCTTGGCTTGGTTCGGGTTTTCAGGAAAACTCCGGTATCACGTCCTTGGCGAACAGCCGCATCGATTTTTGCGCCTCGGCGAAATCGAGCGTGCCGAAATTGATTTGCAGCGAGGCGTGCTCGAATTTGCCCATGGTGTCTTCGAAGCGGCGGATGATGGCTTTGATCTCGTCGGGGGTGCCGACCCAGGCACCGCCGCTTTCGATCTGGCTTTCGAGGGTGGAATTCTTCATCCGGCCGATCGAGACGTCGTAGCCCTTGTAATCCTTCGACGACGTGCCTTGCGTCCATTCGCCGGCGGATTCGAACAGGGCCTTGAAATAATCCTCGAACTGCCGGCGCGGGATTTCGCGGGCGCGTTTTGCGTCCTCGTGACAGAACATGTGGAACGCCACCATGACTTCGCCGTCGCCCGGATGGCCGGCGTCGCGCCAGGCCTTGCGGTAGATCGGCAGCAAATCCTTCAGCGGCCCGACCGGGATCGACATCAGCGCATGGCCGGCGCGGCCGGCGAATTCGAAGGAATCCGGCGTGCGCGTCGAGGCGATATAAAATTTCGGCCGCGGCTTTTGCGTCGGCCGCGGCAGCGAGGTGACGTTCTCGAAGGCGTGAAACTGGCCACGGTGCGAAACGTTTTCCTGCGTCAACAATAGCTCGATCTGCTCGAGACCTTCGCGGAAGCGGGCGACGGACGTGTCGGGCGAAATGGCGAAGCGGCGGAATTCGTGCGGCAGGAAGGCACGCGCGAAGCCGACGTCGAAGCGGCCGCCGGAAATGGCGTCGAGCATCGCGATCTCGCCGGCAAGTTTCAGCGGATTGTTGAAGGCCGGCACGACGGCGCCGGTGATGAGGCGCATTGTCCTGGTGCGCGCCGCAGCCGCCGACAAGAACACGATCGGATTGGGACTGTAGCCGCCATAGCGTTCGAAATAATGCTCGACCGAACGGGCATGGGTATAGCCGAGCGTCTCGGCCTCTTCGGCGATGGCGAGGCTCTCGGCAAAATACTCCGACGCGCTCTTGTCGCTCGGCCGGAAATTGGGAAAGAACTGAACGCCGAACTGCATGCGTCTTAACTCCCGGCCGCTCCATGTGAGTGCGGCTTGCGGCCGATATAGCGCGTGAGGTCGGCCAGGTTCTGCCGCAGCGTCGCGGCGTCGACCACGTGCGGATCGAAATCCGGCGCATCGAAATCCAGCATGTCCTCGTGATCGACGCTGTTCGGATCGGCGATGCTGCGCAGATAGGTTTCGTAGCCGACCGGCCCGCCGATATCGGCCGGCGGGCAGCGGCCTTCGGCGCTGAGGAGGTTCGGATAGCGCATGCCCGGCTGCGCGGCGGCGCGCGACAGCAGCGTCACGGTGTGCTGCCAATCTTCGCCGAACACGTAGTCGTATTTGAATGTATCGCCGTGGGCGAGGATATCGTCCAGCGTCGCGCGCTCAGCCGGCGATGGACTTATCTCGGCGTCACGATCCGGCTGTCCCCACACTTTGTCGCCGACGCGAAATTCGAACGGGTGGCCGTTCTGCCAGCCGATGGCGATCTGCAGCACGAAATGCAGGTCGTCGAGGCGGATGTCGGCCGGCACCTCGACGACGCGCACCACGCGCGGCGTCACGTCGTCGATCTCGACACTCAACCGCGCGATGTCGCTCATCCGCGCGTTATTCCGCGGCCTGCTGGAAGGTCAGCATCTCGTCACGCCGATCGAGATCGACGATCTTGCCGTCCTTGATCACGAAGGCGAGGTTTTTGCCGTCCTGCAGAATGGCGATGTCGGCGACCGGGTCCTTGTCCCACACGGTGATGTCGGCGAGTTGTCCCGGCGCCACCTGGCCGACCTGGCCGTCAAGGCCGACCGCAAGAGCGTTGTCGCGGGTCGCCGCCACGATCGCCTCCATCGGCGTGTAACCGCCGTGACGCACGAAGATTTCCAGTTCCTTGGCGTGCAGCTCGCCATGCCGGGTGAAGGAATTATTGCCGGTATCGGTGCCGACCAGAAGCTTGATGCCGAGCTTGCGCGATTTGTGCATCAATTCGCCGAGCAGATCGTAATGCCGCTGCATGCGGTTGAAATCGAGCTGCACCTGCTCGGCGCCGACCTTTTGCTGCTTGCCGAGCTCGACCACGACGGCGAGAAACGTCGCCGTCGGCAGGATCGGCATGCCGGCCTTGGCGACGGCGTCGAGATCGCGGTCGGTGGCGAGATCGGCGTGGACGATCCAATCGACGCCGGCTTCCGCGGCCGCGCGGGTCGACCCGGCGCCGCGCGAATGGATGGCGACTTTCAGGTTGCGGCGATGCGCCTCGCCGACCACGGCGGCGATCTCGTCCCTGGCCAGCATCTGCGATTCGCCGGAGCGGCTGTCGGCCATCTTGATGAAATTGACGCCGTGCTTGCCCTGGCGGCGCACCTCGGTGACCATCTCGTCGGCGGTGTTGCACAGCTTGCCGATGGAATGATCGGGCGTGCCTTCCCAGGACGGCTCGTCGTCTTCGATGCAGCCGTAAGTGACGATCATGCGGCCGGCGACGAACATGCGCGGGCCTTCCATCAGGCCGAGTTTTATGGCGTCGCGCACGCCGACGTCGGTGAACCAGGTGCCGCCCGGCACCGAAATGCTGGTGACGCCGGAACGCAACACCTTCTGCGCGCTGCGGGCGGATTTCAGCGTCGAGAATTCCGGCCGCGTCGTGCCCTTGCCTTTGCCCTCGCCCTTGATCAGCGGATAGCCGTAGGACATATGGCAATGGGCGTCGATCAGGCCGGGCATGATCCATTTGCCGGCGGCATCGACCACCTCGACGGTCTTGCGGTCTTCGAGGTGCAGGTCGCCCGGCAGCGCGCCGACGTTCTTGATGCGGTTGCCTTCGACCACGATGGCATCGTTGCGCGCCGACGGTTTGCCGGAGCTGTCGATCAGCGTGCCGTTGCGAATGACGAGAGTTTTTTTGGCGGCGCTCATGAGCCCTCCGGCGAAAATCGCTTGGTTTGCGCGATTATACCGCAGGCCTAAGGGGTGTCATGCCCCGGCCAGCGCGGACAGCCCATGCGCGGCGACGATATCGCCGACCTGCTCGCTGCGGTCGATATGGGCGCGCACCACCGCGCCGATGTCGCGGTTAAGCTCCGCGGCGCTGCGCTCCGCCTTGGGCTTGATCTGGGCGCTCAGATAGGCGCCTTCGGCGCGGTTGACCTCGACCAAGGCGCGGCCGAACGGCAGCTGCATGTGCTGGTAGCGCTGCAATCCGGCGTCGAGCTCGCCGCCGGCATCGCGGATGCTGTCCGCCAGGCAAGCCGCATCGAGCGCCGCCTTGGTGGTGCCGGCGCCGGCATGGGGGCGGGCGACGAAGGCCGCATCGCCGGCCAGCACGACCCGGCCGAACACGATTTGCGGCGAGATCAGATCGTAGATCGGCTGAAAGAACGGTGCCGTTCGCGCAAAAATATCGGCGATCTGCGGCGCGATGACGGCTTTGGCGTCGGCCTTGATGCGGGCGATCACGTCGGGGCGGATCAGCGGCGGCGGAATGCCGGCGGCGTGGTGGCGGCCCTCGGCATCGGTGCAGAGATCGGCGAGCGCGTCGCGATCCACCGGCCGGTACCAGACGATATTGTAGGCGCGGCGGCCGACCGCGGTGTCGTTGTCGCGCCCCGGCACCGCATAGCTGATCAACTGCTCGCCCTCGGGCAGGCAGAACGCATAGAGCTCGACCAGCTCACGCCACAAGTTTGGCGGCACGTCGGCTTCCTCGATCGAGGCGCGCCAGGCCACATAGCCGGCATAGACCGGCTGCGCGTCCGGCAAAAATTGCGCGCGCACCGTGGAGCGGACGCCGTCGGCGCCGACCAGAAGATCGCCGTGCTCGCGGGTGCCGTCGGCGAAGATCGCGGTGACGCCGGCGCCGTCCTGCTCGACCCGAACGAGCCGTTTGCCGAGCCGATAGGCGTGCGCCGGCAGCGCGTCGAGCAGAGCGCGGTAGAGCCGCGACCAGCCGCTGAGCGTGCGCGCCGTCGGCTGCTCGATCAAAATCTTGCCGCTGGAGTCGAGGCAGACTGCGCGCCGCGGTTTGATGCCCATCGACTCGTCGAAATCGATGCCGGCGCGCTTGAGAATGGCGATCAGCTGCGGATGGGTGCCCAGCCCAACGCCGCGGCTCGCCAGCTCTTCCTCATTGCGCTCGAACACAGTGACGTCCCAGCCCGCCCCGCGCAGCAAATGCGCCGCGATCAACCCGCCCAGCGAGCCGCCGATGACGAGAGCGCGCATCTAAACCCCTCCCCCTTGTGGGGAGGGGTAGGGGTGGGGGTCGCGAATTTTTGGGCAAGCGTCGACGCGTGCGTCCACGGTGTTTTGCGCCGGCGTCGACGCCCGCGCATGACCTCCCGACCCCCCACCCCACCCTCCCCCACAAGGGGGGAGGGAGACGCAGGCCGTGCCAGCTGTCACGGCAACGCCCAGGGCATGCTGTCATGCCCCGGCTTGTAATCCATGTTGGTCGCCGCCGGATTGCGGTTGACCAGAGGGCGGCCGTACATCGGGTTGGTCAGGCTGCGGGTCTCGTGCTCGACGGTGAACAGCACTTCGCGGGTGTCGAGGTCGATCACGTCCTTGAAGCGATATTGGTAGTCATTGTCCTCTATGGTGATCAGGCCGAGATCGAGCAGCTTGCGATACGGCTTTGAAAAATTGGTGAGATAGATCTGCACGTGGTGGCGGTCGTAGTGCGCTTCCGGCGCGTCGGTCTCGCGGAAATAAAAATACTGCTTTTCGCCGACCTGGACTTTGGTCTCGGGGCCGGCGCCGTTCTTTTTCACTTCGGCCGGCACGTCCATCACCTCGCGATAAAAGCGCGCGATGCGTTCCGCCGTGCCGGGGCGCACGTCGAAGCGCACATAGGGCATGCCGAGCTGGACCCTACCGAAGCGCTCGACGTCGGGCGTGTGCACGGTGATGCGGTTGCCCCAGGGACACACGGTCTCGACGCCGTCGTTGCTCTCGCGGAATTCGAATTTGGTGCCTTCGAGTGGTTTCTTCACCCGCTTGAGCCGGTTCAGGAGCGCCTCGCGGTCCGGCATCACCAACCCGGTCACGCCGCGCAGCACGTCGGGCTTGCCCATCGGCAGGTGAAACTGGCTCATGCCGACATTGACCCACATATTGCCGGCGCCGGTGTTGAGAAAAGGATCGCGCGTATAGCCGAGCCCGGTGATGTAGAAATGCGTGGCGAGGTGCTGATCGTCGATGCAGACATTGACGTGGCCGATACCGACGATGTTGCCGATATCCTGGGCGGCGCGGTCGTATTGGGGTTGCGGCATAAGCGGGTCTCCTTGGTCGTCAGCGATAGTAGAGCAAAATTCGCCGCGCGGCAGCGGCACTGCCGCTTTGCTCGCCTGCGCGGGCCGCAGGGCATTATGCCACCGCTAGTGCTCTGCCCGCGGCCCGGCGCCAAAAAGCATGAAACCGCAATGGCTTCATCGGCAGTTCGGCATCACTTGCGACGAACGAAGGCGAGCGTCGACGGTTCGTCCCCGGATCGCGGCCGGATCACGACCGGCATGGTCGCGAGCTTGGCCAGGATGCGGCAGCGGCGCCGGATCGGCACCCATTCGTAGAGAAAAATCTCCAACGGCCGCCACATCGCGACCCAGCCGATGATCAGCATGCCTTCGCCGAAAATATCCGATGCCGCATCGTTGCCGAACGAGGCTGCCAGCTCGCGCAAGAGCACGCAGCAGAACAGGAACGCCAAGCCGATGACCAGCGCGATACGGCCGTCGCGAAACAACAGGCGCAGCCGCCGCCGTTCGTGCGCCTCGCGGTAGCCGAAATAATTGTGAATGGCGTCGGCGGGATCGAAGGTGCCCGGCTCGGGCACCTGGTCGGCCGGCAGATGAATCACCAGCGCGAGCGCACCCTGCCGCGGAATTTCCTCGGCGGAGCCGACGATATATTCCTCGGCGTCCTGGTCGAGGTCGCGTTCGTGAAACGGCGAAGGATCGAGCGAGTTGAACAGTTGCGACAATCGATTGAGATTGATCTCGATCTTTGCCACGTCGTTTCCGGAGGCGCGGTCGGGCTCGGCCATGACGCGGGATCGCTCTCCTGTTCGTGGCGGCGACCGTACGACCTCACTGCGGCTCGATGCCGGCGGCCTTGATCACTTTCCCCCATTTCTCGGTTTCGGCGGCGATGAAGGCGCGGAATTCTTCCGGCGTGTTCGATTGCGCGACGATGCCCATGGTGTTGAAGCGCGTTGCGGTCTCCGGCTTCTTGAGGTCGGCGACCAGCGCCGCGTTGAGCGCGTCGACGATCGGCCTCGGCGTCCCGGCGCGGGCGAAAAAGCCCTGCCAGCTTTGTCCGGCATAGCCCGGCACGGTCTCGGCCAGCGCTGGCACATCAGGCATATCGGGGTCGCGCTTGGCGGCGAGCACCGCGATGAGCTTGAGCTTGCCGGCCTGGATCAATGGCAGCGCCGGCGTGAGGTCGGAAAATTCCATCGAGACATTGCCGCTGGCCACGTCGGTCAACCCCGGCAGCGTCCCTTTGTAGGGAATGTGGCGGAGATTGACGCCGGTCATGATCTTGAATTCTTCGGCGAAGATCTGATGCGGCGTGCCGTTGCCGGACGACGCATAGGTCAAGGCATCGGGCTTGGCCTTGGCGAGCTTGATCAGGTCGGCCACGGAATTGACCCCGAGCGACGGCGACACCACCAGGCAGAATTTGGTCAAGCCGACCAGGACGACCGGCGTAAAATCCTTGGCCAGGTCGTAGGACACGGATTTCATCACGAACGGCAGGAGCGCGATGACGGACGGCGAATGCAACAGCGTATAGCCGTCGGGATTGGCCTTGGCGGCAAAAGTGATGCCGATCTCGCCGCCGGCGCCGGGCTTGTTCTCGACGACGAAACTGCCATGCAGCGCACGCCCCAGCACGTCGGCTTCATAGCGGCCTAAAATGTCGGTCGACGCCCCCGGCGGGAACGGCACGACGATGGTCACCGGGCGGTTGGGATAGTCTTCGGCGCCGACGGCGTGCAGCACCGGCAGCGCGAAGAGCGCGCAGGCGAGCGCCACTGCCGAGCCGGCGCGAATGGTAAGCATTGTCATGGATGATCTCCCGATGCCGGCAAGCTTAGACCCGCGCGCCGCGCCCGGACAAGGCGACGCCGCAGCCATGCTGCCGCAGCCTGACTGACGGACTGCCGCCGCCGGGGCAGGGGTGATACACCTTGCTCGCAAATCACTTTGGGTGTCGCGGCGCGGTGTCGAGTTTTAAGGAAAAATTGCAACCGGCCGCGGGCGACGAGGCGGGCAGCCGCACGAGCGACGTCGATTATCGCCTGCTGGTGCCGCTGGTGCTCAATTCGGCGATCATCCAGGCGGTCTACGCCATCATGCGGGTGACGACGTCATACCGCGCCATCGAGCTCGATTTGCCGGTGATCTGGATCGGCGTGATCTCGGCGACCTTCGCGATATTGCCGATCTTCCTCGCGGTCTGGGTCGGCCGCTTCATGGATCGCGGCAACGACGCGCAGGCCTGCTGGATCGGCGCAGCCCTGATGGTCGTCGCCTGCGCCGGCTTCCGTTATTGGGCCGGCTCGGTGACGACGCTGTTGCTCTTGATGGCGCTGCTCGGCATTTCGCATTTGTTCATGATGGCGAGCCAGCAGATGCTGTGCATCCGCTGCGCCGGGCCGCGCGGCCGCGACGCGGTGTTCGGCAATTATCTGGTCGCCAGCGCCATCGGGCAGGGGCTCGGCCCTTACATCATCGCCTGGTCGAGCGGGTCGGCGCGGCTGCCGCCGACCGACCGGCTATTTGCGATCGGTCTTTTGATCTCGTTTGGCTCGCTGGTGACCGCCGCCGCCATGCGGCCGGCGCCAAAACCGAAAGCCCACGCGCACAGCGCTACCGTCGTGCCGGTGCGCACCCTGATGCGCCAGCGCGGCTTGATGGCGGTGCTGATCGCCAGCGTCATCACCATCACCGCCCAGGATCTGTTGGTGATCTACCTGCCGCTGTTGGGCGCCGCCAACAACATGACCGCGCGCGACGTCGGCACCTTGCTCACCGTGCGCTCGGTGTTCTCGCTGGTGTCGCGCATGGGCTATGTGCGGGTGATCCGGCTGGTCGGCCGCGGGCCGTTGACGCTCGCCAGCATGATCGGGGCCGGCATCAGCTTTGCCTGCCTGGCGCTGCCCATTCCGTTGTCGGCGATGTTCGCTGCGATGACGGTGATGGGATTCTCGCTCGGCATTGCCACGACCTTGAGCCTGACCAATGTGGTCGATCTCGCCTCCGCCGCGGCGATGGGCACGGTGATGTCGCTGCGCATCACCGGCAACCGCATCGGCCAGGTCGCGGTGCCGTTCATTGCCGGCCTGATCGCCGCCGCGGCCGGGGTCGGCGGCATTTTCGTCATCATTGCGCTCAGTCTGGCGGCCTCGGGCGCCGCCGTGCACTTCGGCCGGCGAGAGTCCCGATAAGCGCTGCAATGGCCGGCACTACCAGCGCCGGTAATAATAGCCGCCGCGCCAATAGGGCCCGTAATAAGGACCGTATCCGTCGCCGTAAAAGTAATAGGCCGGCGGCGGCGGTCCGACGTATACGGGCGGCCCGATCGGCGGCGGCGCGATAGGCGCAACCGGAATCGGCACGTCGGGACCGGCGCCGGGCGGCGGACCGGCGTAACCCGGTGGCGGCGGCGGAGGCGGAGGCCCATAGCCAGGCGGCGGAGGAGGCGCATAGCCCGGTGGCGGTCCCGGGGGCGGCGCCCCGGCGACGCTGGGAGGCGGCGTGCCGCCACCTTGATCGAAGCTGGTTGCGATCGCGTAGCCGTGCTGGCCCTGGAACGTCACCTGACACCATTGGCCGCCGCAGCCGCTGACGTCGACATTGCTGCCGCCGGGAATGGTCATGATGACGACGTAGGTCGTGCCGGGCCCCTGGCGCAGGTTCACGTTGTTGACGGCGAGCGCGGGTGCCGCCGCGGCGCCCGTCGCCGATAATGCCAACAGCACGCCGGCAGATGCTGCGATTTTTCCGAAAGCCATCGCTGACCTCTTGGCTGCAAACGAATGTCCGGCCCCGATTAAAATCTCGACGGCGCTCGTTTTCAACCCGCTTCGCGGCGAGATTTTTGTTATTCAGCGTTATTCAGCGCGCGAGCTTTTCCAATTCGGGGAACGGCGCATAGACCGTGCCGGAACAAATACCCTTCGGCGTCTCGACGAATTGGTCGAACCGGCCGGCAATGAACACCGCGGCGACCTCCTTGACGCCCTCATAGGCGGCCGCGGACTTTTTCGGATTGAAGCGGACGCAGGCCGTGTAGTGCTCATGGCTGAACGCGCCGGTGGTCTTCAGCACCGGCTCGGCAATGCCGGCGTCGCGAATGCCGGTCGGATCGTTGAGATAAGCGTGCATGGCGGCAAGGATGTCGGCCTTGTAGTTGGTCGGATAGGCATTGATGCCTTCGCCGCCGGCCGCGTCAGTCTTAGGAAGACTCCCGGCGCAAGCGCTCAGCGCAAGCGCAACGATGGTCAAACCGACATGCTGCCAGCATCTGCCGCCGCTCATGCGATGCCCGCTCAGTCCCCAATTTCGACGCTCCGCGCCGGTTTAATGGCAAAACGCCGCCGGCGCCACTGTCACCTGATCGGACTGCGCAATTTCGTATTGACGCGAGTGCGCAATCTCCTCCCTCTCCCCGCGTGCGGGGAGAGGGTTGGGGTGAGGGGGCCTCTCCGCTGGGCTCAACAAAGAGGGAAATTTTTCAGCGTAGCGTTTCATCCGCGTCGCTCAGAATCGCGGAGAGGCCCCCTCACCCTCGCTTCGCTCGACCTCTCCCCGCGCAGCGGGGAGAGGTGAAATTAGATCGGCACCGCCATCGCCTCGAAGGCGCCATCGCAATTGATCAGGTCGACGCGCTTCTGCACGATGCGGAACGTGTCGCCGTCGCGCCGCAGGCGATGGCGCTGGCGGCCGGCGAACACGCGCTGCGTTTCGTCGCGGTACTCGACCATGACCAAGGTCGAGCCGACGACGTATTCGCCGTTGGCCTGATCCGTTTCCTCGACGACCACGTTGCCGACGAGATGCGCGGTGCGCGACGGCGGCGTCTGCACGTGGATGCGCGGATGTTCGAGCCGCTCGACGCGGGTCTTCATCAATTCGCGGTCGTCGTAGAACAGCGACGCCTGGTCGAACGGGCTCGTCTGATCCGGCACCGCCGGCACCCAATAGGTGCCGTCGTCGGCGAACAACGCCATCCAGTCGCGAAAGCGCCGCGCATCGAGGAGCCGCGCTTCGTGGATGATGAAGTCCTCGAGCGCGGCGCGGCCCGCCTCGTCAGCCGCCATCACGCCGCCTCGTGCATATAGCCGAGCCAGGCCTTGTATTGGGCGCGCACCACCATCTCGTGGGTGGCAAGCCCGCGCGTGGCATTGCGCTCGCGGTCTGGCTCCTCGGCGCCCAGCCCGCGCGAAATATCGACCCAGTCGGTGCCGGTGCTTTGCAGGCCTTTTTGCGCGCGCACGAAGGATTCCAGATCGTCGGTCTGCACGAACGACGCCGCCGAATGGGTGACGTTGAGCAGGCGGATATTGCCGAAATTCATGGCCTCCGGCGCGCCGACCAGGCGGATCGGATAGATTGTCACCTCGGTGCGGTCGACCGCGATCGGCTTGATGACGCGGACATGGATGTTCAAGCCCATGATCGACATGTTCGGGTAGATCAGCGAATTGTGCAGCCGCGGCGTGAGAATGTCCTGCGCGCGAGCGGCGCCGACTTTCTCCGCCAAAACTTTTTTATATTCGTCGAAGGCCGGGCTCGAGCGCTTGCCGTCGTCGAGAGTCGTGTTGCTTGTCCAGCCGTGGCCGTTGCCGGCGATAAAGCTCTTGCGGTCTTTCCATGACGCCGCGGTTTGTTTCTTCTCCGTCTCGACGACCTTTGCGCCTTTTTGATCGCCCTCGCGGCGGGCGAACTGCACGCCGTCCTTGTTGACCGTCGAGGCATGGCCGAATGGCACGTGATATGAGTCGAGTACGTTCTCGACCTGGAGCTTCCAATTGCCGTTATAGACGTAGCGATGCATGCCGGCGTCGAGCGCCAGCGTGCCGTCGGGCGCGCGATCGACCAGGTCGTCGATATTGCCCTTTACGGGGCCGATGTGGTCCTCGAAGTTTTGGCCTTTCGCCGCGAGGCTCGCGAATACGAAGCCGCGGTACTCGCCGACCCGCGGCGCGCGGGCCAAACCGAACGCGTCCTTATCGAAATTTTCGGCACAGCCTTCCGGCACCGGCACCGTCACCAGGCGGCCGTCGGTGTCGAACGTCCAGCCGTGATAGCAGCAGGTCAGGCGCGGCGCGTGGCCGCGGCGTTCGTTGACGACTTTGGCGCCGCGATGGGTGCAGCGGTTGAGCAGCACCTGCACGGAGCCGTCGCGGTGGCGTACCATGATGACCGGCTGGCGGCCGAGATCGGTGGTGATGAAATCGCCCGGGTTCGGCACCTGGCTGGTGTGGCCGACGAACAGCCAGGCGCGGCCAAAAATGCGCTCCATCTCCAGGTCGAAAAGGTCGGGATCGGTATAGACGCGCCGGTGCACGCGGCCGGGCTCGATGAGCTTTCCGATCTCCGCGGCGTGGCCGTTGCGCATGCTGTATCCTGAATGTAGCCCGGATGGAGCGCAGCGAAATCCGGGGTCGGCGTCTCAGCCGCTCGATCGTTCCCGCATTGCGCTACGCTCCATGCGGGCTACGACTACTCCGCCGCTTGATGGGCGCGGTCCTGCAGCTGCGTGTTGACGAGCTGCAGCGGTGAGGCGGTCTCTTCCAGCATGCCCCAGCTCTTGAGCCAGTCGTAGGTGCGCTGCATCTCGTCGGCCGGGATCGGCGCCGGATCGCAGACCACGAGCCGGCTCTCGCGCAGATCCTCGACTTTCAGTGCCGCGATCTCCGGGTCCTTCTTGGCGTAATAGTCGATGAAGTAGTGCATGTACGCCTTCTTGTTGGCGTTGATGCGGCGCACCGCTTCGCGCACCGCGCGATTGAAGGCGGCGTAGGTCTCGGCATCGACCCGGTCGGAGGCGACCTCGGTGCCGTGGAACAGCGACGAGCAGATGACGCGGCAGCCTTTCTTCTCGGCGAGCGTGATGTGCGGTTCGGTCAGCGTGGTGGCGTCGATCTCGCCGCGCATCATGGCATCGAAGCGATAGCGCGAGCCGTTCGGCGCGCGGCACAGCTTGATCATCTCGCGCGGCAGAAAACCTTCGAGCAGATGTAGCGCGATGTAATGGGTGCCGAAATAAAACGGCACGCCGATGGTCTTGTTGGCGAGCTGCTGCGGCGTATAGACCGGCGAGTCGGGCGGCACGACGACCGCCGAATAGGCGACGATGGCGCGGCGGCCGAGCTGCCGGCTGCCTTGGCCGGTATCCTGGACGCGGCAGTAATTGCCCCATTCGCAGGCGTTGTACATGTCGGCCTTGCCCTGCTCCAAAAGCTTGCCGTGGCTGGCGAACGGGTTGACGCCCTTCGGCGTCGTCACATGGGCCTCGACCTTCTTCTCGACGCCGGCTTCGCGGTCGGCCCATTCGATCTCGAGCCCCTCCTTGGCGAACAGGCCTTCGTCATAGGCGACGAGCTCAGGCAGGCCTTGGAACGGCGCGGTGGTTTCGAGCACGAGCTTTTTCATGGGCGGCTCCGAGCGGCGGTTTGGCGGCAAATCGGCTGGCGAACTGTAGGCTTGGCTCGAGCTCTAATCAACGCCCAGGGCGGACTGACCCCTCCACTCTGAGCGCATGGCGGCCTTGATCGCTTGGATGCTCAGTTGTTCGCGTTGATGATCTTGTCAAGGATCTTAGACCGCCGAAGGCGGCGGCCCTTCGGGCCGTCCTTGACAAGATCATCAACGCGAACAGAAACGCGCTATCCAAGCGATCAAGGCCGCTTTCTCGGCGCCTGCAAACTCGCGTATCCGTTACGGCGAAACTTCCTCCAGCACGCGGCGCCGGGTCTCGATCATGAAGGTGGCGGCGAGGCAGCCGATGATGGCGAAGATCGAGAAAGTCAGGAATACGCCGCTGATGCCGTAGCGCGGCAGCACGAAGCCGACGATCAATGGGCCGACCGTGGCGGCGGCGCGCAGCCAAAAGCTCGCCCAGCTCACCCCGAGTGCGCGCATGCGGGTTGGATAGATTTCGGCGGTGTAGAGGAAGATGGTCATGTTCATCGAGCCGAGCCACATCGAGCAGAAGCTGAAGCCGAGCAGCATGCCCAAAGCCGTCGAGGCGCCGAACGCCCACAGCCAGATCAGTCCCGACGCGGCGAGAAAAAACGCCGCCCTGAACCAGGTGCGCCGCCCGGTGCGATCGATCAGGAAAGCGCAGATCAGCGACCCGACCAGACTGCCGGCCGGACTGAAGATGGCGTAGTTGAGCGATTGCTGCAGCGACAGGTGATAGACCTCGCGGTACAGCGTCGGTATCCAGCCCTGCAGGCCGTAGGCGATGATGTAGCAGCACGCCCACAGCACCCAGACCAAAAGCGTGCGCGAGCGATAGCGGCCCTCGAACAGCTCCTGCCAACGGGTCTCGCCGCTCGCCGCCACTTTGAGTTCCGGCACCGGCGGCAGCGGCACCGATCCGTTGCGCGACACCGCGCGCTCGATCCCGGTGACGATGGCGTCGGCTTCGCCGAGGCGGCCCTTCGCGGCGAGCCAGCGCGGCGATTCCGGGCAGTAGCGTTGCATGATCAGCGCCACGATGCCCGGCAGCGCGCCGATGATGAACATCCACTGCCAGCCGAAGCGCGGCACCACCGATGCGCCGACGATACCCGACATCAACAGCCCGACCGGAAAGATGATCTGATAGGACAGAAAGCGGCCGCCGCGGCGATCGGCACGCAATATTTCGCTGATATAGGTCGAAGCCACCGGTATCTCGCCGCCGAGCCCGATGCCTTCGACAAAGCGGCAGACGAACAGCTGCTCGTAGTTCTGCGTGAACGCGCAGGCGAGACTCATCACCGCGAACAGCGCGATGGCGATGCGTGCCGTGCTCACCCGGCCAATGCGCTCGGCGAGCCAACCGCAGGTCAGCGCGCCCAGCGCCTGGCCGAAATTGGCGACGCTGATCAGAGCGCCGATGCTCGTTGGCGGAATGTGCCAGTCGCGGATCAGCGCCGGCAGCACATAGGCGATGGCGAGCGAATCGAACGAATCGAAAAAGATGGCGACGCCGAGGACGACGGTGACGGTGACGTGCCAGCGCGAATAGGGCAGCCGCTCCAGCCGCGCGGCGATGGTTTGCTCGTTCAGCGGCAACGCGTCCGGCATATGCGCTCCCCCGGCCGTTTAATCCCGATTGGCTTTCAGCGCTGCGGCCGCAAGCGCTGTATCTGCAATTGCGCCAGGAACGGCACCAGCGGGTGTGCGCCCATTTTCACGATCGAGCGCATGTCGAGCTTGATCAAGGCCTCGCGCTGGTCGGGCGGCAGCTGGAATTTGTCGGCGAAGGCGCGGGCGTCGGCCATGTATTGCGCGCGCATGTCGGCGTCGTGGGCGAGGCCGTGCAGCGCCGTCGTCAGCTCCACCAGTTCCGGTTTGATCGACGGATAATGCGCCGCGTGGCTTTGCTCGCCGTTGCCGCCGATCCAGGCCAGCGACGCGTAATTGTGATGCCAGCTCGGATCCATCGACACCACGTCGGGCTTGCGCTCGCCCAAGGCGCCGGCGGCACAGGCCCAGCAGCGCAATTCGATATTGCCGGTGTCGTCGAGCTCGGCTTCGTCATAGCCGATCAGCGATTTGAGATTTCCCGCGGCGAGTTTTTCCAGGACGCGCCGGTCCCAGGCGAGTTCGGGATTGGAGTAGCGGTCGGTGCCGGGAAAATGCGACATGCCGCCGCTCGACAGGATCACGGTTTTCAAGCCGAGCGCGGTGACGGTGCGCGCCACCGCTTGGCCGAACTGGTAGCAGCGCTCCATGGTCGGCTGCGGCGGCAGATAGGCGTTGACGTAGATCGGCAGCACCGGGCCGGTGTGGCCCAAATGGGTGAGCGGAATGCCTATGGCGTAGTCGATCTTGGCCGTCGAGGTGAAGGCTGGATCGAAATTCTGCCGGTACAGCTGGCGCACCAGCTCGAAGCCGATCTCGCTCGGAATCGTCCAGTGGAATTTCCGCCCGGCGAATTCGCCGGTCGCCTCGCCGCCGACATGGACGGTGAACGGCGGCGCGGTGGTGTGGAAGAACTGCTCGGCATGATCGTTGGAGAAGATGATCCAGAGATCGGGCTCGAGCGCGCGCAGCCTTTTGCCGACGTCGGCGGCCACTTCGCGCACATGGGCGACCAGCGCCTTGTCCTCGGTGTCCGGCATGGTGAAGAACTGCGGCGCATGGGGCAGCATGGCGCCGCCGATCACGGTCGACATCATGGTGGTTCTCCTGGGCTGCAAGGGTAACGCGCGGGGGGCGGGACAACAAGCACGAGGGGCGACATCGCGCTCACGGCATGCCTTGGATCGGGCATGTTTAAAGCGCGGAGAAAGCGGCCTTGATCGCTTGGACAGCGTTTCTGTTCGTGTTGGCCAGCTTGTCAAGGATCGAAGACCGCCGAAGGCGGCGGCGCTTCGCGCCGTCCTTGACAAGCTGGCCAACACGAACAATTGGCCATCCAAGCGATCAAGGCCGCCCTGCGATCAGTGTGAAGCTGCTATCGTTAGCGTCAGCTTCACAGACCTTCAGGAAGCCGATAGCTTCGCGCCAACACACGAGAACGGCAGCTGAGGGAAACGAATGGTCGAAGTTCCGGTGACGATCGCCTGCGGCAATTACGATCGCACGCAGGCGATCAGGGACGGCAGGGTGAAAGTTGAAGGCTGCGCGGTGACCTATCTGCCGCTGTATCCGGAGGAGATTTTCCACCGCGTCTTCAAATTCCAGGAATTCGACATTTCGGAAATGTCGTTTTCGAGCTATCTGCGCACGGTGTCGGCCGGGACGTCGGCCTATACGGCCGTGCCGGCCTTCGTGTCGCGGATCTTCCGCCATTCCGGCATCTACATCCGCAAAGATGCCGGCATCGCCAAGGCGGAAGATTTGCGCGGCAAGCGCATTGGCGTGCCGGAATATCAGATCACCGCGGTGGTCTGGATGCGCGGCATGATGCAGCACGAATACGGCGTGCCGCCGTCGGAGATTCATTGGCGCAGCGGCGGCCAGGAGCAGGCCGGCCGCGAAGAGCGCACGCCGTTGAAGCCGATTTCCGGCCTCGATCTGCAGGCGATCCCGCACGACAAGACGCTGGTCGGCATGCTGCGCGACGGCGAGCTCGATGCGCTGTTCACGGCACGCGCCCCGTCGTCGTTCCTCAACGGTGAAGCGCATATCACGCGGCTGTTTGCCAATACCCGCGCCGCCGAACAGGCCTATTACAAGAAGACCGGCCTGTTTCCGATCATGCATCTCATCGGCATCCGCAAATCGCTCGTCGAGCGCTATCCGTGGCTGCCGACCAGCGTCTACAAGGCGTTCTGCGAGGCCAAGGCGCTGGCGATGATCGACCTGCGCGACGTCAACGCGCTGATGGTGACGCTGCCGTGGCTCGAAGCCGAGACCAAGGAGACGGCCGCCATCATGGGCGAGGATTTCTGGAAATACGGCGTCGCCGAGAACATGCCGGAGATCGAGGCGCTGTCGCAGTATGTCTACGAGCAGGGCCTGACCGACCGCAAGGTGCCGGTCGAGGAATTGTTTCATCCGGCGACTTTCGATATTTCGAAAGTATGAGCATGAACGACAACCGCGTGATCATATCCGGCTGCGGCCCGGTCGGCGCCGTGATGACGCTGGCGCTGGTGCGCAACGGCATCCCGGTCACGCTGATCGAGCAATTGCCGGACGCCGCCGAGGATCAGCGCGCCGCCACCATCCATCCGCCGACCGTGGCGATGCTGGTGGCGCTCGGGCTCGAAAAAGAGATGTTCTCTACCGAGCCGACCGGCGGCATGGCAGCGCCGCTGTTCCACTTCCGCGACCGCGCCACCGGCAAGCTGATCGCGGTGTTCGACATCAGCCTGCTCAAGGGCGAGGTGCCGCATCCCTATGCGGTGCAGTGGGAGCAATACAAGCTCGTCCACGCCGCGCTGCCCTACATCAAGGCGAGCGGGATCGGCGAGGTGCGGTTTTCCACCAAGCTCACCGGGCTTACGCAGACCGCCGACCACGTCGAGGTCACGGTCACCAATGCGGCCGGCGAAAGCGAAACGCTGCGCGGCAAATATCTGATCGGCGCCGACGGCGGCTCGAGCATGGTGCGCCGGCTCGCCGACATCGCCTTCGAGGGCTTCACCTGGCCTGAGCGCTTCATCAAGATCGGCACCAGTTTCGACTTCGGCGCCACCGGCCGGGGCTATTGCACGCGGAATTATTTCTTCGACCCCGACGAGTGGATCAATCTGTTCAAGGTCAAGGGCAAAGGCCCGCCCGGCATCTGGCGCGGCGTGTTCCCGGTGCCGGAACAGGAGACCGACGAAGCGGCGCTGAGCATGGCCGGCATCCAGCGCCGGCTGCAAGGCATCCACCAAAAGAGCGGCGATTACGAAATTCCCTATTACGCGCTCTACGCCGTGCACCAGCGCGTCGCCGCGACCTTTAACAAAGGCCGCGTGCTGCTCGCCGGCGACTGCGCCCACGTCAACAATCCGATCGGCGGCATGGGCATGAACGGCGGCATCCACGATGCCGTCAATCTCGCCGAGAAATTGTCCGACGTCTGGTTCGGCCGCGCCCACGGAAGCGTGCTCGACCGCTACACCCGCCAGCGTCGCAAGGCCCAGGTCGATTACGTGCAGGCGCAGACCATCGCCAACAAGAAGGCGCTGGAGGAGAAAGACCCGAAGGTGCGCTGGCAGCATCTGGACGAGCTACGGCGCACGTCGGAGGACGTGGCGTTGCACAAGAAGTTTTTGTATCGTTCGTCGTTGATCGACAGCTTGAATTCGGCGAATGCGGTGGAATGAGGAGCGTCACCCTGTTGCCGAAAATAGAAGGGACTTACGCATCAAGCGCAAACTAAGGCACCATGGGCGATACATGGCGAGCGGGCCAAGGCGCAAGGACAGCATCCCGTATGTACTAATCCAGTTGTCGGGTTTCAGGCGTTCCAGACGGATCGGGTAACTTTCGGCTGGCGGCTGCCTTCAGGATTCTTTGTAGCTCCCAGATTGGATCGTCACCTACTCCATAAGCTCTTCGTCGTTCTCTCAAATTGCGATTCAACTGCCTATAGCGAGTTCGGCGTGCCTCTAAGAAATGCGGCCAATCCGCTTCGGCCACCGTGGCTGGCTTTTGAATCATATCCCGGATTGTAGTCGCCTCTTGAAGCCGATCCAGCGCCTCAGCTGCGCGAGCCAGGATTTCAAGACGTTCGTGAAGGTCCGCTAACTCGTAAGGTTCAGGACGTACTGCGGCACTTTTCGTTGCCAGACTTTCTATAGCGGAAGCGCAAGCGCGTGCACTTTCGATTCGGTCATGCTCAAACAGGCTGATTCCGAGACATGTCAAGGAATTTGCGGCCTCCTTTGCTTGGAAGCCATAGGGTTGGTCTCGTGCCGGGAAGAAGGAGGGAACCCAAGAGATTAGCCAACGTAAGCTTTCATCGACGTCGTCAATGTGGCCCTCAGTACCTTCGAGGGGCTGAACGACTAATGCCCAATGGACGCGTGCGGCCGCCATCAGCGACTCGATGACCCACTTTCGCAACAAGGTATCTTCAAAATCAGTTTCGGAAAGTTGCCGATAGAAATGGCGGATATCCTCAGCCGCTCCTAAAAACTCATCGAACGGGTTTTCCCATGGGCTTTCGGGGTCCACTTTAACTTGGCGCGATACCAACTCAAGAAGGGCGGGAGGAGTGCAATTGAATGATAGATCATATGGCGGAAATACTTGCATTACGCGTTTCCCGGCTTTCTCCATCGCTACTTCCAGAGGAGTGAATAGCCGAGCGTAATTTAGGACGGCTCTTAGTGTTGGCATATCCCGGTAGCCGTGTAGCTCGATGTCGTGACGAGCTCCGAGAAGCATCGCTCGCACCGCGGGGAAACTCCACACACGATCTCCCTTCACGTAGCCCGCCGTCAAAAGCGTGGAAAGAGACTCAAGCGACTGTGATTCAATGGTAGAGGTATCCAAATCTTTGCGTTGCGCTAGGAGTATTGTTTTAAAGCCTTCGACGGCCGCTAATGTGGCATCGCTCATATCAAATTTGACGGCTGTCGTTGCGCATATTCCAAGCCGGTAGCATGGGCTAAAGGCTAGCGGTGCGGTTTGCTGCGCCAATTCCGATGAATGAACCACCGTCATCGCGTGTGTTGTCATCCTTGTAAGCGTCTGCACGCAATGCTTAACTACTGTTTCGTTTGAGGCCTTTGCCGCGTCTTCATTGATGGCGCAGATGTAGTCGTAAAGTGGATCGAGAACTTCGCTTACGTCGCTTACTCCGCCCGCCAAGAGATTGCTAAAGTCGGGAAGCAGTATGAGGCTATCTCGGCGTGCTTCGGAGTACTGTCGGCCAACGCTGCCCATCGCGGACACGATTTCATTAACGGCACTGGTGTCGCGCCGAGCGATCAGCTTATGTGCAATCTCATCAAGCTGTCCGATCCAAAATCGTAAGGGATTTGATACCGGAAGTGCAGAAAAGAAAGCTGCTCGTGATGCGATTGTTGGAGAGCCGGTGCCGGCGGCTATAGCCTGAATCCGAGAAAGTCTCGCGACCATTAGACTCACCTTATTCACGAGGTCGGTGCATTGACGAACGACAAGCTCGATAGCGGTTCGGGGAATAAGCAAGGCAAGAGCGCGCTTGTAGAACATACGCAGCGCATCAAAAGAAATTCCGAGCAAAAGAAACTGGACGCAAATAGAAATACGCGTGTCCACGCGAGGCATGAAGTTGGTGCCTAGCAGTGCCGAAGCCGTGGCTGTCGTAACGAGCGTTAAAAACGCAATGACCAACCAGCGGTCCTGGGCATATAGCTGCAAGATCGCCGCTGAAAATGTCTCGGCCGCCCGTTGGGCCGGGATGATGGAGAGCGACAAGATTAACGCCAGGGCGCCACCGATGACTACCGCGCATGTCAAAAACATTTCGCTCGTTTTCAACTCTGGTGTATTTCGATAAATGCCCAGAAAGGCGGCGATAGCTAATATTGCTATGATGGTCGCTGACCATTGGCTAACTACAGATAAGATACGCTTACCGATTCGGAGCACCACGTACTGCCCTCGAAACAAATTCATGAGCAAGACCACGTAGGCCTGTCGCCCATATTTGCGTAGCGACCTGCGACAAAGGCGTCGTCGAACTTCTAGACGGCGAGTAGTTCGCGCAAATATCGCTAGAATGGCCGGCCACGCTTCGCTACTTTTCGCCACTAAGCGATGGTGCCAGGCGATCCCCCTACTCGGCGTCTGCTGTTCAGTTTGCTGGGTCGGTAGTTTGTTTGTAGCCAGCCTGTCCACCCTGGCTAGCGCGACTTCGCCAAGTCCCTCAGCCCTAATTTGTTCGCGGGTATTGTCCACCGCCCGTGAAATGTCCTCAGGCGGAAGTCTGAGCGCGGCTGGTAAACCCTTTATGAGCCCGCGTGTCGATACCAAATTGCCGGCGATAAGAGCCTGAAGACGACGGAGTCCTTTCGTCTCATTCTCATAACCAGCAGACCGAACTAATTGTGGTTTGCTTAGACCAAGCTCGCGGCATCGGGACTCGATGAGAGTTGCGATTGCCAACGGCTCTTTGGAGGAGGTTGATTCGGCCATGGCGTGCTCCGCTTAGCCCATCCTACAGCAGAGACTTCCCCCACTTCGCCTCGATCTCCCGCGCCTCCTCCGCCGACAGCGCCGAGGTGGGTGGGAACTTCTCCCGCCAGGCGAACGGCCGCGTGGCGTCGATGATCGCCTTCGAGTGCGAGGTGACGCCGCGTTCCTTGTCCTCGGGCGAAATGCGCGGGTCGAGCGCCGAACTCCAGGCGTTGCGCACGATGTCGATGCCTTCGGCCGGCTCGCAGCGGGTGGCGACCGCCCACATCACGTCGGCGAGATTCGATGGATCGATATCGTCGTCGACCACCACCACGATGCGCGCCATGTAGCTGTGCGCCGCCGCCACCAAAGCGGCGCGCTTGGCGTGGCCGTCGTGGCGCTGGCGCAGCGCCACCACCGTCATCAGCTGCGAGACATGCTGCCAGACGCCGACCACGTCGGTGACGCCACTGGCTTCGAGATTGCTCCAGATGGTGGCGGCGCGGAATGGCAGGCCGAAATGAAAGCGCGGCGGTTTCAGCGGCGGCGAGCCGAGCAGGATCGGATCGTTGCGGTGATGGATGGCGGTCACCTCCATCACCGGGCCGGGTCGGGCTTCCGCGGCGTAATAGCCGGTGAATTCACCGAACGGTCCCTCGGGCAACGTCGCTTCGCTCATCGGCAGCAGGCGGCCTTCGAAAATGATCTCCGCCAAGGCGGGAAGCGGGAGGCCGGTCTGCGGCGCGTCCAAAACTTCGATCGGCGCGCCCTTGATCGAGCCGGCGAACTCGTATTCCGAGCGGCCGTCGGGCAGATATTCGAAGCCGGCGATGAACAGTGCCGGATCCTCGCCGTGCACGATCGCCGCGGGGCAGCTTTCGCCGCGATCCCAATATTTCTTGGCAATGATCGCGCCATGGCGGCCGCCGTGATCGAACTGCACGGTGACCTTGTTCGGCCCGTGCACCTGGACGCGATAGATCGAGGCGTTGATCCAGCCAGAATCGGGATCGCGCATGATGACCAGCGAGCCCGAGCCGATGAACGGCCCGCCGTCGTGGCGGTGCCAGACCGGCGCCGGGAAGCGTGCGATATCGACGTCGCGCCCGGCCATCGTATTTTCAAGGAAGGCCGCGGATTTGACGGTAACGGGCGGCTGCGGCGTTAAATTCTTGCGCTTCTCCATCCAGGCTTTGAGCGCGTCGAGCGGTCGCAGCGTGGGATCGAGCCCGAGCGCTAAGCCCGCGCGTTGCACGTTGGTGGTGGCATTGGTGAAGACGCGAAAGCCGGGCGAAAAGCCCTTGATACCGTCGAACAGCAGCGCCGGACAGTCGGGCAGGCCGGCCGCCACCTCGGTGATGCCGCCGATCTCGAAGCGCGGGTCGGCGCCTTCGATGCGCCGCAATGCCCCGAGCTTGTCGACGGCAGCGATGAATTCGCGCAAATCCCTGTACATGTCGCACCCGCGATTAAACCCAGCCACGCCTGCGCGAGACTAAGATGGGAAGTCAAGGAGTTCTCTTTCCGGCCGAATGAGTATAAGTGAGCGGTGCCCGGGTAAAACACAGCCTTCATGCCATCCATAGCCCATCTCATTCACGCCTACGGCCTGCTCGTGGTCGCCGGCACAATTGGGCTGGAAGGCATAGGCTTTCCGGTGCCGGGCGAGACTTCCCTGATCGTCGCCTCGGTCATTGCCGGCACCAAGCACGAGCTCAATATCGTCGCGGTGATCGTGACGGCGGCGGTCGCCTCGATCGTCGGCCGCAGCGTCGGCTATCTGATCGGCCGCTATTTCGGCTACTGGCTGTTGCTGCGCTACGGCCGCTACGTCTGGATCAACGAGGCGCGCATCAAGCTCGGGCAATATCTGTTTCTGCGCCACGGCGGCAAGATCGTCATCGTCGCCCAGTTCGTCCCGGTCTTGCGCACGCTTGCCGGCATCTTGGCAGGCGCCAATCGGATGCCCGGGCCGCAATTCCTGCTGGCCAACATCGTCGGCGCTTCGGTCTGGGCGATTTTCTTCGGCATTGCCGGCTATACGCTGGGGCGGCAATTCGTGCGGCTGGCCGGCTGGTCGGTCGTCATCCTCGTCGTCGCAACCGTCATCGTCCTGATCGTCGCCGCCAACTTCGTGCGCGGCCATGAGGCGCAGCTTGAAGCGGAGGCCGAGCGCGCCCTGCCGGGTCCGCTGCAGTCGCCTTGACGCGCCCGCCCAGCCGGTGCCGATAATACGCGAAATGCCCGAGGAGACGCCGTGACCGCGGCATGGTCGACGATCGATTGCGACGTGCACGTCAATGTGCCGAGCCTGCAGGCGCTGTTGCCGCATCTCGACGAATATTGGCGCGACAGCGTGGTCGACCGCGGCATGAATTCGCTGGAATCGATCAGCTATCCACCGAACGCGCCGCTCAGTGCGCGGCCGGATTGGCGCGGCAAGGCGGGCGAGCCGGCCGATACGCTCGACGCGCTGCGCACCCATGCGCTCGAGCGCTGGTCGATCGACGTCGCCATCTGCAATTGCCTCTACGGCGTGCAGCTCCTGTTCAGCGAGGACATGGCGGCGGCCTTCGCCAAGGCGGTCAACAAATGGATTGCCAAGGAATGGCTCGACCGCGATCCGCGGCTGCGCGCCTCGATCGTGGTGCCGATGCAGAACACCGAATTCGCTGTCGCCGAGATCGAGCGCTGCGCGCCCGACCGGCGCTTCGTGCAGGTGCTGGTGCTCGCCATGGGCGAGATGCCGCTCGGCCGCCGGCAATATTGGCCGGTCTATGAAGCGGCCGAGCGCCACGGCCTCGCCCTCGGCATCCATGCCGGATCGAGCTACCGGCATCCGGTGACCTCGCTCGGCTGGCCGTCCTGGTATGTGGAGGATTATGTGGCGCAGTCGCAAGGCTTTCAGACCCAGGTGGCGAGTCTCGTCTGCGAAGGCGTGTTCGTGAAATATCCGAAGCTCAAAGTGGTGCTCTTGGAATCCGGCGTCACTTGGCTGCCGACGTTCCTGTGGCGGCTGTCGAAATTCTGGCGCGGCGTGCGCCTCGAAGTGCCGTGGATCGACCGCTCGCCGGCCCAGATCGTGCGCGACCACGTGCGGCTGACCATCCAGCCGTTCGACGGCCCGGACGATCCGGCTGCCGTCGCCAAGCTGATCGAGCATATGCAGTCCGACGACATGCTGCTGTTCTCGTCGGATTTCCCGCACTGGCAGTTCGATGGTGACGAGGTGATGCCGGCGGGAATTCCACAAAAGCTGCACGGCAAGATCCGGCGCGATAATGCGCTGGCGACCTACAGCCGGCTCGCCGAGCAGGCAGCATAAAACCATGGCGAAACACGTGATCGCGAGTTTGCGCGAGTTTCCGGCCGGCACCCGCAAGCTCGTCGACATCAAAGGCCGCCAGATCGCGGTATTCAACATCAAGGGTGAGTTCTTCGCGCTGGCCAACCGCTGCCCGCATCAGGGCGGCAGCCTATGCGAAGGCCGCTTGACCGGCTTGGTCGAGGCAAAAGAGCCCGGCGAATACCGCTATTCGCGGCAGGGCGAGATCATCCGCTGCCCGTGGCACGGCTGGGAGTTCGACGTGCGCACCGGCAAATCCTGGTGCGATCCGTCGCGCATCCGGGCGCGGCAATTTGCGGTGTCGGTGGCGCCCGGCGCGGCATTGGTCGAAGGCCCTTACGTGGCCGAGACCTTTGCCGTCAGCGTCGAAGACGAATACGTCGTGTTGGACGCATGAGGCAATTTGGAATGGCGCAGGGGCAGGGGCGATTGCGGCTGGCGGCGGATATCGGTGGCACCTTTACCGACATCGCGGTGTTCGACGAAAAAACCGGCAAGCTCACTTTCGGCAAGGCGCTGTCGACGCCGGCGCATCTGGTCGAGGGCATTTCCGCGGGCGTCGCCAAAGCCGGCAGCGATTACCGCTCCGCCGGACTGTTCTTGCACGGCTCGACCATCGCCATCAATACGGTGCTGGAGCGCACCGGCGCCAAAACCGCGCTGCTGATCACCGAGGGTTTTCGCGACATCTACGAGATCGGCCGCATCAACCGGCCGGACGCCTACAATCTGTTCTTCCAGAAACACGTGCCGCTGATCGAGCGGGCGCTGCGCTTCGAGGTGCACGAGCGCATGCTGGCCGACGGCGAAATCGACAAGCCGCTCGACGACAATGAGATCGCGGCGCTGGGCCGGGAATTGGAAGGGCTCGGCGTCGAAGCCGCCGCGATCCTGTTCCTCAATTGCTATGCCAATGCCGATCACGAGCGGCGGGCGAAGGCGATCCTGGAAAAGAATCATCCTTCGCTGTTCGTTTCCGCCTCGCACGAACTGTCGCAGGAATATCGCGAGTTCGAGCGCTGCGCGACGGTCGCGGCCAACGCCTATATCGGCCCAAAAGTGCGCCGCTATATCGGCGAGATCGATGCCCATATGCGCAAAGCCGGGTTCGCCGGCTCGTTTCTGGTGGTGCAATCGACCGGCGGGCTCTACGAGGCCGAGCAAGCCCAGGACCAGTGCGTGCGCATGCTGGAATCCGGCCCCGCTGCCGGCGTCATCGGCACGCAGGCGCTGTGCCATGCGCTGAAGATCGACAATGCCATCGCCTTCGACATGGGCGGCACCACGGCGAAGGCCGGCGTCATCCATCACGGCGAGGCTTTGACCACCGGCGCGGCGCTGATCGGCGGCTACGAGAAGGCGCTGCCGGTGCAGATCGCCATGATGGACATTTTCGAGGTTTCCGCCGGCGGCGGCTCGATCGCCCGCGTCGACGACGGCGCGCTCCGGCTCGGCCCGCAAAGCGCCGGCGCGTCGCCCGGGCCGGCCTGTTACGGCCTCGGCGGTACCGAGCCGACCGTGACCGACGCCAATCTGATGCTCGGCCGGCTTGGCGCCGAGCGTTTTCTGGGCGGCGAGATGAAGCTCGACGTCGCCGCCGCCGAGCGCGCGCTGCAAGACAAGATCGGCGAGCCGCTCGGCATGAGCGCGGTCGAAGCCGCCGACGGCATCCTGCGCATCGCCGCCACCGCGATGTCCTACGCGGTCAAGGGCGTCACCACCGAGCGCGGCTTTGATGCCGGCGATTTCGCGCTGTTCGCCTATGGCGGCGCCGGTCCGCTGCACGCCGTCGAGGTGGCGCGCGAGATCGGCATGCGCAGGGTGATCGTGCCGTTCGCGCCCGGCGTATTCTCGGCCTTCGGCATGCTGTTCTCCGATCTGCGCTACGACTTTGTGCGCACCTGGTTCACGCCGCTGGAAGACGCCAAATTCGAGCAAATCGAAAAAGTCTACCGCACGCTGGAGCAACAGGGCCGCGAGGCGATCGCCGGCACTTCGGTCAAGCCGCAAAAGATCGCCATCAAGCGCTCAGCCGACATGCGCTATGTCGGCCAGGAGCACGCCGTGACGGTCGACCTGCCGATGGCGGTGTTCGCGCGCAAGGACCGCAAGGCGATCAAGCGCCATTTCGACGCCATGCATGCGCAGCGTTACGGCACCTCGGCGCCGGCCGAACGCGCCGAGATCGTCAGCCTGCGCTCGACCGTGACCGGGCTGATGCGCAAGCCGCCGCAGCGCAGAATCGCGCGCGGCCAAAAGTCGCCCGCCAAGGCGGCGCTGAGCGGCAAGCGGAACGTGTACTATGGCGGGCACTTTCATATGACGCCGACCTACCGGCGCGATGCGCTCGTTGCCGGCAACAGGATCAAAGGCCCGGCCTTGATCGAAGAATACGCCTCGACCACGGTGCTGATGCCGGGCGACACGATGGACGTCGATGCCTTGGGAAATCTCGTGATTGCCGTCGGAGGACGTTGACGTTCGGCAGCTTTGGCTTGGGAGGAACACGCCATGACACTGGCTCGTCGCAAATTTCTGCATCTGACCGCGAGCGCCGCGGCGCTGCCGGCGCTCTCTCGCGTGGCGCGCGCCGACACTTACCCGTCGCACCCGGTGCGCCTCATGGTCGGTTTTGCCGCCGGCAGCACGACCGACATTCTCGGCCGCCTGATCGGGCAATGGCTGTCGCAACGGCTCGGCCAGCAATTCGTCATCGAGAACCGGCCGGGCGCCGGCGGCAATATCGCCGCCGAGGAAATGATCAAAGCGGCGCCCGACGGCTACACGCTGTACATGGTGCCGCCGGCGGTAGCGGCCAATGCCGCGCTCTATCCGCACCTGAATTTCGATTTCATCCGCGACACCGCGGCGGTCGCCGGCGTGGTGCGCGTGCCCAATGTCGCCGAGGTCAATCCTGCGGTGCCGGTCAAGACCATCCCGGAATTGATCGCCTATGCCAAGGCCAATCCGGGGAAGCTCAGCTTCGAGTCGGCCGGCATCGGCACCGCGAGTCATCTGGCCGGACAGTTGTTCAATTCGATGACCGGCGCCAACCTGCAGCACGTGCCCTATCGCGGCGACGGGCCGGCCATGGTCGATCTGATCGCCGGCCAGGTTCAGGTCGGCTTCGCCACCATGACGGCGTCGATCGGACATATCCGCTCCGGGCAATTGCGCGCGCTGGCGGTGTGCACGCTCGAGCGCTCGGACGCGCTGCCGGGCGTTCCGACCGTGGCGGAATTCGTTCCGGGTTTTGAGGCGAGCTCGTGGTTCGGCATCGCCGCGCCGAAGGGCACCCCCGCCGACGTCATCGCCAGCCTCAACCGCGCGACCAATGCCGGCCTCGCCGATCCGACCATCAAGGCGCGGCTCGACGACATGGGCGGCATGGTGCTCACCGGCTCGCCGGCGGACTTCGGCAAGCTCATCGTCGACGAAACCGATAAATGGGGCAAAGTCATTCGCGAGGCCGGCATCAAGGCGGAGTAAGTTGCTGCGCTGATTTCCAGCGCCGGAGCATTGATTATGAAACTTCTTCGCAGGCGATTTCTGCATCTGGCGGCGGGCGCGGCTGTATTGCCTGTCGCTGCGTGGACGGCGAGGGCGCAAACCTATCCGTCGCGGCCGGTGCGCCTGCTGGTTGGCTTTGGCGCCGGCGGCGCGCCCGATATTTTGGCGCGCCTGATGGCGCAATGGCTGTCGGATCGGCTCGGTCAGCCGTTCGTCGTGGAGAACAGGGTCGGGGGCAGCAGCGGTATCGCCACCGAGACGGTGGTCCAAGCGCCTGCCGACGGGCAGACGCTGCTGCTGGCGTCGCTTGCCAACGCCGTCAATGCGACGCTCTACGAAAAGCTGAATTACAATTTCATCCGCGACATCGCGCCGGTTGCCGGCATCAGCCGCGATCCCAACGTGATGGTCGTGGTGCCGTCGTTTCCGGCTAAAACCGTCCCCGAGTTCATCGCCTATGCCAAGGCCAATCCGGGCAAGATCAACATGGCGTCGCCCGGTGTCGGCACGTCGCCGCACATGGCCGGCGAATTGTTCAAGTACATGACCGGCGTCGACATGGCGCACGTCGCCTATCGCGGCTCGCCGCCGGCGCTGGCCGACTTGCTCGCGGGGCAGGTGCAAGTCTACTTCGCGCCGATCGCCGCCGCGATCGACTACGTCAAAGGCGGCAGGCTTCGCGCGCTGGGCGTGACCACGGCGGTGCGCGCCGATGCTTTGCCGGATGTTCCCACCATGGCCGAGTTCGTGCCGGGCTACGAGTCGAGCGCCTTCTACGGCATCGGCGCGCCGCGCAACACGCCGGCCGACGTCGTCGACAAGCTCAACAAGGAGATCAATGCCGGCCTCGCCGATGCCACGCTCAAGGCGCGGTTCGCCGCTTTGGGCTCGGTGGCATTTCCCGGGCCGCCGGCCGACTTCGGCAAGCTCGTGGCCGACGAAACCGAGAAATGGAGCAAGGTGATCCGCGCCGCCAACATCAAGCCGGAGTGATCAGGTCGATATGAAACGCAAAATCAAAATAAAGCGCCGCCGCAAAGCGAACACCGATCCGGTCGTCACCGAGATCGTGCGCAATGGCGTCATCGCGGTGACCGAGGAAATGAAGACCAACCTCATGCGCACCGCCTATAACATCATCATCTATGAGGCGTTGGACTTCACCACCGGGCTGTTCACCGCGGACGGCGAGACGGTGTCGATCGGCATCGGGCTCCCGATGTTCATCCGCGGCATGGCGGAGACGGTGAAGGCCAAGATCAAGCATTTCGGCAGGAAGAACATCCGGCCGGGTGATATCTACGTCACCAACGATTCCTATCTGACCGGCAGCCATCTCAACCACGTCACGCTGACGTTACCGATCTTCCACAAAGGCGCGCTCGTCGGCTTCTCCTGCTGCATGGCGCACTGGCTCGACATCGGCGGTACGCTCGGCGGCATGACCACCGATATTTTCTCCGAAGGCCTGCAGATCCCGATCCTCAAACTGCACGACCGCGGCAAGGTCAACGACACGCTGATCGAGGTGATCAAGCAGAACATGCGGCTGCCGAGCCGCGCCATGGGCGATTTGCGCGCCCAGATCACCGCGGTGAAGACCGGCGAGCGGCGTTTCCTGGAACTGGTCGAGCGCTACGGCCGCGACGCGGTGCTGGGCGCCATCAAGGCGATCATGGATCATTCCGAGGCCATGGCGCGCGCCCGCACCCGCTCGATCCCGGATGGCGTCTACGAGGCGGAATCCTACATGGACGACGACGGCATCGAGGTCGGCAAGAAGGTGCCGATCAAGGTCCGCGTCATCGTCAAGGGCGATGAGATGACGGTCGATCTCACGGATGTTTCTCGTCAAGTGCGCGGCTTCTACAATTCCGGCGTCACCACCGGCTATGCCTGCTCGCAGGTGGCTTACAAGTGCCTGACCTCGCCGACCGACTATCCGATCAACGACGGCTCGTTCCGCAGCCTCAAGGCCATCGTGCCGCCGGGGCGCATCATCAGCGCGGTGCGGCCGGCGCCGATGCGCTGGTGGATGACCTATCCGATGACCATCGTCGACACCGTGTTCAAGGCGGTGGCGCCGGTTATTCCCGACCGCGCCATCGCCGGCCATCACGCGGATCTGCTGATCGCGGCACTGCACGGCATCAACGCCAAAACCAACGAGTTCTTCCTCGCCAATTTCGGCCCGCTCGGCGGCGGCTGGGGCGCCAAGCGCAGCGAGGACGGCGTCTCGGCGACGGTGTGCATCAACGACGGCGACACCCACAACTCACCGAGCGAGCAGTCCGAAGTCAAATTTCCCATCGTGGTCGAGCGCTACGCGCTGGTGCCGGATTCCGGCGGCGCCGGCCGCCGTCGCGGCGGCCTCGGCGTCGAGCGCGTGGTGCGGGCGCGGGTGCCGATGACCTTCAACACCCAGGTCGAGCGCGCCCATTGCAAGCCGTGGGGACTGGACGGCGGCGGCGACGCCACCGGCAACGAGGTGGCGCTGCGGCTTGACGGCCGATGGAAGACCGACTTCCCCAACGCCAAGGTGCTGGTGGCGATGCTCAAGACCGGCGACGCCTTCCGGCTGCGCTCGGGCGGCGGCGGCGGCTACGGCTCGCCGCTGGACCGGCCGGCCGCCGAGGTCGCCGCCGATGCCAAGCAGGGTTACATCTCGGCCACGGCGGTGCGGGACTTTTACGGCGTGGTGCTGGCCCCCGAAACCTTCGCCGTCGATGTCGCGGCGACCGAAAATCTGCGTGCTGCGATGCGGCAAGCTGCTGCGGGCTAAATCCTGGGCAGTCCAGGAACAATAAATCTCCAGAGCGATTATCTGTCTTGACGCGGACCGTCTGCGTCGATGCCTTTGGAGAGGACAATGGACAAAAAGATTGTTGGACTTTTGGGAGCCGCGGCCGCCTTGGCCACTGTGGGCGGCGCGAATGCCATGGAGGCGCCGGGAAACCCGCCGAATCCGGCGGCAAATTATCGGGAACTCTTGAGCCCGGTGCCGAATGCGACGGCCGCTCTTAAGGCCGACGATGCGCGGCGCGACGCCGAGGCGCGCAATGTGAAGACGGCCCAGGTCTCGATCCAGTTCGGCCATCATCACCACCATCACCATCATCACGGATACAGGCCGCGCGTCATCATCGTCCCGCCCCATCGTCACCATCATCACCACCACCATCACCACCACAGCAGCTATTACGGCCGCTGATCGTGGTTACGGCTAGGCCGGGTCACTCGTTGGCCCGGCCTTTTGCTGCGCGTAAGAGATAGCGATAGGTGCCGTCAAAGACGGTGTCGGTGTCCGACGTCCAGGTGGAATCGGCGGCCAGCGTCGGCCGGGAGGCGTGAATCCGCCGCCCGCGCATTTCGCGCTCGGCGGCTTCTTCCTCGTCCATCGGCACGAGGTTGACGTCGCAGGTGACCGGCAACACCAGGATTTGCAGCATCGGCTCGCCGGGCCGGAAGATGTGGACTTCGCCGTCTCGCGGCGATTTGAACACGATGAACGAGATCATCGGCCACCACTCGGTGCGCAACAGCGCCGGCACCGCGATCGGCACCGTGCCGGTGGTGTCGGTATAAAACCGCGGATGCGGCTCGGTCCGCACCGCCCAGTCCTTGCCGACTTTCAGATCGAGCAGCAGCTGATGGGTATAATACTCGCCGCCGAATTTGCGGAACGGCGGCCATTGCAGGTCGCCGTCCGGCGGCGGGCCGAAATCGCCGTCGAAATGCAATTCGCCGCTCTTTTTCGAGACGCGAAGCTCGTTGTCGTAAGGATAGAAAATTTCGATGCCGTATTGCGCGCCTTCGGTGAACGGCGCGCAATGCCAGGCATATTCGTGCGAGCCGTCGGTGCGCGGCGCCGGCTTGCCGGCCCAGCCGGGCATTTCCAGTTTGGTCTTGCGCGGCCGCAAGCCCGGATGGACCAGCCTGTATTTGACGTCCTGCATCTGCAATTCCCTCAAGGTGGCCGCGCCGGTTGCCGAAGGAAATCAGCGCCGCCGCAAAGAGTTCCATGTCGGCTTTCCCCCGGTCGGGCAAAACCGCGTAAAAGCGAGAAGAATCAGGCCTTTGGCGCTGCTTGAACCGCTTGTTCCGCGACGCCATATTAGCGAGGCCGCCGGGAATCGTTCCAGGCGGTGCATTGGGGCGCCGCAATGGGCCCCGCAAAGTCGCTGCCAAAGGACTTTGAAACCATGTCCAGGGTTTCGTCGCTTTCGAGCCCCTTCCTGCTTGGCTTCGATGAGATCGAGCGCGTGCTCGATCGCGTCGGCAAGGCCGCGGAAGGCTATCCTCCCTACAATATCGAGCGGATTGCGCGTGACGGGAACAGCCCGGAGCGGCTGCGCATTACCCTAGCGGTAGCGGGCTTCACCCGCGACCAGCTCGATGTCAGCATAGAGGAGAGCCAACTCGTCATCCGCGGCCGGCAACACGACGACAAAAGCCGGCAATACATCCACCGCGGCATTGCCGCCCGCCAATTCCAGCGCACCTTCGTGCTGGCGGACGGCATGGAGGTATTGGGGGCGGATTTGAAGAACGGATTGCTGTCGATCGATCTGGTGCGCCCGCAGCCCGAGCGCGTCGTTAAATCGATCGCAATCAATGCATGCGATGAATAAAAACCCATAGGACTCGACAACAAAGGAGTCGAGGGCCATGTCTTCTGAAATGACCATGTCACCTGAAATGAACCGTACCGATAACCCGACCCAAATAACTGCCGAAGCGCTCGCCCATCTCGGCGACGGCCGCATCGCTTATGTCAAGGCGATCCGCTCCGAGGACGTTGCCGCCCTGTTTCCGCAAATGCAGGTGCCGCAATTGGCGCCGGGCGTGAAATTGTTCGCGCTGCATGCCGCCGACGGCACGCCGATCATGCTCACCGACAGCCGCGAGGCGGCGGTCGCCAATGCCTGGAGCCAGGAGCTCGAGACGGTCAGCGTGCACTGAACCTCCGCCAAACGCGCATGAGCGAACGCCGAACGTTTCTGGACTCGTCCCCGCTAAAATCGGGCGACTGAGGACGGCCCAAATTCCATGTCGGCATGGATCATGGTTATTCGCACTGCCGATCGAAAATCATGATGACCCGATCGGAGATCGGGGACGAAACAACGGAATGGCGCATAAAGCCGCCGATTTCATTGAGGACAAGATTTTGGATCGCAACCGGTGAATACACGTAACTCTGAATTGCCGCACGCCCACTCAAAGCTATGAGCGGCAATTCGTTGAGCGGTTTCATCTGATCGACGGAAAACCCGTAAACCCCGCGAAATCTGTTGTCTGTCAGCGTTGGAAACTCGATAATCATGCTCGATTTCGCAGCGCGCGCCGCTTTCTTTAGAAAACGATGGAAATCGAATACATGATGGATCACGTTCAAGACGAAGACGTGATCAAATTCCTCATTGAGTTCATAATCCAGGAAGTCGCAGTGATGAATATCGGCTTCGCTTCCCAAAATGTCGCGAATGGAAATCGCAGCTGAGAAGCGCCCGTCATGTTTCTCGATGCCGACCAAGCGGCGAGCACCCAGCCGCTCCGACATAAAGAGAAGGTCGCCGAGCGCGCACCCGACGTCCAAAATCGACCGCCCAACCAGATTCCTCGGCAAAATCTTGCGAAATGTAAGAAGCCGACTGCCTCCAAGATGGTCGAATCGTATCTGAGTGGTTTGCCCGTAGGGAAGCAGTACCGCTTGGTAATGGCATTTTGGATCGTTCACGATCTCTTGCACTGCCTCGCGTGTGGGAAGTCGAGAAGTCTTGCCCTTGAGATGCGCGTGAACAAAGACGCGATCACTCTCTTCAAGCCGCCCGCGCGATGACAGCATGACGCGAACCGGTATTTTCCGGTCCTCCAGGAAATCAAACAGCGTTTCGTAAATGCGAAATAAATTGACATGATCGAAGATCGCGAGCCGGTCGGTACGCGCGTAAGTCGTTTCAGGCGAATATTCTCCGGTTGGCGCTCCCTGCTTTATTTGCTCTCGCAATTCGGAAAGCGGGGTGACTAGAACGACGGCTTGTTCAGGCTCTGTCGCGATAATTTTGGTGAGGATGGGCTCAGCCGGAAAATCGCAGTCGGTATTTGCAGGGGCAAAATCCGCTTCAAAGGCGGGATGCAGAAGGTCATAGGCAACAAGCGCGTTCTGTGGGACTTCACCTCGAGTTAGACTGTGGCCATAAACCAGCGGCCGGTCACTGAGACCCAATGCGCCGAGGTTGGCAGACTTCGGAAACGCCAATCTTTCAGGCCACAATGGCCCGGCGATGAGAATAGTCATAGTGTCTGCGGGCTCACTCCGGCTTTGCCGTGGTCTGCGCGGTCATGAAGGTCCGAGCGAAGTCCAATTTTTCCCAGAGCCGCCTCCTTTCGGTGCAGAGGCAGTCGGTCATCGTTTTTGCCTTGGGTTCATCCGATATCGAGGCATCGACCACATCCTGGATGTGGCTTTCCGGCAAGGCGATGACGACGTCGCGGTAGAAGTCCACGTGCTGCCAAAACAGGATCTCGTCGTGGACCGGGTGGAGCGTAATGGGCCGGCCGCGCTCGAGGTTTCGAATTTCGTGCGTCACGATCCTCTTGTCCTCTGGAATCTTCCAGAGTCGCCAATTGGGAACAAATCCGGAGTTCGAGCCGCTTCTGAAGAAATCCGTCGGCGTGCCGGGTTCGCTCGCCTCGAACGCGGCAGCGAAGTCGAAGAACATTGGGATACCCGAGACATAGACGCGGTTACAGTTGTGCGCGTCCCGCCGATTGATCCACGTGGAAAAGACAATTTCCGCCGCTACGGCCTGTGTCAGGTCCGTTATCGGCAACATGGGCGTCTGATAGTCCTGGCACAATCTGACAAGGTGCAGGGTTAATGCCTCGAACTGCGTATCGGGCTGTCGGGCTTTTAGGGCTAGATCAAGTTTCGCCCGCGTCAGCGCATCGGGCATTATTATGCTCGGGACGTTCATCAGCGGAGCAATTAGATTGTAAGCCAACAGGTCTTTCTGCGCCTCAACTAAGCCTCGGCATCGTTTAACGTAATAATTGCCGCCGTTATGCTGTACGATCCATCCCAAATGGTTGACGCCAAAATAGTCCGTAAAATCGGCTACCTCATATGGCGGCCCCGCGGGATCTGCAAAAGGATTCTGGAACGCCGTGAACGATAGTGAACGGACTTGGTTCCCAGAAGTCATCGGCAGGCGATGCTTTCAGCGTTTCCGGCGTCCCTCAGCGCGACAAAGCGCCTCTGATTCGCCCCGCTGCAAGATAACCAATCGCGTACCTCCGACACAACACTGGTGCCGGGTAGAATCCCGGCTCCAAGCCGTGACTCGATTGAATTGGATCGAAGTTCGCAATTTGGCTTGCGTCGCTGGTATTGCTGCCACGCTATGCCGCGGATGCCGATGGCATCGCTAACACCGCGTATAGCGATTCCGCGTCGTGCGAAGCACGCAGCTTGTGGGCGGCCGCCGGCTCGCGAAGGAGCCGCGCGACGCGGGCCAGCGCTTTGAGGTGATCGGCGCCGGCGCCTTCGGGCGCCAGCAGGAGAAAGATCAAATCGACCGGCTGGCCGTCGAGCGCCTCGAAATCGATCGGCCGGTCGAGCCGCGCGAACAATCCGAACAGGCGGGGCAGGTTCGCCATCTTGCCGTGGGGAATGGCGATGCCGTTGCCGATGGCCGTGGAGCCGAGCTTTTCGCGCTGCATCAGGATCTCGAAAATGGCCTTCTCGCTCTGGCCGGAAAGCACGGCGGCGCGCGCCGCAAGCTCGTGCAGCGCCTGTTTCTTATTGTTGACCTTGAGCGCGGGCAGGATCGCGTTCGGTGCAACGAGATCGGTGAGCGGCATGAAAGTGACCTGAAAGCGAAAGTGACCCGGAAAGCGTAACCGGAGCCTTGGCGGCTCGCGCGTTATCGATGCAGATGGACCTGTACCCTAACTGTCATTGGGCATGAACGTTTCCCGAAAATCGCTGCCCGTTTTCGGTTCATGCTTCGCAAGGGCGGCGGACCATAGGGAGCGTCCATCCCGGCGTCAATGGGAATCCGCGGCCGCCGCGGCCGCCGCCGCCGGCGGATCGATCCAGCCGAAATGCCCGTCGGCGCGGCGGTAGACGATATTGATGCCGCCATGGGCGGCGTGCCGGAACACCAGAACCGGGGCGCCGGTCATGTCGAGCTCGGTCACCGCGTCGCTGACCGAGAGCTGCTTCAGGCGGGTGGTGGATTCGGCAATAATGACCGGGGTGAAGCCGTCGATTTCGGTCTCGCTCTCCGGCTCGGGCGCGGCGATGACATAGCTTGCGGCATCGATCGCGGCGCGGTCGTCGAGGCGCTCGGGGCGATGCTCCTTGAGCCGGCGATGATAGCGGCGCAGCCGTTTCTCGATCCGCAACGCCGCCTGGTCGGCGCTGGCATAGGCGTCGGGCGCCATGCCTTCGGCGTGCAGCGTGATCTTGGAGTCCAGATGGATGGCGCATTCGGCGCGGAAGCCGAAACCGTCCCGCGCCAAGGTCAGATGCCCGGAATAGCCGCCGTCGAAATACTTGGCCATGGCCTCGGCGACGCGGTCATTGATGCGCTCGCGCAAGGCCGCGCCGACGTCGAGGTTCTGTCCGGAAATGCGAAATGCCATGCCAGTCTCCGCTACAGCGTGATCCCTGCTGCTTATCTGGAACTATGCATCGGACGGGGTGGAGTCAACGCATGCCGCGTGGCGCAAAGGATGGCTGCGCTGCAACCGTCATTGCGAGCGAAGCGAAGCAATCCAGCCTTTCCCGGGCTCCGCCTGGATTGCTTCGTCGCTTTGCTCCTCGCAATGACGGCTTGGATCAATCCGCGGCAGAGCTTTGCTTCTCGCGGCGGCGCTGCACCGACGATGGAATGCGCATCGCCTCGCGGTATTTGGCGACCGTCCGCCGCGCGATGTCGATGCCGGCCTCGCGCAGCTTGTCGACGAGGGTGTCGTCGGACAGAACGTCGCTGGGCGGCTCGGCGTCGATCAATTGCTTGATGCGATGGCGCACGGCTTCCGCCGAATGCGCCTCGCCGCCATGGGCGGCGGCGATCGCCGAGGTGAAGAAATATTTGAGCTCGAAAATGCCGCGGCTGGTCGCCATGTATTTGCTGGCAGTAACGCGCGACACCGTCGATTCGTGCATGCCGATGGCCTCGGCGACGGTCTTCAAATTCAGCGGCCGCAGGTGCTCGACGCCGCGGGCGAAGAATGCGTCCTGCTGGCGGACGATTTCGTTGGAGACTTTCAGGATGGTGCGGGCGCGCTGGTCGAGCGCGCGAACCAGCCAGGTGGCGCTCTGCAGGCATTCGGCGAGGTAGGATTTTTCGGTGTCGCGCTTGGTCGTCGCCGAGACCTCGGCATAGTAGCGCTGGTTGACCAGGACTTTCGGCAGCGTGTCGGAATTCAATTCGACGATCCAACCGCCGTCGGGACCGGGGCGCACGAAAACGTCGGGCACGATCGGCTGCACCAGCGCCGAGCCGAACGCCAGGCCGGGCTTCGGATTGAGGCGGCGGATTTCCGCGATCATGTCGGCGAGATCCTCGTCGCCGACGCCGCAGATTTTCTTCAGCGCGGTGAATTCGCGCCGCGCCAGCAGATCGAGCCGCGTGATCAGGGCCGCCATCGCCGGATCGTAACGATTCTGCTCCTTCAGCTGGATCGCCAGGCATTCGGCGAGATCGCGGGCACAGACGCCGGGCGGATCGAAGCTTTGCAGGATGCCGAGCACGGCCTCGATCTCGGTGACGCCGGTGCCGAGCTTTTCCGCGACCGTCGCCAAGTCGCTGCTCAGATAGCCGGCCTCGTCGACCAGATCGATCAGGTAGTTGCCGATCATGCGCCGTACCGGGTCGACGATCTCCAAGGTCAGCTGCTCGCGCAGCCAATCCGCCAGCGTGGTTTCCGCCGACACGAAAGCTTCGAGGTTGAATTCGCCGTCGGCGCGGCCGCCGGAGCCGACGCCGGCCCATTCCGAATAGCCGCCCGGCGCGTCGGCCGTGCGCTGGTGGCCGGGCGCGGCATCATCCGCAGAGGTATCGTCGATGTGGTCTTCGGCGCGCTCCGCCTTGGCCTCGCCGTTCGCCGCGCTGTCGCCGCCGTTCCAAATCTCGCCGGCCTCGGCAGGCTTGTCGGCCGATTCCGCGCCGTCGGCGCCGGGCGCCGCCTCGCCGTCGGCGTTGCCGGGCTCGAGCAAGGGATTGCGCTCGAGCTCGGCGTCGACATAGGCGACCAGGTCGAGATTGGAGAGCTGCAGCAGCTTGATGGCCTGCATCAGCTGCGGCGTCATCACCAGCGCTTGGCTTTGCCGGATCTGCAGTCTTTGGGTCAGTGCCATGAAAACGGCAGGCCAATTGGTCCGATTCTTGCTTGTCAGACGCTTGTACAGCAATCCCTTGGCGCTGTCGCTAGCCGATTTTCGGCAACCTTAAGGGGATGTTCCAGGCGCATGATCTTTTCGGAAAACCGGCTTCCACCCCGGATCAAGTCCAGGACAGGCTTTTTCCGGATCGTGCTTAGAGCCGGAACTCCTCGCCGAGATAGAGCCGCCGCACGTCGGGATTATTGACGATGTCGTCGGCGCTGCCCTCCATCAGCACTTCGCCGGAATAGATGATGTAGGCGCGGTCGGTCAGGCCCAAGGTCTCGCGCACATTGTGGTCGGTGATCAGGACGCCGATGCCGCGGTTGGTCAGGTGCCGCACCAGCGTCTGGATGTCGCCGACGGCGATCGGATCGATGCCGGCGAACGGCTCGTCGAGCAGCATGTAGTTCGGCCGCGACGCCAGCGCGCGGGCGATCTCGACCCTGCGGCGTTCGCCGCCCGACAGTGCGATCGACGGCGTCTTGCGCAGACGGCTGATGTTGAATTCCTCGAGCAGCGAGTCGAGATCGCGCTCGCGCCGTTTGATGTCCGGCTCGACCACTTCGAGCACGGAGCGGATGTTCTCCTCGACATTGAGGCCGCGGAAGATCGAGGCTTCCTGCGGCAGATAACCGATGCCGAGCCGGGCGCGCTGGTACATCGGCAGCTTGGTGACGTCGCGGCCGTCGAGCTCGATGCGGCCTTTGTCGGCTTTGATCAGGCCGGTCGCCATGTAGAACACGGTGGTCTTGCCGGCGCCGTTGGGGCCGAGCAGGCCGACGGCTTCGCCCTTGCGCACATAAAGGCTGACGCCTTTGACCACCATGCGCCCGACAAAACTCTTTTCGACGCCGTGGACCGCAAGCACGCCCCTGCGCTCGCCGGCCGGCATTGCGCCGTTGCCGTCGCTGCGGCGGCGCGGCCGCGGCGGCCGCTGCTCGCGCTGCGGCGCCGGCTGGCGCTCGGCTTGCCGCTCGGGCTGGCGTTCCGGCTGCCGGTCGAATTGCGGCGGCCGTTCCGGCCGGCGCTCCGGCGAACGCTCGCGGGGTGGGGGCGGCCGCTCCGGCGCTTTGCTGCGCGCTCTCTTTTCCGGCGCCGGCGAGCTTGCGATATCGAGATAGGTGCCGTTGATCTCGCCGCCGATGGTTTCGAGATCGATGGCGACCTCGGCCAAATCCTGGCCGAGATCGTCGACGTCCGGCGCGCGCGCGGCCGGAGGTTTTGAGCGGCGAAAATAGGAAAGGATATCCAACGCACCAATCTCGTGAGGCTCGTCGTCGAATCGGCGATGATTGTGACTCAGGCCGGTAATGTAACCGATTTTGCCGGCCAGACTATGATCCGATTCGATGAGCGGGGCGTGCCCCAGCCTCGATGCATCCCGCGCTAGTTGAACGCCGAGGCCACGATGGCGCCGAGGATCAGGGCGACGACGGAATATTTGACGGCATAATAGAGGTTCTTGTTCCACGTCTTCATGCGCTTGCCCAATAGGCGCAGGTGATAGACCGAGCCGAACACCTTGTTGACGACGCCGATGCGTTCGCCCGGCTCGTTCTCGGTCGCCGTCTCCTTGACGATGCGCCGGCTCACCCAGCGGTTCATCGCGCTGGCAACCCGGTTGCGCAGCGGCCGCTCCACGTCGCAGAACAAGATGATCCGCGTCTGGTCGGTGGTGTTCTCGGCGTAGTGGATGAAGGTCTCGTCAAACAACAAATCCTCGCCGTCGTGCCAGGTATACGGGATGCCGTCGACGAAGATCCGGCATTCGCCCGGATGGGTTGGCGTTATCAAGCCGAGATGATAGCGCAACGACCCCGCAAACGGGTCGCGATGGCGCACCAACCGGCCGCCCGGCGCAAAACTGGCAAACATCGCGCCTTTGATGCACGGGATCGATTTCAAAAGCTCGACCGTGCGCGGACACATTCGCTCGGCCGAAGGCAACGGGTCGGCATACCACTTGAGATAAAAGCGCTTCCAGCCGCTGCGGAAAAACGAATTGAATCCCCAGTCGTTGTAGCCCTCGGAGGCCTTGATGCGGCCCTGGTCGAACAGGTTCAGCGCCTCGTCGCGGATTGTCTGCCAATTGTCGCGGAGCTTCGCGAGATCGGGAACCGCGCTGACAGACAGGACAGGCTTGTTGGGAACGGCCGAGAACAGGTACATGATCACATTATACGGGGCGAGAAGCGTCGAGTGATCGGTCAATTGCCGCGCAAACTTGAGGCGCTCCCGGCCGCGAAAATGCACGACCATCGTCGCGGCCACAAATGCGTAAAGCACAAGGAATTGCGGAGCCAACAACCGAACAAACACGACACAGTCCCCCGGTAACTCAGAGTTACACTCGGCATGAGGGACTATAGTGATCCACCACCCTGCTGTAAATCGAGGCTGGCTGATCCTTTTCGCCCCCAATCCTTCGATCGAATAAGGCAGTTCCTCTTTGCGCCCGGTTCCACTGCGACGTGCGGGCCGCTTGGCGTCGCTACGCGCAATCTCGCCGCCGTTGCGAAGGCGGCGATGCCCACCGCCGCGATGGGCCAGTTCCGGATTCAGGCATTCCACATAAAATCAGTTCTGCCGGCCCGGCCCGATCGTCATGACATTGCCGGGGCCGTTTTGGCCTTGGCTCGGCTGGATCAGCGCGCGGACGCGGCTCGGCGTGCCGCCGCCGCCTTGGTTGCTCGATTCGACGCGGGCATTGCCGCTCACGGTGTCGACCACGACGCGCTCGCCGTGGATGACGTTCTGGCCCTGGCTGACCACGACATTACCGGTCAGCGTGATGGTCTTGGCGATGAGATCATAGACCCCGAGATCGCCGCTGGCGTTCTGGTCCTTGGTGATGACGGTGACGCCGCCGCGCGCTTCGATGCGCCGGATGTTCTGCGCGCCTTTCGGCCCGGCCGGCGCCGCGGCCGGCTTGGCGGCGGGCGGCGCGTTCTGCGCGATGCCGACCTCCTTCTGCGCGATGCCGACCTCCTGGCCGTAGAACACGACCAGTTTTTGGCACTTCATCGTAGTGTCGCCCTGCACCACCTGAACGTCGCCGGAGAAGGTCGCCATCTTGGCCTTGTCGCGCACTTCCAGCGACGCCGCTTCGATCTGGACCGGCTGATCCTTGTCCTGGCCGCCCCCGATCATGCTCTGCACCGGCGGCGCCGCCGCCGGCCGCGGCGTCTGCGCCGCGACCAATCCGGGCGCCAGCAGCGCGGTCATCACGGCCCAGAGCGGCAGGCGGCGCGTCATGGCGTTTTGGCCTTGTCCGGATCCTGGTCCGGACGCAGCACCATGGAGACGCCGCCGTCGAAACGGATCACGGCGCCGCTTTCGCTGATTTCCAGCCGCTTGGCATCGAGAAAGCCGTTGAGCAGCTTCACCTTGACCGGCTTGTTGGACACGACATTGCCACTGTGCATGTCGACGATGGCCTCCTGGAGCCGCGCCGCATAGCCGGTGGAGGACGCCAGCGCGATGTCGTCCTGGAGCACCAGTCTGTCGGCCTTCATGTCGTAGGTCCCCGACGGCGCGGTCATTTCCACCGTGCTCTTGTCTTCCATCTGCAGCCGGGCGTGCAGCTTCTGCATTTCCACCAGATCGGGCTTGTTGATGTCCTGCGCCGCGGTGTCCGCGGTGAACTCATAAGGGCGGGAATCGTTGGTGTAGCCGGTGAGCTTGGGCGCCTGCATGGTGATCTTGGTGCCCTTGATGACGAGCTTGCCGATCTCGCCGGGCAGGCGGATGGCGCCGGCCGTCGGCATGTAATTGGCCACCATCACGCCGAACAGGACGGCGGCGATCCCGGCCAGCACGATGACGCGCAACGCGCGCACAAGCCGGCTGTGCCGCTGCGCGGCCCGGAAGGTGCCGTCGCTGTCCGACGCGGTGGCGAAGGCATCCGGCGCCGCGTCGGCGGGGTAGGCAGTGGTCACGTCATCGTCCCTCTGGCCGTCGTCGCCCCGATTCGGCCGGCAGAGCCTTATTTTAGCGGTTCCGCCGGGGTAAAGTCGCCTGCGAATGTGGCCCGGGCGGGGCCGGCAAAACCCCAGGCTTTACAGGCCGTTGCCCAGCGCCGCCCGCGGCGGCCGATTGAAGGCTCACGAATGGGCGAAAATGTCCTCGGCGGCAAAGCCCGCAAGGTCGAGCCGCACCCGCTCGGGCAGGAAGCGGAAGCAGGCCGCGGCCAATTCGGCGCGGCCCTCGCGCACCAGCATGGCGTCGAGCCGCGCCTTGAGCGCGTGCAGATAGAGCACGTCGGCGGCGGCGTAGGCGGTCTGCGCCTCGGTCAGTTCGGCGGAGCCCCAATCGGACGATTGCTGCTGCTTGGAGATTTCGTGGCCGAGCACCTCGCGCACCAGATCCTTCAAGCCGTGCTTGTCGGTGTAGGTGCGGACGAGCCGCGACGCGATCTTGGTGCAGTAGACCGGCTCCGGCATCACGCCGAAGGTTTTGGCGATCATGCCGAGATCGAAGCGGGCGAAGTGAAAGATCTTTAATAGCCGGGTGTCGGCAAACAGCCGCTTCAAATTCGGCGCGTCCGCCGCGCGCGGCGCGATCTGCACCACGTCGGCCGAGCCGTCGCCCGGCGACAGCTGCACCACGCACAGCCGGTCGCGGTTGAGGTCGAGCCCCATGGTCTCGGTGTCGACGGCGATCGCGCCCGTATAGCGGGACGGGTCCGGCAAATCGCCACGATGCAGGCGGATGGTCATGCGGGCCCTGAATATCGCAGTCGCCGCGGCGCGTCAAAAAATCTGGCGCGTCAAAAAAGACGATCGCGATCGGCGGTGCTAGAATATGGCGGGTGCGGCCCCGACCAGGCGAAGCCGGGCGAGAAGAGTCATGGAAATTAAGCCGATGAATCCGTGGATCGTCTTGGCCAACGTCTTGGCCATCGTCTTGGCCACAGCGGTCGCGCTGGCTGCCGCTGTTTCATCGGGTGTCGCGCAGACGCTGACGCAGCCGAACCCGTACCCTCAGGCCGTGACGCCGCCGAAGGACGCCGCAAAGTCGCGCCACACCGGGCACGTGAAAACCTGCGACGCCTACGGCGCCGGCTTTCGGAATATTCCCGGCACCGACGCGTGCATCAAAATCGGCGGTAGCGTGACGGTCGAAGGCGGTCGCTGAATTTGTCTTAAAGTGCCGGTCGCGGCTTGCAGGTTTTTGGCTGTTGCCCCCGTTGGCGCTGTCCAAATTCCGAGCGTTCTGTCTAAAACTTAACCTCGCAACTGCGCTAATCAGTCTTACATATTCATCATCATCGACAGCGGCCCCGTGCCAGGCGTTGGTGGCTGAGAGTCCGGTAGCGCTCCCGCCTGTTTCAGCGGAACAGCGTATGGCGTACGACAAGCCCCCAACTGCCGTCATCGAGCGCCCGCCTTTGGTACCTGACAGGGGGCCGACCATCGTTTGCCGCTGCTGCGGCGACACCATGAAGCACTTCCGCACCATCCCGAGACTTGGAGTCCGGCCGGAACAGTTCATGTTCCGCTGCCCGTCCTGCAAAGGGGTCGATACGAAGGAACTCAAGCGGGTGGCGTAAAGGTGCCTCGGTCGGCACCCGGTCAACGCGATGAACCAGGTGCGGCTGCGAGGCGTTGCTTATCCAGAAACGGACATCTCATGCGTATCCATCTCGGTTGCGAGCTCCAGTTCGAATTTCCGCAACCGACGCCGATGATCTTGACGTTGAACGTGCACTTCTCGCGCGTCTCCGAACTGGAGCGTCCGGATTATCTGATCACGAACCCTCCGGTTCCTGTTGCCAGCTACCGCGACAGTTTCGGAAATTGGTGCAACCGCCTCGTTGCGCCCGGCGGGCATTTCAGCCTCGGCACCAACACCATCATACGTGACTCAGGCCTGCCGGATCCGGTCGAACTGGATGCTCAACAGCACCAGGTACGGGACTTGCCGTCGGAAGTCATATTGTTTTTGCTCGGCAGCCGTTACTGCGAGACCGATCGTTTGGCCGACGAAGCGTGGCGCCTGTTCGGCAACACGCCGCCTGGTTGGCTGCGGGTGCAGGCGATCTGCGACTTCGTCCAGAATCACATCACGTTCGGCTACGAGCATTCCCGGGCCACCAGAACGGCCCAAGAAACATACGCCGAGCGCAGAGGGGTGTGCCGCGACTATGCGCATCTGGCCATCACGTTTTGCCGCTCTTTGAACATCCCGGCGCGCTATTGCACCGGTTACCTCACCGATGTCGGCCTGCCGCCGCCCTATCCGCCCAATGATTTTGCAGCCTGGATCGAAGTCTATCTCGGCGGCCGTTGGCACATGTTCGATCCGCGCAACAATGCGCCCCGGATCGGGCGCATCCTCATCGCGCAGGGCCGCGACGCCGCGGACGTGCCGCTGACCCACACCTTTGGTCCGGGGACCCTGTCGGGGTTTCGCGTCTGGGCCGATGAAGTGCCGGCAGAATGAACGCTCAGGCGCCGGAAGCCGCTGCCGTCGTGACCTTCACGGCGACTTTCATGGCCAGGTAATCCGCCGCGGTCCCGAACCATGTGCCTTGCAGGGGAATGGCCTCGCGCGGGTGATGCGCGACCGCGACGCGGATGAGTTTTTCATTGCCGACGCCGCCTGCCGACGGATCGAAGTCGACCCAACCGGGACCGGGAACGTAGACCTGGACCCAGGCGTGGGTATTGCCGCCGGCGGCACAATCGTCGTCGTCATCATCATCGGCCAAATGCAGATATCCGGACACGAAGCGAGCGGCAATGCCGCGGGCGCGAAGCGCCGTTATCATGAGCACGGCGAGATCACGACAACTGCCGCTGCCGAGATTGAGCGTGCAGACGGGCGGCTGGATACCCTTCTCGTGCCGCGAAACGTGCTTGAACGTCCGCCTGATGGTTTGGGTCATGTCGCCGAGCAGCGCGTGCGTGTCGGCGGAGCCGTCGTCGCGGAAGAACGCGGCGCTCCAGCGGTCGATCGCGGGATGCGGCGACAGCGGCTGGATGAAAGGCTCGAGGCCGGGCCGATCTTCCGGCGCGTAAGCAAACGGAAAGCTGCGGGCAAAATCCTTCATATCGGCAGCGCGAAACTCGGCAGGCGCATGGTCGAGACGAATAGTGCTGACAAAGCGAAGCTCGCGGGCCCGGTCGTCAAAATGCGCGGTCGCCACGTGATTGCCGAGGCTGTCCCGCGTCCAAGCCAGTTGCCTCGGCCGGGGCGTGATTTCAAGTTCCGCTGCGATCACCTTTTGATCGTCATCATCGCGTGGCCGCAACATCATGCGGTGCTCGCCGAATGCGACCGGCTGTTTATAATGATAAGTCGTAACGTGTCTGATGTCGCGAATCGGCATTGCCATCCCACGATAATGGATGCGCCGGCAACATCCATTGCGGCGGTAATCCTCTCCACAACATGCATTTCTTGGGCCGCCGCTTAGAAAATTTCGGGACTTTTCGGCAAAAACTAAGTGGAATTAAAACCGAATTTCGGCTTGGTGCCCAGGAGAGGACTCGAACCTCCACGCCTTGTGAGCGCTAGTACCTGAAACTAGTGCGTCTACCAATTCCGCCACCTGGGCTCGCCGGGATAGGTACGGAGCGGTCTGGGGCTTGTCAACGGAACGCAATTTCATTCGTCGTTGCCGGGCATAGCCGTCCAAAGGACGGCGTCGCTTCGCTCGCCTATGCCCGGCAAATCCGTGCCGATTTGCCGCTGCATAGCTTCACCGGGTTTGCCACCGGCCGCACGTCAGCATGGATACGCGGGTCGAGCCCGCGTATGACGATGTCAGGGTCTATACACCCCGCCAGCGATCCTGTATTGCCGCCGCCGATGACCGCGAAAAGCAAGCTCGAAACCCTCGTCGCCGTGTTCGGCGGCTCAGGCTTTCTTGGCCGCCATGTGGTGCGGGCGCTGGCGCAGCGGGGCTACCGCGTCCGCGTCGCGGTGCGCCGGCCGGAGCTCGCCTTCTATCTGCGGCCGATGGGCCGGGTCGGGCAGATCCACGCGGTGCAGGCCAATTTGCGCTATCCGCAATCGGTCGCGGCGGCGGTGCGCGACGCCGACGTCGTCATCAACCTGGTCGGCATTTTGTTCGCGCGCGGCCGGCAGCGCTTTGATGCGGTGCAGGCGGAAGGCGCCGAGGCGGTGGCGCTGGCCGCCAAGGCCGTCGGCGCGCCGCTCGTGCATGCCTCGGCGATCGGCGCCGACGCGAATTCGCCGTCGGAATATGCGCGGTCGAAGGCCGAAGGCGAGCGGCGGGTTTTGGCCGCGCTGCCCGCTGCCACGATCATGCGGCCGTCGATCGTGTTCGGCCCCGAGGACGATTTCTTCAACCGCTTCGCCGCGCTCGCGCGCCTGGCGCCGGCGTTGCCGCTGCCTGGCGGCGGCCATACGAGGTTTCAGCCGGTATTCGCCGGCGACGTCGCCGCGGCCATTGCCAAGGCGGTCGACGGCGCGACCAGGCCGGGCACGATCTACGAATTGGGCGGGCCGGACGTGCGCACGTTCAAGGCGCTGATGGAATTCACGCTCGCCACCATCCAGCGCCGCCGGCTGCTGGTCCCGGTGCCGTTCGGCGTGCTGAAGCTGCAAGCGTCAGTGCTGCAGTTTCTGCCGAAGCCGCCGCTCACGCCCGACCAGGTCGAGCTGCTCAAGGGCGACAACGTTGTTTCCGAAGACGCCAAGGGCTCCGGCCGTACGCTGGAAGCGCTCGGCATCGTGCCGGAATCGATGGCCGCAATCGTGCCGACTTATCTGTGGCGCTTCCGCAAGACCGGCCAGTTCGACGCGCGCACCGTGTGAACGCGTCGGCTTCGCGCTTGCGCGGGAATGACGCAAAAAAGCGCGATCAAGCCTCGTATTTGAACGACAGCGCGACGCGGGTGCGAAACGCCAAAACCTTGCCGTTCTCCACCCGCATGTCCATCTTGGTGACCTCGGCGACGCGCAGATCGCGCAGCGAGCCGGCGGCGGTCTCCACCGCGCGGCGCCCGGCATCCTCCCATGATTTGTCGCTGACGCCGACGACGTCGACAATGCGGTAAACGCTGTCTGATGTTTTCTTCGCCATGGAAGCGGTCCTTTCGTGAACGAGACGCGCGCGCAAAAAAATGGCGCCGCGCGCGGTCATCTTAGCTCAGGCCGGGGCGGCTTTCACATCCCCCGTCAGGGAGATCGCTCCATCTGATCGGGTGGCGGCCTTGATCGCTTGGATGCTGGTTGTTCGTGTTGGTGATCTTGTCAAGGATCGCAGACCGCCGAAGGCGGCGGCGCCATAGCGCGTCGAAGACGCGCGTAACCGCGCTGATGGCGCCGTCCTTGACAAGATCACCAACACGAACAGAAACGCTATCCAAGCGATCAAGGCCGCTTTCTAAGGCCTCTCATATTACCTCTCCATCGCACGTCACATCCCCATGTAGAGCGCGATCAGTCCAAGCGCGCCGACGACAATCCGCCACCAGGCGAACAGCGCAAAGCCGTGGCGCGAGACGTAGCCGAGCAGCGTCTTGACCACGAACCAGCCGCAGATGAACGATACCGCGAAACCGATGGCGATGATCAGCGTGTTGCTGCCGGCGGCGAATTCGTGACGGTTCTTGAAGGCTTCGAACGCAAAGGCGCCGACCATGGTCGGCATCGCCAGCCAGAACGAGAATTCCGTGGCGGCGCGCTTGTCGGCGCCGAACAGCATGGCGCCGACGATGGTGGCGCCGGCGCGCGACACGCCCGGCACCATGGACAGGCACTGGATCAGGCCGATGCCGAGATACATCGGCAGCGGGAACTTGGTGGCGTCGTGGTAGCGCGGTTTCAGATCGAGCCGGTCGATCCACAACAGCACGAAGCCGCCGATCAGCAGCATGGTGCAGACGATCCAGACATTGAACAGCACGCCCTTGATGAAGCCGTACAGCAGCGCGCCGAGCACCATGGCGGGGAAAAACGCGATCAGCACGCCGATGATGAAGCGCTGCGCCTCGGCATCGCCGAACATGCCGAGGAACAGCTTCCACAGCCGGCCGAAATAGATCGACAGCAGCGCCAGGATGGCGCCGAGCTGGATCAGGACGTCGAACGACTTGCCGAAATCCTCGTCGTCGAAGCCGAGGAAATGCCCGACCAGGAGCAGGTGCCCGGTCGAGGACACCGGCAGGAACTCGGTCAAACCCTCGACGATGCCGAGAAAGACCGCCTTGATTACGTCCAACGTCATCGCTAGCTCCGCGGCCGGGAAGGGCGCGTCCGCGGCGAGGTTGCCTGCGCCGTGTCGTCGCCTATAAAGGGGTCGCCTATGATCTCCAGGAATCGGGGATCAGGCATCAGCGATCAGGGATCAAGAATCAAGGGGGAATGTATCAGGCGTCAAATGTCGAGTCTCAGCGGCAAAGCAGGTTCTTGATACCCGATGCCTGATGCCTGATGCCCGATACCTGACGCCTGATCCCAGGCATGCTGACCTTGTTTCATCATCCATTCTGTCCGCACTCGCGCTTCGTGCGGCTGGTGCTCGAAGAGCTGCGGCTGGAACCGCGGCTGGTCGAGGAGCGCACCTGGGAACGGCGCCAGGATTTCCTGGCGCTCAATCCCGCCGGCACCACGCCGGTGCTGGTGGAGGAGGGCGCGCCGCCGGTTCCGGGCGCAGCCGTCATCGCCGAATATCTCGCCGAGACCCGCGGCGACACGCTTGCCGAGCTTGGGCTGTTGCCGCGCGAGACCGGCCGCCGCGTCGAAATCCGCCGCCTGACCCATTGGTTCAACGACAAGTTCTTCGAGGAGGTCTCCGGCGCGCTGGTGATGGAGCGCATTTACAAGCGCTACATTCCGGCGGCCCAGGGCGGCGGCCCGCCCGATACCGACACGCTGCGTGCTGCGCGGGTCAATATCCGTTACCATCTGGCCTATATCGGCTGGCTGGTGCGCACCCGCGACTGGCTTGCCGGCGAAAGCCTGACTTTTGCCGATCTGGCCGCGGCGGCGCATTTGTCCGCCGTCGATTATCTGGGCGAAGTGCCGTGGGACGAAGACAAGACCGCGAGGGCCTGGTACGCGCGAATAAAATCGCGGCCGACGTTCCGCGCGCTGCTCACCGCGACGCTGGCCGGGCTGCCGCCGGCGCCGAGCTACACCAATCTCGACTTCTGACGCCGGCCGGGCTGAAGTCAGCGCTCGCCGACGCCGCCCGCGCGCAAGGTTTTGACGTCATCGGCGTGGCGCGGCCGGATGCGATCCCCTTGGCCGCCGAACGCTTGCGCGCATTCCTCGCCGAAGGCGCTCACGGCGACATGGATTGGATGGCGGCCAAGGCCGAGCGCCGCGGCGATCCGCGCACGATGTGGCCCGACGTGCGCTCAGTCATCATGCTCGGCGTCAATTACGGCCCGCGCGGCGATCCGCTGGCGATCCTCAAAGAGCGCACGCGCGGCGCCATCTCGGTCTATGCCCAGGGCGACGACTACCACGAGGTGATCAAGCCGCGGCTGAAAAAGTTGGGCCGCTGGCTGATCGAACAAGCCGGCGGCGACATCAAAGTGTTCGTCGATACCGCCGCCGTGATGGAGAAGCCGCTCGCCGAAGCCGCAGGGCTGGGCTGGCAGGGCAAGCACACCAATCTGGTGTCGCTCGAGCTCGGCTCATGGCTGTTCCTCGGCGCCATCTTCACCACGCTCGAACTGCCACCCGACGCGCCCGAGCGCGATCATTGCGGCACCTGCCACGCCTGCCTCGACGTCTGCCCGACGGACGCTTTCCCGGCGCCGTACCGGCTCGATGCGCGGCGCTGCATCTCCTACCTCACCATCGAGCACAAGGGCGCCATCCCGCGCGAACTGCGCGCGCCGATGGGCAACCGCATCTATGGCTGCGACGATTGTCTCGCGGTGTGCCCGTGGAACAAGTTCGCCCGGGCCGGGCGCGAGCTGAAGCTTGCGGCCCGCGATGCGCTGCGCGCGCCGCAGCTTGCCGAACTGGCGCGGCTCGACGATGCCGGCTTCCGCGCGCTGTTTGCCAAAAGCGCGGTGAAGCGCATCGGCCGCAATCGGTTTTTGCGCAACGTGCTGATCGCGATCGGCAATTCCGGAGACATAAGCCTCGCCGATGAAGCCGAGCGTTTGCTCGGCGATGCTTCGCCGCTGGTGCGCGGCGCCGCGGTGTGGGCGCTCGGCCGGCTCGATCGCGCGCGGCTTGAACGCTGCGCGCCGCACCATCGCGAAGCCGATCCCGAGGTCGTCGCCGAATGGGCGGCGGCGTGCGAGTGACCAAATGTCCACGCTGATCTGTCTCGGTCTCGGCTATTCGGCACAAAATTTCGTCGAAAATTTCGGCCAAAAGTTCGAGCGCATCATTGCCACCATGCGCGGCGCCGACCGTGTCGCCGCGCTCAACGTGCGGCCACGAGGAAACCTCGAGGCATTATTGTTCGACGGCACATCGGCCTCGCCTGAGCTGCGCCATGGGATCGCCACGGCCGATGCGGCACTGATCTCGATCCCGCAGGACGAAAGCGGCGATCCGGTGCTGCGCGCGTGCGGCGACGCTTTTGCGCAGGCGCCGCATTTGCGCTCGATCGTTTATCTGTCCACGGTCGGGCTTTACGGCGACCGCGATGGCGACTGGGTCGACGAGACCACGCCGGCCGATCCGCATTCGGCACGCAGCCGCAACCGGGCCATGGCCGAGCAAGGCTGGCGCGATCTCGGCGCGCGCCGCGGCATCGCGGTTGCGATATTGCGCCTTGCCGGGATTTACGGCCCGGGGCGGAACGCGCTGACGCAAATCGCGCGCGGCACCGCCCGCCGCATCGTCAAGCCCGGCCAGGTGTTCAACCGCATCCATGTCGGCGACATCGCGCAAGCCATCGATGCGGCGTTCACGCGCAATGCGTCGGGAATTTTCAACGTCGCCGACGACGAACCGACGCCGCCGGCCGATCCCATCGTCTTCGCCGCCCAGCTCCTGGGCGTCGAGCCGCCGCCGGAAATTCCGTTCGAAGAAGCCGCGCCCGCGATGTCGCCGATGGCGCTGAGCTTTTGGCAGGAATGCCGCCGGGTGAAGAACGACAAGCTCAAGCGCGAGCTCGGCGTCAGCTTGCGCTATCCGACCTATCGCGAGGGGTTACGGGCGTTGTTGGAGGAGCGATAGGCGCGGTCTGCGTTTCCCGGATGCGATGCAGCACGAAGTGGCGCAGCGCTGATCCGGGATCGTCGCAGACTCGGAGTTCAGACACGTGCCGAAACGCACGAAGAACGGCCCGATCGTCATGTGCCGGCAATGCTCTCCACAAGCCGCGTGATCGCCTGTTGCAGCTTGGGGTCATTGATGCGCGAATAAGCGCGGACCAGCCGCAGCGCCGCCGCCGTGTCGAGCAATCTAAAAACCTCGGCTCGCGCGACTCCTCCTGGTCGGCGCGACGAGAAAAAATCCGCTACCGGAACACCTAAAACATTGGCGATGCGTTGAAGCCGTCCGGCGCCGATGCGATTGGTGCCCTTCTCGTATTTCTGGACCTGCTGGAAGGTCAGTCCCAATTGAGCGCCGAGTTTTTGCTGCGATAGTCCCTTTTGCAGACGAAACGTTCGCACGCGCTGCCCAACCTCGGTATCCAGCGGATCAGGACCTCTTTTCGTCACCTTGGCTCTCCCCAAAGAGTAAAGCTATCGCTCGGCTATGCCGGTGGTTGCCAGCAGGTTCGCCGGCCGTGTCCATTTCTTGAGTTGCCCGCCTTCGGCAAGCGCCGCCAATTCGCGTTGCCATATGCGCCGCAGCAGCACCACGCCTGTGTCGGAACGTCCGAGATATTCGTTTTCGCGGTCGGGAATGGCACCCTGCGCGGCCAGGACAACGTCATCCTGAAGACGAACGATATTCGGCGTCTTGGTTTTGAAGTCATCAATGGCTGCTTTGCCGGCAAGAATCCGTGCGGCCATTTCCGTCGTTGACGTTCGCGCGCGTGCGACTTTCCTGGCCCGCCTTTGGCGAAACCGATCGGCTTTCTTCCCCGTCAGATGAATCAGAGTGAGGTTGAAGCTCACGTAGTGTTCATCATCGAGCGGAACGGACCAGGACGCGAACTCCCGCCATGACGTCTCGTTTTTGCCGGCGGGCGGCAGCCGAAACAGCGCGACATTCGGCATGCCAAGCAGGCTCACGCGAACGCGGCTGCGTTTCGTGCGGCTGGTTCCGGTCGTCACGCCGAATTCGCTCTCGTCGGCCGCGATGCTGCGCACGTCGACCTTCATGCGCGGGTCCTGGTGGGTGAAGAACACGTGCAGCGGATCGCAAGCCTTATCGAGCCCGTTGAAATAGTTGCACGCGCGCACGAACGTTTCGACTTCGAGAACGCCTTCGGCTTCAAACTCGGGAAACCGCGGCAGCTCCGGCTGCCGGCCGCCGCCGAAGTAAGCGAAGATAAGTCCGAGATATTCGCGGGCCGGGTAGCTTGCGATCCGCACGTTTTTGGTGAAGCCGACCGGCTCGGCGGGCTGATCGATGCATTTGCCGCCCTCGTCGTATTTCCAGCCGTGATAGAGGCAACGAATGCAATCCTCCTCGACCCGGCCGACCGAAAGCGCGGTGCGCCGATGCGCGCAGCGCGGGCCGACAACGAACGGCGTGCCGCTGCGGCCGCGGTACAAGGTAAAGTCCTCGTTCATGATGCGCAGCGGCACCGCGTGTCCGGCCTTAAGGTCATCCGACCGATAAACCGGCTGCCAGAACATCCGCATGTAGCGGCTGGCAAGTGTACCGGGGCCGGTGTGGACAAAATCGTAGTCCGGCATTGGGGTTGCGGGCCTCGGCGTGTGTTATGGCCGGCCCGAACCTATGCGTGTACGCGCGGGAATGTCCAATTCCGAGTTTTTAGGGGGGGACCAATGAAGCAGATAGCTCTGCGGGATCGGCGATCAGCGAGACGCCCTGCCAGGTCCCGCTCTCGACAAGTTCCCGAATCAGGGATTTCAGCGTCAGAGCGACGGCCTCGATTGCCGGGCTGCGCTGGGCCATCTCCGAGAAGCACAGCGCGACGGGCCGGACCATCTCCACGTCGGCAAAGCGGCGGTAATTGAGCGATATTTTCCGATCGCCGTCGTAAAGCGCAGACCATGGCTGGATCGTGTCGCCGATACCGGACGCAACGGCGCGGCGGAGCGTACCTACCGTTTCGATCTCGCCGATTGTCGTCGCCGTCAGCCCGCGCTTCTTGAACGCTTCCTCGGCGACATGCCGACTGCTGCTGCCAGGACCGGCCACCAGCAGGGGACGTTGTGCCGCATCGGCAATCCGGATGGGGGACGTACCCGGGTCCGCCGTCACATAGAAGAATTCCTCATGGAGCAGCGGCTCGACCGCGAGGCCACGTTCGGGTTGATCAATAAAGAGCACGGCGATGTCGAGGCGGCCATTGACCAGCCGTTCGCGCAGGAGCCAACTGTTGGCATCGCTGAGATGCAGCAGGATTTGCGGATACACAGTCCGTACTCGCATGAATAAATCGTAGCTTAAGATCGGCGCTATGACCGCTGGAAATCCGATAGAGACCCGGCCTGAAGGAACATTGAGCGCACTCACGGCGTCCTGCTTGGCAGCTTCGACATGCCGCAGGATTGCCTCGGCGTGCCGATAAAGCACAGCACCTGCGTCGGTGAGGATGATGCCCTTCGGGCCGCGTGTGACCAATTGCCGATCTAACTCGGACTCCAGGCTGTTGAGATGATGGCTGACCGCGGACTGCGCGACGTGCAGTTGATCTGCGGCGCGCGACAGGCTCCCGGCCTGGACGATTCCAACGAAGTAACGAAGCTGGCGCAGGTCCATGTCCGATTGTAGAAATGTGTCGTGTTCCCCGGCAAGCGAAATGATGCTTGGTCGAACGAGGATGTGACAATACTTAAAACTCCGGAGGTATGACGTTTATTCCTGGGTTATGAATATTCCTGGGTTATGAAGATCATTCATTCTGGAGCTCTGGGCAACCGAGCAAACAGCACCTTTCATGTCTTTTTTCTTTTTGGCTGCTTGTCGCACCTTACGAATAAGGTGACATTGTACCCTTTTCCGAGCATCAACAAATATGGATGATCGAATGTTTGAGGTGGCGCAAGTGATGAAGATAGGCGCTGTTCTGCTCGGAGCGCTGATCGGTGCGGTGCAGCCGGCGGGCGCGCAAAGCTGGCCGGGGACGAAGCCGATCAGATTCGAGGTGATTGCGGCGGCCGGCGGCTTGCCCGACATTGTGACGCGCGAGCTGTCGAATTACCTCTCCACCACCATCGGTGTGCCGATGGTGGTGGAAAATCGGCCCGGCGCCAGTGGAAATATTGCAGCCGGCGTGGTGGCAAAGGCGGAGCCTGACGGTCACACACTTCTAGTGACCAGCACAAACCAAGCCGTTAATCCGGCGCTGTTGCCAAATCCCGGCTTCGACTACGGGCGCGATCTCATGCCGGTATCGATGGTCGTGACGTCGAAACTGCTGCTCGTTGCGTCGCCGTCCTTTCCCGCCAAAGATATCACTGACGTCATTAAAATCGCAAAACAAAAACCAAAATCTGTCAGCATCGGTACTAATGCAATCGGGACGCCCAATCATCTTGCGGCGGAGATGCTTGCGCAATACGGCAATGCCGATCTTATCATTGTGCCCTACGACGTCGTCACTAAGGCCGTACCGGACGTGATGGCAAGCCGGGTAGACTTGGCGGTTGGCTCCATATCGGCGCTATTGCCGCAGGTTCGTACCGGGGCGCTGAGGGCGTTGGCGGTGATATCGCTGCAACGGTCTCCGCTTGCTCCCGAGATACCAACTTCGGCGGAAGCAGGATTGCCTGAACTGCAGATAGACAACTGGATATGCATCATGGGCACCGGCGGCACGCCGGCCCCGATCATCGCGCGCCTGGACGAGGAAATTGCCAAAGCTTTGGCCCTGCCGGAAGTCCGCGATGCCTTCGCCAAGCAGGGCGTCGAAACCTTCTACATGAACTCGGAGCGCCTCGGCGAATTTCTGCACGCGCAAGCGACGCGCTTCAGCAGCCTCCTTGAGCACTCGCGCGTCAAGGGCGGGTCTCAGTGAGGTACTTGCTCGAACGAGGCGGCGAGAACAGTTGAAAAGCCGGGTATGACGTTTCTTGCTAGGTTATGAAAATCAGTCACTCAGGAGCTTCGGCAACGGAACCGACAGGGCCTTTGCAATCCTGGCCGTGACCGGCAGGCTCGGATTTCGCCTGCCGCGCTCGATGCCCCCCATGTAGGTCAGATCAATCTTCGCCGCGCAGCTCATGGGCGTGGCGGCGCCGCCGGAAATCCCGTTCGCGCAAGCGGCGCCCTCGATGTCGCCGATGGCGCTGAGTTTTTGGCAGGAATCCCGCCGGGTGAAGAACGACAAGCTCAAACGCGAACTCGGCGTCCGCCTGCGCTATCCGACTTATCGCGAGGGATTGCGGGCGTTGTTTGAAGCGAGGGGCAGGCAGGAAAGCCCAAATTATCGGCAGTAGCAAACTTCGTACACAATTTATCGCTATTATCGCTCGAATGATTCGACCCACACAAAGTGAGAAGCCCCCCGATTCGCTCGATAAATGGATTGAACAGGCTTGTGAGTCCGATCCGCTGCCTGCGTATGTCGAGGAGCCGCAGTGGGAGCGCGGCCCTCCTCTCACGAAAAGTGAGCTCCCTACTGCGCAGGCTCAGCTTTCAAAATGGCAGGCCCCTGCAGAGTTTGTACAAGCTACGAATACCCTCTGCGACCGCTGCGGCTCCGAGGACTGGTTCAACCGTCCGCATCTCAAGTTCTTACACGATGCGTATGTTCTCGCGGAGTTCGCATTCCTGACGCGGGTCGATAGCGTGCGTCTCGCAGACTCGTCAGAGCAGTGGCCGGACGGCTACGTGAAAGTCGGCGGTAAAGCCCACAACGTTGAGATAACCAGTACCCACGGCGGCCGAAAGCTCGGTCAAGAATACCGTGATGTTAAGGAGCCGACCCTGGATCCCGTGACCAACTGGGTCGCCCGCGCCGAGTCGATTCCACATCATCTTGATGCAGCGATCAGCGCGAAAAGTAAAAAGAAATACGGCAGTCCATGCTGGCTCGTTGTTTATCTGAATATCAACGAACGGGACATTCGCCAGACCGAAACAGAGAGGGCGATTGCTGCCATCAAGGCACGCTATTCGGAATCGTTTGAGGCGATAACCGTGCTTTGGAAAGAGAAGCTCTATTAAATCCTCGGCGCGACGATGCCAACGATGGTATTGCGCTTTTCGTGGGAATGCGGCCGAGTGCGTAACGACAAGCTCAAACGCGAACTCGGCGTCAGCTTGCGCTATCCGACATATCGCGAGGGGTTACGCGCGCTGTTCGAGGCGCAGTAGCCGTCATTGCGAGGAGCGAAGCGACGAAGCAATCCAGGCGGAGCCCCGGCGCTGGATTGCTTCGCTCCGCTCGCAATGACGAAGTCAATGCAAACTCGGTCCCTTGAGGAACCGATTGCGCTCGCTCGATTTCACCCGCACGTCCATGGTGTCGCCGTCGCGGTAGATCGAGACCGGCACGTCGACGCCGGCTTGGCCTTGGGCCCAGACGCGGCGGAAGAAGCTCGCCAGATCGCGCACTTCCTTGCCGGCAACCGACAGCACGATGTCGCCGGTGCGCAGGTCGGCTTTCTTGGCCGGTCCTTTGTCGGCCAGGCCGACGATGACGAGACGGTTCTCGACCTCGGTGGCGTAAAGCCCGAGCCACGGCCGCGGCGGCGCGTTGCGCCGGCCGAACTTCGTGAGGTCGTCGAGGATCGGGTTCAACAGATCGATCGGCACGATCATATTGATGTTCTGCGCCTGGCCCTTCTCGACGGCGTGCTGCAATTGCAGCGAGCCGATGCCGAGGAGATCGCCGGCCGGCCCGATCAGCGCGGTGCCGCCCCAGTTCGGATGCGCCGGCGCGGTGAAGATCGCTTCGTCGAGCACGTATTCCCAGTAGCCGGCGAATTCCTGCTTGGCGACGATGCGGGCGGCGACCGAGCGCTGCCGGCCGCCGGCGCCGGCGACCACGACGCGCTCGCCGATCGAGGCCGCCGCCGACTGGCCGATCTCGAGCCCCGGCATGTCGAGCTTGGCAAGCGCCTGAACCAGGCCGAAGCCGGTCTCCTGGTCGTAGCCCAAAACATGGCCGGGCACCGAGCGGCCGTCGTTGAGATTGAGCCAGATCGTCTCGGCTTCGGTAATCAGGTAGCCGATGGTCAGCACCAGGCCGTTGCCGCGAATGAATACGCCGTTGCCGGCGCGCTCGGTGCCGAGCGTCTCAGCCGTATAGGCGTCGGCGGGAATGATGGCGCGCAGCCCGACCACGGCATTGAACGCCTGTTCGAGATCGTAGCCGTAATCTTCCGGCTTCGGTTGCGCGGCGGCCGGCACCTTCCAGTCGCTCAAGCTTGGCATCGCAAATTCCCTCGCTCGCAGCCACGAGATCGCCCGCTTCCTTGTAGCCGAGAAAGCGCGGCCGCAACATCCGGCAGTTTACCGCGCCGATGCCGGCGAAGCGAGCGCAGCCGGGTCAGTTTTTCTTCTCGGGCGGCGGCGACTTCTTTTCCAATTCGTCGAGCTGCTTTTCCAGCGCCGGCAGGCTCGTCACCAGCTGGCAATTGGCCTGGTCGCTGGCGGCCTGCTTTTTCACCTGCTCCCAGCGATCGGCGGCGTCCTGCTCGGTCCATGGCCGATGCTTCTCGGGATTATAGACCTGTTGCCTGGCGAGATTTTCCAGTGAGTGGTGGTACTCCTCCAGGTCGAGGACGCGGTCGCGCGGCTGGAAATAAAAATGCTTGCCGTCGAGCTCGTTGCAGAATTTCAAGCCGCCGGCGAAGGTCTGCTTCGCCATGCGCGCGTCGAAAATCTTGCCCTTGAGGTCGTCGACGGCCTGATTTTGCGCGCCAGCGGGGGTCGGGGGGATCAGGCAGGCAAGGATCAGGCAAGCGGACGCCGGAGCGATCGCGCCGCAGGCGAAGTGCTTCACGTCAATCTCTCCAAGACCTCCGGTCGGATCTTACGATTCCCGGCGTTCTCCGCATGTTAGCAGCCTTGCGGTGGGGACCAAATCGTTAGGGTTTGATTCACGCTATCGGCGTTGAAATCGCCCTTGCGCGGTCCGGCCGCAGCCGTACCGCGTGATCTGCTGCTTTGTTGCCTTTTTCCTGCCCCATCTTCTGCCAAGGTCACCGCTACAAAAATGCGGTGTCATTTGGGGATTTGCCTCGGGGGATCTGCCTTGCGTTCAAGCCTCAGCGTTATCGTCATCGCATCGGCCCTTGCCGGTTCCGTCGTTGGAGCCGCGGCGCAGTATTATCCGGCGCCGCCGCCCGGTTACCCGCCGCCCTATCCGCATCAAGGCTATTCGGCCGCGCCGCTGCCGCCACCGGGCGCGATCCACGATCCGCGCGACGACGAAGCCAATGCGCCGGTCGGTGGTCCCTATGTGCCGTACCCGCCGCCGCCGGCGGGCCGCGCCTATAGCGAGTTGCCGCCGCAGCCGGCACCGGTCCCCGAAGGTTTTCAGCGGCCGCCGGCCGATATCGGTCCCGGATCGGAGGACGTCACCGGCACGGTGCGCGCGCCGATCTCTGCGCCGCCGCCCGCGGCCGGCCAAAATCGCGACGCCGTCATCGCCGCGCTGCCGCCCGAAGAGCGCCCCGAGACCGGGCCGCGCAAGGAATTGCCGGCGCAGTTCCGCCGCCAGCTGGTGGACTACCCGACACGGGAGCCGGCCGGCACCATCGTCATCGATACGCCGAACACCTACCTCTATCTCGTGCTCGGCAACAACAAGGCGATGCGCTACGGCGTCGGCGTCGGCCGCGAAGGTTTCACCTGGGCGGGTGCCGAGCGCATCAGCCGCATGAAGGAATGGCCGGACTGGTTCCCGCCGAAGGAGATGATCGAGCGCCAGCCCTACCTGCCGCGCTTCATGGCCGGCGGCGACACCAATCCGCTCGGCGCCCGCGCGATGTATCTCGGCAATACCGTCTATCGCATCCACGGCACCAACCAGCCGTCGACCATCGGCACCTTCGTGTCCTCGGGCTGCATCCGGCTGACCAATGACGACGTCGCCGACCTGTACAGCCGGGTCACCGTCGGCACCCGCGTCGTCGTGTTGCCCGGTTCGGCGCCGGCTTCGGCCTCGGTGCAAAGCACGATCACGCGCTAGCGAACCGCACCGCGATTTGAGGGTCCGGCTGGCGCCGCGGCGCCGGCCGGATTTTTTTTGCGTTGCTTTCTCGCCGACTCAGTTAGTGTCGCGCCCGTTGGACGCTGGCCCATTGGCGGGCGTCGATGCGGCGCCATCTGCCCTCGCGATGATCTGCATCCTTGTGACGCGTGCTTCGCCCGAGATCGCGCGCGGCCGTAATGCGAGGTCGAATGTTTCCCAATGTCCGTCTTTTGATCGCGGCTGTGGTCGCCTCGGTCGTCGCGCTGAGTTGCGGCTTCGCCATATTCGCCACCTTCCGCGTCAACCACGAGCCGTTGAGCCGGCTGGCGACCGGCGCCGCGCCGCTGCAACTCGCGACCGGCAATCCGTCGCCGGTCGCGGCGATGCCGGCGGCAGCCGATTCATTCGGCGGGCGTTTCCCGGTGAACCAGACCGAGACCGCCGGCGCTCCTGCCGCAGCGGCGGCGCCGGAACCCGATCAGCAAGACAGTGCCGCGGCGCCGCGCGCGGTCGCCAGCACCGCGGCGGGCGCGCCTGAAACCAAGGCTGCGGAACCGGAACCGCCGCCGCTCGAGCAATCCACGCCCGAGCAGCCGGCGGTCGCGCAGGCTCCCGAACCGAAGCAGGGCGAAGCCGCCGTCGCGCCAAGTGAACCGCCGCCGGTTCCGTCGGCTACCGCCGCGGCCGAGCCACCGCCGGCCGAGCAGGCTCCGCCCGCCGAGCCGGCGGCGCCCGTCGAACAAGCGGCCCAAGAACCAAAACCGGACCCGACGACGACCGCGACAGTGGTTCCTGTTGCAGCGGCGTCGCCTGCGGAGGCGGAAGCTGCTGCCGCGGAGCCGGAGCCTGCCGCTGAGCCAAATCCTCCCGCCGAAGCCCCTCATAAGCGCGCCCACCGGCACCGCCCCGCCGCCAAGCTCGCGGCCAAGCCGCAGCGTCCCCGGCAGGCCCGCGCGATCGCTCAACCGGGCACCCGGCCGGCTGCAATCGGCGGTCCTTTCGTGCCGCCGCCGACCCGCGTTGCCCCGAAAGTGCAACGCGCCCGCCAAGCCCGCACCATCGTGCAACCGGTCAGCCAGCCGCCCGGCACCGGCGGCGCCTTCGTGCCGCCGACGAACTACTGAGCGGCGGCCAATGTCGGCGCGGCGTTGCTGGCGGGGCGCGCCAAGGCCACATAGACTGCGGCGTTTGGCATAATCGCTACATCGAAGAACATTTGCGCGTGGTCCCGCTTTCCATCCTCGATCTGTCGCCCGTCACCACGGCCACGCCGGGCTCGGCGGCGTTGCGCAATTCGCTCGATCTGGCGCGGCTCGCCGACCGGCTCGGCTACAAGCGCTATTGGGTCGCCGAGCATCATAATCTGGCGAACATCGCCAGTTCGGCGCCGGAAATCATGATCGGCCAGATCGCGGCGACGACCTCGCACATGCGCGTCGGCTCGGGCGGCGTGATGCTGCCCAACCATGCGCCGCTGATGGTCGCCGAGCGCTTCAAGGTGCTGGAGGCGCTGTTCCCCGGGCGCATCGATCTTGGGCTGGGCCGCGCGCCGGGCACCGATCCGGTCACCTCCTATGCGCTGCGCGCCCGCCAGGACCCGCGCCAGGGCGACGATTTCCTCGAGCGGTTCCAGGAACTGTTGTTGCTCGAGCGCGGCGGGTTCCCGGAAGGGCATCCGTTCCGCAACGTGCGCGCGGTGCCGGCCGACGTCGCGCTACCGCCGATCTGGCTTCTGGGCTCCAGCGGCTATAGCGCCGAGCTCGCCGCCGCCGTCGGCTTAGGCTTTTCCTTCGCCCATCACTTCGCCGATTACGATGCGGCGAGCGCCATGCTCAGCTATCGCGACCACTTCAAGCCGTCGGCGGCGCTCCAGGAACCCTACGCCATCCTTGGCACCGCGGTGATCACGGCCGACAGCGACGCCGAGGCCGAGCGCATCGCGGCCAGCGCCGACTTGCATTATGCGCGCCGCGCCAAAGGCGAATATTCGCCGCTGGCCTCGCCCGAGGAAGCCGCGGCTTACCCCTATGCGCCGGCCGACCGCGAGCGCATCGCGCGCCATCGCGCCCGGCTTGTCGTCGGCGGTATCGAGAAAGTGATGGGTCGCTTGCAGGCGCTGATCGAAGCGACCCGTGCCGACGAGTTAATGATCACGACGATGGTTTATGACCATACTGCGCGGAAGCATTCCTATGAGTTGTTGGCCAAGGCCTTTGCGCTGGTGCCGCAAACGTGAGCGGGAAGACGGCGTCACGGCTGTGTCTTCTATGAACCATAATGAATTAATTTCGATGTCACCGGGTGCGGCGTGGTGGTGCCGGGCGCCGGTCTTCGGTAGGATTTACAGCTCGAATCGTGGGTACCGTTGTCCGGGGCTGACCTTGCACACTGATCTCATGGGCGGCGCGTTGCGTCTTCGCCGGCGTGCCTTGACCGGCAGCGTTTGCGCGCTCGGTGTCGTCGTCGCGGTGACGCTGGCGTCGCCGGCATCGGCCAAGGTCCGGCACAAGCCCGAGCCGAAGGAAACCGAGCGCGTCAGCAAGGAACCGTTCGGCACGCTCCCGAAAGGTCCGCTGCAAATCGTCATCTCCATCAATCAGCAGAAGCTTCACCTCTACGCCGACGGCACGGAAGTCGCCGACACCCTGGTCGCCACCGGCGTGCCGGCGCTGCCGACGCCGACCGGCGTCTTCAGCGTCATCGGCAAGGAGCGCTTCCACCGCTCCAATATCTATAGCGGCGCGCCGATGCCGTTCATGCAGCGCATCACCTGGTCCGGCGTCGCCATGCACGAGGGCGAGAATATCGGCCATCCGGCGTCGCACGGCTGCATCCGCATGCCGCGCGAATTCGCGATCAAGCTGTTCAGCGTCACCAAGGTCGGCGTTCGCGTCATCATCGCGCGCGGCGAATTGAAGCCCGCCGCCTTCGCCGATGCGCACCTGTTCGTGCACAAGGCGATGCCGGCGCCCGCGCCGGCCGCCGCGGCTCCCGCGGCGCCGGAAGCGACCAGGACCGCGCAGGCCGGGGACGACAATAAAAGGACCGATGCCGGCGCCGTGCCGGCGGTGCCGGAACCACCGAAGCCTGCGCAGACCGATGACACCAAAACGACGGCTGCCGTCGATCCGCCCAAGCCTGAAACTGCGGTGACGGCCGCGCCTGCCGTAATCGAGGCGGTGCAGGCCGGCGACCAGGGTAAAACGCCGGCCGCTGCCGAGCCGGGGAAATCCGAATCTTTAGCGGCCGCCGCAGCCAAGGCCGCGCCGCAGGCTCCGCCGCCACGACAGGACGGGCTTGCCAAGACGGTCGAAGCGCCGCCCGCGCCCGCGCCCGCCGCGACCGACAAGCTGCGCGGCTCCGTGGCGACGCCGGCGGTGACGCCCGATGCTCCGGCCGATGCCGCGCCGGCGGCCAAGCCGACCACGGTTGTCGACACCGCACCCGCGACCAAGGGGCCGATTTCGATCTTCGTCAGCCGCAAGGAAAAGAAGATTTACGTGCGGCAGAATTTCACCCCGCTGTTCTACGCGCCGGTGACGATCGACCATCCGGAACAGGGGTTCGGCACCCACGTCTTCACGGCGCTGGCGTATCGGGAGGACGGCTCGACCTTGCGCTGGAACGTGGTGTCGCTTCCCGGCGAGACGCCCAGGGTAAAGCGCGACGCCGGCAACGACCGGCGCGCGGCCCGGCACGGCCGGCGCGAGGAGCCGGCCGCGCGGCCGGTCGGCGACTTGCCGCCGCCGCAGACGCCGGCGGAGGCGCTCGCCCGCATCGATATTCCCCAGGACGCGATCGACCGGATTTCCGCACTGATCGTGCCGGGTTCCTCCCTCGTCGTCTCCGACCAGGGCCTTGGCGAGGAAACCGGCGAAGGCACCGATTTCATCGTCGTTACGCGCTGACCTGCCCCGCGGCGGGCCCCTGTCGGCCTGCCATTCAACCGGCATTGCTGACGGTGTATGTTCAGCCAGCGACCACTAAGCTGGCCGCTCGGAACTGAATTCACGCACTGTCAGTCAATGGAGGATCGTCTTGGGTAAGCAATTTTCGCTAGTTTCTTCGGACAGCTTCAAGCTCGGCGCCTATCGGGCCGACCCGGCCGGCGCGGCGAAGGGCGGCATCGTCCTCATTCAGGAAATCTTCGGCGTCAATCACCATATCCGCGCGGTGTGCGACCGCTTGGCCGGCGAGGGCTATGCCGCGCTGGCGCCGGCGGTGTTCGACCGCCAGCAGCCGAACTTCGAGTGTGGCTACACACCCGACGAGATCGCCAATGCGCGCAAATTCGTCGCCAATCCCGACTGGGACGCGATGCTGCGCGACGTGCAGGCCGCCATCGACGATTTGAAGAAGGACGGCCCGGTCGCCATCATGGGCTTCTGCATGGGCGGCACCGTCTCGTTCCTGTCCGCCTGCAGGCTCAACGGGCTCAAGGCGGCAGTCTGCTATTACGGCGGTCAGATTGCCAAGAACGCCGATGAGAAGCCGAAAGTGCCGACGCAGATGCATTTCGGCGAGAAGGACGCTTCGATCCCGATGAGCGACGTCGAATTGATCAAGGGCAAGCGCGGCGGCGATTGCGAGATCTACGTCTATCCCGACGCCCAGCACGGCTTCCATTGCGACGAGCGCGGCAGCTATCAGAAAGCCGCCGCCGACCTCGCCTGGCAACGCTCGATGGCGTTCCTGGCGAAGAACCTGAAGTAGAGGACAGACGACGGACGACAGAGGACAGATGAAGAAAGATCAGTCTACCTAATCTTTATCCGTCGTCTGTCGTCCGTCTTCCGTCGTCTGCTCAGAACCATCGTTCCTGCACGTTGATCGTGTCGCCTGGCCGCAGCGGAAAAGTGAGCGGAACGCTCATGCGCATCTGCTGGCCGTTGACGTTGCGGTTCAGGATCACCGATTGGCGCACGGCGCGCGGCGCAAAGCCGCCGGCGATCGCCACCGCGGTCTCCGCCGTCATGTTGGCGACGTAGGGGTACTGCCCGGGCGCGGTGACTTCGCCGAGGATGAAGAACGGCCGGTAGGCCTCGACCTCGACCGCCACATGCGGCTCGCGGATATAGCCCTCGCGCAGTTTTTCGGCGATGCGGGCCGACAGCTGGTCGGTGGTCGCGCCTTTCGCCATCACCGAGCCGATCAGCGGCATGGCGATGTGGCCGCTGGCGTCGACCAGATAGGAATTGGTCAGGCCGTCCTGGCCGAACACGACGATGCGCAAGCGGTCGCCGGAATCGAGGGTATAGGGCTGTTGCGCGCTGATGATGGGCGCCGGCGCGGGCGGCGTCATGGCGCTGTAGACGGGCGCTGCTCTGACGGGGGCGGGGGCGGGGGCCGGGGCCGGATAAGCGTAACGGGGGGCGGCTTGGTAGCCATAGTTGGCGCCCACCGGATACGTGCACGTCAGCAGACCGGTGCACGTCGCGCTGGCGGGATAAGCGTAACTCGTCGCGCTCGGCGCGCCATAGCCGGGCTGATAGCCGTAGCCAGGCTGATAGGCGGCTGCCGGCGCGCCATAAGTCATCGTGTCGATGCTGGGTTGCACTTGGCCCGGGGGTGGCATCTGCACATAGGCGACAGGCTGCGACGCGCAGCCCGCCGTGCAGAGCGCCACGGCCAGTACCAGCAGGGTAGAGCGGGTGACCCGCATACGCGTATTCCGACCCCGTTCGAGCGAACGTTGCGGCCGATTAACGCCGGTTAAGGTTAATAATCCCTAACTAGGCGGAAAGACTTGGGAATTTCTCGCAGGCCGCGGCCGAAATGCGACAACTTCGGCTCAGCCGGCGCCCTTGTCCGGCCGGCGTCCGAGCCGGTCGGAAATGGCCAGGATCAGCATGCAGGCGGCGAAGGTCAGCGGGAACGCCAGCACCCAGACGAGCTTCGCGGTGTCGGGCTCTTTTTCCAGCTCGAAATACCAGGCCAGCGCATCGATCGCGGCGATGCCGACGATCGAGCCGAGCAGCTTTTGCTTGAGCTCACCGAAATCGACTTGCGTCAGGCCCTTGGGCCAATCCGGATGGTCGGCGGGATCGATGCGGCGGATGAAATTTTCGTACGAGGAAAAGATGACGATGAGGATGAGATTGGCGGTCAGTGCCAGATCGACCAGGTTGAGCACGTTGGTGACGAGGTCGTGCCAGTTGGTCTGCCGAACTTGCAGGACCAGCACGAACAGATCGCCGAAGAAACGGTAGATCAGCAGGAACAGACAAATCAGCAGGCCGAGCAGGAACGGCGCCAACAGCCAGCGGCTGAAAAAAATCGACGCCTGGATGTAGCGTCCGTCCGGCCAAGGCATGTGATCCCCACTGCAGCGGCTAGCATAAGCGGCGAATGGCGAATAGCGGATGGCGAATAGTATTCTTCCCCATTCGCTATTCGCCACTCGCCATTCGCATTCTCAGGCAGCTACTCCCGTGCCGATCGGGCAGCTCACCCCGGTGCCGCCGAGGCCGCAATAGCCGTGCGGATTCTTCGCCAGATATTGCTGGTGATAATCCTCGGCGAAATAGAACGGCGGCGCATCGATGATCTCGGTGGTGATCGGCCCCATCCGTTCGGCGGTGAGCGCCTTCTCGTAGGCCTTCTTCGACGCTTCGGCGGCGGCGCGTTGCTCCGGCGTGAACGCATAGATGCCGGAGCGGTATTGGGTGCCGACGTCGTTGCCCTGGCGCATGCCCTGGGTCGGATCGTGGCCTTCCCAGAACGTCTTGAGCAGGCGGTCGTAGGACATCTTCTTCGGGTCGTAGACCACGAGCACGACTTCGTTGTGCCCGGTGCGGCCGGAGCAGACTTCCTCGTAGGTCGGGTTCGGCGTCAGCCCGCCGGCATAGCCGACCGCGGTGACGTAGACGCCGTCGCCGAGCTTCCAGAACATGCGCTCGGCGCCCCAAAAGCAGCCGAGCCCGAACATCGCCGTGGCGAGCCCGTCCGGATAGGGCCCCTTGAGCCCGTGGCCGTTGACGAAATGGGTCCGCGCCGTGGGGATCGCGGTGGCGCGCCCCGGTAAGGCTTCGTCGGCGGACGGCATTTCGACCTTCTTGCGGAATGAGAACATGCGGCGCCTCCTGATCGGGTAAGCAAATATAAGCGTTGTGCGCCGAGGGCGCACCGGGCGGGGGGATCACGATTTCAGGCATCAGGGATCAGGGATCAGGCATCAAGATTAGGCAACCAGGGTCTGATTACCGATCCCTGATCCCTGATCCCTGATCCCTGGATCCCCGATCCCTGGACCTTCCACCTTGCGGTTTTGCACCTTATTCTGCGGCTCGCGCGTCGCGGCGGGGCGCCGATCGAGGAGGCTTTCCAGATGTTTCGAATGTTCGCGCTGGCCTGCGCGTTGGCGCTTTCGGCCGGATCGGCTTTGGCGCAAACGCCTGCGGCACCATCGGCGGCGAGCCCGCCTTACGGGCCGCCGATCACGCTCGACCAGGCCAAGCGCGCCATGGCGGCGGCGGAGCTCGAGGCGGCGAAGAATTTCTGGCAGGTTGCCATCACCATCCTCGATAGCGGCGGCAACTTGATCATGTTCCACCGGGTCGACAACGCCCAGCTGTCGGCGACCACCGTGTCCGAGGGCAAGGCACGCACCGCGCTCCAGTTCAAGCGCCCGAGCAAGGCGCTCGACGACGCCATCGCCGCCGGCGGCGCCGGCATGCGGCTCTTGGCGCTCAAGGACATCACGCCGCTCGAAGGCGGCCTGCCGGTCATCGTCGACGGCAAGATCATCGGCGCCATCGGCGTCTCCGGCGCGCTGTCGGCGCAGGATGCCCAGGTCGCCAAAGCCGGCGCCGATGCGCTGGCCAAATGAGGGATCGGGCATCAGGAATCAGGGATCAGACTCCGTTTTTTGATCCCTGATACCTGGCTGCTGATACCTGAACTCCTGATCCCTGATCCCTGATCCCTGATCCCTGATTACTGATCCCTGTTAATTACTGATCCCTGTTCAGCTTCCGCAGCCGCGCGACGATATCCGCCGGCGTCGCGTAAGCGCGCTCGATCACCCGCAGCAGCTCCTCGCCGCTGCGCGGATCGTTCAGCGACAAGCCGATCTTCTCGCCCTCGGCCAAAAATTCCGGATCGGCGAACGTTTCGGCCAGCGCCTGGCGCAGCGCCGCGACGCGCTCGGCCGGCACGCCCGGCGGCAGCAGCAGGGGGCGGCCGATCGACAGCGGCGCGAACGCGGCTTGCAGTAAAACCTTGTCGGCGGGCTCGCTCACCAGATCGGGCACGAACGGCACGCCGTTGAGTTGCGGCAGCTTGTCGGGGCCGTATTGCACGACGGCGCGCGCGGTGCCGTCGGCGAGCCAGGTCGGCCGCGTCGACGACAGCGCGCTGTAGAACACGCTTGGATAGCCGTCGAGCTCGCCGCGCTCCATGGCGACCAGCGCGTCGTTCTGCCCGGGATAGCCGGCGATGATTTTCATCCGCGTGCCGAGCGTGGCGTTGAGCAGGCGGGCGAAAAACGCCGGCGTCGAATTGGCGCCGGATGCGCCCATGATGGTCTCGCGCCTGCGCAGATCGTCGACGGTGAAAACCGGCACCGCTTTGCCGACCAGCACCATGGCGGTCTCGACGCTCGGCGTGCCGAGCCAGTTGAACTGCCGCGGATCGAACCGCGCCTCGGCGGTGCCGAACAGCGGCTCGAACGGCGGATTGTTCTGGATCAGGCCGAGCACCGCGCCGTCGCGCTCGGCGGCGGCATAGAGATAATTGGTCGCGGTGAGCCCGCCGGCGCCCGGCATGTTGCGCACGATGACGGTCGGATGGCCGGCAATGTGCTGGCCGATATGGCGCGCGATCGCCCGCGCCAAAGTGTCGTAGCCGCCGGCCGAGCTGGTCGAGACGATCAGCGTCACCGTGCGGCCGCCGTAGAAATCGGCGATCGGGTCGGCGGTGGCCGGCGACAGGCAAAGAGATGCCGCGCAGGCCAGGAGTGCAGCGATGGTCGATTGCTTCATCATCGGCGAAGGCGGATGATAACGCGATCTGCGGAAGAAGACTCCCTCTCCCCGCGTGCGGGGAGAGGGTGGGGTGAGGGGGCCTCTCCGCTGGGCGCGGAATTGCGGCGCTCAGAATCGCGGAGAGGCCCCCTCACCCTCGGTCGCTTCGCTCCCTCGACCTCTCCCCGCGCGGCGGGGAGAGGTGAAGAACGCCATGATGCGCATACTGCCTATTTTCATCCTTACCGCTTTTGCATTCGCCGCGACCGCGGCGCGCGCCGCGGAGCCGTTCTACCAGGGCAAGCGGCTGACGCTTCTGATCAACTTCGCGCCCGGCGGCCCGACCGACGTCGAGGGCCGGCTGCTCGCCAAGCACATCGCCAAGCATATCGACGGCAATCCGCCGATCGTGGTGCAGAACAAGGACGGCGCCAGCGGCATGGTCGGCGCCACCTATCTGGGCGAGATTGGGCCGAAGGACGGCACCATGTTCGGCTATCTCACCGGCACGGCGTGGAACTCGGTGATCGATCCCGCCGCGTTCCGCGTGCCGTTCGCCTCTTACGCCTTCGTCGGCGCGCAACCCGGCAACGCGGTTTATTACATGCGCGCCGACACGCCGCCCGGCATCAAGACGCCGGCCGACCTGATGAAGGCCGAAGGCCTCGTGGTCGGCGGGCTCGGCGCCGATTCGTCGAAGGACCTTTTGGAGCGCCTGACCTTCGACATGCTCGGCCTGCACTACCGCTACGTCACCGGCTACCGCTCGAGCAACACCGCGCGGCTCGCGCTGCAGACCGGCGAGATCAACGTGCATTCGGAATCGACGCCGGGTTATTTCGGCGTGGTCGAGCCGAGCCTGGTGAAGACCGGCAAAGTGATGCCGCTGTGGTACGACGGCACCTATGACGGCAAGAGCTTTGCGCCGCTCAAGGCGATGGCGGGGAAGGGCATCGTGACCTTCCCCGAGTTCTACAACAGCATCAAAGGCGGCACACCGTCGGGCGAGCTGTGGGAAGCCTACAAGACCAATCTCGCCGTCGACGCGCAGATGCTGCGCCTGGTCGCGATGCCGCCGGATTCGCCGCCGGCTGCGGTCGCCGCCCTGCGCCAGGCGCTCACCGCGCTCAACGACGACGCCGACTACGCCGCCGACGCCATGACCGCGATGCAGTTCGTGCCGCACTACGAAGTCAGCGCCGATCTCGACCGCACCGTGCGCGACCGGCTGACGATCTCGCCGCAGATGCGCAGCTTCATCACCGGCTATATGAAGAAGGTGGCGAAGTGAGTTGCCCCTCTCCCCTTGCGGGAGAGGCCGTCGCGCCAACGGGTCCGGCCCGAAGTGGCCGGCCCGATGACAAGCTCCGCGCGACGGGTGAGGGCTTGGCGCACGCCGACTCTCAGCATGGATACGCGGGTCAAGCCCGCGTATGACGAACCGGGGATGCGATGCCTAAGCGCAAAAAAACCAAACCCTCGCAAAAACCCGCCGCCCCGCCGGACGACACCGCCGCGCTCGCCCCCGACGACCGCGTCATCGCCAGCAACCTGACGCTCCACGACCTGTTCCAGCAACAAACCAGCGCCATGCTGGAGCGTGCCGACCTCGACGACGAGCAGAAGCAAAGCATCCTCATCGCCATGAGCTGCCCCTGCTGCGGGGCGGGCGGGATGAGCTTTACGGCGAAGTTGAAGCGGGGGAGGTGAGGGGGCCTTTGCCTCTCCCCCTTGCGGGAGAGGACGCCCGCGCGAAGCGCGGGCGGGTGAGGGCCGTGCGCGGCTATTTAACGGCGGTTTGTCGCGACACGAGCCATCCTTTAACTGATCGTGAATCCTTTTTAGCGAGGATCTTATGTCGTTCCAGAACGTTGGGTCCATATGTCGACCGCCGCATCCGATCTGCTCGATTTCGTCGGCCAATCGCGCTTCGCGACCGTCCTGGCTGATCCACCCTGGCAGTTCGTCAACCGGACAGGAAAGATAGCGCCTGAGCATCGGCGACTATCACGCTACGGCACCATGACTCTGCAGGAGATCATGGATTTGCCTGTAGGCGACATCGCAAAGCCCACTGCGCACCTCTATCTGTGGGTGCCAAACGCTCTGTTGCCCGATGGGTTAGCGGTGATGAAGGCGTGGGGGTTCACCTACAAATCCAATCTCGTGTGGCACAAAGTCCGAAAGGATGGAGGGTCGGATGGTCGCGGTGTCGGATTTTATTTCAGGAATGTCACGGAGCTCATTCTTTTTGGTGTACGCGGCAAGAACGCTCGCACACTTGCGCCTGGCCGCAGCCAGGTAAACCTGCTAGCGACGCGCAAACGCGAGCATTCGCGCAAGCCAAATGAGCAATATCGAATTGTGGAAGATTGTAGCCCAGGTCCGTATCTTGAATTATTCGCTCGGGGCACCCGCCGTGGGTGGGTTATGTGGGGCGACCAAGCGGACAGCAATTATCATCCGACTTGGAACACTTACGCCATAGCTAAAGACAAGACAGGCTTTCCGTTGAATAAGGAGCGGGTGGCGTAGGAAGGATTAAGTACCAAGTTGAGAGAGCCCCGCCCCGTCAGCCAGCTGGAAATCCATAAAGCCCTCGGCAAACCTCGGGTTACGATGAGCCATCCAAAACTTATTCTCAGTACCCAGCGTCTCATCTAGTAGCCGCCTAAATGAAACGATGCGGTGATAAGCAATAAGTTGGACAAACTCTATGTCCGGAAATTTGCCAATTCTCGGCAGTGGAGCGGCGTCAAAAACAATCTTAGAGATGTAGTCAATCCTGTCCTTAAGCGCACTAGTGTCGGCGATAGTAAAATCAGGATACTGGAATAGATGGTCGGAGTAATTGGCGTGATTTCTATGTCGAGCATCAGATTCCTCTGACTCCTGATCATTCTCAGTAAAAATGTCATCGCCCTCACACGTCGTCGAATGCTTGACGAGGCGCCAATAGATCTGGTGTTCACCGCTGCGCGCGGCCTTCTTCCTAAATACGCAGATGTATCGGCCATCATCGACCTTTAGTTGCACGAGCTTCTTTTTTCGAAATAGCTGAAAGAAACCTAGTACATGGGCGACGGCACGCACTGAATAATGGCTAGCATAATACCCGCATATTGACGCCCAGATTGGACTGCATTCTGTCAATGAAACTGAGATTAGAAAGCTGTGTACACTTCGAAGCCAGATATCGATGGCCGCTGTGGCAAAATGGGATGCGGCGGCAGTATCTACAATTTTGTCACCCGTTTCGTCGGGAGCTATTTTTTCAAGTAATATTGTGAGCGAGCGGGGCCCCGGTAGTGGATCGTCATCTTCCCTAGTAGCCAAGGGCCCAAACGTGGCAGACAAAATTTCCCTTAAATGTCTATCGACTATCATGTCGCAACTCTGAAAGCACCCTAGCCTTGTGGTCGTCAGCTAATTTGGATTTGCTCGCAGTACTCCGTCCGGTGATTTTTCTTTCGCTGAGCGCTGCTGCCCACAAAGTTTCTCTAAATCGTCCAATGCCTCCGCTACCAAGAAAGCCTTTCGTGCCAAACTCTCCCTTTGGAATGAATTTGCCATTCTTTTGGAGTCCGGCGTGCTCAATTAAATGCCCAAACCATTCAGTAAGAGTCTCAAAGGCCTTATCGGAAACGGGATCGATCCGTCTTTTCTTTAGAGTCCAAATGCAAGCCGGAATAAGGGCGATGACCGAAACGAGTACCCTTCCCTGATACGCCACATTCTCCGGATCAAGCTTATCCGAGGCTGCAATGTCGTGACGACGCCCCGATGCTTCCAACCATGCGTCCAGGCACTGCGCAAGAAATTCAGATTGTTCGTCAAGGCTGGAGATGTTCGCCGCGTCTAATACATCAAGAACGTCCTCAATTGCTGAATTCAGAGTCGCAAGCGTAATTACGTCGGCAACACCGTACTTAATGCCTGGAATTTGAATCATGCCCTTTAGTGGGCCAACGTCTAGCATTAAGCGACGGCCAATATCCTGTGCGCGTTCCTTTTCATCCAGTGGCCCGCGCTTGCCGCGTGCCGTTGGGAACAGATCCGCGACCAATGATCGGTCCACCTTTTTCTGATTAAAGTTCACGTCAATAAAAATCTGCGCCTGATGTCGCGGGGTCGCACCGGGCTTATCCAGATTGAGAAAGATCTCAGATGGGATCTGCCATTCGATCGTAGGATTATCTTCCCGCAGGATTTGGACGGCGAAATACGCCCCATTGATACGGTGCTGACCATCGATCACCGAAAAGCATAAATCTTTATCTTTCTCATCGAAAATTAGAGTCGCGGCCTCATCGAGAAGGGGGTCTCGCGGTTCTTTGGATTCCAATGGTTCGATTCGTGCGCCATTAACGTGCAGAAGGACATTTGAGAATGTTGGATATTCGCTCCTTTCAAACCCAACCACTCGTGGTACCTTTGGCGGCCATTGTCTGCCCGGCTCCAACTTTTTGGGTTCGTAGATCTCTCCAAAATACTTGTCGATCAAATCAGCGGGGTTAACGATCTCCTTTTGCAGAAGATAAGCAGCGATTTGTGCGACCCGTTTCCAATCCAGGGATCGCTGAATGTTACGAACCCTTTGAGCGTCTCGATGAGGTACGTGAGGCTTGCCAGGCCACCATTCCATTAGCTTGACGACATCAAGAGCAGCCAAGCATCGCTTCACGTCACGTAATGAAGACGGGACAAAGGGATTTTTTGGCACAATTACTGATATTTTCTGAATGCTTTCGGGTTCGGTCATTAAGATCCTCCCGGCGCCAAAGCAGCATACTACTCTAACACACCCAGCCCCGCCGGAAACTTTTGCCCGTCATCCCATGGGCTCGCTTTCCAAAGGACAACCCCGCGAGCCATATCGTCAATTTGCCAACGTCAAGCCGCTCCCAGCACCCGCACGCGCCGCTCGATTTTCGGCCAATCCTTTGCCCGCGCCAGTCGCAGCTCATAGGAAGCCTGCAAGTTGATCCACAGCTCCGGCGTCGTGCCGAAGTATTTCCCGAGCCGCAATGCGATCGCTGCGGTGATCGCCGGGCGTCCGTGCACAATATCGTTGACGCGGGCCGGATTGACGTCGATGTCGCGGGACAGCCGATTTTGGCTGATGCCGTTCGGCTTCATGAACTCCTCGGCGAGAACCTCGCCGGGCGGGATGGGATCGAGACGTTTAGTCTTGGCCATAGCCAAGTCTTATTAGCCCCACGGGCTCGCTTTCCAAAGGAAGAATTTCGCGAGCCGTATCAGCAATGCGCCGACGGTACCGTTCAGCGCACATCCCCACCCCGACGCGCTTCGCGCGTCGGCCCTCCCCCTGCAGGGGAGGGTGTTCGCCGCCGCGCGCCGGCGGCGTCTTACGACTTCTTCCCGTACGGGTTCGGGTTCGTCTGGCTGTGCATGCCGGCGAACGGCGAGGGGGCGGGGGCGCCGGCTTTTTTCTTGTTCTTGTCCTGCTTCGGCTTCTTCTTTTCCTTGTTGCTGCGCATCTGGCCTTTCGCCATGGCGTCCTCCGGGGTGAATGATTCGAAAGCGAATGGCGCAATGTAGCGCATTCGCCGCGCTCGTTCCCCTCCCCCTTGTGGGGAGGGGTAGGGGTGGGGGTCGGGAGGCTTTGCTCAGGCGTCGACGCCGCGCTCTAACCTCCCGACCCCCACCCCTCCCTCCCCACAAGGGGGAGGGAGAAGATAAGAAAATCAGCGCCGGCGCGGCTTGAAGCCGCCGTGCATGCCGGGCTTGCCCAAGGTTGAGCGCGGGCCGGAGGGGTCGCGTTTGCCGGGAATGGATTCGATGCCGGGGCCCATTTCGTCGAGGCCCGGCTTGCGCGGTGCGTCGCGTCGCGCGTCGGCGCGGTGCGGTGCGACTTCGTGGTGGAGCGCGATGCCCATTTCGTTGAGGGCGGGTTTGTGCGGGCGCGCGGCCCCACCCCGGCGCGCGTTGCGCGCCGGCCCTCCCCCTGCAGGGGAGGGTGGAAGAAACTTCGCCGTCGGGTCGTCGGTCACCGCCAGCTCCGTGGCGCGCAAGCGTTTGATCTCGTCGCGCAGGCGGGCGGCTTCTTCGAAGTCGAGGTCGGCGGCGGCGGCGCGCATGCGGGCTTCGAGGTCGCCGATCACGGCTTGGAAATTGTGGCCGATGGTGGCGGCGTCGCCGAACTCGCCCTCGGCGCCCGCGCCGGTGCCGGTGCCGATCAGCACGTGGTCGCGCTCGTAGACGCTGTCGAGAATGTCGGAAATGCCCTTGCGCACGCTCTCCGGCGTGATGCCGTTGGCGGTGTTGAACGCTTCCTGCTTCTCGCGCCGCCGCGACGTCTCCGCCATGGCGCGCTCCATCGAGCCGGTGATGGCATCGGCGTAGAGGATGACGCGGCCGTCGATGTTGCGCGCGGCGCGGCCGATGGTCTGCACGAGGGAAGTTTCGCTGCGCAAAAAACCTTCCTTGTCCGCGTCGAGGATGGCGACCAGGGCGCATTCCGGAATATCGAGGCCCTCGCGCAACAGGTTGATGCCGACCAGCGCGTCGAAGGCGCCCAAGCGGAGGTCGCGAATGATTTCGATACGCTCGATGGTGTCGATGTCGGAATGCATGTAGCGCACGCGAATGCCCTGCTCGTGCAGATATTCGGTCAAATCCTCGGCCATGCGCTTGGTCAGCACGGTGATCAGCGCGCGATAGCCCTGCTGCGCCACCGCGCGCACCTCGCCGACCAGGTCGTCGACCTGCAGCCGCGCCGGCCGCACGTCGACCGGCGGATCGATCAGCCCGGTCGGGCGGATCACCTGCTCGGCGAACACGCCGCCGGATTCGTTGAGCTCCCACGGGCCGGGCGTCGCCGACACGCAGGTGGTCTGCGGCCGCATCGCGTCCCATTCCTCGAAACGCAGCGGCCGGTTGTCCATGCACGACGGCAGGCGGAAGCCGTATTCGGCCAAGGTCGCCTTGCGGCGGAAATCGCCGCGATACATGCCGCCGAGCTGCGGCACGGTGACGTGGCTCTCGTCGACGAAGACCAGCGCATTGTCGGGCACATACTCAAACAAGGTCGGCGGCGGCTCGCCGGGCTTGCGGCCGGTGAGATAGCGCGAATAATTCTCGATGCCGGCGCAGGCGCCGGTCGCTTCCATCATTTCCAGATCGTACAGCGTGCGCTGCTCGAGCCGCTGCGCTTCGAGGAGCCGCCCGGCGGCATGGAGCTGGTTGAGACGCTCGCGCAATTCGAGCTTTATGCCCGACAGCGCCTGCAGCAGCGTCGGCCGCGGCGTCACGTAGTGCGAATTGGCGTAGATTTTGACGAATTCCAGCTCGTCGGTCTTTTGCCCGGTGAGCGGATCGAATTCGTGGATCGCCTCGACCTCGTCGCCGAACAGCGACACCCGCCAGGCGCGATCTTCGTAGTGCGCCGGGAAAATCTCGATGGCGTCGCCGCGCACGCGGAACGAGCCGCGATAGAAATCGCCGGCGGTGCGCTTGTATTGCAGCGCCACCAGGTCGGCGAGCAGCTGGCGCTGATTGAGCTGCGCGCCGCGCTTGATCGAGAACGTCATCGCCGAATAGGTCTCGACCGAGCCGATGCCGTAGATGCACGACACCGACGCCACGATGATGACGTCGTCGCGTTCGAGCAGCGCCCGCGTCGCCGAGTGGCGCATGCGGTCGATCTGCTCGTTGATCGAGGAATCCTTCTCGATATAGGTGTCGGTGCGAGGGATATAGGCTTCCGGCTGGTAGTAGTCGTAATACGACACGAAATATTCGACGGCGTTGTCGGGAAAGAAATTCCTGAATTCGCCGTAGAGCTGCGCCGCCAGCGTCTTGTTCGGCGCCAGGATGAGGGCAGGGCGCTGCGTCGCTTCGATCACCTTCGCCACGGTGAAGGTTTTGCCGGAGCCGGTGACGCCGAGAAGAACCTGGGTGCGGTCATTGCGGCGCACGCCTTCGACCAGATCGGCGATCGCCGTCGGCTGGTCGCCCTTGGGATCGAAATCCGCCTTGATGACGAAGCGCCGGCCGCCTTCGGACTTGTCCGGCCGCGGCGGCCGGTGCGGCGTCCAGATTTGGGTGGCGCCGTCCCGTTGGCGGAATTCCTCGCGGCCTTCGCGCAGCAAATGCTCCAGCGCCTGCATCGAGGCGGTGACGCCGAGCGTCACCGGCTGAATGGAGGGCCGATGCCGCTTCTCGCGCTGCGACTGGAAAATGTCGGCAAGCTCGTCGCGCTCAGCCGGCGGCTCGCCGGTCAGCGGCCGGGTCGGATCGCTGTCGCCATAGCCGAGCGCATCGGCCAGCTCCGGATCGAGGCCGGCCGGCCCTCCTTTGGCGACGTAACCGCTCTGCGGCCGCTCGCCAAAACCTTGGGTGGATTTACGCGCCTTATGGGCATTGGCGAAATCGGCGCGGCGGTCGAAGGAATTATCGGGCGGCTGCTGCAACCCGGTCTGCGAGCCCATGCCGGCGCGGCCTTCGCCGATCGCGGGATTGAGCAGGTCCGCCAGCGACGGGTCGAGCGCCGGCACATCCGGCCGCGCCGCCTTGGCGCGGGTCGGCTTGGCTGGGTCTTTCTTCGAATGCTTGGCCGGATCGCGGTCGGGGCGTTTCGCCATGGCCCCAATATGGGTCGAGTCCGGGGTCGAGGAAAGACGCTCGTCATTCCGGATTGTCGCGAAGCGACAAGTCCGGAATCCATATTCGCTGACCTGTGGCTATGGATTCCGGGCTCCTCGCTTCGCTCGGCCCCGGATTGACGGTGTGTTTGTCACTTCGGGTTGGTATTGCTGCTGTAGAATCCGAGGCTCTGACAATTCGTGCCGCCGCAGGACGCTCCGGTGCCCGACACCAGCGTGGCGTTGCCCGTCACATTGGTCGAGAACGCGGCGGTGGTGTTGCTGGTCAGAAATTCGAGGATGGTGACCTTGTTGCCGCCGGTGCCGGTGCCGGGATCGTTCATGACATAGGCTTTGTTATTGCCGATGGCGTTGCCCCAGGCGATGCGGACCTCCGTCGGGCCGGCCATCGGGAACACGTTGGTATCGACGCCGGTGCCGGTGGTGCTGATTCCGGTGTCGTTCTCGATGACGTCGGTATCGACCAGATCCGCCTTGGTGTTGACCACGCTCAGGCCGGTCGACAATTGCTTCAGGGCCGAATGCGACAGCGCCAATTGGCCGCTGTTGAGCTGGATGCCCTTGGTATTGCTGCCGCCGGCGCCGGTGATGATGAAGTCCTTGATGATGATGCGGTCGCCGGCACCGGCATTGATGGTGACGCCGGTGGCGCCGGTCGCGACGCCGATCAGGGCGTTTTGCGTGCCGAAGATCGAGAGCCGGCCGGTGATGGTGATCGGCCCGAATTCGCTGGGATCGAGCGCCACGATCTCGCCGCCGACCTCGGTGACGGTGTAGGCGGCAGCGAGCGTGCGGCAGGGCTTTTGCCGCGAACAGAGCGCCGCGGTGTTAGCGTCATTGCCAAGGCCGCTGACGAAGGTGCGGATCACGCCCTTGCGCTCCAGCCCATGGGCCGGGGCCGCCGGCAGCGGCAACGCGATCGCCGCGACAACGAGCGCCAGCCAAACCGGTTTGCTTCCTCGCACATCGCCCTCCCATGACGAGAAGTTGTGGGCGGGAAAGGTACCCGCACGCCGTTAACGCGGTCAACGGGCCGTCACTCGAATTTGATGCCGGCGCGCCGGATCACCTCGCCCCATTTTTGCGAATCGGACCTGATCAGCGCGGCGAACTCTTCCGGCGTGCCGCCGGCGGGCTCGTCGCCGATGCTGGCGAAATGCTCCTTGAAGGCCGGCGTCAAGATCGCCTTGTTGATCGCGGCGTTGAGCTTGTCGACGATCGGCCGCGGCACGCCGGCCGGTGCGATGACGCCGCCCCAGGTCGGCGCCGAATAGCCCGGCACGCCGGCTTCGGCGATGGTCGGCAGATCGGGAAACGCCGGCGAGCGGCGGTCGCCGCTCACCGCCAAAGCCCGCACCGCGCCGGAGCGCGCGAACGGCGCGATCGAGTTGAGGCTCTCGAACATCAGTTGCACGCGGCCGGCGATCAGGTCGTTGATCGCCGGCGCGCCGCCCTTGTAGGGAATGTGAACGATGTCGGTTCCGGTCATGAATTTGAACAGTTCGCCGCCGACATGACCCGGCGAGCCGTTGCTCGACGACGCGTTGGAAAGCTTGCCGGGATTCAGCCTGGCGTAGTCGACGAGCTCTTTGACCGATTGAAACGGCGTCGTCGGCGACACCGCGAGCAGCAGGTGGCCCTTGGTGATCACCACGATGGGCTGAAAGTCGTGCTCGATGTCGTAGGGCAGCTTCGCCACCATGTGGCGGGTGATCGCCAGCGCCCCGATCGGCCCCATGCAGATGGTGTAGCCGTCCGGCGCCGCCTTCGCGGTGAGGTCGAGACCGACGGTGAGCGCGCCGCCGGGCCGGTCGTCGACGATGATTTGTTGGCCGATCGCGTCGGCCAAAGCTGCGCCGAGGATGCGCGCCACCGTGTCGGTGGCGCTGCCGGCGGCCTGGGGCACGATGAGATGGATCGGCCGTTCGGGATATTCCGCGGCGGCGGCGGCGGTGGCGAAGGCGCAGACGAACAGGAAAGCGGCGAATTGCAAGCGGCGCATAGGGTGAATTCCGCGGTCCGGCGACAAAGCGATTGCAATCACAATAGCAAGTGCGACAAGCTCGCCCAAGCCGGCGGTAGCGCCGCACAGGGAGAGTACGTCCATGACCGCGTTCGACTTCGCGCCGCTATTGGCGCCCGGGCTGCCGCCGCCGGCGGTCAAATTCAACGGCTTTCCGAAATACAATTTCACCGGCGGCCATAATGACGGCGAGCAGGTGCCGCTCGATGCGCTGGTCAAGGCGGCGAACGATGTGTTGAGCCGCGAAGGCCGGACGCTGGCGACCTACGGCTTGCAAAGCGGCCCGCAGGGTTATCGCCCGCTGCGCGAGTTTTTGGCGCAAAAGCTCAAGCGCGCCGCGGGCATCGCCTGCGGCGCCGATGAGATCCTCATCACGTCGGGCTCGCTGCAGGCGCTCGATCTGGTCAACGGCATTTTGCTCAACCGGGGCGACACGATCATCACCGAGGCCGAGACCTATCAGGGCGCGCTCAACCGCTGGACCCGGCGCGGCGTCAGCGCCGTCGGCGTTCCGCTCGACGGCGACGGCATGCGCATGGACGCGCTCGCCGCGGCGCTCGACGATCTCAAGCGCCGCGGCATCCGCGCCAAATACATTTATACCATCCCGACCGTGCAGAATCCGACCGGCACGATCTTGAGCGAAGCGCGCCGCCACGACATGCTGCGGCTCGCCGAACAGCACGGCGTGCCGATCTTCGAGGACGATTGCTATTCCGACCTGATCTGGGACGGCAAACGGCCGCCGGCGCTGCACGCGCTGAGCCGGCACGGCGGCGTCATCCATATCGGCTCGTTCTCGAAATCGATCGCGCCGGCTTTGCGCGTCGGCTACATCGTCGCCGACTGGAGCCTGATCTCGCGCATGCTGACGATCAAGGCCGACGCCGGCTCCGGCGCGCTGGAGCAGATGGTTTTGGGCGAATTCTGCCCGGCGCATTTCGACCAGCACGTGCCGGAATTGACGCGCGGCCTGCGCAAGAAACTCGACACATTGATGGACGCGCTCAACGAGCAGTTCGGTACCGCGGCCGAATTCGCCGATCCGAAGGGCGGCATTTTTCTCTGGGTCAAGCTGCCGGACCAAGTCGATACGCTGAAACTCTATCAGCCCGCGCTCGCCGCCGGCGTCGCCATCAATCCGGGCCCGGAATGGACCACCGACAAAACCTACGGCAAAAGCCGCACCCGGCTGTGCTTCGCCAATCCGTCTCACGAAGCGATCCGCGCCGGCGTCGCCGCGTTGGCCGAAGTCTGCCGCCGCGAATTCGGCGTGCCGAACCGGATCGCCAATGTCGAGCGCGCCCGCGTGTGAGCGCGGACGTCAGCGGACACTGAAGGGGATTTGGCTTGCGCATCGCGATGATGGGTTCCGGCGGCGTCGGCGGCTATTTCGGCGCCCGGCTGCAGCAAGGCGGCGCCGACGTGACCTTCGTCGCCCGCGGCGCGCATCTGGCGGCGATGCGCGCCAATGGCCTCGCGATCGAAAGCGAGCACGATTCGATCCACCTGCCCAAGGTCAAGGCCACCGACGATCCGCGCAGCATTGGCCCGGTCGACATGGTGCTGTTCAGCGTCAAGCTGTGGGACACCGAGAGCGCGGCGCGCTCGTTGATACCGATCGTCGGGCCGCACACCGGCATCATCTCGTTGCAGAACGGCGTGCAGAAGGACGACACGCTGCGCGGCATCTTCGGCGCCGACGCGGTGATGGGCGGCGTCGCCTACATGGCCACGACGATCGACCGGCCCGGCGTGATCGCGCAAACCGGAACGATGCAACGCATGGTGTTCGGCGAATATGACGGCCGGCATTCGCCGCGCGCCGAGGCGCTGCTCGCCGCTGCGCGCGCCGGCGGCATCAATGCCGAGCTCAGCGACGACATCCGCCGCGCGATCTGGGAAAAGTATGTCTTCCTCGTCGGCCTGTCGGGCAGCACCACCAGCATGCGGCTGCCGCTCGGACCGATCCGCGGCAATCCGCAGACGCGCCAGTTCCTGCTCGACCTGATGCGCGAGACCGTCGCCGTCGGCCGCGCCCAGGGCGTGAACTTGCCGCAAGATTTTGCCGAGCAGCGCTTGGCCTTCGTCGACGGGCTGCCGGTCGACATGACCTCGTCGATGCATCACGACCTGCAACGCGGCCGGCCGCTGGAGGTGCGCTGGCTGAGCGGCGGCGTTGCCGAGATGGGCGCCGCGGCCGGTGTGCCGACCCCGGTCAATCGCGCGGTCTATGACGTGCTGGTCCTGCACGAAGGCGGGCAGCGCGACACAGCGGCGAACAAACAATGAGCACGGCGCCGCCTCTTACCATCCGCGCCGTGCAGACGACCGCCGTCGAAGTGCCGATGACTTACGCGCTCGGCACCAGCCGGCAGCGCGTCACCGCGGCGCCGCTGCTGTTGATCGATCTTTTGACCGAGCAAGGTGTCACCGGCCGCGCCTATCTGTTCTGCTATCTGCGCGGCGCCGCACCGGCGATCGTCAAGCTGGTCGAGGAAGTGGAGAGGGTCGTCAAAGGCGACGTTGTGGCGCCACTCGATCTGTGGCGCAAGCTCGCCACCCGCTTCGCGCTGATCGGCGTGCAGGGCATCGTCCGCATGGCCATGGCCGGGCTCGATGTCGCGGCGTGGGACGCGCTCGCCGTCGCCGCCGGCCTGCCGCTGGCGCGGCTGCTCGGCGGTGAGCTAAAGCCGATTCCCGCCTACAACAGTTGCGGCCTCGGCCTGATGGACGAACCGGAAGCCGTGGCCGACGAGGCGGAAAAGCTTGTCGCCGGCGGCTTCCGCGCCATCAAGCTGCGGCTCGGTTATCCGGCCGCGCGGCAGGATCTCGCCGCGCTGCGCGCCGTGCGCAAGCGCGTCGGCGACGAGATCAAAATCATGGTCGACTACAATCAGGCGCTCAGCGTCGCCGAGGCGCTGCAGCGCGGCCGCATGCTCGATGCCGAGAATGTTTTCTGGCTGGAAGAGCCGATCCGCCATGACGACTATGCGGGCAGCGCCAAACTGGCGCGCGAGCTCAAAACGCCGATCCAGATCGGCGAGAATTTTTCGGAAAGCGCGGCGATGGCGACGGCGCTGGCGGCGGAGGCTAGCGATTTTGTGATGCCCGATCTGGAACGCATCGGCGGCGTCTCAGGCTGGCAGCGCGCGGCAGCGCTCGCGGCCGTGCGCGGCGTCGAAATGTCATCGCATCTGTTCCCGGAGGTGAGCGCGCATCTGCTGGCGGCGACGCCGACCTGTCATTTCCTGGAATATGTCGATTGGGCCGACAAGATCGTGCAGCAGCCGCTGCGCATCGTCGATGGCTGCGCGGTGCCGTCCGACCGGCCGGGCAACGGGCTGGCGTGGGATGCCGCCGCGGTCGAGCATTATCGCCTGCGATAATTCGCACGCGCTTGCTTTGAGCACCGTAAGCGATCGAAATGCTGCATAGCCGCGAAATGACGCTCTGGGCCAAACTGCGACATATGCGGTGCAGCGAATTGCAGACTTATTCGATCACCTCGTCGGCCGTTGCAAGCAGCGTTTGTGGAATATTGAGACCGAGTGCTTTAGCGGTTTTCAGGTTGATCACCAGCTCGAATTTAGTGGATTGTTGGACTGGCAAATCAAGCGGGCTTTGCACCCTTGAGGATGCGGCCAGTGTAATCGCCGACTTGGTAATATACCTCAGGAAGGCTCGGTCCGTAGCTTATGAGTCCACCAATAGCCGTGAACTCGCGTCGGTGGTATAGCGCGGGCACAGCGTACCGCGCCGCCAGCGCAACTATTTGATCGCGCTTGGAGACCAAGAATGAGTCGCCGCTCACCAGGATCGAGCCTGCTCGATCCTCCACAAGCTTGGCAAAAGCGGCCTCGATAGGGCTCTCGGTGCTTGCATTCAGGACCAGCAGGCGCACACCAAGAACGCGCGCCGCGCCCTGGGCCGATTCTGTTGCAGCCTCGCTATAGGCGGTACTGGTCGGATTGATGAGAAACGCAATTGTGGTAGCAGAGGGCGCAAGGTCATGGAGCAACTGCACCTGCTTTGCTTCGATCTCGATGTTAAGTTGGGTTACGCCTGTGAGGTTGCCTCCGGGGCGATTGAGGCTCGCGACTAGGCCGAATTTGATCGGGTCAACGCCCACCCCAAAGATGATCGGAATTGTTTGGGTTGCTGCTTTAGCGGCAAGAATAGTCGGCGTGTTGATCGTGGCGATCACCGACACTTGGAGACGAACCAACTCGGCTGCCAAGGCAGGCAGCTTGTCATAATCTCCGTCAGCCCATCGATATTCGATCGCCACATTCCGGCCTTCGTCATAACCGGCAGCATTGAAGCCGCGACGGAATGCGTCTACGAGGTGTGCTGTTGTACTGGCTGACGCGGTGTCCATGTAGCCAATCACGGGGACAGCCGACTGCGCACGTGCTGGAAGCGGCCAAGTCGCCACTGCGCCGCCGAGAAGCGTGATGAACTCGCGCCGCTTCATTCGATGACCTCATCCGCTAGCAACTGGAATTCGCGAGCGATAGTCAGTCCCTGTGCTCTTGCCGTCTTCAGATTGAGGACGAGTTCCAGCCTTGTGGGTTGCTCCACTGGCAGGTCTGCGGGCTTCGCTCCCTTGAGAATTTTGTCCACATAGGTAGCAGCGCGCCGGAACACTTCGGGCAGATTTGCTCCGTAGGCCATTAGACCCCCGGCATCCGCAAACTCTCGGGCTGCGTACATCCCCGGTAGATGGGTCTTCGCTGCCAGTTCCACGATGTGTTTGTGTTCGCTGTAGAACATCGGGCTATTTAGCACGACGAGAGCGTCCGTGCTCGCTCCAGTCATTGCGGAAAATGCGCTGTCGAGTTCGGCGGGATCATTGGCGGCTACCAGTTGAAGCTGCCATCCCGGTGCCCGAGCTGAATCTTCGGTCTCCTTCAACAAGCCTTCCATGGTACGTTTCCCGTATGCACCGGGATGCCAGAGCGCAACGATTCGGGAGATTGTGGGAATAGCCTCTTTGAGCAGCCCCATGCGTTTCGCCGTCAATTCCGGTCCAAGAAAAGTGGTCCCCGTAACATTCCCTCCTGGTCGTGCAAGGCTGGCGACCAGCTCATCGCCAACGGGATCGGCCATCGACGCTACGACGATCGGGATGGTGCTAGTCGCCTCTTTAGCTGCACGTGCTGGCGACGTACTCATCACGACAATTACGTCGACGTTTATCCGCACCAACTCAGCCGCCAGCTCGCCGAATCGATCCGATTTCCAATCCCCATAACGGCGCTCTATCGAAATGTTTTGCCCTTCGGTGTAGCCAAGCTCCTGGAGCCTTATGTAGAATCCGAGGGTCCCGGGAGGATCAGCCGTGCCCGGATTCAAAATGCCTAAACGGGGTATCTTTCCGATCTGCTGAGAACGACCAGCGAGCGGCCACGTTGCAGCCGTGGTGCCGAGTAGTGCGATAAAATCGCGCCGCTTCATGGACTGCCCTCAAAGTCGACAGCCCCAGCCTATCACACGGCCCATGCCGAAGGGCTCTGTTTGTGCGGCACAGCAAATTGTCCGCTGGAAATGTCGTGATGGATCAATATCTACCCAAATCCGGCGCTTGCGGAAGGTCCGTCTATCGGCTGATCGCGGACATCCGGTTCAGCGCTTGTAGATGGCTGCAGGAACCCGTTGTTTCTTGAGCCGGCGTTGCCCACTTGATCTATAGACTCGCAGAGGAGATTCCGATGACCGAGGTCGAGAAACCACGCGTGGTAGGTTTCAACCACGTCGCACTTGAGGTGGGGGATATCGATGAGGCGCTGGCATTCTATGGCCGTCTCTTCAAGATCAAACTGCGCGGCAAAAGCGACTCCATGGCTTTCATTGATCTGGGCGATCAGTTCATTGCGCTTCAGAAGGGCCGCAGGCAGCCGGCAGACGATGGTCGCCACTTTGGCCTGGTCGTCGACGACAAGGAGGCGGCCCGCAAGGCACTCGAGGCAGCCGGTGTTACCCCACTCGACGGGCCGTTTCTTGATTTTCGGGACCCCTGGGGCAACCGAATAGAGATCGTTGGTTACGACAACGTTCAATTCACCAAGGCACCCAACGTGCTGCGCGGCATGGGGCTGGCGCATTTAGCCAAAAACGAGAAAGCAAAAAAGGAATTGGCCGAAAAGGGCATGGCGCTGGAGTAGGACTTGGCAGGAGGCGTTCTTCCTTCTATTGCACGGCAATAATCTTGAGCCGCCGATGACGCTTCGGGGCCAGAAGCGACCGAAGTGCGCAGCAGCAAAATACCGTTCTATTCGATCACTTCGTCGGCGATAGAGAGCAGCCTGTCAGGCAGGTGCAGACCGAGCGCTTTGGCGGTCGTGAGATTGACCACGAGCTCGAATTGGGTTGACTGCATCACCGGCAGGTCGCTGGGCTGTGCACCCTTGAGAATTTTTGCGACGTAGATGCCGGTTTGCCGATTGGCGGCGGCAAAGCTGGTCCCATAGCTCATGAGACCGCCGGCGGCGACGTATTCGCGGAGCGGGTAGATGACGGGCACGGCGTATCGGGCGGCGAGCGTGGCGAGCTGCTGGCGCCGATCATAGAAGAATGGATCGCCCTCGACGATGAGTGCGCGGGCCTCCTCGCGAATCAGATTTGTGTAGGCAGCCTCTATCTCGCCTTCGGTCCTCGCTTTCTCCGTGAGAAGAGGATGCCCGAGCGCGCGCGCAGCCTCCTCGACCTCGGGCTGCTCGGATTCGGCAGCGGTCCGACTGCTCGGATTCACGAGATAGGCGATCGCGGCTGCCGCAGGCACCATCTGGTGCAGCAACTCAAAGCGTTTTGCCGCCATCAGGTTAACCAGAAAGCTCACTCCCGTGACATTGCCGCCCGGCCGATTCAAGCTGGTGACCAGCCCGAATTTGACCGGATCGCCGCCCATGCTGAAGACGATCGGAATCGTGGAGGTCGCCGCCTTTGCCGCCAGCGCGACTGCGGTGCTGCCTGCAGCGACGATCACCGTCACCTGCCGCGCCAAGAGATCAGCCACAAGCACGGGTGCCCGTTCGATCTGGCCCTGCGCCCAGCGGTATTCGATCGCAACATTGCGACCTTCGTCGTAACCCGCTTCGTGCAAGCCCGCGCGAAAGGCGGCAACGCGCGTGTCGTCGCGCGCGGTGGCACTGACAAATCCGATCACCGGCATCGTCTGCTGCGCGCGCGCCGCAAGCGGCCAGGCGGCAAAAGCTGCAATTCCCTGGATGAACCTGCGTCGTCGCATTGCCTGCCCATGCCGATTGCGTTGCGATTACAGCAGGGATTTCCCGCCGACGAAATGGGGCTCCGGATCAATTTGCGATGCAAAATTCCCCAATCGCCCATGTCGCATATGGGTCAGGAACGACCGATCCAGCCGGGGTTCCTGCCGGTCATATCCGCTTCGCCCTGCAAACGGACCTAAGACCGGACCGTATTGAAATCGGTCATAGCCCGGTGATTCAAGCTTCAAAACCAGGAGCTTCGCATTAGTGCTTGACCAGCCGCGGAAATCTTTTTGTCAAAATCTCCTCGGCGTCGCGGGCGATGCGGTTGACGATTTCGCCGGCCGGCGCAATGTCGTGGATAAGGCCGGCATCCTGCCCCATGGAGAGCGGGGCTTCGTCGATGTCGCCGTTCTTGCGCGCCTCCCTGACGGCGGCCAGCGCTTCGGCCTGGCGCTGGCGCAGCGCCCATTCCCGCCCGGCCCAGCGCTCGATGAAGCCGTTGCGCCGCGAGCGCGACATCGCGCCCGGCCAAACCAGGCCGGCGGCGAGATCCGGAATTTCCGACAGCAAGGTGTCGTGGCCGTCGCTGTCGAGAATCGCCTGCTTGAAATTGGCATGCAGCGGCGATTCCTTGCTGGCGAGGAATCGGGTGCCGAGCAGAACGCCGTCGGCGCCGAGCGCCAATGCCGCGGCAAGGCCACGGCCGTCGGCGATGCCGCCCGCCGCCAGCACCGGAACCGGCGCGACGGCGTCGAGCACCATCGGCACCAGCGTCAGCGTCGTCTGCCAGCCGACATGGCCGCCGCCTTCGGTGCCCTGCGCGATGATGACGTCGGCGCCGGCTTCCGCCGCGCGCACCGCATCGGGCACGTTCGGGGTCATGAACGTGATCTTGCAGCCGGCGTCATGGGCGCGCGCGATGTAGGGCTTGACGTCCTGCTCGGCGCGCGGCCAGGCAAAGGCCATCACCGCCGGCCGCAGCGCCAACGCGTCGGCAAAGCCCTCCTCCTTGATGTCGAACAGGAGAAAATTCAATCCGAAGGCTTTGTTGGTCTGCTCGCGGATCAAACCGGTGCCGGTGCGAATCTGCTCGGCGCTCATATAATGGCAGCCCATGGCGCCGAGGCCGCCGGCATTCGACACCGCGGCAGTGAGCGCGGGCCCGTAGACCGAACCCATGCCGCCAAGCGCAATCGGATGCTCGATTTGCAGCAGGTCGCAGACCGGCGTGCGGATCATCGTGGACCTCCCTGGATGATAACGGCGTCGTCCGCCTAAAATCCGCGGAAGACCTGATTGACGTGCTCCACTTCGGGCGGCGAAGCAAAGCAGTGGCCGACGTGCTTGCGCCATTCCTGGAAGTCGGGCGAGCCGCGGAAGTCGACCGTGTGGTTCTCGACCGTCTGCCATTTGACGAACAGCCGGTAGCGGCCGGGTTTTTCGATCGAGCGCTGCAGTTCCAGGCCGTGGCAGCCTTTGGCGCGCTGGAACACCGGCGCGGCGTTTTTCACGCCAGTCTCGAATTCGGCTTCCATGCCGGGTTTTATGTCGATCTGGGCGATTTCGGTGATCATGTCCTTGGCTCCCTACGATGAGGAAGCGTAGCCCGGATTGAGCGGCAGCGAAATCCGGGGCAAACGGCGAGGCTTTCCCCGGATTTCGTTTCACTCAATCCGGGCTACGTTTGTTTAGCCGAGCGGCGCGCCGAAAATGCGAAAGATCGCGGGGCCGGCGATCAGGAAAGCCAGCAGCGCGGTGCGCCAGCGCGGTGCTTCCACGGCGGCGAGCAGCGACAGGGCGGCCAGCGGCACGATGGCGGCGAGCGGCAGGTAGTAGCGCGGATAGGCGCCCGCCAACCAGCCGGTGGCGGCGTAGAAACGATAGCTGTAGGCGATGTGGAGCGCGAAGTTTGCGGCGAGCGCGAGGGCTCCGCAAACCACGACCACGTCGATAACACCTTCCTGCCCGCGCCACATCCGGCGCAGCGACACAACGAGGCCCGCCGCCGCGCCGGCGAGCGCCGCTACCGGAATGGCGAGCAGCCCGTATTGCAGGACGTTGCGCGCCGCGAGCGCCGGCATCCAGTTGGCGATAAAGTCGCTGACGAAATAGGCGAAGTAGCCGAGGAACGATCGGCGCGGCAGATCGGCCCAGCCGAAGGCGCGCGCGCCGTCATCGACAAACGCGACGATCGCCGGCGTGGTCGGCACCGGACCGCCATATTGCGCGATGTAAATCATGTATGGTGCGGCGGCGAGCGCAAAGGCGGACGCGATCGCAATCGACCAGGTCCAGCGCAATCGCTTGCGCCACAAGAGATAAGCGGCGACGCCGCTCACCATGGCGCCGGTGAGCACGAGTCCGGTCAGCTTTGCCCATGCCGCCGCCACCACGCCGGCAAGCGCGACCACAAGCCAGGCTTTGCGATCGGTCGCGACGAGTTGCCAGACGCCGAGCATGGCCAGCGCGCCGCCAAGGAAGACGAGATCGTCGTTGCTCACCGCGCCGGCGAGCGGCACCAGGACCGGAATGCAGGCCAGCGGAACGGCGTAGGCATAAAACTCCTGGCGCGGCAAACGCGCTGCAATGCCGAGCCCGAGCAAGGCGGCAAAGCCGATGGCGGCAATCGCGACGTCGATCAGGCGATGCGCCAAGAGCGCCTGCGGCCGGCCCTCGAGCTTCGGGCCGAGCACGGCGAGCAGCGCATAGAACAACGGCGGGTGATCGAGATAGTTGGCCGCGCCGGTGAATTGGAAGCTTCCCGGATCGAGCAGCCGCATCGCGTCGAGGTCCGGCCAGGCATCGCCGGTCCGCTGGATGTGCGCCACGTAGGAGGCGTGTGCCACCTCGTCGAAACCCTGGGTGATGTCCTTGCGTTCCGCGCTCAGCGCCGCCGACAGAACGAACAGGCCGAGGATCACCGCGGCGACGAAAAAATTTGTCGTCGCGGGGGCGGTCAGTGCGCCGGGCGTCGCATAGGCAGGGGTGCTGGACACGAGGGACACAAATGCACGCAGAGGGGTTAAATATTCGCTAGCCGAGCATGGCCCCGAAAAGTGGATACCGGTTTTCGGATAAGGTCATGCTCAAAACGAAAAATATCCGCTAAAGTGGGCGCCTCATCAGCATCATCACCTAAAGGCTTGCCATGATCGACGTACATTACTGGACCACGCCGAACGGCCACAAAATCACGATTTTCCTCGAAGAAACCGGGCTGAAATACAAGCTGATCCCGGTCAATATCGGCAAGGGCGAGCAGTTCAAGGCGGAATTTCTGGCGGTGTCGCCGAACAACCGCATCCCCGCCATCGTCGACCACGATCCGCCGGGCGGCGGCAAGCCGATCGCGATCTTCGAGTCCGGCGCCATCCTGCTCTATCTCGCCGACAAGACCGGAAAATTCGCCGGTAGCGATCTGCGCAGCCGCACCGAAGCGATCCAATGGTTGTTCTGGCAGATGGGCGGCCTTGGCCCAATGGCCGGGCAGAACAATCACTTCAGCAATTACGCGGTGGAGAAATTGCCATATGCCATGGACCGCTACCGCAACGAGGTGAACCGGCTCTACGGCGTGATGAACAAAAGGCTCGCCGACCGGCACTATCTCGCCGGCGACTATTCGATCGCCGACATGGCGAGCTATCCGTGGATCGTGCCGTGGGAGCGCCAGGGCCAGAAATTGTCCGACTTCCCGAACCTGCAGCGCTGGTTCGAAGCCATCAAGGCGCGGCCGGCGGTGGTCAAGGCCTACGTGTGGACGCCGAAGATCAATCCCGGCCAGGGCGGCATCCGCACCGCCGAAGAACGCGCGATTTTGTTCGGCCAGACCGCGCAGTCGGTCAACATCGCCGCGCAGCGCGCGCAGTAATTCACGACGTCGCGACGCTGCGCCAAGGGGAGGAACGCGATGAAACGCCTGCCTGCATCGCTTGCTGCGTGTCTTGCGGCCGCCGCCGCGTTCCTGCTGGCAATGGCCGCGGCGCCGTCGGCGCGTGCGCAAGATTATCCGCTGCGGCCGGTGACGCTGATCGTGCCGTACACGCCCGGCGGCAGCACCGAGATTTTGGCGCGGATTACCGCCAAAAAACTCGAGGAACGGCTCGGCAAGCCGGTCATCGTCGAGAACAAGCCGGGCGCCGGCACCGTGATCGGCTCGAGCGCGGTCGCACAGTCGGCGCCCGACGGCTACACGCTGCTGATGGCGACGCCGACGCCGATGGCGATCAACGTTTCGGTGCACAAGAGCCTGCCCTACGATCCGGTGGCCGATTTCGTGCCGCTCGGCATGATCGCCAGCGCGCCGTTCTTGCTCCTCGTCAATCCCGACCTGCCGGTGCATTCGGTCAGCGAGCTCATCGCCTACGCCAAGGCCAATCCGGGAAAATTGTCTTACGGATCGGGCGGCGTCGGCGCGCCGCATCATCTCTACATGGAGCTGTTCAAGAGCATGACCGGCACCGAGATGGCGCACGTGCCCTATAAGGGCAGCCTGCCGGCGCTCGACGACGTGGTCGGCGGCCACATCCAGCTGATGTTCTGCGATATCCCGCCGGCGGCCGGAATGGTCGCGGCCGACAAGGTACGCGCGCTCGGCGTCTCGACCGCGCGGCGCGTCGCCGCCTATCCCGACATTCCGACGGTGGCGGAAGCCGGCGTGCCCGGCTTCGACGTCGCCGGCTGGTTCATGATCGTGGCGCCGGCAAAGACGCCGCGCGCCATCGTCGACCGGCTGCACGATGAATTGCTGACCGTGATGGCTTTGCCCGAGATCAAGGAGCGCATCGTCAAGCTCAGCCTGGTGCCGCTGCCGACGCCGTCGGTCGCCGACATGCAGGCCTTCGTCAAGACCGAGATCGTGCGCTGGGGCAAGATCGTGCAGCAGGCCGGGATTGCCGGAACCGAATAAAGGCTAGGCTATGATCCAATTCAATTGAATCGGATCATAGTCTAGCATTTTTGTTTGAGCATGATCTTGTCCGAAAACCGGTATCCACTTTTCGGGATCATGCTCTAGTTCTGCCGCACGAGGACTTTGGTGCCGACATTGACCCGGTCGAACAGATCGATGACGTCGTCATTGACCAGGCGGAAGCAGCCTGACGACACCGCGTGCCCGATGGTCTCCGGCGCATTGGTGCCATGGATGCGGTAGACGGTGTTGCCGAGATACATGGCGCGGGCGCCGAGCGGATTGCCGGGGCCGCCGGCCATGAAGCGCGGCAGATAGGGCTGGCGCTCGATCATTTCGGGCGGCGGATGCCAATCCGGCCACTCCGCCTTGCGTGAGATCTGCAGCTGGCCCTGCCAGGTGAAGCCGTCGCGGCCGACGCCGATGCCGTAGCGGATGGCGGTGGTCTCGTTCTGGATCAGATAGAGATGGCGTTCCGACGTATCGATGATGATGGTGCCGGGCGGCTGCAGCGAGCGGTAGAATACCCGCTGCTTCTTGAATTCGTCCGGCAGAGCGGCGTCGGAATTGCCGTGATCGATGCCGGGATCGACGTCTTGCATCGTCACCGGATACTGAAAGATCTGCTGCGCCGGCACGCTTGCGGTCACGGCGCACAGCATCGCCGCGCCGATCAACGCCGCCAAACTCTGTCGCCCTCGATTCAGTCCCAGCCGAGTCATGGTCGTACTCTGTTCCCGCCGCCGCGTTGTTTCAATACCCGAAGGCGTGATCGCGGCATCAGCGCCATGCGGGGTGGCCTCGCGTCACGGCGGCAGTATCATGGTGCCGAGTTTGCTTGGCGCGATGACACCGCCGCTTACTGGCTCGCGCCGCCGAAATAGCCGGCGATTTTCCAGCCGCCGGCGTCCTTGGTGTAGCACATCTGATCGCCGCCAAGCGGCCCGATGGCGTCCATGGCGACGAAGCCGGATTTGCCCGACGGCGTCGCCACATGCAGGAAAGTCGGCGCGTTGGGCTCGCTCGGTGCCGCGGTATCGGGCAGCACGTGCACCAAGTTGAGCCCTAGCTTTTCGACGACCGGCGAATTCGGCTGCGCCGCGGCGTGGACTTCAACGCCGTCCTTGAGCGGATAGCCCCATTCGGACGGATCGGTCTGCGTCGCGTTGCCGAGCGCTTCGAACGCTTGCGGATCGATGGTCGGATCGGCCGGGGCGCAGAACACGCCTTTGTTGTCGGGCAGTTCGGCCGCGGTCGGCTCGTTGCCATAGCCGCCGAGCGTGGCCCAGCCGGAGCCGTCCTTGGCGGCAAGATCGATCGCCTTGGCGAGATTGTCGATGCCGGGCTTTTTCGGGTCGGCCATGTCCTTGTCCTGAATCCAGAAGAAATTTTGGGCCACGACCAGCTTGGCGAGCGCGGCGCGATCCTTTTTCGCGGCGACGTCGGACAATTGCTTGCGGAAGGCGACGAAGGCCGCGTCGTCGTAAGCCGCCGGCGGCTTGGCCGCGACCGGCGTATACGGCTTGATCGGCGGCGGCGGCGGCGGTGGCGGCGGTTTGAGCGGCAGGAGCTGCGGCGTCTGCTGGCCTTGCGCCAAAACCGGCAGAGATCCCAACATGACAGCGGCCAAAACGGCGAGCATCAAGGTCGGGGCGACGGAAAAGCGGCGCATTGCATAGGCTCCCGGTTCAGTATCGGCGCAAAACGCAATGGCGGCGGCTTAACGGCGAAATGCGACCGCGGTGCGGCAGCCCGCCGCAGCTTGGCGGATTTTCGCCGCCGCCGCCGCCGGTGCCCGGGATCAATACGGTTGGGACTGATCAAGGCCGCTTTCTGGCCCTCAGGCGCGTCCCGGTTCATTTCAGAGCATCGAGCATGGCCTTGACGTCCTGCGCGTGCGGTCCGCCGGGAGCGAGAACGAGATACTGTTTCAGCGCCTCCACGGCGCCGGGCGGCACCACGAACTTGTTGCTCTTGTTCAACGCTCCCTCGCCGTACAGCGACGAGCCTTTGATGAAATAGGCATCCGCCTTTTTCGGATCGGCGGCGATCGCCTTGTCGCAAGCGGCAACGGTCTTCGCCGCCGGCTCCCCCATGTTGAACATGACCGCGCAGAGATTGAAATACGGAACGGCCGGATTGGGGTCGAGCGCCGCCGCCTTGGTGTACGCGGCAACGGCCGCGTCGTTCTTCTTCAGTTTCAAGTCGGCGTTGCCGATCATCGTATACATCGGAGCGATGGCCGCCGCACTGGCGTTCTTTCCAGCCTGTTCGACGGCCCGTTGAAAGGAGTCGAGCGAATCCGCGTAGTGACCCTGGTTGAATTGCGCGACCCCCAGCCCCTGTAAATATTCCCAGCGCGGCTCCGACGATAACAGTTGCTTCAACGCCGCTTCCGCTTCCGGCCATTGCTTGGCGTCAAGCGCCGCCTGCGCCTTGGCGATGAGAGCGTTTTGGTTTTCGCTTTGCGCCGCCGGCAGCGGCGCGCCGGCGCCGATCTGCGGCAAGGCTGTCGCGGCGAGTGCAAGACTCATCAATAGTGCAGCAGCGTGGAGTCTTCGGCGCATTGCGTTCCCCAATAGCAAAAGTGATCGAGCCGACATTGACCGACCGTCGCCCATCGACCTCGATCTATAGGTACATCCTAGTACGACTCTAGTACGACTTCGGCAGTCCCAAAACTTTCTCGGCGATGAAGCACAGAATAAGGTGCGGTGTCACCGGCGCGATGCGCGGGATCAGGCGATGACATCGCCGCGTCGGTGGTGCGCTAAGGCCCGGCTCGGGCAGCTTTAGGTCAGGAAGCGCCGCCATTGGCAATGAAGTCCTCAATACGGCTTGACAGCAGGAACCACTCGCCGCGTATGTGCTCGGCTTTAAACATCTCATGAAATGCACTTTCGTCGAACCGCGCGCCGGGGATCGTTAGCAAAACCTGCAATGGTCGGGGCGACGCCGTAGACAGCGCTCGCATGCGCTTGTCAACGTTGCGGCTGTAGCCGATCTTCACGAGACCATCGCCGTCGCTGATGAAATAGATCCACGGCCCGGTTGTTGGCGCGACGACCTCGGCGGTTTGCACAAGTGGCCAATCAAATAACCGCCCGCGCGCGTTGCCAATCATTGCATTAAGGGTGCGTGAGATTGGCTCAACTGGAAAATTCTGATAGATCGCTGCTGCGATCAGCGCGCCGTTGCTCACATAGCTGTTGCCGCCGTTTTGAACGCGGTCCGGGTTGCGCTGATTACGTGCCCATACCTCAGCGCTGTGCTTAAGCGCATAGCTGCAACGCGCCCTGATTTTTTTGCGCCGCACGGGAGGCACAAGAGCAAGGAAATTGATGGCGTGTCGGAATTGCTCCACCTTGTATGTGGAAAACCATTCCGCGCGCGCCGTCTCAAAGTCTTCGACGTTGTCGAAACCGGCGCGGTAGCCATTCCACGCCAAGTCCGGTTCACACTCGACGACAAAACGAAGCGCCGCAAGAGACCGCTCTAGGTTCATTGGACTGCCATTGCGGTTGACGTTGGGCCGCGAATCGCCACGCAAGAGCCTGACCGAAAAGGAGCGTTTGTTTCAAGCGGAAATTGCTCGTGAACTTCGATGGATGCGCCGTGGTTACAGTTTCTTAATTGTGCCCGGGCCATCATTCTTGCCTTCCAAAAGTAGTGACGGAGGATGCGATGGATCGCCCACGTAGACGTGTGACCTTTGCGCTGAACAACAGGGCCCGAAATCTGCCAGTCGACGCTTGGGATGCGGACATTGATCCGCAAGCTGAACCGCGCGGGGTCGCGCGGCGATGCCTTCGCGTTTATTGGCGGGAGCGCGAGGGCGAGCTTGTGCCACTTGTTGATGGCTTGGTACCGGATGAGGTTGTTATATCGGAGCGCGGGAAGGTGCTAGGCCGCTGGAATATCGTCGATGAAATGAACGCGCGTTTCGCCGCAGCGGGTCAGTAGCGCTCCAAGGTGCGCTTAGCGGTTTGAAGCTGCTATCCCCGCACGCGGGCTACCCGACGTCCCTCAATACGACTTCGGCAGTCCCAAAACTTTCTCGGCGATGAAGCAGAGAATGAGGTGCGGCGTCACCGGCGCGATGCGCGGGATCATGCTTTCGCGGAAATAGCGCTCGACGTGATATTCCTTGGCGTAGCCGTAGCCGCCGTGGGTCATGATCGCGGTCTGGCAGGCTTTGAAGCCGGCCTCGGCGCCGAGATATTTGGCGGCATTCGCCGCCGGGCCGCAGGGCAGGCCGTTGTCGTATTGCCAGGCCGCCTTGAACGCCATCAGCTCGGCGGCTTCCAGCTCCATCCAGCATTCGGCGAGCGGATGCTGGATCGCCTGGTTCTGGCCGATCGGCCGGCCGAACACGATGCGCTCTTTGGCGTAGGCCGCCGCGCGCCTGAGCGCGGCGCGGCCGAGCCCGACCGCTTCGACGCCGACCAGGATGCGTTCCGGGTTGAAGCCGTCGAGGATGTATTCAAAACCGCGGCCTTCCTCGCCGATGCGGTCCTCGACCGGCACGTCCAACCCGTCGATGAACACCTGATTGGAGTCGACGGCCTTCCTTCCCATCTTTTCGATCTCGCGCACCTCGACGAAGCGGCGGTCGAGCGCGGTGAAGAACAGGGTCAGCCCATCGGTCGGCCGCCGCCCGCTCTCGATCGGCGCGGTGCGGGTGAGGATCAGCATCTTGTCGGCGACCTGTGCCGTCGTGGTCCAGATTTTCGCGCCGCTGATGACGTAACGGTCGCCGCGGCGCTCGGCGCGGGTCGCCAGCTTGGCGGTTTCAAGCCCGGCATTCGGCTCGGTCACCGCGAAGCAGGCCTTCTCCTTGCCGGCGACGATCGGCGGCAGCATGCGGCGCTTCTGTTCGTCGTTGCCGTAAACCACGACCGGATTGAGGCCAAAGATATTCATGTGCACGGCAGACGCGCCGGAAAATCCGGCGCCCGACGCCGCGATGGTCTGCATCATCACCGCGGCCTCGGTGATGCCGAGGCCCGAGCCGCCATAAGCTTCCGGAATGCAGACGCCGAGCCAGCCGTCGCTCGCCAGCGCGCGATAAAATTCGTCGGGAAATTTGCCGTCGTGGTCGCGCTTGAGCCAATAATCGTCGCCGAAGCGCGCGCAAATCTTCTCGATCGCGGCGCGCACCGATTGCTGCAGGTCTGTGAGCGCGAAGTCGATTGGGGTTACTCCGCCGTCTGCGTGTCAGCGGCGAGCGTAGCCCGGATTGAGCGTGAGCGAAATCCGGGGACGGCATTGCCGACGTGGACCCGCGTTGAACTTTGCTCCATGCGGGCCACAAGCTTCACCCTCCCCTGCAGGGGGAGGGTCGACCGCCGCAGGCGGTCGGGGTGGGGTGCGCGGCGACGCCGCTAGACCGAGCGCCCTTCAACGCTGTCACCCCACCCGCCGCGCTTCGCGCGTCGACCTCCCCCTCCAGGGGAGGTGGGGAGATTTCGTCACGATCGCGGCATGCGTAGCTCGGATCGAGCGGAGGCGAAACTCCGACTATGGGCTGCTTTATTCCACCGTTGCTGCAGTCTCACTCCGCTGCGCTGGCCGGCGGCAGCGCGATCGTCTCGACCTTGGACAGATCGAGCTTGCGGGAGGCGTGGTCGATATCGAGGCCGACGACGTTGCCGTTGGCGTCAAAATCGACGACCAGGCCATCGACAATCTCTCGGGCCTCCGCGCCAGGCGTGCTGGCGAGTTCAATGTAAAGACTGTCCGTCTCCGGGTAGTAATGCAGTTTCATCGCTCTGCTTCGCGGCCCCCGAAATTTTCGCCAGCAAGCGTAACCCGAATCAAGCGCAAACGAAATCCGGGGGGCAGTGTTGTAGGGTGGGTAGAGCGGAGCGAAACCCACCGTGGCTTGGCGGGAAGACGATGGGTTTCGCTGCGCTCTACCCATCCTACGCGCTAGGCCGCCGCGCCGGACTTGACCCAGGGGCTTACAGGCGTCCTGGATCGCAAGCTCGTGGCGGCGAGCTTGAATTTGGGTCATTTTCGCGTTAGATATACACGCAAATTGTATATCCACGGAGGCAGTGATGCAGGTCGCGAAGTGGGGCAACAGCTTGGCCGTCCGCCTTCCCCAGGCCATTGTCGAAGCCCTGAAGCTGAAGCCGGGCGACGAAATCGAAATCACAGTATCGGGTGGCCGCCGGTTCGAGGTTGCGCGGGATCGCACCATCGAGCGTGCGCTGGCGAGCATCCGCAAATTCCGCGGCCGCATGCCCGCCGGATTCAAATTCGACCGCGGCGCCGCCAATGAGCGCCACTGAGGTCTTCTTCGACACCAACGTCCTGCTTTATCTGCTGTCAGCCGATTCAACGAAGGCGGATCGCGCCGAACAAGTCCTGGCCGGCGGGGGCGTGATCAGCGTTCAGGTGCTCAACGAATTTGCCGCCGTGGCGGCGGGAAAATTCGCCATGGAGATCGCGGAAATCCGGACGGTCCTCGCGGCGATGCGCGCGGCGTGCAGCGTCCACTCGCTGGACGTGGAGACGCATGAGCTCGGGCTCGAAATTGCCGAACGGTACCGTTATTCAGTCTACGACAGCATGCTCCTCGCGGCGGCGATACGCGCCGGATGTTCGATCTTCTATTCCGAAGACCTCCGGCACGGCCAGACAATCGATAGCCTGAGGATCGTCAATCCATTCGAACAATAAGAAAGCGTAGGGAGCGGCGGAGTAGGGTGGGTAGAGCGCAGCGAAACCCACCATGGCTTGGCATGAAAATGATGGGTTTCGCTTTGCTCTACCCATCCTACGCGCTTGCTGCACTATATTGACTGGTGCCTATTATGGGTCGTGCGCGCAGTATTGCTGGGTCTTTCGTCTTAATAATTGTTTGTCTCCAAAGAATGAAATCATCAAATGTCTGCTGCACCGTCCGATATACCGCTCATGCTATCTGTTAAAACGCATAGATAAAATGCGCGTCCCATGGTTCGATCGTCGGCGATGGCAAGGATTTCCTTGCTCCGGGAGGCAGAATGGGCCGCATCCTGGATTCGCGACGGCACGAAGCGCTGCGTGCGTTCCTGGTCGAACGCCGCATGAAAGCAGGGCTGCGCCAAGTCGATCTCGCCAAGCGGCTGGGCCGCTCGCAGTCCTACGTCACCCACATCGAAACCGGACAAAAGCACGTCGCCTTGCTCGAGCTCATCGAATGGGCCGAAGCGATTGGTTTCGATCCCGAAGAGGCAATCGAACGGATATCTAATTTGAAAACCAAGTAGCCGGTCATTCCCTGTCATCATCCGCGCAGGCGGGTGATCCAGTAATCACCGCACGGCGGCGTTTACTGGATGCTCCGCTTTCGCGGAGCATGACAACTCAAGAATTATCGCCCCCGCAGTAAAATGCGATCACTCTCACGCCAACGAATCTTTGCTGCCGTAGTGCGCGCACTTGCGCTGCCGGCGACCAGCCGGCCTCGCAAAATCAACGAGGTCCTACGCAAAAACGTTGTGTTTTCCGCCGCTTAGCAAAACGCTGCACGCAATTTCACTCGTCCTTGACTCGTCCCACAAAATCTCTATCTGGCCACATCAGTTCGCTCATCGAGGGGCGCATTCCGGATGCGATCCTGATTGTGGAGCGAGCGCGGTGCCTGCGTGCGGTCTCGCAAACCGCGCCCGGGCGGCTTCGGGCATCATGTCCGCCGGTATTACGACCGGTGCGCGGGGTGCAGCCGCTGGACTGGGACAGGCAAGCGCGGGTAACGCCCGCAAGATGCCGCGTCCCAGGAAACCTGGCCTGAAGTCGAAAAGCCGAGGCCTAGAAACTTCGGTCAAAGCCGCGGTGGAGCGCCGAGAGGCGAGCGCGCCCGAAGCGGGCGGTTCGTGCAAGCGGATCGCTCGTGGCGCGCGCCGCGCCCGTGGCGCGGACAGGTGGCGACATCTGTTCGTGTGGTGCGGCCCATTCGATTTGCGCCTTCCGGCGCTCCGCCTCCCCTCATTTTATGTGGAGGCGAAACAGCAGTGGCTTTCGTTCTTGTCGCAAACTCGGGCGCGAAGCGCGCCGCGAGAACGGGATCGCTCGCGCCTTCCGCCCCCGCGATAGCGGGGGAGGGGGACCGCGCGTAGCGCGGTGGAGGGGGCGCATGACTCGAAGCTTCGTTGTCGTCGCAGAGTTTCTCGTCGCCAGAATAGCGAGCGAACATGGACGGACATTTCTGGATAACTTGCGGCGCCTTGAGTCCCGCGCCCCCTCCACCACCCTCCGCGCGCTTCGCGCGTTCTCGGGTGGTCCCCCTCCCCCGCTGCGCGGGGGCGGAAGAGTTATTCCGCCGCCTGCATCTCGCCGGCGTCGTCGATGAAGCCGCCGGCCTGGCGGCGCCACATGGCGGCGTAGCGGCCGTCGCGGGCGATCAGTTCGCGGTGCGAGCCTTGCTCGATGATGCGGCCGTGCTCGAGCACGACCAGGCGGTCCATCTGCGCGATGGTGGAGAGCCGATGGGCGATGGCGATCACGGTCTTGCCTTGCATCAAGGTGCCCAGGCTCGACTGGATCGCCGCTTCGATTTCGCTGTCGAGCGCCGAGGTCGCTTCGTCGAATACCAGGATCGGCGCGTCCTTGAGAATGACGCGGGCGATGGCGACGCGCTGGCGCTGGCCGCCGGACAGCTTGACGCCGCGCTCGCCGACATGGGCGTCGTAGCCGCGCCGGCCGTTCCAGTCTTCGAGCTCGAGAATGAAGTCGTGGGCGTGGGCGAGCTTTGCCGCGCGCACCACGTCGTCCTCGCTCGCCTCGGGCTTCCCGTAGCGGATATTGGCGCGGATCGAGCGGTGCAGCAGCGAGGTGTCTTGCGTCACCACCGAGATTTGCGCGCGCAGAGATTCCTGGGTCAGCGTCGAAATGTCGACGCCGTCGATACGGATGGTGCCGTCCTCCAGATCGAAGAAGCGCAGCAAGAGATTGACCACGGTGGATTTGCCGGCGCCGGAACTGCCGACCAGGCCGATCTTCTCGCCGGGCTTTATCGTCAGATTGAAGTTCTGCAGCACGCCGGTCTCGCGGCCGTAGCCGAAGCTGACGTCGTGGAAATCGATGCGGCCCTCGCGCACGGTGAGCGGCAGCGCTCCGGCCGGATCGGGCAGTTGCAGCGGCTGGGCGATGGTCAGCATGCCTTCCTGCACGACGCCGAGGTCCTCGAAAATCTCGGTGATGCGCATGGCGATCTGCCGCGACATGTTGGTCAGCTGCAAGGTCAGCGGCAGTACCATGGCGATGGCGCCGACTTCGACGGCGCCGTAGCGCCACAGCAAGAGCGCGATGGCGCCGGAGCCGGCGATCAACAGCGCATTGAGCACGTCGAGCAGGGCTGCGAAGGCGGTGAGCAGGCGCTGCGATTTGGTGAACAGGTCGACGTGCTGATCGACCGCGTTGCGCACATATTGGTCTTCCTCGCGGGCGCGGGCGAACAGCTTGACGGTGAGGATGTTGGTGTAGCTGTCGACGATGCGGCCCATCAGGGTCGAGCGGGCGATGGAAGAGACCTTGGAGCGCTCGCGCATGCGCGGCACGAAAAAGACCAGCAGCGCGGCGTAGCCGCAAAACCACAGCAGGATCGGCAGCGCGAGCCAGCGGTCCGCGGACGCCGTCAGCGCGATGGCGGAACAGCCGTAGACCACAATGTACCAGACCGTGGTGATGGTCGCGGTCAGGGTCGAGCGCACCGACGGCCCGGTCTGCATCACCCGGTTGGAGATGCGGCCGGCGAAATCGTTCTGGAAGAACGCCCAGCTCTGCCGCACCACGTGCCAGTGCGATTGCCAGCGGATCAGGCCGGTAAACGGCGCGGCGATCGCCTGGTTGGTGATGAGGTAGCGCGTCAACGTCACCGCCGGGCGCACGATCAGGAGGACGACCGCCATGCCGAGGAGCCACGGCCAGCTTGCGGCGAGGAACTGATCGGGCGGCGTCTTGGTCACCATGGTGACGATGCGGCCCATGAACCACGGCACCGCGCTGTCGCCGAGCGCGACCAACAATTCGATGACGAACAAAGCCGCGAACAGCCACTTCGCCTGGCGGGCAAAGTGCCACAGGAAGGCGATCAACCCACCCGGCGGCTCCGGGTTTTCGGGCGCCGCCGTCGGCGTCAGGAATCGCTCGAAAAGTGCGAACATGTGCGATGGTTACAGGGCTTATGTGGGCAGCGTCAATCGAGGTGCCAAGAGGCTTTGGCGGTCGCACGCGGCGCTTCGTCACGACTGCATTTTCTTACTTTTAAGGCAACCGGCGGCCGTGTCATCTTTATGATGGTCACCGTCATTGCGAGGAGCGAAGCGACGAAGCAATCCAGCCCTAGCGCGGAGTCTGGATTGCTTCGCTTCGCTCGCAATGACAGTAAGGAAACGCCAGAGGGATCGCCATGAAACGCTTGGTCGGCGCGCTGGTCGCGCTGTTGGCATTCACCGCGGCCGCGCAGGCCCAAACCTATCCGACGCGCACGATCACACTATTGGTCGGATTTCCGCCCGGCGGCCCGACCGATACGCTGGCGCGTATCCTCGCTGACGGCATGAAATCCACGCTCGGCCAGTCGATCGCCGTCGAAACCGTCAGCGGCGCCAGCGGCACGATCGCGACGGGCCGCGTCGTTCATGCCGCCCCGGACGGCTACACCATCGGGATCGGCAATTGGACGAGTCATGTCGGCTCGCCGGCGCTTTACCCGCTCGACTATGACGTGTTCAAGGATCTGCAGCCGATCGCGCTGCTCGCGGCCTCGCCGCTGTGGATCCTCGGCAAGAGCGCTTTGCCGCCGAAGACCGCGTCCGAACTGATCGCCTGGCTCAAGGGAAGGACCGAGCCGACGACATTCGCCACCGTCGGCGCCGGCAGCGCGGCCCACCTTGCCGGCTTGTCGTTCGCCCGGGCCATCGGCGCGCAATTTCAATATGTGCCTTATCGCGGCGCCGGGCCGATCATTTCGGATCTGATCGGCGGCCAGATCGAGCTGAGCTGTCTCGAAGCGTCGTCGACCCTGGGCAATGTGCAGGCCGGGCAATACCGGGCCTATGCGGTGATGGGCGAGCAGCGTTGGCCGAAATCGCCGGACACGCCGACCATGATTGAAGCCGGCGCGCCGGGCGTCAGCATCAACTTCTGGCACGCCCTATGGGCGCCGGCCGGCACGCCCAAGGCGGTGGTGGATCGGCTAAACGAGGCGGTGAACAACGCGCTTGCCGACCCCGCGGTGCGGCAGCGGCTGGAAACGCTGGGCCAGGTCATATTCCCGCGCCCACAGCAGAACCCGGAGGCGCTGTTGGCGTATCACAAGGCCGAGACCGGCAAATGGTGGCCGATCATCAAGGCCGCCGGCATCAAGGCCAACGAGTGATCGTTGTCATGCCGGCGGGCTAATCGCGCGGCAGCTGACGTTCGCCGGCGACCATGGCGGTCAAGCCGCCCATGCCGGCCATCACCGTGCCGAAGAACAGCGCGACCGCAAACGATGCATGGTCGTGCCGGCCGATGTCGGCGAAAGCCTGCGCGCGCGCCATGCCGATCGACACCGCAGTCGCGGCGATGATCAGGCAAACGACGAGCGCCATGGTGGCAATCAGTTCGACGCCGAGAATGCGGCATCGCGTTATTCTTTTCGTCGAAACGGGAGACGCAAAACCGACCTTCCCGGTCAGCTCAGTCATGGTCTTTAATCCTTCGCGAATCAGTTCGTTGCGTTGCCCGCAAAGTGGCGCGGGACTTTGTCGAAGCTATTGAGAAATAAAGGCGATTCGGCCTTTTTGGTTAATGCATGGTTAACGCCGGAGGCCGCAGAGGCAATAACCTACCGCCGTGTCTTCGCCGCCACGTTTCCCGGGCGCAGCGCAGCACGAAGTGGTGCGCCGCAGACCCGGGATCGTAACGAACTCGGCGTCTGCGAAGATTAAAGCGCCGGCACGGCGGCGGCCGGATTGGGCTCCATGGTCACGTAACCCGGCTGGGCGGCGACGCGATCGAGCCAGGCGCGGATCGCCGGAAACGCATTGAGGTCATAGTCGCACTCATGCGCCACGTGGGTGTAGGCGTAGAGCGCAATGTCGGCGATGGTGTAATGACCCGCTGCGAAAAAGTCGTGCGTGGCAAGATGCTTTTCCATCACGCCGAGCGCGCGATGGCCTTCTTCCATCCAGTCCTCGAAGGCGTGCTGCTGCAGGTCGCGTCCGCCCTTGATCAAGGTGAGCCAGAAATAGGCGGCGCCGAGGTTAGGCTCCAGGCTGTGCTGCTCGAAGAACATCCACTGCATCGCCTCGGCGCGGTCGATGCGATCCTCGGGCGCCAGCACCGAGCCGCCGGCGATGTACCAGAGGATGGCGTTGGACTCGGCGAGATAGCGCCCCGGCGCGACTTCGAGCAGCGGCACCTGGCCGTTCGGATTCTTGGCCAGAAATTCCGGCGTGTGGCTGTCGCCCTTGAGGATATCGATCTCGATCAGCCGATAGGGAATGCGCAGCTGCGCCAAGGCGAGCCGCGCCTTGTAGCTGTTGCCGGAACGCTGCATCGAATAGAGCGTATACATCGCCGCTTCCCAAGGCCCGTGCGGTAGTATCGCGCGAGTGTTGCGCTGTTACGACTTCAACGCGGCGATGTCATGGCCGCTACAGTCCTGGCCGCATGAAATCCCGGCCGCGCGAAGTTCCGCCGCGGCCACCTATATTGTAGGGGAGTTGTGCAGGAAAGCTATTGCTACGGGACGATAAAGTTCCGCTAGCCTGGACCCGTTACGATTGGTCGGCAATAAATTTGACGCCCACCGCGCTTTTCGACGCGTGCTGCTGCGGTATTCAGGGCGAAAGGCGTTTGCCGCGTGCTCTCCCGCGATTAAGCGGATGGTCGAGCCTTCTGCTGCGAACCGATCGGAAAAATTGGCGCGGCGCCGGCCGGCGCGGACCCGCTATCCGTGGCGGTCTGCCGGACCTGCCAAAAGCGAAGAACCCGTTGGGCATTGCCGCGCGACAGCTTGAAATAGTCGGTGCGTGCCGAATCGAGATCATGCTCGGAGCTTGCGCCGCCGACAGACCGGCATGTCATGATTATGCGAACAGTCGGCCAGTCCAGCCCGGCGGCTTTGCAGGGCACCAGAATGGCCTCGCGACTATCGCTCTGCAGCAAGCGCTCGACCAGCGGCAATGGCATCCCGCAGAGCAATGCAAGTCCCGCCAGCAAGTCCGCGTAGCGGCCCGCCTTGGCAAACTCGAAAATCGCCGCTTCACCGAGGTCTCCCGCGGTCTGCATCGCCAGGACGCGCGCCTGCGCCTCCGCGTAGTCGTGTTGATTGCGGAATCCCGCTTCGTGCTGAACGTCTTCGGAAATGGCGGCGAGGATTCGCTGGATTTGTTCGCGACTTTCCGGCCCGGCCAATGCCATCAGGCGGGAACGCACCGCTTCGGTGGCGCGCAACAGCAGCTCGCGAAACAGCCGTAACGGCACATCGAGCCGAAGCCCGACCTTCTCGGCCAGTTGCTCATCGCGTTCGGAATGCTTCACCAGCGTTGCGAAGCCGTCTTCGGAAAAGCTTGCGCCGGAATTTTCGGCAAGCTTGTGAAACACGTCGCGGTCGCCGCGATGCAGCAGCACATCGGTCACCGCAGCGCCGATTTTCGAGCGGCCGGAAATCGCCAAGAGATGGGCCTGAGGTTTGGTGCTGGCAATTTCGATGAGATCGCTGTCGGCAAGCCGCGTCGACTGCGTCAGGACCGGGGCCGCCACCGCGATATCGTCGTTTCGGGCGAGCCGTCGAACGACGTCGCTCGGCGCTTGACTGATCGGCGCCAGGCGCCGGCTGAGCTCCTCGAGCGCTTTTCCCTCTATGCGCTTGATGAGGTGGCACAGGACGTCGTCGAACACATTGATTTGCTGATCGTTGAGCCGGTCCGCGTCGGCGACGAAGAGATCGGTGATCCGCCGCAACGAATCGACCCGCTTGTCCTTGGAGCCGCTTTGGATCGCGTCCTCAAGCTCGGAGATCAGTGACTGGCCAGCTTCCATGATGTCCTTTCTTGGACATCGGGCTCAACGTCGAGCCCCATACCTCGAATTCGCCTGGAGCCGAATTCGACCTGGAATAATGAGCGCCGAGGTCTGAAAATCAGGTAAACCCGAGTTGCGCGACTATTCTGACTGCTCGCGAAGAGATTGTTTGGCGGAGGCGATAGAAAAGGTCATTGACGGGAGAAGAGCCAATACCGCGCAATGAGCGCCTACGCCTGAAGATCAGATAAACCCGAATTACGCGACTCATCTGACTGTTCGCGAACAGATTGTTTGACGGCGGGAATAGACAGGGCCATTGGCGCTGCAACAGCCAATTCGGCACGGCGCAGGACCAAAACATACGTCGCCAGCATCGCCGGCACGCCGAGCGGGATCAGGGTCATCTGTGGAAAAGTGCGCGCGACCAGCGGCACCAGCCAGAGCGCTGCCAGCGCGGACTTTTCCCAGGGGCCGAAACCGCGCGCCATGCCGTCGGCGGCGAGGAAGGCGATGGCCGGCGCCAGCACCATCATGTCGTAGTCGAGCGTGTAAGGCGTGGCGAGGATCGCTGCGAGGCAAAGGCCTGAAGCCTTGAGCGGGTAGGGCGCCTTGCCGTGCCACAGCCAGGCCGACGCCATGGCGAGCGCGAGCGTCGCTGCGCCTTGGATCCCATAAGCGAGCGGAACCGGCGCGCCCCACATGCGCGCCCAAGAGAAGATGCTTTGAATCTTGTGCCAGCCGGTGTCGCCCTGTTCGAGCACGACCGTGCGGGTGAACTCGGCGCCGACAAAAAATGCGTGCCAGACCTGCAGACCGAAGACCAACGTGGTCATCAGCGTCAGCAACACCGCGGTGACTGCCGCGGCGGCGAAGCTACGCCAATAGCCGCCCGCGGCGAGCGCAATGGGAATCATCAGCCCGAATTGCGGCTTGTAAGCCATCAGCCCGAACAGAATGCCGGCGAGGAGCGGCCGTCGATCGAGCACGACCAGCCCGCCGCCCAACAGCGCCGCGGTGAGGAAGCCGTTATGGCCGTGGCCGACATTGATCAGCACCGCCGGAAAGGCGAGGGCGAGGAGAAGCCAGAGCGGGTCCGCACTCGCTCCCGTACCCCGTTCAGGGGCGAAAGCTTTCAAAATGGCGCGGATCGCCAGCAGATAAAGGCCCAGCGTGACCGCCTGCCAGACGAACAGCGCAAGGCCATAGGGCATCCACGCCAGAGCGGCGGCGACGAAGAGAAAGTATGGCGGATAATGCCAGCCGTAGAATGGCGTCGCCGCGCCGAAGATCGCGCGCTCGCGAGCGTATTGCTGCAGCGAATCGAACGGCGCGATCGGGTTGCCTTCGAGCACATAAGTGCCCGCCGCATAGACGTTGGAGAAATCGGTTCCGAGCGGGCGGCCTTGCAGGTCGACGCCGCCCGTGGCGGTGACCACCAGATAGAGGAAGCCCGCGGTCGAGGCGAACAGCACCGCGACCGCGACCATGCGGATGCGCTCGCGGGTCAGCCACTCGCCGCTCCGCAAGGCCTGATGCACCCGGTCCATCGCCGCTTTTCCGCTTGTCCCGCCGGGCATTAGGCCTGCCGAGCCTTAATGGAGCGTTGCTCGATCGGCGGCCTTGGTCCGGATGCCGCAGATTTGAGGACGTTTAAGGATTTGGCGCTTGCCTGTGCTTAATGGGCGCTTTAGGAAGCACGCGCCTTAAAGCCAAACGGAGACCTTGGGAGAATCGGAAATGGCCTTCATCGCGGACCAGATCATGCGCATCAAGCCGTCGGCGACCATCGCCGTCACGGATAAAGCGCGTGCGCTGAAACTGGCTGGCCGCGACGTCATCGGGCTGGGCGCCGGCGAGCCCGATTTCGACACGCCCGACAACATCAAAGAGGCGGCGATCAAGGCGATCCGCGACGGCAAGTCGTCGAAGTATACGGCTGTCGACGGCATCGCGGAGCTGAAGGCCGCGGTGGCGAGCAAGTTCAAGCGCGAGAACGGCCTCGACTACAAGCCGTCGCAAATCATCATCGGCACCGGCGGCAAGCAGGTGCTGTACAACGCTTTGGTCGCGACGCTGAACCCGGGCGACGAGGTGATCATCCCGGCGCCCTATTGGGTGAGCTATCCCGACATGGTGCTGCTCGCCGGCGGCACCCCGGTCGAGGTCGTCACCACCATGGCGTCCGGCTACAAGATGAGACCTGAGGATTTGGAGCGGGCGATCACGCCCAAAACCAAGTGGATCATCTTCAACTCGCCGTCGAACCCGACCGGCGCCGCCTATAACCGCGCCGAGCTCAAGGCGGTGACCGACGTGCTGGTGCGGCATCCGCACGTCCACGTCATGGCCGACGACATGTACGAGCATCTGGTCTACGACGACTTCGAATTCTACTCGCCGGCGCAGCTCGAGCCGCGGCTCTACGAGCGTACGCTGACCGTGAACGGCTGCTCGAAGGCCTATTGCATGACCGGCTGGCGCATCGGCTATGCGGGCGGCCCCGAAATGCTGATCAAGACCATGGCGATGATCCAATCGCAGTCGACGTCGAACCCGACGGCCGTTGCGCAATGGGCGGCGGTCGAGGCGCTCACCGGGCCGCAGGATTTCATCGCCAAGCACAACAAGATCTTCAAGGAGCGGCGCGACCTCTGCGTCTCGATGCTCAACCAGGCCCGCGGCCTGCAATGCCCGAAGCCGGAAGGCGCGTTCTACGTCTATCCGTCCTGCGCCGGCACCATGGGCAAGACCGCGCCGACCGGAAAAAAGCTCAAGACCGACGAGGATTTCGTCACCGAGCTTCTGGAAGCCGAAGGCGTCGCGGTGGTGCAGGGCACGCCGTTCGGCGTCGGGCCGGCGTTCCGCATCTCCTACGCCACCGCGACCAGCGCGCTCGAGGAAGCCTGCACCCGCATCCAGCGCTTTTGCGGGAATTTGCAGTAGGTTTTGTCGGCTCAGCCGTCCGTTTTCCGTCCATTTGCCATCGTGCGAATGGACCGCAGACGGCGGCATTTTTCTCGCCTACAATCGTACCGAATGGCCCGCCATGCGGGCCGGGTGAGGGGAGATTCCATATGTTTCGCAATGCCGTTGGAGCGGTCCTGGGCACTGCAGCACTGGCGACGGTGCTGGCGATTCCTGCCGGCGCGCAGCAAGACCGTATGCAGGGCGGCACGCTCGAATGCTCGCTGTCGTCCAGCATCGGCATGGTTGTGACGTCGTCACGCAACGTGGCTTGCAATTTCAAGCCAAGGGGCGGCCCGCCCGAGGCCTATGTGGGAACGCTGACGCGGGTCGGTCTCGACATCGGCGTGACCGGCGGCGGCGCCATCATCTGGGGCGTGTTCACCAGCACCAATCTCTATGCCGGGATGCTGTCCGGGACCTATGTGGGCGCGTCGGCGGAAGCTTCCATTGCGGCGGGTCTGGGCGCCAACGTGCTGGTCGGCGGCTCGAATCGTTCGGTGGCGCTGCAGCCGCTTTCGGTGCAGGGCCAGACCGGGCTCAATATCGCGGCCGGCGTGAGCTCGCTGGAGCTGCATCTCGCCCAATAAATCACGGTGCCGGCGGGACGATCCGGCGCGCAATGTCGCGCCTCTTGACCAGCCCCGCCGACGCCTGAAACGATGCGTTTCCGGCGCCGCGCGGGAACAAGCGGCAGCCGTGGGAGGTGACCATGGCGACGAACGGCGGCAATGGCACAAGAGCGACCGGCCCGCGCTGCGTCGCGCTGGTCGGTCCCTTTCAGAGCGGCAAGACCACGCTGCTCGAAGCGATCCTCGCCCGCACCGGCGCGATCCAGCGTCAAGGCACCATCGAAGCCGGCAATACGGTCGGCGACGCCAGCAAGGAAGCGCGCCATCACCGCATGAGCGTCGAGTTGTCGGCCGCCACCACGAGCTTCATGGGCGACAACTATACGTTCCTCGACTGCCCGGGCTCGGTCGAATTCGTCCACGACATGCGCGCCGTGCTGCCGGCGATCGACGTCGCCGTCGTCGTCTGCGAGATGGACGAGAAAAAGGTGCCGCAGCTCCAGCTCATCCTGCGCGAGCTGGAGGACCAGAAAATCCCACGCATCCTGTTCGTCAATAAGATCGACAAGGGCGATGCCGGCGTCCATGACGTGCTCAAGCTGTTGCAGCCGGCGTCGCGCACCAAGCTGATCCTGCGCCAGATCCCGACCTTTTCCGGCGACATCATCTCGGGCTTCGTCGATCTCGCGCTGGAACGCGCCTTCGTCTACAAGGAGCACGCGCCCTCGGAAGTCGTGCCGCTCGAAGGCGACACCGCCGATCTGGAAAAGACCGCGCGCTTCTCCATGCTGGAGACGCTGGCCGATCACGACGACGAGCTGATGGAGCAATTGCTCGAAGACATCCAGCCGCCGCGCGACAAGGTGTTCGACGATCTCACCCGCGAATTGCGCGAGGGCCTGGTGTGCCCGGTGTTGATGGGCACGGCATCGCGCGCCAACGGCGTGCTGCGCCTGATGAAGGCGCTGCGCCACGAATCGCCGGGGATCGCGGATACCGCCAAGCGTCTTGGCGTGAAGCCGGGCGGCGAAGCCGTCGCCTATGTGTTGAAAACGCTGAATACCGCCCACGGCGGCAAGATGTCGGTGGCGCGGGTGGTTGCCGGCCAGATCGGCGACGGCACGACGCTTGCCACCGACGATGCCGAGGCCGGCCGCGTCGCCGGCGTGTTCAAGCTTGTGGGCCAGACCACCGAGAAGCGCGGGCCGGCCGCGGTCGGCGAGACCGTCGCTTTTGCCAAGCTCGACAGGGCCAAGACCGGCGACACGCTCAGCGCCGGCAAGCAGGCCCATGCCGCGTTGGCAAAGGTCGAGCCTTATCCGCCGGTGCTTGCCATCGCCATCTCGGCCAAGGATCGCAAGGACGACGTCAAGCTCGGCCAGGCGCTGCACAAGCTCGCCGAGGAGGATCCCTCGATCATCATCGTGCACAATGCGGAGACCCACGAAGTGGTGCTGTGGGGTCAGGGCGAAATGCATCTGCGCGTCGCCACCGAGCGCCTCAACGACCGCTTCGGCGTCGCCATCGAGCGGCGCCAGCCGAGCGTCGGCTACCGGGAGACCATCCGCAAAGGCGTGGTGCAGCGCGGCCGCCATAAGAAGCAGTCGGGCGGCCACGGCCAGTACGGCGACGTCGTGCTCGAGATCAAGCCGATGGCGCGGGGCGCGGGCTTTTCTTTCGAGGACAAGATCACCGGCGGCGTGGTGCCGCGCAACTATATTCCCTCGGTCGAGGAAGGCGTCATCGACGCGCTCAAGCACGGCCCGCTCGGTTTCCCGGTGGTCGATCTGCATGTGGCGTTGATCGACGGCTCCTATCACACGGTGGATTCCTCGGACATGGCGTTCCAGACCGCCGGCCGCGTCGGCATCGTCGAGGGCCTGCCGCAATGCCAGCCGGTGCTGCTCGAGCCGATCCATCTGGTCGAGATCGCTTGTCCGTCGGAGGCCACTGCGAAGATCAACGCGCTGATGTCCGGCCGCCGCGGCCAGATCCTCGGCTTCGACACCCGCGAGGGCTGGGACGGCTGGGACATGGTGCGTGCCAAAATGCCGGAAGCGGAAATCGGCGATCTCATCGTCGAGATCCGTTCGGCGACCGCCGGCGCCGGCACCTTCACCTTCAAGTTCGATCACATGGCCGAATTGACCGGGCGCACCGCCGACCAGATCATTGCCGCGCGCCGCGCCGCGGAATGAAATAAAACCTGGACTGAAGTCCTTTTGAGTCCGGATGGGCCTACGACGCTACAGAAGTTCCTAGCGAATTTCTTTTGAACAATGTGCTGCCGCCCGCGCGCCGGGCTACGTGTGACAGTTCCTCTCGCATGTCGAGAGGAACCGTCCGCTTCGAGACGAAATCGATAAGCGTCACCCGATGCCGTGACGGCTCCATTCGCAAAAGCCGCTCATGGCCCTTTGATCAATTCCGTCTTGGTCGCCGGCGCGCTCACCAAAACGACCGCGTAGTGTCCGGCTTGCGAGATCGCCGCCGCAAATTGCCGCCGGCCGGCCATATAGGTCGTCGCCTGGCCGTCGACGATCCAGGCCGCGTGCCCCTTCTTGGTTTCGAAACGGGCGAGCCGGTACACACCGCCCGACGGAGCCGGAAGCAGGTAGTCGACGACGGCTTTGATGCCGGAGTCGGACGGCTTCGCCTTGTCGGTCAGTTTGATCTCGACCGCATTACCGACGAACTTGGCGTTCAGGTCGCGGCCCTCCGGTCCAGTCACCCGCCCATTGACTTGCAACGCCTGGCTGAGCTCGCCGCGAGGGACGGTCCGAACCGCGTAGGAGCGCGCAATATCGGTCGCGGATCCACCCATAATCGTCACGCTGCCGAGGCTGTATTCATGTCCCGCAACGGTGACCTGCTGCAGCCACTGTGCGGAGTCGCGCTGCGGGTCCGGAACCGGCTTCATGTATTGCGGCTGGGCCTGTTCGCTCTCCCACTTGATGTGCTGCACCATGCCCGCCTGCAACGCTGCTGCTTCGGCTTCTCTTGTCTCGCGGGCGAGTTGCGCGTCGTTCGTCGTGCACTGCAAATGGATAGCGGCAGTCTGCCCGGTCTTCAGATTGCGGGCGGTGAACTCGCTGGCGCCTTTGAAGTCGACATTGACCGATTGTCCCGACCTCACATGGAGCGCCACGAATTCGACGTGCCCGGCGAACGGTTGCCCTGATCCGTCGCTCACCCATTCCGGGTGAAAGTCGATTCCATCAAGCCGAATGTCCGCCGGATCGACCGCGCCGTTCTCCTTGAACACCGTCAGCGTAATCGGCACGTCACCAGGCGGCGTGGTCCGTCCGGGAAGAGACGCTATGAAGCACGGGAAGCCTCCCTGCCCGGTGAGGTATGGCTTGCCGGGTATGATGTAATTGTATCCGACGGGCTTGCTGGCCAAACTCTTGACGTTCGCGACGACCAATACTTCGCCGTCGCCGTCGCCCGGAAGGGTCGACGCGGGCGTCGTGAACGTCATCGCACCTTTGGCATCAAGTGAGACTTGAGGCGACGATGCTCCCGGCGAAATCGTGACCGTGTCGTTGGATACGGTCGCGGTGTCGAAGAAAGTACCGGTCACCGTTATCGGTTGCCCGCCTTTGTACGTGCCGACATTGCGGAAGAGGGCGGTGATCCCCGGATAAAACGAATAGATCGTATCCGTTTGCGACAGGTCTCCGACCGAGGCGGTCGCCTCCACGATTCCGGCGACCTTCGGCTCGGCCATGGTGACGGAGAGCGCAACCTCGCCGTTGTCGTCGGTGAATATCTGGAGTGGGGCGCCGCCTTCGACCGCGCGGGTCTTCAATGTGACAAGGGCGTGCGGGATCGGAACCAGATAAGAATTGCTGTTCGGACCTTTGACACGCCACGTCAGCGTGCTGGCAACGTTCGGCGTGATCTCGAACGGCTTGACCAGCGCGATCACCGACGGGACTGGAAGCTTAATCACGTCCGAATTGGCCGACTGGCCGCTTGCGGGGGAAAACACCGTGACTTGGATTTGATCGCCGGGGTACAGCGTGCTTCCTCCGGAGTAACCGGCGCCAAACTCAAAAGTTATCCCGGTTTTGGTCCAGGAAAGGATGCTCAGACGAACGGCGTTCGGCGCCTGGCCTGGTATGCTGTTGCCGGGCAGCCCGCCGCCCCATCTGAACTTTCCGTTGACGTCGGTAACCGCGACGCGGACATACATCCGCCCGTCAACCTCCGCGATGCGACTGGCGATATCCTGATTGCTGCCGGGATCGTCGCCGAAATCGCCTTCGAGCGCGATTATGGTGCCGATCCCTGTGCCCTGCGCGCCCACCGAACTGATGACCGGTGCGACCGGGTTCACGCCGGTCGTGCACGAGCCATCGATCAAATTAGGGCCCTTGTTCTCGCTCCAGTATCTGGCAACGGAGCCATCGAGGAATGGTGTCCGAGGGCCATCATTGAACCCGGAGTTCTTTCCCTCGCAAAGGTCGCCGATTTCCTGCGGCTGCAACCCGCCCGACTGATCTGTCAGGCTCGTGGCGAAACCGGCTTGCGAAGGATTTGATCCGCCATACGGATCCGTCGCGGCCTCGACCATCTCGTGCGAAAGACCCCCGATCAGTGCGGAGAAGCTCGCATTGCATGTTGGGTCCGTGGGATTCACGGTTACGACCACGGGAGCCGGGCCCTGGCTGCCATATTGGCTCACGATCTGGACGTGTTTTGCCGTCGTGCGTGATCCGTCCGGATTTGGGGCACACAATGTCGAAGCGTTGACGAATGGCGGGAGAAACACGTTCACGATCACCGAGCCCGACAATCCGCCGGGAGTCCCCAACATTGCCTTCGTGACACAATAGATCAGATCGTCGAATGCCTGACCCTGACTGATCAGCGTCTCATACTTCGGCTGCGGCGATCCGGCAGCGGCGGGATCGGGTCCAGGGCAGTTGTAGCTACCGCCCCATCTGGGTGGATTGATATAATACTGACCCAAAGGACCAAAATAGCTGCTCGCCAATATTGCCTTGGTGATCAGATCGATTTTTTCTTGCGCCATGTCGGACTTGCCGACGAACTGATTCCATTTGGCGGAATTTCTGGCCCAATAAACATTGATGTAGACCGGGTCCGAGATGACGCAATTCGGCATCGGACCGCCCTGGCATCCGGCATTGGACACGGTATCCGCGCTCGCCGCGTCAAGCCCGGCGAGCAAGAGCAAACCGACGGCGAGCACGGCCCACCGGCAGGGCGAGGAATGGCGCGCCAAAAAACTTCTCATCGCCGTGATTGCCTCTCGAGGCAGTCGACGCGTCCGTGCCATTGCCTTCTCCCGTGGTGAGCGCGTGAAACGGTGCCGCCGGCGTCCCCGATCGGGCGCCGATAAGATTCTGCTTGAGCGGGGGCGGAAGTGACTGTCTGAGAGTTCACGTCTGGCTGGGTTGCCCAGGTGACACCCCAATGGGGCGAACGCTATCATCTGTTCGAGCGACTTTAAAGAGAATTATCAGCAGCAAACGATTTTCGGTTGTCTACACGCACAACGTGTTGCGGTGAAGAATTTCGTCGCCGCTGTGATCTGAGATTGCCAATGCCGTTCGGTCGAAGACTGCGTAGCGCACGTGATTGCCGGCGACCGCAGTTTTTGCAATCCCGATCCGTGGCCGGGTCCGGCGACGCTGGCGCCGCGCATGGATCGCCGCAAGCACCAGGCGGACCGCTGATCACTTTAATACCGTCGTAAAATTTGCCCGCCGCAATTTACTCCCGGCAAAGCATATTGCGTACTGCAAACGCCGCGTTAACGCGATCGTCTAACGTTGTCCGGCATAACTTGCCCGTAACGCTGAAAACGCCGGCGCACCACCGCCGGCGATTTTGTGAATACGATGCTGCGGACCCTGCGCAATCTGTTCGAACCCGAGACCGCCGCGCCCCGCGCCGGCGGCGGCAAGCTGACGCTGCGCGAGGTGCTGCTGCGCGGCTGGGACGAGGTCTGGTATCAGCCGAAGATCGAGCTGCGCACCAAGCGTCTGGTCGGCGCCGAGGGTTTGCTGCGGGCGCGGCGGCCGGACGGTTCCGTCGTGCCTCCCGGCGACTTCCTGCCCGGCGCCAAAGAGGAGGAGATGCTGGCGCTCACCGAGCGCGTCATCGTCACGGCGCTGCGCGACTTCGAGGACTGCGCGGTGCAGGGCGCCTCGGTCAAGCTCTCGGTCAATGTGCCGGTCTCGGCGCTGGTCAAATTGCCGCTGGCGCGGATGCTGCGCGAGCACCGGCCGCTGGCACCGAACTGGCCTGGCCTTATCCTCGAAGTCACCGAGGACGAGATTTTGCACGACCTCAAGATCGCCAATCACGTCGCCGAGGAACTGCGCGGTCTGCGCTGCACGCTGGCGCTGGACGATTTCGGCGCCGGCTATTCGTCGCTGGCGCGGCTGCGGCAATTGCCGTTCAGCGAGCTCAAGATCGACCGCAGCTATGTCAGCAATTGTCATAACGACAAGGTCAATGGCGGATTGTGCGAGACCATCGTCAAGCTCGCCAAGCGCTTCGAGCTGATGACGGTGGCCGAGGGCATCGAGAACAGCGCCGAATGCGAGAAGCTCAAGGGCATCGGCTGCGAGGTCGGACAGGGCTATCTGTTCGCCAAGCCGATGCCGAAGGACGAATTCGTCGCCGCGGTGAGCCGCCGCCTGGTCGGCCCGCCGAAGCGGCCGGCAAGACAGCGCGTGGCGGTGACCACGCTGACGCGCGGCGCCTTGGCCGATACGTAATTCCGTATTATTTCCCCTCCCCCTTGTGGGGAGGGGTAGGGGTGGGGGTCGCGAGGTCGCGCGCAAGCGTGGACGCGTGCGTTGCACCCGTCTTCGCTTAATGTCACCTCCCGAACCCCACCCACCCCTTCCCCGCAAGGGGGAGGGAAAATAGCGGAGAACCGCCGATGCCAGCCTATTGGGTCGCGCGCTCGAAGATCAACGATCCGGCCGAATACAAGAAGTACACCGACCTCGTGCCGGCGATCATCGCCAAATATGGCGGCAAGGTTTTGGCCCGCGGCGGCAAGTTCCAGATCATGGAAGGGCCGCAAAAATTTCAACGCTTCGTGGTGATCGAATTCCCGACCTTCGAGCAGGGCGTCGCCTGCTTCACCTCGGACGACTACAACAAGGCCGCCGCGTTCCGCCGCAGGAACGGCGCCGGCGAAGTCGAGACCATCATGGTCGAAGGCGGCGACGCGACGATGAAGCCGTCATCTTGACGTGGCCGGCTCAGTCAATGTCCGCTTCGCTCCCAAAGCGACCGAAATGCTGCGTTGCCACGAATGGACGCGGCGTCCCACTAACCGGACTCATGCATCGCAACAAAACAGCTTGGGGGCGTGGTCACGGGTCAGGCTTTTTACTGCAACTACAACAATCAGCCCCCCCTCACGATTTAGCTCATCAGGACACGCCAGTCGCCCTGTTCCAGCACTCAAGGGGCAGCCCGTATTTCATTTTGAAGTTTTTGCAAAATTCAAGGTACATTTGCATGTTCTCAATGCCGAACCTACCCTTTAATGTGCCTGATAGCACGCTCCTGACGCGCTCGAGGCTCTTACCATGCAACGCGTCTTTACCGAGTTCTTTGCTTCGCCAGCCGTCATCATCCCAATATCTTCGTCTTAATGTCACGGGGTCGCTCGCATACTGATAATGATGAAAGCAGACATGGGTTTCGGGGACGAACATGCGAAATCCCTTGCAATACGATCGTACGGCCATCGTGGTTTCTTCACCCCAAAAGAAGATAGTTTCGTCGTAAGGTACGGTTCTGACGAAATCCATGGTCGTGAATATGAAGCAGCACGGCAGATGAAAATGCTCTGCGAAGGTTGTTTCATTTCGAGGAAGGCTCCTGCCAAAAGGCAGGCCGGTCACTTCCAGAACTTCGATATCGAGGTTCAGTTGCGCGTAATCGAGAACTCTTGTTTCATCTTGCTTTGTGTATGGTGGCGGGTAGCCCGTAAGGATGGGCTTTTGAGCCACCTTGGCCATTTTGCGAAACTGATTTCGGATCTTGGTGTCCCAGTCGGGCAGGAATACGGTATGTGAGTCGACTTGCAAGACGTATTTTTGATCGCGCGCCCACCGATAACCCTGCGCTCTCGCCCAGCACACGCCGCGCGATGCCAAGAAGTCATATTTCAGGATACGCAGATTTGGAAATTGATCTTTCTCTTCAAGTTCGGAAAGACAGCTTTGTTCGCTCTCGTCGCCCTGCAGCACCACTACCGTGTCCAGCAGGCTCGGATCCGAGCAGTTTTGATAGAGGCTCAGAACTGTGTTCTTGATTTCCGAATCCCGGTAAGAAGCAATATTGACGAATATCGTCTCAGATCTCATCCGACGAATCCCGGCGGTATGGCCTCGGCGGCTGCCTCAATGTGCTCGCGGATGGGTTGCAATCGTCATCCTATCGTGAAATCCTAATGCCAATTCGACAAGACATTTAGTCTCGATCTCTGTATGGAGGCGACGCGTGCACGATATTCCGGTCTCGACAGAGAAAAACGAGGTCCCCGCTGCCATCCCGCCAGCTGCGGAAAGCTTGGCTCTCGCCGCGACCCAGAGTACAATTCAGAATCCAGCGTGTAAATTGACCGCATATCAGATCAACAGCGACGACTTTGCTCCCATTCGTCCCGCCCGTCGCGAACGCCGATGGATTGAAGAGCTGGATCAGAAGTATGCTTACCGCTGTCTGCCATTGCTCGTAGCCAACCAATACGGTTGGGAAATCCTATCCACTCACCACTTTCGGGCCTCATGGGACGGCAGCTCGTCCTGCGATGGCCTGCGGGTCGAGAATCTCTACGGGGACGGCCGCCTGCATTGCAAATCTCATTTCGGCTGGGGCGTCCTGACCTTTCAGATGCCCTTCGTGTTCAAGACCTCAGAGGGCTGGGATTTGTACGTTCGCGGCCCGACGAACAGTCCAAAGGACGGCATCATCGCGCTCGATGGCATTATCGAGACGGACTGGGCTCCCTCGACCTTCACGATGAATTGGCGTTTCACGAGAGCCTGCACGGTTGAGTTCGAGGTAGGAGAGCCTATCTGCTTGCTTTTCCCGGTGCAAAGGGGATCGCTCGAAAGATTCGATACGGAAATTTGTATGCTCGAGACCAATTCCGAATTGCATGCGAAGTACAACGAATGGCGCGGCAGCCGAGATCGCTTCCTCAAGGGGTTGCGTGAGAAGGAGCCGGAGATTGTCAGGCAGGGGTGGCAGAAGGATTATGTTTTGGCATCGAAGGAAAAGCGACCGCAGCTTCGGGAGTTCGCTCGGAACCCGGACAATACAAAATAAGGCGTGTCATGCTGCAGCCTCCGGGCGGACCTGCGGGGTTGCCTGAGCAACCGGGCAACAATTCTGCCACGGACTACGGACAAACGGCGAGAAGCTTTCGCGAGCAGCGGTATTTGCCCGTAAGGGGGATCCTGCCGCCGACAATCCTCGACTTCTTGAACGTCTATTATGCTGTCCAGCTCGCCAACAACAGGTTCTCGAGTGACACTCAGTGTCCATCCTCTCTCGCGCTAGGCGGCGATCCTGCACTCGACGCCGTGCTTGAATGGATTCGCCCCGCGGTCGCTCGTTTCACAGGGCTTGAGCTGACCGCCACTTATTCATATACGCGCGTATACGCCGCGGGCGAGGTCTTGAAACGGCACAAAGATCGACCCGCGTGTGAAATCTCCTTGACCGTGTCAATTAGGATCCCAGCGGATCAAGGACCGTCGGTCATCTACTTGAAGCCTCCCGACGCCGAGCCGGCGAAGGTCGAAATGCTGGAGGGGGATGGCTGTATCTATGCCGGAACCGAGGTTGAGCACTGGAGGGAGCCGTTCGCCTGCGATGGATACATCCAGCTTTTTTTGCATTTCATTGAGACGAACGGTGTCAACTTTCCTGAGCACAAATATGATGGAAGGAAAGCTCTCGGCGCATCGATCGACGCTCAGTCCCTCCGCTAAAGGCCGGGCGGTCGCACAGACTTTAGGGCTATCGCGTGTATTAGCCCTGTGCTAGCGTCCTAGCTGTATCGGCCGAAATCACCAAATGATGTGATCCAGCTTAATTCAGGTTCTTAGGGCTACTCAGCCGCAGGAGGCTCGAATATGAGAATGTTGAAGGAATCGATCTCATTCCGCCAAGCGCCCTCCGCCGCAGCGTCGCCGCCATCGCCGCCCTCGCCGCCCTCGCCCCTTCCAGGACCGACAAGTCCGACCACGCCGACGACCCCCCCATCACCGTCGGTTCCGGCCTCGCCGATCACCCCCTGATAATCTTGGACGAGCGCACGGCCGGGTTATGCCTTTGGCGCTAAGCCGAGCCGGGATGGAGACGGCCTCGTTCTTGGTGCTCCGCAAGTACTTAATTGCTGCGCTGCGGTCAAAATAGGGTCGAGCGAGTCAGCGGGTTTCGCCTCCCGGCCCACTTCCGCCTGGCCCTAAAAGCAGACCTTTGCGGTCGGGCATGACGACAAGCACCAGGAGGGGGTTGATGGAAGTCACGCCGCCGCGCGCGGCTCGCCGCCGCCGGGCGGCGGCACCGGCACGCCGTCGGCGGCATATTCGTTGAGCTTGTTGCGCAAGGTGCGGATCGAGATGCCGAGCACGTTGGCGGCATGGGTGCGGTTGCCCAGGCAATGCTTGAGCGTTTCCAGGATCAGGTCGCGCTCGACCTCGGCCACGGTGCGGCCGACCAGCGCGCGCGAGACCTGCTCGGCGGCGAGCGCCGCATGCGCCACGCTCGGCGCGCTGCGCTGCTGATCGAGGCGCACGCCGTCGGGCGCCAGTATCGCCTCGGGGCCGATCGCGTCGCCGCTTGCCATCAGCACGGCGCGGTGCATGGTGTTTTCCAGTTCCCGCACATTGCCCGGCCAGTAGTTGACGGTCAGCGTGCGGCGCGACTCCTGCGCCAGTGGCCGCGCCGGCACGCCGTTGGCGATGGAATATTTCTTGATGAAATATTCCGCGAGTTCGATCACGTCGGCCGGCCGCTCGCGCAAGGGGGGCAGCTTCAGGTTCACGACGTTGAGCCGGAACAAGAGATCCTCTCGGAAGGTGTTCTCGCGCACGGCTTCCGCCAGGTTGCGGTTCGAGGTGGCGATGATGCGGATGTCGATCGGCACCGGCCGGGTGCCGCCGACCCGGTCGATCATGCGCTCCTGGATGGCGCGCAACAGTTTGGCCTGCAGCCGCACCTCCATCTCGGAAATCTCGTCGAGCAAGAGCGTGCCGCCATTGGCTTCCTCGAACTTGCCGATGCGGCGCGCCAAGGCGCCGGTGAAGGCGCCTTTCTCGTGGCCGAACAATTCGGATTCCAGCAGCGTTTCCGGGATGGCGGCGCAATTGACGCAGATGAACGGCTTCTTGGCGCGGCCCGAACGGGCATGGACGTAGCGCGCCAGTACTTCCTTGCCCGTGCCGGATTCACCGGTGATCAGCACGGACGCATCGCTGCCGGCGATCTGCTGCGCCAGCTTGACGACGCGGGCCATGCTGTCGTCGCGATAGATCAGCTCGCGGGTATCGTCGGCAACCGCGGCCAGCACGGCGGCAATCAATTCCGCGTCCGGCGGCAGCGGGATGTATTCCTTGGCGCCGGCGTGAATGGCGGCGACCGCGGCGCGCGCGTCGGTGGCGGTGCCGCAGGCGACGATCGGAACGTGAATGTGCTCGGCCTCCAGCCGCTGCACCAGATCGCGGATGTCGATTGAGACATCGACCATCAACAAATCGGCACCGCGGCCGGAGCGCAGCACGGCGACGGCCTGGCTGTTGTCGGCGGCATGGGTGACGGTCGCGCCCTTGTCCATCGCGATCTTGGTCGCGGTGGTGAGCTGGCCATTGAGCGTGCCAACGATGAGGAGGCGCATGGTCTTGTTCCTTTAACTTCTCTCGGCCTTGATGATTTCCGTCATCGTCACGCCGAGCTTTTCTTCGACCAAAACAACTTCGCCGCGGGCCACCAGGCGGTTGTTGACATAGATGTCGATCGCCTCGCCGACCTTGCGGTCGAGCTCGAGCACGGTGCCGGGGCCGAGCTTGAGCAGATCGCCGATCTCCATGCGGGCGCGGCCGAGCACGGCGGAGACCTGGACCGGCACGTCGAACACCGCTTCGAGGTCGGCGGCGATGCGCGTCGTCGGCCCTTCGGGCTCCGGCACCATCGGAACGTCGGCTTGCGCGCCGCCGTCCTCGAGATTGGGCAGCGGGACTTTGCCATCCTCACTCATGCTCGGATCTCCTCAGCATTTCGTGCGCGTCGGCGAAGTTGCGCCGGGCGCTGACATAGCTTGCGACCGCGGCGCTGATCGCGGCGTCGGCGGCTGCGGTATCGCGGCTGATGCCGCCGTCCGCCCATTCGATGCGGCAATCGCCGACGGCGATGTCGGGCTCGGCGAGCACCACGAGCCGGCCCTGAAAGCTTTTCGCCCGCACGATGTCGTCGAGCCTTTCCCGCGCCGGGGCATAGAGCGCGTCGTTGACGCGCACGGCGATATGCGGCGAGGACACCAGCTCGCGGAAGCAGTCGCTCGCCAGCGCCGCGATTTCGGCGAACGGCTCGCGCGCGACCAGCGCCGGCGCCAGCTTGCGCGCCACCGCTACCGCGACCTCGACGGCTTCGCATTCGAGCCTGGTTTCGATCGCGGCCAGCGCGTCGTTGGCTTTGCCGAGATTGACGGCGATGCGTTCGAGCGCGTCCGCCATGCGGCGGTCGGCCTCGATTTTGGCGTCGGCCTGGGCGTCGGCATAGCCCTGGCGGCGCGCGGAGGCTTCCGCCTCGGCAAGCTTGATGGCGTGCTCGGCGAGCGTGATCGTCGCGCCGCCCGGCTTGCGGTCGGTGCCCGAGGCAAAGTCGACGTCGAACAGGAATTTTGCCGGTGCGCTCATGGTCTAATACACCAGCTCTTCTTCGCCGCGGCTCTTGGAAATGATGATCTCGCCCTTGGCGGCGAGGTCCTTGGCGAGATTGACCAGGAGCGCCTGCGCCTCGTCGACCTCGCGCAGCCGCACCGGGCCCATGGCCTGCATGTCGTCCATCAGCATCTTGGCGGCGCGCGTCGACATGTTGGACAGGAAGAACTGGCGCACCGGCTCGGTGGCGCCCTTGAGCGCGACCGCGAGCTTGTCCTTCTCGACGTGGCGCATCAGCGTCTGCGCCGAGGCGGTGTCGAGCTTGGTCAGATCGTCGAACGTGAACATCAACGTCTTGATGCGTTCGGCACTCTCGCGGTTTTCCTCTTCCAGCGCGGTGAGGAAACGGGTTTCGGTCTGCCGGTCGAAATTGTTAAAAATTTCCGCCATCACCTCGTGGGCGTCGCGGCGGCGGGTCTGCGACAGGTTGGACATGAATTCGGTGCGCAGCGTCTGCTCGACCCGCTCCAGAACTTCCTTCTGCACCGCCTCCATGCGCAGCATGCGGTTGACGACGTCGAGCGCCAGCTCCTCCGGGAGAATGGCGAGCACGCGGGCGGCGTGCTCGGGGCCGATCTTCGACAGCACCACCGCGACGGTCTGCGGGTATTCGTTCTTGAGATAATTGGCGAGCATCTCCTCCTGGACGTTGGAGAGCTTCTCCCACATGTTGCGGCCGGCGGGGCCGCGGATTTCTTCCATGATGTTGCCGACCCGCTCGGGCGGCAGGTATTGCTGCAACAGCCGCTCGGTGGCGTCGTAATTGCCCATGACCGCGCCCGACGCCGACATGCGCGAGACGAATTCGAGCAACAGGTTCTCGACCAGCTCGGCCTCGATGGTGCCGATGGTCGACATCACCACCGAAATCTGCCGCAGCTCGTCGTCGTCGAGCATGCCCCAGATTTTCGCACCGTGCTGCTCGCCGAGCGCGAGCATCAGCACCGCGGCCCGCTCCGGCCCGTTGAGCTGGCGTTTGCCGGTCGGCGCCGGCGCCGGGCGGCTGGCCAGGCTCGCCAACGCGCTGGTGATCTCGCGGTGCGCGTTGCCGCCCTCGGATCTGTCTCGGTCGCTATAGGCTGATGGCATGGCGGTGATCGATCAGGCGGCGGGGCTTTCATGCAGCCATTGGCGAATGATGGAAACGGTCTCGCGCGGATTCTTGTCGGCAATGTCGCCGACCTTTTGCACCGATTGGGCGTGGACCTGGCCCTGCACCTGGGCGAGGTCGATCATCTTCGACGTTTGATTCATGTCAGGCTTGGGCAGCTCGACGCTTTCGATGGCGGCGGCGCCGGCGAGGCCCGGATCGATCGGCAGACCGCCACCGAGCGCGCCACCCGGCGGCAGCGCCGGCACCGCGCGCTCGTCCGGCGTGATGATGCGCCGCACCAGCGGCCGCACCACCATGAACAGGACGACGAAGCCGAGGAGACCCATCACCACCATTTCGATGGCGCGCATGATATCGTCCTTGGTGAACTGGAAGGCCGACAGCCAGCCGCTCGGCTCGCTGATCGGCGCGGCCGCCGTCTCGGCGAAGCGCAGATTGACGATCTCGACCTGGTCGCCGCGCTTCTGGCTGAAGCCGATCGCCGAGCGCACCAGCGTGGCGATCTGGTCGAGCTCTTCCTTGCTGCGCGGCTGGTAGGTGCTTTCGCCCTTGTCGTTCTTGCCGTAGGTGCCGTCGACCAGGACCGCGACCGAGATGCGATTGAGCCGGCCGCCTTCGATCACTTCGGTCTTGGTGGTCTTGGAAATCTCGTAATTGACGATTTCCTCCGACTTGCGGGTTTCGTCGCGCCCGGCGGGGTTTTCGGCGCCGGGGGCGGGCTGGCGCTGGCCGCCTGGGATTTCGTTGCCGACCGTGACCTGGTTCTCCTTGCCGTCGTTGGTCGCCGAGGTCTCCTCCCGCGTCTGGCTGGAGCGGACGACGCGGCCTTCGGGATCGTATTTGTCCGAGGTCTGGGTAACCCGGTTGAAATCGAAATCGGCGGCGACCTGGACGCGGGCATGGTTCGGGCCGACGACCGACGACACGATCGCCTCGACCTGGCTGCGCAGCCGCTTCTCGAACGCGGCCTGGCGCTCGTCGGTAGAGACGTCGCTGCCGGTCGGATCGTTAGAGGCGCCGTCGGCCAACAGCTGGCCGCGCTCGTCGACGACCGACACCCGCTCCGGCCGCAGCCCGTTGACGGCGCCGGCGACGAGGTGACGGATGGCGCGGACCTGATGCGGCTCCAGCGTGCCGCGCACCTTGAGCACGATGGACGCGGTGGCGTCGACCTTGTCGCGCGCGAACAGCGGCCGGTCGGGCATCACCAGATGCACGCGGGCGTCCTGGACGCGGTCGAGCGAGCGGATGGTGCGGGCGAGCTCGCCTTCGAGCGCGCGCACATTGTTGATGTTCTGCACGAAGCTCGTGGTGCCGAGCACCTCCGACTTGTCGAAAATCTCGTAGCCGACGCCGCCGCCCTTGGGCAGGCCGCCTTCGGCGAGCGCCATGCGCAGCCGGGCGACGCGGTCCTTCGGCACCAGCACGATGTTGCCGTCGTTGCGCAGCTCGTAGGGCACCGCCTGGCGGTCGAGCTCCTTCACGATCGCGGCGGAATCGTCGTAGGTCAGGTCGGTGAACAGCGGCATCATCTGCGGCGACGTCACCCGCATGATGAGGAAAACGAAGAAGCCGATCAGCGCGATGGTGACCGCGCCCATGGCCGCGATGCGCGACGCGCCCAGCGTTTTGACGAACTCGACCAGACCTTGCACCGAGCTTCACCCCTCCGCCCCGGCGACGCCATGCGCCGCACTGGGCAAGATTTGCCCGGTGGATGGTTAGCACCCGGTTAATAAAGGCCTGATCGCACGCAATAAGCCGAGCACTGTGACCTTGCGGTGCGAATTAAGACTTGGCGGTGCGAATTAAGACTTGGCGGTGCGAATTAAGACTTGGCGGTGCGAATTAAGATTCGGCGGTGCGAGCGAATCGCGTCGCGACCCATCGCCGCCGCCAAAAAGCGAAAGCCGGCCATCACGGCCGGCCGTTCGGAATTCGGTAAGACCGATTAAGCGCGTCTTACTGGCGGTACTGCTGGATGCGCGTGGTGCGCAGGCCGGCGAGGCCGTGCTGGTCGATCGAATATTGCCAGGACAGGAATTCCTCGACGGTGAGCGTATAGCGACTGCACGCCTCTTCGAGCGAGAGCAGTCCGCCGCGCACGGCCGCGACCACCTCCGCCTTGCGGCGAATGACCCAACGCTTGGTTCCCGGCGCGGGCAGATCCGCGATCGTCAGGGGAGAACCGTCCGGCCCGATGACATACTTGACCCTCGGGCGATGAGGTTCGGTCATAGCAACTCTCACGTACTCGACAACACCACAGGGGGTGACACTACGCATGGCGGCTTAAAATTTACCTAAGCGACCCGCGCAATTGGCCGCAAATTGGCGGCGATTGCCGCCCCGAGAGCGCCATTCCGCCGCGCCGGCGCATAAAGATGTTGTTAAGACGGCGCGTACGATCCGCACCTCGGCGGGCGCTCCGCTGTTCGTCAGTGCAGCAACTGGGCGAGGCTATTGCTCTTGCCGTTGATCGATTGGATCGCGCTGATCGGGTAGCTCTGTCCGCCGACGGTGACCTGCGGCGGGTTCTTGCTGACATCGATCGAGCTGATGGTGCCTTGCACCTGGGTGGAAACGGTGACCGGCTGGCCGTTGGCGCCGGTGGCATTGATCGACAAGGTGTAGTTGCCGTCCGGCCAGGTGACGCCGTTATTGCCCTGGCCGTTCCAGGTAAAGCTCTGGCTGCCGGCGGAGAGTGATATGGTTCCGGTCAAGGCGACCTGACCGGTCGAGCTGGTGATGGTGACGGCGCCGGTGGCCGGCGAGGGCGACGAGAAGCCCCACGTCGCCGGGCTGCCGGTCGCCTTGGACAGCGTCGCGGTGCTGCTGTTGATGGTGACATTGGCGCCGACCAGCTGCAGCGCCTGCAAAGATTCCGTACTCTGCTGCATCGAGATCAGCGTTTGCAGGTTCGAGTTCATGTTGACCTGCTGCTCGACGGAAGCGAACTCGACCAGTTGCTGGGTGAACTGATTGGTGTCGAGCGGATTGAGCGGATCCTGGTGCTGCAGTTGCGAGGTCAGGAGTTTCAGGAAGGTATTGAAATTGCCGGCCAGTTGTTGCGATCCGACGACGCCGGCGGCCTGCGCGGTGCTGGTGTTTGGCGTCGTCGTCGAAGGCGTTGCGTTGGTGGTTGTCATGGTCCGTCTCGCTGCTGTTCAAACGCGGATATCGACGCCGCTGCCGAGGCCGGCGCGGGAATAGATCTGGGTCGCCTGGATCACCGGCTGGTCGGCGTCGGGGATGACGAGCCGCGCCACACTCGGCTGCGCGCCGCCACCGCCGTTCTGGCCGGCGAAGGATTGATCGCGCAACGTGAATTGCAGGCCGTTATCGGCGGTTTTCAGCCCGGCCTGCTCCAGCGCGCGCTCGAGCTGCGGCTGCTGGCTTTGCAGGAGTTGCAGCGTGTCGGCGCGATCCACGGTGACGTGGGACGTCACCTGACCGTCGCGGTCGACGTCGAGGCGGACATCGATGCGGCCGAGCTCGGGCGGATCGAGCCGGATGTCGAACTGGTTGGAGCCGGCCTGCGCGCGCGAGGCGATGGTGACGGCAAGGCCGGCAATCGGGATGGTCACCGCCGCGGCGGTGCCGGGCGTTGCCGCCGCCGCAGTTGGCGCGGCCTGGCTTGCGACGAAGCCGAAATTCGGCAGGCCTTCGGTGGCCGCCTTTGCGGCGTTCCAACCGTTCTGCGCGGGCGGTGACGTGCCGGCTTCGGACGCCGGCGTAGTGACGAGCGCGTCGGCGTGGGTCGCGGCGCCGTCGCCGCTTTGCGCGCGCATAATAGTGTCGCTGTCGGCCCGCGCTTGCCCTTGCGGCGGTGCGCTGCCGTTCCAGGTTTGGCCGTTGGTCGCATCGGCTGGCGATCCCGCATCGGCACTGGCGGCGTTGGCGATCGGATCGCTGCCGGCGGCCGGCGACGGTTGCTTGCCTGCCGCGGCCGGCTTGGCGGCTTGCGCCGGAGCGGCGACCTTGGCGGTTGGCGCCGGCATGGCGATCTTGCTGTCTTGCGCCACGACGGCGATCTTGGCGTCTTGTGCGGATGCTGCGGCCTTGATGTCCTGTCCCGCGGCAGAAATTTTGACGTCTTGCGTCAGTGCCGCATCCTTGGCGTCTTGCGCCGTCTGCACATTGGTGGCGTCGCGGGCTGCTGGCGCCGTGCCGGCATCCGCTGTCGCCGAAGAGACGCTGCCATCCAAGCTTGATGCGACAGTCCTGGTATCGGCGAATGACGGCAGCGCCGGTTGTGCGCCGGCTGTGACGGGACCGCCGACCGCCGTGCCTGGCGTGGATGCCGCGGCCGCTGCGGGCGGCGTATTGATGACGGTGCCGGCGACGACGGCCGCCGCAATGGGCTGGACCTGAACGTTGGCCGCGGCGGCGGCCACGGCGGCGTCCGTCACGCTGCCGCTGGCGGTCTGCTTGCTGTCGTCCGGCGAGGTCTTTGCCGAAGCATCCGGTATGGCGGCGTTGGCCGTTGCGTCAGTGACGATGGTCGCCGCCGCTTGCCCGACGAAAACATTGAGCGCCGCGCCGGCATCGGTCGGTGCGGCCGTGCCGGCCTGATTGGCCGTCGCGTTTTGGGTCGCAACCGGACCGGCATTTGCGTTTGAGCTTGCGGCCGGCGCCGGCGTTGCTGCCGTCGCATTGGCGTTCGTCGTTGCCGGTGCCTGCGCGTCCGGCGTCGGGCTCTGGGCCGAGCCGGCCGAGCCATCATTGCGGTGGGTGGAGAATTTCGCCGCCGCTTGATCGGCCGGCGCGGGCGCACGCGGGACGACAGCTTGCGGAGTCGGCTGAGGGTCTGGAGCGGTTGTGTGGGCGTCGAGCAGGGCCGCAAAGGGGCCGCCACTATTGTCTTGGGCCGCTGACGGCGTCTGCGGCCGCGGCGAAGACGCGACTGCGGACGTGGCACTGACGTTCGACGCTGTACTCGACACTGCAAAACCTCTGCAAGCTTTGGCGCAGAGACCTGCTTGCAACCCGCGGGCCACCACCGCGCGAATGTAAATATTAGCGATTTCAATGGCTTAAGGAGATGGGACGGCAGCCGAGCACGGCAGCCCTTGCGCCCGCCCGGCAAATTTTGCCGCTTCTGCCTCGTTCCCGCCCACCGCCGGAAAAGGCCGGCGCCATGGCGGAGCCGCCGCCCGGCGCTTATAGTAATGGCCGGAAAAGGAGCGCGGCCCGATCGCCATGCACAACAGTCTCGACATCGAGGGGCGGCCGGCCGACACGCGCGTTGTCGTCGCCATGTCGGGCGGCGTCGATTCCTCGGTCACCGCGGCGCTGTTGGCGGAAGCGGGCTTCGACGTGGTCGGCATCACGCTCCAGCTCTACGATCATGGCGCCGCGACCCACCGCAAGGGCGCCTGCTGCGCCGGCCGCGACATTCATGACGCCCGCGCGGTGGCCGCGCGCATCGGCATTCCGCATTACGTGCTCGACTACGAAAACCGCTTCAAGGAGGCGGTGATCGACCGTTTCGCCGAAAGCTACGTCGCCGGCGAGACGCCGGTGCCGTGCGTGGAGTGCAATCAGTCGATCAAGTTCCGCGACCTGCTCGAGACCGCGCGCGAGCTCGGCGCCAAGGTGCTGGCCACCGGCCATTACGTCGCCTCGCGCGCGCTGCCCGGCGGCGGCCGTGCGCTTTATCGCGCGCGCGAAGCCGAGCGCGACCAGAGCTACTTTTTGTTCGGCACGACGCCGGCGCAGCTCGACCTGCTGCGCTTCCCGCTCGGCGAGCGCACCAAGGCGGAGACGCGCGACCTAGCGCGGCGCTTCGGCCTGTCGGTCGCCGACAAGCAGGACAGCCAGGACATCTGCTTCGTGCCGACCGGGCACTACGCCGAAGTGATCGAGCGGCTGCGGCCGGGCGCCGCCGGGCCCGGCGAGATCGTCGATCTCGACGGCCGCGTGCTCGGTCATCACGACGGCATCATTCATTTCACCGTCGGCCAGCGCCGCGGCCTCGGCGTCGCCACCGGTTCGCCGCTTTACGTGGTGCGGCTCGATGCCGGCGCGCGCCGCGTCGTAGTCGGGCCGCGCGAGGCGCTGCGAACGAGCCGCATCCGGCTGCGCGACATCAATTGGCTCGGCGACGGCAGCGTCGAGCAGGCGCTGGAGCGCCAAGTGTTCGTCAAAGTGCGCTCGACGCGGCCGCCGCAGCCGGCGTGGCTGCGCACCGGCGCCGGTGGCGGCATCGAGGTCGAGCTGGTCGGCAGCGAAGACGGCGTGTCGCCCGGCCAGGCTTGCGCGTTCTACGACGCGGCCGAGGGTCAGGCCCGCGTGCTCGGCGGCGGCATGATTGCGAGCACGATTGCGTCCGCAAGGAGCAAAGACGCCGCCGTCGCCATGGCCGCCGCGCGCTGAAACAAAGCGATGGCGGGGGAGCTCGACAAGGCCACGGTCGCCAAAGCCTATGCGCGCTGGGCGCCGGTCTACGATCTGGTGTTCGGTTCGGTATTCGATCGCGGCCGCAAGGCGTCCATCGCCGCGGCCGAGCGCATCGGCGGCCGCATCCTCGAAGTCGGCGTCGGCACCGGCCTGTCGCTGCCCGAATATGCCTGGACCAACCGGCTCATCGGTGTCGATTTTTCGGCGCCGATGCTGCGCAAGGCCAAGGAGCGCGTTGCCGAGCACCGGCTCACCAATGTCGACGGGCTCGCGGTGATGGATGCCCAGCATCTCGGTTTCCAGGACGGCGTGTTCGACGTGGTCGTGGCGCAATACGTCATCACCGCAGTATCGGCCCCGGAGGCGGTGCTCGACGAGTTCGTCCGCGTGCTAAAGCCCGGCGGCGAGATCATTCTGGTGAACCATCTCGGCGCCGAGGCCGGCCTGCGCGCCGTGTTCGAGAGTTGCTTCGCGCCGCTCGCCCGCCGGCTCGGCTGGCGGCCGGAATTCCGCTGGGAGCGCCTGGCGCAATGGGCGGCTTGCCACGGCGGCGTCCACGTCATCGAGCGCCGGCCGATGCCGCCGCTCGGCCATTTCTCGCTGATCCGGTTTGGGCGGCTGGGCGGCGAGTTTGCGGCGGCGTGAACCAGTCGCCGAACGTCGGACCCCAAATGGGGTCAGGTTGAGCTATCAATGAATGCCGCCGTCGGTGCTGCGATCAGGCGACAAGCGGCGCGTTGCTGGCCAGCCATAACGCCGCGCCGTTGAGGTCGTCGTTTTGGGTGACATTCATGTCAAATCCATTCTGTTCGTGCTGGATGAGCTGATACCCTCGGTGTGAGATGGCCGGAATATTTCCGCCAGCGCGCCAGTAGTGACTTGTTCGCAAATTCAAGTAGAGCTGATCGGGCGAAAGCCATACATCGAATCCAATATAGACTCCCGGCTCGTAGCCTCCGGTCTTGACGGCGGTAAACCACGCATTGCAATAGCCGATAATATCATCTTGTGCTGTGCCTTGCGCGATCCCCTCAAGATCGAGCCAGACGTTGACGCCCGCGGGAAGCCCTCCGTCGGACGCGTAGGATGCCGCGTTTTGCCCATAAGTCGTTCCGAGAGCGGCCGACGGCTTCCATCCCGGCAGCGGACAGTGTTGAACGACCATGAGCGCCATTCCCGCGCCTAAAATCGCCGTGCCATCATCGTATGAAAAGTCCGGCGTGCCATTCTGTTGGTTATATTGTCGGCCCGAATCGTCGCGACTGACGTAACGGATGCAAAATCGATAACCCTTCGAAGCGTACGTCCTGGCCTGGGCGGAATTTACCGAGCTTGTCGTGTCAAAACCGATGAGACCCGGTGATGCTGGAACGACTGTGCCTGGCAGTTGCATTAAACTTCTCCCTTCGCGATGCGGTGAATGCTTCAGAAAAAAAGCAACGGCGCCCCTAACCAGGAATAGTAGTTTTATTGCTTACTTCTCACAAGTGGCATGCTGGCAAGGCCAATGTCCCGGCGCAATGGCGCGGTGGTCCGCTCTCCTCGGAACATCGACCGGCATATGCTTGATAGCCGATGGAATTTCAGCTGCTTGCGTCTTCAGTGGCTGGCTTGCAGCCGGTATGGCAGATCGCATTTAGCCCCTTGGAAAGGGTGCTGAACTACCCTAAATCTCGCCCAGCTGGCTGCGGTTTTGTCCCATGCCGGCGCTATGTTCGTCCGGTTTGCGAAAAACCGGACGTCTTGGTGATGGCGGAGTAGCTCAGTTGGTTAGAGCAGCGGAATCATAATCCGTGTGTCGGCGGTTCAAATCCGTCCTCCGCTACCAACACCGTAAACGTGTCGGAAGCCACGCCGGCCTTCTCAATTCCTGAGAAACTCTCCAACCAGATTCGCTACGCCTTGCGCCTGCTCGAAATGCGGCAGATGTCCGGCACCGTCCAACATCGCGACGCGCGCATGCGCGATGCACCTCGCGAATTCATCTGCATAAGCCGGCGCAACAACACCGTCGGCTTTGCCCCAGACGGTCAGCGTCGGCGATGAAATGCGGTGGATGTGTTTTTTCAAACCTTTGTCGGGAAGCGGCCAGACGAATTTGCCGGTGCAGGCTTGCGACCAGATAAAGCCGACGTGGGCGTCGATGCGCGTCGTGGTCGGTCGGCAATTGGAAGAATTTTTCCGCGTGCTCGCCCTTGGGATTGGCGAACAAGGCGGCGTGCAAATCCGCGGGCGACAGCGGCATCCAGTTCTTGACCGGCATGTCTTCGCGCCGCTCCTTGACCGCCGCATCGAACGCCGCACGCGCCCGGGTGATCGAGGTCGCGGTTGCTACGGTCCACTGGCGTGATCGGCGCAGCAATCTCATAACGCGATGCGATAACTCATGTCGCTATGTCGTGGCGGTTGGGATTGGCGCCCCAGCAGGTGTCGATGAGCGCCGTCGACCCATCTCGGAAATTTGCAGCTGCCGTAAGAGTTGCCATTAGGTCAGGGATATTGTCATAGTTGCCCCGGGAAACGAGCAGGCGCGCCCGGATGACGACGATGGCCACCCCGCCTTGGGAACCCGCCTATGCCAGCCGCGTCGGGCGCATGGAGGCGTCCGAGATCCGTGAGCTGCTCAAGCTGCTCGACCAGCCCGGCATCATCTCGTTCGCGGGCGGCATTCCCGATCCCAAGCTGTTTCCCGCGACCGATGCCGCCACCGCCTACTCCGCCGCGCTGGCCACGCCCGCCAGTGCCGCCAGCGCGCTGCAATATTCCGTCAGTGAGGGCTACGGTCCGTTGCGGGCTTGGATCGCCCGGTCCATGGTCAAGCTTGGTGTTCCCGCCACCGACGACAACATTGTCATCACGTCTGGCTCACAACAGGGGCTGGATTTTCTCGGCAAGCTGTTGCTGAGCCCGGGCGATACCGCGTTGGTCAGCGTGCCGACATATCTTGGAGCGTTGCAGGCGTTCAGCCCTTACGAGCCCCGCTACGACACGCTGACGCCGGAGCGCGGCAACCGCACGCCGCAATCCTATCGCGAGGCCGCCGCCGCAGCAGCGCCCGGCGCCAAGGTCAAGCTCGCTTATGTGGTGCCGGATTTCGCCAACCCGACTGGCGAGACGTTGTCCCGCGATGCGCGATTGCGCTTGCTCGAATTGGTGCGGGAATTGGATGTGCCGGTGCTCGAAGATGCCGCCTATCGCGCGCTCCGCTTCGACGGCGACGAGCAGCCATCTCTCCAGGCCCTGGATGTCGCTGCCACCGGCTCGCTGGAAACCTCGCACGTGATCTACCTCGGCACTTTTTCAAAGACGGTGGCGCCCGGCCTGCGCATCGGTTGGATCTGCGCGTCACAGGCTTTGATCCGCCGTCTGGTGCTCATCAAGCAAGCCAGCGATCTGAATGTGTCCGTGATCAATCAGATGGTGATGCTGCGTCTGGTGGAAAGCCAGCACGAGACGTTGATCGCCGCCGCCCGTCAGAACTATCGCGTCAAGCGCGACGCCATGCTGGCCGCACTGAAGCGACATATGCCCGCCACCGTGCGTTGGACGAAACCCGAAGGTGGCCTGTTCGTGTGGGTGACCTTGCCGGCGACCATGAACGGCGCGGCGTTGCTCAAGCGCGCGGTGGCGGAGCAAAACGTAGCCTTCGTGCCGGGCGGCGCGTTCTTTCACGATGGCTCCGGCGCCAACACCATTCGCCTGTCCTATTCACTGCCCGAGCCCGACCAGATCAACGAAGGCATCCGCCGGCTCGCGGCGCTGCTGTGAACAATCGATGCGGCGCTGTTGGCCCCATCGTGAGAACCACCCCGCGTCAGGGTCGGCATAGTTGGTCGACCTCGCCGGTCCGGCCGAAAAGCGCGGCTAGTCCCATGCCGCCGCCGATACAGGTCGCCGCGATGCCGAACCGGCCACCCATCCGATTGAGATGGCGCAACAGCGCTCCCACGATGCGTGTGCCGGTCATTCCGTACGGATGGCCAAGCGCCAAGGCGCTGCCGTTCGGGTTCACGCGCGACCGGCTAAGGCCGAGCTCGGCCAGGGTCGCAAGGCCCGTGGCGGCGAAGGGTTCGTTGATCTCGAAGAGATCGATATCGTCCAGCGCGAGCTTGGTCTTGGCTAAAAGCTTGCGGATCGCCTGCGCGGCTCCGAGACCCATGTGCTCGGGATTCGTCGCGGTTACAGCAGAGGCCAAGAAATAGCCGAGCGGTTTGGCATCCAGAGCGTGCGCCAATCCCGCACAGGCGAGCAACCCCACGCTCGCGCCCTCGGCAAGCGGCGCGGAGTTTCGTGCGGTCACGGAATACTCGCCAGGAAGCACCGGCGAAAAGCGGTCGAAATCCGCCCGCTTCGTCCCACGTGCCAGCACCTCGTCCTCGCGGACCTCGCCAGGGCGATCGGGCAGCATTTCTTCCCTGAAGATGCCTTTTGCCAGAGCCGTTTGCGCCCGTTCATGGACAAAATAGCTGTAGTCGTCTTGCGCGGAGCGGCAGATTGAGAACATTTTGGCCGCCACCTCGGCATAGCCGACCATATTGAGGCCCGCACGTTTGACAAAAGGCCGCGTTTTTTCCTCGTCGAAAAGATAGGTGTAGAGCGTCGGCAGGTTTGCGGAAATGCGCGGATTGCGCATGAACGTCGTGTTGGCATGCGGCATAACCATCGCGACGGATTCTGTGCCACCGGCAAAAACCAGGCTGGCATTGCCCGACGCGATGCACATCGCGCCGTTGATCAGCGCCTGCAGACCCGAGCCGCAATAGCGATTGACGGTTTGCCCCGGGATAGTCGCCGGCAGCGTCGAGGCGGCGATACAATTTCGACCGAGGTTCAGCCCCTGTGCCCCCTCAGGCAGGGCGCAACCCACGATGCAATCGTCCACACCGGTGGCAATCAGCGCGGGGTGGCGTTCGGCCAGGTGGTCCAAGCATTCGGCGACCAGATCGTCGGGACGTCGCGCGGCATATTTGCTTTTGAACGCCTTGTGGATGTCGGTGCGCACAACATCGACCACCGCGACGGGTGCGAACACTGCCATGCCAATCTTCGTGTTGCCCTCAGGTGATCCCAGACCAGATGAACTGCTTCCAATAGCTTTCCGAGATGTCGATCCAAGCCTTCATGAGATCGCCGTCCCGCCGGAACCGGGCCATGTTCACCAAGAGCCAGCTGAACACCGCCTGGCTGTCGCGGCAATCCTCACAATGACCCGAGGTGCAGCAAAAATTCACTGTCGCCAAGTCGGCCGCCCAGGTGTTGAACTTGGGCAGCACCGGCAGGCCGTTGGCAACGCGGTCCTTGTTGGCCGGGTGGTCGACGCTGACGCTGGGGCATTGCTGATACCCGAACTCGCCCCAGTGGGATTTCCCCGTCACCATGGTTTGTATGTAGTATCGCGTGCTCAATACGGTCGTAGGGTACAGCTCCTTGATCTCCAACAGCCGGTCCAGCAGCCGCTTGGGATACCGCTGACGAAGAGGATCGTCGGAGCCGTACTTGCTGTAGAAGTTGAACGAGACCCGGTTGCCGTTCTCGCAGATCGCCTTGACGGTCGCCTCGATATAGTCAAGCCCATCCTCGGTGACGGCAAAAATGAAACAGGCGCGGGGATCGTTCGTGTAGTTCTTCAAAGTGCTCTGGAACAGGCCGGTGAACCGGTCGCCGTTGGGCTTGATCGCGCGGATCTCGTCGTCCAGCTTGCCGCCGCCGAAGAGCGAAATCAAAACCGCCACGTCCTCGAAACCTTCAACGGGCAGCCCCTTCAGCCCGTTGGTCGAGATCGTCAAGTAATCCATGTATTTGCGGTAGGATTCCAGACGCTTGGGAAACAGCGTCGGCTCGCCGCCGATGACCAGCGCGGCGTTAATGCCACGCGCGTTTTCAGCCTGCAGGAATTCGTCCAGCGGTCCGATTTTGGTGACCTCCTTGGTTTCCCGGTCGAAGCCGAATTCAAAGAACCAGCAGCCTTCGCAGCGGATGTTGCAGGCATTGGTCAGGTGATATTCGGACACGGTCACTTTGGACGAGATGTTCCGGATGCGCTCGTATTTCTCGATGTATTCGAGATCGTCGCCAATGAGGCGGCTCAGAAATTTTGTCTCGCGCTTCCTCGTCGTGTCCGGCTGGATTATCCCTTGAACGTTCATGCCGATGCTCCTTTCGCGCGCACGCAATCAGTTTCATCGCGTCGTCAAACGAAGGTCGTCCGTTCAATTTTGTGGCTGGCGTTCTGGCTAAAATGCCCTTGCACCTTCTCGCTACCGACATTGGACATGTCGTGGATACGGCCGAGGATGTTGAGGTTGCCGTTCATGTCGATGAAGCCGACATCTCCGGTCCTGACATAGCCGTTGAGCATTTTCGCCTTGGTCGCCGCCGGATCCTTGAAATAGCCGCTGTATCTGCTGGCGCTCTTGACACAGACTTCGCCATGTTGCCCTTGCGCGACGTCCTGCAAGTCGGGCGAAACGATGCGGATGACCGCGCTATCCAATGGTTTGCCGACCGATCCGGCGGTCCGGTCGCTTCGTTCGAGCGGTTCGCCGACTGCGACCCCGGCGATCTCGGTCAATCCATAAATTTGATAGATCGGTATCGAAAACTTCGCCTCGAACCGTTCGATCAGGTCGGCGGATACTGCCGATCCACCGATCAGCAGCCCCTTGAGCGGTGTTGCGCGTGGATCGGTCTGGAGCAGGGCCGGCAGGAACGCCGTGGGCAGGATCGACCATGTCACCTTGTGGTCGGCAGCGATGTCCCAGAACCTCGCCAACGCCGCCTTTGGCTCAATGACCGTCGTGGAGGCGCCGAGCAGGAGCGGGCAAAGCAGCGGGAAGATCTGGCCGCCGCAATGCCAAACCGGCACCGCGGCCATGAAGTGGTCGTCCGCCGTGATCTCGTAGCGCTGGATCAGAGAAAGCGCATTCTCGATAATGGAGCCTTGGGACAGGACCGCGCACTTCGGCGCTCCGGTCGAGCCGGCGGTAAAGACCAGCTCTGCGATGTTCGAGGCGCAGCATTTGGACTTGAACGGCTTCGCCACCCGCGACAGGATCCGATCATAAAGCGCGCGGCCGTCGACGACTTCCGACGCCCGGGCACCGTTGGCCCGCGCCCAAGCGTCGCAGTATTCGCGATGCTCCGGATCGCAGACAATTAAAGCGGGTGTGACCTGATCGAGATAGCGCAACACCTCGGTCTTGGTCGAGAGGACGTCGATCGGCACGAAGATGCGATCACACGCAATCGTTCCGACGAAAAGCAAGGCAGGCATCGTCGCGGCGCCGGATATGACCGCCACCTTTTCCATCTCCGGCACTTCGCACGACTTGAGGAATTCCGAATAGCAATTCACAAAATGATCCAAATCATTAAATGTGATTGCATCGAAATGATCTTCAGACGGGTCAACGAAGACCCGCGCGCCGAACTTCTTCTTTGCGTGGGTCACAGCCTCGCGCAGATTGTAGAACTTGGTACTCACGTGTCCCTCCAACAAAGGGATCAAATAAATTTACGACCTTCCTTTTCGTCCGGGATGGTAAAACCAAGCTCTTCGAGTCTGGGCGCCATGCGTTTCATATAATCTTGGCGCGCTTGTTCGTTGGTCTTCTTGCGCAGCCCGTATTTCACCAGGACCGGCGACTTGCGCGAATTCGACGGGCCAAACAAGTCAAGTGAAATCGCCCACCATTTGTTCAGCGCCTTCTGCACCTCGTTCTTGCCTTCCGGATCGCGCGAGTATTCGCGCACGATGCGGAAGCCGTGGGCCTGATGCATCCGCTCTTCGGCCAATACGCTGGGCGCCATCTCGCGGACCGGCAGATAGCTATGCTCCAGCCATTCCTCGAGAATGGTTACGACCGCGCCCTCGCCGAGGAAGGCGAACAGCCCGCGTTCGGGCCAAGTATTGATATGCTGCACGGCCTCCGTGGCATAAAGGCTGCGCTCACCGAGTTTCTGCTCGAGCATATGCGAAGCGTCGACATTCAAATCGGCCAGAATATCCGCAGCCTTTTGGTAGTGGTCGAGCTCTTCGACCGAGCGGTCCAGGCAGACCTTCTTCTCGTATGAGTTGGGCGCGATCGGATAGAGCAATAACGCATAGTCGTCCGCGCCGGAAAGTTCGCCCTCGGCATGCACCGACATTTGCCGCAATAACAGTTCTCTATATTCCTCCGGCATCTCAGCAAACTGCTCAGGGCCTTGCACGATCTTAGGGAGCTCTTTCAACATGGTTTGGTTTCCTGTTGCGTGATTTTCCAATCATGTTCAGAGGACGCGGATACAACGTTAAGACGATGCACATACAATGTTAAGCTTTATACGGGGGAAGTCATTGTGTCAACTAGAGATAGTATCGCGCGGACAAGCGGTTACGATGCATTGCCGATGCAGACACGAAACGCCGGGAGACGGTTTTCGGCTGAGTTCCACGCCGGAGGGGCGATCGAGGCAATCAGAGGCCGCGAGACGGCGCTCGCGAACAAGTGCGAGCTGGATCAGATGCTTATCGTGACCTGAAAGCGGAACGACAATACGTCAATGCGGCCACCTGGAATGAACCGCTGGCACTGTCTCGGTTTGAATTGGAAGGCTGGCGATCAGCGCGAGATTTCGAACTGAGACAAGGCCGAACCGCCTGTCTTTTGGAAACCGTAGTACAATCATACGTTTCAGTACCGCTTGCCTTTTTGGCAACGGTAGTGCAATCATACGTTTCAATCATCGTGAACCATAGTCCGGAGGGGGGACATGGAACGCGTGGATCTCGCCGATCCAGCGACCTATGAGCCGAACGTGCCTCTGGCGTGGTTCGATCGGACCCGCGACGAGGCCCCGCTGCACTGGCATCACAGCGCCTCTCTGGGACGCGGCTTCTGGGTGGCGCTGTCGGCCGGCCTGTTCGACCAGGTGTTCAGCGATCCGAAGCTGTTCTCGTCGAGCGAAAGCACCGTAACGCTCGACGAGCCGACAGGCCCGGAGCTCGAGAAGCGGCGGCTCTTCCTGATCAACATGGATCCGCCGAGGCACACCGCGTTCCGCAGAATCGTCACGCGCGCCTTCAGGGTAGATGCGGTGGAAGCGCTCGGGGCCAAGATCGACGAATTCACCGAGATCATCTTCCGCGGGATTCCCAGGGGCGCAACGGTGGACGTCGTCAAGCACCTGGCCAACGATCTTCCGCTGAGGGTCATGTGCGAACTCCTGGGCGCCGATCCCGAGGATCGCCTGCGTCTGGGCGCCGACGCGGAGGTGATGAACTTCCCCGACGACCCCGACCTGCATCCAGCCAAGGCGAGCCTGGCGATGTCGGTCGCGCGGTTGTTCCACTACGGCCACGAATTGTGCGAGGCGCAGAGAAGAAACCCCTCCAACAGCATCGTCAGCATGCTCTCGAAGGGCGAGGTTGCAGGCGACGGCCTCACGACCAATGAGTTCTGCTTCTTCTTCCTGTTCATCCTGGTTGCCGCGTTCCTCACGAGCAAGAGCATGCTGACCAGCACGGTTCGGCTCCTGGCGAGCCATCCAGACCAGTTGCAGCAGCTCAAGCGCCGCCCCGACCTCATCGCGAACGCCGTGGAGGAAATCCTGCGGATGGAGCCGCCGCACGTCTACCATTGCCGCACGGCGCTGAAGCCCGTGGCGATGGGCGGCGTCACGATCGAACCCGGTCAAAAGATCGCCCTCTTCTATCATGCGGTTAACCGCGACCCGGCGTTGAATTTGAACCCTACCGCATTCGACGTGGCGCGGCCGGAGGTGCGGCACAGGTCTTTCGGCCGCGGCATCCATCATTGCCTCGGCTCCCTGCTGGCGCGGCGCGAGCTGGCTTCGGTGGTGCGCTATATTGTGGACCACGACCTCGAACTGGTCGATTACGGCCCCCCGGTCAGGGCCCGCGACGCCTTCCTCCAGGGCTTCAAGGAATACAGGGTGGTGATCCACTGACGTAGCTAATTGGCAGGGGTTCAAAGAAAGTGGCGCCATGAATACCGACTGGCGGTCCGGCACCATATCCCAGCTGGTCGAGGAATGCGGCCGGCGGTTCGGCGCCCGGCCCTACATCGTTCCGAAAGAAAGCTCGATCGATCCGATCACCTACGCGGAGCTTCTGGAGTTCTGCGTGGGCATGGGATGCCGGCTCGACGAGCTTCATGTGCCGCTCGGGGCCAGCGTCGTCGTCGACCTTCCCAACTCGACGCTCATGGCCTTGCTGTTCATCGCCATTCCCTTTTCAGGGCGGGTCTATGTGCCGATTCATCCGTCTTATACCGAAGCCGAAGCCCGCCACATCATGGAGAGCGTGGGCGCGGTCCTGTTGATCCACGGCGGCAACCGGAGTGCGAGCGCCCACCGTGCGTCCAAGGTGGCGGTCGAGGAGGACAGCACATTCATTGACGAAACCGTCCTCAAGGGCTCCCGGCGGCCGGCAAAGACCAAGTCGCCGGTCCGTCCGGAAACGCCCGCGGAAATCGTCTTCACCTCCGGATCGTCCGGAAGGCCGAAGGGCGTCTTGCTCAGCCACAGCAATCTCCTGGCAAATTCCTACACGATCATCGAGCAGTACGGGGTGACCGGCGAGGACCGGTTGCTGACGACGATCCCGCTGACGCATGTCGGCGGACAGGCGTTTACGACGCTGGGCCCGCTCTGGGTGGGCGCCGCCACCACGATCGTCTCGCCGGATATCGGGTTGATCAATTTCTGGAGCCTGGTCGAAAGCCTCAACGTGACCTGGTCGGTGGTGATGGCTGCTTTTCTCAGCGGCCTGCTCCGGCGTCGCGGCAGCGTGAACACCGGCCGCCTCAAGGGATTGTTGTCGGGCGGCTCGGCCGTGAGCGCGAAACTGATCAACGACTTTCACGGCCGCTTCGGCGTGCCCGTATACCAGGTGTACGGCCAAACCGAGATGAGCTCGATCGTCGTGTCGGAGCGTCCGGGAGATCCCACGCGGGTCGTCGGCAGCACCGGCAAGCCGTTGCTCGGCGCGCGAGCCCGCGTCGTCACCGACAGCGGCAGCGACGCCGACGTCGGTCAGCGCGGGGAAATCTGGCTGGGCGGGCCAACTCGCTTCTTGGGTTATGTCAATCGTGAAGAAGAGACCCGCAAGAAGATGGTCGGCGATGACGTGAAGACCGGCGACTGCGGCTACTTCGACGCCCACGGCAACCTGTACGTCGTGGGGCGTCTCGACGACATGGTCATCATCGGCGGAGAAAATATCTATCCCGCGGAAGTCGAATCCAGGGCCGCGGAAGTCTCCTGGATCGAAGACGTCGTCGTCTCGTCGGTTCCGCACGAGATCCTCGGGGAGCAGCTGGTTCTGACCTACAAGCCGAAAGCCGAGCACGAGCCGGACGTTCGCGCGCTGGTCGGTTTCCTGCGCGAGAGGTTGTCGGCCGCGAAGGTGCCGCGGAACAACGTTCCGCTCGAAATGCTCGGCCTGTCCGACTGGCCTCGCACGTCGAGCGGAAAGATCGACCGCGTGGAAATCGCAAAGCGAACGCGGGGAAAATTCGCTTCGGGGTGAGGGTGCGGTCCATGGAACTCAGAAAAAAACTCGCCGATTTGCTGTCCGCCAACGGATTGCTCACGCGCGAGCAAATCAACGATCCGAATTTTTCGCTCTTCGGCAGCGGTCTTCTGTCGTCGATCGATCTGCTCAATATCGTGCTGGAGGTCGAAACCTCCCTGGGGCACTCACTGGAGGAGAAGTACCTGAATCTCGAAAATTTCGATACGATTGCCTCCATAGAGCATCTTGTGCAGATGGTACGCGAAGAAAGAGAGCCGGCGATAGCCGCAACCAACGACCTCGCGATGGGCAATTCATAATTGAAACGCAAAGTCGTTGAACATATGAGTCGCGATATATGAGTAATGTGAATCTCGAATACGGTAACATTCCCCCGCATATCCCGATCGATTTGGTAAGAAACGTCGATATATTCGGACAAAAGTCCGGGGGCGACCCCTTCATTTCGGCGGCGAAGACCAATCGTCTGGGAAAAGTATTCTTCAACATCGGCGACAAAAGTCTGGAAAATTCCGGCGTATGGGTCGTAACCGATCTGGCGTTGATGCGACGGGCCTTGAAATTGCCGGGACTGTTTTCGAGCAACGGGACCACGAATTTCTCAAGGATGGTGGGGGAGGATTGGGACCTCATTCCGATAGAGCTCGATCCGCCGCGTCATTCCCTTTTCAGGCGCATCCTGAGCGCGGCCTTTTCACCCATGAGGATGAAACAGTTGGAGCCATTCATCCGTGAGTCGGCTGTAAGGCTCATCGAAGAATTCCGCGGCGAAGATGGCTGCGAGTTCATCGAAGCGTTCGCCTATCCCTTTCCCAGGTCGGCGTTCATCCATTTGCTGGGGCTTCCGCAAGATCAGTATGAAACATTTTGCGGTTGGGAAAAAGGAAAACTCCATGCGCTCCATTCGCAAAACAGATTAAAGCGGATGGCCGCGGCTCGGGCGATCGTCGAGTATATGCGCGATTTCATCAAATATAAGCGGCGCAATCAGGGCGATGATCTCGTCACGCTTTGCATCAACGCGGACATCGATGGCCACAGCGCGACGGACAGTGAAATTTTGGGTATCTGCGTGCTGATGTTCATCGCGGGACTCGATACGGTGGCGGCATCGCTGGGTTTGAACTTTCGCCATTTGGCGATGAATCCCAAAACGTGCCAAAACGAGCTTCGCCAGGATCCGGGAAAGGCGGGTGCCGCCGCGATCGAGTTGCTGAGACGTTACTCCGTCATCAACGATCGAATCCGCATCCTGACAGCGGATAGCGATATCCTCGGCGTGGACATGAAAGCCGGCGATCGTGTGCTGTTCCCGACCGCGCTGGTGAATTTGTCCGAAGCGGCTTTCGTTGATCCGCTCACGGTAGAATTCGGCCGCGATAATCGCGAGCATGCGGGATACTTCTATGGCGCGCACCGCTGTCTCGGCCGCCATCTCGCGACTCTCGAATTGACGATCGCGATCGAGGAGTGGCTGGATCGCATTCCGGAGTTCCGTCTCGCGGACCCTAATCCGCCGCCGATCAGCACAACGAGTGGGGTCTTCGGCGTCGACAAACTTTACATCGCATGGGGAAGAGCATGACCCAATCGATCGTCGAGGGGTCTGCCGCTACAGTCTCGCCGGCCGGTGCCACGGACGCCTCGAATCATGTTGAAATCACCCGCACCGCGCCCGACGCCGGCCACATCGCCAGCAACGGCGTCGATTACTACTACCGGATTCACGGGCGAGCGCATCGGGACAGCATCCCGCTTCTGCTTCTGCACGGTAGTCTCGAACAGATCGAAACCTTCGGTCCGGTGCTGAGCGGTCTCGCCGCTCGACGGCAAGTCATCGGCGTCGACCTGCAAGGTCATGGACGCAGCTCGATGGGGACGGGCGAATTCAACGTCACCGATATGGGCGACGACATTGCGGTTATTCTCAAGACGCTGGGCTACGGAAAGGTCGATGTGTTGGGCTATTCGCTGGGCGGCCTGGTCGCCTTCCGCTGTGCGGTCCAGCACCCGGAAACGGTTCGCCGGCTGGTGCTGGTCGCGGCCGGCTACGCCAGGGACGGTTTCTATCCTGAAATACTGCGGCGGCAGATGGCGTTAAACTCGCGCATGGCGGGTCAGATCAAGACCACGCCGTGGTATCAGTCATATTCCGCCGTTGCGCCCCGCCCCGAGGATTTTCCAGCGCTGCTTGACCGGTTGGGTACGCTCATGCGCAAGCCCTATGACTGGTCCGCGGAGGTCGGGAAACTCGACATGCCCGTCATGCTTGTCTATGGCGACGGCGACTTCTACCGCCCGGAACATATCATCAAGTTCTACCAGCTGCTGGGCGGTGGTTTGAAATACCCCGGCGGGAACCGCGAATTCATGGGCAAGAACCGGTTGGCGATCCTGCCCAATCTCACTCATACCGAGATCGGCATGTCTCCGGCGTTGACCGCCACGATCGAGCCATTTCTCGACGCGCCCGAGGGCAAATAATCCGCCACGCCTGGCTGCTTTCCGGCGCAAAATGATGTTTTGGAGAGATTGGCGAAAGGTGCCTGGCAACACAAAAGCCGACGGAGCGGCCAGCCGCGTTCTCGTGTCAGGCAGCGGAACACACCTTAACTTGGCCGCCGAACGGTCCAACAAACCAGGACCAACTCACCTGATGAAAGGTGAACCATCCCGATGACCAGCTCTCCCCCTTCGTCAGTGCCGCCAGTTGCAACACGACAAGAATATTCCGCCCTGTCGGCGACGCGGCCGGAAATCTATCGTTGGGTGGTGCTCGGTCTGGCGATCACGGCGCAGACGACAGCGTCGGTTACCATACAGGGGGTTCCGGCGCTTATTCCGTTCTTTCAGCAGGCCTTCCAGCTCTCGCTTGCGTCGGCAAGCCTCGCTATGTCGGCGGTAATGATCGGCGCCATTTTATCGATGCTGTTCATGGGAAGCGCTGTCGATCGATATGGCGAGCGGATCGTCGTGGCCTCCACCATGGTGGCCATGGGCGCGGCAACCATCGTGGCTGCAGCGATAGATCCGGGTTACGGCGTCTTGCTGCTTATTCTCACTCTTGTGGGCGCCTTGTACGGTGCCGTTCAACCGGGCGGCACGCGTGCCATCGTCCGGTGGTTCCCAGACAAGCTGCGAGGTCTGGCAATGGGCTTCAGGCAAGCGAGCCTTTCGCTCGGAGGTGCTCTGGCCGCCGCGACGCTGCCGCTTCTCGCGATTAATTTTGGGTGGTCGGCGGCCCTTTGGGCCCAGGGCGTTGTCGCTATCGCGGGGGGGATGATTTTTTGGCTATTTTACCGCGACAGAAGTCAGCAGCAACAGGCCGATCCGGTGCACGTCGCCGTCCCGACCCTGCGCGCGTTGCTGCGGTTGATCGTCAAACATACGACTTTGCGCCCGCTGATCATTGCCGGAACAGCGATGGTGGCGCTGCAATACACATTCTTGGCTCATGTCGTTCTGTTCTTAACGAATCAGCTGCAAATTCCGCTGATCGAAGCTGAATTCCTGCTCGCCCTCGTGCAAATGATAGGAATTATCGGCCGCGCTTTCCTGACCTGGCTCACCGATCAAATCTGGCCGGACCAGCGACTCCGTACCCTCAAATGGACGATGTGGGCATGCGTCGCTGGCCTGATAATTTTAGCGTGGCTACCTGCTCAACCGCCGACGTGGTTTCTTGTTGTGCTGTGCGCCTGGCTCGGATTTATCGGAATTGGATATTACCCGTTATTTCTGATTCAAGTCGCCGAATTGGCACCGCAATCCGCCATAGCGTCAACCGTCAGCGTCGCATTGACGCTCAACAATGTTGCAGTTGCTCTGGGCCCGCCGGCGTTCGGGCTTATTGTCGGACTTACCGGCAGCTACCAGCTTGGATGGATGGTGCTGGCTGGTGTCGCGTTGGTCACGACCAATCTTCTTCCGGCAAAAGCGGCTCCCGAAGTGAGCGGGCCTGGTTGATCGTGCATCCTCTTGCCGCCGGCCCTGGCGGCGACCACGCATGGATGTTCCGCCGCGGATGGCGGCAATATTTCTGCCCTCATCGGCGCACCGCTGGCCGCGATGACATCGTCATGATCCACATCGTTGCCGGGATGACGCCCGTAAATCATTCAGCCATCAGGTGACCGGCTTCTCCGCGGAGTTGTTGAGTGGCAAATTCAAATTGGAAGCCCAAAGCGAAGCAGTACTGACTATGTTAAGACGAAGAAGGACGATACGGCTAAAGACAACTTGGGCAATTTACCGGAATTCTAATCGCGAAGAAATTCTCCGACCAATTTCGCTACATTCCCCGCCTGCTCGAAATGCGGCAGGTGCCCGGCGCCGTCCAACATGGCGACTCGCGCATGCGCGATGCCTTTGGCGAACTCGTCCGCATAAGCCGGCGCGATAACGCCGTCGGCTTTGCCCCAGACGATCAAGGTCGGCGCGGCGATGCGGTGGATGTGTTTTTTCAAACCCTTGTCGGGAAGCGGCCAGACGAATTTGCCGGTGCAGGCTTGCGACCAGATGAAGCCGACTTGCGCGTCGATGCGCGCCGCGGTGTCGCCCGGCATTTGGAAGAATTTTTCCGCGTGCTCGCCCTTGGGGTCGGCGAACAGGGCGGCGCGCAGGTCGGCAGGCGACAGCAGCATCCAGTTCTGGACCGGCATGTCGCCGCGCCACAGCCCGACCGGGTCGATCAGCACGAGCTTGCTCACACGTTCGGGCATGGCGGCGGCGATTTCGCAGGCGACCAGGCCGCCGAACGAATGGCCGACCAGCACCGGGCTTTTGAGCGCGAGCCGGTCCAACAGCTCGCCGTGATAGACGATCAAGTCCCACCAGTCGTCGATCTGGTGCACGGCTTCGGAATCGCCTTCGCTGGTGCCGGGATGTTTTGGTGCATAGACCGTGTGGGTGCGCGCCAACAGCTCGAGAAAGTCCTGGTCGTTGCGCAGGCCCCATGAGCCGTGCAGGAAAACGAGCGGCGGGCCGTCGCCGAAGATCGCGACCTCGGTCTCGATCTTGTCCTGCCAGAGTCGCAAGCTACGCATCGGCATCGCCGCCATTGTGAGCTTTCCTTGTTCTCGGCTTTTCAGGATGCGGCGGCGGCAGCTGCCGCGGCGGCGGGACGCTTCTGCCGCAAACTTTCCGGCCACCAGCGGTCGTCCCATTCGTCGTCCCACAGGTCCTGCAGATGCGGCAGCACCTCGCGGGCGAACAGCGTGATGTTCTTCATGCACAGTTCGTGCGGCATCGAGCCGAAATGCAGAAGCGTCAGCAGGTGGCCGATGCGCAGCCGCTTGATGCCGTCGAGCAGCCGGTCACGCACCGTGGCCGGACTGCCGGTGATGACAAAACCGCGGTCGACGAAATCCTTGTAGCGCAGGTCGCGCACGTCGAAGCGCTCGCGCAGCGGCGTTTTCATCGCATGCACCAGGCTGGCATGGTCCATGTAGCCGGGAATGTCGCGGTACTGCGGCGCGGTGCGCAGCAGCTTATGGAAGAAATACTCGGCGTGCGGCGCATATTCTTCCGCCGCTTCGTCGCTCTCCGACACGCCGATCAATTGCAAAAAGCCGAGCCGATGGGGATTCGCGTCGCGGCCGCGCTTGGTCACCCGGTCCCAATAAAAATCGCCGAGACTGTGGGCATTCTGCGCGCCGTAATAGCTCAGATGACAGAAGCTGTCGTCGCGGTCGACGACGAAATCGACCGTGGTGGCGCTGCCGGAGCCGGGAATCCAGATCGGCGGATGCGGCTGCTGCAGCGGCCGCGGCCACAGGTTCACCATCGGCAGCTGATAGTGCTTGCCGTTCCAGGCAAAGACCTCTTTGGCGCTCCAGGCTTTTTGCACCAGCGCCAGCGCCTCGCGGTAACGCTCGCGCTGCTCGACCGGCACGACGCCGTTGGAAATCGTCGCGTCGGTCGGCAAGCCGGCCGGAAAGCCCGCCACCAGGCGGCCGCCGCTGATGCAGTCGATCATGGCGTATTCCTCGGCGATCCGCGTCGGCGGGCTGGTCGAGGGCAAGGTCGAGCCGAGCTGCACCACCGCGACGTTCATGCCGTTGGTGGCGCGCGCCAGCACCGAGCCCATCAGGCTCGGATTGGCCATGAAGCCGTAGACGTTCTGGTGGTGCTGGTTGGTGCACACCCCGTTCATGCCGGAGCGCGCCGCATGGATGAACTCGTCGAGCGTCCAGTTGTAATACTGGCCGACCTGCTTCGGATCGGCGACGTCGAACCAGACCGGATCGATATAGGCGGATTTGTAATGCTTGTCGAAATCCGCCGGCAGGTCGCGGTACGGCATCAGGTGGAACATGCAGACTTTCACGGCGGCTCCTTGGAGTCATTGGTCACGTTGGCCACGCGGGCGGATGCCATGATTGTCGGCGATTTTGCGCAGCCTCCGCAACACCCTCGCGTTTCCCGGGCGCAGCGCAGCACGAAGTGGTGCGCTGCTGACCCGGGATCGTTACGGACGCCGAGTCTGCTGCGATCCCGGATCAGCGGTGCATCACTACGCTTCGCTTCGTGCTGCACCGCATCCGGGAAACGTTTGAGTTATTCTTTCACGGCGCAATCGCGCAAAATCTCTGGCTTGAATGCCAGCCCATGCCCCGGCCGTTCCGGCGCGGTGATCATGCCGTTCACCACCGGGACCGGATCGACGAACAAATCCTCGGCGAGCCCCATGTCCTCGATCCAGATGCCGTTCGGGATCGAGGCGAGCAGCTGCACGTTGAGCTCCGGAAACAGGTGCGGCGCAATCGTCACGCCCCAGGTGTCGGCGACGGTCGCGATCTTGCGCAGCTCGGTCATGCCGCCGCGCATCGGATCGGGCTGCAAAATCGGCAGCCGCGGATTTTCGAAGAACGGTTTGAGATCGAAGCGGGTGAAATGGGTCTCGCCGCCGACGATGCGCAGGTCGAGCGCCTGCGCGATGCGCAGGTAGCCGGCGAAGTCGTCCGGCACCACCGGCTCCTCCAGCCAGTACACATTATAGTCCTGAAACTTGCGGCCCATCTGGATGGCGATGTCAGGGGTCCAGCCCATATTGACGTCGATCATGATGTCGATGTCCGGGCCGAGCGCCTCGCGCATGCGCTTGACGTTGTCGAGATCGGTGGCGAGGCTGCCGACATGGGCGACCTGCATCTTGATCGCCTTGTAGCCGCGTTCCTTGTAGTGCAGCGCCTTGGCGATCATGCCGTCGCCGCCCGAGCCGCGGAAGCAGCCGCTGCCATAGGCGGGCAGTTGCGCGCGAAAATGGCCCCACAGCCGGTGCAGCGGCAGCTTGGCCGCTTTGCCGAGCGCGTCCCACAGCGCGATGTCGAGCGCCGACATCGCCATGGTGGCGATGCCGCCGCGGCCGAACGTGATGGTGGTCTTCCACAAATCCTGCCAGATCGCCTCGACCGCGCTGGCATCCTTGCCGATGACGCGCGGGATGATCACTTCGTCGAGGCAGGCGATGATGGATCGGATGCCCGGCCGGAACAGGAACAGATAGCCCATGCCGGCGATGCCGCCTTTGGTTTCGACATCGACCACCAGGAAGTTGCGGGCGTCGCCGAAGGCGTGGCCCTTGAGCCACGGCGTCTGCGGCCACGGCACCCGCAGCATGGTGGTGCGGACGGCGGTGATGGTCATGTCGGTCATGGGACGGCGTTTCCTCTTTTGCGGGCCGGATGCTGCGGAAATCGCCGCGCGGCGTCAACGGCTTGTGCAGCCTGCCGGCACCGGTTCTACTGCGGGCCGGTCCGCATCCGCCGACGTTCACGAAAAGAGCCGGGAGCAGCCATGCCCAAGACGCAAATCATCTCGCCGAAACTCCGCCAGCCGAGCGGCCATTTTTCCCACGCCACCATGGTCGCCGCGCGCGGCCGCCTGGTCTTCATCTCCGGCATGACCGCGCGCCGCGCCGACGGCAGCATCGCCGGCGTCGGCGATATCGAGGCGCAGACGCGGCAGGTCTGCGAAAACGTCAAGGCCGCCGTCGAACAGGCCGGCGGCACCATGGACGACATCTGCCGGGTCGACGTCTACGTGCGCAACATGGAACACTTCGACCTGATCCACAAAGTGCGGCGCGAATATTTCAAGGCGCCGGCGCCCGCTTCGACCATGGTCGAGGTCACCAAAATGACATCGCCGGACTATTTGATCGAAATGAACGCGATCGCGGTGATCGGCGAATAGGCGAAGGCCGTCGGCGCGATTACACTGCCTTGTCACGCGCGGCTAAGCCGAGCGACGTTGCCGTCGACACAAGCGGGAGCAGCTTTTGGCCTCGACCACGATCAACATCTCAAATTACAGCGATGCGCTGATCGTGCTCGGCACGGCAGGAGTCGTGGTGCCGCTGGTGCGCCGCTTCGGCTTCAGCCCGGTGCTCGGCTATCTCGGCGCCGGCGCGCTGCTCGGGCCGCTCGGGCTCGGTACGTTTGCTCGCGATTACCCGGCGCTGTTCTGGTTCACCATCAGCGATGCCCGGAACGTCGACGGCATTGCCGAGCTCGGCATCGTTTTCCTGCTGTTCCTGATCGGTCTTGAACTGTCGTTTCAGCGGCTCTTGGCGATGCGGCGGCTGGTGTTCGGCCTCGGCGGGTCGCAGGTGCTGCTGACGACGGCGCTATTTGCCGGCGCGGGGTTGCTGCTCGGCCAGACAGCCCCGGAAGCGGCGATCCTGGGCGCCAGCCTTTCATTGTCATCGACAGCCATCGTGCTCGAATTGCTCTCGAACCAGGAACGCCTGACCACGAGCGTCGGCCGCGCCAGCCTCTCTGTGCTGCTGGCGCAAGACCTCGCCGTCATTCCGATCCTGATGTTCATCTCGATCCTGGCCGCGGGCTCCGGCGGATCGGTTCTCAAGAGTCTCGGCACGGCGCTGCTGCAGGCCGTGATTGCGGTCGCCGTCATCGTCGTGTTCGGCCGCGTGCTGTTGCGGCCATTGCTCCGTCTGGTGGCGAGCGTGCGATCCACCGAGCTGTTCATCGCCGTCATTCTGTTCGTCATTATCGCCGCCGGCGTCATCGCCTATGAGGCCGGCTTGTCCATGGCGCTCGGCGCCTTCGTCGCCGGCCTGCTGCTCGCCGAGACCGAATTCCGCAAGGCGATCGAGGCCACCGTCGAGCCGTTCAAGGGGCTGTTGCTCGGCATCTTCTTCTTCACCGTCGGCATGGACATCGACGTGCGCGAACTGCTGCGCGATCCGCTTTGGCTCGCCGGCGGCGTCGCCGCCCTGATCGTCGTCAAGGCCCTGTTACTGATCTGCCTTGCCAGGATTTTCCATTTATCGTGGCCGGTCGCCATCGAGACCGGCTTGCTGCTCGGGCAGGCCGGCGAGTTCGCCTTTGTCGGCATCGGCATGGCGGCGGGCGCCGGATTGATCGGACCGCGGCTTTCAAGCTTCACGCTGGCCGTCACCTCGGTGACGATGGCGCTCACCCCGCTGTTGTCCTTCGCCGGCCGGCGCTTGGCATCGCGACTGCGGTCGGCGAGGCCCTTGGATTCCGAATTGACCGCGCGTCCGGGCGGCGAGGAACGCCATGCCATCGTGGTCGGCTATGGCCGGGTCGGCAAGGTGGTGTGCGCGCTGCTCAAGGAACACGGCATCCGCTATATCGCAGCCGACCTCGACGCGCCCACCGTGACGCGCGACCGCCGCGACGGCCACGACGTCTATTATGGCGACGCCACCGATACGAAATTCCTCGAAGCCTGCGGTCTGGCGACGGCGGCCGGCGTCATCATCACCATCCATACCCACCACCTCATCGACGATGTCGTCGAGCACGTGCGGGCGCTGCGGCCCGATATCCTCGTCGTCTCGCGCGCCCGCGACGCCGATCATGCCCGGCATCTCTACGCGTTGGGCGCCACCGACGCCGTGCCTGAGACCATCGAGGCGAGCCTGCAGCTTTCCGAAGCCGCCTTGGTGGGATTGGGCGTTGCCGCCGGTCCGGTGATCGCCTCGATCCACGAGAAGCGCGACGAAATCCGGCATGCCTTGCAGGAGGCGGCCAAGAACGCCGGCCGCGGCACCATTCGCTCGGTGCGCGCCAAGACGCGTAAGACGTTGCGGCGGTGATTAAGCCGATGCGTCAGCGCCGCAGCGCCGCGCGACGCTGCGCGAGATCGAGCACCAGCGGCAGATTGGCCGGGATCGCCGGCGCGTGGCGCACCTCGGACAGCGTGTGCAGGAAATCGGTGAACCAGTTTTTCACCGACGCGCGTTTGAGCTTCGTCACCATGCTCTGCCAGCGCTCGCGCCGCTCGTCGAGGCTCATGGCGAGGCCGGCCGCGATCGCCCGCGCCATGCCGTCGATGTCGTGCGGATTGACCAGGAGCGCCGCGTCGAGCTCCTTGGCCGCGCCGGCGAACGACGACAGCACCAGGACGCCGGGATCGAACGGGTTCTGCGCGGCGACATATTCCTTGGCGACGAGGTTCATGCCGTCATGCAGCGGCGTGACCAGCCCGACATGGGCGGTGCGATAGAAGCCGGCCAGCGTGAGCTGCGAAAAGCCCTTGTTGAGATAGCGGATCGGCGTCCAGTCCACTTCGCCGTGGCGGCCGTTGACCTCGCTGACCAGGGCGGCGAGCTCGGCCTTGAGCTCGCGATAGGCGCGGATGTTGCCGCGCGACGGCACCGCGACCTGCAGCAGCGATACTTCGCGCTTCAACGACGGCTCGATCTCCAGCATGCGATCGAAGGCGCGCACCCGGTTGGCGAGACCTTTCGAATAGTCCAGCCGATCGACGCCGAGGACGAGCTTGGCGCCCTGCAGGCTCGAGCGCAGGCGCGAGATTTCCGGACGCGCCACGGCCTTGTTGGCGCGCTTGGCGAATTCGTCGACGTCGATGCCGATCGGGAAGGTGGCGAGCTGGGTCCAGCCCCATTGCGACACGATCGTGCCGTCGACCGGGGTGAGGCCGAGCTCGTGGTGCAGATAGTCTTCGAAATTCTGCCGGTCCTCGACGGTCTGGAAGCCGATCAGATCGTAGGCGAGCATGTCGCGAACGATCTCGTTGAGATGCGGTACCGCCATCATGGTGCGCCGCTCGGCCCAAGGCGTGTGCAGGAAGAAGCCGAGCGGGCGAGCGACGTCGAGCCGGCGCAGTTCGGCGCCCAAGGTGAGGAAATGATAGTCCTGCACCCAGAACATCGCTTCCGGCGTGTCGAAACGCAGCAGCGCGCGCGCCATGAAGGCGTTGACCTCGCGATATGACGTATAATTCTCCGGCGTGACCTGGATCAGGTCCGGGCGCGAATGCAGCGCCGGCCACAGGCCCGAATTGGCGAAGCCCTCGTAGAAGCCGAGATAATGCTGCGCCGGCATGTCGACGGTGGCCAGCGCGCCGGCGCCGAGCGCCTCGATCTTGGCGAAGGATCCCTTGGTTTGGGTCGCGTCGCCGGCATGGCCGCTGGAGCCGACCCAGATGGCGCCGGATTCCTTGACCATCGGGATCAGAGCTGCCGCCAAGCCTCCGGCAACGGGCTCGTCAGGCTGCGCCCGCGCAACGCGGTTGGAAACGACGACAACATTCACAGTGACACCTGCTCGCTGCCCCACCAACGGGATTGGCCACCCTTTTGTTCCATTAACTGTGCGGCGCAGCGAAAACGCCTGTGATTCCAAAAGGGAGCGTATTCGCCCGCTTTTGGCTATCGCGGCCGGGATCCGTGGTCGGCAATGCTGCAGCGCGGCAGACGCCGCGATCACGCCTCGGCGTAGGCGATCGTCGACATCAGGCTCACTTCGGCGCGGCGCGAATCGAGCCGCGTGTGCTGCACGACGATCGGCACGTCGGATTCGAACACCGACGCATAATCGGTATCGCGTGGAATCGGCGCCGGGTCGTTGAGATCGTTGAAGCGCAAATGCCGCGTGCGCCGCGCCGCGACGCTGATCCGATAGGGGCCGATCGGCTCGCGGTCGGCGAAAAAGACGGTGATGCTGACATGCGCCACCTGGTCGGTGGCATTGAGGATGCACGCGGTCTCGTGGGAGACCAAAGCCGGATCGGCAAACGCGCTTTGCGAAGGAATGTATCCTTCGGCAATGGCCCAAAGCTTGCGCCCGATCGATTCCATGGCCCGTTCCGCGGGATTGCCTGCCGCATCGGCATAATTGCAGCGCCGCATCGGCGTGCGGCCGAACCAACGGCGAAAATCTGGATTGGTTCCATCGCGGGAACTTTTTTCGCCGGGACGCATTACCCGACCTGACGTTGCCATGGCTGTGCGGGGAGCCGCAGCCTCGAACATTCCAGTGACGGAACAAGGTGATGCGCGCTCTCACTGTCGCGCCCGGTATTGCCAATTCAGCGCGCGTTGACGACATCCCCGAGCCGCCGCGCTCCGACGGCGCGGTGCTGGTGAAGAGCTTGGCGCTGGGCGTCTGCGGTACCGACCGGGAAATCGTGTCCGGCGCTTACGGCTGGGCGCCGCCGGGCGAGCAGCGGCTGGTGATCGGCCACGAGTCGCTCGGCGAAGTGTGCGAGGCGCCCGCCGCCAGCGGATTTCGACCCGGCGACCGGGTCGTCGGCATCGTGCGCCGGCCCGATCCGGTGCCGTGCCCCGCCTGCGCGGTCGGCGAATGGGATATGTGCCGCAACGGCCGCTATACCGAGCGCGGCATCAAGGAGCGCAACGGATATGGTGCGGATTATTTCCGCATCGAGCCCGACTTCTTAGTCAAGCTCGATGGCGCGCTCGGCGATGCCGGCGTGCTGATCGAGCCGACCAGCGTCGTCGCCAAGGCCTGGGATCACACCGAGCGCATCGGCCGGCGCTCGCGGGCGTGGCAGCCGCAGACCCTTCTGGTCACCGGTGCCGGCCCGATCGGCCTGCTCGCCGCGATGATGGGCGCGCAGCGCGGCCTCGACGTGCACGTGCTCGACCACAATGACAGCGCGGCGAAGCGCACGATCGTGCACCGGCTCGGCGGGACGTACCATCTTGGTCTGGGCTCGGTTCTCGCCACGCTCAAGCCCGACATTTTGATGGAGTGCACCGGCGCGCCCGACGTGGTGCGCGATGCGCTCGGCCGCACCGCATCGGGCGGCATCATCTGCCTGGTCGGCGTGTCGTCGCCCGGACACGATCTCGACATCGACGTCGGCGGCCTCAACCGCACCATGGTGCTCGACAACGACACCGTGTTCGGCAGCGTCAACGCCAATCGCGCGCATTATGAGGCCGCGGTCGAGGCGCTCGATCGCGCCGACAAGGCGTGGCTCGCCAGCCTGATCACGCGGCGCGTGCCGGTCGAGCAGTGGACCCAATCGCTCGACCGCCAACCGGACGACATCAAGGTCGTCGTGGATTTTTCCTGACCAAGGTGACGTCCATGTCGACCCGGATCGAAGACTATGCCCTGATCGGCGATTGCAAGAGCGCGGCGCTGGTCGCGCGCAACGGATCGATCGACTGGCTGTGCTGGCCGCGCTTCGATTCGGAAGCTTGCTTTGCCGCGCTGCTCGGCACGCGCGATCACGGCCGCTGGCTCATCGGCCCGCAGGAGCAAGCCAGTGTCACGCGGCGCTACCGGCCGAATACGCTCATTCTCGAAACCCATTTCGAAACCGCGGACGGTGCCGCCACCTTGATCGATTTCATGCCGTTCCGAGCTGAGCATTCCGAGATCGTGCGCCTTGTCGTCGGTACGCGCGGCAAGCTGAAAATGCACACCGAGCTCATCCTGCGTTTCGGCTACGGCGCCGTGGTGCCGTGGGTGACCCGGATGGAAAACGGCGCGCTGCGCGCCATCGCCGGTCCCGACATGGCGGTGCTGCGCACACCGGTGCGCCTCATGGGCAAAGACCTGACCACGGTCGGCGAGTTCGTCATCGGGGAGGGCGAGACCATTCCGTTCGTCCTGACCTATTCGCGCTCGCACAAGACCTTGCCGGAATCACACCACTCGACGACGGCGCAGCGGGACACGGAAAAATTCTGGACCGAATGGGCGGCAATATGCCGGCCGGCCGGCGAATGGTCGGACGCCGTTCGCCGCTCGGTGATCACGCTGAAAGCGCTGACCTATGGGCCGACCGGCGGTATCGTCGCTTCTCCCACCACCTCGTTGCCGGAGCGGATCGGCGGCGAACGCAATTGGGATTACCGCTACTGCTGGCTGCGCGACGCCACGCTGACGCTGCTCACCGTCATGCATGCCGGCTATTACGAGGAGGCGCAGTCCTGGCGCGAATGGCTGCTGCGCGCCGTCGCCGGCAGCCCGGAGCAGCTTCAGATCATGTACGGCATCGGCGGCGAACGGCGGCTGATCGAATGGGTCGCGGATTGGCTGCCCGGCTATGAGCAATCGGCGCCGGTGCGCGTCGGCAACGCCGCGCACACGCAGCGCCAGCTCGACGTGTTCGGCGAGACCATGGACGTGGCTTACCAGGCGCGGCGCAACGGGCTTTCGACCCAGGAATCGGGCTGGGACATCCAGCTGAAATTTCTCGA
>Ga0210408_10000016_pt1 | contig 254505 bp, 230 predicted proteins | sample IncBWH4MmetaG_FD_155471 | JGI IMG/M metagenome (GOLD analysis project Ga0210408, IMG submission 155471) | Forest soil microbial communities from Barre Woods Harvard Forest LTER site, Petersham, Massachusetts, United States - Inc-BW-H-4-M | ecosystem: Environmental > Terrestrial > Soil >...
TCTTCGTCGCCGGTTCGGTCGCCTGCGCGCTGGCGCCGACGATCTGGGTTTTGATTCTCGCGCGCGCGCTGCAAGGCATCGGCGGCGGCGGGCTGTTGCCGATCGCGCAGACCATCATCGCCGACCTGTTGTCGCCGCGCGAGCGCCCGGTGGTGCAGGGCCGCACCTCGATCATGTTCATGAGCGCGAGCATCCTCGGCCCGGTGCTCGGCGGCCTGCTCACCGACCATCTGCACTGGTCGTTCATTTTCTGGATCAACCTGCCGCTCGGCGCGGTGGCGCTGGTGATGACCGAGCGCGCGCTGCGCCGCCTGCCGCGCAACGACCGGCCGCACGAGCTCGACGTCATCGGCGTAGGCCTGATGGTCGGGGCCGCGCTGGCGCTGATGCTGGCGCTGTCCTGGGGCGGCATTCGTTACCCGTGGAGCTCGTGGCGTATCATCACGCTGGTCACAAGCTCCGCGGCGCTGTGGGTGCTGTTCACGCTGCGCCTTCTCACCGCCCGCGAGCCGTTCATTCCGCTGGCGATCCTGCACGGCCGCGTGACCAGCACGATCACCATCGCGGCGTTCTTCTCCATCGGCACCATCATCGGCGTGACCATCTATATGCCGCTCTACTGCCAGACCGTGCTCGGCGCCTCGGCGAGCCTGTCTGGCCTGGCGCTGATCGCCTACATGGGCGGCGCCACGCTCGGCTCGCTGGTGTCGACGCGGGTCATCGTGCGCATAAAACATTACATGCGCGTGCCGATCCTCGGCCTTGTCGTCGCCATCGCGGCGCTCGTCGCTCTCGCCGCCGATCCGGCGGCGCAGACGCTCGCCAGCGTCGTGGTGCTGCTGTTCGTGCTCGGCTTCGGTCTCGGCCCGATGTATCCGGTGTCCACCATCGTCATGCAGAACGTGGTCAAGCCGCACCAGCTCGGCACCGCGACCGGCACGTTGAACTTTTTCCGCACGCTCGGCGGTGCGTTGGTGGTTGCGATCTTCGGCGCCATCGTGCTCGGCGGCATCGGCGACGGCCCGGGCGTCACGACGCTGGAGAAGATCGCGGCCGGGCACAGCGACCTGGCGCCGGCTTTCCACTGGGTCTTCATCGCGGCGGCGGTCTGCCTCGCCGTGTCGTTGCTCTGCCTTCTGGTGATCGAAGAGCGCCCGCTGCACGGGCCGTTGCGGCCGCCCGATCGGGCGGCCGCATAACGCAAATAACATGGAAACGGCATAGCTGATCCGCTCCAGGTGTCTTGCGCCGCCGCCAGCGCGGCGCAAAGGTGCAGCGCAAATCCATCGCCGGGTCTTCATTTCGCTCATGGCATCGCCAAAACACCAGCAACACAAAACCGGCGAGCCCGCGCCGCGAAGGGGAGGGGACATCGCAAGCGTCGCGCCGGAAGCCGGCGGCAACCGCTCCACCGAGCGCAAGCTCGGCCGGCGCGAAGTCATCGCCATCATCGGCGGCTTGGCGCTGGCGATGTTCCTCGGCGCGCTGAACCAGACCATCGTGGCGACCGCGCTGCCGACCATCGGCCGCGCGTTTAACGATTTCGAGAATCTGTCCTGGGTGGTGATCGCCTATCTGTTGACCTCGACCGTGGTCGCGCCGCTCTACGGCAAGCTCAGCGATATTTACGGCCGCCGCGGCATGATGCTGGTGGCGCTCGGCCTGTTCATGGCGGGCTCCGCCGCCTGCGCCGCCGCGCCGAGCATGCTGATGCTGATCCTCGGCCGCGGCCTGCAGGGCATCGGCGGCGGCGGCATCGTGCCGTTGACGCAATCGATCATCGCCGACGCGGTGCCGCCGCGCGAGCGCGGCTATTACCAGGCCTATACCGGTTCGGTCTGGATCGTCGCCGGCGCCGCCGGCCCGGTGCTGGGCGGCGTTATCGCCGAGCATCTGCACTGGTCGGTGATTTTTTGGCTCAACGTGCCGCTCGCTTTGGCGGCGGCGATGTTGTCCAACCGACAACTCAAGCTCGTGCCGGTCCACGAGCGCGCCCACAAGATCGACCTCGCCGGCGCGGCGCTGATGATGGCCGCCGCGGTGGCGCTGCTCTTGGCGCTGACCTGGGGCGGCACGCGCTATGCGTGGCTGTCGCCGGAGATCGTCCTTCTGCTTGTCGCCGCGGTCGTGCTGACCGCGGCCTTTCTGTGGTGGGTGCTGCGGGCGCCGGAGCCGTTTCTGCCGATCGCCGTGCTCAACAATCCGGTGATGCGCGCCGGCTGCATCACCACCGCCTGCACCCAGGGCGTCTCCATCGGCCTGACCATCTTCGTGCCGCTCTATTACGAGATGGTGCACGGCCTCTCGGCGAGCGATTCCGGCCTGGCGCTGATCCCGATCGTGATGATGACGACGCCGGGCTCGTATCTGTCTGGCCGCGCCATGCTCTACATGGACCGCTACAAGTGGGCGCCGATCGTGATGCTCAGCATCGCCGCCGCGGCGGTCGCGCTCTTGGTGGTGCATCCGCTGATGCCGGTGTGGGCGGTGGCGCTGATCACCGGCCTGGTCGGCATCGGTACCGGCAGCTCGTATCCGACCGTCACGGTGTCGATCCAGAACGCGGTGGCGCATCAGCAGATCGGCGTCGCCATGGGCGCGATGAATTTCTTCCGGGCGCTGGCCAGCGCCTTCGTCGTCGCGGCGATGGGCGCGATCATGCTGGCCGAGCTCGGCGCCTCGCCGCAACGCGGCGGTGCGGCGTCGTCCGCCTTCATCGCGACCGCGGCCGGCGCGTCGGTCGACGATTTGGCACGCGCGTTCAGCCATATTTTCGCGGTGGCGGTGGTTTTTCTGATCATCGGCATCGTGGCGCTGATCATCATGGAAGAACGGCCGCTGCGCGCCACCGTGCTGACGGTGCCGGCAACGCGCGAGACGCCGCCGCGGGCGCCGGCGGAGTAGCGCCGTCCGGCGCCGCGGCTTAAGCTTGCAAAAAACGGGAGGAATTCATGGATCGCAAGTCCATTCCGATAGCTGTTGCCGTCGCTGCTGTGCTGTTTATGGCAAATCCGGTGCGCGCCCAGACCGTCATCGACGATTGGAGCCAAATAAAAATCCCGCCGCCGCCGGCGCTCAAGCCGGTCACGCTGGTTGCGCAAGAGACCGCGCTCCTGGTCATGGATTTCACCATGCAGACCTGCACGCCGGAGCGGCGCAAGCGCTGCGCCGACTCGGTGCCGAAAGTTAAAAAATTCGTCGAGGCGGCGCGCCAGCACGGCGCGCTGATCATCTACAGCGTCGCGGTGCCGAATTCGGTCGCAACCGACGTGCTCAAGGATTTGACGCCGGCCGCCGGCGAGCAAGTGCTGCCGCCGCTCGGGCCCGACAAATTCATCAACAGCGACCTGGAAAAGACGCTCAAGGACAAAGGCATCAAGACCGTGGTGGCGATGGGCACCCAGGCGCAGACGTCGGTGCTGCACACCGGCGGCGAAGCGGCGTTGCGCGGCTTCAAGGTGATCGTGCCGGTCGACGCGATGTCGGCGGACGATCTGTTTCCCGAAGCCTATACCGCCTGGCACTTGTCCACGGCGGCGCGGATCAGCAATCAAGTGACGCTGACCAGGCTCGACATGATCGGGTTTTGAAGGCGGCGAGTGGCGAATAGCGAATAGCGAGTAGTTGGACACTATTCGCCATTCGCCACTCGCCATTCGCGAATTACTTTGCGGCTTGCGCCTTGAGCGCGTCGATCTCATCCTGGCTGCGTAACGTCATCACTGCGACCTTGCGGGCGCGGAAATAGGGCAGCACGACTTTGGTGTCCTGGCCGGGTCGTTCGAGCAGCGACACGTAGCGCGGCTCGGCGCCGCGCGTCGGCAGGTCGAACGCGGTCCAGCCGCCGGTATTGGGGTCGTAGCGCATGACGCGGTCGGCGCCCCACAGGTTGGTCCAGGCATCGTGGTTCTTGTCGACCGTGACGTGATAGGGCTGCTGCTCGCCGGGCAGGAACACGAGCTTCACTTTGCGGGTATGGGTGTCGATGCGGGCGAGATTGGCGCCCCAGGAATCGCCGACCCAGAGCACGTCGGCGAATTTGTCGGTGCCCATGCGGCGCGGACCCTGCGCCCACGGCAGCGGATTGTTGAAATCCGGCTGATTGTAGGTCTCGTAGAATTTCATCTCGTCGGCGGTGAGCAGCGCGCCCTGGACCTTGTCCGGCGGCAGTTTGATCTCGGACACGCCGCCGGAGGCGCCGTCGCCGACGCCGATGGTGTCGAGCACCATCTCGGCCCAGTAGCCGTTGCCGTCGCGGTCGGCGGCGGTGCCGTAGGTGACGCCGGTGCCGTTCGCGGTCTTGTAGGTGATCGATTTGAACTCGGTGAATTTCTCCTCGAGCGGATCGAAGCGCAGCGCGCCGTCGGGCGCCGACGACCAGATATTGCCTTTGCCGTCGTAATCGACCGTCGCGGCGCCGCCGGTCTGGGTCATGCCGTTCGGCGGCAGGTAGACTTTGATCTCCTGGCTTGCCGGATCGAGCCGGCCGATGCCGCCGCGGCCGTTGTTGATGTTGAACCAGATGATGCCGTGCGGATCGCGCGTCATGCCGTGGGTTTGCGCGGCAAGCCCGTTCGGCCCGGCGACCTTGAACAGCTTGACCGCGCCGGTCGCGGTATCGATGCGGCCGATGGTGGTGCGTTTATTGGGAATGTTGCAGGTGAACCAGAGATTGCCGGAAAGATCGAGCCAGGAATCGTGAACGCCCCAGCCCGGGATCAGCACCGACGGCGTGCCCAACGACCAGTCGCTGCCGTCGTTCTGCACGAAGTTCGCCGGCAGGTTGGAATCGGGGTCGAGCGGAACGTCGTATTCCTTGAACATCACCCGCGCCGCTTCGCCCGTCGGCCGCGGCTCGAGCTTCACGCGCATGTCGCTTGAACCGGGGCCGCGCGCTTGCGTCAGATAGGTCGCGAGCTCCTTCTGGTGATAGTCGAGAATGCCCGAGGGCTTGCGGTCGCCGCCGACATAGCTGCCGTAGACATTGGCGTTCTTCATCAGTTCGATGACGGCGTTCCAGCCGGCCTCGTCGAAGCGGTGCTGCAACGGGAAGCTTGCGGTATGGCAGCCGGTGCAGACCGTGCGCACGATGCGCTTCATACGGCCTTCTTCCGGCGTGCGCTGCGGCAGCGCGTTGAGCATCAGGTTGCCGGGAAGCTGCTTGAACGTCGCTTCCGGATCGCTCATCGCCGTGAGCGTGAAGTCCTGCTTGGCGTTATTGGCGAGATCGACCGCGCCTTTGGCGGTCTGATAGCTCAACGCCTGCGCCCACACCCGGTAGCTGCCGTTGGGCAGTGCCGGAAAATAGTAATTGCCGCTTGCATCGGTGAAGACCGTGGTGGTGATGGTGCCGCCGTCGGGCTTGGCCGATACAGTGATGCCGCCCATAGCCTTGCCATCAGACGATTTGATGGTGCCGCTTAAGAGCGCGTCCGCGCAGGCTGGCGCGGCAGTCAGGATGGCGGCGGCGGAGAGGATTGCAAGAATGGGCACGTGGGCGTGACGCATGTGTTGCTCCGTAGACCTAGAAATCGGAGTCGTGGGATGAGCCAGGATTGAGCGGCTTTGGTGCCTCGGCCGGCGGCGAAAGGCTCTTGAGATAGGCGACGATGGCGTCGATCTCGGCTGGTTTGAAATGATATTTAAAACCCGGCATGTGCGGCGTGCCGTTGGCTATGGTATCGCGCATGACGTCGGCTTTGCCGCCGAGCGTCCTCATCGACAGCACCGGCGCGTATTGCGGGCTCGCCAGCTGCGGCTTAGCGTGACAGACGCGGCACGATTGGTTGAACAGCCGCATGCCGAGCATGGTTTGATCGCCGCCCGCCGGCTGCGCAGCCGCGGCAATCGGACAGAGCACGAGCCCCAACGAAATGGTCCACGCGCGGCGGCTCATGCGGCATTTCTCCCGGCGAGATTTTGTTCTTGCACCAAGCCTACGCCGCGGCCGCGCTATGGCGCAAGCGGCGAGCCGAGTATGCGGGCGGTATTGACGATCCAGGCGCGGTAGCGCGCAAGCGGCGTGACGCCGGTCAGCCCGCCGCAGCCGTCTTGGAGTTTTGGCCCGGTGGACCAGCTCACCACGCCGACGACAACGATGCGCCCGTCCTTGTCGCGAAACACCGGCGCGCCGGAATCGCCGCCGCAGGCGCCGAGCCCCGGGCTGTCGCCCTTGGTCTTCGGATCGAACAGCCGGATTTGCAGGCCGCCGGGCTGGCCGGTAGCGACCAGGGTCGCTGCACGAACCGTGCCGCCGGTGCGGCCGTCGCCGCGCACGGTGACGCCGTAGCCGGCGACCACGAAGGCGTCGCCGACGGCGACCGGCTCCTCTTCGGCGCCGAGCGGCACCGGCAGGATTTTCGCAGGCAATGGCGCCGCGAGCTTGATCAGCGCCACGTCGGCGGTGGCGAGATGGCCGAACAGCCGCTTCAGGTCGAATCGCGGATCGCGCTCGATGCGCGCGACGTCTTTCAGCACCGGCTGCTCGCCCGGCGCGCTGGCGACGAGCTTGTATTCGGAGCCAGGCTGCACGCAATGGGCGGCGGTGAGCAGGAGATCGCGCGCGATCGCGGTGGCGGTGCAGACGGTGCCGCCCTCGCCCAAAATCATCACCACCGATCGGCCGGCGCCGTCGGCCGCCGGCGGCGCGCCGCCGACCATGGTGTGGGCGGGTGTGATCGCGAAGAGCGCGATCAAGCTTAAGGCGAGGGCGCGAATGAATGTCATCATCACTTTCATCTTATGCCGGCAACGTTCACAGTGGAGGCCTGTCGCGGAGGATTCATGATGGACGTGCGCGAGGCTGTCGCCAGCCGGCATTCCTGCCGGGCTTTCTTGCCCAAGGCGGTGCCCGAAGCAACCGTGCGCGACATCGTCGAGCGCGCGGCGCGCGCGCCGTCCGGCGGCAACCTGCAGGCCTGGCGCGTCTACGCCATCGCCGGCCCGCGGGTCGAAGCGCTCAAGGCGCTGCTTGACCCGCGCATGGGCGAATTGCCGAAAGGCGAGGGCGGCGAATATCAGATTTTTCCGACCGACCTCAAAGAACCCTACCGCACCCGGCGCTTCGCCGTCGGCGAGCAGCTTTACCGCTCGATCGGCGTCGCGCGCGAGGATCGGCCCGGCCGCTATCGGCAATACGCCAGGAATTTTCAGTTCTTCGGCGCGCCGGTCGGCCTGTTCTTCGCCATCGACCGGTCGATGCTGCCGGCGCAATGGGCCGATCTCGGCGGCTTCGTCCAGACCGTCATGGTGCTCGCCCGCGGCTACGGCCTGCATACCTGCCCGCAGGAGGCCTGGATCACCTGGCAGCGCACCATGCGCGAGTTCCTGGAGCTTCCGCCCGAACTGATGCTGTTTTGCGGCATGGCGCTCGGCTATGCCGATACCCAAGCACCGATCAATTTCTGGCGCTCGCCACGGGAGCCGCTCGATTCTTTTGCGACATTTGAAGGGTTTACGCCCTAAATCGGCCGTTCAGGTGCGGTTCAGTGCCGGGCGCGTAGGAGCGCCCATGCGCTTTGCCCGTCGATTCGCCATTGCGGCATTGATCATTCTTTCCGTTGCCCCGGTCCGCGCGGCCGAGCTTGGGCAGGCTTGCCTCGATCAAAAAGAGCGCCGGGCCGAAATTGAGAGCGGCCGCGTGGTGCGGCTCACCACGGCGCTACGGGCGGCCAGGAGCAAGGTGCCGGGCACCCTGATACGGGCGCGGCTGTGCCACGGTAACGATGGCCTCGTCTATGTGCTGACAGTGCTGGCGCGTGATGGCAAAGTGACGCGGCTGACCGTCGACGCCGTGAAGGGGAGCCTCGTCGGCGGGCTCTGAGCGAAAAATTCTAACCGGAGCTTTTTGGTTTGCGCCTGCTCGTTGTCGAAGACGATCCCGATCTCAACCGGCAGCTCGCCACCGCGCTGACCGATGCCGGCTACGTGGTCGACCGCGCCTTCGACGGCGAGGAGGGCCATTATCTCGGCGAGAGTGAACCGTACGACGCCGTCATTCTCGACATCGGCTTGCCGAAAATGGACGGCATCTCGGTGCTGGAATCCTGGCGCCGCGCCGGCCGCGCCATGCCGGTTCTGATCCTCACCGCGCGCGACCGCTGGAGCGACAAGGTGCAGGGATTCGACGCCGGCGCCGACGACTATGTCGCCAAGCCGTTCCACCTCGAAGAAGTGCTGGCGCGGGTGCGCGCGCTACTGCGCCGTTCCGCCGGCCACGCCAAGAGCGAATTCACCTGCGGCCCGGTGCGGCTCGATACCCGCACCGGCCGCGTCGCGGTGGACGGCAATCCCGTAAAACTCACCTCGCACGAATACCGGCTGTTGTCCTATCTGATGCATCACACCGGCCGCGTCGTCTCCCGCACCGAGCTTGTCGAGCATCTCTACGACCAGGATTTCGACCGCGACTCCAACACCATCGAAGTGTTCGTCGGCCGCATCCGCAAAAAGCTCGGCGTCGACGTGATCCAGACGGTGCGCGGCCTCGGCTATCTGCTCACCCCGCCCGATGCGCGCTAACTCGCTCGCGCTCCGCCTGTTCCTGTGGGCCACCGCCTGGACCGTGGTGATCCTCATCGTCACCGGCATCGCGCTGTCGACATTGTACCGCCACGCCGTCGAGCGCGCCTTCGACCGCCGCCTCGACGTCTATCTGCGCACGCTGGTGGCCGACGTGGCCTCGCCCGAGGAAGGCACCGACAAGTTCCCGCAGTCGATCGGCGAGCCGTTGTTCGAGCTGCCGTTGTCGGGCTGGTACTGGCAGGTGAACCGGCTCGACAGCAAAAAGCCCGAAGTGCATTCGTCGCGCTCGCTATGGGACTCAGGCCTGCCGCGCCTGCCGGTCGACCGCTCGGCATCCACCGCCGAAGCCAGGCAAGGCTATGCCGACGGTCCGGAGGAGCAGAAGCTCCGCATCGTCGAGCGCAACATCGATCTTGGCGACGACGGCCGCTACCTGATCGCGGTCGCCGGCGATGCCTCCGAGATCGACGACGAAACGCGAAGTTTTGATCGCGCTATCGGCATGACCTTTGCGGCGCTGACTGCGGCGCTGCTGATCACCACCGCCCTGCAGGTCCGCTTCGGCCTGGCGCCGCTCAAGCGCATCTCGGCAAGCCTTGCCGCCATCCGTTCCGGCCGCGCCGAGCGGCTCGAAGGCGAATTCCCGTTCGAGATCGCCCCGCTGGCGCGCGAGACCAATGCGCTGATCGACGCCAACCGCGAGATCGTCGAGCGCGCCCGCACCCATGTCGGCAATCTGGCGCATGCGCTCAAAACGCCGCTGTCGGTCATCGTCAACGAGGCGGCGGCGCGCGGCAACGATCCGCTGGCGCACAAGGTGCTGGAGCAGACCGACATCATGCGCGACCAGGTGGCGCGCCAGCTCGAGCGCGCGCGGCTCGCCGCGCGCTCGACCGTCGTCGGTACCTTGATCGACGTGCCGCCGGTGGTCACCGCGCTCGCCCGCAGCATGGAGAAGCTGCACCGCGAGCGCGACATCGCCATCGACGTCGACGTGCCGGCGCACGCGCGCTTTCGCGGCGAGCAGCAGGACCTCGAAGAGATGGTCGGCAATCTGGTCGACAATGCCTGCAAATGGGCGCAGTCGCGCGTCGCCATCGAGGTGGTGGCCGACCGGCCGGCGTCCGACGGCGCCAAGAACGAAGCCGCCGACAGCGGCGACAAGTCGCGCGTGCGCATCATCGTCGACGACGACGGACCGGGCCTGTCGCCCGCCGAGCGCGAGCAGGTGGCGCTGCGCGGCGCCCGGCTCGACGAGACCAAGCCCGGCTCCGGCCTCGGCCTGTCGATCGTGGTCGAGCTTGCGGACCTCTATGGCGGCGTGCTCACGCTCGGCACCGCGCCGATCGGAGGCTTGCGCACCGAGCTGGCGCTGCCGGGGGGTTGATGATCAGCGCGCGGTCGACCAGAATCATTTGAAATTTTTGCGTTCGGAATGGGCAATTGCTTCGGCGGCATTGTCGATGTTGACAAGAAATGCCCCCATATCGTGGCCCGCAGTGCGGAACGATTTACGCTTTGGCCGCGCCTGCGTTTCACGCAGCCCACGGCGAAGCACGTCATTGATGACATCTTTCAAACTCCGATCGCTCTCCCGCCGGAGGCGCTCAAGCTCCACTGCGATGTCATCCTCAATCGTCAAGGTCGTTCTCATCCTTGAAAGCATAAATGCCTGGGTGTCTTGATGTCAAAAGATCGCGGCGGTGACTTAACTTGGGCAATATCGTGCTCTCCCTCCTTGATCGAACGCGGTCCTTGTGCCGATCATCTCAACGCTGCAGCATACAGACCTAATGATGCCTAAAAGGGAGGATTGCCCATGAACGTGTCGCGCCGTCGTTTACTCGCCGCCGGGAGCTCGGCAGTTCTGGCGGGCGCGGTCGCCGCGCCGTTCGTGGCGCGCGCCCAGCAGGCGCAGTGGAGCTACAAATACGCCAACAATCTGCCCGAGACGCACCCGATGAATGTGCGGGCCCGCGAGATGGCGGCGGCGATCAAGCAGGAAACCGGCGGCCGTTTCGACCTGCAGATTTTTCCGTCGAGCCAGCTCGGCTCCGATACCGATACGCTGAGCCAGGTCCGCTCCGGCGGCGTCGAGTTCTTCACTTTGTCGGGGCTGATCCTGTCGACCCTGGTGCTGCCGGCCTCGATCAACGGCATGGGATTCGCGTTTCCGAACTACGACACGGTGTGGAAAGCCATGGACGGCGATCTCGGCGCCTATGTGCGGGCGCAGATCGAGAAGGCCAATCTCGACGTCATGGAGAAGATTTGGGACAACGGATTTCGGCAAACCACGACGTCGACCAAGCCCATCGTGTCGCCGGACGACTTGCGCGGCTTCAAGATCCGGGTGCCGCCGTCGCCGCTGTGGACGTCGATGTTCGAAGCCTTCGGCGCGTCGCCGGCCTCGATCAATTTCAATGAAGTCTATTCGGCGCTGCAGACCAAGATCGTCGACGGCCAGGAGAACCCGCTGGCGATCATCTCCACGGCAAAACTCTACGAAGTGCAAAAATACTGCTCGCTGACCAATCACATGTGGGACGGTTTTTGGTTCCTGGCCAACCGGCGCGCCTGGCAGGCGCTGCCCGACGACGTGCGCGGTATCGTTGCCAAGAACGTCAATGCCGCCGGCCTGAAGGAGCGTGACGATGTCGCCAAGCTGAATGCCACTCTGCAGCAGGACCTGGCCGCCAAGGGCCTCGTTTTCAATCAGCCCGACCCGGCGCCGTTCCGCGACAAGCTTCGCTCCGCCGGCTTCTACACTCAGTGGAAGGCCAAGTACGGCGACGAAGCCTGGAGCATCCTCGAGAAATCGGTCGGCAAGCTCGCCTGATCGCGATGGCCGAGTTTCCAATTCCGGCCGTGGTGCATGAAAGCAGGGTGGCCGGGCGATCCGTCGCTGCGGTCCTCGATTCCTGGCTTGGCGGCTTCGTCGAGCTTTTGGCGGCGACGCTGGTGACGCTCGAGATCGCGATCCTGTTCGGTGGCGTGGTCGCGCGTTACGCCTTCAATCATCCGCTGATCTGGTCGGACGAGCTGGCATCGATCCTGTTTCTGTGGCTGGCGATGCTCGGCGCGGTCGTTGCGCTGCGCCGCGACGAGCACATGCGCATGACCGCGGCCACTGGAAGTCTGCCGGCGCCGACGCGGAAAACGTTCGACCTGTTCGCGACCTGCGCCGCGCTGGCGTTGCTGCTGCTGATCGCCTGGCCGGCTTACCAATACGCGCAGGAAGAGACTTTCATCACCACGCCGGCACTCGGGCTGAACAATGCATGGCGCGCCGCGGCGCTGCCGAGCGGAATAGCATTGATGGCGATCTTTGCCTTGCTCCGGCTGGCGCGAGCGGGATCGCTGCGATCGGTCGCGATTGCGGCCGGCGCCGTGACCGGTCTCGTCACCTTGTTCTGGCTCGCCGGACCGCTGTTCCTCAAGCTCGGCAACCTCAACCTGTTGATCTTCTTCGTCGGCGTTGTGGCCGCCACCGTCTTTGCCGGCGTGCCGATCGCGTTCGCCTTCGGTCTCGCCATCTTCGGCTACCTGGCGCTGACGACGCATACGCCGCTGTTGGTCCTGATCGGGCGCATGGACGAAGGCATGAGCCATCTCATCCTGCTGGCGGTGCCGCTGTTCGTCTTTCTCGGCCTGCTCATCGAAATGACCGGCATGGCGCGCGCCATGGTCGCGTTTCTGGCAAATCTGCTCGGCCATGTGCGTGGCGGATTGCACTATGTGCTGGTCGCCGCAATGTATCTGGTGTCCGGCATCTCGGGCGCGAAGGCTGCCGACATGGCGGCGGTCGCGCCGGTGCTGTTTCCCGAGATGAAGGCGCGCGGCGCCAAACCGGGCGATCTCGTCGCGCTGTTGGCCGCGACCGGCGCGCAAACCGAGACCATTCCGCCGAGCCTCGTCCTGATCACCATCGGATCGGTGACCGGCGTATCGATCGCCGCTTTGTTCACCGGCGGGCTGTTGCCCGGCGTGGTGCTCGCGATCCTGCTCTGCTTTGTGGTGCGCCGGCGCTATCGGCGGGAAAATCTCGCTGCGGTGAAGCGCGCCACGGCGCGGGACATCGGCCGCACCTTCGTGATCGCGCTGCCGGCATTGGCGCTGCCGTTTCTGATCCGCGCCGCCGTGGTCGAAGGCGTCGCCACCGCCACCGAAGTCTCGACGATCGGCATCGTCTATTCGGCGGCCGCCGGTCTCTTCGTTTATCGCCGCTTCGACTGGGCGGCGCTCAAGCCGATGCTGGTCTCGACCGCATGCCTGTCGGGCGCGATCCTGCTCATCATCGGCACCGCAACGGGAATGGCGTGGGGGCTGACGCAATCGGGCTTCTCGCGCGCGCTTGCCGCTGCCATGACCGGGCTGCCGGGCGGCGCCGTCACCTTCATGGCGGCTTCGATCGCGGCCTTCGTCGTGCTCGGCTCGGTGCTCGAAGGCATTCCCGCCATCGTGCTGTTCGGCCCGCTGTTGTTTCCGATCGCCAAGGCCGTCGGCATCCACGAGGTGCACTACGCCATGGTCGTCATCCTCGCCATGGGTATCGGCCTATTCGCGCCGCCGTTCGGCGTCGGCTACTATGCCGCCTGTGCCATCGGCCGGGTCGAGCCGGCCGATGGCATGCGGCCGATCTGGGGCTATATGCTGGCGCTGGTGATTGGCACAATCGTCGTCGCCGCGGTGCCGTGGATCTCGATCGGTTTCCTGAAATGATCGATTTTGTCGTGCGCGGTTAAGCTCGACGATGTCCGAGTACTCGGACGTAAGACGGCCGCGCGAAACGCCAACGGCGCCTGGAGAGAAGATGCGTACCGTCACCCTCGAAGAACATTTCAGTCTGCTGATGCCCGGCAGCCAGAATCCTTCCGCAACGTCGCCCGCCGCCGGCAATGTGCCCGATGTGGTCGCGAATGCAGCCGACAAGATGACCGATATCGGCAACGGCCGGCTCGCCGACATGGATCGCAACGGCATCACCGTGCAGGTGCTGTCGAAGGCGGGCGTCCACATCACGCCCAGCGCCGATCAATTCGACGGCAAGGAGGCGGTCGCGTTCGCGCAAAAATTCAACGACGGCTTTGCCGAAAAAATCGCCGAACGGCCTGATCGCTTTGCCGCGTTCGCGCATCTGGCGGCGAGCATCCCGGAGGCGGCGGCGGACGAACTGGAGCGTACCGTCACGGCGTTCGGCTTCAAGGGCGCCTTGATCAGTGGCACGATCCGCGGCGCCTTCCTCGACGATCCAAAATTCGCGCCGCTCTTGGCGCGGGCGGAAAAGCTCGACGTGCCGATCTATATCCACCCCGGCATGCCGCCCGCCGAGGTGCGCAAGGCCTATTACGAGGGATTTCCGAAAAACATCAGTTTTGGCCTCGCCACCTTCGCCTGGGGCTGGCACTACGAAGTGGCGCTGCACGTGATGCGGCTTGCCGTGTCCGGCACGATGGACAAATACCCGAAGCTGAACTTCATCATCGGCCATATGGGCGAGGGCCTGCCGGCGATGCTGGCGCGCTGCGAGCATCAATTCCGCAGCGAGCTTTCGTTTCTGTCGCGGCCACTGGCCAAAACCATCACCGACCAGGTCTATGTCACCTCGGCCGGCTTTTTCACCAACCCGCCGTTCGTGGCGGCACTCGAAACATTCGGCATCGACCGGCTGATGTTCTCGGTGGATTACCCTTACGCCAGCAATGCCGACGGCCGGGCGTTCTTGGACAATGTGCCGCTGTCGCCCGCCGATCGCGAAAAGTTCGCGCACGGCAATGCTGACCGTTTGTTGAAGCTTAACGCCTAAGCGGTGGCGGCCGATCGGGCGCGCGCAATCGCGGCGCGAACGCGCCACGGCGAGATCGGCGTCTCGAACACCGCCGCGCCGAGCGGCCGCAATGCGTCGTTGACCGCGTTGACGATCGCCGCCGGCGGCCCGATCGCGCCGTTCTCGCCGATGCCTTTGATGCCGAATGCGGAAAACGGCGACGGCGTCTCGAGAAAATCGAGTTTGATATCCGGCATCGCTGCCGCGTTCGGCGCCGTGTAGTCGGCAAGCGTCGTGGTCGTCGGCTGGCCCGCTGCATCGTAGCCGTTCTCTTCGAACAGCGCGTTGCCGAGGCCGTTGGAGAAGCCGCCGACGACCTGGCCTTCGACCAGCATCGGGTTCACCCGCGTGCCGCAGTCGGCGACGATGGCATAGTCGATCACCTCGACGCTGCCGGTCTCCGGATCGACGGCGACGACGGCGGCGTGGGCGGAATATGAGAACACGCCCGGGTCATGGGCCTTGTGGCCGGCGGTGGCGGTGAGGCCGCCGGCATCCATGTCGGCCGGCAAATCTTCCGGGTGGTGGTACCAGGCGCGGCCGATCTCGGCGAATTCCACGCTGCCTTGCGGGCCGTGGACGCGGCCGTTCCTGATTTCAACCTCGCCGGCTTTGCATTGCATCAGATGCGCGCCGATTTTTGCAATCGGCGCCATCAGCAGCCGGCAGGCTTCGGCGATGGCGCCGCCGGTCGTGACCATCGAACGCGACGTGTAGGTGCCGGTGCCGGCGGGCGAGGTCGAGGTGTCGCCGAAGCGGACGGCAATCTTTCGCGGATCGATGCCCAAGACTTCGTGCGCGACCTGGGCGAACACCGTCTCGTGGCCCTGGCCGTGCGAATGCGAACCGACTTCGAGGACGAGCTCGCCGTCGCCGGTGAGACGCGCCACCGCGGGCTCCATCCCCGGCACCAGCTCGATTCCCCACGCCGAATAGCCGAACGGTCCGGTGCCATACGCGGTCTGCTCGTAGAACGAGGCAAAGCCTAAGCCGATCAGCCGGCCGTCCGGCTCGCCGTTCTTCTGGCGCGCCCGCACCGCAGGCAGATCGATGAGCTCGGCGGCACGCTTGAGCGCCGCCGCATAGTCGCCGCTGTCGAGCGTCTTCTTGGTGATCGACACGTAGGGCATCTGCTCGGGCTTGACGAAATTGCGCAGCCGCACCTCGACTGGATCGATGCCGACTGCCGCGGCAATCCCTTCCATGACGATCTCATGGCCGATGCATGACAACGGGCGCGCGACGCCGCGGAACGGCTGGCCGGCGGGCTTGTTGCTGACGATATTGATGGCGCGGCCGCGAAAGGCCCGGATATCGTAGCAGCCCTGCATGTTGCCGACGGCGAGGCCGCCTTCGATTCCGGCGGGCCACGGCCACGGCGAATAGGCGCCCGAATCCACGGTGACGTCGCATTCGAGACCGAGCACGCGGCCCCGCGCGTCGGCATAGCCGATCACTTTGCATTCGTAGTCGCGGCAGCTGGCATCGCAGACCAGCGATTCATAGCGATCCTGAATCCAGCGCACCGGACGGCGCAGCCGCATCGCCGCCCAGGCCACGCATACGGTTTCGCTTTCGGCATAGGTCTTCAGCCCGAACGATGCGCCGACGTCCGGCACCACCACGCGCAGCCGGCGCTGGCTGATGCCGAGCACTTGCGCCAATCCGATCTGCAGCGGCACCGGCAATTGATGGGCGACATAGACGACCAGCTCGTCGAGCCGGCTGTCGTAGGACGCGATGCAGGCGCGGCCCTCGAGCGGCAGCGGGTGCATCCGGTTCATGCGAAATTTGCGCTCGACCACGTGGGCGGCGGCGGATTTCGCCGCGTTCAAGTCGCCGGCCTCGAGCTTGATATCGACGAGAACATTGTCGCCCCATTCGTCGTGGACGAATGGCGCTGCCTTCTTGAGCGCATCCGCCATGGTCACCACCGGCGGCAAGGTTTCGAAATCAACCTCGACGAGGGCGGCAAAGTCTTCGGCCTCGGCGCGTGTCGATCCAAGCGCCATCGCGATCGGTTCGCCGACGTGACGCACTTTGCCTGTGGCCAGGATCGGCCAATCGGAAGGCTTGAAGCCGGGCAGTTTTGCGGTCGAACGCAGCTTGCCGACGCCGGTCAGGTCTCCCGCCAGATAGATGCTGTCTTCCAGCCCGCGCGGCTTGCGGACGGCGAGGATGCGAGCGTGAGCATGGGGGCTGCGGACGAAAGCGGCGTGCAGCGTTCCCGGCAGCGTTATGTCGGCGCAAAACTGGCCGCGCCCTTCGAGAAAGCGCGCATCCTCGAGCCGCGGCAGTCGGGCGCCGATCCCATACTCGCTGGCCATCCCACGCCTCGGCGCTGCTAGCCCCACAGCTCTTTCGACGCGATGCGCGCGCCGTCGTTGAGCGCCTTGAATTTTGCCCAGACGATCGAGGGGTGCACTTCCTTGGAGCCGGCGAAGGTGGCGAAGCCGCAATCGGAGCCGGCGATGACGTTTTCGCGGCCGACCACGCCTGCGTAACGCACGATGCGTTCGGCGACCAGTTCGGGATGCTCGACCAGGATGGTCGAATGCGAGATCACGCCGGGGATCAGAATCTTGCCGTCGGGCAGCTTGACGTCCTTCCACACTTTCCATTCGTGCTCGTGGCGCGGATTGGCCGCTTCGAACGAATAGGCGCCGGCGCGAATTTTCAGAATGATATCGACGATGTCTTTCAGCTCCATGTCGTGGATGCGCGGTCCCATATTGATGCCGTAGCAGGTATGGAAGCGGATTTTCTCCGGCGCGATGTCGCGCAGCGCGTGATTGAGCGCCTCGACCCGGACTTCCGCCCATTTGCGGCAATCGGCGATGCTCGCCTCGGGATGGATGATGTAATAGGTGACAAGCCGCGGATCGTCGATCTGCAGCAAAAATCCGGCATCGACGATGGCCTTGTATTCCTCATGCATGGCCTCGGCGATGGCGAAAATGTAATCCTCGGTCGACTTGTAATAGGCGTTCTTCTGCCAGTCCTCGATGTTGGACGGCGAGATCGCCGGCATGAACGCTTCTTCGATCTTGGCGCCGTTGAGCGCTTTCTTGAAATTGTCGATGTCGCGTTGGAGCCGGGCGTGGCCTTTGTAGGTGATCGGCCCGGTGCAGATCATGTGGGTGTGGGTCGAGGCAGCGTGGGTCTGCGAATAGAATTCCGGAAACGACAGGCCTTCGCGCGACGTGGCCCATTGGTTGCGCGGCCCGGCGCGGGTGTCGACCTCATAGCCGCCAAGCCGCTCGTTGATGTAGCTGACAAAACTCGGCTTGCCGTATTCGCCGTCGTCGACCACGTCGACGCCGAGATCGATCTGCTTGTGCACGATCTCGCCGACCGCCGCGGTGAGCCGTTGCGCCGCCGCCGCGGTGTCGAACGCCTCAGGCCCGTCGCGCTCGATCAGCGCCAAGAGATCGGGCGGCCGCGGCAGGCTGCCGGCGTGGGTGGTCAGAATCCGATCGGTGCTGTGTTTCATGACTGATCCAACGTCACTTATTCCAAAGTTACTTATTCCAAAGTCGCCTATTCCAAAGTCACATGGGCGGACGTGATGACGCTTTTCCAGCGTTCGACCTCGTCGTGGAAGTAGGCGGCGGTGGCCGCCGGCGTGCCGCCGACCGGCTCGGCCGACAGATCGGCAAGGCGCTTTCGCACATCGGGATCGCGCAGCGCCTCGTTGACCCCCGCATTGATCTTATCGACGATCGCGGCCGGTGTTTTCGGCGGCGCGACCAGCGCATACCAGGTCACCGACGCAAAGCCCGGCAACGTCTCGCCGATGGCCGGCACGTCGGCCAGCGTCGCCATCCGTTTCGGCGCCGCCACCGCGATGAGTTTGAGCTTGCCGGCTTTGACCAGTTGCATCGACACGCCGAGATTGTCGAACATGCTGTCGACGCTGCCGGCGACCAGATCGTTGAGCGCCGGCGCCGAGCCGCGATAGGGCACGTTCTGCAGCTTCACCTTCGCCATCATCTGGAACAATTCCGAGGTCAGATGCGAGGTGGTGCCGTTGCCTTGGGTGGCGGTGGTGATCTTGCCGGGATTGGCCTGCGCGTAGGCAATGAAATCCTTCACCGTACCGGCGGCGACCTTGTCCGGGTTGACCACCAGCGCATTCGGCACCCGCCCCAGCACTGCGATCGGCACGAATTGGGCCGGATCGAAATCGAGGTGCGGATAAAGATTTTGATTGATCACGAGCGGCGGCGGCGGTGCCGACAGCAGCGTGTAGCCGTCGGGGTCGGCTTTCGCGGCGACTTCGGCGCCGACATTGCCGCCGGCTCCGGTGCGGTTCTCGATGATCACCGACTGCCCCCACTTGCGTGACAGCCAGTCGGCGATGATGCGCGGCATGACGTCGGCGGTGCCGCCGGCGGGGAAGGGAACGATGATTTTCACCGTACGCGCCGGGTAGTCTTGCGCCCGCACCGGGGCCGCCATGGCGACGAGCGCCAGCGCCAAAGCCGGCAAGGTCCATCGCAAGCGCCGGGACGACGCGGCGCGGTTTTTCGACATCATGGTTTTGCTCTTGGGAGTTTTACTGGGGTCGCCGCGGAACTTAGCCAAACCCCGCCCACGCCGCCAGTCCGCGTCCCCGCAACGTCGCCGCTTGCGGCGTGCCATGGAGCCGCAGCTTGCCGGCGGAACAGAGTTTTGCCCCAATGACCCTCTCTGGTTCGCAGGGTTGGCGCCGGGCGGCGTGGGCTGTCCCGAAAGGTTTTGGGGGTCATGTCGGCAAGCCGCCTCATCGCATTTGCGCTCCTTGGCTTAAGCCTTGCAGCCTGCGCCGCCGATTCCGGCCCGAAAGAGGTCGGCGGCACGGCAGTCGGCGCCGTGGCTGGTGGTCTGATCGGCAATGCCATCGGCGGCAGCGTCGGCAACCGCGCCGCCGGAACCGTGCTCGGCGCCGCGGTCGGTGGCTTGTTCGGCAACCGGATCGGCGCGGCGATGGATGATGACGACAAGCGGCGCGCTTATGCGGCGCAGATGCAGGCGCTGGAAACCGGGCCGTCGGGCGCCCCGGTCGCCTGGCGCAATCCGGATTCCGGCCGTTACGGCAATGTCGTGCCCGGCCCCGCCTACCAGGCCAATGGCGCCACCTGCCGGCAATATACCCATACGGTCTATATCGACGGCACCCCGCAGAGCGCGCGCGGCACCGCCTGCCGCAATCCCGACGGCACCTGGACGACGCTCAACTGACGCCCTATCGCCTTGAAATCTGGATGTTTTGCGTAACCCCTTCTTAAGCGCCCCGCTAGTAGAACGTTAACGGTGTGGCCTCGAGAGGCGGGTGCGATGACGAACGACGACGGGCAATCCGTCGAACGGCTGCGGGACTATCTCCGGAACCTCAAGCCGGAAGCGCGGGCGATGCTGATCGCAGAGCTCGAGCGCGCCCAATTGCGCGGCGACGACATGGCCGGCAGCGAACTGGTGCTGCAGGAGCTGCGGCGCGCCGTCCGCGCCGAGGCACAGCGCGTGCCGCGCATCGGCGATGCGGCGCGCTTGTTCTTCACGCCGCTCGAGCCGTTCCTGATCGACGCGCCCGCCGACCATAAGCGCGTCGGCCGCATCGCGCGGCTTTCGCTCGAGCCGATCTGGGCCTGGATCGGCCGCGATCTGATCCCGGCCGAGGCCAAGGCGCTGAGCGAGGATATCAATCGCGCTCTTCTCGCCGATGACAAGACCAAAGCCGAGCAACTGGTCCGCGCGCTGCACGAACGCGCCATCCTGCGCATGGGGGAAACCCTTGCCGCGGTCGGCACGGATGAGAAAGCGCAGCGCCGGCTCGCCATTCAGGTCGGCACGCCGCGGGCGACCGACGACGTCGCGACGCTCCTACATATCCTCGAAGTCCGCGACGCGCTCGCCGACCTGGCTAAGCGGCTGCCGAACTATGTGCGCGTGTTCGAACGCGAGGTGATCGAGCAGGCCAAGGTGCATATCGATACCGCGAGCACGGCGAAGTCGCTCGGCGGCGTGGCGTCGCGCAAAGCCGACGTCGTGCGTTACGGTCTTGTATTGTTGATGGGCCGGCTCGCGGCGCCGTGGCAGCTCATTCGTCTCGCCAGCCGCGCCGCCGACAGCGATATGGCCGCGCGCGTTGCCGAAACGCCCTATGCGGCGGCGGTCTCGATCGTGCTCGGCGAGATGGAAAGCACGGTCAGCGAGCTGCGCACCGCGTTCAGGGCCGGCAAGCCGGTCGCCTCGTTGCTCAAGGAGCTGCACGATGCCGCGCGCGGGCTGCGCACGGAAATGGATCTGTCGGTCGAGTCGACCTGGAGCCGGCAACTGGCCGCGATCCGCAGCGACATTTCCAACATGCTCAGGCCCGAGATCGACGCGGCGCCGAGCCGGGTCCGCCGGCTGTTGCGCCCGCCGCCGGCCAAGGAGATCCGGCCCGGCTCGACGATCGACGGTCTCGACGTCGACGACGTGCAGGCACGGGTCGAATTCGTCGGCGCCTGCCGCAATTACGCGGGCGAGCTGGCGTTGAGCGAAGTCACGGTGCGCGCCTATTCGGAACTGACGCAATATCTGGAGACCGGCACCAAGGTGCTGCTCGACGCCTTGCGTCACGCCGAGGCCGCCGAGCGCCCGTTCCGGCAGTCGCAGGTCGACGCCGCGATCCGCTTGTGCCGGTCGCTGTTCGGCACCGAATATGCCGAACTGTTGACCAAGGCCGCCGACGTCGCCGTGCAGGGCGCGACCACCGAGCGCAAGTCCATCCGCGCCTGACGCAGTGCGCAATTGCCGCGCTGAGGTTCCCATTGCGGCCACAGTCTCGCCGTGATGTAAGGACGCGGCATCCGGCACCGGCGTTGAGCCTGCATTGTTGTCGCTGTGACGACCTCGGCCTGCGCTAGAAGGGCACCCAAGCACTGCCCATGATTCTGTGGATCTTTATCGCCTTGATGACCGCAGCGGCGATCCTCGCCGTGCTGTGGCCGCTTGGCCGAAAGGCCGCCGCCAGCGGTGGCGGCGACGACCTTGCGGTCTACCAGGATCAATTGGAGGAAATCGGCCGCGATCGCAGCGCCGGCCTGATCGGTCAGGCCGAAGCGGAGGCCGCGCGGGTCGAGGTCTCGCGCCGGCTGTTGGCCGCGGCCGATACGCAGGCCATGGCTCAGCCGACAGCGAGCGCGACGCAGTTAAAGGGACGCCGCCGCGCTGCCGCCGTCGCGGCCTTGATCGTGCTGGCGCTATTGCCGGTCGGCTTTTATCTGGTGCTCGGCTCGCCGGATGTTCCAGGCCAGCCGGCCTTCGCCCGTGTCAAGGCAGCGCCCGCCAACCCGTCGATTGATGCGCTGGTCGGTCAGGTCGAGGCGCATCTGGCGAAAAGCCCCAACGACGGCGCTGGCTGGGAAGTGATCGCTCCGGTCTATCTGCGGCTCGGCCGCTTCGACGACGCGGTCACGGCGCGGCGCAAGGCGCTGGCGTTCAACGGCGAGACCGCGACGCGCGACGCCGATCTCGGCGAGGCGTTGGTCGCTGCCGCCAACGGCGTCGTGACCGATGACGCCAAGCACGTTTTTGAAACCGCCGTGGCGCGCGATCCGCACGAGGCCAAGGCGCGGTATTTTCTCGGCCTTGCCGACGAGCAGGACGGCAACCGCGCCGCCGCCGCGGCGCGCTGGCGCGCCATGATCGAAGAGGCGCCGGCCGGCGCGCCCTGGGTCGGTTTTGTCCGCGCCGCGCTCGGCCGCGTCACCGGCGAGCCGGTTCCGCAGGCGCAGGGTCCGAGCGACGCGGACGTTGCGGCCGCTGCCAGCATGAGTGACGAACAGCGCGTCGAAATGATCCGCGGCATGGTCGGCCGCCTGTCCGATCGTCTGCACGCCCAAGGTGGCGACATCGAAGGCTGGTTGCGGCTGGTTCGCGCTTATGCGGTACTCGGCGACCGCGACAAGGCCAAGGGCGCCGCCGCCGACGCGCGGCACGCGCTGGCGGATCGTCCTGACGAGGTCAAGCGCATCGACGATCTCGTCAAAGGTCTCGGGCTGGAAGGCTAGCAACATGCGGCGGAAGCAAAAATCATGACCCGCAAGCAGCGACGCCTCGTTCTGATCGGCGCCGGACTTGGCGTGCTGGCCGTCGCGGTGGCGCTGATGCTCAACGCGTTCCGCGATTCCATCGTGTTTTTCAATTCGCCGAGCGACGTCGCCGAAAAACACATCGGGCCGGGGACGCGCATCAGGCTCGGCGGTCTGGTGAAGGACGGCAGCATCGTCCGCGGCAACGATCTGCGCGTGCGTTTCGAAGTCACCGACGGTAACAACGAGCTTGCGGTGAGCTATCAGGGCGTGCTGCCCGATCTGTTCCGCGAAGGGCAGGGCGTCGTCGCCGAGGGCGTCCTCGACGCCGGCGGCACGTTCAATGCCGACACCATTCTCGCCAAGCACGACGAGACCTACATGCCGAAGGAAGTCGCCGACGCCTTGAAGAAGTCGGGGCATTGGAAAGACGACTACTCGCAGCGCGCCGCGATGCCGGTGACCGGAGCGAACAAATGATTCCAGAGCTCGGCCATTACGCCTTGATGCTCGCGCTCGGCCTGGCGCTGATCCAAGGCATCATGCCGATCGTCGGCACCCGCACCGGCGATCCGGTGCTCATGAGCATCGCCGCGCCGGCGGCGCTGGCGCAGTTCGTTTTCGTCGCCATCGCCTTTGCGGCGCTCGCCGAATGCTACGTCGCCTCCGATTTCTCGGTGTTCAATGTCTATGAGAATTCCAATTCGGCGATGCCGCTGATCTACCGGCTGACCAGCATCTGGGGCAACCACGAAGGCTCGATGATGCTGTGGGTGTCGATCCTGGCCTTCTTCGGCGCGCTCGTCGCGCTGTTCGGCAACAATCTTCCAGCGGTGCTCAAGGCCAATGCGTTGGCCGTGCAGGCCTGGATCGCCGCCGCCTTTCATTTGTTCATTCTGGTCACGTCGAATCCGTTCCTGCGCGTCGCCGATGCGCCGTTCGAAGGCCGCGATCTCAATCCGATCCTGCAGGACCCGGGTCTGGCGTTCCATCCGCCGATGCTCTACCTCGGCTATGTCGGCTTCTCGATCGCGTTCTCCTTCGCCATTGCCGCGCTGCTCGAAGGCCGCATCGACGCCGCCTGGGCGCGCTGGGTGCGGCCGTGGGTGCTCGGCGCCTGGATGTGCCTGACGCTCGGCATCGCCGGCGGCTCGTACTGGGCCTATTACGAGCTCGGCTGGGGCGGCTTCTGGTTCTGGGATCCGGTCGAGAATGCGTCGCTGATGCCGTGGCTCGCCGGCACCGCGCTGTTGCATTCCGCCGTGGTGATGGAAAAGCGCGGCGCGCTCAAAGTCTGGACCATCCTGCTCGCCATCATCGCGTTCTCGCTGTCGCTGATCGGCACCTTCCTGGTGCGCTCGGGCGTGCTCACTTCGGTGCACGCTTTCGCCACCGATCCGACCCGCGGCATCTTCATCCTCGCCATCCTCGTCGTCTTCATCGGCGGCGCGTTGGCGCTCTATGCCTGGCGCGCGCCATTGCTCAAGCAGGGCGGCTTGTTCGCGCCGATCTCACGCGAGGGCGCGCTGGTCTTCAACAATCTGTTCCTGACGTCGGCCTGTGCGACGGTTTTCGTCGGCACGCTCTATCCGCTGGCGCTCGAAGCTTTGACCGGCGACAAGATTTCCGTCGGCCCGCCGTTCTTCAATGCCACCTTCGGCCCGCTGTTCATTCCGCTGATGCTGGCAATGTCGTTCGGGCCGCTGCTCGGCTGGAAGCGCGGCGATATCGTGGGCGCGGCGCAACGCCTGCTCGCCGCCGCGGTGCTCGCCGCCGTTGCCGTCGCCGCCGCCTTTGCCATCGAGCATGGCGGGCCGGTGCTGGCGCCGTTCGGGGTCGGCATCGCAGTGTTCGTCATGGCCGGCGCGGTGACCGACATTGCCGAGCGCACCATGATCCTGCGCCTGCCGATGCGCGCGACGCTGATGCGCGCGATCGGCCTGCCGCGCTCGGTGTGGGGCACCGCCTTCGCTCATTTCGGCATCGGCGTGACGCTTTTGGGCATCGTCGCGGTGACCGCATGGGGCAGCGAGCGGATTGTCGCGGTCAAGCCGGGAGAGACGGTCGACATTTCCCATTATCGGCTGACCTTCGACGGCGTGTTCAACCGCCCCGGTCCGAACTATCGCGACGTCGTCGGCCACTTCACCGTGCGCCGCTTAAGCGGGGACGTGATCGGCGCCATGGAGCCGAGCCGCCGCACCTTCCCGGCGCGCAACATGGCGACGACGGAAGCGGCGCTGATGTCGCGCGGTTTTAGCCAGCTTTATCTGTCGCTCGGCGATCCCAACCCGGACGGCACCGTTCCGGTGCGGCTGTTCTTCAAGCCCCATGTGCTGATGATCTGGCTCGGCGCCATCGTCATGTTTTTCGGCGGCGGCCTGTCGCTGTCCGATCGGCGGCTGCGCGTCGGCGCACCGCGGCCGGCGAAGGCCAAAGCGGCGCTGCAGGCGGCGGAGTGAGCGCTGTGAGATATTTGCAAGCGCTGATGCTGTTGGTCGCGCTGTTGGCGCCGTCGGCATCGCGGGCCGTCGAGCCGGGCGAAATGCTGTCAAGCCCGGCGCTGGAGGCGCGGGCCCGCGCGCTGTCCAAGGATTTGCGCTGCATGGTGTGCCAGAACGAATCGATCGACGATTCCGGGGCGCCGCTGGCCCATGACCTGCGCGTATTGGTGCGCGACCGCATCAAGGCCGGCGACAGCGACGCTCAGGTGCTCGATTTCCTGGTCGCCCGTTACGGCGAATTCGTGCTGCTCAAGCCGCGCCTGTCATGGCACACGGTGGCGCTGTGGGGCCTGCCGCCCGCTGTTCTGCTGGTCGGCGCGATCGTGATCCTGATGGATTTACGGCGTCGCCGCACCGGGTACGCAGCGCAAGAGCAGGCAACTCTGACAGCCGCCGAAGAAGCGCGCTTGGCGGAACTTTTGCGCGATCGCTCGGCGACTTAGCTGCGGCGTTCCAAGCCTGGCTGATTATTTTTCTTTCCAGGTCGCGAAAGCGCCTGAAGTTGTTTCCATAAGCACATGATTTTGAAACATAATTCCCAAAGGCCAAACATTACAAAGTTTTAATGCAGCCGACAGAAGCCGGTAAGGCTGACAGTCTCATCCTGGCACCCACATTTGGGGCTGGGGCGCCATCCGTCGCAGGGCGACGTATCGATTTGGAGACGGTAATGCACGCCAATAGGCCACGTTCAACACTGTCGGCGCGGCGCTTGGCGCTGCTGGCGACCACGGTCGCCGGCTTTGGCGCGGCGGCGCTTGTGTTTGCGCCGAATGTCGCGCCGCGGGCCGATGTGTTCGGCACGCCGGCGCAGGCACAGAATCTCAGCGAGAAGGTCCAACAGCTTCCGCAACGGCCGGTCGGCTTTGCCGACATCGTCGAGAAGGTCAAACCTTCGGTGATCTCGGTCCGCGTAAAATTGGAGCGCCCGGCGAATTCAGCTCTCACCGATGATGACATGCCGTTCCCGCCCGGCTCGCCGTTCGAGCGGTTTTTCCGCAAGTTCGGCGCGCCCAACGGGCCGGGCGGCAAAGAGAAAGAGGTCGTCACCGGCCAGGGGTCCGGCTTCTTCATTTCGGCCGACGGCTATGCGGTGACCAATAATCACGTGGTGCAGAACGCCGAGACCGTCACCGTCACCACCGACGACGGCAAGACCTATACGGCGAAGGTCATCGGCGCCGACTCGCGCTCCGATCTGGCGCTGATCAAGGTCGATGGCGGGAACTTTCCCTTCGTGAAATTGGCCGACGGCTCACCGCGGATCGGCGACTGGGTCCTCGCCGTGGGCAATCCGTTCGGCCTCGGCGGCACCGTGACCGCGGGCATCGTTTCCGCGCGCGGCCGCGACATCGGCGCCGGTCCTTACGACGACTTCATCCAGATCGATGCGCCGGTGAACAAGGGCAATTCCGGCGGCCCGACTTTCGACGTCGACGGCAATGTCATCGGCGTCAACACGGCGATCTTCTCGCCGTCCGGCGGTTCGGTCGGCATCGCGTTTGCCATTCCGGCCGACACCGTCAAAAGCGTGGTCGCGCAGCTGCGCGACAAAGGCACCGTCACCCGCGGATGGATCGGCGTGCAGATCCAGGCGCTCACGCCGGACCTCGCCGACAGCATGGGCTTGAAGCAAACCACCGGCGCGCTGGTCTCCGAGCCGCAGCCGGACAGCCCGGCGGTCAAGGCCGGCATCCAGAGCGGCGACGTCATCACCTCGGTTGACGGCGCGGCGATCCACGATGCGCGCGAGCTGGCGCGCCGCATCGGCACCATGGCGCCCGGCGCGTCGGTCAAGCTCGGGCTGATCCATCAGGGCCAGGAAAAAACCGTAACGCTGACGCTCGGCACCTTGCCGAAGGAGAAGCAGGCCGACGCCACGCCGCAAAACCAGCGCGAAGTGCCGGACAGCGACGTGCCGAAGCTCGGCCTGACGCTGGCGCCGGCCAGCAAGATTCAAGGCAGCGACGGCAACGGCGTCGTCGTCACCGCGGTCGCCGAAGGCGGCGTCGCCGCCGATCACGGCTTCCAGGTCGGCGACATCATTCTCGACGTCGGCGGCAAGACCGTGTCGACCCCGGCCGACGTCCACAAAAGTCTTGCCGATGCGCGCAAGGAGGGCAAACGCGCGGTCTTATTCCGGGTGAAGTCGAGCCAGGGCACCAAGTTCGTCGCCTTGCCGCTGGGCAACGCCTGAGTAATGGGGCGATCCGCCGGCATCCGTCGCCCCCGCTGGCGGGCGTTCCCTGGGGACGGGCCGTAAGGCCCGTCCCCGCCGAATACCAACTCTGCCTACCGGCATACGTCGCCCCCGCCGGGGTGGAGTGGGTAGAGGGGGTGGCGGGCACCGCTCGCCACCCCCTCACTATTTTGCAATATTCGTCATCGAAGAGCGGCGCGGCCGATCGCCGCTCGGCGCCCTGTTCGCGGCTTGGTTCGCGTTTTGGATCGATATTGCCGAAAGCGGTTGAAACAATATGATTCGACGCGGGAAGCCGGCCGGCATGGCTCCCTGACCACGGCGGCACATCATGCGCCTTCTCATCATTGAGGACGATCGCGACGCGGCCGATTATCTGGTCAAGGCGTTCCGCGAAGTCGGCCACATCGCCGACCAGGCGACCGACGGCGAGGAAGGCCAGGCCCTGGCGCTCGACGGCCAATACGACGTGCTGATCATCGACCGCATGCTGCCGAAGCGCGACGGCCTGTCCATCATCAACACCCTGCGCAGCAAGTCGGTGGAAACGCCGGTGCTGATCCTCTCGGCGCTCGGCCAGGTCGACGACAGGGTCAAAGGCCTGCGCGCCGGCGGCGACGATTATCTGGCCAAGCCGTATGCGTTTTCCGAACTGCTGGCCCGCGTCGAGGCGCTCGCCCGCCGGCCGGGCAAGCGCGGCGAGGAGACGGTCTATCGGGTCGGCGATCTCGAGCTCAATCGCCTGTCGCACGAGGTCAGCCGCGCCGGACAGGAGCTGCAGCTGCAACCGCGCGAATTCCGGCTGCTGGAATATCTGATGCGCCATGCCGGCCAGGTCGTGACCCGCACCATGTTGCTGGAGAACGTCTGGGATTATCATTTCGACCCGCAGACCAACGTGATCGACGTGCACATTTCGCGTCTGCGTTCGAAGATCGACAAGGGCTTTGCGCAGCCGCTCTTACATACGGTGCGTGGCGCGGGTTACATGATCCGCGAAGGTACGCGCTAGCCGTTTCTCGGGCGCAGTGCAGCACGAAGTGATGCGCTGCAGACCCGGGATCGTTACGAACGCCGAGTTCGAAAAGGTCCCGGATCAGCGGTGCACCGCTTCGCGCTGCACCGCATCCAGGAAACAAGGGTCCGGTCGGGAGATCACATGAGCGCCAACGATGCAGCACCATTCCTGGCGGCACGCGAATTCTTGCTGCGCCATCGCGAGGACTACGCGACGGCCTACCGCGATTTCCGCTGGCCGAAGCTCGATCGCTTCAACTGGGCGCTCGATTACTTCGATCCGATGGCGCGCGGCAATGCGCAGCCGGCGCTGTGGCTGGTCGACGAAGACGCCGGCGAGACCAAGCTCTCCTTCGCCGAATTGAGCGAGCGCTCGAACCGCGTCGCCAATGCGTTGCGCGGGCTTGGCGTCCGTCGCGGCGACCGCATCCTGCTGATGCTCGGCAATGTCGTGCCGCTGTGGGAATGCATGCTGGCGGCGATGAAGCTCGGCGCGGTGATCGTGCCGGCGACCATGCTGCTCACCCGCAATGACCTCGCCGATCGCTTCGCCCGCGGCCGCGTCCGCCATGTCATCACCAGTTCGGACGTCGCGGCCAAATTCGCCGACCTGCCGGGCGACTATACGCGGATCGCGGTCGGCAGCGCCGTGCCGGGCTGGGTGCCGTATGACAAGAGCTACGAGGCATCCGCCGACTTCACGCCCGACGGCGAGACGCAGGCGGACGACCCGATGCTGCTTTATTTTACCTCGGGCACCACGGCGACGCCAAAACTCGTGCTGCACAGCCACCAGAGCTATCCGGTCGGGCATCTGTCGACCATCTACTGGATCGGGCTAAAACCCGGCGACATCCATCTCAATATCTCTTCGCCCGGCTGGGCCAAGCACGCCTGGAGCTGCTTCTTCTCGCCGTGGAGCGCGCAGGCCACGATCTTCATCGTCAATCAGCGCCGCTTCAACGCCAAGGGCTTGCTCGACACCATCGCGCGCTGCGGCGTCACCACGTTCTGCGCGCCGCCGACGGTGTGGCGCATGCTCATCCAGGAGGATTTGAGCGCCTGGAAGGTGCACATGCGCGAATTGATCGGCGCCGGCGAGCCGCTCAATCCGGAGGTCATCGAGCGGGTCAAGGCGGCCTGGGGCATCACCATCCGCGACGGCTACGGCCAGACCGAAACCACGGCGCTGGTCGGCAATTCGCCGGGCCAGACCGTGAAGCCGGGCTCGATGGGGCGGCCGCTGCCGGGCTACAAGGTCGCGCTGCTCGATGTGAACGACAAGGAGCAAAAGGAAGGCGAGATCTGCCTGGTGCTGGCGCCGCGGCCGACCGGACTGATGCAAGGCTATCAGGCCGACGACGGCGGCGTCCGCCCGATGGACGGTGCCGTCTATCGCACCGGCGACGTCGCTTCGATCGACGACGACGGCTATCTGACTTACGTCGGCCGCGCCGACGACGTCTTCAAATCGTCCGACTACCGCATCAGCCCGTTCGAGCTCGAAAGCGTCTTGATCGAGCATCCGGCCGTCGCCGAAGCCGCCGTCGTGCCGTCGCCCGACCCGATGCGGCTCGCGGTGCCAAAAGCCTTTCTGGCGCTGGCGCCGGGCCACGCGGCGGACCGCGCCACCGCGCTGTCGATCTTCCAGCATTGCCGGGTGGCGCTGGCGCCATTCAAGCGGGTGCGCCGGCTCGAATTCGCCGAGCTGCCGAAGACGATCTCCGGCAAAATCCGCCGGGTCGAACTGCGGCGGGCCGAAGCCGACAACCAGCGGGGCGGCAAACGCGCGTCTGCCGAGTTCTGGGAAGAGGATTTTTCCGAGACCGAAATCGGCAAGCGATCCGAAAGAGCCTGACCCTTGACCGCGCTCGGCAAGTTACTGCGCACCACGGCGTTCCAGCTGACGCTGGTTTACTTGCTGATTTTCGTCGTCTTCGCGGCGTCGCTGCTCGGCTATTTTGCCCTCAATACGCGGCGCCTGATCACCGAGCAGATCACGACGACGGTCGACACGGAAATCACCGGGCTACGCGAGCAATATAACCAGGGCGGCATCAGGCGCCTGGTCATCGTCGTTGACCTGCGGTCGCGGCGGCCGGGATCGAGCCTCTATCTGGTCACCACGGCGACCGGCGAGGGCCTCGCCGGCAATGTCGGCTCGCTGGAGCCCGGCGTGCTCGATCATCCGGGCTGGCTCGAAACCAATTACCGCCGCCTCGAAGCGCCGGAAGGCAGCGATCACCGCGCGCTGGTGCAGGTGGTGCAGCTGCCCGGCGGCTTTCGCCTTCTGGTCGGGCGCGACCTCGAGGAGCGCGAGCGGCTGTTCGGCATTATCGCCAATGCCGGGCAATGGTCGCTGGCGCTGGTCATCGTCCTGGGGCTGGCCGGCGGCTTTTTCGTCAGCCGGCGCGTGCTCAACCGCGTCGAGGCCATGACCGACAAGGCGCAGACCATTATGGCCGGCGATCTCGCCGGCCGCCTGCCGGTCGCCGGCACCGGCGACGAGCTCGACCGCCTCGCCGAGCACCTCAACGCCATGCTCGAGCGCATCGAAGCGCTGATGCGCGGGCTGAAGGAAGTCTCCGATAACATCGCGCACGATCTCAAAACGCCGCTGACGCGACTGCGCAACCGCTGCGAACAGGCGCTGCGCGGCTCGGCTGGCGTGGCTGATTACCGCGCGGCGCTGGAAGCCACCATCGCGGAATCCGACGAGTTGATCCGTACCTTCAACGCGCTGTTGATGATCGCGCGCGCGGAGTCCGGCCAGGCGCGCGACAACATGACCGAGTTCGACGCCGCCGAAATTGCCCGCGACGTCGGCGAGCTCTACGAGCCGCTGGCCGACGAGAAGGGGATCGCGCTCACGGTCGATGCGCCGGCCGCGGCGCCGGTGCGCGGTAATCGCGAGTTGGTCAGCCAGGCGCTGGCGAACCTGGTCGACAACGCCATCAAATACGCCGGGCCGAACGGCAAATTGAACGGCGCGCCGGCCGAGATCGTGGTCAAGGCCGGTAACGACGGCGAGCGCATTTCGCTCAGCGTGGCCGATCGCGGCCCGGGCATTGCCGAAGCCGACCGCGGCCGGGTGGTGGAACGCTTCGTGCGGCTCGAGCAGAGCCGGTCCGAGCCGGGCTCAGGATTGGGCTTGAGTCTGGCCGCCGCGGTGGCGCGCCTGCACGGCGGCGAATTGAAGCTCGAAGACAATCATCCCGGCTTGCGCTCTACCATCGCGTTGCCGCGCGCCGGGCCGGCGGGGACCGGATGACCCGGCCCGCGGTCAAGAAGCGATCCGGGAAAAAACTCGACGAAGCGGCATTGGTCCGGCGCCTCGCCGGCGCGCTGCCGCGATCGTCAGCGGCGGGAACCGCGCGGCTTAGGGCGTGGCTAAACGAAATCAAGACCAGCGCCGCCGGCAAATCACTCGCCGCGTTGATCCCCGAGCATCCGGCGCTGGCTGGACTGTTAGCGAGCATTGCCGAAACCGCGCCTTATCTGTGGGACCTCATTCGGGCCGATCCGGAACGCTGCGTGCGGCTTTTGACGAGCGATCCCGACCGCGCGATGCCCGCGTTGTTGACCGGCGCAAAACGGGCCGCCGCTGCGGCGCGTTCGCAGGATGCGCTGATGCGCGTTCTGCGCCGCACCAAAGCGGAAGCGGCGCTGGTTATCGCGCTTGCCGATATCGGCGGCGTCTGGCCGGTGGCGCAGGTGACGCGCGCGCTCACCGACACGGCCGACACCGCGCTTGGCGCCGCGGTCAATCATCTGCTTCGCGACGCCGTGCGCCGCGGCAGGCTTCTGCCCGGCGACAAGAGCCATCCGGAGCAAAACTCCGGCTACATCGTGCTCGCCATGGGCAAGATGGGCGCGTACGAACTGAATTTTTCCAGCGATGTCGATCTGATGGTGTTCTTCAATGCGGATGTCGCCAAGCTGCCGCCGAACGTCGAGCCGGTAACCTTTTACGTGCGGCTGACCCGCGACCTGGTGAAGCTTCTGCAGGAGCGCACCGCCGACGGCTACGTGTTCCGCGTCGATTTGCGGCTGCGCCCCGATCCGTCCTCGACCCAGATCGCGATCTCGACCGAAGCGGCGCTCGACTACTACGAGAGCCGCGGCCAGAACTGGGAGCGCGCCGCGCTGATCAAGGCGCGGCCGAGCGCCGGCGATATTGCCGCCGGCGAAACGTTCGTTCGCGAACTCGCCCCGTTCATTTGGCGCAAATATCTCGACTACGCCACCATCGCCGACGTGCATGCCATGAAGCAGCAGATCCACGCCTATCGCGGCCATGGCGAGATCGCGGTCGAGGGTCACAACATAAAACTCGGCCGCGGCGGCATCCGCGAAGTCGAGTTTTTTGCCCAGACCCAGCAGCTCATCGCCGGCGGCCGCCACAGCGAGTTGCGCGGCCGCGAGACTGTCGCCACGCTCAAGGCGCTGGCCGACGGCGGCTGGATCGATGCCGAGGCGCGCGATGCGCTCACCGCGGCCTACAACTTCTTGCGCCGCGTCGAGCACCGCCTGCAAATGATGGCCGACGAGCAAACCCACACCTTGCCGGCGGATAGCACGGAGCTCGGCAAATTTGCCCGCTTTCTTGGTTTCAAAGACCGCGACGATTTTGCCAATAATCTGCTAGTCCATCTGCACGAGGTCGAGCAGCACTATGTAAAACTGTTCGAGCGCGCGCCGGCGTTCCTCGCCCAGCAACAGAACCTGTCGTTCGTCGGCACCGACGTCGAGGGCGATACGCTCGACCGGCTGGCGGTGCTGGGCTTTCGCCAGCCGCAAGACGTCGCGGCCGCGGCGCGCCGCTGGCGGGCAGGGCAGTACCGGGCGCTGCGCAGCGAGCAGGCGCGCAACAATGTCATCGAGCTCTTGCCATTGATCATCGAGCAGTTCGCGCGCGCCGAAAATCCGGACGCGGCGTTCGCCACCTTCGACCGCTTTCTGGCCGGGCTTCGCTCCGGCGGCTTGTTCCTGCCGCTGTTGCGGCAGAACCCGGAGCTCATCCGCTTCATCGCCTTGATCCTCGGCGTCGCGCCGCGCTTCGCCGATATTCTGGCGCAGAGCCCGAATTTGATCGATCCGCTGATCGAGCCGAGCTTTTTCGGCGCGCTGCCCGACGAACCGCAGCTGGAAGCCGCGCTCGCGCGCCGGCTGGCCGAGACGGCCGGCTACGAAGACGTGCTCGACGCCATCCGCCTGTTCGGCCAGGAGCACATGTTCCTGATCGGTGCGCGGATACTTTCCGGCTCAGTGTCGGCCGAGCAGGCCGGCGAGGTCTTTGCGCGGCTGGCCGACGTTCTCATCCGCGCCGTGCATCGCAAAGTCGAGGAAGATTTCGCCGCCACATATGGCCGCATCCGCGGCCAACAGACAGCGATCCTTGCGCTCGGCAAGCTCGGCGGCCGGGAGATGACGGCGAGTTCCGATCTCGACCTCATCGTGATCTACGATTTCGACCAGAACAACCCGACTTCCGACGGCCAGCGGCCGCTCTATGGCGCGCAGTATTTCGCGCGGCTGACCCAGCGCCTGATCAGCGCGCTGACGGTGCAGACCAATTACGGCGCGCTGTATCAGGTCGATATGCGGCTGCGGCCGTCGGGCCGCTCCGGCCCGCTGGCGACGCAGATCGACGGTTTCGAAAGCTATCAGGAACGCGAGGCCTGGACCTGGGAGCACATGGCGCTCACGCGCGCCCGCATCGTGTCATCGCCGCAACCTTTCGCCGCCCGGGTCGAAGCGGTGATCCATAACGCGCTTTGTCGCGAGCGCGATCCGCGCGGCATCGCCGCCGACGTCGTCGAGATGCGCGGCGCCATCGCCAAGGAGAAGGGCGACGCCGACCCATGGGACCTCAAATATGCCGCCGGCGGCCTCGTCGACATCGAGTTCATCGCGCAATACCTGCAGCTGGTACACGCCGCGGCGCTGCCGGAGATTCTCGACACCTCGACGGCGCGCATGTTGGATAAGGCCGCGCGGCTCGGCGTGCTCGCCCCCGAAGACGCCGCGGTGTTGCGGCCGGCGGTGCGGTTGTTTCACGATCTCACCCAGGTGCTCCGCCTCTGTCTGCCCGGCACGCTCGACCCGAAAGTGATCGGCGCCGGCGTGCTCGTGCTGCTGGCGCGCGCCGCCGACCTGCCGGACTTCCCGGCGCTCGCGGCCCATGTCGCGGAAACCCAGCGCCAGGTGCGCGAATGTTTCGTGCGGATTTTGGGCAAGGCGCCTTGAACGGATCGTCAGGCCGCCGCTTCAGTTACGTCAATGCGCGGCGCCGTGACGGCGCTGATCGGCAGCCGCACGACGACGATGGTGCCCTTGCCGAGCAGCGAACGGATGCGCATGGCGCCGCCGTGCAATTCGGCGAGCGATTTGGCGATGGCGAGGCCGAGCCCCGAGCCTTGGTAGCGCTTGGTCAGCTGGCTTTCGACCTGCTCGAACGGCCGGCCGAGCTTGTGCAGCGCGTCTTTGGGGATGCCGATGCCGGTGTCTTCGATGGCGATGATGACGTTGCCGGCCCGCATATGGCCGCGCAAGGTCACCGCGCCGCCATCGGGCGTGAACTTCACGGCGTTGGAGAGCAGATTGAGGGCGATCTGCTTCACCGCGCGATGGTCGGCCTTGAAATGGATCGCGCGATCGACATGGGATTCCAATCGGAGACGTTTCTCGTTGGCGCGCTGGCCCACCACGCGCAGGCAGTCGGCGAGCACGGAATCGAGATCGATCTCCTCGGGCGCCAGGCGGATGCCGCCGGCCTCGATTTTCGACATATCGAGAATGTCGTTGATGACATCGAGCAGATACTGGCCGCTTTCGCGGATATCGCGGGAATATTCGCTGTATTTTTCCGCGCCCAGCGGCCCGAACATGGCGGCTTCCATGATCTCTGAGAAGCCGATGATGGCGTTGAGCGGCGTGCGCAGCTCGTGGCTCATATTGGCGAGGAATTTCGATTTGGTCTGATTGGCCTCCTCGGCGCGGGTCTTTTCCTCGGCGTATTTCTCGGCGAGGTCGGCAAGCTGGTCGGTTTGCAGCTGCAGCGCCTCCTGCGACTTGCGCAGATCGTTGATGGTCGCGGCCTGGCGTTTTTCGCCTTCGACCAGTTTTTGCTCGTGCAGTTTTATCTTCGTAATATCGGTGCCGACCGAGACGTAGCCGCCGTCCTTGGTGCGCCGCTCGCTGATATGCATCCAGCGGCCGTCGTCGAGCTGGACTTCGAACGTGCCGGCGCCGGGCGGCTGGATGTCGTCGTGGGCCACCGTGGTGCGCAGGATCGGTTTTTTGCCGGCGGCGACGACGCTCTCATAGGGCGCGCCGACCTGCACCGCCGCGTCGGACAGGTGATGCAGTTCCTGAAAATTCGAATTGCACAGTACCAGGCGATTGTCGGCGTCCCAGAGCACGAAGGCTTCCGGGATGGTCTCGATGGCGTCGCGCAGCCGCAAGTCCGCCGCCATGGTGCGCTCGACCAGGCTTTTTTGCTCGGTGATGTCGACGGCGATGCCGATGAGGTGCAGGCCGTCTTCGCCGTCCTGGCGCGCCAGCTCGCAGCGCGCCCGCAGCCACAGCCAGCGGCCGTCGGCATGGCGCATGCGGAATGCGTGATCGATCGACTGCACCTTGGAGTCGGCGACCTCGGTGGCGAGCTCGTAGAGGTCGATGTCGTCCTTGTGCACCAGCGCGGTGACTTCGCCGAAGGTGAGCAGATCGTCCTTCGGCGGCAGCCCGAGGATGTCGAACATCGAATGCGACCAGAATACCCGGCCGCGCGCCAGGTCCCAGTCCCACAGCCCGCAGCGGCCGCGGTTGAGTGCGGTGTCGATCCGATAGCGTACAGTGTCGTGGATCAAATCCGCTTCGCGCGCCCGCGTCGCCTGCCAGTGGAAGGCGAAGCCGAGGATGAGGACGACGAAGCCGGTGGTGGCGGACAGCGTCACCGTCAGCGCCGTGGTCGAGCGCCAGCCGGCGAGCGCCTCGCTGCGCGGCTGCACGACGGCAAGAAAGCCGATCGGACTGCGCAGCGCCCGCATGGTGGCGAACACGGCGTCGCCGTCCGGCAACATGCTTTCCGTCGTGCCGGTCGTACCGACGGTGGGCAACGGCTGCGTCGGCCCGAGCACGTCGAGGATATGGCGTCCCAGCAGCGCCGGCGCGTTCGGCACGCCGGCGATGATCGCGCCGTTGACGTCGGCGATCAGGACGCTGCGGCCGGCGCCCGCCCCCCAGGCGGGCAGCGCGCGCGTGAGCGCTTCGGAAGTGCGCGGCAGCGTCGGCCGGCCGTCGCGTGCCGTGCGATCGAGGGCTGTGGCAAGATGGTCGGCCAGCGCCTCGCTGGTGCGAATGGAATCGACAACGACCTGGCGGCGTTGGTCGAGCACTTGCACGCCAGCGCCGATGCAGATCGTCAACATGAAGGCGACGATGAGAACCGGAACGGCGCGGCGGAGCACCGGCTCGGCGGTGAGAAGGCGCCGGTATGCGGGATTGGCGATCGATTGCGCCAGCCCCTTGATCGAATCCGACCGTAAAGACGCACTCGCCGTTTCGGCGCGCGCCATGCCTGCCTCCGTTTGGACGATCCCCTAGACCCAGTTCGGAGGAATGTGCCGCATCGCCCCCGAATCACTCCATTTGAATCGACGCGAATCGATTTGTCGAGAGTCGGGAGTCAATATTTTTTTAACTTTTGTCCCACGTTTTTTCGCGGCGTCGATCGAGCAGGAAAATCGTGCGCGGAGAGTCACTTGCGCGGCGATCTTGCACACGGCGGGTAGCAAAGTATCGATGCCGCGGAGTCGCTGAAGCGCCGCAGATCAACCGTCGGCCAGCGTGCGGGCAACGATGTCGTGCACGTCGCCCGACAGGTTGGATGTCGCCGCGACGCGCCGCAGCGTCGCTTCGGCGCGCTGCCGCCGCCGCGTTTCGAGCGCGCGCCAGGAGCGGAATGCGCCCATGATGCGGGCGGCCACTTGCGGGTTCTTCGGGTCGAGCGCGAGCACGATGTCGGCGACGAAGTCGTAGCCTAAGCCGTCGAGCCGGTTGAACTGGGTGTGGTTGGCCTGCGCGAAGGCGCCGATCAGCGCGCGCACCCGGTTCGGATTGGCCATGGAGAAGGCGGGGTGGCCGGTCAACGCGCGCACCCGCTCGAGCGTCGCCGGCTCCGGGATGGTCGCCTGCAGCGCCAGCCATTTGTCGATGATCAGCGGATCGTCGGCATAGCGCCGATAGAAATCGTCGAGCACGGCAGCGCGTTCGGGCCGGTCGTGCTGCGCCAGCGTCTCCAGCGCCGTCATGCGGTCGGTCATATTGTCGGCGCTCGAATATTGATCGAGCGCGCGCGCGATCGCGGCGCTGTCTTGCGTCACCGCCAAAAGATCGAGGCAGACGTTCTTGAGCGCGCGGCGCCCGGCGCTTTTGGCGTCCGGGCTGTAAGTCCCGCCGGTATTCATCCGCGCGTAAGTGCTCGACAGCGCGGCTGAGTGCCGCGTGCCGATGGCGATGCGGAGTTGCCGCCGCGCGGCAAAGACCGCATCGGGATCGACGTCGCGGCCGATCTCGCGGGCAATGTCGGCATCGCTCGGCGGCACCAGATTGAGCGCGATGAAGGCCGGCTCGAGCTTGTCGTTGACAAGGATGGCGCCGAGCGCGGCCATCAAGCCGTCGTCATCGCGTGCGGCTGCGCCGTTGCGCAGCGCAGCGACGTTCGCCGTCAGAAGCGACATCGCCAGCGTCTGCACCGCCTGCCAGCGGTTGAACGAATCGGCATCGTGGGCGGCGAGGAAGCGCAGATCGTCCGGCTCGATCGGCAGCGATAATTTGACCGGTGCCGAGAAGCCGCGGTTGATCGACGGCATCGGCCGTTCCGCGACATCGGTGAAGACGAAACTCCGGCTCGGCTCCTTCAGCTCGATGACGCCGCGCGGCAGCGGGCGGCCGTCAAGCATGAGCGGCAGATCGGCGCCGGCCTTGCCGACGAGGCCAATGGCGAGCGGGATCACCATCGGTTGTTTGTTCGGCTGGTTCGGCGTCGGCGGGATCGTTTGCGTCACGTCGAGCCGGTAGGTTTTGGCGCGGGCGTCGTAATGCGACGCGACCTTGATCTCCGGCGTGCCGGCCTGCGAATACCAGCGCATGAATTGCGGGAAAAAGTCCCGGCCGCTCGTGTCGGCGAAGCACTGCACGAATTGCTCGACGGTGGCGGCGTGGCCGTCGTGGCGCGTGAAGTAGAGGTCCATGCCCTTACGGAACGGTTCCGGCCCGAGCAGCGCCTTGATCATGCGCACCACTTCGGCGCCTTTCTCGTACACGGTGCTGGTGTAGAAGTTGTTGATCTCGTGATAGATTTCCGGCCGCACCGGATGGGCGAGGGGGCCGGCATCCTCGACGAACTGATGCGCGCGCAGGCCGCGCACGTCGCTGATCCGCTCGACCGCGCGCGAGCGCTGGTCGGCGGAAAATTCCTGGTCGCGAAACACCGTCAGCCCTTCCTTGAGGCAGAGCTGAAACCAGTCGCGGCAGGTGATGCGGTCGCCGGTCCAATTGTGGAAATATTCATGCGCGATCACCGCCTCGATGCCGGCATAGTCGCCGTCGGTGGCGCTCGCCGGCGAGGCCAGCACGTATTTGTCGTTGAAGACATTGAGGCCCTTGTTCTCCATGGCGCCCATGTTGAACGCCGAGACCGCGACGATCATGAAAATATCGAGATCGTATTCGCGGCCGAAAACCTCCTCGTCCCAGCGCATGGCGCGCTTGAGGCTGTCCATGGCGAAGCCGCAGCGGTCTTCCTTGCCCGGCTCGACATAGATACGCAGCGCCACCTTGCGGCCCGACATGGTGGTGAAACTGTCGGAGACCTGTGCCAACCTGCCGCCGACCAGCGCGAACAGATAGGACGGTTTCGGAAACGGGTCGTGCCACACTGCGAAATGCCGCGCGGTGCCCGGCACGTCGCCGTGGTCGGTGAGGTTGCCGTTGGCGAGCAGCACCGGCGCTTCGGTTTTGTCGGCTTCGATGCGCGTGGTGTAGACCGCCATCACGTCGGGCCGGTCGAGGAAATAGGTGATGCGGCGGAAACCTTCGGCCTCGCACTGGGTGCAATAGGTCGCGCCGGCGCGGTAGAGGCCCATGAGCCGGGTATTGTTGGTCGGATCGACGACGGTCTCGATCTCGAGCTCGAACGGCCGGTTCGGCGGCTGCGCGATGGTGAGCTTGTCGGAGGCGGCGACATAGTTCTCCGCCGGCAGCGGTTTGCCGTCGAGCGCCAGCGAGGTGAGCTTGAGCTCTTCGCCGTCGAGCACGAGCGGCGCCGGCGCGCCGGCGCTGTTGGGCTTGAGCTTGAGCTTGGTGCGGACCGTGGTCGCGGTCGGATGCAGCGCGACGTCGAGGTGGACGGTTTCGATCAGCCAGTCGGGCGGGCGATAATCCTGCAGGCGGATGGGGCGGTGTTCTTCGGTGCGCATGATCGCCTTGATGTAGAAGCTTTGCGGCGGAAATGAAAGCAGGCCGCCTACTGCCGTGGTTCGGCGTGGCCGATGACGCGCTGGATCAAGGGAAAGCGCCGACGCAGCCTGCGCTCCAAGGTATCGACCGCGTCATGCACGGCGCCGACCGAAAGCGCCGGATCGACCTGGCAGTGGAAATTGACGATCTCGCCGTCCTGGGTGTCGCGCACGCGCACGTCGTGCACTTCGCCGAGCGCGGCGACCTCGGCGGCGAGCCCCGACAGCGCTTCGCGCACCTCGGCGATGCGCGCTGACGAAGCATCGTGGCCGGGCAGAACGTCGGCCGGCAGCGGCTCGATATGGGTCTCGACCTCGACGTCCGGCCCCAGTTCCTCGCGCAGCGCTTCTTCAAGCGCGCTCGCCACCTCATGCGCGGCATTGAGCGCCATGGTGCCCTCGACTTCGAGATCGACCGATATCGCCAGCCGGCCCTCGATCGCCTGCACGGCGACGTGATGAATGGCAAGCCCGCGATTGCGCGCGATCATCATCACCCGCTCGCGCACCGTCTCGTTGTCGAGCGCGCGCGGTTCGGTAGTGATGGTGATCTCGGCATTGGGCAGTTCGGCGCGGACGGCACGCGTCAGCCGCTCCTTGATGGCGGAGACGCGATCGAGCGGCAATGTGCGGCTCACTCCGACGCCGAGATCGACGAACAGCACCGCGCCGGCAGGCCGCGCCCGCACCCGTTCGACGCTGACGACACCGGGCGCTTGCCGCGCGATTGCGGCAACGCGCTCGCTGACGCCTTCGGGCGCCGTGTCGGTCAGGGTATCGATGGTGCGTCGGCCGAGCCGCCAGCCGGCAATACAGATGAAAACCGCGACGACGAGCGCCGCCGTGGCATCGGCCCACGGATAACCCAGAGCGACGCCGCAAAGCCCGACCAGCACCGCGACCGACGACCACATGTCGGAGCCGAAATGCAGCGCGTCGGCTTCGAGCGCCTCGCTGGAAGTTTCCGCGGCGACACGACGCAAAGTGCGGGCGCGGAAAAAATCGACCACGATCGAGCAGGCGATGATGGCAAAGGCCGCGGCGGTGGCTTCGACCGCGTGCATCTGCGCGCCGATCAGCCGCTGCACCGCCTCCCAGATGACGATGGCCGAGAGCAGGAACAACAGCGCCGTTTCGGCAAGCGCGGTGACGCTCTCGACCTTGCCGTGGCCGTATTGATGTTCCTTGTCGGCCGGCTTGCCGGACAGCCGCACGGCGAAATAGGTCAGCACCGTCGCGGAAAGGTCGATCAGCGAATGGCCGGCCTCCGACAGGATCGCCAGCGACCCGGTGAGCAGGCCGACGACGGCCTTTGCCGCCGCCAGCCCCGCCGAGGCGGCGATCGAGCCGAGCGCGACCCTTTCCTTGACGTTCATGGCTGCCTCTCGCCGGGACGGGTTAACGGCCGCCGCCAAACGCGTCAATGCGCCGGCTTTATTCCATAGCCCGTCCCGCTCCGCCGAGGGTTTTTCTTTGTGCGGGATCTTTTGCAGGATCTATTGACGTAAAACCGCGCCGTCGCAGGCGGCGACGAACTTCGCCACCGTGGCGAGGAGGTCGCCTTCGAGTGCCGGCACATGGCCCTGATCCGGCACCTCGACCGTCTGCATTCCGGGATGACGCGCGGCCATGGCCTCGACCGTCGCGGCCGATAGAATGTCTGAGTTCACGCCGCGGATGACCAGCATGGGCACGCGCAACAGCGAGTCGAACTCGTTCCACAGCGGCGGCAGCGGCCGCTCGATGTCGATGTCGACCAGCGTCTGCGCCAGGCGGACGTCATAGGTCGGCTTCAGTTCGTTATCGTTCAGCTGCCAGGTACGATGCGCGGCCGCGAGCCACTCTTGCGCCGTGACTTTAGGAAATTGCGCGGCGAACAGTCGGCGCAGGATCTCGGCGCCGTCGGCGAAATCCCGCGGCGGCGGCAGCTTGCCGACATAGCTCTTCAGCCGCACCAGGCCCTTCAGCTCGATCACCGGGCCGATATCGTGCAATACGGCGCCGGCGATCGCGGTCGGATGCGCCACGCCCATGAGCATGGTCAAAAGCCCACCCCGCGAGCTGCCGATGAAGACCGCCGGCCGCACGCCGAGCGCGGTCAATATCGTCGCCACGTCGGCGAGCTCGACCGCGAGATTGTAGTTTTCCGGATTGCTGTCGTAGTCCGATTGGCCGCGGCCGCGCGACTCGACGGCGATGACGCGACGCGGCAGCGCCGTGTCGTTCGCCAAGGCCGGCGCCAGCGCGGCAAAGTCGCTCACGGTACGCGTCAGCCCGGGCAGGCACACGACCGGAACGCCGGGCGCGGTGCGGCTGCCATACTCTTGTACGTGCAGGCGCAAGCCATCTTGCGCGGTGACAAAGATGCTCCTGCCATCGCGTCCGCCGCCAGTCATATCCGCTCCGCAAAAGTCTTAAGTAGCCTCGACGCTGTGCCGGGCCAATCTAGTTGCCCGGACCGGGCGCGGCAATTATTTGCCGGCGGTCGGGCGAATCTGTATTCCGCGCCTGCCGGGGGCATTATGATCGGGCGGCGAGTTAGGGAACACGATGAGGAGCAGGCTGGGACATCCGGCCCCCCGAGGCGGCACTGGCGGCGGTGAAGCGCTGCAGCAGGCGATGTTCGCCTTGAACAGCGCACGTCCGGCCGATGCCGAGCGGATCGCCGCCGATGTCCTTAAAACCAATCCGCGCAATGTCCTGGCATTGCAGATTTTGGCCAGCGCGCTTTTAGCGCAGAACCGGATCGCCGACGCCATCGCGCCGCTCGAGGCGGCAACGCGCGGCAATCACGATCCGCAAATCGAGACCATGCTCGGCATCGCGCTGCGCCAGGCCGGCCGGATCGAGGACGCCTTGTCGTGGCTCAAGCGCGCGATCAAGCGGCGGCCGCCGCACGCGCCGGCGTTCTACGAATGCGGCTGTCTGCTGTCGTTCCTCAATCGCGACGACGAGGCGGTCGAAGCGTTCAACCGCGGTCTCGACGTCGCGCCGCAGATGCCGCAGCTCTCGGTCCAGCTCGGCTACGTGCTGCTCCGGCGCAAGCGCTATGCGGAGGCCAAGACGGCGTTCGCGCGTGCCTTGGCCAATGCGGCGGGCTCTCCCGAGGCGCTGTTCGGCCTTGCCAAGGCCCATCAGGCGACCGGCGACCACGCCGCGGCGGCCGGATATTTCCGGCAGTGCCTCATGGGCCGCCCCAATGATGCGGATATGTGGCTGCAGCTCGGATACTGTCTGTTGGAGCTCGGTGACCGCAAGGCCGGGCTCGAGTGCTTCCGCACCGCCACGCGCGACGACCCGCAGAACTACGGCAATGCGCTTTCAGCCCTGGTGAAGTCGGGCCGCGGCCGGTTTTGGCTCAAGCCGAGCGGGGCGGCGCGATATTTTCAAGGCGCGAAAGGCTAGTAGCATCTTAGTGGAGCATGATCTTTTCGGAAAACCGGTTTCCACTTTTCCGGATCATGCTCTAACGCAGCGACGGCCGGTAGCGGCGGCGGTAGACGTTGGTCTCGCGCCGCAGCAGGTCTTGGGTTTCGTTCAATCGCGCGACTTCGTCGGCCGACATCGGCGCGCATTCGCCGGCCCAGCTTTCGCGCTTGACCGGCAGGCACTGCACCACCGGCGTACCCTTTGGCAGCACGCCGTTGAAGTTCGCGTCATGCCAATAGGCCGGAAAATGCAGCGGCGTGTCGAAAAACGTATCGCAAGCGACCAAGCCGGTCAGGGCCGTGAACGGCAGGTCGCTGCGATTGACCGGATGGGTGAACAGCAACGAATAGCCTTGCGGCGCTTCGATGGTCCAGAAGTTGGTGAACTTGATGATGAAGCGATCGTCATCGAACAGCGGCGTGCCCGTGGCCTGGCTGCGGTCGTGAAAATCGATCGGCGAGCGTGAATATTCGCTGACGAAGCCCTCCGGCACGTCGAAGTCCCAGCTGAACTCGCCGTCCTGCACCTTCAGGTCGACCGTAAGCGGGATGAGAAAGCCGTAGATCATCGCATCGATGAACGGCGGACATTTTTTCAGCGTGAAAGTGTCCTGTCGTGCGATCGGGCTGAACGACTGCTGCGGCATGGTTTTGTACCAGTCGGGCAGGCCGAGCACCGCGGGAATGGGCTGCGGTATCAGACCCTCGTATTCCGGAGGACAACGAAACTTCAGTTTCATCTGAACGGATTGGTCCATCGCTCATATCCCTCGCGCCATTCAGAGATCGCATGCATTGGCCGCCGCGCGATTCTATCGCGCCGGCCGCCAAACGAACAGCCGGATGCGGGCCGTACAAATGCGTCGACGATAGGGCGCAGTCAGCTGCCGCGGCGCAGGTCGGCCTCGATCGACAGCCGCGAGCCGTTGTCGAAGCGGGCGCGATAGACCTGCATGTTCTCCAGCACGCGCTGGACGTAAAAACGCGTCTCTGAAATCGGAATGCGCTCGATCCAGTCGATCGGATCGACCTTGGCATCGCGCGGATCGCCGTATTGCTCGATCCACTCCTTGGCGCGGCGCGGTCCGGCATTGTAGGCGACGAAAGCGAGGATATAGGAGCCGCGCCAGTTGCTGAGAGCGTTACCGAGTTCGGCGCTGCCGAGCTGGGCATTGTAGGTGACGTCGTTGGCGAGGCGGCGCTGATCGAAGCTGACGCCGAACCGCTTCGCCGTGTCGCGCCCGGTTGCCGGCGTCACTTGCATCAGGCCGTAGGCGTTGGCGCCGGAGACCACGCGCGGATTGAACGCGCTTTCCTGCCGCACGATCGAATAGATCACGTAGCGGTCGACCTGCGGACCGATCTGCTGGAAATCCGGTACGCCGAAATCGGGGAACGCGTATTGCTCCAAGGCAAAGCCGCGGCCGAGCGCGCCCTTGCCGATCAGCAAGGTGACGCGTGCGTCGCCGTGATGTCGGGCGATTTCGGCCAGCAACGCCAGCGCCGCTGGATCGTTCGTCCGGTCGGCGAGGTCGCCGGCCATGGAGGCGACGACGTCGCGGGCGTCGATGGCGTAAAGAATGTCGAACACCCGCGCCAATTCGAGGCCGCGCAGATCCGCCGGTGGCTCCGGCGCCGGGCGCAGCACGACCTCATCGAGGTCGAGCCGGGCCCGCGCCAGCTGGCCGTAATAGGCGGTCGGAAAACGCGCCGCGGCGTCGTAATAGCCGCGGGCGTCGCGCTCGTGCCCGGCGGCCTCGGCGGCGCGGCCCTGCCAGTAGGACGACTTCGCCAGCGTGATCGGATTGGAAACGCCTTCGGCGATGCGGGCGAAATGGCCGAGCGCGACGGTCGGTTCGTGCAAAAAGCGCAGCGCGATCCAGCCCGACGTGAATTGCTGGTCGGCGCGGTAATTCTCGTTCAACGGCGCCGCGGCGCCGTTGGCGACCTCATAGGCCATTTTGACATTGCCGAGATCGAGCAGCTTGCGCACCAGCACCCGGCGTTCGAGCCACCATTGATCGACGTCGCGCAGCAGCGCCGGATCGTGCGGCGCCGAGATCATCCAGCGGCCGGCCTCCTCGATCTTGTCGCCGCGGCGCAAAAACTGTGCGCGGCTGAAAATATAACCGGCATCGTGTTGCGCCGCCGCCGGTACGGCTTCGAGCAGCGCTTTGGCATTGCCGGCCTTGTTGATGACCGCGGCGCGCGCTTTGGCGATGGCGAGCTGCGTGCCGTCGAGATGATGCGCCGCCCGCAGGCCGGCGTCGTCGTCCTCGACATAGAGCCGGGCGTCCATGCGCGCCTTGTCGTCGGCGGCGGTGACGAGGCCGGCAAACATGTCGCGGGCCTGGATTTCGAGATCGGCGGAGAAGCCGTCGCCGCGCCAAGCGTCGCTCACCAATTGCTGGGCGCCGGCGCTGTCGCCCTGGGCGAGCAGCGCGCGTGCCAGCGCGAACCGGCCCTTGGCGGTGCGCGGCGGATCGGTTTTGAAGAAGCCGCGCACGACGGCTGGATCGTCGCGTTCTTGCCATAGCACAGCTTCCGCCCGGCGCCGTAACGTCGCGATGCTCGGCCAGCTCGGATTGGCGACGATGAACGCCGCGTAGCGCGCGAAATTGGCGGTGCTGTCGTCGCTGCGCAGCACCAGCCACTCGATCAGCTTGCGCGCCAGCGGATCAGAAATCGTGTTTTCGAGATTGGCCGCTTCGTCGCTGCGGCTCTTGCCGACAAGATCCACCGCCTGCTTGACCGCGGCAAGATCCAAGGGCGATGTCGCCGCGCTCGTTGCCATGGCCAAGGCGGGCGTCGATCGCAACGCCGGCGGCGGCATGGCCGGAGCGGGCGGTGCGACATTGCCGCGTCCGGCCGGATTCGGAACCGATGCGGTCGCACGAGGCGCGCCGGGCGCAAGCGATAGCGGTGCGGTGGGCGCGGTGTGGGCCGATGCCTTGTGCTCTGGGGCTTTGTGCTCGGTCGCTTTGGCTTTCGGGGCGGATTTGATTGCCGCTGGTTTGGCCGGCGGCAACGGGATCTGGCTCGACGGCTGAGCAGCACAAATCGGCCCCGCCGCGACGACGAGGACCGATACCAGGGTCGTAAGCCGAATAGAGGTCACCAGCACGGATCCTCCGCGGCACTCACCGCCAGCGATTCCAGAGAATCTCTTCGGCTGGTAAGATTGAGGAATTACTAAGCTTTTTGAAGGCGGCACGGACAATTGCCGAATTTCGCGGCAAAACCGGGGCATGAGCCGCCCAAGGGCCTTTCAAGCCCGCTCCCGACCCGATATTTATGCCTTTCGGTCGGCCCCGTTGCCGCGAGCGTCCCGCTTGCTGCAGGGCCGCGCCAGGGACCCGTGTCATGGCCGCCAAGACAAATTTCCGAGGCTCGTTCACCGCGCTCGTCACGCCGTTCAAGAACGGTGCCGTCGACGAGAAAGCGTTCCGGGCGCTGGTCGATTGGCAGATTGCCGAGGGCACCAACGGTCTTGTTCCGGTGGGCACGACCGGCGAAAGCCCGACGCTGTCGCATGACGAGCACAACAAGGTCGTCGAGTGGTGCGTCGATCAGGTCCGCGGCCGCGTTCCGGTCGTGGCCGGCGCCGGCTCGAACTCGACCAAGGAGGCGATCGATCTCGCCCAGCACGCCGAGAAGGCCGGCGCCGACGCCGTGCTCGTGGTCACGCCCTATTACAACAAGCCGACCCAGGGCGGCCTCTATGAGCATTTCAAGGCGATCAACGACGCGATCGGCATTCCGATCTTCATCTACAACATTCCGGCCCGTTCCATTGTCGACATGTCGGTCGACACCATGAAGCGCCTCTACGAGCTCAAGAACATCGCCGGCGTGAAGGATGCGACCGCGAACATGACCCGCGTGACGCAGCAGCGCGCGGCGATGGGCGAGGACTTCAACCAGCTCTCCGGCGAAGACATCACCGCACTCGGCTTCATGGCCCATGGCGGCCACGGCTGCATTTCGGTGACGTCGAACGTGGCGCCGCGGCTGTGCTCCGAATTCCAGGCGGCGTGCCTGCGCGGAGACTATGCGGCGGCGCTGAAGCTGCAGGACAAGCTGGCGCCGCTGCACATCAATCTCTTCGTCGAGACGAGTCCGGCGCCGGTCAAATATGCGCTCTCGCTGTTGGGCAAGTGCGAGAACAGGCTGCGGCTGCCGATGGTGCCGGCGACCGAGAAGGCACAAATCGCCGTCCGCGAAGCCATGGTGCATGCCGGCCTGATCAACTGAGCCGGACGCTCTCCGCAGACGAATTCTTGGCGCTGCGACAGCGCTGCGAAGGCGCGTCGACTGTCGCAAGGGAGGGATCGATGCTCGAAGAATTCAAGAAATTCGCCATGCGCGGCAACGTCGTCGACCTCGCCGTCGGCGTCATCATTGGCGCAGCCTTCGGCGCCATCATCAGTTCGCTGGTCGGCGACATCATCATGCCGGTCGTCGGCGCGATCACTGGCGGTCTCGATTTCTCCAACTATTTCACATCGTTATCGCCGAAAGTTACGGCAACGGCTTTGGTGGATGCGAAAAAACAGGGTGCGGTGCTGGCTTGGGGCAACTTCCTCACCCTGGTCATCAATTTCTTGATCATCGCCTGGGTGCTGTTCCTTTGCATCAAGGCGATCAACCGGCTGAAGACCGCGGAGCCGCCGCCGGCTGCGCCTTCCAAAGAAGTGCAGTTGCTGACCGAGATCCGCGACCTGCTCAAGAGCCGCTGAAAGTTGGGACCGCGGCATGGCGACCAAGCCTGAACGAAAGCTCCGCGTCGTCGCCGACAATCGCAAAGCGCGCTTCAATTATTTCATCGACGAGACCATGGAGGCCGGCGTCGCGCTGACCGGTACCGAAGTAAAATCGCTGCGCCAGGGCAAGGCGACGATCGCGGAATCCTATGCCGACGCTCGCGGCGGCGAGATCTGGCTGATCAATTCCAACATTCCGGAATACCTGCAGGCCAACCGCTTCAATCACGCGCCGAAGCGGCCGCGCAAATTGTTGCTGCACAAGCGGCAGATCAGCAAGCTCATTGGCGCGGTCGAGCGCGAGGGCATGACCTTGGTGCCGCTCAAACTCTATTTCAACGAAAAAGGCCGGGCCAAGGTCGAGCTGGCGCTGGCGCGCGGCAAAAAGCTCTATGACAAGCGCGAGACCGAGAAGAAGCGGTCATGGGAACGCGAGCGCGGCCGGCTATTGCGGCAGAAGGGATGAACATGTTGCCGACCAGGCTCGACCATTGCGTCATCCACGTCACCGCGTGGGAGCGCTCGAATGCGTTTTACACGACAGTGCTGGGCGCCGAGTTGGTGACGCGGCCGACCGGCTACGCCTATCGCTTCGGCGACAAGCAGCTCAACGTCCATGGGCCGGGCGTAAAACCTGCCGAAGTGGCGCGGCTGCCGGTTGCGCCCGGCAACAGCGATCTATGCTTCGAATGGATGGGGCCGATCGCCGATGCCATCGCCCATCTCGGCCGCTACGGCGTGCGCATCGAAAGCGGCCCGATGCAGCGTTTCGGCGCCAAGGGCGCCGGCACCAGCGTCTATTTTCGCGACCCCGACGGCTCGCTGATGGAATTCATGTCGTACGCGGGAGACCAAAAATGAGCGAAGCGCCCGGCACGCACGATCCGACCTTCCTGCCACCCGACATTCCCGCGCCGCAAGACGACGGCCGGGCGCGGCATCTGACGGGCTTGAGGATGCCGGACGTGATGTTGCCGGCAACCGGCGGCGGCATGGTGAATCTGTCAACGCTCAAAGGCCGCACCGTGGTCTATGTCTATCCGCGCACCGGCGTACCCGGTGTCGATGCGCCGCCGGGCTGGGATCAAATCCCCGGCGCGCGCGGCTGCACGCCGCAATCGTGCGGCTTTCGCGATCATTTTGCCGAGCTCAAGGCGCTCGGCGTCGCCCAGGTTTTTGGGCTATCGACACAGGATACCGGCTACCAGCAGGAGGCCGCCGATCGCCTGCATCTGCCGTTTCCCATCCTGTCGGATGCCGAATTGAATCTGGCGACCGGCTTGCACCTGCCGATGTTCATGACGTCGGGCATGACGTTGCTGTCGCGCATGGCGCTGGTGATCGAAGACGGCAAGATCGTCAAAGTGTTCTATCCGGTGTTTCCGCCGGACAAGAACGCCGAAGAGGTCATTGCCTGGCTGCGTAGTCGGCCAGCATGATCCCGAAAAGTGGGAACCGGTTTTCGGATAAGATCATGCGCACTTAAATGATTTTCAGCGGAAGATGGTGCTGGCGGCGAAATGCTGCGCCATGAAATCGTTGAACACTTTGATCTTGGCGGAAAGCTGCTGGCTCGCCGGATAGACCGCATAGATCGTCGCCTCGGGCAACTGATAATCCGGCAGCACCTGCCGCAGGCGCCCGGCCTCGATGTCGGCGCGGAAGAAAACGATCGGGCCGTAGGCGATGCCGAGGCCGCGCACCGCCGCCGTGTTCAGCACCTGGCGGTGGCTGGTGACGATCGGCCCGCTCACTTTCACGACGCGTTCGCCGTCGGCGCCGGTGAGGTGCCACTCGTCGGGCTCGGCGATATAGCTGTAGCAAAGGCAATCGTGCGCGGTGAGGTCCTCGGGGATGTGCGGCGTGCCGCGCCGCGCCAGATAGTCCGGCGCCGCGCACAGGATCCGGCGCGCGGTATTGAGCTTGCGCGCGATCAGGCTCGACGAGGTGCCGCGCGGCATGCCGACGCTGATGGCGATGTCGTAGCCGGCCTCGATCGGGTCGGTGACGTGATCGTTGGCGGTCAGATTGACGCGGAGCTTCGGATAGCTGACGACCAGATCGGTGATCGCCGTGCCGAGCTCGGTGAGGCCGAAATTGGTCGGCGCGATGACGCGCAATTCGCCGCGCGGCTCGTTGTGCAATTCGCCCGCCGCGCGTTCGGCCTCTTCGAGCTCGGCAAGAATGCGCCGGCATTGCTCGTAAAAGCGGCGGCCGGCATCGGTGGTGCTCACCCGCCGCGTGGTGCGGTCGAGGAGGCGGGCGCCGAGCCGCGCCTCGAGCTGCAGCACATGCTTGCTGGCCGCCGCGCGAGATAGTCCGAGCCGCTCGGCCGCCGCGGTGAACCCGCCGGCTTCGATGACGGCCGCAAAAACTCTTGCGTTTTCAAAGCGATCCATGGCGCGGCCGCGGGATTGTCAATTAATCGTAGACAATCTATTTCGGCCCGCCCCGATTATCAACTCGATGTGCCGCGATATTAGGTAAAACACGCGCCGCAATCAGAATCGCAAGAGGAGGAACCCGATGTCGAAATTCGTCGTCGCGCCGCATTTCCGGCTGCACGAATGGGTCGCCGAGGAGAAAGGCTATTTCGCCGCCGAGGGTCTCGACTACGAATTCCGCGAGACCATGGATTCGAGCTCAGGCAGCGGCCACCACATCGGCAACAAGGTCGGCGCCTATCAGACGCTCGAAGCCGGCCGCGCCTGCAACGTCAGCGGCGCCTGCCATTGGACCATGAACGTCGCGGCCTCCAACGGCCACGGCAAGCTTTATGCCGATGCTTATTCGGTGTCGCCGGCAGGCGTGTTCGTAGCGCCGGAGTCGCCGATCAAGACGCCGGCCGACTTCGCCGGCGTGCCGATCTCGGTGGGCTACCAGTCCGGCAGCCACTACGCCACCATCCAAGGCCTCGATCAGTATCTCAAGGCCGACCAGATCAACCTGTCGTTCAACGACGGGCTCCTGTTCAGCCGCATGGAGCTTCTGATCGACCGCAAGGTGCCGGCGGCATCGCTGTTCTCGGGACCGTACTATTTCCTCGAGCAACTCGGCTTCCGCAAGGTCATCGACACCACCTTCATGATGGCGTCGATGGTCACCGGCACGCCGGAGCCGGAAGACGTGCGCAAGTTTTTCCGGGCGCTGCGCCGCGCGCAGCGCGACATCGACCTGCGGCCGGAGCTCTACACGCACTACTACAAGAAGGAATTTCCGGCGCGCTTCCACGCCCAGATGGATGCGCGGCGCTGGGGCCCGGGCGAGCGGCTGGTGTTCGAGCCTTATTCGAAGCAGACCTTCGACGAGTCCTTCGAATGGATCGAGCAGCACGGCATCTTCCCGCGCAGCGAAATGGGCTCCGGCAACTACGAAACCTCGATCTTCCACTAATCGGCTACGTCGAGGTGTTCGCGCACCAGCGCGAACACCTCGCGAAACATTTTTGGCGTCAACACGCCGGTGTTGGTGTTGTAGCGCGAGCAATGATAGCTATCGAATAATTTGAATTCGCCCATCGCGTGCGCGCCGCCGTGCGTGAAAGGGTGGAGCGATTTGCGTAAATCCCGCGCCACGATCAATGTCTCGTGCGCGATCCTGCCGAGCGCGATGACAGCGCGCAGCCGCGGCATCTCGGCGATCGTCGCGGTGAGGAAGGTCCGGCAGGTCGCGATCTCCTGCGGCGTCGGCTTGTTCTCCGGCGGCACGCAGCGCACCGCATTGGTGATGCGGCAATCGATCAATTCGAGGCCGTCGTCCGGGCGGGCCTGATAGTGGCCGCGGGCGAAGCCGAATTCGATGAGCGTGCCGTAGAGCAGATCGCCGGCATAATCGCCGGTGAACGGCCGGCCGGTGCGGTTGGCGCCGCGCAGTCCGGGTGCCAGGCCGACGATGAGCAAGCGGGCGTCGCGCGGCCCGAACGATTCGACCGGCGCATTGAACCATTGCGGTTCACGCTCGCGCCAGGTTTGGCGAAACGCGACGAGGCGAGGGCAGCGCGGGCAGTCGCGGCCGGGCGTGGTTTTGGCCGGGCGCGCCTTGGCGCCTGCGCCATTCATCGCCGTCAGTCGTCTTCGAACTCGTCCTCGACTTCGGCGCGCGGCGCGGTGGCGGCGCTGCGCTGCAGGAATTGCGGCGTGTGGCGCGGCTCGCGTCCTTCGCGCGGTTCCCGAGGCTCACGCATCTCCCTGGGCTCGCGCATCGGCCGTTCCGCCGGATCGCGTCCAACCTTGGACTGCAGCTCCACGATGTCGACGAACTGGTCGGCCTGGCGGCGCAACTCGTCGGCGACCATCGGCGGCTGCGTCGAGACCGTCGACACCACGATGACGCGCACGCCGCGGCGCTGCACCGCTTCGACCAGCGAACGGAAATCGCCGTCGCCGGAGAACAGCACCATCTGGTCGATATGCGGCGCGAGCTCCATGGCGTCGACCGCGAGCTCGATATCCATGTTGCCCTTGACCTTGCGGCGGCCGGTCTGGTCGACGAACTCCTTGGTCGCCTTGGTGACGACGGTGTAGCCGTTGTAGTCGAGCCAATCGATCAGCGGCCGGATCGAGGAATATTCCTGATCCTCGATCACCGCGGTGTAATAGAAGGCGCGCACCAGATAGCCGCGCGATTGGAACTCGCGCAAAAGCTTCTTGTAGTCGATATCGAAGCCGAGCGATTTGGCGGTGGCGTAAAGATTGGCGCCGTCGATGAAGAGCGCGATTTTTTCGATTTGTGCCGACATGATGTCTCTCTACCGTCTCTCGTGATGAAACCGGATCAGCCGCAATGCGTTCGACGTGTCCGGCGTGTCTAAATCGTTTGTCGCCAGCGGAAACATCGCACGGCCGAAACACTATCGCTCGGTGATGGTGCAATATTGCGGCAGAGGCAATATTGCCGGCGCCAAATGACGCAAACACCGTGGCGGGAGCACTGCGGCACGCCGTCGCGGCAACTCCGAAAGTATGATTCGGAACGCCGCGGCTTCGTTTCCTGATTTTGGCGTAACAGAGCGCCGCGCGGCCGCCAAGTTAAAAATCACCGGTGCAATTTCACACTTGAACTTCGGGGTCCGTGACTGTACGTAAACGCCAACATCCATGCACAAGGCCCGGTTGCAGGGAACCCGCCGGAACCGCTTAAGGAGTTGAAACCATGGCCCGCGTGACCGTCGAAGATTGCATCGACAAGGTCGAAAACCGCTTCGATCTGGTCCTGCTCGCAAGCCACCGCGCGCGCATGATCTCGTCCGGCAGCCAGATCACCGTCGAGCGCGACAACGACAAGAACCCGGTCGTGGCGCTGCGCGAAATCGCCGACGAGGCGGTCTCGCCTGAGGACCTCAAGGAGGAACTCGTCCACTCGCTGCAGAAATACGTCGAAGTCGACGAGCCCGAGCCCGAGACGGTGCCCCTGATCGGCGCCCCCGGGACCGGCGTCGACGCCGACGACACCGACGTCACCACCGACCGGATGACCGAGGAAGAGCTGCTCAAGGGCCTGGAGGGCCTCACCCCCCCGGAAAGCCAGCCCGAGCCCGACGCCGGCGACGACGAGGAATAAGTCCCTGCTTTGGCGGGCATATCCGTCCCACTTGTTAACGGAAATTTGGCTTTGGGCGGCGACTTTGGTCGCCGGCCCAAGGATCTTGCGGCATGGCTTGTGCGGCCCGCGTCTTGTGGCGCCGATATAGCCCCATGATATCCTTGTGATCCGCTTTCGCCGGCTTTTGCAGCCGGCGATCGCCCAAGGACCGTGATGCCGCGCTCGCCGACCGATGATCTGCCGCGGATGCAGAACCAGCCCCGTTCCCGGGCGGCGGTGACGCGCGCTTCGAAACTGGTGCCCAAGGCCAATGGTGGGGAGGTTTTGGGCGGGGAGGCTTTGGGCGGCGAGGTTTTGGCAAAACCCCGCAAGCTGATGCGGCAATACGAGCTGCTCGACCGGGTCAAGCAGTACAACCCCACGACCGACGAGGATCTGCTCAACCGCGCCTATGTCTATGCCATGCGGGCGCACGGCGAGCAGCGCCGCGAGTCGGGCGACCCGTTTTTTTCCCATCCCTTGGAAGTTGCCGCGATCCTCACCGACCTCAAGCTCGATGACGCCACCATCGCAGCCGCGCTCTTACACGACACCATCGAGGATACCGCCGCCACCCGCGCCGAGATCGACCGCGTGTTCGGTCACGACATCGGCCGGCTGGTCGAGGGCCTGACCAAGCTGAAAAAGCTCGACCTGGTCTCCAAGGAGGCCAAGCAGGCGGAGAATTTGCGCAAGCTCCTGCTCGCCATCGCCGCCGACGTGCGGGTGCTGCTCATCAAGCTCGCCGACCGGCTGCACAACATGCGTACCTTGGCGTACCGGCCGCCCGAGGCGCGCAAGCGCACCGCGGAAGAGACGCTCGACATCTATGCGCCGCTTGCCGGCCGCATGGGCATGCATGAGATGCGCGAGGAGCTCGAAGATCTGTCGTTTCGCGAGCTCAATCCGCAAGCGCACCGGGTCATCACCGAGCGGCTCGAAGTGCTCGCTGCAAAATCGAGCGGCTGGATCAGCGAGATCGAGCAGCAGCTCACCAAAAAGCTCGGCGACCGCGGCATCAGCGCCGAGGTTTTCGGCCGGCGCAAGCGCGCCTATTCGATCTGGCGCAAAATGGAGCGCAAGGCGGTCGGCTTCGAGCAGCTGTCGGACATTTTCGGCTTCCGCGTCGTCGTCGCCGACGTTGCCGAATGCTACCAGGCGCTCGGCATCGTCCATATTTCCTGGCCGGTGGTGCCGGGGCGATTTAAGGATTACATCTCGACGCCGAAGCAGAACGACTACCGCTCGATCCACACCACCGTCATCGGCCCCGGCAAGCAGCGCGTCGAATTGCAGATCCGCACCCGCGCCATGCAGGACATCGCCGAATACGGCATCGCCGCGCACGCGCTCTACAAGGACGGCGTCGGCTCGCCGACCGAAATGCTGTCGCGCGAATCGAACGCTTATGCCTGGCTGCGCCGCACCATCGAGTTGTTGGCCGAGGGCTCCAACCCGGAAGAATTTCTGGAGCACACCAAGCTCGAACTGTTCCACGACCAGGTGTTCTGCTTCACGCCGAAGGGAAAATTGATCGCGCTGCCGCGCGGCGCCACGCCGATCGATTTTGCCTATGCGGTGCATACCGACGTCGGCAACATGGCGATCGGCGCCAAGATCAACGGCAAGATGGGGCCGCTGTCTTCGCCGCTGCAAAACGGCGACGAGGTGCAGATTTTGACCTCGAAGGCGCAGACCGCGCCGCCGGCCGCCTGGGAATCCATCGTGGTCACCGGCAAGGCGCGCGCCGCCATCCGCCGCGCCACCCGCGAAGCGGTGCGCAGCCAATATTCGGCGTTCGGCCGGCGCATCGTCGAGCGGCTGTGCCAGCGCGCCAAGATCGAATATTCCGACGAGAAGCTGGAAGGCGCGCTGCCGCGATTGGCGCGGGCCTCGATCGACGACGTGTTTGCCGCGGTCGGTCGCAGCGAGATGCGCGCGTCCGACGTCGTGCGCGCCATGTATCCCGATTACAAGGACGAGCGCGTCACGCCGCAGGTGCCGAAGGCGGAGAGCGGCTGGTTCGGCCTGAAATGGACCAAGGCGGTGAAGTTCAAGCTTCCCGGCGGCGGCGAGGACGGCGCCTCGGTGCCGATCCGCGGCATCAATACCGACCTGCCGGTGAGCTTTGCGCCGAACGGCGGCGCGGTGCCCGGCGACCGCATCGTCGGCATCATGACGCCGGGCGAGGGCATCACCATCTATCCGATCCAATCGGAGGCGCTCAAGCAATTCGAGGACGAGCCGGAACGCTGGCTCGACGTGCGCTGGGACGTCGACGACAAGGTGCCGCAGCGCTTTCCGGCGCGGCTTTCGGTGCATTCGGTCAACGAGCCGGGGACGCTGGCGCAAATCACCCAGGTCATCGCCGAGCACGACGGCAATATCGACAACATAAAAATGTCGCGGCAGTCGCCCGATTTCACCGAACTGACCATCGATCTCGAAGTCTATAACCTCAAGCACCTGACTTCGATCATCTCGCAATTGCGCGCCAAGAAGGTGGTCGCCAACGCCGAGCGCGTGAACGGCTAGTCGGTTCGGCGCGAGGAGCGACACGACCTCATGGCAGCGAGCCCGCCCATTCGCCTCGGCGTCAACATCGACCACGTCGCCACCGTGCGCAATGCGCGCGGCGGGCGGCATCCCGATCCGGTGAAGGCGGCCGAGATCGCGATCGCGGCCGGCGCCGACGGCATCACCGCGCATCTGCGCGAGGATCGCCGCCATATCGTCGATGACGATATTGCCCGCCTCAAGGAGCGTCTTGCAAAACCGCTCAATCTCGAAATGGCGGCGACGCCGGAGATGGTCGGCATTGCCTGCAAGGTGCGGCCGCACGCCGCCTGCATCGTGCCGGAGCGGCGGGCCGAGCGCACCACCGAAGGCGGACTCGATGCCGCCGGCCAGCGCGAAGCTTTGCGTCCGACGGTCGGCAAGCTCGCCGAAGCCGGCATCCGCGTCTCATTGTTCATTGCCGCCGAGCCGGCGCAGATCGAGGCCGCCGCAGCGATCGGTGCGCCGGTCATCGAGATTCACACCGGCGCCTGGTGCGATGCCCTGACGGCGGGGAACGCTGCGGCGGCCGCGGCTGAATTCGAGCGCATCGTACGCGGCGCTGCCCAAGCGAAAAACGCCGGCCTCGAAGTCCATGCCGGCCACGGCCTCGATTTCATCACCGCCGAGCGGATCGCGGCCTTGCCCGAGATCGTCGAGCTCAATATCGGCCACTTCCTGATCGGGGAAGCGATTTTCAACGGCCTCGACGCGGTCGTGCGCAAGATGCGCACGGCGATGGATCGCGGCCGGCGGCACCGAAGCGGGGCAGGGGCATGATCCTCGGCATCGGCTCGGACATTTCCGACGTGCGCCGCATCGCCAAGGTGATCGAACGCCACGGCGACCGCTTCATCGACCGCATCTTCACGCCGCACGAGCGCGCCCGCGCCGAAAAGCGGCGCAACCGGATCGAGACCTATGCCAAGCGCTTCGCCGCCAAGGAGGCCTGCGCCAAGGCGCTCGGCACCGGCATCCGCGCCGGCGTGTGGTGGCGCGACATGGGCGTCGTCAACCTGCCGTCGGGCCGGCCGACCATGGAACTCACCGGCGGCGCCAAGCGGCGGCTCGATGCGATCACGCCCAAAGGCTACGAAGCGCGCATCGACCTCACCATCACCGACGAGGGACCGACCGCCCACGCTTTCGTCATCATTTCGGCGGTTGTCGTGGCGGCTGTTTGAGCGGCCGCGGGACCTGCCGATCCGACTCAAAGCCTTTTTGGAATGTGAGCGATCGAGGGCTGCGATGAAAAATTCGTCATGTTCCGTCGGCCCGGTTACAAGCTCATGTAATCATTCAATAAAACCGCATTGCGCGCAGCCGCGACGAAATCCCGCGCGCAATTGCGCCTGTGATATTGAGGGGTTACAAGGTCGCGGGGGCGGGGAGCGGGGCGCGTGAACCGCAGGACGACAGGCCGATGAGCGTGCAAACCGGAACCAAAAAGAAAGAGGGTGGCTTCGCCGAGACGATCCGCGTGCTGTTCAATGCCCTCATCATCGCGCTCGTCATCCGTACCTTTCTGTTTCAGCCCTTCAACATCCCGTCCGGCTCGATGATCCCGACGCTTCTGATCGGCGATTACCTGTTCGTGTCGAAATATTCCTACGGCTACACCCATTACTCGTTGCCGTTCTCGCCGCGGATTTTTTCCGGCCGCGTCATGGGCGGCACGCCAAAGCGCGGCGACGTCGTCGTCTTCCGGCTGCCCAAGGACGACAGCATCGACTACATCAAGCGCGTCATCGGCCTGCCCGGCGACAAGATTCAGATGATCGACGGCGTGCTCAACATCAACGGCGAGCCGGTCAAGCGCGAGCGCATCGACGACTACGTCATGGACGACGACGGCGTCGTGCAGCGCGTCAAGCGCTACAAGGAGACGCTGCCGAGCGGCGTCGTCCACACCACGCTCGATCTGACCGACAACGGCTTCTACGACAACACGCCGGTCTATACCGTGCCGTCCGACCACTATTTCATGATGGGCGACAACCGCGACAACTCGACCGATAGCCGGGTGCTCAGCGCGGTCGGCTACGTTCCTTACGAAAACATCATCGGCAAGGCGCAGATCATTTTCTTCTCGATCAAGGACGGCACGCACGTGTGGGAAGTTTGGCGCTGGCCTTGGGACGTGCGCTGGAACCGGATGTTCACGCTGGTCAGATGAGGCGCCGCGTCAAAGGCGCCCCCACCCCTCCCTCCCTCGCGAGCGGGGGAGAGAAGGGTGGGGGCCGCCGCGAACCGCCCGCTGCGGCGCTCGCGGCTGCGGCCGCCAAAGCCGCCGCCGCCGCTGCGGCCGCGCCGGGCGACGGCCACAAAGAACCGCGCCGCCGCCGCCGCGGCACCGCGCTCGAGGAGCGCATCGGCTATCGCTTCAAGGACGGCGCGCTGCTCGAATGCGCGCTCACCCACATTTCCGCGCTCAAGGGCGCGCGCAACCGCGCCGGTTCCTATCAGCGGCTGGAATTCCTCGGCGATCACGTGCTCGGCCTGGTGATTTCCGACGTGCTGTTCCGCTCCTTCCCCAAAGCCGACGAAGGCGAACTGTCGCGCCGGCTCGCCGACCTGGTGCGCAAGGAGACTTGCGCCGAGATCGCCCTCACTATCGAGCTCGGCGCGGCAATCAAGCTCGGCTCGTCGGAGGCCAATGCCGGCGGCCGCAAGCGGCCGGCGATCTTGGCCGACGTCTGCGAGGCGCTGATCGGCGCCGTTTATCTCGACGGCGGCTATCCGGCGGCCGAGGGTCTGGTCGAGCGGCTGTGGCAGGTTCGCATGCAGGCGAAGGCGCAGCCGCTGCGCGATTCCAAGACCGTGCTGCAGGAATGGGCGCAGGCGCGCGGCCTGCCGACGCCGGCCTACCGCGAAGTGGGACGAACCGGTCCCGACCACAGCCCGGTCTTTCTGATTGCGGTGCAGCTGCCGAATTTCGCACCGGCCGAAGGCTCCGGCCGCTCCAAGCGCTCGGCCGAGCAGGCCGCCGCCGCCGCCATGCTGGCGCGCGAGCGGGTCAAGCCCGAACGGCGCAATGGCTGAGGCCCAGGCCGCGCCGGCGGAACAAACGACCCGCTGCGGCTTTGTGGCGCTGATCGGAGCGCCCAATGTCGGCAAATCGACCTTGGCCAATGCGCTGGTCGGCTCAAAGATCTCCATCGTCACGCCAAAAGTGCAGACCACGCGCACGCTGGTGCGCGGCATCGCCATCGAAGGCGTGGCGCAGCTCATCTTCGTCGATACGCCGGGAATTTTTTCGCCGCGGCGGCGGCTCGACCGCGCCATGGTGGCGACCGCCTGGGGCTCGACCCACGACGCCGATATCGTCACGTTGTTGATCGACGCCCACAAAGGCTTGCACGAGGACGACGAGGCGATCTTGCGGACGCTGGGCGATGTCCGTTCTGCCAAGGTGCTGGTGCTCAACAAGGTCGATCTGGTCGAAAAACCCGCGCTGCTGACGCTCACCCAAATACTCAACGAGCGCATGGCGTTCGCCGCCACCTTCATGATCTCGGCGCGCTCGGGCAGCGGGGTCGCCGATCTCAAAAGTTTTTTCGCCGCGCATGTGCCGGCCGGTCCGTGGCTTTATCCGGAGGACCAAATATCGGATGCGCCGCTGCGCCAGCTTGCCGCCGAGATCACCCGCGAGAAGCTTTTCCTGCGGCTGCATCAGGAATTGCCCTATCAGTCGACGGTCGAGACCGAGGTGTGGAAGGAACTGCGCGACGGCGCCGTGCGCATCGAGCAGACCATCTATGTCGAGCGCGAAAGCCAGCGCAAAATCGTGCTCGGCAAGGGCGGCCAGACCATCAAGGCGATCGGAGCCGCGGCGCGTACCGAGATCGCGGCCGCGATCGAACAGCCGGTGCATCTGTTCCTGTTCGTCAAGGTGCGGGAAGGCTGGGGCGACGATCCGGAGCGCTATCGGGAAATGGGCTTGGAATTCCCGAAGGAGTGATACAAATCGCCCGCGGGCGCGCTAAATAGCTGCCATGCAATGGACCGACGAAGGCATCGTGCTCGGCGTCAAGCGCCATGGCGAAACGAGCGTCATTCTCGAACTGATGACGCAAGCGCGCGGCCGGCATCTCGGCCTGGTGCGCGGCGGCGTCGGCACCCGGCTGCGCGGCGTGTTGCAGCCGGGTAATTCATTGCGCGCCACCTGGCGGGCGCGGCTCGACGAGCATCTCGGCAATTATGCCGTCGAGGGCATCAACCTGCGCGCTGCCGGCTTTCTCACCGCGGCCCATGCGGTCCATGGCGTGACCCATCTTGCGGCGCTGTGCCGGCTCCTTGCCGAACGCGAGCCGCACGGGGCCATATACGGCGCGCTGGAGGACATCCTCGATCATCTCGACGCGCCGCGGATCGCAGCGCCCGCGATCGCGCGGTTCGAGCTCGCCTTCCTCGCCGAACTTGGTTTCGGCCTCGATCTTGAATCATGCGCCGCGACCGGCACGACGGCCGAGCTGGTTTACGTATCGCCGCGCTCCGGCCGTGCCGTCTCCCGCGCCGCCGGCGAGGCTTATCATGACAAGCTCATGGCGCTGCCGGCATTCCTGCGCGACGACGCCGTGCCGGCTTCCCCTGCCGATCTCGCCAGTGCCTTCGCGCTGACCGGTTTTTTCCTCGACCGTCACGCCTTCGCGCCGCGCGGCCTCACCGTGCCGGAGGCGCGGGCGCAGTTCGTTGCGACAATCGCGCGCGCGGTTGCGGCGGCCGAAAGCCGCTCGGCCTGAGCCATCACCACCAGCGCGCATTCACGATGCAGCCGCAATGGCGGTAGCCGTAGGGGTCGGGCCAGCACGTATAGTGGTAGTTGGTCGGGCAGGCGGGAATGAAATTGTAGCCGTAGCCCCATCCCCAGCCCGTGGTGTAGCTGCCGTGGTAATTGTCCTGGACCAACAGCGTCGGCGGCGTGGCATTCGGCATGGCGGCGCCGCCGGCCGGCGCTGCCGACGGCGATGTCGTGCCCAGAGCGATGGCGACCGCTGCAACCGACATTGTCAAAGCTGCGCGCATGATTATTTCTCCTGCTGCTCGCTGCTGCAGAGCGATTCTGCGTGCCGCAATCATCTTACTCCTGGGTCGTACGCCGTCCATGTTCCGACAGATCGCAAAAATGCCTCGCGCCCGGGGCGCCCATTCATCCCTTGTTCAGGCGCCATAACCGCGTTAGCCCTTGACCTCCATGAACAAGAAAGTGATTCCCCCCGACCCCGAGGGCGTGCAGGAGATCCCGCTGCGCGAGGCGCTTGAGGAGCGCTATCTCGCCTATGCGCTCTCCACCATCATGCACCGCGCGCTGCCGGACGCGCGCGACGGGCTCAAACCCGTGCATCGCCGCATCCTCTACGGCATGCGGCGGCTGCGGCTTGATCCCGGCACCACGTTCAAGAAATCGGCAAAGATCGTCGGCGACGTGATGGGCAATTTCCACCCCCACGGCGACCAGGCGATCTATGACGCGCTGGTGCGGCTGGCGCAGGATTTTTCCTCGCGTTACCCGCTGGTCGACGGCCAGGGCAATTTCGGCAATGTCGACGGCGATAACCCGGCCGCCATGCGCTACACCGAGGCGCGGCTGACCGAAGTGGCGCGGCTCCTCATCGACGGCATCGACGAGGACGCCGTCGATTTCCGCCCGACCTATGACGGCAGCGAGGAAGAGCCGGTGGTGCTGCCGGCGGCGATCCCCAATCTGCTGGCCAACGGCTCGCAGGGCATCGCGGTCGGCATGGCGACCTCGATCCCACCGCACAACATGGCCGAACTGTGCGATGCGGCGCTGCACCTGATCGACCAGCCGAACGCGCGCACCAAGACGCTGCTCAAATACGTGCCGGGTCCGGATTTTCCGACCGGCGGCGTCGTCGTCGATCCGCCCGAGGCGATCGCGGAGGCCTATCATACCGGGCGCGGCTCGTTCCGCGTGCGTGCGCGCTGGACCACCGAGGATACCGGGCGCGGCACCTATCAGATCGTGGTCACGGAAATTCCGTGGCAGGTGCAGAAGATGCGGCTGGTCGAGCGCATCGCCGAGCTGATCAACGAAAAGAAGCTGCCGCTCCTTGCCGACATGCGCGACGAGTCGGCGGAAGACGTGCGCGTCGTGTTCGAGCCGCGCTCGCGCGCGGTCGATCCGGCGCTGTTGATGGAGAGCCTGTTCAAGCTCACCGAGCTTGAAAGCCGCGTGCCGCTCAACATGAACGTGCTGGTGAAGGGCCGCATTCCGAAGGTGGTCGGCCTCGCCGAGGCGCTGAGCGAATGGCTGGCGCACCGCCGCGACGTGCTATTGCGCCGTTCGCGCCATCGGCTGGCGGAGATCGAGCACCGGCTGGAAGTTTTGGGCGGCTATCTGGTCGCCTATCTCAACCTCGACAAGGTCATCAAAATCATCCGCAAGGAGGATGAGCCCAAGCCGGTCTTGATGAAGACCTTCAAGCTCTCCGACGTCCAGGCCGACGCCATCCTCAACATGCGGCTGCGCAATCTGCGCCGCCTCGAGGAAATGGAGATCCGCCAGGAAGAAAAGAATTTGCGGGCGGAGAAGAAAGCAATCGAAGAGCTGCTGCGCTCGGAAAAGGCGCAGTGGAAGAAGATCGCCGAGGAAATCCGCGAGGTGCGCACCACCTTCGGGCCGAAGACGCCGCTCGGCAAGCGCCGCACCAATTTCGCCGTGGCGCCCGAGCACGACGAGGCCGCGATCGAAGAGGCTTTGGTCGAGCGCGAGCCGATCACGGTCGTGGTGTCGGAGAAGGGCTGGATCCGGGCGCTGCGCGGCCAGGTCGCCGATCTGTCGAGCCTCGCGTTCAAGGCCGACGATGGACTGAACCTCGCGTTCTTCGCCGAGACCACGTCAAAGCTTCTGGTCTTCGCCACTAACGGCCGCTGCTACACCATCGAGGCGGCCAAGCTGCCGGGCGGCCGCGGCCACGGCGAGCCGGTCCGGCTCTACTGCGAGATCGAGCAGGAGGCCGACGTGGTCTCGGTATTTCGCTATCAGGGTGGCCGCAAGCTCGTGGTGGCGAGCAAAGCGGGCAGGGGTTTTGTCGTGCCCGAGGACGAATGCCTCGGCAATACCCGCAAGGGCAAGCAGGTGCTCAACGTCAAGCCGCCCGACGAAGCGCGCGCCATCGCGCCGGTCGAGGGCGAGCTTATTGCCGCAGTTGGCGAGAACCGCAAGATGGTGATTTTTCCCCTCGACCAGGTGCCGGAAATGGGCCGCGGCCGCGGCGTGCGGCTGCAGCGCTATAAGGACGGCGGCCTTTCCGACATCACGACCTTCAAGGCCGACGACGGCGTGACCTGGATCGACTCCGCCGGCCGCAGTTTCAATCAATCGATCAAGGAGCTCGCGCCCTGGCGCGGCAATCGCGGCGACGCCGGCCGGGTCAAGCCGGAACGTTTCCTCACCAACCTGAAATTCGGCCGACGCGTGGAGAACGGCAAAGACATCGGCAAGGACGCCGGCGAGTCGTAGCGGCCTTTCGCAGCCTCGATCCGGTGCTAGAGTGCCGCCGCAACCGACGGAGCGCGCCATGCCGGGGACTACTCTTACACGCCGCACTTTGTTGACCGCAGTCGCGGCGGCACCTTTTGTCAGCAAAGCGCGCGCGCAAGCCGCCTGGCCGACCCGGCCGGTGCGGGTCATGGTGCCTTATCCGCCGGCCGGCGGCGCCGACACCACGGCGCGCATCATCTATGCAAAACTCGGCGAGGATCTCGGCCAGCCGTTCGCCATCGAAAATCGCGGCGGCGCCGGCGGCACCATCGGCGAAGCGGTGGTCGCCAAGGCCGATCCCGACGGCTACACCATCCTGCACGACGCCACGGCATTCTCGGTCAACGGCTCGCTCTATCAGGACCTGCCGTTCGACTACCGCAAGGATTTCGATCCGGTGTTCCTGGTCGGCCTGGTGGCGAACATTTTGGTCTGCACGCCGTCGGTGCCGGTCAATACCGTGGCCGACATGATCGCCTATGCCAAGGCGGCGCCGGACGGCATCGACATGGCGTCGTCCGGCAACGGCACGCTGCAGCATCTGCTGCTTGAATTGCTCAAGCGCACCGCCGGCATCAAGATCAATCACATCCCGTATCGCGGCGGTGGCCTCGCCATCACCGACGTCATGGCCGGTCAGGTGAAGTTCTACTTCGCCAACGGTTCCGCGGTGCTCGGCCTGGTCAAGTCCGGCAAGGTGAAAGCGATCGCGCAGACCGGCAAGGGGCCGCTGAAGAGCCTGCCGGACATTCCGGCCATGTCCGACACGCTGCCGGGCTTCGAAGGCTACGACTGGAATGGCGTGTTCGTGCCCCACGGCACGCCGGCAGCCGTGGTACAGAAGCTCAATGCCGGCCTCAACAAGGCGCTGGCTTCGCCGCAAGTGAGCACGCGCTTCACCGATCTCAACATCGAATCGCGGCAGAACACGCCGGCGGAATTCGGCGCCTATATCGACGCGCAAATGGCGCTGTGGAGCCGCGTCGTGAAGGACGCCAATATCAAGCTGGGCTGAGAAAGGTAGCCCGGATTGAGCGTCAGCGAAATCCGGGAACGGCGAGGTGGCGGGAATGTCGCTCCCGGATTTCGCTTCGCTCAATCCGGGCTACGATTATTCGACCCGCGCCCAGCCGTCCGGCGTCAGCCGTTCCTGCGGCAGGAAGCGGCTCTTATAGTCCATCTTGCGCGAGCCGCGCACCCAATAGCCGAGATAGACGTAGGCGAGGCCCATATTGCGGGCGCGCGCGATGTGATCGAGCACCATCAGCGTGCCGAGCGAGCGCGGCGCCTCGTCGGGCTCGAAAAACGAATAGACCATGGACAGCCCGTCGCCGAGCACATCGGTCAGCGCCACGGCGATAAGGTCGCCGCGCTTGTCGGCCGAACCCGATTCCCGCTTCCGATACTCGATGATGCGGGTTTCGATGTGGCTGTCCTCGACCATCATGGCGTAGTCGAGCACGGTCATGTCGGCCATGCCGCCGTCGCGGTGGCGGGAATCGAGATAGGCGCGGAACACCGAATATTGCTCGGAGGTCGGCACGGCGACCCGCATCTCGCCCGCGATATCCTCATTGCGCTTGACGATGCGGCGCATGCCGCGTGTCGGGCGGAAATCGTCGACGATGACGCGCACCGACACGCAGGCGCGGCAGCCCTCGCAGGCCGGCCGGTAGGCGATCGATTGGCTGCGGCGGAAGCCGCCGTGGGTGAGGATGTTGTTGAGCTCGCCGGCGCGCTCGCCGACCAGGTGGGTGAATACCTTGCGCTCCTCCTTGCCGCCCAGATAGGGGCACGGCGACGGGGCGGTCAGGTAGAATTGCGGCGTGTCGCGCGAGTGCTGGGTCACGGGGCGGTTCGGCGTTGCATCGCGGCCGGCTTCGAATCCGGCCGCGGCCTAAGATCGCGCGCCGGCGCCCGCGCGTCAAAGGCGAAATCGGCCCATGACCCAATTTGGATCATGGGCTGGAATCCTTATTGGAGCATGATCTTATCCGAAAACCGGGCCGCATCCTCGGATCAAGTCCGAGGACAGGCTTTTTCGGGATCATGCTCTAGCGCCGCAGCCGCGCGTGCAACGAAGCCGCCCGTGCCGGGTTATTGATGACCACCGTGCCGACCAGCATGTCGTGCAGCAGGCGCCGCCGGGTATTGAACAGGCCGACCAGGAGGATGAGCGGCGTCAAAACGCTGATGGTAACCCAGTAGACGACGGCATGCACGGCGCCGAGCAGGACATAGGCCGGCGCGCCATACCAGGTGCGGATTTCGATGTCCATGGCGCGCATGCCGATGGTGGCTGACGCCGCGCCGCCCATGGTCAGGCCGTAATAGGCGAGCGCCCAGATGACCGAAGCCGGCGACAATAGCCAGAACAGCAACCAGCCGAGGCCCAGCGTCACGATGCCGAACAGGAAGATGAAGATCGCGGCCGCCACGACCGGAACCGCGATAATGATGACATCGATGAAAAAGGCCACCAGGCGCCGCGACAGCACGCCCGCGAACAGCTCCGGATTGGCGATGGGATCATAGGCGTGCGGCTTGACGTCGAGCGAGACGCCGATCCGTGCCGGTCCAGAATCTGTCATGATGAGCCTCGATCTTAGGACGCCAAAGCATTGAGGACGCCACCCCAGATGGGGAAACGCACTCGCCGCTGCAAGGGGTCGCGACCGCGATGGTAACGCTTGCCGATATCGAAGCCGCCCGGCGCGCCATGGCCGGCCACGTGCTGCGCACGCCGCTATTGCCGTCGCCGCCGCTTTCGGCGCTCACCGGCGCCGAGGTTTTCGTCAAATACGAGAATTTGCAGGTCACCAACTCGTTCAAGGAGCGCGGCGCCTGCGTCAAGCTTGCAGCCCTGAGCGCCGAGCAGCGCCGCCGCGGCGTCATCGCCATGTCGGCCGGCAACCACGCCCAGGCGGTCGCCTATCACGCCCGCCGGCTTGCCATCCCGGCGACCATCGTCATGCCGGAGACGACGCCGTTCGTGAAAGTCAAAGCGACCGAAGCGCTCGGCGCCACCATCGTGCTGCACGGCGAGACGCTTGTGGAAGCGCAGGCGCAAGCCGAGACGATCGCCGCCGCGCGTGACCTCGTCTGGGTGCATCCGTACGACGATCCGCACATCATCGCCGGCCAAGGCACCATCGCGCTGGAAATGCTGGAGGACGCGCCCGACCTCGAAACACTCGTCATCCCGATCGGCGGCGGCGGCCTGATCGCCGGCAACGCCATTGCGGCGCGGGCGAAAAAGCCGTCGCTCGAAATCGTCGGCGTCGAATGCGCGCTTTATCCGTCGATGTGGAACGCGATCAACGGCGGCAACCTGCCGTGCGGCGGCGCCACGCTGGCCGAAGGCATCGCGGTGAAGAATGTCGGCACGCTGACGCTGCCGATCGTGCAAAAATTGGTGAGCGACATCATCCTGGTCGATGAGCCGCTGATCGAGAGCGCGGTCAACGCGTTTTTGACGTTGCAAAAAGCCATGGCGGAAGGCGCCGGCGCCGCGGGCTTGGCCGCGATGCTGGCGGCGCCGGAGCGCTTCGCCGGCCGCAAGGTCGGCTTGATCCTGTGCGGCGGCAACATCGATCCGCGGATCCTGGCGTCGGTCATGGTGCGCGAGCTGGAACGGGAAGAGCGCATCGTGTCGTTCCGCCTGACCATTCCCGACCGCCCGGGAATCTTGGGCCAGATCGCCAGCCGCCTCGGCGGCCTCGGCGCCAATATCCTCGCCGTCAATCATCACCGCCTGTTCCTCGACGTGCCGGCTAAGGGCGCCAAGCTCGACGTCACCATGGAGACGCGCGACAGCGCCCACGCCGAGGAAATTTTCCGCGCGCTGACCGACGACGGCTACCGGCCGATGCGCTTGGCCAGCGGTGCCGTGCTGGAGTGAATGCCGCTTAGTCTAGGGAGTGGACTCATAAACGCGCCGACATGTCCGCTTTCGGGGGAGGAGCGGACATCGTAAATTCACTCCGTCATGTCCGCTTTTGACCCATATCGGACACGTTGCCTGCAATCAAATAAATGGTCGATTGAAAGGAAGTTCGCTATGACGAAAGTGCGCGTTGCAGGCTTTTCGATCTCGCTCGACGGTTTCGGAGCAGGGCCCGAGCAAAGTCTTGAAAATCCACTCGGCAAACGTGGGCGTGAACTGCACCAGTGGCTGTTCGGTACGCGCATGTTCCAGGCAATGATCGGTAAGGACGGGGGCTCGGACGGCGTCGACCAGGCCTACGCATATCGTTCGATGGACGGGTTCGGCGCGTTCATCCTCGGCCGCAATATGTTCGGGCCCATCCGCGGTCCGTGGCCGGACGAGAGCTGGAAGGGCTGGTGGGGCGACAATCCGCCCTATCACGCGCCGACCTTCGTGCTGACGCACCATCCGCGCGATCCGATCGAGATGGAAGGCGGCACCACCTTCATCTTCGTGACCAACGGTATCGAGGCGGCGTTGGACCAGGCGAAACGAGCCGCCAATGGTCGCGACGTGAAGATCGGCGGTGGCGTCGAGACGGTGCGTCAATATCTTTGCGCCGGGCTGGTCGATGAGCTGCATTTCGCATTGTCCCCGGTCGTGCTCGGGCAAGGCGAAACGATGTTCGCCGGGATCGACCTGCCGGCGCTCGGCTATCGCGTCACCGAACATCAGGCGACCGAGCATGCCACCCACATCGTTCTCCGCCGATAGGCGTTCTACGAGCACCCGTTCAATTTCGCCAAAGAGGCCTGAAGTTCGCAATTGGCCCAAAGCGACCGATGTTGCGCCGCAACTGAGCGTCCGCTTTTGGGGGCAAAGCGGACATTCAGCAATCGTCGATCGTCGTCCTTAGTTTATGAGTAACGCCCTAGTGCCCGATGCCGGGATCGTAGCCGGATGGCGGCGCGTCGGGCGTCGGGCTCGGCGGTTCGGGCGCGTCGCCCGGACGAGCCCGCGGCAGCGGGATGTCGGCATCGACGAGCGCGATCACGCTCGGACGATGCCGCGGCAAGGGAACCGGGCCGGTGATCGGGTCCGGCGGCGGCAACGCGTCGCCGTCATTCGCCGGCGCGGCCGGCGTCGACTGCGGCGGCGCCACAAATGGCGGGTCCGGGAAAACGCCCGGCGCGGCTGCAGGCGCTGCCTGCACCGTAACCGCGGCTGGAGCCGGCGGAGCTGCGGGCGCGGCGGACGGTGCCTGCGAAATTGCGGCGGTCGAGGCGACTTGGACATTCGGCGCGGCATTATTGCCGGCGCTGTCGCGTATCCGGTCGCCCCTGCCGTCATCCGTTGCTCTGGCGTCGGTTGCTGCCGGCGCGGGCTGAGACGGTGCGCCTGCAAGAGTCGGAGGATTGGTTGTTGCCGCGTCCGCAGCAGGGCTCGTGGATGCCGAAGTGGGCCGAGGTGCCGATATGGTGGGCTGCGCAATGTAAGTGTGCATGAAAGTGGTGATGGTCCACAGCATCACCGGAACCGCGGTGATCACCGCGACAAGAATGATGATCCGCCGCAACACCGGGGCGTAGTGCTGGATATTGCTGTCGTCGTCGTACTCACGCATGACACCCGTCCCGCTATCGCCGCCCCCGGCGGCTTCGTTTCGCTAAACTTCGCCTTTCCTCATTTTCTCCGCGACGCGCGCGGCGAAATAAGTCAGCACGCCGTCGGCGCCGGCGCGCTTGAAGGCGATAAGGCTTTCGGTCATGGCCTTGTCGCCGTCGAGCCAACCATTCGCCGCGGCGGCCATGATCATCGCATATTCGCCCGACACTTGGTAGGCGAAGGTCGGCATGCCGAAGGTCGCTTTGACGCGGCTCAAAATATCCAGGTACGGCAGGCCGGGCTTGACCATGACCATGTCGGCGCCCTCGGCGATGTCGAGCTCCACTTCGCGCAGTGCTTCGTCGGTGTTCGCCGGGTCCATCTGATACGTGCGCTTGTCGCCGATCAGCGTGGTGCTGGAGCCGACCGCGTCGCGGAACGGCCCATAGAACGCCGAGGCATATTTCGCCGCGTAGGCCATGATCTGCACGTCGTGGAAGCCCGCTGCGTCGAGGCCTGAGCGGATGGCGCCGACCCGGCCATCCATCATGTCGGACGGCGCGATGATGTCGCAGCCGGCTTCCGCCTCGACCAGCGCCTGGCGGACCAGCACGCCGACGGTCTCGTCGTTGAGGATGATGCCGTCGCGCATCAGCCCGTCATGGCCGTGGCTGGTATAGGGATCGAGCGCCACGTCGCAGAGCACGCCGATCTGCGGCACTTCTTTCTTGATGGCGCGGATGGCGCGGCAGACCAGATTGTCGGGATTGAGCGCCTCGGAGCCGTCGTCGTCGCGCCGCGCCGGATCGGTATAGGGAAACAGCGCCAGGCATGGGATCGTCAGCTTGGCGGCCCGTTCCGCGGCCCGCACCGCCTCGTCGACCGACAGACGCTCGACGTCGGGCATGGAATCGACCGGTGCGCGCACCTTGGTGCCGTCGACCAGGAACAGCGGCCAGATCAGGTCGTCGGTGGTCAGCACATTCTCGCGCACCAGGCGCCGGCTCCATTCGGCACGGCGGTTGCGGCGCGGCCGGATCACGAGATCGAGCCGTTCCGCGGGCTTTTCGGCCTCGACGGGCGCCAAACGGTTCCTTTCGAGCGGTCGGCCGAATTTGATCGCCATGAATGCGCTCCACGGGCGCCGGACTATGCTGGCGCCGCCTCCTTTTACTCCGTCCACCCCGGCCTCGCTACTGGCCACAATTGGGCTGCGGGCGAGCCGTTTTTGGGCAGCGTTGACGGGGTGTCGGGGCGTCTCTATCGATCCTGCCGGGATGAGCGATCAAGCGCAGAAGCAGAAAAAGCCGACCAAGCCGAGCGACATGCTCGAGCCGGTCCGCGCCGGCAAGGGTTTGACCGTGGCCGGGTCGTGGACCGAATACCTCGTGCTGTTTCTGCGCCTGATGGCGGCGGTGTCGCTGGTCAAAGGCCTCTATCACTGGGCCCAGGTGTGCGGTGTCGGCGCGGGCCCGGACGACGGCTTCCTGGCGCATTCGGTGGCATGGCGGGCGGCGACGGTATTTTTCGCGGTGCTCGATCTCGTCGCCGCGGTCGGGCTATGGCTCGCGGCCGCCTGGGGCGCGGTGGTGTGGCTCAGCTCGGTGGTGTCGATGGCCGTGGTCGAAGTGTTTTTCCCCAACGTCTATGGCGGCAGCATTTTTGTCGCCCTCATCGAGCTGACGCTGCTGGCCATCTATCTGTGGCTGGCGATCGTCTCGGCGCGCGAGCATCCGGCGTAGCAGGGATCAGTCATCAGTAATCAGGAATCAAGAATTAGGAGCTTGGCAAAATCGCTCGACGGAACTAACTTGCGCCATTCTTGATCCCTGATTTCTGATGACTGATCCCTGACTCCCGCAGCGCCGCCCTGATCCGCTGCGGCGTTGCCGGGATTTCATCGATCGAGACGCCGAACGGCTCGAGCGCGTCGTTGACGGCGTTGAGGATGGCGGCCGGCGCGCCGATGGCGCCGCCTTCGCCGAGGCCTTTGGCGCCGGTGATGGAAGACGCCGCAGGCGATTCGATGTGGTGCAATTCGATCGGCGGAATCTCGCGCGCGGTCGGCGGCGTGTAATCGGCGAGCGTCGCGGTCTGCGGATTGCCGCTGTCGTCGTAAACGATCTCCTCGAACAGCGCGTTGCCGATGCCCTGCGCGATGCCGCCATGCACCTGGCCGTCGGCGATCTTTGGATTGATGATGCGGCCGGCATCCTCCACCGCGAGGAACTTTTCGATCGTCACGCGGCCGGTCTCGATATCGACCTCGACGACGGCGACGTGGCAGGCGTTGGAGAAGGTGCCCGGCGGATCGTAATCGGCGGTTTCGCTCAAGCCCGGCGTGATCTCGCCTTTGAAATGGTGCGCTTGATGATAGGCGGCGCGCGCCAGGTTTGCGATCGTCACCGTGCGATCGGTTCCCAAAACTTTGGCGTGGCCGTTTTCGAGCACGATGTCGCCTGTGGCAGCTTCCAACACATGGCTGGCGATGGTGAGCAGTTTTTTGCGGATCTTTTGCGCCGCCAACAGCGACGCGCCGCCGGCAATGACCAGGGAGCGGCTGGCGAAGGTGCCCCAGCCATAGGGCGTGCGGTCGGTATCGCCGTGCACGATGCGCACGCGCTCGGGCGCGACGCCGACTTCGTCGGCGATGATTTGCGCAAGCGTCGTGCGCAGCCCCTGGCCGTGCGGGCTTGCGCCGATGCGCGCTTCGACGGCGCCGGACGGGTCCATGGTGATGTCGACGGTCTCCCAGCCCGGCGTGATCTCCATGCCGCGCGCCGCGAAGGCCGGGCTGCCGTAGCCGGTGCGCTCGGAAAACGTCGCAAAGCCGATGCCGCGATAGCGGCCGCGTGTGCGCGCATCGCGCTGCTGGGCGCGAAAAGCTTTCAGGTCCACATGCGCGATCGCCTGCTCCAGGGTTTCGACATAGCTGCCTTCGTCGAAAACCAAACCGGTGGCGGACGTGTATGGAAATTTCCTGATCAGATTGCGCCGCCGGATTTCATCCGCGCCGAGCGCGAACGCGGCGGCGGCTTTGTCCATCAGCCGTTCGATGGCAAAGGTGATGACCGGGCGCGACACGCCGCGATAAGGCGCCATGGTACAGGTGTGGGTGGCGACGCCGCGCGCCACGCAGGCATAGGCGGCAACGTCGTAGGGCCCCGGCAATTCCGCCATGGCCATCAGCGGCTCGACGCCGCAGGTGGTCGGAAAGCACGAATAGGCGCCGATATTGGCGACGACGTCGGCCGACAGCGCGATCAGCTTGCCGGCTGCATCGAACGCGCCGTCGAGCCGCACATGCTGATCGCGGCTATGGAAGGCGGCGATCAGGTTTTCCCGCCGGTCCTCGCTCCAGGCGACGGTGCCGCGGAGTTTTCGCGCCAGCCAAACCAGAAAGACGTATTCGCTCGGCAGCGACATTTTCTGGCCGAAACCGCCGCCGACGTCGGGCGCCACGACGCGCAGATCGGATTCCGGACATTGCAAGCTGTCGGCGATTGCCGTGCGGGTCACGTGCGGCATCTGCGTGGTGCAGGTCAGCGTGACGCGGCCCGACGCCGGGTCGAAAGCCGCGTGCGCCGCGCGCGCTTCGAGCGGCGTTGCATTCTGCCGGCGCGAGCGGACCTCGACGCCGACCACTTTATGGGCCCGCCCGAGCGTTGCGTCGAAATCAGCGGACTTGAAGCGGGCTTCGACCACGACATTGGCAGGACAAGTGTCATGGACACGCGGCGCGCCGGGCCGCAAGGCGTCCTGCGCGTCGACGACCGACGGTAATTCGGCAATCTCGATCTGCACCGCTTCGGCGATGTCCTCGGCCTCGGCGGGCGACGACGCGACGACGGCCGCGATCGGCTCGCCGACAAAACGCACCACGTCCGTCGCCAAAATCGGCTGCTCGATCGGCTGATAGTTGAACTTGTGCAGCATCGGCCGGATCGGCCGCACGCCGTCGAGGTCGGCGGCGCGATAAATCTGCGCGCCGTCCGGCGCGGCGATGGCGACGGTACGCCCGGAGGCGACGGGGCTGCGGATAAAACGCACCCAATGGGCGGCGTTGAGATCGCCGGTGAACCGGCCGCGGCCGGCGACCAGCGCCGGATCTTCCAGCCGCCGAATGGCGCGGCCGACCCATTTCATTCCCGAGCCGGCAGTTGCGCCTGTCATGGCTGGATACGTTTCAGAACCGCGGCGGCTCGCCGAAATACGCCTGGCGAATGATGTCGGCGAGGTCGGCTTTCGAGACCGGCCGAGGATGGGTGATTTTGATCGCCGCGACAATGTCGACGGCTTTGCCGATGTCTTCCTCGCGCAGGCCGAGACCCTTCAGCCCGGTCGGCAGCCCGAGCCGCGCATTGAGGTCGTAAAGCCCGCGCGCCGCGTCGGTCACCCCGAGCGCGCGCTTGATGCGCGCCATGGCCTCGGGCGCCGCGGTGCTGTTGAAGCCGATGGCGTAGGGCGTGGCGACGGCGTGGGTGTGGGCATGGTCGAGATTGAACCACTGCCGCACCCTTTGCGCGATGGCGTGCTCGAGCCCGACCTCGGCGCGGAAATTCGCCGCCAGCCAAGCGCCGTAGAGCACTTCGGTTCGCGCTTCGAGGTCGCGCGGATTTTGCACCACGCGCGGCAGGCTCGTTCCCAGTCTTGCGATTGCTTCCTCGGCCATTGCCTGCACGATCGGATTGGTGTCGATGCCGTAGAGGCTCTCGACCGCATGCGCCATGGCATTCATGCCGCTGGCCGCGGAAAAGCGCGGCGGCAGATCGAGCGTCAGTTCGGGATCGTAGATGGCGGTTGCGGGCAACGCCGCCGCGCCTTCGCCGCCGATGCGGTCGTCGGCAATGCCGATGCGCCAGCGCGCCGCCATCTCGGAGCCCGAATAGGTGGTGACGACGGCGATGTAGGGGATTTTGGTCGTCGCCGCGGCGGCCTTGGCCAGTCCGATCGGCGAGCCGCCGCCGATCACGACGAAGCCGTCAAGTTTTAGCCGCGCGATGTCGCCGACGATTTGCTCGAACACCGCGCGCGGCATGTTCGGCGCCGAGGCATCGCAGAACGTGACGCAGCGGTCGGCGATTGATGCGGTGACACGGCGGGCGAAATCGGCGCGCGACCCCGAGCACAGCACCATCAGCCGCGACATGCTGTGGTGGTCGGCTTCCGCCGGCAGCGCCGCGATCGCGCCGGCGCCGAACACGACGCGCACCGGATCGGAGCGATAGGTGAAACTCCCGGCGATCGGCGACATAAGGCCTTACTCAGCCTTCATGCCGGCTTTTTTGACCACCGGTCCCCACTTGGCGATTTCCGCTTCGATGAATTTGCCGAATTCGGCGGAAGTCATATGCACGGGCGCGGCGCCTTCGTTGTCGAGATATTTTTTGGTCATTTCCGAGTTCAGGAGCTCGGCAATGGCGTCGTGCAGCTTGGCGACGATCGGCGCCGGCGTGCCGGCGGGCGCGACGATGCCCCACCAGTTGGTCGCCACATAGCCGGGCACGCCGGCCTCGGCGACGGTCGGCAGCTCCGGCAGGATCGGGCTGCGCTGTTCGCCGCCGGTGGCGAGCGCCCGCAACTGGCCGCCCTGGATGTTCGGCACCGTCTGCACGATCGAAGAGAACATCACCTGGGCTTCGCCGGCGATCACGGCGAGCATGGCCGGCCCGCCGCCCTTATAGGGCACGTGCTGGATGTCGACGTCGGCGGTCAGCTTGAACAGCTCGCCGCTCAAATGCTGGAAGCTGCCGATGCCGGCGGACGCATAGTTGAGCACGCCAGGCTTTTCCTTGGCCAGCGCCAGCAATTCCTTGACCGAGTGCACCGGCACGGTCGGATTGACGGTCACCACGTTGGTGCCGGTGGCGATGATGCTTACGGGGACGAAATCCTTCACCGGGTCGAACGGCTCCTTGTAGAGCCAGGGATCGACCGAGTGGGCGATGGAAACGACCAGAAGCGTGTAGCCGTCGGGTGTCGCCTTGGCGGCGAGGTCGGAGCCGACGATGCCGCCGGCGCCGCTGCGGTTATCGACGAAGACCTGCTTGCCGAGCCTTTCGCCGAGCTGGTTGGCGATGATGCGGCCGACCACGTCGTTGCTGCCACCCGGCGGGAACGGAATGATCATGCGGATCGCGCGGCTCGGATAATCGTCTGCGGCGGCAGGCCCGGTGAAAGCCGCCAACGCGAGCAAAAGCCCAATCCCTGCAATTGCAACCCCGCGAACTCCCGCCACGTGCGTCCTCCCGAGACCTGATTGTTGGCGCTCTTTATACGAGGACGCGTACTCATAAACCATATGGTTGGCGCGCGCGCTCTTATGTCCGTTTTGCCGCCGAAAGCGGATATGAGACTGTCTCGGCGCGGTGTCCGTTAAGGGCCACAAACAGACTCATGCGCTGCAGCAAAAAATTCAATTATTCGATTACCTCGTCGGCAATCGCAAGTAAGCCCGACGGAATGACCCTACGCGCGAACCGCGTCGCCTCAGTCGACGACCTCATCCGCTCTCATCAGGATTGCTTCCGGTATTGTCAGACCGAGTGTTTCCGCGGTCTTCTTGTTAATCACGAGGCGGAAATGGGTGGGCTGCTCGAATGGGAGATCGGCTGGGCGCGCTCCTCTTAGGATCCGGTCGGCAAGGTCTGCCGCGCGATCGTAGACTTCACTCATATCGGGGCCGTAAGACATCAACCCGCCGTCACGGACCAGGAAATCGTATTCGTAAATCGCCGGCAGCTTCTGTTGGGCCGCGAACTCAAAGACCCGCTTGCGGTTGAGTGCAGTCAGGGCATCCGAAACCATCAGGATGGCATCGGGACGGTCGCGTGCCATCGCCGCGAACGCGACAGCGAAATCCTCGGGCTCACGCACGCCGAGCGGTTGTACTTCGAGACCCAGCGTCCGCGCCGCCCCTTCGGCCGATCTGTAGCGCAAGGTCATCCCAAGATCGTCTGCGTTCCACAGCATGGCAATCTTGCGCAAGTTCGGAAACGTATCCTTGAGAACCTCCAGCCGTTTGGCCGAAAGCTCGGCTGCAACTTCGCCAACGCCCGTGATGTTGCCACCAGGGCGAGCCAGGCTCGCAATCAAGCCCGTCGCAACCGGGTCGGCACCTGTGATCGCAACGACTGGGAGATTCGAGCGGTCTTTGACGACGCGAGCCGCGGCGTAGCTGTTCGTGATTATTAACTCTACCCCGCTCTTTAGGTCGTCAACGAGCTGCGGCAGTCGGTCCGGGTGTGCTTCAGCCGCCCGCCGCTCGAAAAGCAGAGAACTGCCGACAACATAGCCGCGCTTGGAAAACCCAGCTATAAGCCCGATAACAACCGGGTTTGTGTCCGTGAACGGCGCTCCCGAACTCAGCAATCCTACACGGCGAGCTTTGACTGCCGTTTGGGAGAAAGCCCTATGTGCCAGCAATGGCATCGACCCGAGCGCCAGGATGACAGACCTTCGCAAGATCATATGGCGCAACCTTTGATGGCCTTTGGCCAGAACGGAACAGGAATATAGCTCAGCAGAGGCGTTTGGGATACGGGCCGGTGAACGTTCGGCGGTTGCGCGCGCCGCAGGCGGCTAAGAGGCCACCGCACCGCCAAGAAGCGTGATGAACTCGCGCCGCCTCATAGGGTCCCTCTACGGCCGAAGATTAGACCCTAGCATATCGCGGGCCTATATGTGCAGCACAGCAAATGGTTGAGCGAAATGTCGTGATGCGTCATTAGCGGACATTCCGTGACGCGCGGGCCACGTCCGCTATAACTCCGAAATTCGACATCGCCCACGCATTTGTGAGTCCATGCCCTGGCCCGCGGCGCGGCGTTATTGCGACGCCATGTCCTGCACTTCCTTGGCCTTGGCGGCGCAGGCCGCAAGCAGAAAGCCGAGATCGGTCCCGGTCGAAACATAGCGCGCGCCCATGCGCACGTATTTGGCCGCGAGATCAGCGCGCGTGGCAAAGCCGCCGACGGCGAGATGCTTGCCGTGCTTTTGGCACGCGGCGAGCGTCTTGGTGTAGGCCTCGTGCACCCGCGGATGGTCGTATTGGCCGGGCAGTCCAAAATCGGCCAACAGATCGTTGGTGCCGATCAGCACCATGTCGACGCCGTCGACCGCCATGATCGCATCGGCGTTGTCGATCGCGGCCGCGCTTTCGAACTGCACGATGACCATGGTGGCGGCGTCGATCGCCGCGTAGGCTTCGGCGGCCGGGAACGAGCGATATTGCAGATGCGGCAGGTTGCCGGCATTGGAGCGCTCGCCGAGCGGCGGATATTTTGCCGCCTTGACGTAGTCGCGCGCCTCCGCGGCGGAGCTGACGTGAGGCGCGATGATGCCGAGCGCGCCGGCATCGAGGATGCGCTGCACGTCGGCTATGCCGGGCACGCGCACGAACGGCGTGATGCCGACTTCGAGCGCCGCCATGCAGATCTGGCCCATGGACTCGAGCGAAAAGCTCGAATGCTCCATGTCGACATAGAGGCTGTCGAAGCCCGCGGTCTTGGCGATGCGCGCGATCTCGATGCCGCGAATGAGCCGCACCGTCATCGAGGCGACGACCTCGCCGCGGGCAAGCTTTTCCTTCACATGGTTGCGCAGAACGTCACTGATCTTGGCTGGCATCTTGTCGGCTGACATGGCCGGTCCTGGAAGCTATTCTCGGGGTAACAGGAGTGAAGCGCCGTGAATTATTCAACCGATTTCAAGTCGATCCGCAACGACGTGTCGGAAGAGGAGTGGCAGGCCAGGGTCGATCTCGCCGCCTGCTACCGGCTGGTCGACCAATACGGCATGGCCGACCTGATCTACAACCATATCACCGCGCGCATCCCCGGCACCGAGCATCTTCTGATCAACCTCTACGGCCTGCTCTACAAGGAGATCACGGCGTCGAGCCTGGTCAAGATCGACGCCGAGGGCAAGATCATCGCCAAGCCGGACACCGATTACGGCATCAACGTCTCCGGCTACGTCATCCACGGCGCCATCCACAAGGCGCGGCCGGACGTCGCCTGCGTGCTGCACACCCACACCCGCGCCGGCATGGCGGTGTCGGCGATGGAATGCGGGCTGTTGCCGCTGTCGCAGACCTCGATCCGCTTCGTCGGCCACATCGGCTACCACGACTACGAGGGGCCGGCGATCGACAAGGACGAGCGCGAGCGCATCGTCGAGGACCTTGGACCGCATGACGCGCTGGTGATGCGCAATCATGGGCTGCTCACCTGCGGCGCCACCATCCAGCAGGCTTTCAATACAATGTATCAGCTCGAACTGTCGTGCCGCTCCCAGGTCGACGCCATGGCGGCGCGCACCGAATTGACCATGCCGGGCGAGAACGTGCTGGCGCACACGGCGCATCTCTACCAGCCCGGCGCGCGGCGGCCCTACGGCGTGCTGGAATGGCCGGCGATGCTGCGCCTCCTCGCCGCCACCGAGAAGAGCTCGGATTACCCGCCGTACTGGCACTGAGCGCCAGCCGTGCCGCAACTGTCCGCGATCGTCATCACGCGAAACGAGGCGGCGAATATCGGCGACTGCCTCGACAGCATCGCGTTCTGCGACGAGCGGATCGTGGTCGATTGCGGCAGCAGCGACGGCACCGTCGACATCGCCAAGGCGAAGGGCGCGCGCGTCGAGTTTCACGCCTGGCGCGGGTTTGGGCCGCAGAAGAATTTTGCGCTGTCGCTCGCGACCGGCGAGTGGGTGCTGTCGATCGATGCCGACGAGCGGGCGACGCCAAAACTTGCCGGTGCGATCAAGGCGGCGCTCTCCGACGCCGCCGCCGATGGCTGGGAGCTGCCGCGCCGCTCCAGCTTTTGCGGCCGCGAGTTGCGGCACTCGGGCTGGTCGCCCGACTATGTGTTGCGCCTGTTCCGCCGCGGCAAAGCAAAATTCGACGACGCGCTCGTCCACGAGCGCGTGATCTGCGACGGCCCCGTAAAGCGGCTCGACCAGCCGCTGCTGCACTATCCGGTGCTGAAACTCGAAGACGCGCTGTCGCGCATGGACCGCTATTCGACCGCAAGCGCCGCGGCGCTGGTGGCATCCGGCCGCAAGGTGTCGTTCCTCGCCGGCATCGGCCATGGATTTTTTTCATTCCTGCGCGCCTACGTGCTGCGCCTGGGCTTTCTCGACGGCGCCGAAGGATTTTTGCTCGCCGTCGCCAACGCCGAAGGCAGCTATTACCGCTACATGAAGGCGTGGCTCGCGACCCGCGAGCAGAAAATCAGCCGCGGCCGCGAAGCGGGGGAGGGTGACCGCGCGAAGCAGGATTAACAGAGCTGGCGGTGGGGCGGCCATCCTCGGCCGCGACGCAAAGCACGGTTTCAATCCGTTCGACCACTGGGCGGACTATAGGGCGTGGACTCATAAACACGCCGCCAATGTCTGCTTTTGAGGTAAATCAGACATCGCGCGGAGTTGTCGCCATGTCGGCTTTTGACCCATAGCGTCATGTCGCGCCCGGCATTTACCGCGTTGCGAAAGGATTATTCGATCACCTCGTCGGCGCGGTCGCCATCGCACGCTGTCACTACCAGCAATGCCTAGGATTGCAGTGGCGGTGATAAATAATGCCGATGCCGGCAATAAGGCCGATCAGTAATACCGATGATAATAATGCCGATGATAATAATGTCGATGGTAGTAATGTCGATGGTAGCGATAATACACTGGAGTGACATTACCCGCAGCGGCGTCGCTCGTTACCCCAGTCGGAAGCGGCGCGATTGGAGCCGCTTGCGAAGCACCGAAAGCGGCCGTGACAGCCAAAGCTGCGACCGCAACCGCAAATACCGTTCGAATCATACCGTCCTCCTTGGACGTCAAGTAACGTTCGCGTCGGAGATAATCAAACAACATGCTGGAGGTTCCACGACATCGAAAGAATTTCCGAAAGTGAACAGTTAGTCAGATTCGAAGCAGAGTTGATTTTTGCAAACATGAAAGAACAGTCCGATTTCGAATCTGGGCTTGCCCGAGCAGCGCCCGCGCATTTCTGCGGCTGATTTTCTGGTCAATCAATGCTCGGATGGGGCTCGCAATTGATCACGCTCACGGCGCGCGTCGCTAACGGGGGGACGAACGGACATCCGCCAGAGCGCCCAAAGGGTAGCTCTTGACCCGTCGCGTCGTTTGGCTGCGAGGCTTCGGTGCAACGCAGCACGGGCAGCGGTCAGCTACCCCGACTTATGAAGGCTCGATCAATTACCGGGACTGATCCTTGTCCTTCTTGTTCGCTTCATGGTGGCCAATCGCGCAGCCCGCCGCTGCTCCCAGGAAACCGTGGTGACCGGCCTCGTGTCCGGCGACGCCGCCAACTGCCGCGCCTTTAAGGCAACCTTTGGCTTCTGCCGGAACGCTTATGGTGGAGATCGCCAGCAGCACTGCGGCGCAAGATAAGAATGCTTTCATCTTTTTGACTCCGTTTGTCGCTGTCTCAATCCGTGGCTTCAGGTTTCGTTCCCTTTTATGCCATCAGCACGCGACCCGATGGCCGCGCAGAGACGCGATGGCGGGTATTGAATAGTGGTCAATTTTGAACAGACGGCTACTGCCAAGGAGCGCAGAAGGTAGACGCAGCAAATTGTGAGGATACGACAATGGATAAAGATCGAATCAAAGGCTCGGCCGAGCAGGCCAAGGGCGCCGTGAAGGAAACCGTAGGCAAGATCTTCGGCGACAAGAAGCTGGAAACTGAAGGCAAGACCGACAAGGTTGCCGGCAAGGTGCAAAACGCAGTCGGCGGATTGAAGGATGCGGTGCGCGGCAAATAAAGCCAGCACCGTTAAAGGAGACTTCCCGTGGAAATGATCCTAATTATCGTTGTGTTAGTGCTTCTATTCGGCGGTGGCGGCGGATACTGGGGTCGCAATCGCGGTTATTGGTGATCGGGTGCGTTCTTACGCTCGGGCGTAACACAGAGACGCCGAAGTCGCGTCTAGTGGAGAGATTCTACAATGTCAATTTGGACCATCATTCTCATCATCTTGGTGGTCGCATTGTTGGGCGGCTTTAGTGGAATCGGCGGCGGCCCCTTTTACGGTACTGGCTACTACGGCGGGGGCGGCCTCGGGCTTGTGATTGTTATTTTGTTGATCTTGGTTTTGCTTGGCAAGCTTTAAACCGCCAAGCCCAAGTACCAAGGCCCTCGACCACGCGCTCGCAGATTTCCCACACCGGATTATCGACCATCGGTTTTCAGATAGAGGATGGACTAAACTAGCGAAACATCCAACCTGTCCACCTTCGTGCCGTTTGCCTTTTTCATCGCCTTCTTAAGTTTCTTCATCTTCTTGTCGATCTTTGATTTATCTGTCTTCCCATCTTGCGCATCCTGTATAGCGAACATCACAATCGCTGGTTCAATTCAGCTTGGGGTGACTCATTTTCTCACGGCAGAACTCTTGTCGCCATCGGAACTACTGTAAACACACAGCCCGACGAATACGGTAATTGCGGCGAAGACGGCGATCAAACTCCACGCCGCCCTGTTGAAACTGTCGCGTAACACTCGGTCGCGATTGTAATTTAGCTCGCTCATTGCTGCGTCTTCTGCCCGGGCGGGGCTCGACTGTCATTGCCGCCCCTTACATGAGCCCTAGCACCGCATTCAAACTAAGGTTCGACCGTGAGCCGTAGGGAGTCTGTGCAATATTGACCAAGCGATCGAATTTCATTTGATTGAGGGCGAGATTGCAACACCGATGCTTCTGGCCAGACGGTTCACCCTCGGTGTCACGCTGACGCGCTTTGCCTCGCAAACTTACCTCAGCCGCTAAGCGTGGCGTATTTTCCCACAGCTTAGAAAAGCCGTTATACGCCGCGAGCGCCTTAATCACGCGGACGTGACTGTGCGCATGCCCCCTGCCTCGTTGGGTGAGCAATTTTGAACAGACTGCTACTGCGCCAAGGAGCGAATTTGGGCGCTGGATGCTAAGGCACAGGAGGGTGCCCATGTCGATAACAGATCAGTTCTGGCAATACGCTAGGGAGGCGATCGTTTCGGCATCTTCCGCCAAAACCGACGAGGAAAGGCAAGGTCTGCTTGAGCTTGCGCGAACCTGGACGCAAGCGGCATTACTTGGACGGCGGTCTATCGATGACGACAGCTCGGCCGAGGCCAGTTCCGCGTAAGGGTGCTTCCGTTTTCAAGTTTTTGAGACGACCCAGGTAACGTTAGAAAAGTGCTGGACAGCGGCCTGACCGATCCTGACCTCGCCCCCCCCCAGCCCCCAGGTCGAGTCAGCGTCAGATAACCAGCACTGACAGGGAGGCTCCGACTTCGGTCGGAGCCTCTATTTGTTTAGTCGCCTCAGCGAAAGTCGCGCTCCGTTATTCGATCGCCCGGTCGGCCGTGTGAACAATTTTGCTCAGATGCTGTCCGTCATTGAAAAGTTGGAACGATCGCGACCGGCCGACGTTGCCTCATCACACATCCACAAAATCAAACAATTGCGGAGTGTCCACAGGAGACATCCATGAGAGCTCTACGACTGATATCCACCACGGCAGCGATATTGCTGCTCGGTGCCGGCGCTGTCTCGGCACAAAACATCAAGACCGATGAGATGTCCGGCGTTCCGGCGGCACAGCAGAACGCCCCGCCGGAGAAAATGGCACCGGCCGCAAAATCCGACCCAATCAAAGCGCCTGAAAAAACCGGGCAAACGGTGCCGGCAGCGCCCGAATCCGCCAACAAGCAGCAGACGACGGATAAAGGCGTTCCCGCGGGCGACGCGGCCAAGGTTTCTTCCGACGCCGATCGCAGCACTGACGTGAAGTCCAAGCGAACAGCACGTCATGTCGGAGCCCGATATGCGGGTGGCCACCATGGACCGCTATATGACAGCTACAGAGGCGATTGGGGCTACCGCGGATGCCACCACCGTCATAGCTTGATGCCCTGGCTCTGGTGCTAACTCATCGGCCCTTTGTCAGGTAACGGCTGAGGTTTCTGAAGACAGGCGTACTTCACGGGTTCCGCATTACTCATCGGAAGTGCCGCCTCCCAACACGGCATCAAGCTGAAGCCCCGAGCGTTCGGGGCTTTTGCTTTTGGTCGACTTCAGGTGGCGAAGTCTTCTGAGCCGCGATGCTCGCCGCGCGTCTCACTTAGCGGTATCGCTACGAGCCTAGTCGGCCCTCATTACATTCCGCTTTCTCTCCATGTGGCAGGCGGGACAGCTATAAACAATCTCGTCAAGCGATGGGGACAGCATTGACGGCGCAGTCGTTTTGATCTTCATCGGCGCGTCACAGCGCCAGCAGATTACGGACATATCGAAAAGGTCACGCGGTTTTTGATGTTCACCCTGTAGCGACATCGGAGCCTCCTACTCAGTAGCCGAATGTGTAGATGAGCAAGATTATAATGATGGCACCCAGAACGAACCCCCAATTCGGAATTTGAATGCCCGCTATCGATGTTTTCTGGCTAAACCACTCCATGACTTTCCTCCCAATACCGCCTTGACCCGGCCAGGCGCTCGCAGACTTCCCACCGGATTGTCGAACATTGGCGCCCCATCAGGCAAGGAAAGCCAGGCAACTGCCGGACTCACACCAGCCGCTCAATCCGCCGAGCGTTCGCCCGCGGAGTTCAGTGCTTCACCGGGCCAGTGTTAGACGTCTTTTTCGGAGCCCGCGTAGCTATACAGCCGCAGACCACAAATGCGATCAGCACGGCAACAAAGATTCCAAATTCCAGGTTGTCCGCCATGCTTTTCTCCGCCGCCCGTGTAGGGTGGCATCAAGTCTTGCGCAGTAACCCCGGCAGCTTGGCAATATTTGCAGCAATCCGCCGCGCCTCATCGCGCGGAGCAGTCCGGCCCTAGTCCCGAAGGAACACACGATTCCAGGAATCCGTGACATCGCACCAAAAGACGAAGACACCGATCATCACAAATGCGCCGAGAACAATCTCCAGCATATTTCTCACCCGAAACATCGAACTAATTTGCGAGCGTGGTCAGCTTTACTCGGCGGCCTCGCCGCTAAGCTGATAGTCGTCGAGGACGGGGCGACTTTGCTGTGATGCGAGTTGAGTCGCTACCTGACGAAGCCAACCCATCCGCAAAGTAGTAATGCGATCTATGATCTCGCTAATTTGTTCGGCTGTGTATTTTGGCCAGAACTGATCAATTTTCGACATGGCACACCCTCCGTGTGCCCGACACATCCCAAAGTGAGGCTGCCCTCTTAGACAATGGCCGTCTGGTCAAAATTGCTCACCTAGGCGAGACCGGCTCCTGGTTGTCCAGCGGTGTATCGGGCGGAAAATAGCCGACGTCGAATATGGCCCGCAGCGGCTCGTCCTCTAGTCGCGCGGCAGACAGGAACGTTACGGTCTGATCAGCGATTCGCGTCTGTGAATTATACGGCACTCGCATATGCCTTGGGGCACCTTTGGATGCTCGGCTGCGATGCTCGCCCGGCGTCTCACGGCTGCCTCGCCAAAAGCCTAACCGCAAGACTCATCCGCGTCTGAGCGAAACTGCTCCCTTCAGTTATTCATGCGAAGTCCGGACAAGTCGGTCGATGATCAATGGCCGGATGAGGCAAAACCGCTTGAGCTGGCAGGGGCAGAGCGGCCGGCGTGTTTAAGAGCGGCGCGGGGCCGGCTGCGATGCTCGCCCCGCATCCCTAAGGCACTGCGCTACGTAGAGGTCGGACTATCCAGCGGAATATCCGACCTGTCCACCTTCGTGCCTTTTGCCTTTTTCATCGCCTTCTTAAGTATCTTCATCTTCTTGTCGATCTTTGATTTATCTGTCTTCTTGCCCATTTGCGCATCCTGTATAGCGAACATCACAATCACTGGTTCAATTCAGCTTGGGGTGACTCATTTCTCACGGCAGAGCTCTTGTCGTTGTCGAAACTACTGTAAACGCACAGCCCGACGAATACGGTAATTGCGGCGAAGACGGCGATCAAACTCCACGCCGCCCTGTTGAAACTGTCGCGTAACACTCGGTCGCGATTGTAATTTAAATCACTCATTACCGAGCCTCCCCAGAATGTAGAGAAATCGTCAGTCCGCTGCATTCCAGTACAAGTTAAATTGCAAGACCGCTCCGCGTCTGAGCAAAACTGCACACTTCAATTTTTCAATACTGCCGCCGAAGTACCGGCGAGCCGCTCCGATGGAACTAAACACGGTCTTACTCGTTGTAAGGCGCCCCCAAGGAGGAGGCTACCAATGAAAATGAAACTAATCGCCGCAGCCGCTCTGGTCGTTGGATTCGCGATGCCGGCCTTTGCCGCCAGCGAGTTCTATCTCGTGCAGGACTCGGTAACGAAGAAGTGCTCAATCGTCGAGGCCAAGCCCACCATCAGCACAATGGCAGTTGTCGGCGCTGCTCATAAGTCGCAGGCGGAAGCCGAGATTGCGATGAAGGCGGACAAGAGTTGCGTCACTCTGTAGTTGATAACGTCAGACTGCATGAGCAGCCAGCTCCGTGGACAGTCACCGCCAGATAACCAAAACTGACGGGGAGGCTCCGACTTCGGTCGGAGCCTCTATTTGTTCGGCCGCCTGAGTTGGCGCCCTCGTTTGCCATGTCGCGTAGATGCCGCAACAGGACATAGATCATGTCGATCAGACTCATACTCACCCTCCCGATGTTGCTTGTCTCCACTTGGTTTGGAGGCATCGTTTTTGCTGCATCGATCCAGGGCATTTGTCGCAACGGCTCGATGAACGCGACCCAATATAGCGCTGGGTCGGGCACGGCCAGTGGCGAACCGTTCCGGCCCGACGGCCTCACTGCTGCACACAGAAAGCTGCCGTTCGGAACGCGAGTGAAGGTCACAAATCCTCGTACAGGCGCCACGACAATTGTTAAAATCAATGATCGCGGTCCGTTTACTCGCGGTCATGACATAGATTTATCCAGGGGAGCCGCGCGTGCGATCGGCCTCGCGAGCGTTGGAACGGTATGCACAGAAATTCTATGACGAAAAACTAGAAGATCTATGCGGAGAATTACGAATGAAGTGGCTTATAGTGGCCCTATCGGTCGTTTTATCTATTCATTCTGCACACGCCACAGACTTGGGCTGCGTTAGCACCACGTTTAATGCACTATCTCCCAATGACAAGGTGTGCGTTAGCGCATTCGACGATCCGCAAGTGCCTGGCATCGTGTGCCACATTTCGCAAGCTAGAAAAGGCGGGTGGGGCCAGCCTTTTGGTTTAAACGAAGATCCATCTAATTTCTCGGTGTCGTGCAGACAAAAAGGTCCAATCGACGTCGACCTATCAAAGCTAGCGGAAAATGAAGAGGTGTTTAGTCAGAGAACGAGCATATTCTTCAAGACCACTCGCATTTATCGCATGGTGGATAAACCTCGGAATACGATCGTCTACCTCGCTATCAGTACTAAGATAGTCAATGGTTCACCAGCGAATGCGGTCAGCAGCGTTCCAATCATGCAGTGGCAACACTAGCGTCGGATTTGATTCAGCAATGGGTAAATACTGCAGATTACGGTGCGCCGGTCGGTTTATCGTCTGAGCACCGACCGGAAATGCACGCCCTGGCAAAAAGGCGGGGGCTTCTATTTTGGTGCTATACGAATTGCAGTCGCTCCGTCTAACGCAATTGTCTTAATCGGTCTTATCAGTGTGTTCATTGGAGACGGTGCTAAGGCCGACGTTTTTTCCGCAGTGCAAAATGTCCGCTTGTGGCCCTTAGCGACGTTTTTGAATGTCCGCCGTTCGGTCGCTAACGGGGGAATAGCGGACATAGCGGATTGTTTGATGACACGACCTAGCGTCGGCGCGCTTGCGCTTCAGGCTTGTTGGCACGTTCGCTGAGGACGCTTTCGGCGCGTTCGATAACGGCCGCCGCCGTCACGTCCTTCATGCAGTCGTGGTTGTGCATGCAGCGGCTGAGCAGGCGCAGATAGCACGGCGAGCACTCCAGCTCCGCCCGCAGCACCGCGCCGTCGCGGCGATATGGCCCGGCCCAGACCGGATCGGTCGGGCCGAAAATGCTGACGACCGGGCGGCCGAGCGCGACGGCGAGATGCATCGGCCCTGAATCGTTGGTCACGCAGATCGTCGCGCGCGAGATCAGCGCCGCCAGCTCGCTCAGCGTCGTTTCGCCGGCGAGGTTGATGGCGCCGGGTGCAAGCTTCGCGACTTCATCGCACAGCGCGCGCTCGCGCTCCGAGCCGATCAGCGTCACGGCAAAGCCCTTCGGCATGAAATGCCGCGCCACCTCGGCGAAGGCTTCGCGCCGCCATTCCTTGGTTTCCCAATTCGTGCCCGGTGCCATCACCAGGATTTTTGCCTTGGCGATCTCGTAATAGTCCATGAGCGCGTCGATGCGGGCGCGCGCTTCCTGCGGGATCGGAAATGAGAAATCCGCGGGCCCGTCGTCGAGGCCGAGCATCGGAGCGATGCCGAGATAGCGCTCGACCGGATGGATATCGAGCGTCGGCAACGCGATGTGATCGGTATAAGCGAGCCAGCTTGCTTCGCGCGCGCCCTGCCAGGCGTGCTTGCGCGCTTCATCGGGGATCTTTCGCGATAGCGTTTTCCAGATATCGGCGCGCGGCTTGTCGAAGCCGATGCGCACCGGGGCGCCCGAGGTGAAAGCATAAAAGCCGCTGCGCAATTGGCCCTGCAGGTCGATGACCAGATCGTATTCGACGGCGCGCAATTGCGCGACCAGCCGCGCCGCGGCGACATACGGCGCAAAACGCCACGGCGCCGAGCGTTCGTCGCGGGCGAATTCGATGACATTGCTGATGGCCGGATTGTGCTGCAGCAATTCGGCGATCGGTGCCGTCACCAGCCAGTCCAATCGCGCCGCCGGATAGCGCCGCTTGAGCTTGTTCAAGACCGGAAACGTGTGCACCACGTCGCCGACCGCCGACAGCTTGATCAGCAGGATCTTGCGAAAGTCGCGGCTGCGCAGATCGTCAGGCACCTTGGCCCCCTCGGCGCACACTTAGCGCGCCCACGCCGGCTTTTGTTAGGCCAAAGTCTTAGGGCAAGCGCGAATCGCTTGTAAATCAATGGGGCTGCGCGGCTTTCGCTGCTTTCCCGGCCTGGATCGCCTGCCACACCTTCTCCGGCGTCGCCGGCATTTCGATATGGCGCACGCCGAAATCCGATAGCGCGTCGACGACGGCATTGATGACCACGGCGAGCGCCGGCACCGTGCCGCCTTCGCCGGCCGGGCGGATGCCGAGCGGATGGGTCGAGGACGGCACTTCGCTCAGCTCGGTGACGTAGAACGGCAGGTCGGAGGCACGCGGCATGGCGTAATCCATCAGCGAGGCCGTCAACAGCTGGCCGCTTTCCGGATCGTAGTGCGCATGTTCGAGCAGCGCCTGGCCGACGCCTTGGGCGATGCCGCCATGGACTTGGCCGTGGATGATCAGCGGGTTCACCGCGCGCCCGACGTCGTCGACCGCGACATAGTTGATGAGCTTGACGTGGCCGGTGTCGGCATCGACCTCGACCTCGCAGACATGGGCGCCGTAGGGGTAGCTCGCTTCGGCGACGGTCTCGTCGCAGGCGGCATGGAGCGGCCCGCGCAAATCCTCGGGCAGGTCGGTGCGTTCGGCGGCGGCCTTGGCGACCTCGAACAGCCCGACCGCGTGGTTGGTGCCTTTCACCGCGAAGCGGCTGTCCTTGAACTCGATATCGGCGGCCGCGGTCTCAAGCAGATGCTCGGCGATGCGCAAGCCTTTCTCGATGATGCCGTCGGTCGATTTCTTGATGACGATCGAGCCGAGCCGCATGCCGCGGCCGGAATGGGCGCCGCCGCCGACCGTGACGCGATCGGTGTCGCCGGTGACGAAGCGCACGCTCTCGATCGGCACGCCGAGCCATTCGACGATCAGTTGGGCAAAGCTCGTCTCATGGCCCTGGCCCTGCGAGGTGACGCCGATGATCAGCTCGACGAAGCTTTCGGGCGAAACGGTGATCTCGGCCTTCTCGCGCGGCACGCCGGTGGAAATATCGACGTAATTGCCGACGCCGATGCCGCGATATTTGCCGCGCTTTTTTGCCTCGGCGCGGCGGCGCTTGAAGTTTTGCCAGTCGCCGAGTTTCAGCGCCAGATCCATGCCGCCGATGTAATCGCCGTTGTCATATTCGACGCCAAACGGATTTTTGTACGGCAGCTCTTTTTCAGTCACCAGATTGCGCCGGCGCAAGGTGACGCGGTCGTAGCCGCATTCGCGCGCGGCAAGATCGATCAGCCGCTCCATGACGAAGATCACCTCGGGGCGGCCGGCGCTGCGATAGGGTCGCGTCGGCGAGGTGTGACTGAGCGTAGCGCGGGCGCGGAAATGCGCCGCCGGCATCCGGTAGATGCTCGACATCATCTGCACGCCCTTTTGCACCATGGCGAAATTGGTGGTGTGGCCGCCGAGATTGCCGAGATTGGAGCCGCGCATGGCGAGAAATTTCCCCTTGTCGTCGAGCGCCAGCTCGGCTTCGACGGCGAGGTCGCGCGCCTGGTAGTCACTCAAGAACGACTCGTGGCGTTCGATGATCCATTTCACCGGCCGGCCGACTTTTTTCGCCGCCCAGGCCACCACCGCGAACTCGGCATAGATCATGCCGCGGGTGCCGAAATTGCCGCCGACGTCCTGCATCAGCACGCGGACTTTTTCCGGCGCCACGTCGAGCATGGTGGCGAGATCGTTCTTCAGCCGCACCGCGCCGCCGTTGCCGGCATAGACGGTGTAGCGGCCGGTCTGCGGGTCGTATGCCGCGAGCGCGGCGCGCGGCTCCATCGGCACGCCGGTGACGCGCTGCACCCAGGTCTCGAACCGGGTGACGTGGGCGGCGCGGGCAAAGGCGGCGTCGGTCGCCGCCGCATCGCCAAGCTCGCCGTCGAAGCAGACATTCGACTTGGCGCCGTCGTGCACCCGCGGCGCATCCTGGCGCGCGGCGGCCACCGTCTCGACCACCGCCGGCAAAACGTCGTAATCGATCACCACGCGCTCGGCGCCGTCTTTCGCCGCGTGCACGGTTTCGGCAACCACCATTGCCACCGCTTCGCCGACGAAACGCGCCTTGTCGGTCGGCAATGGATAATGCGGTGCTTCGAACGGCGGCTCACCGCCTTTAATCCGCAGCCTTGCCTCCGCCATATGCGGCGACCACGGCTTGTGCGGGATCGGTTTGAGGCCATCGGCGACACAGTCGGTGCCGGTCAGCACCGCGAGCACGCCCGGCGCGGTTTTGGCCTCGGCGGTCGCGATCGAGCGGATGCGCGCATGGGCATGTGGCGAGCGCACCATCACGGCATAGACCTGGCCCGGCAGGTTTTCGTCGGCGGTGTAGCGGCCGCCGCCGCGCACCAAGCGCAAATCCTCGCGCCGCCGCACCGGCTGGCCGATGCCTGAGCCGTTTGCCTTTTCGGTCATTGAATTCCTTCTGTCGTCATTCCGGGGCCGAGCCAACGGGTCCGGCCCGAAGTGGCCGGCCCGATGACAGGCTCCGCGAGGAGCCCGGAATCCATACCCACCATCCTAAGAATAAATGCGCCTGCCTTCGAGAACCTGTCCATTCGTGGCTATGGATTCCGGGCCCGCGGGCGTTGCCCGCGTCCCGGAATGACGACTCATTGCAGCGGAATATCGGCCTGCCTGATCACTTTGCCCCACAGCGCGCGTTCCTCGGCGAAGAATTTTGCCGCGTCGGCGCGGCTGCCCGGCGCCAGATCCATGCCAAGCGCCTTGGTCTTTTCGATGAACTCGGGGTTCTTGAGAACGTCCACGACGTCGCGGTTGATCTTGTCGGCCAACGCATCGGGCGTTTTCGGCGGCGCCACGATGCCGAAGAAGGTCACCGCGCGATAGCCGGGCACGCCGGCCTCGGCCAATGTCGGCACGTCGGGCAGTTCCTTGACGCGCTCGCTGCCGCCGACGGCGATGATCTTTTCCTTCTGCGCGCGGTGCAGCGGCAGCGAGGTCGCCAGCATGTCGAACATCATGTCGACATTGCCGGCCAGCACGTCGGCGACCGCGGGGCTCAAGCCTTTATAGGGGACTTGCAGCAGTTTTATATCGGCCAGCAATTCCAGCTCGATGGTGGCGAGCTGGCCGACCGAGCCGACGCCGGGCGTCGCCGCGGTCAAGCGGCCCGGATTGGCTTTGGCATGGGTCAGCAACAGCGGCAGGTTTTGCGCGTCGAAACCGTTGTGCAGCACCAGCACATAAGGCGAGGTCGCCAGCACCGCGATCGGCACCCACTTCGCCGGGTCGTAGGACATGTCCTTATACATGTAGGCGTTGGTGGCGATCGGCCCCGGCGAGGCGAGCAGCAGCATGTAGCCGTCGGGGTCGGCGCGGAAAACTTCCGTCGCGCCGATATTGCCGCCGGCGCCGCCGATATTCTCGACGATCACCGCTTGGCCCCATTTGCGGCCGAGCTGGTCGGCCAGCACCCGCGCCAAGAGATCAGTGCCGCCGCCGGGCGGGTAGGGCACGATGAGCTTGACGACGCGGGACGGATAATTGGCTTGCGCCGGGGCGGCCGAAATCGTGGCCGTGACGGCGAGCATCGCCAAGAGCGCCGTGATTGCAATCCTGATGCCTCGCAACGTTTCCTCCACCGGGGCTTGCAGCCGGGAGCCGCATGTTATGGGAGCCGCCAGCGGCGCGCCAGCGGCCGGCCGCCGCGCCCCATGCTGACAAGCAAAGGCTGCGGATGTAGACAAGGATAACGCCAAGCGGAGGAACGCCGTTGCTCGCGCGGGATGATCATACGCCGGTCGATTGGGTCGCACGCGCCGCCGCGCTCGCGCCGATGATCGCGGCCGCGAGCGACCGCATCGAGGCCGAGCGGCGCATCGTCCCCGAGGTCATCGCGGCGCTGCATGAGGCGGGCCTGTTCCGCATGCTGCTGCCGGCTTCGCTCGGCGGCGGCGCCGCCGATGTGCTTGCCTTCAACCAGGTGATCGAGACCATTGCTGCCGCCGATGCCTCGACCGCGTGGTGCCTGGCGCAGCAGGTGGCGAGCACGCAGACGGCGAGCTATCTCGACCCCAAAATCGCGCGCGAGATTTTTGCCGGCCCCGACGGCGCCGTCGCCTGGGGTCCGCCGTCGGGCGCCAAAGCGGTCGTCGTCGACGGCGGCTATAGGGTCAACGGCCGGTGGCGCTTTGCCAGCGGCAGCGAACATTGCCCCTGGCTCGGCGGCCATTGCACGGTGTTCGAGGCCGACGGCAAGCCGCGCTTGGATCAGCACGGCCGCCCGGTGATGCGCACCATGCTGTTCGGCAAGGACAAGGCTAAGTTCCACGACATCTGGCATGTCATCGGGCTGCGCGGCACCGGCAGCAATGCCTACGAGGTGTCCGAGCTGTTCGTGCCGGAGGCCTATTCGTATTGGCGCGATCTGCCCGCCGACCGCCGCGGCGACGACCCGCTCGGCAACATTCCGCTACTCACGCTTTACGGCATGGGTTTTTCCGGCGTCGCGCTCGGGCTGGCGCGCGCCTGCCTCGAAGCGTTCATGACGCTCGCCGAAAAGAAGAAGCCGGCGCTCGCCCACGGCGCGCCAATCCTGTTGCGCGACAATGCGGTGATCCAATCGCGCGTCGCCAAGGCAACCGGCCGGCTGCAGTCGGGCCGCGCTTATTTGCACGAATGCTTGCGTGAATTCTGGCAGGCGGCGACCGCCAACCGCGCGCAAACCCTCGAACAGCGCGCGCAATTGCGCGTCGCCATCACCGGCTCCATGGATCAGGCGCGCCGCGTCGTCGACTTCGCCTATCATGCCGCCGGCGCCGACGCGATCTTCAACGGCAGCGCGTTCGAGCGGCGCTTTCGCGATATGCACACTGTGACCGCGCAGGGCCAGGCGCATCTGTCCAATTTCGAAGGCGCCGGCCAGGCGTTGTTCGGCATCGAGCCGAGCCAACGGCTGTAGCGATGGCCGAACACCCGGCAAAAACCCTGCGCAAGGAGGACCCGGCGCTGCTGTCGGGCCGCGGCCGCTATGCCGACGATCTGCCGGTGCCGGTCGGCACCTTGCACGCTCACGTCATCCGCTCGCCGCATGCCCACGCCGACATTGTTGCGATCGACGCCAGCGCGGCGCTTGCGCACGACGGCGTCTGGGCCGTCATCACCGGCGAAGATATCCGCAAACTATCCGAGCCGTTTCTCGCCGCGGTGAAGACGCCGGTGCAGCAATGGGCGCTGGCCGTCGAGCGCGTGCGCTATGTCGGCGAGCCGGTGGCGCTGGTGGTCGCCGAAAGCCGCTATATCGCCGAGGACGCCGCCGAGCTGGTGAATATCGAATACGCGCCGCTCGAAGCGGTCGTCGATCCGCGCGCAGCCTGCGCAAAGACCGCGCCGCTCATTCATCCGCAGGCCGAGACCAACGAAATCTCGGTGCGCAAATTTTCTTACGGCGATCCCGACGGCGCCTTCGCGCGCGCCGATCGTAGCATCGCCATGACCACGGAATTCCCGCGGCTGTCGTTCACGCCGATCGAATGTTACGTCGTGGCCGCCGAGCACAATCCGGCCGAAGCCAGCTACGACGTTCTGGCGAATTTCCAGGGGCCGTTTTCCATGCATCCGGTGATGGCGCGCGCGCTGCGCGTCGCCGGGCCGAAACTGCGCTTGCGCATTCCGCCGGATTCTGGCGGCAGCTTCGGCATAAAACTTTCGGTGTTTCCTTATGTGGTGCTGATCGCGCTCGCGGCAAAAATCACCGGCCGGCCCGTAAAATGGGTCGAGGACCGCATCGAGCACCTGGTCGCCGCAAGCTCAGGCCCGAACCGCATCACCGCAATCGAAGCCGCGATCACCAAGGACGGCCGCATCCTCGGCCTGAAACTCGATCAGCTCGAGGACTACGGCGCGTTTCTGCGCGCGCCGATGCCGGGGCCGCTCTACCGCATGCACGGCGCGGTGACCGGCGCCTACGACATCGCCAATGTCGCGGTCACCAACCGCGTCGTGCTTACCAACAAGATGCCGTCGAGCCTCATCCGCGGTTTTGGCGGGCCGCAGCTTTATCTGGCGCTGGAGCGGCTGATGCAGCGCATCGCGGTGGAGCTGAAGCTCGATCCGCTCGACGTCATCCGGCGCAATCTCATCCCGGCGGACAAATTCCCGTACGCGACGGCGGCCGGCGCGCTCTACGATTCCGGCGATTATCTGCGCGCGGTGGAGAAAGCCCTTGGCGACGGCCGGCTCGACGCGCTCAAGCGTCGCCGCGACGAGGCGCGCGCCGCCGGGCGCAAATACGGCATCGGCTTTGCCGCCATCGTCGAGCCGGCGATGTCCAACATGGGCTATCTCTCGACCTTGATGACCGCGCAGGCGCGCGAAAAGGCCGGCCCCAAGAACGGCGCGGTGTCGATGGCGCGGGTCAATATCGATCCGCTCGGCGCGGTGTCGGTCACCGCCGACGTCACGGTGCAGGGGCAAAGCCACGAGACCGTGCTGGCCGAGATCGTGGCCCGCGAGCTCGGGCTGAAATCCGACGACATCGAAGTGGTGTTGGAAATCGACACCGCCAAGGATCAATGGTCGATCGCCGCCGGCACCTATTCCAGCCGCTTCGCCTCGGGCACCGCGGTGGCGGCGCACATGGCCGCGGCGCAGATGCGCGATAAACTGAAAGCCATCGCCGCCAAGCAGCTCAACGTGCTGCCCGACGACGTCGAGCTTGCCGGCGGCAAGATCCGCAGCCGCAGCAATCCCGACAACGCGCTGCCGTTCGGCCGCGTCGCCGCGACCTCGCACTGGTCGCCGGTACTGCTGCCAGACGCGTCTGCTCCGGCGCTGAGCGAGACCGGCGTGTGGTCGCCGCCAGAGCTCGAGCCGCCGTCGCGCGACGACCGCATCAACACCTCGCTGACCTACGGCTTCGTCTTCGACATGTGCGGCGTCGAGATCGATCCGAAAACCTATTCTGTCCGCGTCGACCGCTACGTGTCGATGCACGATGCCGGCCGCATCCTCAATCAAACCATCGCCGAGGGCCAGATCCGCGGCGCCTTCGCCCAAGGCATCGCGGCTGCGCTCTACGAGGAGTTCACCTACAACGACGAGGGCGCGTTTTTGAGCGGTACCTTCGCCGATTATCTGGTGCCGACCGTGAGCGAAATCCCCGACGTTGAGATTTTGCATTATTCGTCGCCGTCGCCGTTCACGCCGCTCGGCGCCAAAGGATTGGCCGAAGGCAATTGCATGTCGACGCCGGCCTGCATCGCCAATGCGATCGCCGACGCGCTCGGCGTCGAAGACGTGACGCTGCCGGCAACGCCGCGGCGCATCCACGCCATGCTTTTGTTGGGCGCCAAACCATGAAGCCGCGGCCCTTCGATTACGTGCGGCCCGATACGGTCGAGGAGGTATTGGGGCTGCTCGCCGAATATGGCGACGACGCCCGCATCCTCGCCGGCGGCCAGTCGCTGGTGCCGATGCTCAATCTGCGGCTGATCGAGGCCAGTGTGCTGATCGACATTTCGCGGCTGGCCGCGCTCGATGCCATCCGCGACGCCGGCAGGAGCATAGAGATCGGCGCTGCGGTCACCCAGAACAAGCTCTTGGCGTGGCAAGAGCTTGCCAAGAAAATTCCGCTGCTGGCGGCGGCGCTGCCTTTCGTCGGCCATTTCCAGACCCGCAACAAAGGCACCGTGTGTGGCTCGATCGCCCACGCCGACCCAAGCTCGGAAATTCCGCTGGCGCTGGCCGTGCTCGGCGGCGAGGTCGTGCTGCGCTCGAAAAAGCGCGGCGAGCGCGTTCTCGGCGCCAACGAGTTTCAGAAGGATATGCTGACGACCGCACGCGAGCCGGACGAGCTGATCGTCGCCGTGCGATTTCCGGTCATGGCCGGGCAGGGGGTCGCCTTCCGTGAAGTGGCGCGGCGGCACGGCGATTTCGCCATCATCGCGGTCGCGGCCGTGGTCGACAATCGCGGCGCGGCGCGGCTTGGCGTCGGCGGCATGGCCGGCCGGCCGCAGGTGCGCCGGATTTTCAACGATCCGGCGGGAGCGGTCGCGGCCTGGGCGCAGGAGCTTGAGGGCTTCGAAGATTTGCACGCCTCGGCGGCGATGCGGCGCGATCTGTTCAAGAATCTCGCTCCCGACGTGATCGCGGAGGCGCAAAAATGCGCCGCGTGAACAAGGCCGAAAAGGCGCGGATCGCGCTCACGCTCAACGGCCGCAAGCTCGCCGCCGAAGCCGAGCCGCGCATGCTGCTCAGCGATTTCCTCCGCCAAGGGCTCGGCTCAACCGGCACCCATGTCGGCTGCGAGCACGGCGTCTGCGGCGCCTGCACCGTGCTGATCGACGGCGTCGCCACGCGCTCGTGCCTCACGCTCGCGGTGCAGGCCGAAGGCCGCGAGGTGCGCACCGTGGAATCGCTCGCCGCGGCCGACGGTACGCTCAACGCCCTGCAGCAGGCGTTCCGCAACAATCACGCGCTGCAATGCGGCTTCTGCACGCCGGGCATTTTGATGTCGTTCACCGATTTCCTCGCCCGCAATCCGCATCCGACCGAAGCCGAAATCCGGGAGGTTTTGAGCGGTCACCTCTGCCGCTGCACCGGCTACGCCGGCATCGTCGCGGCGATCAAAGAAGCAGCATCCGCCCCCGCGATAGCGGGGGAGGGGGACCGCCCGAAGGGCGGTGGAGGGGGCGCCTGACTCGCCGTTTCCCTGCCGCCGCAAGGCAATCAACGTCGGTGCCGATATCTCCTTGAAACGCCGCGGTCGCTTCACCGCCCGCGCCCCTTCCACCACCCTGCTGGCGCAGGGTGGTCCCCCTCCCCCGCTAGCGCGGGGGCGGATGAAGATGACGCTTGGCGCGGGCCTTGCTATGTCAGCAGTCAGGTATCGGGCGTCAGGGATTCGGGACCCTGATGTCTGATCCCTGATCCCTGGAGTCTGACAATGGCCGACATCATCGACAGGCTCGAAGAGCGCCGCGCAAGCGCCCGCGCCGGCGGCGGCCAGGCGCGCATCGACGCCCAGCACAAGCGCGGCAAGCTCACCGCGCGCGAGCGGGTCGAGCTGCTCATGGACCGCGACTCGTTCCAGGAGCTCGACATGTTCGTCGAGCACCGCTCCACCGATTTCGGCATGGAAAAGTCGCACATCGCCGGCGACGGCGTCGTCACCGGCTGGGGCACGGTGAACGGCCGCACCGTGTTCACCTTCGCCAAGGATTTTACCGTGTTCGGCGGCTCGCTGTCGGAGACGCACGCGCAGAAGATCATGAAAATCCAGGACATGGCGATGCGCGCCCGCGCCCCGATCGTCGGCCTGTTCGACGCCGGCGGCGCCCGCATCCAGGACGGCGTCGCGGCGCTCGGCGGCTACGGCGAAGTGTTCAAGCGCAACGTCATCGCCTCGGGCGTGATCCCGCAGATTTCCGTGATCATGGGCCCGTGCGCCGGCGGCGACGTCTATTCGCCGGCGATGACCGATTTCATCTTCATGGTGCGCGACACCAGCTATATGTTCGTCACCGGCCCCGACGTGGTCAAAACCGTGACCAACGAGATCGTCACCGCCGAGGAGCTCGGCGGCGCGTCCGTGCACGCCACGAAATCCTCGATCGCCGACGGCGCCTACGACAACGACGTCGAATGTCTCCTGCAGATGCGCCGGCTGCTCGACTTTTTGCCGGCAAATTTTTCTGCCGGCGCGCCTGAGTGGCCGTCGTTCGACAACACCGAGCGCACCGATCCGTCGCTGGATACTCTGATACCCGACAATCCCAACAAGCCCTACGACATCAAGGAGCTGATCCTAAAGGTCGTCGACGAGGGCGATTTCTTCGAATTGTCCGAAGCGTTTGCCCGCAACATCGTCATCGGCTTCGGCCGCATCGCCGGCCGCACCGTGGGCGTCGTCGCCAACCAGCCGATGGTTTTGGCGGGCGTGCTCGACTCCGACGCCAGCCGCAAGGCGGCGCGCTTCGTGCGCTTCTGCGACGCCTTCAACATCCCGATCGTCACCTTCGTCGACGTGCCGGGCTTTCTGCCGGGCACCGCGCAGGAATATGGCGGCCTGATCAAGCACGGCGCGAAACTGTTGTTTGCCTATTCGCAGGCCACCGTGCCGCTGGTCACCGTGATCACGCGCAAAGCCTTCGGCGGCGCCTACGACGTGATGGCGTCGAAGCACATCGGCGGCGACGTCAACTACGCCTGGCCGACCGCGCAGATCGCGGTGATGGGCGCCAAGGGCGCAGTCGAGATCATCTTCCGCGCCGACATCGGCGACGCCGAAAAAATCGCCGCCCGCACCAAGGAATACGAGGAGCGCTTTTTGTCGCCCTTCATCGCCGCCGAGCGCGGCTATATCGACGACGTGATCATGCCGCAGGCGACGCGCCCGCGCATCGCCCGGGCGCTGGCGATGCTGCGCGGCAAGACGGTGGAGATGCCGGGGCGGAAGCACGATAATTTGCCGGTGTGAGCACGTTGGGCTCGCACCAAGTCGTCATGCCCGGCCTTGTGCCGGGCATCCACGTCTTGCTCGGAGCGCGGTCAAAGACGTGGATGGCCGGGACAAGCCCGGCCATGACGGGGACCATGTCCATTCAAACCAAATCCGCGATGAGACGCGTCTGGCATCAACACACCTGATGCGTTAGCATCTGATGTATGAGCAGAACCACCCTGGACATCGACGATGACTTGCTAGCTGTCGCGAAGCAACTGGCCAAAGCCCGTCACCGCACTTTAGGACAGGTGATCTCGGATTTGGCGCGCCAAGCCCTGACCAGATCACCAATCCGAGGTGAAGAGCCGCGCTACCGCAATGGCTTTCGAATATTGCCAGCGACTGGCCAGATCATCACCTCGGAGATGGTCGAGAAGTGGCTCGAGGATGATGTCTGAGGTTGCGAGCGCGTGGAATGAGCACTTTGGAGCTTGATGTCGGCGACCTGAAACCGCGCGCGGTAGAGTTTGCCGCGACCGAGCTCGTCGTCACGCTCATGGATGGCCGCAAGATCGTTACGCCGCTGGCGTGGTATCCGCGCCTGCTGGGCGCGTCGGCGGCGCAGCGGGCAGAGTTTGAACTCATGGCAATGGGCATGCACTGGCCTCTGCTCGACGAGGACTTAAGCGTCGCTGGCATGCTGAAAGGTCGGCACGCCAACTAGCTGCTAGGCGTAGCGTCGGAGCTGGCGATGCTCCCGGACAGACAGTGGAGATGGCGGGAAGAGGCGCGATAATTTGCCGGCGTGCAGGCATAGCTATTGCCAGTATTTGTTGCTCCTGATTTGATACACGGAAAGCGTGTGTCAGCTCTGTCGGGAGGGATATTAGATGGGCGGGGTAACGATAAAGACGGAAATCGGCCCCATCGACGGGACCCCTGAAAAGAGGATGTTTTGGTCGATTATCAGTGACTACGATCTAAAGACCGGTCTCTGCGAACTAATAGATAATGCGATAGATATTTGGCTTCGTGAACACAAGAGTAAGCCTCCAAAAATCGATGTGATGCTGGATGCCGAACGTCAATTGATTTCAGTAAAAGATAACGTTGGAGGTGTTCGGTTTGGAGATCTTTATCTCTTATTGGCGCCCGGCGGCAGCAAAAATGATCCGAGGGCGCCAATGATTGGAATATTTGGGGTCGGAAGCAAAAGGGCTGGTGTTGCTTTGGGAGAGCAAGTCGAGATTAAGACGCGCTTTCGGAATGAGCAAAGCTTGGAGCTTGATATTACCAAAGAGTGGCTAGAGTCTGATGATTGGCGCATGGCGGCCTATGAAATTCCCGATATTGATCGCAGTACAACGCAAGTCAATATTTCCAGATTGCGTCGGCCGTTTGTTGGAACAGACATAGGCGCGCTGCGGGCTCATTTCGGAGAGGTATATAGTTGGTTTATCCGAAAGGGCTGCGTAATTGAGCTAAATGGCGTTGCCATTCAGCCCCTTGAATTTGATAGCTGGAGCTACCCTGAGGGCTTTGTACCGAAACGCCTGACATATGAAGTCGAGATTCCGCCAGATGGAAAAGTCGACGTTGATATCACCGTGGGCCTAATTACGGACAGAGTACCTGAAGAAGACAATTACGGAGTTTACTTCTACTGCAACAACCGCCTGATCGTTAAAGAGCTCAAAAGTCGCCAAGTTGGCTATTTCAATTATCAAGAGGCTGGTGTGCCGCATCCTGACGCTTCGCTATGCAGAGGTATTGTTCGCTTGCAGGGACCCGCTCGGTTAATGCCCTGGAATAGTACAAAGAATGGGATCAACACCGATCACCCGTTGTTCCAGCAAATTCGCGTTTCGCTTGTGCCTTTAATGACGCATTTCAGTACGCTTTCTAGGCGCCTGAAGGATGATTGGGAGGGTTCGGTTTACAGTCATAAAACTGGCTCGATAGAGGATATAGATTCAGTTCCATCGGGTGCCAGTCTTCGTGCTCACCTGCCGCCGCTGCCGAGAGCGAGAAGGCCGGCAATTGAAAAGTTAAAATCCAACAACAAACGGCAGATCGAGCAAATGCCTTGGACACTCGGTTTAATTGAGGCTATGGGGGCTGTCGAGCTAATTGATCGACAGAACCTTGAAACTAAAAACCGAATCTCTTTGATTTTGTTGGATAGCAATTTCGAGATAGCTCTCAAGGAATTTATCGTTCACCGCACCGATCTATTTCCGGAAAGCCAATACGGAAACGCCAAGATTTCTCAGATATTCTCGCGGCGGCAGTCTGTGATTGATGAGATCAAGAGCAAAATGAGAATTCCAAAGGAGCTTTTGGACAAAGCTAAGCATTATTACAATTTGAGAAACAAGTTTATTCATGAGAGGGCGACGGTGGATATTACCGATCGCGATGTAAAGAATTATCGGTCTGTAGTTCAAAAGATACTGAAGATTCTCTTTGAACTTCGATTATAGAAACGCTTATGGCAATTCTGGCGGCGATGGAAAGTGCGCGCCCTCACGGTGCTGTGGACTTGGCGCTGTTCATAGATCAGCTGCGGCGTATCCCCAGGGACGAAGATAATTGCCTTCCGGTCGCGGATCGCGCTCCCGGTGGCAATGCCCGCGGGGAAAACGGTGGAGAAGGCGGTACAAAGCACGATAATTTGCCGGATATGAAACAAGGGAGCATTCGAAATGCCAAAGCGACTGAATTGGGGCTCGCAAGCGACAGCAGTCGCCAATAACGACGTATCCCGCCGCCGTCTCGTCGCCGGCGCCGCCGTCGTCGCCGCCATGGGAGGCGCGACAGCCGAGGTACTGGCACAAGGCGCGCCCGGAAATTTGCGCTTTCTCAATCCGCCGACCAGCTTCAAGAATCCGGGTTTTAATCACGCGGTCGAGGCGACCGGGCCGGGGCGCATCCTCTATATTGCCGGGCAGCAGGGCCGCGACGTCGACAACAAGATCGTCGGCGCGTCGGGCGATTTCCGGGCGCAGGCGGAGCAGGCCTTTCTCAACATCAAGGGCGCGCTCGGCGTGGCCGGCGGCGGCTTCGAGCATGTCGTAAAACTCTGCCATTATTTCATCGACCTGCAGGCGCACTTCCGCATGATGCGCGATATACGGCTGAAATATTTCGATCCCGCGCGGATGCCGGCCTCGACCATGATCCAGGTCGGCGCGCTGACCGACGCGAAGGCGATTTACGAGGTCGATGTGGTGGCCGTGCTGCCGCCGGCGTGAGGGCGGTGTTGCGAGCAGGTAGACGCCTGAGAAGGCGGAATCTTCCTTAAATCGCACGGACGACGGCAAGCGCAGGGAGAATTTGAAGTCAAGGATCGCCTTCGGCGACCGCCGCAGGCGGCGACCCCTATGGGTCGTCCTTGAGTTCAAATTCTCTCTGCGCTCCAATGCAACCGTGCGATTTAAGGAAAAGTGGCTGCGTTGCAGCAGAATTTCGGATGCGGTCCTCACCACTTTGCGAATCTTTGTGGGTGAACGCGTGCGGGGCGCCTGTGGGGCAAAACGGCGAATTTGTAAACTCCTGATTTGTCGCCACAAATTCGCGCCCGTAACGAATCTTTTGACAGCAGCGACGCGCCTTGAATAGCTGATCAGCAATCCCGCTCGTCTTAGGGACGCCAGCCGGTGATGCCGGCTGACGGAGCGGGGCGGCTCCTGCGGGCGGCGGCTCATCACCGCCGCTCCCGGGCGGCTCCGGCAATCACGCCCGGCCGGCACTATGACCGGTCCGCGATACGTCGCTGCACTGGCTGACGGCCGGGAGCGGGTAACGCCTGCTCCTACCTAGTACCGTCACAGGAAGCGCGTGGCTGGAGTTGAGCTGCGGCGTTCGTTCGCTGCAGCAAGCGCCGTGGTGGAACGCCGACAGGCGAGCGCGCTGCGATCAGCGCGCGCCGCGCCGAAGCGCGGATCGTGGACTACGCGTCTGTCGGCGTTTCGCCTTCCTTTTTCTTTCTTGGCTTTGCGGGCTTGGATCGCGATGACAGGCCAGACTCCACCGCCGGCTTCGCTCCGCGATCGCTCGAAAGCAGACGTTCCGTGCCGATTTCGTGCCGCTTGCCGCACACCTCGGATGCCGGCCGCATCGCGAGAACGATGGCGCTTGATCGTTTCAATCGGAAACGAATTGCGCTCTAGTGTGGTGCAGGAAAGGAAAATCCGAATGCTCGCGTCGCAACGCGCACTCTTCGATATCCCGCGCGATGTCTGCTATCTCAATGCCGCATCCTATAGCCCGCTGCCGCTCAAGACGCTCGAGGCCGGCCGTAACGCAGTGGCGCGCAAGGGCCGGCCCTGGCTCCTCGATAACGACTTCGCCGCGCAGCAATATGACCGCGTGCGCAAAGCCGCGGCGGCGCTGATCAACGCCGCGCCGGAAGACGTCGCGCTCATCTCGTCGGTCGGCCATGGCGTTTCGTCCGCGGCGAAGGTGTTTGCGGTGCCGTCCGGCTCGCGCGTCCTGGTCTTGCAGGACGATCATTCGTCGGCGGTGCTGGAATGGATGACGCGCGCGGGGGAGGGCGGCTTCACTGTCGAAACCGTGCGCCGGCCGGACGGCGGCGATTGGACGGCGGCGGTGTTGAACGCCATGGCGCGGCCTGGAGCGGCGCCGACCGCGCTTGCCTCGATCTCATCGGTGCACTGGTCCGATGGCGGTGTCGTCGATCTTGCCCGCGTGGCGCCGGCATTGCGCGCGCAAGGCGCCGCATTGCTGGTGGACGCCACCCACAGCGCCGGCGTGCTCGACCTCGATGTACAAAAACTCGATCCGGATTTTCTGGTGTTCCCGACCTACAAGTGGCTGATCGGACCTTATGCGCGCGCGTTTCTCTATGTCGCCAAGCGCCACCAGGACGGCGTTCCGCTCGAGCAGACGAGCTACGGCCGCCGCGCCGTGCGCGCCGAGCAGGACGTCTACTTCACCGACACCAGCTATGTCGGCGATGCGCGGCGCTTCGACATGGGCGAGCGCGATCATTTCATCTCCATGGAAATGGCGGCGATCGGCATGGAGATGATGGCGCAATGGGGTTTTGCCGCCATCGTCGAGCGGCTCGCCATGCTGACCGCACGCCTCGCCGAGGGCTCGCGCGGCACCGGCGTTGCCGTCCCCGACCCGCGCATGCGGGCGCCGCACATTTTGAGCTTGGGCTTTGCCAATGGGATGCCACGACAACTCGTGGCGCGGCTTGCCGCCAAAAATGTTTTCGTCGCGCCGCGCCTCGGCCGGCTGCGCATCAGTCCGCATGTCTATAACGACGAAGCGGACGTCGATCGTTTCGTGGAAGTGTTCCGAAAAGCGAGTAGGGTGGGCAAAGGCGCGGAACGCGCCGTGCCCACGCGGTCTAAAATATGATGGACGTCTGAACTGCGTGGGCTTCGCTTGCGCTCAGCCCACCCTACAAAAGGGTTCACGTGCGGCGTATGATCCCCGCACAAATAAACGGGAGGAAATGCCATGCTGAAAAAATCCATTATCATCGCCATAGCCGCACTCGCCGTCGGCGGTGCCGCAGTCGCGCAGCAGATGGCGCCGCCGCCGGCGCAGACGGCGGGTCTCAAGCGCACCGTGCTGCAGAAATTCGACGTGCCGCCCGGCGAGCGTGAGACGGTGACGGCCTTCATCGAGATTCCCGCGAACACCGACGTCGCCCGCCATACCCATCCGGGTCCGGAGGTGGACTACGTGGTCGAAGGCGACCTGGTGTTGAACATCGATGGCCAACCGCCGAAGCCATACAAGGCCGGCGAGAGCTTCTATATTCCGGCCGGCACGGTCCATGGCGGCCGCAGCGGGCCGAGCGGCACAAAACTGCTCGGCTCCTATATCGTCGAGAAAGGCAAGCCGCTGGCATCGCCGGCGCCGTAACAGATGATACGAAAATCAATCATAGCCATCGCGCTGGCACCACTGGCGTTGTTATTGGCCGCCGGCGCGCCCGTTGCGGCGCAGAACTTTCCGACCCGCCCAATCACCCTGATCGTGCCGTTCCCGCCGGGCGGCTCGACCGACGTCGCAGGCCGCATCGTCGCCGACAAGATGGGAGCGTATCTTGGCCAGCCCGTCATCATCGAAAATATCGGCGGCGCCGGCGGCTCGATCGGCGTCGGGCGGCTCGCCCGCGCGACGCCCGACGGCTACACCATCGACATCGGCCAGTGGGACACCCACGTCGGCAGCATCATCTACAATCTCAACTACGATCTGCAGACCGACTTTGACCCGATCGGGCTGGTCTCGAACAATCCGCAGCTTCTGGTCGCCAAGAAGGCGCTGCCGGCGGACGACCTCAAGGCGTTGGTCGCCTGGATGAAGCAAAATCCCGGCGATGCCAAATTCGTCAACCAGAACGCGGCGGCGCAGGTGAGCGGGCTGTTGCTGGAAAAACTTACGGATACCAAAGTGCTGTTCATTCCCTATCGCGGCGCCGGCCCGGCCATGACCGATCTGATCTCAGGCCAGGTCGACCTTCTGGTCGCGCAAGGCGCGGTGACGCTGCCGCAGATCCGCGCCGGCGCCATCAAGGCGATCGTCAACATGTCGCCGCAACGTTCCGGCGCGATCCCGGACATCCCGACCTCCGACGAATCCGGCGTGCCCGGCCTTTACATGTCGGGATGGTTCGGCCTGTTCGCGCCCAAGGGCACGCCGCGGGCGGTTCTCGCTAGGCTCAACGATGCCTTGGTGGAGGCGCTGGCCGATCCGAAAGTGCGTATGCGGTTCGCCGAGCTCGGGCTCGATATCGCGCCTCGCGTGCAACAGACGCCCGCCGGCCTTGCCGCGTTCCACAAGGCCGAGATCGAAAAATGGTGGCCGATCATCAAGGCTGCCGGTATCCGCGGCGAATAGGGAGGCGACGACGATGGCCAAAGCCTATTTCATGGTCCGTTCGGTGGTCGAAGAGCCGCTGCGGCAGAAATTCGATCACTGGTATTCGAGCCACCACCTGCCGATGGCGCTCGCCGAATTCAAGGCGGAGAAGTGCTGGCGGTTCTGGAGCGCCGTCGATCCCGGCGTGCATTACGCGGTCTACCAGTTTGCCGACCTGGCGCGGCTCGATGCGGCGATCAAGTCGCAAGGCTTCAAGGGCCTGGTCGCCGACTTCGACCAGGCCTGGCCGAGCGGCGTCACCCGCACCCGCGATATGCTGGAACTGGCCGAGGAGAAGGCGGCGTCGTAGCGCTTGCGCTCACCGCCAGCCGCCGCCGCCGTTGGCGTAGACCGTGTCGGCGGTCATGAACGGGCAGGCGTCCGAGCACATGAACAGCACCAGCTCGCCGATTTCCTCCGGCTCGCCGAACCGTTTCATCGGGATGTCGTCGAGAAAGCGCTGCACCAGCTCGGCCGAAGAGCCGGCGGCGTCCTGGAACGGCGTCTTGATCGGTCCCGGCGAGATCGACAAGGCGCGGATGCCTTGGGCGGCGAACTCGCGCGCCACGCCCAAGGTCATCGATACCACGGCGCCCTTGGCCGCGGCGTAGTGCACCGAGGAGCCCGGGCCGCCACGGCGATGCGCCATGCTCGCCATGTTGACGATGACGCCTTCCTTGTTCTTGAGCATGTGCGGCAGCACCGCCTGCATGCCGAAGAACGTGCCGTTGACGTTGAGATCGAAGGTCTTCTGCATCAGCGCGTCGTCGATCTCCAAAAATTTGGCGCGGCGGATCGCGGCTCCCGCCGAGTTGAACAAAAAGTGCACGCGGCCGAACGCCGAAATGGCGCGAGTCACCATGGCCTCGACCTGGGCGCGCGAGGTGACGTCGACCTTCAGCGCCAGCGCCTGGCTGCCGGCGCCGTTGACCGCTTCGGCGGTGGCGCGCGCGGCGTCTTCGTTGATGTCGGCGCACACCACATTGGCGCGCTCGCGGGCGAAGATCAGCGCCGTGGCGCGGCCGATGCCGCTGCCGGCGCCGGTGATGATGATGGTCTTGCCGGCGAAATAATCGGGGGTCTTCGGCATGGTTTTCGGCGCCTCGTTGCGGGAGCGGGTGCGCCGATTGTGCCCCGCCGCCGCGTCCGCCACAATCGGGCGGATCGGCGCCGCCGTTGCGTTGCGACGGCATCGGCTATGCGCGCCGGCGGAAGCTAAAATGATCTTCGCCGGCTGACCTGAATGTCGCGCCGTACCCGGCGAACTTCGTCAGCGAGACGTTTGACTTCCTGGCCAAGCTCGTCGATCGCCCTATTGAGGCTTTCGTTGATGTCTTGCTGCGAGATCTGCTGTTTCGCCTTATGCAGAAAGCGCTGTGCGCCTGATGGTGATTGCCACATGGGAGCCTCTACGCCGCTATGAACTCATGCCTCAAGATGCCCAAACGCCGGCCATGATCGTGCTAGGCCGCGAGCAGGCGCGCCGAACGCAATTGCAGCAGCGCCGTCTTCTCGGCCGCCGGCGCGACTTGGGTCGGCGCGATGGTGCAGGCGGCGACGGCGTGGACGACGGCGTTGCGCAGATAGGGCGGCTTTTCGCACCACAGATATTCGAAGACGTGGCCGCTCATGCGATGGGCGAGGCGGATGGTGCTGCCCTCGATCGCCACGTCGAAATTCGGCGCCGTGCTGTTCATTTTCAGGTTCGGCGACCGCAGGCCGAACGCCGCGTGCAGCACCTGATCGACGTCCGGCGAATTGAACGGCTTGTGCAGGAACGCGCAAGCGCCGCCGGCGAGCGCTTCCTTTTCGCTGGTCGCGTTACGCTCGGACGAGATCATCACGATCTTCAGCGACGGCTGCATCAGGACAAGCCGTTTCAAGGTGGCGATGCCGCTCATGCCCGGCATGTTGCAGTCGAGGAACACCACGTCGAACGGCGCACCGCGGGCCAGCAGCAACGCCGTCTCGCCGTCGCCGGCCTCGGCGATCTCGCAATTGAACACGCTGCCGCGCACGATCTTCTGGACGATATGGCGCACCGACGCCGAATCGTCGACGATTAGCGCCTTGGTGGGCGATGAGATGCGGTCATAGGTCGTGATGACCGCTACCGCATCATCGAGCGCGAACGGCTTGAACAAAAATTCATAGGCCCGCAGCTTGATCGCCATGTCGACCGCTTCGGCGGCCGGCGGGCTCGACATCAGCGTGACGAAGGTTTTGACGCCGAGCTTGCGCGCCGACCAGAACGCCTCGGTGCCCGACAGCTCCGGCATATGCACGTCGATGAAGGCGAGGTCGATGTTGGAGCCGTTGAGAAGCGTGAGGCAATCGCGCCCGTTGTCGGTCGTGCTGAGCCGGATCGGAAGCTTCGACAGCCGCGCCGCTTCGGTCAGAAGCTGCACCGTGACGTGGGAATCGTCGGCAACGAGCATCGTGATCGGGCGCCGCATGCGCATCTCCATTTCCCGACGGGGGAAAGGCGCGTCTTCGGCGCCATTGCCCCCCGGCCGCAGCATTCTGCCTCGGCATAATGGTTATCGGCTTACTCGGCCGGCCGGCATCTGCAATCCTGATTTCCGGGCGGTGATCGGGTCGCCACAAAATCGATTCAAATCGCCAATCATCTGGGCTGTCGGCGATCGTGCCGCATCGCCGCCTCCCGCATGACGCGAGAGGCCGTTAGCGTGCCGGCGCCGTTGTCGACATTGCCGGCCACATCGCCTATGCGGTGGGCAGCGCAGCAAAACCGCCCAGCAAAACCGTCCGGCAAGCAATGCCACGTACGCTTGAAGACCTTGCCATCTTCTCGGCGCCCGCCGTCTTTGTGGTGTTGTGGGCGTCCGGCTTCATCGGCGCCAAATTCGGCCTGGCCTATGCGGAGCCGATGACGTTCCTGTCGCTGCGCATGATCGCGGTCGTACTGCTGCTCGCTATCGTCATCGCGCTGACGCGGCCGAAATGGCCCGACCGCACCGGCCTATGGCACAGCGCCATAACCGGCGCCCTGGTGCATGGCTGCTATCTCGGCGGCGTATTCGCCTCGATCGAGAACGGGCTGTCCGCCGGCCTGATCGCGCTCGTGGTCAGCCTGCAGCCGGTGCTGACGTCGACGCTGGCCAACCGCTGGCTCGGCGAGCGGGTCTTGCCGCGGCAATGGCTCGGCCTGTTGCTCGGTATCGGCGGCGTTTATCTGATCGTGCACGAGAAGATGGCCACCGGCGAGACCACCCCGCTGGCCTGGCTGTTCGCCATTGTGGCGCTGTTCGGCATCACCGTCGGCACGCTGTACCAGAAGCGGTTCGGCGGCGGCATCGACTGGCGGCCGGCCTTGAGCGTGCAATATGCGGCCGCCGGCGTTTTGTTCACGCTGGCCGCGTTCGCCTTCGAGACGCGCGTGGTGCACTGGACGCCGCAGTTCCTGTTCGCGCTCGGCTGGCTGGTTTTCGTGCTGTCGTTCGGCGCGATCTGGCTGTTGTATTTCCTGATCCGCCGCGCCGCGGCGACCCGGGTGGTGAGCCTGTTCTACCTGACGCCGCCGGTAACGGCGCTGATGGCATGGCTCCTGTTCGACGAGCGCCTGGCGCCGTTGGCGCTTGTCGGCATGGCGATCTGCGTGATCGGCGTGTTTTTGGTCAATTGGCGCCTCGGTGGTGCGAAGGCTTAACTCCCGCTAACGTGCGCGCCGCGGCGCAGCCGTTCCGAGAAACACCAGGAGTCAGAATCATGAGCGCACCAGGCCCGATCGAATACCGTGACGCCGCAGCGGAAGTCCGCGCCGTGTTCGACGACATCAAGCGCACCCGGCGCGTCGACGACGTCAACAATTTCTGGAAATACCTGGCGCACGATCCGGCGTCGCTCAAGCGCACCTGGGACAGCGTCAAGGAGATCATGACGCCGGGCACGCTCGATGCCGTGACCAAGGAGATGATCTACCTCGCGGTCAGCGTGACCAATGGCTGCGGCTATTGCATCGCCAGCCACGGCGCGGCGGCGCGCAAGGCCGGCATGACCGAAGCGATGTTCGGCGAGCTGATGGCCGTGGTCGGCATGGCTAACGAAACCAACCGGCTCGCCAACGGCTATCGGGTGCCGATCGACCCGGCGTTCGACAAGTAGCGCGCGCCGGACCCGACAAACTGCAAATTTCAAGAAAATGCGAGGCAAATGCCACTGAGCCTCTTAGCGGCACTGCAAGCGCCGACTGTTACCTGTTCGCGCGAGGGTAGCCAGGGCTGTCGCCGAACCTTGACGCGCGACCGCAAGACAGAAGGCCGTGCGCATGAACGCGTTGAAGCCCAAAAGCTCGCCGTCCGTGGACGAGCGTCGCCGGTCGCGGCGCCGCCAGATCAACCGGGTGGCGAAAATCCAGTTCGGCACCGGCACGCTGCCGCGCGACTGCCTGATCACCGACATTTCCGACGGCGGCGTGCGGCTGCATGTCGAAGGCTTCGATGTGCCGGACGATTTTGTCTTGCTGCTGTCCGGCGACGACATCGGCGCCAAGGAGCGCATCTACCGGGTGGTCTGGCGCCTCGGCTACGAAATCGGCGCCAAATTCGTCGGCCACGTCCGGCGCGCCGGCGTTGCCGCGACAGGCTGAGGTCGGGCTTCCCGATCAAGCAATCGTTGGCATCTTTGCCGCGCCTGCAGTAAAGCAACGGGCTGAACAGAGCCCACGCCTTACTTTGCATGCCGCACCCGCACCCGCCCGCCCGCGACGTCGTCGTCGTTCATAGCTCCGATCTGCACGTCGACCACGATTACACCGCGCGGCTGCACGGCGGCGACGGCACCGCGGGGTTGGCTTGCGTGCTCGGCGCGGCGCGCGATCTCGCCGCCGACCTGGTGCTGCTCGCCGGCGATACTTTTGACAGCCATCGCGTGCCGCAAAGCCTGATCGAGCAGGCCGCGGCGGTGATCGGCGCCGCGGCGCTGCCGGTCGTCATCCTGCCCGGCAATCACGATCCGGCGGTCGCTAGCGCGATCTATCGCGGCGGCCCGCTTAAGGCGGTGAAAAATTTGCACGTCATCGGTGTCAGCCACGACGACACGGTGGCGTTTCCCGATCTTTCGCTCGAAGTCTGGGGCCGGCCGCACCGCGACTATGACGACATGATCCCATTCGAGATGGTGCGCGCGCGCCGCAGCCGTTGGCTGATCGCCATGGCGCACGGCCATTATCAGCCGAAACCCGACCGCAGCATCGGCCCGCGGCCGTCCTGGCTGATCGGCGACGACGAGATCGCCGCGACCGGCGCCGATTACGTGGCGCTCGGCCATTGGAATCGCGCCGCGCGCGTCGGCAACGGCGCCGTGCCGGCCTATTATTCCGGCTCGCCGGAATATGCCGGCACGGTCAATGTGGTGCGTTTGGGTGAAGCCGGCGTGACTGTGATCCGCGCGCCGCTCGACATCGCGCGCGAGCTTGTCGATTGACGCAAAACGGCCCCGGCATTCAGGCCGGGGCCGTTGGTACTTTTGGCGAAGCTTTTGCTTCTATCGGGCCGCCGGAGAGTTCGGCGTCGGCGTGGTCGGCGCCGGAGTGGTCGGCGCCGGCGTCGCCGGGCTGAGCGGCGGCGCCATGCGTGTCGCCGCAGGCGGCGTCACGTCATTGGACGCCGTGTTGGTGCCCGACTGGTTGGGTCCGTGGCCGATGCCAAAGGCGACCGCCAAGACCACGACAATGAACACGGCAGCGGCAATCCATCCCCACGTCGCATTCATGGCGCGCGCATCGGGATCATAGACCGGATCGCGCCGCATCGGATCGTTGCGGTAGTCGAATTCCGAGTTCCGAAAGTCCGACATGAAAGTCCTCCGTCTATCGGTCTCTGGTCAAAACCAACAAAAGGCCGGCGGGCGCAGTTCCCGATATTGAAGCGGCACATACCACCTAGGCGGGCTCGGCATGGGCCGGAACTCGCGAGTTCCGCCAATTGCCGACGGCGCGGAAGATTTTTGCTGCGATCGGTCGCCATGGGTGACAAAGTGCCGACCGCGACGGTTGCGCGATAAGCACCCGCACAGGGAGGGAGAACACCGTGGCCGACAAGACCTCTATTGCATCGCAACGTAGGCTTGCGCTTGCGAGTGTGCTGCTCGCGGCCCTGGGAAGCCTGAGCTTGATCGCCACGGTCAACGGGCAATCGCCGCCCGGCACTTCGCCGGCGACTTTGCCAGGGACTTTGCCCGGCACTTGGACCATGAAAGCGCCGCTGCCGGCGCCGCGCGCCGAAGTCGCCGCTATCGCGTTCGACGGCAAGCTGCAGGCGCTCGGCGGCTCGGTGAGCGGAACCGCGGGCCCTTATCACGACGAATACGACCCGGCGACCGATTCGTGGCGCGCCCGCGCACCGCTGCCCGAAGGGCGCGATCATATCGGCGTCGCGGTGGCGGCCGGCAAGATCTACGTCTTCGGCGGCTTCGTCGGTTCGCCGCATAAGGGCACCGGCACCGGCGCTTTCGAATACGATCCGAAAACCGACAGCTGGCGCGTGCTGGCGCCGATGAAAGGGCCGCGCGGCGCGGTGGGCGCCGCCACGGTGGACGGCAAGATTCACGTCATCGGCGGCCGCGGCCTCGACACCGTCGTGGTGGCGACCCACGAAGTGTACGATCCGCAATCCGGCCAATGGAGCGAAGCGGCACCGCTGCCGACGCCGCGAGACCACATGGTCGTCATCGCGGTGGATGGAAAAATTCACACCATCGGCGGCCGTTTCAAGGGCGCGGCCGACCGCACCGGGCTGCACGAGGTGTACGATCCGGCGACCGACAAATGGACCTCGGCGGCACCGCTGCCGACGCCGCGCAGCGGCCTCGCCGGCGCCTATTACCACGGCATGATCCTGGTGCTCGGCGGCGAACTGCCGCCCGACCACACCTTCCCGGAGAACGAAGGTTTTGATCCGAAAACCGGTCGCTGGACGGCACTTGCGCCAATGCCGCACGGCCGGCACGGTTTTGGCGGGTCAACGATCGGCGACAATGTCTACTTCGTCGGCGGCGCGCTCAATCCGGGCGGCGGCGGCATCACCGATCAGTTGATCATGTTCCACTTGCCGTAGCGCGGCGCGGCCGCGGCGATCCCCGGATCAAGGACATGCTTTTTTCCGGATCATGCCCTATTGTGCATCCGCCGCGCTCGTAGCTCAGCTGGATAGAGCACCAGACTTCGAATCTGGGGGTCGGGAGTTCGAATCTCTCCGAGCGCGCCATTTTGCGGGCACTTTTTTAACGGGCCGCAATTTTTGGCTCTTTTTGGCTGGGCGATTGAGGCACGTGCTAAACTTATAAACACCTCGAAGTAGGTGAACACCTTGCACGCTGAAGAGAATGACCCGACGCTTATCGACAAATCGAATTGGCGGTCGCTGAATGGGTAAGAAATCCAAAAAATCGCCCGTCTACGGCGGCGGTCATCAAGCGTGGGGACGGATATTTTGGGGTTTTGTCGCTCTGGTCCTGTTGAGTTTTGTTGTGGCCTATCTGCGAAAGTATATTGGCTAAGGCGGTTGTGAGCCCGGCCGTTACTCGCCATTCGTGTTCGATTCACCTGAGCCTTTTACCTGCTCGGCCAACCGGTGCCACGTCTCGGCCATTTGCACCAGCAGCTCCTTTTCACGGGCGGAGCTTGTCTGCTTGGCAAGACGCAGACAATCCCGTGCATATTGCTCGCAACGCTTGGCTTGATCGGGAATCGCCATTGCCCCAGCCCCAAAAAATACCCTGACCCCAAACCGCGTAACTCCTTTTTGGTTCCACTGGGCTGCAATTTTTGACGCGGAACCATTGGGCTGAGTCGCCGGTTTCGAATTGGAACATGGGAACAATGGCAAAATGGATGTGTCATGGAGAGTGCCGAGAGGTACCGCCAATACGCCCAGGATTGCCGGCGCTTGGCTGAGAAGGCCGCACCAAAGGACAAGGCCGTCCTGTTGGAGATTGCTGCCGCGTGGGATCAATTTGCAGATGTCGGAAGCAAATCAAAAGGATTGCAAGACGGAAAAGACCAAAGCGACGTCAACGCGGCCAAATAACTAAAAGCGCAGTCGCCAAAAGTTTTGTTGTGCGAGCTTTAGCCCCCGCAGCTGGATAGAGCACCAGACTTCGAATCTGGGGGTCGGAAGTTCGAATCTCTTCGAGCGCGCAATGCCGAACACGCCATCGCGGCCAACCTTCGCACAGGATGGGGCAGCACATCCGATACTGCAGGTAGCGCAACACACCGCGGCGGCTGGTCATGGCGCGGGTTGCGGTCGCCTGGGATGTGTCGTAAGATTGTGCCTATAGCCGTTTAGCGGCTCACCGCGTTTTCTCGTCCCGCTTGCCAGGCTGGCTGGGCGGAACTTCGGGCAACCTACGGCGCTGATGAATCTGTTTGTCCGGGGGGCCCTTGGGAGGAACAGCAGTGAACGTCACTGTGACAGTCCCAGCCTTTTCCAATGGCAATTCCGCTTTGGGATGTCCGTCGCGCCGCTTGGTCGACTTATTCCCCGTTTCGTCTGACATGGTGCCTATCCCTAAGGTGCAAACACGAGGTTCACGCCGTGACCAAATCTCCAGTTCGCAGCGCCAAGCGCTCAGAGAAAACACTACGGGCAACCCGTCTATCACCGCCGACGAACAAACCCGTTCAGGTCGCATATAGGCAGGTCCCGCCGCCATTCAAGCGTCGAGAGAACATTCATCCTCGGCGTATCCTGCCGCGCGTGCGAGAAGGCCGGGAGCGTCAATTCCACAGCGTCACAGCGCAAACCACTCTCGCGCCGCATGCCCTTTGGGCTTTTCGCCCTCAAGCCGCCACAGATGAATTGACGCTGCTGACCAACACCGCATTGCCAGACCCCGGCCGCCAACAATTGGCGTCCAATGTCGGCGAGCCCAGCATGGCGATAAACGGCGATGTCGTCTTCTACACCGGCAATTGGTACGCAGGCCGGTCAATCGACGGCGGCCGGACGTTTCAATTCCTCGATCCGTTCACCGCGTTTCCCGATCCGCCCAATCTCGGCTATTGTTGCGATCAGGTCGTTCAATATATCGCGTCGATCGATACGTTTGTTTGGTTGCTGCAATACGGACCGAAGATGGGTCCGCAGGCTGACAATATCCAGCGCTTGGCCTTCGCCACCACGGCCGAAGTCAGATCGGGACATTGGCACCTCTTCGACATTACCACAGCGACCCTCGGAGTCGCGGGTCAGTTCCTCGATTTCCCCGACATGGCGGTCGGCACAAATTCTCTCTATGTGACGACAAATGTTTTTACGCCCGCAGGCCGGTCGGCCGGCGCCGCGGTGATCCGTATTCCGATTGCATCCATTGCAAACGGCCAAGTCACCGCTCAGCCCTTCGTGTCGCCGACGCTCAACAGCTTCCGCGTCGCCCAGAATTGTGGAACGAGGGCGTTCTTTGCCACGCACCAAGACACCAGCACGCTCAACCTCTTTACTTGGGATGAGGGCCAAGCGGCGCCGGTCTCTCATCTTGTTGAGGTGGCGCGATGGATAACGGGCAACGGCTTTCAGTCGCGCACGCCGGATGGCCGCACGTGGCTCGATCGCGCCGACACGCGCATGACCGGCGCGACTTTGGCGGGCACCGACTTGTACTTCGCCTGGGCCGTCGATGCCGGCTCAAACAAGCGCCCGCAACCCTTCATCCAGATTGCCAAGATCGATGCCAACGACCTGACGCTCATCGACAATATCAACGTCTTCGATTCCGACTCGGCGACGTGCTACGGCGCGTTGGCCACCAATTCGGACCAAGAAGTCGGCATTTCCTACATGATTGGCGGCGGGCCGCGGTTTCCGACCCACGTTGTTGGCATTCTCACCGGAAATCGCAAGGACCTGATAACCGCGGCGAGTGACGCCGGGCCGCAACCCGATCCGACGACGAACATGGGTGAATGGGGCGACTATCTGACCGTGCGGCCGGTCTTTCCGGATGGAAAGCTGTTCGCTGCCACCGGCTATACGCTCAACGGCGGCTCGAACGCTTCAAACCGCAACGTGCTGCCTCGATTCGTCGTATTTGGCCGCGCCGGTGGTGCCAGTACCGGCGTGGGTGCCGCAGCGGCCGCGGCGGCGACCGCGGTTTCGGCCCCGCCGATGGCGGCGGCCCCACTGCCGGCAACGCCGCCGGACGATGGCGATCCGGTTACCGACGTCAATGTGCTCGCGGTCGTCAGCGCAAGCGTGGCCGCCAAGATCAAGGCGGCAGCCGGGCTCGTGGCAGGGGCGGAGGCCGCGCCACGAAGTGCAGCCGTGCCGGCGGCGCAGCCCTTGAGTGATACTCCCGGCACCGAGCGCTGGCCGGTGAAGACAGGTCAAGACAGTGACCGCGCGAAGGTCGGCAAGAATATAATCGATGGCGAAGACCTTGGCGCAGGAATTGTCGAGGCCACGCTCGAGGAAATGGTCACTTTGCCACGGCCACCCGGTTTGGAGGTTGCCACTCGAGATCCGCCGGAATTCGCCGGTGTACGCGACGGAGTCACCGAAGTTACGATTTGGCGGATAGTTGCCACGATCATCGCGTTGAAACACGAAAAGGATGGTGACTATCATCTTGTGCTGCAGGGAACGAGCGGCCAACAAATGGTAGCTGAAATCCCAACTCCGACAACTCAGTTCATCGGCGACAGTCCTTGGATTGAAAATATTGGACAGGCACGTCAGGAGATTGACGACAAACTTGTCCGTAATCTTGCCCCGGCGAGCTTCGGCCTGATGAACGGCAAGCTGGTGCCGCAGGGCGCATCGAGCGCGCCGCTTCGTCAGGCCTCCTTGTCCGCGAGTTCGTTGATGACCCCACCACCTGGCACCGGGCTCGCTCAACCGCTTTTCCAAACGGCCATTAGTCCGACATTGGCACGCATAACCGGGGTAGGATTCTTCGACAGAGCACATGGTGCGACAGGCGCCGCTCCCAATGTGATCGAGCTTCACCCGGTGCTCAAAATCGAATGGCAGTGAACCTGGTCGGGTCTGTGGTGGTAGGTCGGCTGCATGGCCGCAACAAATGGAGATAGCTATGTTCGATTGGATTGAGCGATGGTTTGCGGTGAGTCCTGACAACGGCGACGGATCGCTCGAAGTGCTTTATCTGGTGGTCTTGGTCCTGTGTGCAGGCGCCTTGCTGGTCGCCTGCTACCGCCCGGCGCGGCGGGCGATACAGCAGTGGCATGCCCCGAGCGAGCGCAGCTAGGTCCGCTGTCAGCGCGCCAATCTAGGGTCGCTCCAGGTGCGAAGTTCCTCGCGTGCAGCGAGGGCCGCGCCATGGCGCAATAGCGAACGAATGATGCCTCGCTTCACCGAGCGTGGCAGTCAATCGGCAACTGCGTAAAGCTACTTCGGCGAAGCACCGCGCTTCGCTGCATCGGTTGTCAGTCAAGCCGCGAGCGTCAGCTCTCGATCGCCGCGGTCGCGCGCTGTCCCGTGCCGTCGTGCTCGTGGATCGTCTCGCGAGTGCCGGCGCTGGCCGGCAGTTGCAGCACGGTGGCGCGTTGGCCGGGAATGAGCCGCGTGACCATCACCATCTGTCCGCCCGGGAATTCGAGCGCATCGTGGTGCACGTGCGGGTCGTCCATATTGAGCTGGCGAAACCGGGCAACTTTGTGTTCGACGATCGCCTTGCCGAACAAGCTGAAGGCGCGGTCGTATTGAACGGCGGTTTCGAAAGCGAGCTCGGTGCCCGGCAACAGGCAAACGGCGACTTCGGGCTCGCCGATTGCGGTGAAGCCGCGGGTGATCGATTGGGCAAAGTCGGTTGCGACCAATTTATCGCCGACCTTGGCAGGCCGCGAGGCGACGAGATGCAGGCTGTAATCGCACATGGAGGACACTCCTCTTCGAGGGAACAGCGGCTATTCGAACCCTGAACCCGGCCGTTGGCGAAATGTTCCGCGCGAGCCGCCCTTGATTGCCAAACCGGCAGCGGCGTCCTAGACCCCGGACGCGGGCAAAATGGACCTCGCGGCAAGCGGAAAAAGCGCGATCAGGCGATGGACGAGGTCACCGGCAAAAATCAGGGGGATGCGCGCCGCGCTTCCCCCGTCGCGCCGGCCACGCCCGCCGATCTCAAGCGCATGGTGGGCCGCACCGATGACGTGCCGCGCGGCATCCTGTTGATGATCGTCGCCACCATCCTGTTCGCCGGCGCTTCCGCCGCCAGCAAATGGCTGGTCGGCATCTATCCGGTCGGCGAAACGCTGTTCATCCGCTCGCTGGCTTCGCTGATCACCGGCGCCGCGATGATCCTGCCGGTGTCCGGTCTTTCGGTGTTCGCCACGCAACGGCCGCGCGATCACATCCTGCGCGGCATGTCGCAGTCGATCTCGCAATTATCGCTGCTGCTCGCCTTCAGCCTGATGCCGCTCGCCGGCGCCGTCGCCATCAATTTCTCCTCGCCGCTGTTTGCCGCGCTGGTGTCGATCCTGTGGCTTCGGGAGCGCGCCGGGCCGGCGCGGTGGGCCGCTTTGCTGATCGGCTTTGTCGGCGTGCTGATCGTCACCGATCCGGGCGCCAATTCGCTCACGCTGGGCGCGCTGTTCGCGCTGATCAACGCCATCATGTATGGCAGCGTCACGGTCGCGGTGCGCGGCATGACGCGCACCGAATCGGCCAATACGCTGGTGATCTGGCAGCTCACCGTGTTGGCGTTCTTTCACAGCTTCTTGCTGCTGTTCGGTTGGCGCTGGCCGACGGCGCTCGACGCGGTGCTGCTGTTCGGCACCGGCTTTACCAACGCGGTCGGGCAATGGTTCTGGACCAAGGCGCTGCATCTGGCGCCGGCGGCGGCGGTGACGCCGTTCTATTATCTGATGCTGGTGTGGTCGCTCATGATCGGATTCCTGGTCTGGGGCGACGTTCCGACGTTAAGCCTTCTGATCGGTTCGGCGATCGTGGTGACGACCGGGCTGTTCCTGTTCTTGCGCGAAGCACGGCTGCAGCGGCGGCCACGTTCTCACTGAAACAATGCCCTCACTGAATGAGTTTCGCGATGCGGTCGATGATCGGCTTCGGCGTGGCGTAGGTCTTTTTGACCAAGGCTTCGATCTGCGCGCCGTCGGCCGGATCGAGGTTGAGCTTGCGCAATTTGGTTTCGGCGATGAAGTCTGGATCCTTCATGGTCGCCGCGAACGCGTCCTGCAGCATTTTCAGCCGGTCCGGCGGCAAGCCGGGCGGCGCGATGAAGGGCCGGCCGATACCCTGGCCGGCATAGAGGAATTCGATGGCCTGCTTGTCTTCCGGCTTTTGCGCGAGATCGACCACGAACGGCACGTCCTTCAGCTCCGGATTGGGTTTAGTGCCGCCTTGGAATAGCAACGTGATGGTGCCGTTCGCAATCCAATTGGGCTGGCGCAGTTTGATGCTGTCGAGGCTTTCGCAAATGCCCTGGACCTCGCCGCGCTCCATGGCGAGAAACACGTCGGCCGACGACGGATAGCCGCCGACGATGCGAAATTTCATGCCCAGGATGGCGTTGAGCGCGATCGGGTAGGAGTGGGTGCCGGTACCGGGCCCGTTGTCGCCGACGACGAGCTCCTTTTCGGTGAGATCGTGCGCGGTCTTCACCGGTGAGGTGTGATAGGCGATGCACACATTGGTCTCGATCGCCGGCGTACCGAGCCAGGAGAATTTGGTGGCGTCGAATTGCGCGCCGGGCGCGCCGGTCAGCGGCCCGAGCACGGCGTCGCGCGCGATCAGCGCCATGGCAGTGCCGTCCTTGGGCGCCACGGTGTAGATGAAATTGGCGGCGCGATAGCTGCCAGCGCCTTCCAGGTTCTGCGGGTTCACGGTCGGACTGCCCGGCAGGTGCGCGCCGATATGGCGGGCGACCACCCGCGCCCACAGGTCGTAACCGCCGCCGGGGCCGAAGCCGATATACATGGTCACCGTCTTGCCGGCGAATGCGCCCGGTGTCTGCGCGGTGGCGGCGGCGCCGAGGCAGACGGCGAGCAGCGCGACCGGCAAAACGGCGCGATAGCTTTGGGCGCGACAATTTCGCGTGACATGGCCGCGCATTGTGGTCCTCCTTGGGCGGGTGCGCCTGCCAGGAACAGGCCGCCGCTGCGCTAATCTAGCGGCGATCGTGGAGACTTAAAGCCGTGACAGCGCCGCACCGTTCCGGATGGCATCTCGCTTTGGCTGTCCTCGCCGTCGTCGCGGCGACGCCGCTCGCCGCGGCCGAGCCATATCCGTTCCGCGCCATCCGCGTCATCGTGCCGTTCGCGCCGGGCGGGGCGCCGGACATCGTCGCGCGCATCATCGCCGGCGCGCTGGAAAAGCCGCTCGGTCAATCGCTGATCGTCGAGAACCGCACCGGCGCCAACGGCATCGTCGGCATGCAGACGGTCGCGGCCGCCGACCCCGACGGCTACACGTTGTTGAACGTGCCGCCGGCCTTCGTCGTCAATCCGAGTGTCTACAAGACGCTGCCATTCGATATTTTCGGCGATTTTGCCCCGATCGCGAATATCGGCATCAGCGACGGCTATCTGGTGATGGTGCGTCCGGGCCTGCCGGTGCACTCCATCGCCGAATTGATCGACTACGCCAAAACGCACCGTGTGCTCTACGGCTCGGCCGGCGTCGGCAACACGTTGCATCTGGCGGCGGCCCTGTTTTGCGCCAAGGCCGGCGTCGAAATGGAGCACGTGCCGTTTCGCGGCGCCGCCCCGATCATGACCGCGCTGCTTGCCGGCACGGTCGATCTGACATTCGCTTCGCCGACCGCGTCGAATTTCGTCACCAGTGGGCAATTGCGCGCCATCGGGTTCACGGGAAAGAAACCGCTGCCCGAACTGCCGGACGTGCGCCCGGTCCGCGACACCTTGCCGAGCTTCGATATCGAAGGCTCCTGGGAGGGTTGGCTGGCGCCGGCCAAGACGCCGCCGCAGATCGTTGCGAAAATCAACGCCGCGATCCGCGCCGTCCTGAAGGAGCCCACGGTCGGCGGCGCCATCGTGCGCGCGGGCTACGAGCCGTCCGACATGTCGCCCGCCGAATTCGCGAGCTTCCTGCACGCCGAGGCCGATCGCTACGCACAAGCGGTCAAGGCGGCGAAAATCGAGCCGCAATAGCACGGCCGCGCGGCATGGTGCCGCGCATTCCCTCTTCCGCGCCGCCGCAAAAGTCCTGTAGCCTCGGTCGCGCTCGGGAGCGCCGCGGGGGCATCGCCATGAGACTTCGCCGCCGGAATTTCTTGCGCCTGGCCGCAGGCGCCGCCGCGTTGCCCGTCATGCCGCGGCTGGCGCGCGCGGAGACCTATCCGTCGCGCCCGGTGCATATCCTGTGCGGTTTCGTGCCGGGCGGCGCCGCCGATACCGTGGCGCGACTGGCGGCGGAATGGCTGTCGGAGCGGCTCGGCCAGCAATTCGTCGTCGACAATCGGCCGGGCGCCGGCACCAACATCGCCACCGAGGCGGTGGTGCAAGCGGCGCCCGACGGCTACACGCTGCTCCTGGTCACCGGCGCCAACGCCATCAATGCCACGCTCTATCAGCATCTCAATTTCGATTTCCTGCGCGACATGGCGCCGGTCGCCGGCATCGTTCGCGTCCCGCAAGTGATGATCGTCAATCCGCAGCTGCCCGCCAAGACCGTTCCGGAGTTCATCGCCTACGCCAAGGACAATCCGGGCAAGATCAATATGGGCTCGGGCGGCGTCGGCTCGACGCTGCATGTGGCGGGCGAATTGTTCAAGATGATGGCCGGCGTCAATCTGGTGCACGTGCCGTACCGCGGCGACGCTCCGGCGCTGGTCGATCTCATGGGCGGCCAGATTCAAGTCATGTTCGACCTGACGGCGGCGGCGCTGCCGTTCATCAAGGCCGGCAAGCTTCGCGGCGTGGCGGTGACGTCGGCGGCCCGCGTGCCGGCGCTGCCGGATCTGCCGACGATCGGCGATTTCCTGCCCGGCTATGAAGCGACCTCGTTCGAAGGCATTGCGGCGCCGAAGGGCACGCCGGGCGACATCGTCGACAAGCTCAATACGGCGCTCAACGCCGGCTTTGCCGACGCCAGGTTCAAGGCGCGCCTTGCCGATCTCGGCGGCGACGGCTTGCCGGGCACGGCGGCGGACTTCCGCCGGCTCGTCGCCGATGAAACCGCCAAATGGGGCAAGGTGGTCAAGTTCGCCAATCTGAAAGCGGAATGATCCGCGCGCTTTTCGGAGTAACTGAGGAACAAAGACAATGGATTTTCCGCGTCGCCGTTTTCTGCAACTGACCGGCGCTGCCGCGCTTGCGCCTTTCGTGGAAGTCGCGCGCGCCGATACGTTTCCATCCCGCGTCGTCAAGCTCGTGGTCGGCTTTCCGCCCGGCGGCGGCGCCGATTTGGCGTCGCGCATCGTCGCCAACCGGCTGTCGGAAATTTGGCGCCAGCAGGTCATCGTCGAGAACCGGCCCGGCGCCGGCGCGAGGCTCGCGCTCGACGCGGTGGCTCATGCGGCCCCCGACGGCTACACGATGCTGCTGGCGCCGGGGTCGCCGCTGGTCCAGCCCTTGCTGTTTTCGACGCTGACCTTCGATCCGGCCGTCGATTTTGCGCCGGTGTCGCTGGTCGGCACCTATCCCGACATCATCGTCGTTCCGAATTCCTCGCCGTTCCAAAACCTGCAAGACTTCATCGCCCACGCCAAGGCCAATCCAGGCAAGATGAGCTGGGCGTCGCCCGGCGTCGGCACCGTGCCGCACCTTGCCGGCGAATTGTTCAAGCACATGGCCGGCATCGAGATGACGCACGTGCCGTATCGCGGCGTGACCCAGGGCCTGATGAGCGACTTCATCGCCGGCCGCCTCGACCTGATGTTCAATACCACTGGATCGCTGCTGCAACCGGTGCGCTCGAAACAGGTGCGCGGCCTCGCGGTGACGACCGCGCAACGGTTTCCGAGCGAACCGGAACTGCCCACGGTCGTCGAGCAAGGCGTGGCGGGTTACGACGTGTCGTCGTGGTACGGCATTTACCTGCCGGCCAAGACGCCGCCCGACATCATCAAGAAAATGAATGCCGACATGGTCGCGATGCTGAGCGAACCGGCGATCCAGCAAAAATACGAACCGCTCGGCGTGCTGGCGCAGGGCTCGACTCCCGCCGAGCTTGCCGCCAAGAACGAAGCCGATGCCGCGTTATGGGGGCCGATCATCAAGGAAGCCAATATCAAGGTGGAGTAGGGCGCGTCGGCGCGGCAACGCACCGCGATTGCGGCCGATATCAAGGCGGGCTAGGGCAGTTGGTCTTGGCCGGCAGAGGAAACAGGATGAAATTTTCCCGTCGTAGGATTTTGCATCTGGCCGCAGGCGCGGCAGCGGCGCCGGCGCTGCCCTACGTCGCCCGCGCCGACACTTATCCGTCGCGGCCGGTGCATCTCATCATCGGTTATCTTCCCGGCGGTTCGGCCGACATGACCGCGCGGTTCTTCGGGCAATGGCTTTCCGAGCGGCTCGGCCAACAATTCGTGATCGAAAGCCGGGCCGGCGGCAGCACCAATATCGCCACCGAAGCGGTGATCCGCGCCACGCCGGACGGCTACACGCTCTTCCTTGCGTCGCCGGCCAACGCCACCAATGCCGCCCTCTACGACAAGCTGAATTTTGAATTTTTGCGCGACGTCGTGCCGATCGCCGGCCTGATCCGCTTTGCCGACGTGGTGGTGGTCAATCCGTCACTGCCGGTCAAGACCATCCCCGAGCTGATTGCCTATGCCAAGGCCAATCCCGGCGCGCTCAACTTTGCCTCCTCCGGCGTCGGCTCGACGCTGCACGTCGCCGGCGAGCTGTTCAAGATGATGACCGGCGTCGACATCGTGCACGTGCCGTATCGCGGCGGCGCGCCGGCCATGCTCGACCTGATCGCCGGCCGCGCCCAAATCATGTTCGACAACGTGCCGACCGCGCTGCCCTACATCAGGGATGGCAAGATCAGGCCGCTGGCGGTGACCGCGGCGGCACGCGTCGACGTGCTGCCGGATCTGCCGCTTGTCGCCGACTACCTGCCGGGCTACGAGGCCAGCGCCTGGTACGGCATCGTCGGTCCGAAAGGCACGCCCGCCGAGGTGATGGACAAGCTCAACCGCGAGGCCAACGCCATCCTGGCCGAACCTGACAAAAAGAAGCGGCTGGCCGAGCTCGGCGCGTCGCTCTTGCCCGGCACACCGGCCGATTTCGCCAAGCTGCTTGCCGACGAGACCGCGAAATGGGGCAAGGTGATCCGCTTCGCAGGCATCAAGGCTGAACAGTGAACCGATGACCGCCGAAATGCGCGCCGCGCGTTTGCACAAACCGGGCGAGCCGCTGCGCATCGACCGCGTCGCCGTGCCGGAGCCGGGGCCGCGCGACGTACTGATCGCGGTGAAAGCTTGCGGCGTCATTCCCAACATGAACGCCATCTTCAGCGGCACGCTGTGGAACCGGCTCCCGCCATTGCCCGCGAGTGTCGGGCTCGATGCCGCCGGCATCGTCGCCAAAGTCGGTGGCGCTGTGACCAATGTCGCGGTCGGCGCGCGGGTCTATGTCAATCCGTGGCTCAATTGCGGGACCTGCGTCTATTGCCGTGCCGGCACGCCGTTGCAATGCAGCGCCGCCGCGTTCCAGGGCTATTTCGGCTTCACCGACCAATCGGCGCCGCTGCTGCGCGCCTATCCGTACGGCGGCTTTGCCGAATACATGGTGGCGGCGTGCGAACGCCTCGTCATGCTGCCGGAGACGGTGAGCTTCGATCAGGCGGCGCGGTTCGGCTATCTCGGCACGTCGTTCGCCGCGCTCAGAACAGGCGGCGTCGGCGCCGGCAGCACAATCGCCATCAACGGCGTCACCGGCACGCTCGGTGCCGGCGCGACCTTGCATGCGCTGGGCATGGGCGCGACCAAAATCCTCGGCATCGGCCGCAACCGCGACATGCTCGCGCAGCTCAACGCGCTGTCGCCGTCGCGCATCGATACGCTGGCACTGGGCGACGCGCCAGTCACCGATTGGCTGCTCGCGCGCTCCGGTGGCATCGGCGTCGACGTGTTGCTCGACTGCTCGGGCCGCGCCGCGTCAGCCAGCACGACCGCGGCCGCGTTCGGCGCGCTCAAGCGCGGCGGCGTCGCGGTCAATATCGGTGCGCTCACCGAGAAAATCGAAATCGAGCCGATCGCCTATATGGTGAAGTCGCTGCAATTCCGCGGCTCCAACTGGTTCACCACGGGCGAGGGGCAGTTGATGGCGGACATGGCCGGCGTCGGCGTGCTCGATCTTGCGGTGCTCAAAACCCACGCCTATCCGCTCGACGGCGTCAACGACGCGCTCGCCGAAGTGAAGACGCGGCCGGGCGGCCTCGTCAACATCGTGGTCAATCCGGATCGCTAAGCAGCCTTGGGCTCGGCATCAAGCCGCACCACCCAGCCTTCGAGGCCGGGTTTTGCCGCCGGATAGCGGGTTAGCACCGCCGGGTCGTGGCCGGGCACGACGTGGCGCGGCGCGCTGGCCAGCCTCTTCAGCTTCTCGTAGCCCTCGACGACTTCCTCGACGTTGTGAACCAACGGAAAGATCCGGCCGCCGTCGATGTGGGTGTAGAGGTGTGAAGCGTCGGCGGCGAGCACGACATGGCCGAGACGCGTCTTGACCCGCACCGACTGCAAGCCCTTCGAATGGCCGCCGATGTGATGCACGGTGACGCCCGGCACGATCTGGTCCTCGCCGTCGTGGAACGCGCAGCGGCCGGTGAAAACCTTGCGCACCATGGCAACGACGTCCTCGACCTCGAACGGCAGCCGCAGCGCGCGGTGGCACATGCAGCGGCCGGTGGCGTAGGCCATTTCGCGGTCCTGCAAGTGATAGCGCGCCTGCGGAAACAGATCGTAATTGCCGCAATGGTCGTAATGCAGGTGGCTGATGATGACGTCCTTGACGCTGTCGGGCGCGATGCCGAGCGCGGCAAGCCCCTCGCGCACCGGCTTGATCATTTCGCGCTGGCGCTTTTTGCCCATCGCCTCATCGAAGCCGGTATCGAGCACGATGGTGCCGGACGAGCCGACGATCGCCCAGACGAAGAAGTCGAGCGGCTGCAGCACGTCATGCGGGTCGCCGTCGATGTAATTCGCCGATGCCGGGCGCGAATGGTGGCCGTAACGGATCGCATAGACTTCGTGCGTGTCGTCCATGAAAACTAAACTCCCCTGGTGTCCGCGGTTTTGCCGATTGCACCGCACGCGGCCGCCGCAATCAAGTACCGATCCGATAGCGCGCGATGACGCCTTCATCGACGTCGATGCCCAATCCGGGCCCTTGCGGCACCTTCATGTGGCCGTCCTGCGCCGCGATCGCCTCGCCCAAGGGCGTCGCCTCCAGCTCGCAGTAGAAACGCTCGCACATGGCGTCGGGAAGCTGCGCGGCGATGACGTGGAGCGTCGCGATCAGCCCCGGGCCGAAATAGGGCGAATGCGGCATGATGCGTACGCCGTGCTGCTGCGCCACGGCGATCGCCTTGCCCATGGCGATGACGCCGCCGATCTTGGTGACGCTCGGCTGAAAAATGTCGAGGGCGCCGAGTTCGATGGCGAGCCGCGCCTCGGCGGCGTGGCCGATATTTTCGCCGGCGGCGATGGTGACGCCGGTGTCGCGGCGGATGCGCGCCATGGTGTCGTAATCGTCGACCGGATCGACCGGCTCTTCGAGCCAGGCGAGGTCGAAAGCTTTGAGCTTGCGCGCCATCGCGATGGCTTCGTCCGGGGGCCAGGCGCAATTGGTGTCGACCATGAGCGCGATGTCGGGGCCGGCGGCCTCGCGGCCGGGCGCGACCGTCTCGACCAGATGCTCGTGCAGCTTGATCGCGGTGTAGCCGCGTCCGATCGCCTCCTCGGTGTAGCGCGCGACCAGATCGGGCTTGCCGTAGCGCAGCAGGCTCGCATAGGTCGGAATGCGATCCCGGGTAGGCCCGCCGAGCAGGCGATGAAGCGGCACGCCTTGCGCCTTGCCGGCAATGTCCCACAGCGCGATGTCGATGCCGGCAAGGGCGAAACTGACCGGCCCGTGCCGGCCCATGGCATGCAGCTTGCGCTGCAGGTCGGTCATGAACGAGGGCACGTCGGCGAAGTCGCGGCCGATGCAGAGCGGCGCCACGACGCGCAACACCGCCTCGCGCGTCAACGCCGAGGCGGCAAAGCCGAACGCTTCGCCCCAGCCGGTAAGGCCCGTATCGGTGTCGACGCGGACGAACAATGTCTCCATATGCGTCCACGGCCCGAACGGCCGCATCGGCTTCGGCCCGCCGTGCTCGTAAGGCACGGCTATGAGAATGGGCTCGACGCGGGTGATTTTCACGTTTTCCTCCTGGCTTCTCGGCGGCAAGGACATTAGACAGCAAGTGGACATGCGCACAGCATGATTTCGCAAATGGCTCAGCTGCGGTCGGCAGACCTGTTGCAAGTAAACGCGTTGCTGGGGCAGGGATTTGCGCTGCACCAGGCCGGGCGGCTGGCCGAGGCGGAAGAGGCCTATGGGCGGATCCTCGCCATCGATCCGGATCACGCCGACAGCCGATATCTGCTCGGCCTTATTTTCCATCAGCGTGGCGACGCTGCGCAGGCGATCCATCACATCGACCTGGCGCTGGACAAAAATCCCGCCAACATTCTGGCGTTGAACAGCCGCGGTGTCGCGCTCAATGCGCTCAAGCGGTTCGACGAGGCGCTGGCGAGCTACGACCGGGCCATCGCCCTGCAGCCGGATTTTGTCGAGGCGCTGCTCAATCGCGGCAACGCGCTCAAGGAATTGCAACGGCTCGATGAGGCGCTGGCAAGCTTCGATCGCGCGCTTGCGGTACAGCCGGATCACGCCGGCGCGCACTACAATCGCGGCGTTGCGCTGCATGCGCTCGAGCGTCTCGACGAAGCGCTGGCGAGCTACGACCGCGCCCTGGCGCTGCGGCCGGATTATGCCGAGGCATTGGCCAACCGGGGCGTGGTGCTGCAGGCGCTGCGGCGGTTCGACGAGGCGCTGGCGAGCTATGACCGCGCGCTCGCCGCTCTGCCGGACAGCGCCGAAGTCCATGTCCGTCGCGGCGAAGTCCTTTTCGAATTGCGGCGATTTCCCGAAGCGCTGACGAGTTGCGATCGGGCGCTGGCGCTATCGCCCGATTCCCCCGAAGCGCATTGCAACCGCGGCAACGCCTTGAGCATGCTGGAGCGGTTCGACGAGGCGTTGGCGAGCTATGACCGCGCGCTGGCGTTGCGGCCCGACTATGCCGACGCATACAACAACCGGGGCGTTACCCTGCTTGCCCTCAAAGAGTTCGACGCCGCGCTGCGGTGCCACGAGCGCGCGCTGGCGTTGCAGCCGGATTTTCCCGAGGCCCACTGCAATGAGGGCTTCTGCCGGCTGCTGCTCGGCGACTTCGAGCGCGGCTGGGCCAAGCACCCATGGCTGTGGCAGACCAAGCAGCTCAAGCACGCCAAACGGAGTTTTGCCGAGCCGCCATGGACCGGATCGGAAGACATCGCCGGCAAGACCGTTCTGCTTTATGCCGAGCACGGCCTTGGCGACACCATCCAGTTCTGCCGCTACGCGCCGGGGGTCGCGGCACGCGGCGCGCGCGTGATCCTGGAAGTGCAACGGCCGTTGCGTGATTTGACCTGCAGTCTTGTGACCCACAGTCTTGCCGATACGCTGCAGGTGGTGCCGAGAGGCGATACGCTGCCGCCGTTCGACATGCAGTGCTCATTGCTCGGCCTGCCGTTGGCGTGCGGCACGCGGCTCGCGACGATACCGTCCGAGGCGCCCTATCTGCACCCGTCCGCACCGGCGGTGGCGGATTGGAATGCGCGGCTGCCGCCGCGGACGCGTCCGAGAATAGGCCTGGCCTGGTCCGGCGACCCGACGCACCAGAACGATCACAATCGATCGATCGCGCTGGCGGACTTGCTGCCGGCGCTGCAAGGCAGCGACGCGACATTGGTCAGCGTGCAGCGCGAAGTCCGCCCCGCGGACGCAGCCGTGCTGCAAGGCCGCAACGACATCGTTCACTTCGGCGAAGCGCTGCAGGACTTTTCCGATACCGCGGCGCTGATCGCCAATCTCGATCTCGTCATCGCGGTCGATACCAGCGTCGCCCACCTCGCCGGCGCGCTGGCGAAACCGGTCTGGGTGCTGCTGCCCTTCATCCCCGACTGGCGCTGGCTGCTCGACCGCGACGACAGTCCCTGGTACCCGACGGCGCGTTTGTTCCGGCAGGACGACAGCCGCCGGTGGGATGGCGCCGTTGCCCGGCTGGGCGCCGCTTTGCACGACTTTATGCCCCGGAATTAGCCGGCGCTTTGGTTAAAAATAATAGTTTATTCAATGGCTTATCCTGAAACCGCAGATTTGTGTCTACAGTCACATCGGAACTCCTGGGGAAGCAGTTCATTAACATCAAAGAATAACGGGAGCGCGTGATGAACCATTCAATTTATAGCGCCGACCGCCGCACCCATTTGAAGATCGTGGTGGTCGGTCTTTTGTGCGCGACTTTGGTCGCGGCCATCGGGACGTTCGCGCATGTCAGCGACGTCGACCTCGGCACTACGCAACTGGTCAAGGCCGGCCAGCCTACGACTGTGACCGGACAGTTGCCCGCCATCCGCTAGTTCGTTGTTCAACGTCAGAGAGGGAGGCACGAGTCATGCCCCCGTATGTCACCGAGCGTTCAAGCACGCCACGCTACGACGGCATCGAAATCATGACGATCGGTCTTGGCGTTTTGCTGGTCGTCGCCATCGCCTGTGTGTTCGGGATTTGATTTTGCGACACGGCGCAGATCGAGTCGGCCGGCGAGCCGGCAGGCCCTAATACACCACGACGCTGCGGATGCTCTTGCCGTCACGCATCAGCGCGAACGCTTTGTTGATGTCGGCAAGCGGCATGGTATGGGTGATCATCGGATCGATCTCGATCTTCTTCTGCATATACCAATCGACGATCTTCGGCACGTCGGAGCGGCCACGGGCGCCGCCGAAGGCGGTGCCGCGCCAGGCCCGGCCGGTGACGAGCTGGAACGGCCGGGTCGCGATCTCCTGCCCTGAGCCGGCGACGCCGATGATGATGCTCTGGCCCCAGCCGCGATGGCAGCTCTCCAGCGCCATGCGCATGAGATGGACATTGCCGACGCATTCGAACGTATAGTCGGCGCCGCCGATCTGGTCGGCGCCGCTCTTGGTCATGTTGACCAGGTGCGCGACGAGGTCGCCGCCGACCTCCTTCGGATTGACGAAATGGGTCATGCCGAAGCGTTCGCCCCAGGCTTTCTTCTCCGGATTGAGATCGACGCCGATGATCATGTCGGCGGAGGCGAGCCGCAGCCCCTGGATGACGTTGAGCCCGATGCCGCCGAGCCCGAACACGATCGCTTTCGCCCCCGGCTCGACCTTGGCGGTATTGATCACCGCGCCGATGCCGGTGGTGACGCCGCAGCCGATATAGCAGACCTTGTCGAACGGCGCGTCGTCGCGGATCTTTGCCACCGCGATTTCCGGCAGAACGGTGAAATTGGCGAAGGTCGAGCAGCCCATATAGTGGTGCAGTTTTTTGCCATCCAGTGAAAACCGCGACGTGCCGTCGGGCATCACGCCCTGGCCCTGGGTGGTGCGGATCGCGGTGCAAAGGTTCGTCTTGCGCGACAGGCATGACGGGCAGGCGCGGCATTCCGGGATGTAGAGCGGAATGACGTGGTCGCCCTTTTTCACCGTGGTCACGCCGGGGCCGACATCGACGACGATGCCGGCGCCCTCGTGGCCGAGGATCGCCGGAAACAGCCCCTCCGGGTCGGCGCCGGACAGGGTGAACTCGTCGGTGTGGCAGATGCCGGTCGCCTTGATCTCGACCAGAATTTCGCCGGCACGCGGGCCTTCGAGCTTGACGGTGGTCACTTCGAGCGGTTTGCCGGGGCCGAAGGCTACGGCGGCGCGAACATCCATGGGGCTCCTCGCGTGCTTTGCAAAAGCGTGGCTTGGTGAAAGACTTGGCTGTGGCGGCGATTATCCGGAATTTCGTCCCCACAATGCAACCAGCGAAGGCGAGCCTGCCGGCGTGAAGCTCAAGTTCTATAAGGTGCCGTGATTTGACCGAGCATTTAGGCCGATTGTTGCCGGGCATCGTGCTCTGCATCGCGATCACCATCGTGGCGATCCTGTTGCAGGCCGTCGAGGTTCATTTCGCCGGTCAGACTTATCTCGAAGCGCTGGTGCTTGCGATCCTGCTCGGCGTCGTCGTCCGCACGGCATGGACGCCGGCAAAGTCTTTCGTCCCCGGCATCGCGTTTTCCGCAAAAACCCTGCTGGAGATCGCGGTCGTCTTGCTCGGTGCCTCGGTGAGCGTCGCGACGGTTTTGGCGCTCGGTCCGATCCTGCTCGTCGGCATCGCCTCCGTGGTCGCCATGGCGCTGGGCTCGAGCTTCATCATTTGCCGGATGCTCGGTCTGCCGTTGCGCATGGCCATCCTGGTTGCCTGCGGCAATTCGATCTGCGGCAATTCGGCGATTGCCGCGGTGGCGCCGGTGATCGGCGCCGACGGCGACGACATCGCAGCGTCGATCTCGTTTACCGCCGTCTTGGGCGTGGTTGTCGTCCTGACCCTGCCGCTGCTGGTTCCGGTCCTGCAATTGTCGCTGACGCAATACGGCGTGCTGGCCGGCCTGACCGTGTATGCCGTGCCGCAAGTGCTGGCGGCGACCTTGCCGATCGGCGCGCTGAGCAATCAGGTCGGCACGGTGATCAAGCTGGTGCGGGTGCTGATGCTGGGCCCGGTGGTGCTCGGCCTGTCGCTGCTCGCCCGAGACCTGCGAGCCGATCCGCGGCTGGAGCGGGCCAATCGCCGCCGGCCGGACGTGCGCGAACTGGTGCCGTGGTTCATCACCGGCTTCCTCATCGTTCTGATCGTCCGCTCGCTCGGCCTGATCCCGCAAAGTATTTTGCCCGCCGTGACCACCATCGCCGCGACCTTGACGACCATCTCGATGGCGGCGCTCGGCCTCGGCGTCGACGTTCGCGTCGTGGCCAAGAGCGGCGTGCGGGTGACGCTCGCGGTGACGGCGTCGCTGATCATTCTCGGCCTGATCAGTTACGGGCTGATCCGCCTCGTCGGTGTGTCTTAGGCTGCTTCGACGAGCGGGCAGGGCATCCGCTACTTCGCCCGCCCCAACCAGCGCTTCAACGCCACGGCGCTGTTATGGGTCTCATCGCGCGCCGCGTAGAGCAGCGTCACCGGCCGGCTGCGCGGCAGCTTGCGTAAGTCCGCAAAGGCAGTCCGCGCCGGCTCCTGTTTGAGCTCGCGGCCATAGGCCTTGACGAAGTCGGCCCATTTCGTCGGGTCGGCATGCACCATGCGGCGCAGCGCATCGCTCGGCGACAGGTCGCGCAGCCACAGATCGATGTGCGCCCTCCGCTTGGCGATCCCGCGCGGCCACAGCCGGTCGACCAGCACGCGCAGGCCGTCGTCCTTGCTGGCCGGCTCGTAGACCCGCTTGATGCGAAAGCGGCCGGCCGTCTTTTTCGGCCGGGCGGTCTTTCGTGATGGCTTGGCTGCAGCCATGTGGTGCCGGCCTAGTCCTTCTCCGGCGCAATCACGATCTGCGTCTGCGTCACCAACGCGCACAGCCGGCCGTCGTTGCGGGTGATGCGGGTCTGCCAGACCATGGTGGTGCGGCCGCGATGCAGCGGCGTGCACTCGGCATGCGCGGTGTCGCCCACCGGAATCGGCGCGAAGAAATTGGTCTTGCTCTCGATGGTCGCGGTGCGCCCGCCTGCGGGCAGGTTGGCGAAAGTCGCGGTGCCGCCGAGATTGTCGGCGAGCGCCATCACTGCGCCGCCATGCATCGCGCCGAACCGGTTGTTGAGCTCCTCGCGGACCAACAGTTCGGCCTCGACCTTGTCCTTGGACAGGTGCGTGATCTTCATCCCCAAGAAATCGGCAAACGGCGGCTGGATTTCGGCGTCTCGCATCATATCGCGGCTCATCGTTACTCCTGAGTGCTAGTCTCGGCCGGCGGCATACAGTGGCCGCAGCGGCAAAAATTCCGAGACCCGCGATCCCGGACAGTAGGTGGCCTGGAACGCCGGCCGCGCTTTGAGGCGCTCGTACCATTCGCCGACCCGGGGATATTTGCCTTCCCAGACCTGCGACAGTCCCAAATCGGCCATCCGGTCGATGCTCGGCATCACCAGGACGTCGGCAAGGGTGAATTGCCGGCCCATGAGCCAGGGGCCGAGCTTTCCGATCGCCGCGTCCATGCGCCGGCAGGTTTCGCCGAGTTGCTCGAGCGATCGATCGATCTCCTGTTTGCCAAATCCCTTCGGCGAGCCCATGCGCTGGAACAGCTCCCGGCGCACCGGACGCGGATTGATCTCCTGGTTCTCGAACTGCTTCTGATCGAGCTTTTCGAAGCGGTAGAGGAACGCGCGATTGAACGAGGGCACGCGAATGGCGCCGACCGCGACTTCCTCGATATAGTGCATCCAGGCGCGCGTGCGTGCCCGCTCGACGATATCGGACGGCAGCAGCGGGTTGTCGGGATATTTTTCGTCGAGATATTCGCAGATCACGCTGGACTCGATGATCGGCACGCCGTCATCCAGCAAGGTCGGCACCACGCCGTTCGGGTTGATCGCAAGATAGTCCGGCTTGAGCTGCTCCTTCTCACCGAGATTGATCCGCACTTCGGCGAATTCGAGCGCCTTCTCGTGCAGCACCATGCGGACCTTCTGGCTGCAGGTCGAATGCGGGGAGTGGTACAGCACCAGCGCCGGTGTCTTGTCCATATTGGCCTCCAGACTAGCCGCGCCGCCGCGCGGGGGCGCATCGATCAGTATGCCAGCGCTGTCGCTTGAAATGCAAAGAGCGCGGCCGCAGCCGCGCTCTGGTGTCGGAACGGATTTAGGCGCTGTTACTTCGGCGCCGGCACGACGCGGATATAAGGCTTCGGCGTCTTCCAGCCCTGCGGATAGAGCTTCTTCGCCTCCTCGTCTGTCACCGCGCCGGTGAGGATGACGTCCTCGCCTTGCTTCCAGTTGGCCGGCGTTGCGACGCGGTGCTTGGCGGTGAGCTGCAGCGAGTCGATCACGCGCAGCACCTCGTCGAAATTGCGCCCCGTGGTCATCGGATAAACCAAAACGAGCTTGATCTTCTTGTCCGGCCCAATGACGAAGACGTTGCGCACGGTCATGTTGTCGGCCGGTGTGCGGCCTTCGGAAGTGCCGGACGTGCTCGCCGGCAGCATGCCGTAGAGCTTGGAGACTTTCAGATCGGTATCGCCGATCATCGGATAATTCGGCTCGTAGCCGACCACGTCCTTGATGTCGCCCGACCATTTCTTGTGGCTATCGACCGGGTCGACCGAGAGCCCGACGATCTTGACGCCGCGCTTGTCGAATTCCGGCTTCAGCCGCGCCATGGTGCCGAGCTCGGTGGTGCAGACCGGGGTGAAATCCTTCGGGTGCGAGAACAGCACCACCCAATTGTTGCCGATCCAGTCGTGGAAGCGGATTTTGCCTTCGGTCGTTTCGGCTTCGAAATCCGGGGCGGTATCGCCAATTGCCAGAGCCATGGAAAACCTCCGTCTGGGCTGATCCGATTTTCTGGAATAATTCGCCACTGACATGTACGGTTCAATGGCTGCCAATACTAGCCCTTTTGGTTGAGCAATATTCCGTCGAAAGCCGCCACGCCTTTGCGAGAAATGCCCTGCGCTCCCAAGGGATTGTGAAATATTCTTGCGAAGCGTCGCGAAGCATTTGCCGCTGCAACCTTTGGCCGCAGCATTGCGGTTTCGCCAACGTCAGATAAATCCGAACGATCACCGAGCGGTGAAGAACGCGCCGCGAGATTGCCCAAGTGCCGCCCTTGGCCGGCCACCCTGCCATTTCAGTTTTTGAACCGTAACCCCGACTCAGCCGACTAACGGCCAAGAGCGGGGCTCAAACACTGCTCAAAACCGTGCGTGTCGCTTTTTGGGACCGCGCGGGAGGCGTTCGATGAAGATGGCTTTTGACCGACCGGACGTCGCTACGCTCGCCGCGGTGATTGCGCATTCGCAAATCGTCGTGGCGGCGACGCGCAGGCGTCTGCCCGCCGGATTCGACGAGGTCGATATCGCCATCCTCGACTGGATCATCGCCGAAAGCCGCCACCTCGGCCGCAGCTACGCGCCGATGTGACCTGTCACTGCGTGGCGCTGGGCAGCGCCATGACGGACAGGCCGACCGTGCGGCCGGGAAATCCGGCGGCATCGAAATAGCGCGTATCGCCGACCATCTGCATGTCGAGCACGGTGACGAGGCCGTTCCCCGCCGGTTCCGACGTCACGACGCGGCTCGAGACTTGGGGCAGCGCGCCGTTCGGCAGCGTTTCGGCGAGCACGCGGCCGACCAGCTTGCCGTTGTCGTGCAGGTCGAGCCGCATCAATTGCGCAATGGTGCGGCCGAGATCGGCGTTGCTGGCGGGCGCCGGGTCGATGAAGCCCGATTTGAAGTCCGGTCCCTGCATCGCCATGAAATTCCAGGTGTCGGCGCGGCTGAACGAGCCGTGCATGCCCTGGCCTTGCTGCAGCACCGTATCGGCGACTTCGACCGTGCAGCGCACCGGCTCGCCGCATACCGTGTCAAAGGAACGGAAGCTGACGGCGATTGCCGGCGGCGGCGTCCGCGCGGTGCCTTCGAGCTGGATGTCGCCGAGCGACAAGGTACCGGGGAATTTACCGAGCTTGGAATGCACGAAGATGCCGCTGACGTAGTCCTGCGTCAGGAGGAAATCGACGATGCGCTTGGCCACGGCCTTGTCGTTGTCGGGAATATAGATGAGATCCGAGCCGCCGTTGGCCGCGACGACCACTTTGGGCTTGCTGCGATCGCTGCCGATGATGCCGTTGCCGGCTTTGGTGTGCTGGCCGGCCGCGATCGTCTTGTAGCCATCGTCCGGATCGATCAGCGGCAGGCTGAGCGCTTGCGCAAGGTCGAGTGCCAGGAAGCCAATCGGCAAGTGGCCGTCGAGCGTGTCGGCAAACTTGATCCTGGTGGTCGGACTGGTCTGGCTCTCCTTGGAAATCGTCGAGAAGCCGTGATCGGCGGTGACGATGATGTCGGTGGTGTCGAGCAGACCGAGCTCGCTCAGCGCCGCGCGGATGCGCGCCAAGTCATCGTCGGCGTTGCGGATCGAGGCCAGCGAGGTCGGGCCGTTGATGCCGGGGCTGAGCTTGTTGCGGCTGTCGCCTTGATTGTGCTGGGTGCCGTCGGGATCGCGTGACCAGAACACCAGGACGAAAGGTTTGTTGCGGTCCCTGAACATGGGCAGGACGACGCGGCTGGCGACGGCGGCGAAATAATCCTGCTGCACCACGTTGGCGGAAAGCGTGCCGTCCTTGTTGACGTCGCCGCGGTCGCCGTTGGCACCGCGTGAGGGCGCCGCGAGCAACAGGTTTGCCGCCTTGAGCCGGTCAGTCACTTCGGCGGACAGCGGAATGCCGCTGGCTTTGCCGGTTTCGTCGTCGATCACCACCGTCTCGTTGCCGGTGCGCTCCTGCGGATCGAAGATCAAGACCGGGCCATTCTTGCCGATCGACGCGGTGCTGTACTTTTTGCTGCGCGCCAGTTTCAGGATCGTCGCCTCGTCGAGATAGTCGCCGGAAAAATGCGTGTCGAGGTCGCCGAGAACGGCATCGCTCTCCACGAATGGGGTAACGGAATTGTTGGCGCTGGGCACCTCGAAGCCGGAATAGATGGTGTTGGAGAAGTCGCCGGTGTCGCCCAGCATGTGGCCGGTCGCCATGCCGGACGCGTTCGCCGTGGTGAACGTCGGAAACAGCGCGTGGCCGTTGCGCAGGCTCACGCCGTCGCGCGCGATCGCCGCCATGGTCGGTGCGGTCGCGTCGTCGACCATGCGAGAGCGCAGGCCGTCGGCGATGAACAGCACGACATTGTGCGGCTGCGGTGCCTGGGCGAAAGCGCTGGACGCGAGCGTGGCCGACAGCAGTGTCGTGCCGAGAACAAGCAGCGGACGCATGGGGCGGCTCCCGAGCTGAGGGAAGCCCGTTTTGCAGAGATCGCATGACGCCGATGTGACGGCCGGATTACGGCCTATCCCATTCGAAATTTATGGCGACGACGTCCCGGACGCTCGATCGGCCAAGTCGGCCGATGTCACGCAGCTCGGCCGATCATCGCATGGCCCATAAGCACGGCCCACAAAAAAGGCGGCCCCCTGCAGCAAAGTGGGGAGCCGCCAAAGGTCCGCGTGACAGGAGTGAAACACGGACCGAGACTTGCGGGCGGCCATCATGCCCGCAAGAAGAGATTCGCCGGTGGGACTTTGGCCCACCGGCGCGGGCCGATTACTCGCCCTCCGTACCGATCGCGTAGGCGGTCTCGCCGTGCACCGCGTCGTCGCCGACCTTCAAGGTCGCCTCATCCATGCGCAGCGGCACGATGAAGCCGATCACCTTGAGGATGATGTAGGTGGCAATCGCGTTGTAGACGATGATGAAGGCCGCGCCATAGAATTGCAGCAGAAGCTGCGGCGCGTTGCCGTAGAGCAAGCCCGTAACGTTGACGCCGGGCGCCTCTTTGTCGGTGCCGATATATTGCAGCATGTCCGGGTTGGCGAGGATGCCGACCAACAGACCGCCGCACAGACCGGCGACGCCATGGGTGGAGAACACGCTCAATGTGTCGTCCACTTTCATCATGAAGTTGCACTTCTGCAGCTTGTTCATGCTGAGCCACGGGATGATGCCGGCAACGACGCCGATGGCGATGGCGCCCCAGCCGTCGACATAACCGGCGCCGGGAGTGATGGCGACCAGACCGGCGATCATGCCGTTGACCGCGCCGATGACCGACGGCTTGCCGTAGGCCATCTTGTCCATAAGGGTCCAGACCAGCAGACCCACCGCGGTGGCAGTGTTGGTGTTGAGCACCGCGGCACCGGCGTCGGCGTTGGCGAAGTACGGGTCGCCGCCGTTGAAGCCGTTCCAGCCGATCCACAGGATGCCGGCGCCGGCCAAGGTCACCAGCAAGCTATTGGGCGGGAAGTTGTCACGGTCGGCTTGCAGCCGCGGGCCCACCACCCAAGCGGCAACGAAGCCCGACGTGCCGGCGGCGAGATGGATGACGTAGCCGCCCGAGAAGTCCGCCACGCCCAGGCCGGCGAGCCAGCCGCCACCCCAGAGGCTGAACGCGCCGACGGTGTAAACCAGCGTCATCCAAACCGGGCAGAAGATCATCCACGCCGTGAAGTTCATGCGACCGAGCACGGAACCGGCAAGAATGATGACGGTGATCGCCGCGAACACGAACTGGAAGTAGACCAGCGTCGCCATCGGGAAGGCGAGCGGGGGCATGCCCGATGCCGCCTCCGGAACTATGGCTTGGCCGGTCGTAAACGCGGCCGAGGTCGCAAGACTCGGCTCTCCGAGGAAGGTTTGACCAAATACCGAGAGCCAAGCATGCCCGAAGGCCATGTTGTAATCGAATAGAACCCAGACGACTAAGACCGAAGCGAACGCATACATCGACATGAAGGCGGAGTTGATCGCCCACTTCTTCTTGACGATGCCGCCATATAGAATGGTCAGCCCCGGTATGCTTTGCAGACCGACGAATGTTGCGGCTGCCAACTGCCAGGCGTTATCGCCTGTGTCGAGCCATTGTGGTGACGGTACGAGTGCCATTTGCTGCCTTCCCCCAATAATGCGGCCTGCGCGCCGGAAGGCACACAGCCGAATGCCTGCGGACTTCGCAAAAACTATGCCAGCCAATCGAGCATTGACTGGACATATATTCTGATGAAGCTTGTGGCTGAGCCGGACTGTTGGTGACTATAAAATCCGCAGCATGATTACAAAGTAGGCAGACAAATGGGGCGTTTGGCCGGTCCGACTAGGTCAATGACAAAGCAAACTCGGCCATTGGCGGTGGTTGCTGCCGCGTTGGTGATCGGTACTGCCGCTGCCGCGATCAGCGCCGAAGCCCAGCATGGCGAACGCTCGATCACCTGCATGAACAAGTCGAGCGGCACGACCTGGCAGATCAAGGTCGACTATGATCACGGTACGGTCGATACCAACCCGGCAAGCATCACCGACGCCAAAATCGCGTGGCGCGACGCCAACGATGGCTGGCGCTACACGCTCGATCTCAAATCCGGCGATCTTACCGTGGTGCTGGCGTCCTCCATGGGCGGCAATATGTACTTTCATCGCTGCCTGCTCGACCATTGACGTCACGAGCGCGGCATTGAACTCACCCCGTCATCTTCCGGGCTAACCACCGCGCGTCCCCGCGGATTATCGGAGCATGGCGATGGCTGAGCGGGTGTCCGGGGTCAAGGCAAGCGTTGGGTTCGCCTCGGAGACCGGACCGCGCGAGCGCAACGAAGATTTCGGCGGCGCGGTGTTCGGCTGGGAATTGCCAAAGCCGCGCCGCGACGTCGTCGCGGCCATCGCCGACGGCATCGGCAGCGCCAAGGGCGGCCGCGTCGCCGCCGAAACCGCAGTGCGCGGTTTCCTCGACGGCTTTTGCGACCTGCCGGAGACCATGGAAGTGCGGCGCGCCGCGGCGACTGTCGTCAGCTCGCTCAACGGCTGGATCTACGGCCAAAGCAAGCGCGACCCGGCGCTCGCCGGGATGGGATGCACCTTTACGGGGATCGTGCTGCGCGGGCGGATCGCCCACGTGCTGCATGTCGGTGACAGCCGCGCCTACCGGTTCGGCGGCGACCGCCTCACGCTGCTCACCACCGACCACGTACGCGAGGGCACGACCGGCTCCGGCCGCTCCAACATCCTGTCCCGCGCACTCGGCGTCGAGACCGAAGTGCGGCTCGACTACGCCAGCCAGCCGGTGGCGCTGCACGACCGCTTCCTGTTGTGCAGCGACGGCGTGCACGGCTATCTGACGCCGGAGGCCATCGCCGACATCATGCGCGAGCGCTCGGCCTCGGAAGACACCGCGCGCGAACTGGTCGCCGCCGCGCTCGATGCCGGCTCGACCGACAACTGCACCGCCATGGTGATCGACGTGGTCGAACTGCCGACCGCGGAATCGGCCCAGGCGGTCGGCACCACCATCATGCAATTGCCGCTGATCCCGACGCCAATCGTCGGCGAGGCGGTCGATGGGTTTCTTTTGCAGGCGCTGGTGTCCGACGGCCGCTATAGCCGCTTGTTCGCCGCCGTCGACGAGATCGAAGGCGGCGAGGTGGTGCTGAAATTTCCAAAACCCCAGGTCGCCGCGGTCGCCACTTACCATGCCGCCTTCGTCCGCGAAGCCTGGGTCGGCGCCCGCGTCAACAGTCCGTGGATCGGCCGCATCATCGAATTGCCGCCCGGCCGGCAGACCTGCCTCTACACCGTGATGCCGCTCTATCAGGGCGAGCTGTTGTCGACGCGGCTCGGGCGCCGGCCGGCGATGGGCCTGGAGGAGGGTCGCAACATCGCCATCAAGCTCGCGCGCGGCGCGGTAGCGCTGCACCGCGCCGGCATCATCCATCGCGACATCAAGCCCGACAACGTGATCCTCGAGAGCGGCGGCTCGCTCAAGCTGATCGATCTCGGCGTGGTCCGCGTTCCCGGCCTTGAGGATTTCCCGGCCGAGGACATTCCCGGCACGCTGGGCTATATGGCGCCGGAAATGCTGGCCGGCGAACCCGGCAACGAGCAAACCGATATTTACGCACTCGGCGTCACCATGTTCCGCGCCTTCGCCGGCGAATTTCCCTACGGCAATCTCGATGCGGTCAACCCGCCGCGCCGAACCCGCCCCACACCGCTGTCCGAACTGCGGCCGGATCTGCCGGCCTGGCTGCAGGCGGCGCTGGCGCGCGCCGTCGCCACCGACCCGAACGAACGGTTTCGCGACATGAACGAGTTCGCCATGGAAATGGAGCGCGGACCGGTGCGCGCGCCGCTCGCGGTGCGCCGGCCGCTGACGCTCTATGAGCGCTCGCCGCTGCGCTTCTGGCAAGGCGTCTCGGCGCTGCTGGCGCTGGCGCTGGCCGCTTCGCTGTGGCTGCGGCATTAAATCGATCAAGCCAAAATGTGGAAACCAAAATGAGCAGAAGACACTTTTCTCTGTCGCGGATACGCGGCGTGGTCGCCGCGCTCGCCGCGCTGGTTGCGCTCGGCATGGCGCCGCTCCGCGCCGACGATTATCCGACGCGTCCGATCCGTATCCTGGTGCCCTATGCGCCCGGCGGCATTTCCGACATTGCCGCCCGCATCGTCGGCGCCAAGCTCACGGAAGCCTGGGGCCAGCAGGTGGCGGTGGAGAACCGGCCCGGCGGCAACGGCTTCATTGCCATGGAGCTGACGGCGCGCGCCGCGCCCGACGGCTACACGCTGGTGCTTTGCACCGTCGGTGACGTCGCGATCAACCCGGGACTGTTCAAGGCGATGCCGTACAATGTCGAGCGCGATTTTGCGCCGATCGCATCGATCAGCGATGCGCCGGTGGTGCTCGCCGCCCACGGCGCCAGTCCCTACAAGACGGTCAAGGACGTGATCGCCGCCGCCAAGGCGCAGCCGGGCACGCTCAATGTCGGCACGCCCGGTTACGGCAGCATCAACCAGCTCATTCTGGAATCGATGGCACTCAATACCGGCACCAAATTCGTCCATGTGCCATACAAGGGCGGCGCTCCGGCGGCGCAGGCGCTGGTTGCCGGCGACATCCCGCTTGCGGTCTTGGCAAGCTCCACCGTGGCGCCGCACGTGCCGAGCGGCAATATCCGGGTGCTGGCGGTGACCTCGACCACGCGCTCGCCGCTCAATCCGGAATGGCCGACCATGCAGGAAGAGGGCGCGGGCGACATCAACGCGTCGAACTGGACCGCGCTGCTGGCGCCCAAGGCGACGCCGCAGCCGATCCTCGACAAGCTCAATGCCGAGGTGGTGAAAATCCTCGCCATGCCCGACGTCAAGGAGCGCTTCGCCGGCGGCGGCGTGGCGACCATGCCGTCGAGCGCGGCCGAGCTCGACGCCCGCGTCAAACGCGAGGCGGCGGTCTATCGCGTCGTCATCGAGAAGGCCGATGTCCACGTCGATTGACACCACGTCGACTAAGCGGCGTCATTGACATTTTGCCGATGCCGCCGCAAAGCCGGGAAGCCGGTTCGCAGGATTGCGTAACGCGATGTTCAAGCGAATCCTGATTGCCAATCGCGGCGAGATCGCCTGCCGCATCATCAAGACCGCCCGCCGCATGGGCATCGCGACCGTCGCGGTCTATTCCGAAGCCGACCGCAACGCGCTCCATGTCGAGCTGGCCGACGACGCGGTGTTGATCGGGCCGCCGCCCGCGGCGCAGAGCTATCTGGTGATCGATAAGATCGTCGCCGCCTGCAAGGATAGCGGCGCCGAGGCGGTGCATCCGGGCTACGGCTTTCTGTCGGAGCGCGCCGCCTTCGCCGAGGCGCTGGCCAAAGCCGGCATCGTCTTCATCGGGCCCAATCCCAAAGCCATCGCCGCCATGGGCGACAAGATCGAGAGCAAGCGCGCCGCCGCCGCCGCCAAGGTCGCGACCGTGCCCGGCCATCTCGGCGTCATCGAGGACGACAAGCAGGCGGAAAAAATCGCCGACGAGATCGGCTATCCGGTGATGATCAAGGCCTCCGCCGGCGGTGGCGGCAAGGGCATGCGCATCGCCATGAGCCGCGCCGAGCTGAAAGAGGGCTTTGCCCGCGCCCGCTCGGAGGCGAAATCGAGTTTTGGCGACGATCGCGTCTTCATCGAGAAATTCATCACCGATCCGCGTCACGTCGAAATCCAGGTGCTGGGCGACAAGCACGGCCATGTCATTCATCTCGGCGAGCGCGAATGCTCGATCCAGCGCCGCAATCAGAAGGTCATCGAAGAATCGCCGAGCCCGCTGCTCGACGAGGCAACGCGCAAGACAATGGGCGAGCAGGCGGTGGCGCTGGCGAAAGCGGTCGGCTACGACAGCGCCGGCACCGTCGAGTTCGTCGCCGGACAGGACCGCAGTTTTTATTTCCTGGAAATGAACACACGGCTGCAGGTCGAGCATCCGGTGACCGAGCTCGTCACCGGCATCGATCTGGTCGAGCAGATGATCCGCGTCGCCGCTGGCGAGCCGCTGCAACTCAAGCAGAGCGACATCAAGCTCAACGGCTGGGCGGTCGAGAGCCGCATCTATGCCGAGGACCCGTACCGCAATTTCGCGCCGTCGATCGGCCGCCTGGTGCGCTACCGGCCGCCGGCCGAAGGCGAGCGCAACGGCGTCACCGTGCGCAACGATACCGGCGTCACCGAGGGCGGCGAGATCTCGCTCTATTACGATCCGATGATCGCCAAGCTCGTCACTCACGCCAAGACGCGCAGCGTGGCGATCGACGCCCAGGCCGATGCGCTCGACGCCTTCACCATCGAAGGCATCCGCCACAACATTCCGTTTCTCTCGGCCATCATGGCGCACCCGCGCTGGCGTGCCGGCAAGCTCTCGACCGGCTTCATTGCCGAGGAATTCCCCGGCGGTTTTGAGCGTACGCCGCCGACCGGCGCCATGGCGCGCAGCATCGCCGCCGTCGCCGCCGCTATCGACCATGTCATGGGCGAGCGCAAGCGCCGGATTTCCGGGCAGTTGAATACTGCGCTGACCCGCGAGCGCCGCCGGGCGATTTGGCTCGGGCCGGATGAAATACATGCCGACGTCGAGCATGACGGCAAAGCGATCGCCGTCACCTTCGAAGACGGCGCGCGGCATGTGCTGCACGCGCACTGGACGCCGATCATGCCGGTCTGGACCGGCACCATCGACGGCGTTGCCGTCGCCATGCATGTACGCCCTATTCCAAACGGCTTCGAGCTTGCCTATCGCGGCCACGAAGTGAAGGCGTTCGTTTATACCGAACGCGAAGCGCGCTACGCCGGCCTGATGCCGGTAAAAAAACTCTCCGACAGCGGCAAGGCGGTGCGCTGCCCGATGCCCGGCCTCGTGGTCTCGCTCGCCGTCGCCGAAGGCCAGGAGGTCAAGGCCGGCGAGACGCTGGCCGTGGTCGAGGCGATGAAGATGGAAAACGTTTTGCGCGCCGAGCGCGACGGCACCATCAAAAAGATCCGCGTCAAGCCGGGCGACAGCGTCGCGGTCGACGCGGTCATCATGGAATTCGCCTGATACTCGTCATTCCGGGGCTCGGCCGAAGGCCGAGAACCCGGAATCCATAATCACAAGTTTTTCAGGCAGCACTCATGCGATGGTTCTGCAATACTGGGGCTATGGATTCCGGGCTCGCCGCTGCGCGGCGCCCCGGAATGACGGTCGTGGTGAATGCCGGGGCACCAACCATGCAGGCGCTGCGTCTTTTGTTTTCGCCATTCGGCCGGTTGGAGCCGAAAGCTTTTGTCATTGCGGTCATCGTGGTGGATGCGGCGGGCGCCGCATCGCAATGGCTCACGGTGCTGGGGGCCACTGCAAACAACCGGCTGCTGCTGTTCGCGGCCGTGCAAGCGCTTCTGATCTGGGTGTGGTTCGTCTTGCATGCCAAGCGGCTGCGCGACGCCGGCCGTTCGATCGGGCTGGCGGTTGGCGCCGCCGTTCTTTATGCGCTTTCGGTGGTGCTGCTGTTGACGGTGGCGACGGCGTTTTTCACCACCGGGCCGACAAAATACGACGCCAACACGATCGGCGCGCTGACCTTCATCTTGCTGCTTTCGATCCTCGAATCCTTGGGCGCCGCGTCCAGTTACCCGCTCGGCTCGATTGTCATCGCGATTCTGGCGGTGCTGGCGTTCCTGCCGGTTGTTGTAGCGATGGTCGTCACGCTATGGGCGGCGACCGGAGCAAGCATCAACGAGCGCACCGCATAATGTTGCACTTCGCCTACGGCGCCAACATGCATCGCGCCATCATGCGCCGCCATGCTCCGGCGGCGGAGCCGATCGCCGCCGCCGCGCTCGCCGGTCATCGCTTCATCATCACCGCCGACGGCTATGCCTCGGTAGCGCCGGCGCTGGCGCAGACTGTGCACGGCGTGTTGTGGCGGATCACGCCGCGCGACCGCGTCACGCTCGATGCCTGGGAGAACGTCGCCGGAAAACTCTATCGCGCCGAGATTTTGCCGGTTCGTCACGCCGACCGGCTGCGGCCGGCGCTGGTCTATATCGCGCGGCCCTGCCGCACCGGCGTGCCGAAGGCGGATTATATGGAGCTTGTGGTCGCGGCGGCGCGCACCTGGCACTTGCCGGCCGACTATATTTCTTCGCTGCAGCAGTGGCTGCCGCGGCGTCCGCTGGGCGCCGGCTACCGCAAGCTCGGAGATATCGCGTGGACGTGATGCGGCATGTGGTGATCCGCGGCCGGGTGCAGGGCGTCGGCTTTCGCGCCTGGACCGAATACACCGCCCTTGAACGCGGCCTGCAAGGCTGGGTGCGCAACCGCCGCGATGGCTCCGTCGAGGCGTTGTTGGTCGGGCCGCCGGATGCGGTCGCCGCGATGATTGCGGCCTGCCATCAAGGTCCGCGCGGCTCCCATGTCGACGGCGTCGATCAGCGCGACGGCACGGCGGAAGACGCTAAACTGCGCCGGCCCGGCGAATTGTTCTCGGTGCTGCCGACGGCTTGACCATCGATCGTCGCGCCGAACAGCGGCGCAAAGGTGCTGCGCAAGATCATGTCGACCTCCGGCAGCGAAACCGTCACGCCGAGATCGGCGAGCGAGGTGACGCCGAAACGCGGATCGGACACGCCGCACGGCACGATGCCGGAAAAATGCGACAGGTCGGGCTCCACATTGAGCGCAAAGCCGTGCAGCGTCACCCAGCGCTGGATGCGGATGCCGATGGCGGCGATCTTGTCCTCGGCGCCGTCGCCCTTGTCGGGGCGCCGCACCCAGACTCCGATGCGGTCGTCGCGCCGCTCGCCGCGCACGTTGCAGGCGGCGAGCGCGCGGATGATCCATTCCTCGATGGTGGCGACGAAGCGGCGCACGTCGGGCGCGCGGCGCTTCAGATCCAGCATGACATAGCCGACCCGCTGGCCGGGGCCGTGATAGGTGAACTGGCCGCCGCGGCCCGTGGCGTGGACCGGAAAGCGCGCCTCGAGCAACTCCTCCGATTGCGAGGAGGTGCCGGCGGTGTAGAGCGGCGGATGCTCAATGAGCCAGACCAGCTCGCGCGCCTCGCCGCGGGCGATGGCCTCGGCGCGCGCCGCCATGACGGCAAGCGCGTCATCGTAACCGACGGGTTCGTCGCTCACGCGCCATTCCACCGGCGGCGCGCCGGCCGGCGGCAGAAGCCCGATCGTCAGGTTTTGGCGCGTGTTAACCACCTGCTAACCATGGGAGGACGATAGAATATAGGAGCAAAGCCAAAGCGACAAAGCGGGGGCCCCTTGGCGACACTCGACAATGTCTCGGTCGACATCACGGTGGTGCTCGGCACCACCTCGATGCCGATCCATCAGGTGCTCCGCCTCGGCCGCGGCGCCGTCATCGAGCTCGACGCGTCGGAGGAAGACGAGGTCCGCATCCTCGCCAACAACCTATCCGTGGCCAAGGGCACGGTGATCGTCAGCGGCAACAAGATCGCCGTCGAGGTCAAGGAGCTGTTGCCGCGCTCGCCCGAGGCGAAATAAGCCTCGCGGCCCGATTTCCCCGCCATTCTCGGCCCCAGCCGGGCCTTGTCCGGGTATAACCGACCTGTTACATCCGCGCCGTCGCGCCAGCCGGGCGCGCGTTCCACCCACACATGCGGCCGTGGCGGAATTGGTAGACGCACTAGCTTGAGGTGCTAGCGGGGCAACCCGTGGAGGTTCGAGTCCTCTCGGCCGCACCAGCCTGCTGCGAGCTTCGGCTCTGCAAGCCAAAAAGACCAACGCGGACTGACAGCGCGGCGCGCCACGCCGCGCTCAATGCGCCGGCGTCTCCATCGCGGCCATCGGCGAGAGCAGCGCGGCGTGCTGGCCGGCGGGCGGATGGGCGCGGCCGTGGCGGTGGACGATGAGATGGGCGTGCCGCGTGCGGCCGTGGTGCGGCTCGCTCTGCTCGCTGGAGTCATTGGCCGCCGCGCTCGGCCGCGGCTCGAGCGCCGCGTCGGCGATCTCGCGTTCCTGCACCGGCCAGCCGATGTCGAATAGACTCGGTGCCGGAAGCTGCGCGGCGGCGGACGGCATCGCGACCACGGCCTGATAGGGCCAAGGCGAGGTTGCGGTGCCGGCTTCGATGGACGGCGCGTCGATTTCGATATCCGCGGTGCTCGCCGTGCGGCTAAGCGCATAATTTGGATCGAAGGCGCCCGCATCGGGCGCCGAAAGCTCGGCGGATGCGGCCACCGGGCTGTCGGTGATTTTCGGCCAGGCCGGTCCGCTGCCGCTGCCGTCCATGACGGATTGCCCGGCCGTCGACCACGCCACCGTCCATAGCGAGCGTCCGGCAATCGGCCCCGGCGCCATGGTCGCCGACGGCACCACCTGCACGATGTGGAAGCCTTTGTCCTTCAGCGCCTTGAGCAGGCCGGGCAGCGCCGCGACCGTCCAGGGATGGATGTCGTGCAGCAGAAGCATGCCCTTGCCCTTGGCTTCGAGCCGGCTCATGGCGCGGGCGATGATTTGCGACGCCGAAATACGGCGGTGCCAGTCGTCGGCCACGACGTCGGTCGAGAACACCACCAGCGAGCGCGCGGCAAGCTCGTTCTCGACCACGTCGGTGCGGCCGAAACCCGGGATGCGGAAGAACGGCGCCAGCCCGCCGCCATCGCCGAGCGCCGCGTTCACGTTGTCGATGCCGGCATCGATCTCCCAGCGCACTTTCTGGTCCGATATGCGGTCGAAGCGCAGCGGGTGATCCTCGCTGTGCGAGCCAATCGTGTGGCCCTCGTCGTGAATGCGGCGCACCACCGCGGGATAGGCTTTCGCCATTTCGCCGACCAGGAAATACAGCGCTTTCACGCACTGCGACGCGAGGATGTCGAGGATCTGGTTGGAGTAAGGCGAGATCGGCCCGTCATCGAAGGTCAGCACCACCTCATGATCGTCGAGCGGCAGGGTCTGCTGATAATTCAGCGTGCCGAGGCGCTGATAGTCGCTCGGGTCGATGGTCACAACGCGGCTGGTGCCGATGGCGTCGGGATGCCCCGGGCAGTCTTGCGCGCGCGCAGCGGTCGCGGCGCCAAGCACCGCACCAAATGTGACGCCGGCTATCGCGCTCAAGAGCGCGGCGCTCAGGATTGCCCGTAGCTTATCCATTTCCTCAGTCCCGGCCTGCTCGACAGCCGCAAACCGCTGGTGCCTCAAAGGCGACCATACCCACCTCGTCCCTGAACCGGGCATTAACGGCCTGGGGCGCCGCCAAGGCCTGTTGATAAGTCAGGGAGTTAGCCGGGCTTTTCCTTAGCCTTAACCATACGTCCCTAATCTGCCGTGTCAGGAATTCCAGGACGGGGCGTGAGGTAATGAAGGCCGCTGCGGCAGCCCGGACACGGTGGGCGGCACTCCGGCGGCGCACGCCCGAATCGAGGGCCGCCAACGCCCTGCGCGGGGCAGCCTCGCACCTGTCCTCCTATGTGCTGATGGCGCTCGCGGTGGCGATGCTGGCCTGCGCCGTGGCCGGCTTTGCCGTCACGGTGCGGGAGGATCAGCGGCTCGCCGCCGAGCGCCATGCGGCACTTGAGCTTGCGCTCGACGAAGTGCGCGGCGTGTTCGGCGCCAGCGACAATGTCGACGATTCGCGGCTGCCGCTGATCGCGCGGCTGGCCGGCTTGAAGGATTTGCGCTTCGACACCGACGAGGACTCTACCGCCGGGCGCGAAGCGCAGTCGCTGCACGATGAGCGCGGGCGCATCGTCGGCTGGTTCAGCTGGGCGGCCGACCGCGCGCTGATCCGCGCCGAGATCTGGCTGTGGGGCTTGATCGGCGCGGTCGGGGTTGCGCTCGGCATCTGCGCCTTTCTCGCCGCCGGTTTGATCCAGCGGCTGGCGCGGGCGCTTGCGTCGAGTCTCAAGACCATCCGCAAGCTGACCCGCGAGGACGCCCTGACCGGATTGCCCAATCACCGGGTAATGCTGGAAAGCCTCGACCGGGCGCTGGCGCGGCGCCGCTCCGGCATCGTCGTGCTGGGCCTCATCGATATCGACGGCTTCGGCGAGGTCAACGACACCCACGGCCGCTCGGGCGGCGACGCATTATTGAAGACCATTGCCGAGCGGCTGCAAACCGGCCTGCCCGAGGGCGCCCAATTCGGCCGCTTCGACGACGACGAATTCGCCGTCGTCCTGAGCAGCGACGATATGCAGGCGGCAAGCGTGCTCGCCGAGGCGCTGCGGGCGTCGTTGCAGCGTCCGATCTATATGGAACGGAACTGGCAGATCAGCGCCGGCATCGGCATGGCGCAGGCGCCGGACGACGGCAGCACGGCCGACGAGCTCAGCCGCCGCGCCAACCTGGCGCTGCGCGCCGCCAAGCGCGGCGGCCGCGGCATGGCGCAGCGCTTCGAGCCCGCGATCGAGACTGAATATGCCGAAGAACATTTCATCCGGCGCGAGCTTGAAACCGCGCTCGCCTCGGGCGGCCTCGATGTCCATTACCAGCCCGTGGTCGCCGCCGCCGGCGGCGCCATGATCGGGGTCGAGGCGCTGTTGCGCTGGACCCATCCGACGCGCGGCGCCATCGGGCCTGCGGTGTTCATTCCGCTCGCCGAGCAGAGCGGCCTGATGCCCCAACTCGGCGAATTCGTATTGCGCCGTGCGCTCGCCGACGGCGCGCGCTGGCCGAACCTGACCGTGGCGGTGAACCTGTCGCCTGTCCAAATCCGCGACCGCAAGCTGGTCGATCTCATCGCCGCCGTCATCGCCGAAAGCGGCATTGCGCCGTCGCGCGTCATTTTCGAAGTGACCGAAGGCGTACTCATCGAAGATCCGCAGGAAACCCTGCAGCGGCTCGAAGCGTTGCGCGCGCTCGGGGTGAGCATCGCGCTCGACGATTTCGGCACCGGCTATTCGAGCCTGAGCTATCTGCAGAAATTCCCGTTCAGCCAGATCAAGATCGACCGCGCCTTTGTCGGCTCGTTGGGCACCACCGGCCATGCCGGCGCCATCATCCAATCGATCGTCGCGCTCGGCCATGCGCTCGGCATGAGGGTGCTGGCCGAAGGCGTCGAGACCGACGAACAGCGCGTGCTGCTGCGGCTCGCCGGCTGCGACGAAATGCAGGGTTTTCTGTTCGCCAAACCGCGGCCGGCCGAGGCGATCGACAAAGTGGTGGTGCGGCCCGCCAACGGCCGCCCGGGCGGCCAGACTGCGGCCAGTTCCGCACGCTGACAGGCCCGCGGTTAGCGGCTATTGATGGAGTGCACCTTTGGCCCCGCTCGCAAGGGGCAATGGAGCGCCCCATGGTCCAGAACAGCTTTCCCGGTCTTGATTTCGGCCTCGGCAGCGACATCGACATGCTGCGCGACACCGTGCGCGCCTTCGCCCAGAACAAGATCGCACCCTACGCGGCCGAGATCGACCGCTCCAACAGCTTTCCTCGTGAGCTTTGGCCGCAGCTTGGCGAGCTCGGGCTCTTGGGCGTCACCGTCGAGGAGGAGTGGGGCGGGGCGGGGCTCGGCTATCTCGCCCATTGCGTCGCCATGGAGGAAATTTCGCGCGCCTGCGCCGCGGTCGGGCTGTCCTACGGCGCGCATTCGAACCTCTGCGTCAACCAGATCCGCCGCAACGGCAGCGACGAACAGCGGCGCCGCTATTTGCCAAAACTCATTTCCGGCGAGCATGTCGGCGCGCTCGCCATGTCGGAGCCGGGCGCCGGCTCCGACGTGGTGTCGATGCGCACCCGCGCCGACCGCAAGGGCGACCGCTACATTCTCAACGGCTCGAAAATGTGGATCACCAACGGGCCGGTCGCCGACACGCTCGTGGTCTATGCCAAGACCGACCGCACCGCAGGCGCCCGCGGCATCACCGCCTTCATCGTCGAGAAAACGTTCAAGGGCTTTTCCGTCGGCCAAAAGCTCGACAAGCTCGGCATGCGCGGCTCCGACACCAGCGAGATCGTGTTCGAAGATTGCGAAGTGCCCGACGCCAACGTGCTCGGCGTCGTCGGCAACGGCGTCAACATTTTGATGTCCGGCCTCGACTATGAGCGCGCCGTGCTGGCGGCGGGGCCGGTCGGCGTGATGCAGGCCTGCCTCGATTTAGTCATTCCTTATGTCCACCAGCGCAGCCAATTCGGCCAGCCGATCGGACGCTTTCAGCTCATCCAGGCCAAACTCGCCGACATGTATGTGACGCTCAACGCCTCGAAGTCCTACGTCTATGCCGTGGCGCGCGCCTGCGACCGCGGCGAGACCACGCGGGAAGACGCCGCCGGCGCCATCCTCTACGCCGCCGAACGCGCCACCTGGATGGCGCTCGAAACCATCCAATGCCTCGGCGGCAACGGCTATATCAACGATTTTCCCGCCGGGCGCTTGCTGCGCGACGCAAAACTCTACGAGATCGGCGCCGGCACCAGCGAAATCCGCCGCATGCTGATCGGCCGGGAAATATTTGAGAAGACGCGGTGATTGAATTTGACTACCTTAGGTATAGTAACGGACACGCGGATGGTTGGACCACAAAACAGAAGGAGGAACATTCAATGAGGCACGTAATTGCGTTTGCCTGTCTGTTTGGTGCGGCTTTGGCGGTGCTCACGCCCGCTCCGGCTGTCGCGGCGGAAGCCTGCCGGGTCGGAGCTGTCACGCTTGAACCGACGGCTAGGGAAAAGACACAGCTACTAGCTAAGGATGCGTGCAAAAAGGAATTCCCTAATACATGTGACGATGCGGTTACCGCTCTCGATGAAAAGTGCATTGCGGCCTGCGCCCCCTACAAGAAACGGGGCGTCACCCCCAACACCAAAAGTACGACGGACTGCAAAGCGAATCCCGTAGTCGCTACTATTCCAGAATATAACGATAATTTTTGTATTCCGGAAACCCCGGACAGTGAAAAGACGAAATACACCGTAAGCTGCAACGTGACCGCTCAGTGCACTTGCGATCCCTGATCCGTGGGAGGCCACAAGGTTAGGAAACACCTGGAACGCTCGTGCACAACACTGGCGCTCCATCTTGGCGCGGCCACGAAAATGTTTGGACCGAGCACGCGTTCGCGAACCGGCAACGAGTGAAGTCCACCCGAGGACGTGGAGTGTCAGCCCAAGCGCCGGTCGAACTCCAGCATCGCATTGAGCAAGACCTGCGCCCCCGCGGCGCATTCGTCAAAACTCGTCGATTCCGCTTCATTGTGGGAAATGCCGCCGGCGCAGGGCACGAAGATCATGGTGGTCGGCGCGACGCGCGCGACATAGGCGGCGTCGTGGCCGGCGCCGGAGATCATATCGCGCGATTGGAAGCCGGCTTTCGCCGCGCCGACGCGCACGCATTCGATCAGCTCCGGCGCGAATTTTACGGGGGGTGAATCCCAAATCCGTGTCTCAGTGTAAGTCAGCCGCAACGGCGGCATGATTTCGGCGAGGGCTGAGCGGAATTTCGCCTCCATGGCGTCGAGAATTTTTTCATCGGGATGGCGGAAGTCGACGCTGAAGAAAACCTCGCCGGGAATGACGTTGCGGCTGTTCGGCTTGTTCTCGATCAGGCCGACGGCGCCGACCGCATCGGGCGCATGCTCGCGGGCGATGGCGTCGATGCGCTCAATCATGCGCGCGGCGCCAATGAGCGCGTTCTTGCGCAATGCCATCGGCGTCGTGCCGGTATGCGCCGCTTCCCCGGTGATTGTGACTTCGTACCAGCGCATGCCCTGTACGCCCTGCACCACGCCGATCATGCGGCCTTCGGCTTCCAGGATCGGTCCTTGCTCGATGTGCAGCTCGAACATCGCGGAAAATTTGCGCGCGCCGGCTTTTTCCGCGCCCCTGTAGCCGATGCGGGCCAATTCATCGCCGAACGTCTTGCCGTCGCGATCGCTGCGCGCAAAAGCGTAGTCGGGCGAAAACACGCCGGCAAAGACGCCCGACGCCAGCATGGCCGGCGCGAAGCGCGCGCCCTCTTCGTTGGTCCAGTTGACGATCTCGATCGGCGCATTGGTCTCGTAGCCGGCTTGGTGGAGCGTGCGCATGGCTTCGAGCGCGGCGAGCACGCCGAGCACGCCGTCGAACTTGCCGCCGGTCGGCTGGGTGTCGAGATGCGAGCCCATGGCGATCGGAGGAAGATCTGGGTTCTTGCCCGGCCGGCGCGCGAACATGGTGCCGACTTCGTCGACCGCGACGGTGCAGCCGAGCGTCTCGCATTGCGCCTTGAACCAGTCGCGCACCTGCCGGTCGAGGTCGGTCAAGGTCAGGCGGCAAATGCCGCCCTTCGGGGTGGCACCGATCTGCGCCGTGTGCATCAGCGTGTCCCAGAGCCGCTGGCCGTCGATTTGCAGGTTTTGCACGTTCCAAACTCCGGCGCCGATGGCGGGGTAGGGGCGATATTCCCCGGAATTCGCGGTTGAACCAAGCCTGATCCTCGAACGACATTGTCTCGGCGGCCGTGGGAGGTGCGCAATGCGGACGGTTTTGACTGGCCTCTTGATCCTGTTGGCCATGGCGGCAAGCGCGCCCGCTCACGCCCAGTCCCGCAAGCCGACCGCGCGAGAGGTCGCGGCGATCCGCGATTGCGCGACCAAGAGCAGGGACAGCGTAGATGACGGCGAGCAGCAATGCCTGTTCAAGCTGGTGGCGGACCCCTGCATGGGCCCGCCCGGCTCGGCGCCCGATCGGGTCATGGCGGACTGCTTTGCCATCGAGGGCGTGATCTGGGACGCGCTCCTCAACGACAATTACAAAACGCTGCTCGCCACCCTCGACGACGAGCAGGCCGCCAAGGCCCGCGCCATGCAGCGCGCCTGGATCGCCTATCGCGACACCACCTGCCACTTCTACGACGACAAGATTCGAGGCACGATGGCAGGCTTCATGCATGCCGCCTGCAATACGCGCGAAACGGCGCGCCGCGCCATGCTGCTCGATTTCTTCAGCCGGCTTTGACGGCTTTATTGACGCGCAAGCCCGCCATTGGCTGATTAGGCCAATGAACGACTAGGCCGGTGGCGGCTGTCTGCTGCCAGCGGCATACTAACTCATTGAATCTACGACGAATCAGCTATGATGTTCGCCGTCGGCAAAGCGGGAGCGAGCGCCATGCTGCGCGTGCGACTGAAAGCGGACGGCCGATTGGTCGAAGTCCTGCCCGATGGCAGCGAGCGGGCGATTCCCACCGATCCCCGTTCCATTGCCAGGGCGGCGCATCAGGCGGCGCGCTCGGTGGACGGGCGCAGCCTGGACGCCACCTACGCCCGCCACGTCCGCGGCGGCACCGGGCTGACGCAAGCCGCCTTCGCCGCCCGCATCGGCGTGCCGGTCGAGACCGTGCGCAATTGGGAACAGGGCAAGCGCTCGCCGCGCGGCCCCGCCCGCGCGCTTCTCAAGGTTCTCGAGCAGGCCCCCGACGCGGCTTTCGCGGTGCTCGCCAAGGCGAATTCCCGCTAGCCGCGGAACGTCCCTTCGTCGTCGGCATTGGACTGGCAATCATGCCGGCAATAGCCGATCCTTGGTTCGTGGGGACGAAGCCGCGCGACTTAGAGCGAAATCGCTTCGGATTGAATCGATTTGCGCTCTAACATTTTAGTGGAGCATGATCTTTTCGGAGAACTGGTTTCCACTTTTCCGGATCACGCTTGAAGGAGCACAGCGGATGGACGTGATCGAAAGTCATGGCGCCAAAATCCCGGTGATCGGCTTCGGCACCATGACGCTGAAGGACAATCTGTGCGTCGAACTGGTCGAGGCGGCGCTGCATCTCGGCTACCGGCATCTCGACACCGCGCAAAACTACGGCAACGAGCGCGAAGTCGGCGAAGGCTTGCGCGGCTCCGGCGTGCCGCGCCAGGACGTCTTCATCACCACCAAAGTCTGGTTCAACCGCCTGGCGCCGGGGGATCTCGAGCGTTCGGTCGATGAGAGCCTGGAGCGGCTCAAGCTGCCGTGGGTCGATCTCTTGCTGATCCACTGGCCCAACGCGCAAATCCCGCTGGCCGGATCGATCGAGGCCTTGTGCAAGGTCAAGCGGGCAGGTCTCGCCAAGCATATCGGGGTCGCCAATTTCACCGTCGCCATGCTCGACGAGGCGACCAAAGCGGCGAGCGAGCCGCTCGCCGCCTTGCAGATCGAAACCCATCCCTATCTCGACCAGACCAAGATTTTGGCCGCGGCGCGGCGGCTCGGCCTGGCGGTGGTCGGTTATTGTCCGCTGGCGCGCGGCAAGGTGCCCGCCGACGCGGTGCTGCAAAAGATCGGCCGCGCCCACGGTAAATCGCCGGCGCAAGTCTCGCTGCGCTTCCTCGAGCAGGAGCGGATCATTCCGATCCCGCGCACGTCGAAGCGCGAGCGGCTTGCGGAAAATCTCGGCAGTCTCGAATTCAAGCTGACCGATGCGGAGATGGCCGAAATCGCCATGCTGGCGCGGCCGGGGTCGCGCATCGTCAGCCCGCCGCAGGCGCCGCAATGGGATAGCTAGGCCATGAGCCCGAGCGCTGCCGTACCGAGCGTCGCGGCCCGTGGGGCGCGGATCCCGCTGCTCGGGCTCGGCACCTGGGAATTGCGCGGCCGCACCTGCGCGCGGGTGGTCGAGCAGGCGCTGCGGCTCGGTTACCGGCATATCGATACCGCGCAACTTTATGAAAACGAGCGCGAGGTCGGCGAAGGCTTGCGCGCCTCCGGCGTCAAACGCGACGACGTGTTCGTGACCACGAAAATCTGGCCGAGCCATTTTGCGCCGCGCGAGCTCGAGCGCGCCGCGCGCGAACGGCTGGTGCAGCTTCGCCTCAACGAGGTGGATTTGCTGCTGCTGCATTGGCCCAATCCGCGAATCCCGTTGAGCGAGACCATCGGCGCGCTGTGCAAGGTCAAGCGCGACGGGCTGACACGCCACATCGGCGTGTCCAATTTCACCGTGGCGCTGGTCGAGGAGGCGCTCAACGAAACCACCGAGCCGCTGGTCTGCAATCAGTTCGAGTGCCATCCGTTTCTCGACCAATCGAAGCTGATCGCCGAATGCCGCAAACGCGATATGGCGATCGTCGCCTATAGCCCGCTGGCGCGCGGCGACGCGCGCCGCAACGAGGCGCTGGCCCGCGTCGGTGCTGCGCACAAGAAGACGGCGGTACAGGTCTGCCTGCGCTTTCTGGTGCAGCAGGACATCGTCGTCATTCCGCGCACCAGCAAAGTGGAGCGGCTGTCGGAAAACGCCGCGATCTTCGACTTCGCGCTGAGCAACGATGAAATGCGCCAGATCGCGGCGCTCGGCAGCCGCGACGGCCGGATCGTCGATTGGGCTTTTTCCGGCCCGCCGAAGTGGGATTGAGCCAAAACCCCTCCCCCTTGTGGGGAGGGGTAGGGGTGGGGGTCGAGAGGTATCGCAACCGGCGTCGGCGGACTTTGCGCGCGTCCACAAAAGAGACTTCCCTCCCGACCCCCCTCCCCACCCTCCCCCACAAGGGGGGAGGGAGCTCAGTCAGAACTCGACGTCGAGTTCCTCCAGCTCGTCCGGCTCGACCTTGGCGTCGGCGACCCACTCCTGCCTTTGCGGCAGCGCCATGATGGTGCGGCAGTATTGTGCCGAGGCCGGATCGACGGCGACGTCGTAGGTGAGGAAACGCGTGCAGACCGGCGCGTACATGGCGTCGGCGGCGCACGGTTTTGCCCCGAACAGATAAGGGCCTTGGTATTTGGCGAGGCATTCCCGCCAGATCGCGGTGACGCGGTCGATGTCGGCGCGCGCGCCGGCCCACGATTTGAAGCCGGGGAAATGCGCCTTCAGGTTCATCGGCAGCGCCGAGCGCAGATTGCTGAAGCCGGAATGCATCTCGCCGCAGATGGCGCGGCAATGGGCGCGCTGCGCCTGGTCGGCGGGCAGCAGGCCGGCGTCGGGCTTGATCTCGTTCAGGTACTCGGCGATCGCCAGCGTGTCCCAGACCTTGAGCCCGTCGTGCACCAAGCCCGGCACCAGGAACGACGGCGACAGCAAGAGCAATTCGGCCCGCGTCGAGGGGTCATCGGTGCCGACATGCTGCTCCTCGAAATCGAGATTCGCCATTTTGCACAGCAACCAACCGCGCAACGACCACGAGCCGTAATTCTTGCTGGCGATGGTGAGAGTGGCCTTCGACATTCCGCGCTCTCGTTTTTAAAGGTTGTGAGAACTCAATGCTTTATGACGCCGTGCCGACACGGCGGGTGATGCTACGCGCGGCCCCGACTGCTCAAATTCGCGCCCATTGCCCGCATGTGCAGGATGTTCATATTCTTGTCGCAGTGCAACAAAAAATGCACTAGCTTTCCCGATTGGGTGAGGGGTCGCGGTAGCCCGTCGTCGGACGGCCCACGGCGCCCGTGGACCGCGGGATGCTGTACGTCGCATATCAAATGCACACCGACATCATGGTTCCCGTCCGGACTTGGGCGGGCATGGTGGCCAATTCAAGCGGTCCGCCGCTGCTCGCCGACCATCCCGCGATGCGCAACCTCACCGCGGTCTATGAGCTGATTGCCCGCGCCGGCCTGACCCACACGCGCCCGCCATTCGGCATCGACCGCGTCACCGTCGGCAATCGCGAGGTCGAGGTGCGCGAGGAGGCGGCGCATGTGACGCCGTTCGGTACGCTGCTCCACTTCAAGAAGGATATCGCGACGGCGCAGCCGCGCGTGCTGATGGTGGCGCCGCTATCCGGCCATTTCTCGACGCTGCTGCGGGCGACCGTGCGCACCATGCTGCCCGAGCACGACGTCTACATCACCGATTGGCACAATGCGCGCGACGTGCCGATGACCGCTGGCCGGTTCGGCTTCGACGAATATATCGATCACCTGATAAAATTCCTCGACGTGATGGGTTCGGGCACCCATGTGCTGGCGGTGTGCCAGCCTTGCGTCGCCGTGCTCGCCGCGGTCGCGGTCATGGCGCAGGCCGGCAACAAGGCGCAGCCGCGCAGCATGACCTTGATGGCCGGACCGATCGACACCCGGGTCAACCCGACCACGGTCAACGAACTTGCCAACAAGCGCACCATCGAATGGTTCGAGCGCACGCTGACCGCCTCGGTGCCGCTGCGCTATCCCGGCGCCTTCCGCCGCGTCTATCCGGGTTTCGTCCAGCTCGCCGCCTTCATGAGCATGAACGTCGATCGCCACGTCAAGGCGCACCGCGAGCTCTACGAGAACCTCGCCAACGGTGAGCTGGAAAAGGCTGCGATCACCAAAGCGTTCTACGACGAATATTTCGCCGTGCTCGATCTCACCGCCGAGTTTTATCTGGAGACCGTGCGCATCATCTTCCAGGAGCACGCGCTCGCGCTCGGCAAGCTCGCGTGGCACGGCAGCAAGGTCGATCCGACGGCGATCCGGCGCACCATGCTGCTCACCGTCGAGGGCGAGCGCGACGACATCTGCGCCGTCGGCCAGACGGTGGCCGCGCACGACCTGTGCAGCAAGCTGCGCCCCTATCTCAAGCGCCACCACATGCAGGCCGGCGTCGGCCATTATGGCGTGTTCTCCGGCAAGCGCTGGGAGAACCAGATCTATCCGATCTTGCAGAATGTGATTTTGTCGAGCGATTGAGCGGGCGGCGGATGCCACCGCCATCTTGCAAGGGTCCGCGCGCTGCGGTGGAATTCCTTCGACCCAGCGGCGGAGCAGGTTTATGCCAGACGATACGGGAGTGAAGGCCATCGCGGCGGCGCTGGCGGAGCGCTTCGGCGAGGACATCGCGATCGATCCGGCGCTGCCGGGCCTCGACGAGCTCGCCCAAATCGCCGGGCAGCGATCGCACCGGCGTTTTCTGCCGCGCCCGATCGCGCCCGAGCTGTTGCGGCTGCTGTGCGCCTGCGCGCTCTCGGCGCCGTCCAAAAGCGACTTGCAGCAATGCGACATTGTCGTCGTCACCGACGCGGCCGTCCGCGCCGGCATCGTCGCGACCATTCCCGACATGCCGTGGATCATGGATGCGCCGGCCTTCCTTGTATTCGTCGCCAACGGCGAACGGCTGCCGATGCTGGCGCGGCTGCGCAACAAGCCGTTTCCGAACGATCATCTCGACCAGTTTTTCAACGCCGCGGTGGATGCGGCGATCGTGCTGGCGACGTTCCTGCGCGCGGCGGCGGCGGTCGGTCTCGGCTGTTGTCCGATCAGCGCCGTCCGCGATCATCCGCAGACTGTCAGCGATCTGTTGCGGCTGCCGCATCGGGTCATTCCGGTCGCGGGGCTTTGCGTCGGCTGGCCGGCGCAGGCCGGCGAGATCACGCCGCGCCTGTCGCTGCGCACCACGGTGATCGAAAATGGCTATGGCGAGCGCGATGCCGCCGGCGAAATCGACGCCTACGACCGGCGGCGGGCGGCGCTGCGGCCGTATCGCCGGCAACGCAGCCCCGAGCGCTGGGGCGAGGCGGATTTCTATGGCTGGTCGCAGGACAAGGCCCGCCAATACGGCGTGCCGACGCGCGCGGATTTTGGCGCGTTCGTGCGCGGCAAGGGATTTTGTCTCGATTAGCCGGAGGTTGGCGCCGCACCGAGCAATCGCAGCCGGTGTCCGATTGCATTTTCTCCGGCGATCGAATTGTGCCAAAATATATTGTGCCAGGATATCAAATTCCCGCGCCTAGCGGGAGGGAGCGCGAGATGGCCACGAGCGTCAAGCAAATGCTGGAAGCCGCCAACGCGGCGGTGCCGAAGATCACGCCGGCGCAGGCGAAGGAGATGATCGCCAAGGGCAATACGCTGGTGGTCGACGTGCGCGACGGCACCGAAGTGGCGGCGAGCGGCAAAGTCGCCGGCGCCGTGCATGTGTCACGCGGACTGCTGGAATTCCGCGCCGATCCGGAATTGCCGTCGCACGACAAGAATTTCGCCAAAGACAAGGACGTTATTCTGTATTGCGGCTCCGGCGGCCGCGCCGCGCTGGCCGGCAAGCTGCTCAAGGATTTGGGTTACGAGAAAGTCTACAATCTCGGCGGCTTCAAGGACTGGGCCGACTCCGGCGGCGCGGTCGAAAAGTAACGGCGCAGCTTAGCGCAGAAAAGTCTTCTCGATCTCGCGCATCCGCGCGTCGCCTTGCAGGGCGAACACCTCGGCGACCGAGGCGATGTCTTTTTCGACGCCGGCGATGCCGCCTTCGGCCAGGATGCGGCGGAAGACTCCTTGCATGGCGGCGACCGCGGCGCGGATGGCGTGATTGCCGCAGATGATCAGCCCGACCTTGCCCAGCGCCGCGACGTCGGCGAATGAAAGCTGCGGATAACTGGTCGGCACCAGAACCAAAGGCACGCGTCCCGGCCACGCTTGGCAAAACGAAAGGATTTCGTCGGGCGTTTTCTCTTTGCTGTGAATCAGTACCGCGTCAGCCCCGGCATCGGCATAGGCCGCGCCGCGGCGCAGCGCCTCCTCCTGGCCGCGTCCGGCGATCAGCGCCTCGGTGCGCGCGATGACCAGAACGCCATCGGATGCTTTCGCCGCTGCTACCTTGCCTTGAAACTCGCCGATCGGAACGAGCTCCTGCCGGCCGCCCGGACGCAGGCTCGTGTCCTTGGGAAATGTTTTGTCCTCGATGACGACGGCCGCGACGCCGGCGGCCGCGTATTGCGGCACGACGTAAGCAACGTTCACCGCGTTGCCAAAACCGGTATCGAGGTCGGCAATCAGCGGCGCATCCTGCACTTGGCCGATGGCGCGCATCATCTCCAGATGGGTGCCCATCGACAGGATATTGGCGTCGGGCACAGCATAGGACGCCGACAATTCGAAGCCGCTGCCCCAAATAGCATCGAAGCCGGCATTGGCGGCCAGTTTTGCGGCGAGCGGATTATGCGCTGCCATGGCAATGGCCGGGCGATGCACGTCGAGTTTGGCGCGTAGCGCTTCCGAGCTTGCAGTGTTCCGGGTCATGAGGTGGTTTCCTCAAATGTCGCTTAGCGTCACGCTCTGATGGCGGACTTCGGCCCCATGAGCCGAGAAACAACTTTAATGTCGGGAACAATCACTTTCGGAAGCGGGCAGGGCGCGCTTTTTCACCACGCCATTCCGATACGTCGAAGTCGATGCCCCTGCTTTTGCCGGCGAAATGACGCACAATGAGGCTTCCCAAGCCTTCTTCGCGCGTGCCTCTTTCTCCGGCCGCCTCACTGAAAATATCGCGAGTCTTCGTGCTGTGGCCGCGTCGGGCTGCGGGCTGTTTAAGGCGCTTTTTCATTGATTTTATGAGTGTCACTCAACCGGCTGCCGATTAACCACTCACCGCATCGCCGCCGCGATATTGCCGCCGTCGACGGTGGTGACGTCGGCGGTCGTCTTGAGCGCCAGCGCCTGGTGCAGGAACGCCTGCGCGACGTCGTCGGCGGTGACCTCGCGGCCGAGCAGGTTGCCGCTCATGTAGTCTTTCTCGCTCAAGCCGCGCGCCTTGGAGCGCGAGGCGATCATGTCGGCGGTGAGCAGGCCCGAGCGGATGCGGTCGGCGTTCACCGCATTGGCGCGGATGCCGTCGGCGCCGTAGTCGAGCGCGTATTGGCGCATCAGCGCCAGCTCGGCGGCTTTGGCAATGCCGTAGGGGCCGAAATTCGGCCCCGGATTGACCGCCTGTTTGGAGACATTGAACAACAGGCAGCCGCCGGTGCCTTGCGCCAGCATGATCTTCACCGCGGCCTGCGCCACGCGCTGATGGCCGTAAAAATTCAGCTCGAAACTTTTGCGCATGACGTCTTCGTCGACTTCGCCGATGCGTCCCTGCCAGGCGGCGCCGGCATTGGAGACCACGATGTCGACGCCGCCGAAGGCCGCCGCCACGGCGTCGAACGCCGCGCGCACCGAGGCCGCGCTGGTCACGTCGCAGACGACGGGCAGCGCCGATGGTCCGATGGCTTTGGCCTGTTCGCCCGCCGCGGCGAAGTTCACGTCGAGGAGAGCCACTTCGGCGCCGGCCGCTGCGAATGCCTTGGCGGTCGCGGCACCGATGGCGCCGCCGGCGCCGGTGACCACGGCGATCTGGCCGGCGAGCGGCGGTTCCTTGCGGGTGCCGAGCTTGGCCTGCTCGAGCGGCCAATATTCGCAATCGAACATGTCGGCTTCGGAGATCGACTCGAAGCGGCCGATCGCTTCGGCGTCGCTGACGCCCTCGACCCAGGCCTCGGCGATATCGGCGGCGATCTGCGCATCGCGCTTGTTGCGGCCGAGGCCGAACAGGCCGAGCCCCGGCACCAGCACGACGCGGGGCAGCGGATCGAGCTCGCGCTTGGTGTGGCCGACGCGGGCATTGTGCTGCTCGAAATAGCGATGATAGCGCGCGGCGAACAGGTTCGCGGTATCGCGGGCGAAGCGCGCGAAATCGGCCAGTTTTTCGGGGTCGGGCGCCGGCAGCACCAGCGGCCAGTTCTTGGTGCGGATGGTGTGGTCCGGCGTCACCACGCCGGCTTGGCTCAATCGGGCCAAATCCTTCGCATTGACGAAATTGAGCACCGCATCGGTGGCGCGAAATTCAAGCACCAGCCGGCGCCAAGCGCCTTCGATTGCCTTGTCCTGTTCGCTGCAGGCGCCGCGCACGATCGGCGCGATTTTGGCGACATCAGCGGCGCCGCGCCGCGCCGGCGCCGCTGCGGCGACCAACTTGCGGCGGCGCGCGATAAACTCCTCGGCGCGCGACACCATCTCGATCATGCGCTCATAGGCCTCGCGCGCGCTCTCGCCGTAGGTGACGATGCCGTGCTTCGACAGAATGAGGCCGTCGCTCGGCTTCGCCCGCTCGAAAACGTCGATCGCCTTTTTGGCCAAGCCAAAGCCCGGCATGACATAAGGCACGAAGGCGAGCCGGCCGCCGAACACCTCGACGCATTTCCTGTCGCCGTCGGGCTGATCGATGACGGCGAGCACGGCGGTGGCGTGGGTGTGATCGACGAATTTGTGCGGCAGGAAGGCGTGCAGCATGATCTCGACCGACGGATTGGCGGCCGTCGGCTCGATCAGGCTTGCGCGCTCGATGCCGACCAGCTCGTCGTCGCCGATCTCGCCGAGCGCGCGCAGCTTGCGCAACGGCGAAAGCCGCACCGCCGGCAGGCCGGCAAGGTCGATCATCGCCATGTCGGCGCCGGTCGCCTTGACGCGCAGCACCTCGACCTCGGCACCGAGGCGGTCGCGCGTCACCTCTTTTAGAGAAGTGTTGCCGCCGCCGTGCAGGACGAGTTTTGGGTCGCGGCCAAGGAGCCGCGTCGTGTAGATGCGCAGCGCCAGATCGCGGTCGATGCCGGACTTTACGCCTTCGGCGACGATGGCCTCGGCGTCACGGTCGACCCAGCCGCTTTTCATGGCGCCCGTCCGGCATCGTGTTGCATCACCCGCCGGCGAAACGGCGCGACCACCATCCGGTCTTGCGCGGCCGGTCGGCGCTCTCGGTATCGGCGGCTTCGGTGACGACCACCGGTTCCGCGGCAGGGGCCACCGGCGCGGCCGGAGCCGGCGGCGGCGCCTCGTCGCTGCCGACAATCGGTGCCGGCTCACGCACGGTCGATCGCCGGCGCGGCGGCTCGGCTTGTTGCGGCACTGGCGGCGCCTCTGCGCTCACCGGTGTCGGCGGTGAGGACGGCGGCGGTGGCGCGGCGTCGAGATCGGCGACGGCTTCCCTGAGCTCGGGCTCGGCCGCGGTTGGCGGCGCAAGTTCATCGCCCGGACCAAAGCTGTGCTGCGGCGCCGGAGCGCCGGACTCGTTCGTGCCATAGGCTGCGTCCCCGTTGCGATCGCGTTCGTGGCGATTACGCCGGCCGCCGCGGCGGCCGCGGCGCCGACGTCCGTGCCGTTCGCCGTTGCGACGCGGGTCCGGACCGCGTTCGTCGCGCTCCGCCTGGATCGGCTCGCCGTGCTGGTCGGCGACCGCATCGCCGGCCAAGGCGTCGTCATCGGCGCCTTCGGGTGCGGGCTCGCTGCCAGCTTCGGCCGGATAGTCGGCGCCGCCCTCATGGATCGGAATGTGCTCGCGGTGCTCGCCGCCGCGCTCATCGCGTCCATCGCGACCGCCGCGGCCACGCCGCCGGCGGCGGCGCCGGCGCGGTTCGCCTTCGCCGTGCTCGGGCACGGTGCTGGGCGCTGCCGCTTCGACGTCCTCTTCCTCCGCCGCCTCGACGATGGCGTCGTCTTCGAGGTCGTCCTCGTCCTCCAGCGGCGCGGCGATGGCTTGCTGGTTCTGCTCGGCGATCGCACGGGCCGCCTCGATGGTATGCACCTGATCGCCGCGCTCGATCACGAAGGCCTGCGGGGCGGCGACCGATGGATCGGAGACGATGGTCAGCGTGATGGCGAAGCGCTCTTCCAGGCCGCGCAGATGCGCGCGCTTCTGATTGAGCACGTAGAGCGCCACGTCGGGCCGGGTGCGGGCGGTGAGATTGTGGGTGGCGCCGCGCATCAACTGCTCTTCCAGCGCGCGCAGCACTTGCAGCGCCAGCGACGACACCGAGCGGACGTGGCCAGAGCCGCCGCAATACGGGCATTTCTCCGTCGAGCTTTCCAACACGCTGGTGCGGATGCGCTGCCGCGACATTTCGAGGAGACCGAAATGCGAGATGCGGCCGACTTGGATGCGGGCGCGGTCGTGCTTGAGGCACTCTTTGAGCCGGCGCTCGACCGAACGGTTGTTGCGCTTCTCGTCCATGTCGATGAAATCGATGACGATGAGGCCGGCAAGGTCGCGCAGCCGTAGTTGCCGCGCGATTTCGTCGGACGCCTCCAGATTGGTCTTGAGCGCGGTGTCCTCGATGTGATGCTCGCGGGTGGCGCGGCCGGAATTGACGTCGATGGCGACCAGCGCCTCGGCCTGGTTGAGCACGATGTAGCCGCCGGAGCGCAGCTGCACCACCGGCGAGAACATGGCGTCGAGCTGGCTCTCGACGCCGTAGCGCGACAACAGCGGCTGGGTTTCGGCGTAAAGCTTCACGCTCTTGGCATGGCTCGGCATGAGCATGCGCATGAAGTCCTTGGCCTCCTGATAGGCCTCGGAGCCGGCGACGATGACTTCGTCGATGTCCTTGCCGTAGAGATCGCGGATCGAGCGCTTGACCAGCGAGCCTTCCTCGTAAACCAGTTTCGGCGCCGTGGATTTGAGCGTCAGGTCGCGCACGGTCTCCCACAGCCGCAGCAGATATTCGAAGTCGCGCTTGATCTCGAGCTTGGTGCGGCTTGCTCCCGCCGTGCGCAGGATCACGCCCATGCCCTCGGGGACTTCGAGGTCGGCCGCGGCCTCCTTGAGGCGGGCGCGGTCTTCCGAGTTGGTGATCTTGCGGCTGATGCCGCCGCCGCGGGCGGTATTGGGCATCAGCACCGAATAGCGGCCGGCGAGCGACAGGTAGGTTGTCAGCGCGGCGCCCTTGGTGCCGCGTTCCTCCTTGACCACCTGCACCAGCATAACCTGGCGGCGCTTGATCACCTCCTGGATCTTGTATTGGCGGCGGTAGCGCGGCGCGCGGTCGGGCACTTCTTCCATGGCGTCGGCGCCGCCGACCGATTCGACGATCTCGGCTTCCTCGTCGCCGCCATTTTCGCCGCCAATGTCTCCGCCATTGTCGCTTTCGGCGCCGGCATGGGCGCCGTTGCCCTGTTCGTCGGTGTCTGGCGCGGTGTGCGTAACCTCGGTTGGCCCGGCTTCGCCTGAATCGGCAGCGGGCGTATCGCCGGATGTCAGCTCGGCCGCGGGCGCCTCGGGCTGCTCCGGCTCGGTCATGTCAGGCGCAGATTCGGGCGAGACCGACGGCAGGAGGTCCGCGGCTTCCGCTCCGGCCTCGGCACCATCGTGCGATTGGGTCGCTTCGGTGAATTCGGCGTCGGCCACTTCCGCCGGCTGCTCGCCAGCGGCCGCGTCGCCGCCTGGCGTCTCGGCGAGTTCGCTGCGCAAAGTGTCGTCTTCACGGTGCGCGGCCGCATGGCGGTCGCGGCCGCGGTGCCGGCGCGAGCGCCGGTCGACCTCGTCGTCGGCGGCGCGTTGCGCGCGTTCTTCCTCGTCGATCAGCGCTTGGCGGTCGGCGACCGGGATTTGGTAGTAGTCCGGGTGGATTTCGCTGAACGCCAGGAAGCCGTGGCGATTGCCGCCGTAATCGACGAAAGCGGCCTGCAGCGACGGCTCGACCCGGGTGACTTTCGCCAGATAGATGTTGCCGCGGAGCTGTTTACGGTGTGCGGACTCGAAGTCGAATTCCTCGACGCGATTGCCGCGCAGAACGACCACCCGGGTCTCCTCGGGATGGGTCGCGTCGATGAGCATTTTGTTGGCCATTGTGTAATCTCACGACGGGCGGCGTGCCGTCTCGTCCGCGCCGCAGCGGCGACGGGAAACGGGGGCCTGCCCGATTATCGGTGAATGGGACGGATCGGGGACTACGAGCGCGGCGGTCGGCATCGACCGGAAAGCCGGCAAGCGTGCGAACGTCGCCGTGCCAACCCGATCGAACCTTGGCTTCCCTTGGGAGAGCTTTTCCCTGGAAGACTTGCGCCTCGAACATGAACTCCAAACCGTGGCGGGGCAGCAGCGCCCGGCGCTGCCGCGATTTCTTCGCTTGCTTACGGCATCGGCGCGACACTCGACCGGTAGCGCTGTTCGCTACCGGCACGCCCGTCGCGCGCGAGGCTCCGGCTGTCCTCTTCTTCGAGGGTATCGGCGTCGCTTGCTCGTTCCGCCGTCTTTGGCGCCATTTGGCGCCGCAAGAGTTCGAAACAGGAGTTCGAAAGCGGCGTCCGCCCTGGTTCCCGACCTTTGGGGAGCCGTTGCGGCGGACGTGCCGGATGCCCTAACGCGACACAACCGGAACCTGTCACCGTCAGCACACTCTTCATAAGGCCCCATATAGGGAATTGGCAAGTCGGCTGTGGGCTTTGGCGCGATCGCGGCGAGTTCCGGCCGCCGCGGTGCTACTTTTGCCGCGATTTAAAATTCCATTAACCACGCGTCCCTAATGAAGTAACACGGGCGCGAAGGGGTCGAACCGATGGCTGTCCGGGCGGCGGGCTGGGCTTTCCTCGGTATACTCCTCACCGGCGTCGCGCGGGCCGCCGGACCGCCGGCAACGACACCGGCCGCCCCCGACTCGTTTCCGGTCGCGACCGAGGTCCGCCTCGGCGGCGACGAAGCGGCGACCCGCTTCGTGATGGATTTGAGCCGCAAGATCGAGCTGCGCGCCTTCACCCTGGCCGACCCCTACCGCGTCGTCATCGACATCCCGCAGGTGACCTTTGCGCTGCCGGCCAAGGCCGGCGAGAGCGGCCGCGGCCTGATCAAGGCGTTCCGCTTCGGCCTGATGATGCCCGGCGGCTCGCGCCTGGTGCTCGACCTGGCCAAGCCGGCGCGCATCGAGAAGGCTTTTGTCGTCGACGCCACGGTGGATGCCCCGGCCCGCCTGGTGCTCGATCTGACGCCGACCGATCGCGAGGGCTTTTTGCGCAAAGTCGCGCTCGACAACAAAGCCGCCGCCGAAACGCCGCCGCGCAAAGAACAGCCCGCCGACAGCGCCGACAAGCGGCCGCTGGTCGTGCTCGACCCCGGCCACGGCGGCATCGACACCGGCACCAAGGGGCCGGGCGGGGAAATCATGGAGAAGACTATCGTGCTCGACTTCGCCGAGCGCCTGCGCCAGCGCATCGAGAAGACCGGCAAATACCGCGTGCTGATGACCCGCACCGACGACACTTTCATTCCGCTCGGCGAGCGCGTGCACATGGCGCGCAACGCCGGCGCCGCCTTGTTCGTCTCGATCCACGCCGATTCGCTGCCGAAGAAGGAGGGCGATGCCCAGGGCGCCACCGTCTACACGCTGTCGGAGACCGCCACCGATTCGGAAGCCGCCCGCCTCGCCGAGCAGGAAAACCGCGCCGACGTCATCGCCGGCGTCGATCTCAAGGACGAGCCTGATGACGTGGCCGGCATCCTGCTCGATTTGGCGCAGCGCGAGACCAAGACGTTTTCGGTGCAGCTCGCCCACCGGCTGGTGAGCGAATTGAAGGGCGCGACGCGGCTGCACAAAAATCCGCTGAAATCGGCCGGCTTCAAGGTGCTGCGCGCTCCCGACGTGCCGTCGGTGCTGGTGGAACTGGGCTATGTGTCGAACAAGGAGGACCTGCAATCGCTGTTGTCCGACACCTGGCGCGACCGCACGGCGGCTTCGCTGGCCCAGGCCATCGATACGTATTTCTCCACCCACGTCGCAGGAACCCGCGCCGGAGGCAATTGAAGCCCGGTATGGCAATACAGCCGCGGCCCCAAGACTGTGCTTGAACATGGCCTCAGTTTGAACAAGAAGCGGAGCGACCACAGCCGATTGAGGCCGGGGGTCTCTAGCGATTTCATGGCAATACTGCCAAACTGGGTGTTGTCCCGGCGGAGACGGAATCGGCACGGCCTGCGCGCCCGCCGAGACGCGGCGGAATGGTCCCGATGAAAATCCTGTTGCGCTTTCTGGGCTTTCTGTTCGCGGTCGGGACGATCCTGTTCCTGGTCGGCGTCGCCGCGGTCGCCGGCCTGCTGTGGCATTATTCCAAGGATTTGCCGGACTATTCGCAGCTGCAGGACTACGAGCCGCCGGTGATGACGCGGGTGCATGCCGCCGACGGCTCGCTGTTGGCCGAATACGCCAATCAGCGCCGGCTCTATTTGCCGATCCAGGCGATCCCAAAACTCGTCACCAACGCCTTCATCGCCGCCGAGGATAAGAACTTCTACCAGCATCCCGGCATCGACGTTTACGGCATCGCCCGCGCCGGCGTGCTCTTTATCGAGAACTACGGCTCCAACCGCCGGCCGCAGGGCGCCTCGACCATCACCCAGCAGGTCGCCAAGAACTTCCTGTTGACCAACGAGGTGTCGTTCGAGCGCAAGATCAAGGAAGCGCTGTTGGCGCTGCGCATCGAGCGCACCTATTCGAAGGAAAAAATCCTCGAGCTCTATCTCAACGAAATCTATCTCGGCTTCGGCGCCTACGGCGTCGCCGCCGCGTCGCTGCTCTATTTCGACAAATCGGTGCACGAGCTTACGATCGCGGAAGCCGCCTACCTTGCCGCGCTGCCGAAGGGGCCGAACAATTACAATCCGTTCCGCAAACGCGACGAAGCGATCGCGCGGCGCAATTACGTGATCGATCGCATGACGGAAGACGGCTACATTCCGGCCGACGTCGCCGACAAGGCCAAGAAAGAGCCGCTCGATATCACGGTGCGGCCGACCGGCGCCCACATCTTCGCCGCCGAATATTTCACCGAAGAGGTGCGGCGCTACATCTACGACAATTACGGCGAGAAGAAACTCTACGAAGGCGGCCTGTCGGTCCGCACCACGCTCGATCCCAAGATCCAGGGGATGGCGCGCCAGGCCATGATCAACGGCCTGGTCAATTTCGACGAGACCCAGGGCGGCTACCGCGGTCCGGTCAGCAAGATCGACATTTCGGGCGATTGGGGCACCAAGCTCGCCGAGGTGAAGTCGCTGTCCGACGTGGCGCCGTGGCGCATGGCGGTGGTGCTCGACGTCACCAACGAATCCGCGCGCATCGGCTTGCAGCCCGGGCGCGATCCCGGCGGCAATGTGCTCAAGGCCCGCGACACCGGCATCATCGCGCTCGACGGCGTGAAATGGGCGAGGCCGGGATCGCCGAACGGCCCGACCGGAAAGCCGATCCAGGGCGTCAGCCAGGTGCTCGCCGCGGGCGACGTCGTCTACGTCGAGCCGCAGGGCGACCAGGGCAAGTATCGGCTGCGGCAAATTCCGGAAATTTCCGGCGCCATGGTGGTGATGGATCCGCGCACCGGGCGCGTGCTCGCCATGGTCGGCGGTTTCTCCTTCGACCAGAGCCAGTTCAACCGCGCCACGCAGGCGCTGCGCCAGCCGGGCTCGTCGTTCAAGCCGCTGGTCTATGCCGCGGCGCTCGATAACGGCTACACGCCGTCGAGCATCGTCATGGATGCGCCGATCGAAATCGACATGGGGCAGGGCGGCGGCATCTGGCGGCCGGAAAATTACGGCGGCAAGTTCTACGGTCCCTCGACCTTGCGCTTCGGCCTCGAACAGTCGCGCAACGTGATGACGGTGCGGCTGGCGCAAGACATCGGCATGCCGCTGATCGCCGAATATGCCAAGCGGTTCGGCGTCTATGACGAGTTGCCGCCGTATCTGTCCTACGCGCTCGGCGCCGGCGAGACCACGGTGCTGCGCATGGTCACCGCCTATTCGATGTTCGACAACGGCGGGCGGCGGGTGAAGCCGACGCTGGTCGACCGCATTCAGGACCGCTACGGCCACACCATCTACAAGCACGACGAGCGCGAATGCGTCGGCTGCGACGCCGCCAAGTGGGACAATCAGCCGGAGCCGACCCTGATCGACCGCCGCGAGCAGGTGATCGATCCGATGACGGCGTATCAGATCACCTCGATGATGGAAGGCGTCGTGCAGCGCGGCACCGCGACCGTGGTGCGCGACGTCGGCAAGCCGATCGCCGGCAAGACCGGCACCACCAACGACGAGAAGGACGTCTGGTTCATCGGCTTCTCGCCGGACATCGTCTGCGGCGTCTATATGGGCTTCGACAAGCCGCGCCATATCGCGCGCCTGGCCACCGGCGGCCATCTCGCCGCGCCGATCGTCAAGGACTTTCTGAAATTGGCGCTCGTCGAAAAGCCGCCGATCCCGTTCCGCGTGCCGCCCGGCATAAAACTCATTCGCGTCAACGCCAGGAACGGCATGCGCGCGGCGCCCGGCGACGACAGGGTCATTCTCGAAGCGTTCAAGCCGGGCACCGCGCCGCCGGACAATTACTCTGTGGTCGGCGCCGAGACCGCCAATGGCGGGCCGTTGCCGGCGGTGTCGCCCGACGCCGATCGCGCCATCCGCAGCACCGGCACCGGCGGACTGTATTAAGCGCTACTGCGCGGGGCCTTCCTCGCGGCTCGCCGACGGCGTGGCGTCGTTGTAGGTCGCCGCCCGGCTGCCGGCCCCACGTCGCGCCGCTGAAATCGAAATGCTCCAGCTGTCGGTCTGCGCGCGGCTCGCAAGAGGGGGTTGCGTTCCGATTGGGAATGACGTGAATGTCGCCGGCGTCGTCAGCGCCGGAAACCTACGGCTGACGGTGCCGAGCTGGGATCGGATTTTGCGGCGGTGGCTTAAGGAATGCAGGCGATGACCACAGCCCAATCCGCGGGCCGCCGCCCGGACGTGCCGGCGCTGACCGGCCTGCGCTTTCTGGCCGCCTTCTCCGTCCTGCTGGCGCACGGCCTGGCTGCGACCTCGGCCAACAACCAGCCGCCGCAAGGCATCGTTCTCTGGCTCATGCAATCGTCCGGATTCGGCATGACGCTGTTCTTCGTGCTCAGCGGCTTTGTCATCCATTACAACTACGCCGCCCTGGTGACCGAAGGCCGGCTGCGCGGCATCGCCGCCTTTCTGTGGGCCCGCTTCGCCCGGCTCTATCCGCTTTTTCTGCTGATGATGGTCGTCTATGTGCTGGCGAGCCGGCGGCAGGTCGCGTACTGGACCGGTCGTCCCGAGGAGTTCAACGCGATTTTTCAGGCGCTGCCGTATTTTCTGCTGTCGATACAAAGTTGGATTTACAAGGTGATCGACGGCGGCTCGCTGATCGAGGCCATTCGCGGCGGCTCGCCGCCGACCTGGTCGATCTCGACCGAATGGTTTTTCTACTTCGCCTATCCGGGCATCGCCTGGCTCATCCTGCGCGCCCGCGCGCCGGCGACTATTCTGCTCGTTGCCGGCCTGTGGTGCGTGGTGTGGATCGCGGTTTCGACCAGTCTCTACGACCGCATTCCGCAGCTCGACGCCTGGGCGGTGGACCGTTTCGGACCCGTTGCCGGGATACAGAATAAAAATGATTCGTTCGTCCTATGGCTGTTGTATGCATCGCCCTATCTGCGCATCGGCGAGTTCGTGCTTGGCGCTATTGCCGCTCAGCTCTACGTCGCGCTGCGAAGCCGCGACGTTACGCGGCGGGAAAATACGGCCGGCGGTGCTGTGTTTTGGGCTGCGGCATTCAGCGTGCTCTTGATCAATTATTTGGCGTACAGTCCCGACGTTGCGGTGACGATCTTCCGCAAAATGAACATGAACTTCGCTTTGGCGCCGTCGGTGGCGGTGCTGGTCTTTTGCGCCGCCCGCTACCAAAGCGCGGCGTCGCGGCTTTTGACGTCGCGTCCGGCCATGGCGCTCGGCGAGGCGAGCTACTCGATATACCTGGTGCACTCGATCGTGCTGATCGGCGCCGTCAAGCTGACCGGGAACGTCGTCCATGGCGCCGCCTACAACGTCGTCAAGCTCATTGTTCTCATGGCGATCGTCGTTGCAATTTCGCTTCTGCTCTACGCCTATTACGAGGCGCCGGCGCGCTCGTGGCTGCGCAAGCGCTGGCGCGGTCGACCCACCCCTGCCGTATTGGCAGCGCAATCGCCGGCTTCATGATGCCGCGGCGGCCCGTGGCTGGGGTTCCGTGTTCCCGTCCTCAGGACTCCGCAGGCGAATCTGAAACTCCGCAACGATGAGTTACGACACTCTCCATTTCGCCCTGTTTCTCGCGGTGACCTGGGCGGCCTTCGCGGTGCTGCCGTGGCGCGGCTATGTGCTGTTGCTGGCGAGCATCGCCTTCTATGCGGTCGCCGGACTGCGCGACAGTGCGCTGGCGGCTGCCGTCATTCTCGTCAATTACGCGTTCCAATTTGCGATCATGCGCGACCGGCGCTGGCTCTATGCGGCACTGGTTCTCAACATCGGTTGTCTCGCCTATTTCAAATACCGGGTGTTCCTTGCCGCTGCCGCCGGCTTCGACGTCTTTGGCAAGAATCTCATCATTCCGCTTGGCATCTCGTTCTACATTTTTCAGCTCACGGCTTTTTTGATCGATCTGTCGCGTGGCCGGGCCAAGCCGTTCTACTCGCTGCCGCGCTTTGCGCTGTTCAAGCTGTTCTTCGGCCAGCTCATCGCCGGGCCGATCATGCGCTGGCGCCAGTTCGGCCCGCAGATCCATCGCCTGTTCGACGGCACCCTGCCGCGTCGGCGCCTCATCGGCATTGCGCTCGGCCTCTGCCTCATCGGCTTGATCAAAAAGGTCGTTTTCGCCGACTCGCTGGCCCCGATCGTCGAAACCATCGTTAACAACGGACCGGCCGATGCCGCGGCGGCGTGGCTTGGCAGCTTTCTGTTCAGCTCGCAGGTCTATTTCGACTTTTCCGGCTATTCCGATATCGCGCTTGGTCTCGGTTACCTGTTCGGCCTGCGGCTCGCGGTGAATTTCCGTCAGCCGTTCACGGCGCTCACCCCGCCGGATTTCTGGCGGCGCTGGCACATCACCTTAAGTTTCTGGATCCGCGATTACGTCTTCATGCCGTTGGCCCGGCTGAAGCGCTCGCGCGGTTGGCAGGAGCTCGCCCTGGTGATCGCACTCGCGCTGGCCGGGCTGTGGCACGGCGCAAACTTTACCTTTGTCATCTGGGGCGTCGGCTGGGGTTTGGCCATTTTGCTTTGGCACATGGTTGGTCATCATCTTTCGCGTCTCGGCAGGGCGCAATGGCTGCTGACCTTCGGTATCTGGCTGGTGCTGATGCCGTTCTTCCGCTCGAACGACGTCGGTTCAGCGTTGCGCTACATCGCCACCATGTTCGGTGCTGGCGGTGCCGGCACTGCGCCGCTTCCCGAGGATGGGGCCGGCGGCGCCTTGATCGCGCTCGGCTGCGCCGGCTTGCTGGCGCTGCACTGGACCGAGGGCTATCTGCACACCAAACGCATGGTGCTGCTGATGCGGCGTCTCGACGGCCTGCTGTTGCGCGCGCTTCTGGCGGGTCTTGCATTCTGGCTGCTGCTGCTGCCCAAGGTGCAGGAAAATCCCTTCATCTATTTTCGGTTCTGATCATGGTGCGAAAATTGAGCCGCGGCGTGGCGGCAATCCTGGCCGGACTGGTGTTGGCGATGCTTGGAACGGAAGCGTTCTTTCGCATCATCGACGCGACGCCGCTGCGCTGGGTGCTGCCGCTGCCGCAGATCTCGCTGTATGGGCCGGATTTCGCCACCGGCTACCGCCACCGAAGCAGCATCAGCGGCATGTGGCTGACCGAGCACCGCAACGTCATCCGCACCTCCAATCTCGGCTTGCGCGATCGCGACCGGGCGCTCGCCCACGGCGCCGGGCCGCGGGCCGTCATCGTCGGTAACTCCATCATCGAGGCGGTGCAGGTGAGCGAGTCGCAGACCGGTTCTGCGGTGGCCGAGACCATATTGGCGCACGAGCGGCCGGGCGCCGAAGTGGTCAATCTCGGATTGTCCGGCGCCAAGCCCGCCGTCGATGTGGCGCGCCTTCAGTCCCAGGGCCTCGCGCTGTCCCCCGACCTCGCCATTGTCGTCCTCGACGTCGAGGACTTCACGACGTCAGCTCCGATCGACGATGGGGAATTTACCGGCTATCGCCCCGACGCCAACGGCGTGTTCCATCTTTCCTATGGTTTCCGTAACTCTTCCGGCTATCGCTTTCGCACCTCTCGGGCGGGACGCATCTTTTATTGGCTGCTCGACCACAGCGAGGTGGCGCGCATCATCAATGCGCGCAAGAACGTCGGCATCTTTGCCGAGCTTTCGCCGCCGGCGGCGGCGGCGGCCGCCGCGGCGGCGGGGGGTTCGGCAATGTGCAGCGCCGCCAGCCTCGATCCTTATGTCGCGCTGTTCATCAAGGGCGAGCCCGCGGACATGCGCGGCGTGTTCGATGCCTTCGTTCGCGATCTCGCCGCCATCCAGCACGATAGAAAATTGCCGATCATCGTGGCAACGCGCGCGGTCGAGGCAGGCTGCCCGTCCCTTGCCGACAAGCGTTCCGCGGTCATCGGCGCGATCCGCGCTCAAGTCGAAAGCGCCGGTCTGCAATACCTCGATCTCGACGGGCGCATCGTGGCGGCAGTCGGCGTCGGCCACGAGCCCCAGCTTTACGGCTTCGGCGCCAATTTGGGATCAGGCCACCTCAACGTCGCCGGCAATCGCGTTTACGGCGAAATTTTTGCCGATGTGATCGCGCACGCGCTGCCGCCGCAACGCCAGCCCGGTCACTGATTGCCACGTCCTCGGCGCCGTAAATCCCCGCACGACGCGTTGCGCGCAACGCCACAAGCGATTACATAACCGGCCGGAGTTTCATCATGCGCGCCGAAATCGAGACCATCGTCGACGACATCAAGCGGTCCGCCGGACTGCTGAGGAGGCATCTTTGACGTCGACAAAGCGCGCGCGCGGCTTGCCGAGCTGAACCGGCAGGCCGAAGACCCCAATCTCTGGAACGACCCGCCGCGGGCGAGCCGGGTGATGCAGGAGCGCACCGCGCTCGACGAGCAGCTCAACGCGCTCTCTCGCATCGAGCAGGAGCTCGACGACCAGGTCACCATGATCGAGCTTGGCGAAGCCGAGAACGATCAAAAAGTCATCACCGAAGCCGAAGCCGCTCTGCGCAAGCTCAAGGTCGAAGTGGCGCGCCGCGAGCTCGAGGCGCTATTGTCGGGCGAGGCCGACGCCAATAATTCCTATCTCGAAGTCCATGCCGGCGCCGGCGGCACCGAAAGTCAGGACTGGGCCTCGATGCTGTTGCGCATGTATGTGCGCTGGGCCGAGCAGCACGGCTACAAGATCGACTACATCGAAGAGACGCAGGGCGAAGAGGCCGGCATCAAGTCGGCGACCATCGAGATCAAGGGCCACAACGCCTATGGCTGGCTGAAGACCGAGAACGGCGTGCACCGCCTGGTGCGCATCTCGCCATTCGACGCCAATGCGCGCCGCCATACCTCGTTCGCCAGCGTCAACGTCTATCCGGTGGTCGACGACCGCATCAATATCGACATCAAGGAGTCCGACGTGCGGGTCGACACCATGCGCGCCGGTGGCGCCGGCGGCCAGCACGTCAACAAGACCGAATCGGCCATTCGTCTCACGCACATCCCGACCAATATCGCGGTGGTGTGCCAGAACGACCGCTCGCAGCACCGCAACCGCGCCCAGGCCTGGCAGATGCTGCGCGCCAAACTCTACGAAATGGAATTGAAGAAGCGCGAGGAAAAGGCCTTGGCCGACCAGGCCGCCAAGACCGACATCGGCTGGGGCCACCAGATCCGCTCCTACGTGCTGCAGCCCTACCAGATGGTGAAGGACCTGCGCACCGGCGTGTCGACCTCCAACACCGCGGCCGTGCTCGACGGCGACATCGATCAGTTCACCGCCGCGGCGCTGGCGCAAAAAGCTTTCGGCACCGCGCCGGCCGAAGTCGAGGATGTGGAGTAGAATTAGCCGCCGAACAACGTAGCGCCGGCCTTGAGGAATTTTTGCGGGTCGACCGCTTCGCCGTCGACGCGGGTCTCGTAATGCAGGTGCGGGCCGGTCGAGCGGCCGGTCGAGCCGAGGCGTCCGACCACTTGGCCGATGCGAATGCTCTGCCCGATCTTGACGTCGATCTCCGACAGATGGCCGTAGCGGGTGGCAAGGCCGTTGCCGTGATCGACCTCGACCATCTGGCCGTAGCCGCCGCTCCAGCCGGCCGAGGTTACCGTTCCGGCCGCGGTGGCGTGGATCGGCTCGCCATAGCTGCCGCGGAAATCGATGCCGGTGTGCATCGCCGGCACATGCAGGAACGGGTCGACGCGCACGCCGTAGGGCGAGGAGAAATCGATGTCGCCGGTGACCGGCTCGCGCACCGGCAACGTGACCAGGGTGGCGCTGAGCTTGTCGGCGTAGACGCGGGCGATATTGACGCGAGTGAGTGCGCGCTCAAAACTTTGGCTTTCCGACGGCAGCGCCACCGGCACGAACGGACCGCCGATCGCGGGCGGCGGGTTGCCGTTGAGTTTGAGGCCAAGCTCGGCGAGGACGGCGCGCATTTTGCGCGCCTTGCCCTCATAGCGCGCCTGCAACTGGGCCAGCATCGCGGTCTCGCGCCGGTCGACGCGATCGAGCGAGGCTTCGATGCGCCCGAGTTTGGTGCCGATATCGGCTTCTTTGCCGGTCTTTCTATTGGTCGGCGCCCGTTCGGGTTCCAGCGCGGTGCCGCGGTCGAGTGGGTGCGGCGTCAACAATGAATCGCTGATCGATTTTGCTTCGTTGTTGCCGGCGGACGAGCGGAGCGAACCGGTCGTCGCCGGATCGGCAATGCCGCTCAAGGCCGTGGCGCGCGATTCCAGCGCCGTCTGGCGGCGCAACAAATCGTTGAGCTTTTGCTCGAACTGTTCCTGGTCGAGCAGTTGCCGGCTGGTGGTGCGGTCGATCTGGGCGCGCAATTCGGCGATGCGGTCCTCGTAGGCGTATTGCTGTTCGGCCTGGCGCGCGATCAAACCCTTCAGCACGTCGTCGCTGAAGGCGAAATAGGTGGCGGTGGTGACCGACCAGCCGGCCAAGATCACCACAGTGCCGACGGCGATCCAGAACGCCACCGGTCCGAACCGGATTTGCCGCCCGGCATGCGCAATGGTGTAGCCGGAGCTTTTGGCGGGCGGCGGCTTTGCGGTTTGCTGGCGCGGCTCGGATTTGCGCACAGCCTCACGCGGCTGCTGCGGCGCACGGCTCATCCGAGGCGATTGATACGCCGACCACTGCGACATTGACGCTCCCACCCGGTCCGACCATCAGCGAGGCCGGCTGCCCGAGCGGGGAGTGTGGGCTGCTTATGGTTAATATTCCGCAAATCGGCGCAGTGATTTTACCGCCTTGGGTAAATGTTTCCGCAACGATCAGAGCGCCTTGGCGGCAGCGAGGACCTCGGCGGCGTGGCCGTCGACGGAAACGCGCGGCCACACCTTGGCGACGCGGCCATCGGCGCCGACCAGGAAGGTGGTGCGCACGATCCCTAAAAATTTGCGCCCATAGAGCGACTTCTCCTGCCACACGCCATAGTCCTCGAGCATGCGGTGCTTCTCATCCGAGGCGAGCGCAATGGCGAGTTTGTGCTTGGCCTTGAACTTGGCCAGCGCCGGCACCGGATCCGCCGAGACGCCGACGATCTCGGTGCCGGCGCGGCCGAAATCGGCGCGCAACCGGGAGAAGTCGATCGCCTCCCTGGTGCAGCCGGAGGTATCCGCCCGGGGATAGAAATAGAGCACGAGCTTGCGCCCGGCGAAGCCGGCCAGTGACACAGTCCCTCCGCCGTCGCCGGGTAGGCTGAAGGATGGCGCCTTGGTGCCGAGGGCAGGGCCTGCCGCGGCGGTGCTGGCTTTCTGCCCGCTGGACGGCTTTTGCGGCCGTTGCTTCGGGGCAGATTTCTTCGCCGCTGATTTCCCCCGCGCTTGCTGCTTGCGAGCCATATGCCTTCCTTTCGACGCTTTCCCAGGCGCATTGTACGCCGTCAGAATAGCCGCGCCGGCAAGGGGGGTCGATGACCGATCGGGGCCTCGCCGGCGAACTTGTCAAAGCCGATGTCACGCTTGCGATGTCGTTCTGACGGCACCAGGGTCGGGGGACGCCCGAGGGGGCATGACCAACCAGGATAGGCAGAACGCTGCGCTTCCGAGACGGGAGACGGTTGCCCCCGCGCGTCGGACGGGCGGCCGTCCTGTGGACCCCCGCGCGCCGCGCGCCGGTTCTAACCCCTATCTTTTGGCCTACCGGCGGCTCTTTGCCCGCCATCAGCGCCTGATCCGCAGGGTCGGCATCGGCGGCGCCATCGTCGTCGGCGTCCTTGCCCTCGGCTTTGTCACGCTGTGGTGGCGGCTCGCCAACGGACCCATCCAGCTCGACGTCGCCACGCCCTGGCTCGCCTCGGCGATCGAGGAGAATTTCGGCAGCCAGCACAAAGTCCAGGTCGGCGGCACGCAAATCGAGCGCACCGGCAACGGCGGCGCGGCGGTGCGCATTCGCGACATCGTGGTGCGCGATGCCGAGGGCACGGTGGTGGCGAGCGCGCCGAAGGCGGAAGTTCGCGTCTCCGGCATGAGCCTGCTCAGCGGCCACATGCGCGCCGAAAGCCTCAATCTGGTCGGCGCGGAATTGTCGGTGCGCATCGAGCAGAACGGCGACGTCACCGTTTTCGCCGGCGCCAACAAGCATCCGCTGGCGACGACTCCGGGGCCGATCGCTGCGCCGGCGCCTGCACCGCCGGCGGCGACGACCGGGCATCCGGCGCTTGCCGGGACCGCGGCGGCGCCGCAGCGCAAGACCAGCGAAATCTTTGCCGCGCTGTTGACCTGGATCGACGGCATCGGCGAGACCGGACTCGATGGCCACGATTTGCGCGAGCTCGGGCTCAAGGACGGCAACCTCACCGTCGACGACACCCGCACCGGCAAGCGCTGGAGCTTTCAAGGCATCACGCTCAGCCTGGAGCGGCCACACGGCGGCGGCGTCATCGTCACCGTCGGTTCCAGCAGTGCCGAGCGGCCGTGGGGGCTCACGGCCTCGATCAAGCCGCTGCGCGACGGCTCGCGCAGCATCGAGCTCGAAGCCCGCCACGTCACGGCGAGCGATCTCCTGCTCGCGGCCCGCCTCGACGACGGCAATCTCGAAGCCAACTTGCCGCTGTCGGCAAGCCTGCGCGGTGAATTCGGCCCCGACGGCGTGCCCCGTGGCCTGGTCGGGAGGATCGTTGCCGAAACCGGCTTTCTCAGCGAGGCCAACGGCGCCGACGGCCGTATCGATATCGACCATGCCGAGATCAAGCTGAATTGGGATGCGGCGAACCGCATCCTGGCGGCGCCGATGCAGATCATTTCCGGCGGCAACCGGATCACGCTGATGACCGAAGTGCGCGCCCCCGAGCAGGCCGGCGGCATCTGGCTGTACAAGATCGGCAGCGGCACCATTGTGCTCAATTCGCCCAACCTTACGGGTGACCCGCTGGTACTCAATCGCATCGCCTTCGGCGGCCAGTTCGATCCCGCCACCAAGCGCTTCGTGGTCGAAGGCGGCGACATCGGCAATGCCGAGATCGGCGTCGCCATGTCGGGCAAGGCGGAATTTACCGGCGGCGACCTGCGCCTGGCGGCGGGCTTTGCCGGCACGCGCATGTCGGTGGATGCCTTGAAGCGGCTGTGGCCGGTTTTCGTCTCGCCGAAAGTGCGCGACTGGTTTTTGACGCATCTCAACAGCGGCACCGTCGAGCGCGTCGTCGTCGCGGTGAACGCGCCGCTGAACACGCTCAAGGCTTCCGGCCCGCCGGTGCCGGACGACGGGCTGTCGATCGACGCCCAGGCGACCAATTGCGTGATCCAGCCGGTGCAGGGCCTGCCGGCGCTGCACGACGCCGACCTCAACGTGCACATCGTCGGCCGCAATGCGGTGATCACGCTCAATAAAGCAATTGCCGACGTGCCGTCGGGCAAGAAGCTCGTGATGTCGGCCGGCACGTTCGAAGTTCCCGACACCGCGCCGCATGAGCCGCCGGCGCGGGTGCGCTTCAAGCTCGACGGCCCGGTGCCCGCGGCCGCCGAGCTTTTGACCATGGACCGGCTGCGCGACGCCGCCGCCGGCGCGCCGTTCGATCCGGCGACGACGCGGGGCACCATGAGCGCGAATGTGACCTTGGGCATGCCGCTCAAGGCCGATCTGCCGCCGGGCTCGACCAACTACGTCATCACCGTCGATGCGACGAATTTCTCCGCCGACCGCATGATCATGGGCCAGAAGGTCGAGGCCGCGGCGCTCAAAGTGGTCGCCAACAATCTGGGCTTTGCGCTCAAAGGCGACGTCAAGATCGGCGGCACGCCGGCCAGCCTCGAATATCGCAAGGCGCGCGGCGATGACGCAGCCGACATCAGCCTGCAAGGCATGCTCGACGACAATGCGCGGGCGAATTTCGGCCTCGATCCGGGCAGCACCATCAGCGGCGGCATTCCGCTCAAGCTGACCGGCCGCGTCGGCACCGGGCCGGACCGCGACGGCAAATTCGCCATCGAGGCGGATCTGACGTCGGCGCAGCTCGACAGCTTCCTGCCCGGCTGGGTCAAGCCGGCCGGCAAGCCGGCGCGGGCGACGTTCACGCTCACCACCAAGCCGCAATCGATCCGCATCGACGATCTCCTGATCGAAGGCGCCGGTGGCGGCGTCAAAGGCACCATCGAGCTCGACGGTTCGGGCGAGTTGCAGACGGCGACGTTCCCGTCCTACGGCTTTGCCGACGGCGACCGCACCAATCTGAAAGTCGATCGCGCCCAGGACGGCGCGCTGCGCGTGGTCATGCGCGGCGACGTCTATGACGGCCGCGGCTTCATCAAGACCATGACCGGCGGGCCGGCCTCCGCCGCGCCCGGCAAGCGGCCGGTCGATATCGACCTCGACATGAAGCTCGGCGCCGTGGTCGGCTATAACGGCGAGGCGCTGCGCAGCCTCGACCTGAAAATGTCGCGCCGCGCCGGCGAAATCCGCAGCTTCGGGCTGACCGCCAAGATCGGCCGCGATGCGCCGCTGACCGGCGACCTGCGCGGCCGCGCCGGCGGACGCCAGGTGATCGCGCTGACCGCCGGCGACGGCGGCGCGCTGTTCCGCTTCACCGACGTCTATGCGCGCATGACCGGCGGCCAGATGGTGGTCGCGATGGATGCGCCGTCCGCCGAAAATGCGGTACAGCAGGGTTCGATCACGGTGCGCCAGTTTTCCATCCACGACGAGGCGCAATTGCAGCACGCCGTCAACACCAGCGATCCGCAAGTGCAGCGCAACGTCATGGACTTTTCCAGCATGCGCGTCGACTTCGACAAATCGCCGGGGCGCGTGGTGCTGCGCGACGGCGTCGTGCGCGGTCCGATGCTCGGCGCTACCATCGACGGCATGATCGACTACAGCCGCGATGAGCTGCATCTGCGCGGCACGCTGGTGCCGCTGTACGGCCCGAACAATCTGCTCGGCCAATTGCCGATCCTGGGTTTGTTCCTGGGCGGCGAGAAGGAGGGCCTCGTCGGCATCACCTACGAAGTCGTCGGCAAGCCGGGCAATCCGGTGCTGCGCATCAATCCGATCTCGGCGCTGGCGCCGGGGCTGTTGCGCAAGGTGTTCGAGTTCCCGATGAACAACGGCAATTACGAGGAAAACAGCAGCTACAACTACAACAATAATAACACCAACAGCAATTACGGCGCCCCCTCCACTTATAATTCCAACTACAACAGCAATTATAACGGCAACAGCAACTATAACGGCAACACCAATTATAACGGCCGGTGAACGTTAGACCGGCTTGAGCAGAACGTGCCGCTTGCGGCCGAGTGAGAGCTTGATCACGCCATCTTTGACGTCCTCTCCGTGAAGCAACTGAATCGGATCATGCACGGTTTTGTCGTTGATCTTAAGGCCGCCGCCAGTAATAAGGCGTCGAGCTTCTCCATTTGAGGAAGCCAATCCGGCTAGAACAGCCGCGTCAATTACACGGAGTTTGTGGAGCTCGCCGGCGGCAACGGAAACCGTTGGTAAGGTCTGTGCTAACGCGCCTTCCTCGAAGGTGGTGCGTGCGGTCGAGGCGGCCTGGTCGGCCGCGGTCTGGCCGTGCACCATGGCGGTCGCGGCCGTGGCGAGTATCTTCTTCGCCTCGTTGATCTCCGCGTCCTTGAGCGCCGCGAGGCGTTCGATCTCGTCGAGCGGCAGCACCGTGAACAGCTTCAAGAAGCGGGCGACGTCGGCGTCCTCGGTGTTGCGCCAATATTGCCAATAGTCGTACGGGCTCACCTGATCGGCGTTGAGCCACACCGCACCGGCCGCGGTCTTGCCCATCTTGGCGCCCGACGACGTGGTGATCAGCGGCGAAGTGAGCGCGAACAGCTGCGCACTGTGCAGCCGGCGGCCGAGATCGATGCCGTTGACGATATTGCCCCACTGGTCCGAGCCGCCCATCTGCAGCACGCAGCCGTAGCGGCGGAACAACTCGACGAAATCGTAGGCCTGCAGGATCATGTAGTTGAATTCGAGGAACGACAGCTCCTGCTGGCGCTCGAGCCGCAGCTTGACCGAATCGAACGACAGCATCCGGTTGATCGAGAAGTGGCGGCCGATGTCGCGCAGGAAATCGATGTAGTTGAGCCCGTTGAGCCAGTCGGCATTGTTGGCCATCACCGCATCGGTCTTGTTAGCCAACACCTTGCCGTCGCCGAAGCGCAGGAAGCGCCCGAAGATTTCGCGGATGCTCCGCAGGTTCTCGGCGATCACCTGGTCGGTGAGCAGCCGGCGGCTTTCGTCCTTGCCGGACGGATCGCCGACGCGCGTGGTGCCGCCGCCCATCAGCGGGATCGGCCTGTGGCCGGTCTGTTGCAGCCAGTGCAGCATCATGATCGGCAACAGCGAGCCGACATGGAGCGACGGCGCGGTGCAGTCGAAACCGATATAGGCGGTAATGGTCGATTGCCGGGCGAGCGCGTCCAGCGCCTCGGGCTCGGAGACTTGATGGATAAAGCCCCGGCTGGCGAGCACGTTGAGGAAATCGGACTTGTAGGCGCTCATCGCTATCCGGCGCGGTTATGCCGCGGCTCGCCGCGGCGGCGCCGCTGGTGTAACAGGTCCGGCGCGTGATTCAACCCACGCCAACCCACGCCGAACTTGCCGCGCGCCGGACATTATTGTTGACCTGGATCAAGGGGATCGTGGCGGCCAATGCCTAAGCATGGCGGTATGATAGGCGCGACATGATCGCCTTGCTGGCAGACATCCACGGCAATCGCGAAGCGATGGCGGCGTGCCTCGACGACGCCGAGCGGCGGAACGCCGCTCGCTACGTCTTTCTCGGCGATCTGGTCGGCTATGGCGCCGATCCCGGTTGGGTCACCGACCGCGCCATGGACTATGTGGCGCGTGGCGCCGTGGCGGTCCTCGGCAATCACGATGCCGCGGCCGCGGGCCAGCCCACGTCGATGAACCAGACCGCGGCGGCGGCCATTGCCTGGACGCGCGACAAGCTCGATGCGGCGCAAAGGAGTTTTCTCGAACAGCTGCCGCTTCAGGTTAACGAAGCCGACCGGCTCTATGTTCATGCCAGTGCCGACGAGCCCGCGCAATGGCACTATGTTCTCGACACCGGCCGCGCCCGCAAATCGTTCGACGCGACGCCGGCGCAGCAGGTGTATTGCGGTCACGTTCATAGTCCGATGCTTTATATGCTGTCGCGCGCTGGAAAACTGTTCGAATTCACACCGCGTGCCGGCGTCGCGATTCCGCTGTTGCCCGGCCGCCGCGTGCTCGCCGTGCTCGGCGCCGTCGGCCAGCCGCGCGACCATAATCCGGCGGCCGCTTACGCCTTGCTCGACGAGACGCAGAGCACGCTGACCTATATCCGCGTGCCTTACGACGTCGCGACGGCGGCGCGCAAAATCCGCGACGCCGGCCTGCCGGCCGTGCTCGCCGCGCGGATCGAGCAAGGTTACTGAGAGGGTTTTGGCAAAATGGCCCGTAAGCTTGCGCCCGGCGACGTCATCGGCGGCTTCCGGCTCGACGCGAAATTCCACGACGGCGGCCTGGGCTCGTTGTGGAAAGTGTCGCGCGCCGACATTGCCGGCCCGCTGGTGATGAAGCTGCCGTTTTTGCTGCCCGGCGAGGATCCGCTCACCATCGTCAGCTACGAGGCCGAGCAGATGATCCTGCCGCGGCTCACCGGCCGCCACGTTCCGCAATTCGTCGCCGCCGGCGATTTCGACGGTCCGTATCTGGTCATGGAGCGGATCGCCGGCCGGTCGCTGATCGACCGGCTGCCCGAATTGCCGCTGCCTATCAGCGAGGTCGCCGATCTCGGCGCCCGCATCGCCGACGCGCTTGAAGACGTGCATCGCCAGCGCGTCATTCATCTCGATCTCAAGCCGAGCAACATCATGATCCGCGACGGCGGCGGCGGCGGCGGCGGGGGCGGGGGCGACGTGGTGCTGCTCGACTTCGGTCTCTCCCGCCATCTCGATCTGCCCGATCTTCCCGGCGAGGAGCTCGAAGGCCCGGTCGGCACCGGCGTCTATGTCGCGCCAGAGCAATTGCTCGACATCCGCAACGATCGGCGCAGCGATCTGTTTGCGCTCGGCGTGCTGTTGTATTTCTTCGCCACCGGGACGCGGCCGTTCGGCGAGCCGCGCACCGTCGGCCAATGGCGCCAGCGGCTGACCCGCGCGCCGCTGCCGCCGCGCCGGCTGCAGCCGGACCTGCCGCCATGGTTGCAGGAAATCATCCTGCATTGCCTCGAAGTCGATCCGCGCCAGCGCTACCAGAGCGCGGCGCATCTCGCCTTCGACCTGCGCCACCCCGATCTGGTGCGGCTCACGGCGCGGGCCGACCGCACCACCGGCCGCGGCATTTTCGCCGCGTTTTCGGCTTGGCTGCGCCAAGCCCATGCCCGCGTCGCCATTGCGCCTGTGGCGCCGGCGGCTCACGACGGCGCCTCGATCATCGTCGTGGCCGTCGACCTCGGCGAAGAGGATCACAAGCTGGCGCAGGCGCTCTTGACCGCGGTCGAGCGGGCGGCCGCGGCCGAGCCCGGCGCGCGTATCGCCTGCGTCCACGTGCTCAAGCTCGCCCGCCTGATGCTCGATGAGACCGAGGACGAGGCGGGGCGCAATCTGCACCTGCGCCGTCTTGCCGAACTGAAGCATTGGGCGGCGCCGCTGGCGCGCTTGCCCAATCAGCTGACCTATCACGTCATCGAGGCGATCGATCCGGCGGCGGCTTTGATCGAATTTGCCCGCCGCAACCACGTGCGGCAGCTGATCACCGGCGCGCGCGGATCGTCGAAGGCGCGCCGCTTTATCGGCAGCGTGTCGGCCAAAATCGTCGCCGAAGCGCCGTGCTCGGTGACGGTGGTGCGCGCTTAGCTACTTCGCCGCCGCTTCCTTCAGCGGATCCTTCACCGCGTCGAAGGTGGCGATTTCCATGGCCCAGGGCTCGCCGTCTTTCTTCTCGACTTTGCGGATATAGACGTTCTGCACGATGTCGCGGGTGCGCGGGTCGATCGAAATCGGCCCGCGCGGGCTTTCCCAGCTCATGCCCTTCATGGCGCCGACCACCGAATCCGCATCGGTCTTGCCGCCGGTCTTCTTCAGCGCCTCGTAGATGACGTGCATGCCGTCATAGGCGCCGACCGAGATGAAGTTGGCGCGATGGCCGGATGCCTTCCGGTAGGCCGCGACATACTCCTGGTTCAATTGCGACGGATGCGCCGCCGAATAGAAGCCGGCGGTGACGACGCCAAGGAGCGTGTCGCCGGTGGTCGGCAGATCGTCGTCGTCGGTGATGTCGCCCGGCCCGATCAGTTTGATGCCGGATTTGTCGAGGCCACGCTCGGCGAACTGCCGCGCGAACGTGCCGGCTTGGCCCGCCGGCACGAACACGAACAGCGTGTCGGGATGCATGTCGGCGGCGCGCTGCAGGAACGGCGCAAAATCCGGATTGGCGAGCGGTACTTTCAGGGTCTCGACGACCTGTCCGCCGCCCTTGGTGAAATTCGCCTCGAACACCTTGCCGGCTTCCGCGCCCGGCGCCCAGTCCGACAGCACCGATACGGCCTTGCGGCTGCCGTTCTTGATCGCCCAGTCGGCGATGATGCCGGACTGTTGTCCGAGCGTGAAGCTGGTGCGCACATAGTACGGCGAGCGCTCGGTCACCACCGAGGTGCCCGAGATCATCACCACGGTCGGGATTTTGGCTTCGGTCGCAATCGGCGCCATCGACATGGCGCTCGGCGTGATGCCGGCGCCGAGGAACGCGACATGATCGTTGACGATGAGTTCCTGGGCGAGCCGCTTGGCGTTGTCGGGCCCGCTGGCGTCGTCGCGGATGATCAGCTCGATTTTCTTGCCGGCGACCGTGTCGCCGTGCTGCGCCATGTAGAGCTTGGCCGCGGTGGAGATTTCGCGTCCGCCGGCGGACAGCGCCCCGGTCATCGGAACGACGATGCCGATCTTGAGGGTCTCCTGCGCACTGGCACTGCCGGCGCCGAGCGCCACCGCCGCGACGGCACAACACCCGGCGAGGAAATGCTGCTGGCTCATGTCATTTCCCTTGTCGGTGCGCTCTCACGTTGCCGGTCGATCGGCAAAGCGGCGCGCTACTTCGCCGCTTCTTTCAGCGGATCCTTGACCGCCTCGAAGGTGGCAAACTCGATCGCCCAAGGCTCGCCGTCCTTCTTCTCGACTTTGCGGACATAAATGTTCTGGATGAGGTCGCGGGTGCGTGGGTCGATCGACATCGGTCCGCGCGGGCTTTCCCAGCTCATGCCCTTCATGGCGCCAACCAGGGCGTCAGGGTCGGTCTTGCCGCCGGTCTTTTTCAGCGCCTCGTAGATCAGGTGCATGCCGTCATAGCCGCCGACCGAAATGAAGTTGGCCCGGTGCCCGGTGGCCTTCTGATAGGCCGCCGCATACGCCTTGTTGACCGCCGACGGATGGGCCGCCGAATAGAAGCCGGCGGTGACCACGCCAAGAAGCGAGTCGCCGGTATTCGGCAGGTCGTCGTCGTCGACGATGTCGCCGGGACCGATCAGCTTGATGCCGGATTTATCGAGCCCGCGCTCGGCGAATTGTCGGGCGAGCGGCCCGGCCTGCCCGGCCGGAATGAAGACGAACAGACTATCGGGTTTGAGATCGCGCGCCCGTTGCAGGAACGGCGAGAAATCCGGATTGGCGAGCGGCACCTTGAGCGTGTCGAGCACCTGGCCGCCGCCCTTGGTGAAATTCATTTCAAAAACTTTGCCGGCCTCGGCTCCCGGGGCGAAATCGGACAGGATCGAGACGGCTTTGGTGGAGCCGTTCTTGACCGCCCAATCGCCCATGATGCCGGATTGCTGACCGAGCGTGAAGCTCGTGCGCACGTAATAGGGTGAGCGCTCGGTCACCACCGAGGTGCCCGATATCATCACCACGGTGGCGATCTTGCCCTCGGTGACGATCGGCGCCATCGCCAAGGCGGCCGGCGTCGAACCGGCGCCGAGGATCGCCACTTTGTCGTTGACGATCAGCTCCTGGGCGAGCCGCTTGGAATTGTCGGGCAGGGTGCCGTCGTCCTTGACGATGAGCTCGATCTTCTTGCCGGCCACCATGTTGCCGTGCTGCGCCATGTAGAGCTTGGCGCCGTCGACGGTCTCGCGGCCGGCCGCGGCCAACGCACCGGTCATCGGCATGACGAGGCCGATCTTGATGGTGTCCTGGGCGGCGGCGCCACGCGCGCCGAATGTGGCGGCGGCGATGGTCAGGCCGGCGATGGCGACATAATAGTGAACGCGACGCATGGCTTCCCCCCTGGAATGTCGGCTGTTTGGCGCATTGAACGACCGGGGGCCGGCCATTGCAAGCATGGCGCGGGCGTGGCTTACGCATCGTGCCTGCGGCGAAAAGCTGCGCATTCCGGACGATCGGCGGCCGATAAAAGCCATTCGGCTTGCCGCCAAGGCCGAAACTGGGCCGTTACTCATCGCCATGGCTCGCGGAAGCGGAAGTCGTCGCTTTGTGCGAGTGGTTATCCGGAGAGTATTGGTTATACACGTCCACGTCGTGGTTTTGCAGTTATTCCATCAGGTATTGTAGAGCCGCACGTAGCCGCCTACACTTCCGCCAACAAGGCTCAGTTGCCGAAGGCGCCACATTGATGACCACGATAATCGTCTTGCCCGCCAAGGTGGTATCGGACAACGATCCTGTCGGGACCTATAACGCGGCGGATCGCGGGTCAGATCGCGGCTCGGGCTATTGGTTTAGCAACGCCATCTTGCGTCATTGCGACAAGCTGTTCGCCACGTGGCAGGGCTACGACCCCAATACCGGCAAGTTCACCGTGTGGGTGGGGACGAACCAGCTCGGGACCAGCACGTGGAGTACTCCCGTCGCGCTGACGGATCCCGCCCTGGTGTCCGGACAGACGATGGACAATCATGGGATGGCGTCGATCATCGCCGATAGTGACGGGTACCTTCACCTCCTGTATGGCCCGCACCACGGCCCCATGCTCGAGGCCGTCTCCAACAACCCGTGGGACGCGAGCGCCTTCCGTTGGCCGCAGATCATCAACACGGCGCCCTGGAATCTGACAACCTACTCCAGCATGGTGCGGGACAGCACCGGCATGCTCCATTTTGTTTACCGGGGAGAAAACAGCTCGGGTGAATGGAGAGTGATCTACCAGAACGGCACGACCAATGGCACCGGCACCACTACGTGGGGCACGCCGCAACCGCTCGCCAGCACCGCCAATGGGACGAGCGACACGACAGGCTATTCCGACTATGACGCAACGATCGCCGTGGGCGCCCACGACTCGCTGCACGTCGCATATATGATGTACAAATACACCACCGGCGCCGCTCGCTCGTGGGGATATCTGCGATCCAATGACAGAGGCCAGAACTGGCAGGACGCGAACGGCGTCAACGTGACGGCAAGCCTCCCCATCGACAATAGCACCCTTAACAGCAGCCATCGCGTGGAGTCATCGCCGATTATGGATGTCCGCGTCTGCAACATCGCGATCGACCCTATCCACCGCGAACCTTGGATCAGCGTGTGTTACCTCGCGCCCCCAGGCAGGCCGATGCTCGGCGGATACGATACCAGGCTTTGGCGCCTGACTGGCGGCCAGTGGTCCGTGATCTCACTTTCCCCGTTCATTCTGAACTCGTTCGGGACCAACTGGCGGGTCGCCTTGGCGACGATTACTTTCGACAACCAGGGTGTGCTCTACGTCGCGGCGGACCGGGTAGACATCAACGATCTTACAGCGGACGCTTGGTTCGCCGGCAAAAGTAAAGAGGTCATGCTCCTGGTGTCGACGGACTTGGGCCAAACGTTCCAAGTTTATCCAATTTCCTCGGCCAATTCGCTGCGCACGCGTTGGCTTGCCAACATCGAGCGGCCGACGACGGCCGCGCCGATCCCGGTTCCCTCGCTCTTGTACACCGACTGTCCCGCCACCAACGTGTCGACAGGCGGTACGGCGAAGCCGAGCGATATCGTCTTCGTCCCACTCTATAAAAACTAATGCGCAGGCCAGTAGCCGCGCTATTGCGGTGACAGTCGATTACGTCGTTGCGGTGACAGTCACTTAGCGACCACGTCACCCGCGCACAGCCGTCATGTCACCATGGCACACCGCGCTCTCGTGATAAGCCCGGCTACGACGACCGTGGAGCCATGTGTCACGCCGCAGTGTTGGTCCGTCCGCTCTTGCCCAGCCGCTTGTCGAGATAGGCGCCGATCGCGGTCATCAGCGGCTCGACCTTGCCGTCGAAGAAATGGTTGGCGCCGGGAACGACCTTCTGCTCGATGACGATGCCTTTTTGCGTCTTGAGCTTTTCCACGAGGTTGGTGACGTCGCGCGGCGGCACCACGGCGTCCTTGTCGCCGTGGATGATCAGGCCGGAGGACGGGCAGGGCGCCAGGAACGAGAAGTCGTAGAGGTTGGCCGGCGGCGCGATCGAGATGAAACCCTCGATCTCCGGTCGGCGCATCAGAAGCTGCATGCCGATCCAGGCGCCGAACGAGAAGCCGGCGATCCAGCAGCTGCGCGCCTCAGTATTGACGGTCTGCGCCCAGTCGAGCGCCGCTGCGGCATCGGACAATTCGCCGATGCCGTGATCGAAGCCGCCTTGGCTGCGGCCGACGCCGCGGAAGTTGAAGCGCAGCGCGGAAAAGCCGCGATGCACGAAGGCATAGTAGATCTGGTAGACGATCGCATGGTTCATCGTGCCGCCGAATTGCGGGTGCGGATGGAGCACGATGCCGATCGGCGCGTTTTTTTGCCGCGCCGGGTGGTAACGGCCTTCGATGCGGCCGCCGGGTCCTGTGAATATGACCTCGGGCATTTGTTTGTACCTCGATAGCTGTAGCCGGAGCCCCCTCCAATCCTCCCCCCGCAAGCGGGGGAGGGAAGGGTGGGGGTGGACGCGCTTGACGGTGCCGGTGCGCACACGTAAGTGTTTATATCTATTTCAGATTTTGGAACCGGCAAGTGGCGGCGCAAGCATTGGGTCGCGACTTCTAGCACAGGCCGGGGGTCAAAAAGCAAGCTTAACCAGCATGGTCGAGCGCAGCTATTTCGATTGGAACGCCACGACGCCGCTGCGGCCGCAGGCCGCCGAGGCGCTGCGCGAGGCTTTGGCGGTCCCCGGCAATCCGTCCTCGGTGCATGCCGAGGGGCGGGCAGCACGGCGGCTCGTCGAACAGGCGCGCGAAGAGGTGGCGGCGCTGGTTGGGGCGCGGCCGGGCGACGTGTTCTTCACCTCGAGCGGCACCGAAGCCAACATGCTGGCACTGACGCCGGCGATCCAGACCGCCGACGAGCGGCGGCCACGGGAAAAACTCCTGATCTCGGCCATCGAGCATTCCTCGGTGCGCACCGGCGGCAGGTTTCCGCCTGGCGCCGTGGCTGACATTGCGGTGGATGCGGACGGCAAGGTCGACCTTGCCGCACTGTCGGACGCTTTGGCCGAAACATCGCGGCCGCTGGTCTCGATCATGCTCGCCAATAACGAAACAGGCGTGGTGCAGCCGATTGCGCAGGCCGCCGCGATCGTCCACGCGGCCGGCGGCCTGCTGCATGTCGACGCGGTGCAGGCAGCCGGGCGTATCGCCAGCGACATCAACGCGCTCGGCGCCGATCTCTTGACGCTTTCGGCGCACAAGATCGGCGGGCCGAAGGGTGTCGGCGCGCTGATCCGGTCGCGCGAGGACATTCATTTCCCCGAGCCGCTCATTCGCGGCGGCGGCCAGGAGCGCGGGCTTCGTGCCGGTACGGAAAACGTCGCCGGCATCGCCGCCTTCGGCGCCGCTGCGGCCGCCGTGCGCCGCCAGGGCGCCGCCGAGGCGGACCATATGCGAGCCTTACGCGACAAGCTGGAAACCGGCCTCAAGGCAGTCGCGCCCGGGGCGGTGATTTTCGGCGCTAAGGCCGAGCGGCTGCCGAATACGACCCTTTTTGCCGCCGAAGGCATGAAGGCCGAGACCGCGGTTATTTCTTTTGACCTCGAGGGGATCGCGGTGTCGTCAGGCGCTGCCTGCTCCTCGGGCAAGGTCCAGCCCTCCCATGTCCTTGCGGCCATGGGGGTTTCGCCTACGCTCACGCGCGGCGCCGTGCGTGTCAGCCTGGGCTGGACCACCACCGAAACCGATGTCGAAAGGTTCCTCGGCGCTTGGAGAAAGCTCGCAACTGCATTATCTAAGGGCCAGGCCGGGATGGCAGCGTAACTCGCTGCATAACCGAATGAATTCCGGGGCGGTTTGAACGGTTCAAACGCCCCCAGATGGGGTGACCCGAGAGACAGGACACCGACCATATCCGACAAATCCAACCCGCGGTCCTTGAAACCGTGAGCGGAGGGACGAATGCCGGCAGTACAAGAGACCGTCGATCAGGTCCGGCGCATCGACGTCGATCAATACAAATATGGCTTTGAGACACTGATCGAATCCGACAAGGCCCCAAAGGGCCTGTCGGAAGACACGGTCCGTTTCATCTCGGCCAAGAAGAACGAGCCGGAGTGGATGCTTAAGTGGCGGCTCGACGCCTATAAGCGCTGGCTGACCATGCAAGAGCCGAAATGGGCCAAGGTCGAGTACGGCCCGATCGACTATCAGGACCTCTATTACTATTCCGCGCCGAAGAAGGCGCCGCAATCGCTCGACGAGATCGATCCGGAGATTCTGCGCACTTACGAGAAGCTCGGCATTCCGCTGCGCGAGCGCGAGGCGCTGCTCGGCATCCAGAAGGCGGACGGCAGCGGCGGCGAAGAGGAAGGCGAGAGCGGCAACGGCTATCGCAAAGTCGCGGTCGACGCGGTGTTCGATTCGGTCTCGGTGGCCACCACGTTCCAGGCGGAACTGGCCAAGGCCGGCGTGCTGTTCATGCCGATCTCGGAAGCGATCCACAAACATCCCGAGCTGGTGAAGCAATATCTCGGCACGGTGGTGCCGATCAGCGATAATTTCTTCGCCACGCTCAATTCGGCGGTATTCTCCGACGGCTCGTTCGTCTATGTGCCGCCGGGCGTGCGCTGCCCGATGGAACTGTCGACCTATTTCCGCATCAACGAGCGCAATACCGGCCAGTTCGAGCGCACCCTGATCATCGCCGACCGCGGCTCCTATGTGAGCTATCTCGAAGGCTGCACCGCGCCGATGCGCGACGAGAACCAGCTCCACGCCGCCGTGGTCGAACTGGTCGCGCTCGACGACGCCGAGATCAAATATTCCACCATCCAGAACTGGTATCCGGGCGACGCCAACGGCAAGGGCGGCGTCTACAATTTCGTCACCAAGCGCGGCGATTGCCGCGGCAAGAACGCGAAAATCTCCTGGACCCAGCTCGAGACCGGCTCGGCGATCACCTGGAAATATCCGAGCTGCATCCTGCGCGGCGACAATTCGCGCGGCGAATTCTACTCGATCGCCATCTCCAACGGCTACCAGCAGGTCGATTCCGGCACAAAAATGCTGCATCTCGGCAAGAACACGACGAGCCGCATCATCTCAAAGGGCATCGCCGCCGGCCATTCCAACAACACCTATCGCGGCCTCGTCACCGCACATCGCCGCGCCAGCGGCGCGCGCAATTTCACCAATTGCGATTCGCTCCTGATCGGCGACAAGTGCGGCGCCCACACCGTGCCCTATATCGAGGCCAAAAATTCCTCGACCGTGTTCGAGCACGAAGCGACCACCTCGAAGATTTCCGAGGAGATGCTGTTCTATTGCCGGCAGCGCGGGCTGTCGGCGGAGGAAGCCACCGCGCTCGTGGTCAACGGCTTCGTCAAGGACGTGCTGCAGCAGTTGCCGATGGAATTCGCCGTCGAAGCGCAGAAGTTGATCTCGGTCTCGCTGGAAGGCAGCGTCGGCTAATCACGCTGCAGCGCGCAGTAGCGTCAGGAAAGAATAATATGCCTTTGCTGGAAGTAAGAAACCTGCACGTCGAGATCGACGGCAAGGAGATTCTCAAGGGCCTCGACCTCACCGTGAACGCGGGCGAGGTGCACGCCATCATGGGCCCGAACGGGTCCGGCAAATCGACGCTCGCTTATGTACTGGCCGGCAAGGCCGACTACACGCCGACCTCCGGCGAAGTCCTGTTCAACGGCAAGAACATTTTCGACATGGCGCCCGACGAGCGCGCCGCCGCCGGCCTGTTCCTGGCCTTCCAGTATCCGCTGGAAATCCCCGGCGTCGCCACCATGACGTTTTTGCGCACCGCGCTCAATGCGCAGCGCAAGAAGCGCGGCGAGGCGGAGCTGTCGACGCCGGAGTTTCTCAAGAAAGTGCGCGAGGTCTCAGGCAAGCTCGGTATCGAGCAGGAGATGCTGCGCCGCGCCGTCAATGTCGGCTTTTCCGGCGGCGAAAAGAAGCGCAACGAGATCCTGCAGATGGCGCTGCTCGAGCCGCGGCTCGCCGTGCTCGATGAGACCGATTCCGGCCTCGACATCGACGCGCTGCGCATCGTCTCTGAAGGCGTCAACGGGCTGCGCGCGAAAGAGCGCGCCTTTGTCGTCATCACCCACTATCAGCGCCTCCTCAACTACATCGTGCCCGACGTGGTGCACGTGCTGTCGAAGGGCCGCATCGTCAAGACCGGCGGCAAGGAATTGGCGCTCGAGCTCGAAGCGCGCGGCTATGCCGAATACCAGGAGGAGGTGCCGGCGTGAACGCCGAAGTCGCCGTCATCAAGACCGCGGCGGAGACCGCGCTGGCGCAGGCCTTTTCGCAGGCGCGCGGCCGGCTGCCCGGCGATGACGCGGTTGCGGCGCAACGTGCGGCGGCGTTCGACGTGTTCGCCAAGACCGGCCTGCCGCATCGCCGCATCGAGGATTGGAAATACACCGATTTGCGCGCGCTGATGCGCGACGCCAAGCCGCTCGCGGCGCCGCCCGATGCCGCCGCCAAGGCGCGGGCGAAGACCGCCGGCGCCTTGCTTGGCGACGTGGAAACGCGGCGGCTGGTGTTCGTCGATGGCGCTTTCGTCGCCGAATTGTCCGACCTTGCCGGCCTGGAGCCGGGGCTTTCCGTCGGCTCGCTCGCCGACGCGCTGTCGAACGGCGATGCGACGCTCGCTTCTCATCTCGGCAAGCTTGCGCCGGCAAACGATGCCGCGGTCGCGCTCAATACTGCATTGATGGGCGATGGCGCGGTGATCCGCATCGCCTCAGGCGCGACCACCGAGCGGCCGATCCATTTGCTCTTTGTCGCCTCGGACAAGCCGGCCGCCACTTTCGTCCGCTCGCTGGTGGTGGTGGAAGCGGGCGCCCGCGCCATGCTGATCGAGAGCCACGAGGGGCCGGCCGGCAGCGATTATCAGGTCAATTCAGCGCTCGAAATATTCGTCGGCGACACGGCCCATGTCGATCACGTCAAGATCATCGGCGAGGGATCGGACGCGCTGCATGTCTCGACGCTGGCGGCGGCCATCGGCGCGCGGGCGCGCTTCAACGCCTTCACCTTCACCACCGGCGGCGCCGTGGTGCGCAACCAGCTGTTCCTGAAATTCGACGGCGAGGACACCGTCGCCGGCATCCGCGGCGCCACCCTGCTCAAGGGCCGCCAACATGCCGACACCACCTTGGTCGCCGACCATATCGCCCAAGGCTGCCAGAGCCGGGAAATGTTCAAGACGGTGCTCGACGGCGAGGCCCACGGCGTGTTCCAGGGCCGCATCATCGTGCGCCCGCACGCGCAGAAAACCGACGCCAAGATGATGACGCGGGCGCTGCTGTTGTCGGAACGCGCCGAGGCGGACAACAAGCCGGAGCTCGAAATCTTTGCCGACGACGTGCAATGCGGCCACGGCGCCACGGCCGGCGCGCTCGACGACGATCTGAAATTCTACCTGATGGCGCGCGGCATTCCGCGGCCCGAGGCCGAGGCCCTGCTGATCCGCGCGTTTCTCGGCGAAGCGATCGACGGCATCGAGCATGCCGGCCTGCGCGAGGCGCTGATGGATGCCGTCGCGGCTTGGCTCAAGGCGCGCTGACATGAATATCGCCCAGCCCATCGGCGCCTATGACGTCAACCGCATCCGCGCGGATTTTCCGATCCTTGGCATGCAGGTCTACGGCAAGCCGCTGGTTTATCTCGACAACGCCGCCTCGGCGCAAAAACCGCAAGCCGTCCTCGATCGCCTCAACCAGGCCTACACGACGCAATACGCCAACGTGCATCGCGGCCTGCATTATCTCGCCAACGAGGCGACCGAGGCCTACGAAGGCGCGCGGGAAAAAGTGGCGGCGTTCCTCAACGCCAAGCGCAAGGAAGAGATCATCTTCACCCGCAACGCCACCGAGGCGATCAACCTCGTGGCCTACACGTTCGGCCGCGAGCGCATCAAAGCGGGCGACGAGATCGTGCTCTCGATCATGGAGCACCATTCCAACATCGTGCCGTGGCATTTTCTGCGCGAGCGCCAGGGCGCCGTGCTCAAATGGGCGCCGGTCGACGACGACGGCCATTTCCTCATCGACGAGTTCGAAAAGCTTTTGACTCCGCGAACAAAGCTCGTCGCCATCACCCATATGTCGAACATGCTCGGCACCTTGGTGCCGGCGAAGGAGGTCGCGCGCATCGCCCACGCCCACGGCATTCCGGTGCTGTTCGACGGCGCCCAGGCGGCGGTGCATCTCGACGTCGACGTCCAGGACATCGATTGCGATTTCTACGCCTTCACCGGCCACAAGCTCTACGGCCCGACCGGCATCGGCGTGCTGTACGGCAAATACCAGCACCTCGACGCCATGCCGCCGTTCAACGGCGGCGGCGAGATGATCCGCGAAGTGTTCGAGGACCGCATCACCTATGGCGAGCCGCCGCACAAATTCGAGGCCGGCACGCCGTCGATCGTCCAGGCCATCGGCCTCGGCGCTGCCATCGATTACGTCCGCTCCGTCGGCAAGGCGCGCATCCGCGAGCACGAGGCCGGGCTGATGCGTTACGCCCATGACCGGCTGCGCGAGATCAATTCGCTGCGCATTATCGGCGCCACCAAGGACAAGGGGCCGATCGTCTCTTTCGAGATGAAGGGCGCCCATCCGCACGACGTGGCGACCATCATCGACCGCTCCGGCGTCGCGGTGCGCGCCGGCACCCATTGCGTCATGCCGCTGTTGGCGCGTTTCGGCGTCTCGGCCACCTGCCGCGCCTCGTTTGCCATGTACAATACCCGCGACGAGATCGATTGCCTTGCGCAGGCGCTGCTCAAGGCGCAGGAGTTCTTCACGTGAAGGATGTCTTCACATGACCGACGAACCGAAAACCGACACCGGCAACGCTGCCGCCGCCGACGCCGTCACCGCCGATGCCGGGGAACGGCCGTCCACGATTCCGGCCGACGAAATGGCGCGGCTCACCGACGACATCGTCGGCGCGCTCAAGACCGTCTACGACCCGGAAATTCCCTCCGACATCTACGAGCTCGGCCTGATCTACAAGGTCGACATCGACGACGATCGCGTGGTCAAGATCGACATGACGCTGACCACGCCGAACTGCCCGTCGGCCGCCGAACTGCCGCAGCAGGTGGAGAACGCGGTCGCCGGCGTGCCCGGCGTGCGCGAGGCCAAGGTCACCATCGTCTGGGATCCGCCCTGGGACCCCAGCCGCATGTCGGACGAGGCGCGCACGGAACTGAATATGTGGTGAGTTGCGAATGCGGCCCGGCCGCATTACATCAAGAAGCGAAGTCGTTAGTATTTTTGAGTTATTCCAGGTCGCAACGGGCGTGCGTTAAGACGGCACGCGAGGAGCTAAAGACCATGGCGACAGCCCGGCCGAGACCTCAAGTGATGCGGCTTACCGACACCGCAGCCGAGCGCATCAAGGCGGTGATGGCGAAGGCCGACCGCCCGATCGCGGCGATCCGCGTCGGCGTCAAGAACGGCGGCTGCGCCGGCATGAGCTACTTCATGGAATACGCCGAAAGCGTCAATCCGCTCGACGAGGTGATCGAGGACAAGGGCGTGCGCATCCTGGTCGACCCCAAGGCGGTGCTGTTCCTGCTCGGCACCGAGATGGACTACAAGATCGAGAAATTGTCGGCGCAATTCGTGTTCAACAATCCGAACCAGACCGCGGCCTGCGGCTGCGGCGAATCGGTGCAGATCGAGCCGGCGGTGGACGCAGCGCAGCCGCAGGCGCAGTAATCACGCCGGCTGCGGCTTTCGTACACTCTCGATCAGCGAGGCGCGCAACAGATAGGCGCGGTGCGCCGCCGGATCGGCTGCCGTCGCCCGCAACGCCGCGTTGCTGCGAGCCCGCGCTGCGGGGTCTTTTTCCTCGAGCCGCTTCTTGTTGGCGATGGTCTGCTGCTGGACATATTCGACGTTCAATGGCCGGCGCCGCCGGTCGTAGCCGTCGAGATTTTCGGCGGGCGCTTCACCGCGCATGACCTGGCCGAGCAGTCCGGCAAGCTCGACGGCGTCGTGAATGCCGAAATTCAGGCCGAGCCCACCGAGCGGGTTGTTGACGTGGGCGGAGTCGCCGGCAAGGAAGACGCGGCCCTTGCGGAACGTCGCCGCCACCCGCTGGTGGACATTGTAGATGTTGCGGTGAAAAACCGGATAGTCGCCCGTTTTCGGGAAGAAATTCTGCAGCCGCTGCTGCACCGCGCGCTCGTCGAACGCTTGGGCATCGGTTTCACCGAGCCGCGTCGGGAACAACAGGCGCCACAACCCCTTGCCGTCGTCGCCGGTGACCTTGAACAGCGCGCACCATTCCTCCGCATCGGAGAAGTAATTGCGCGAGCATTGGGCATAGAGGGCGTCGAACGGAAACGGCGTGGTCAGGATCAGAAACCGCTCCGGATGCGTAAAACCTTCGAAGCCGATGCCGAGCGTTTTGCGCACCGTCGAGCGGCCGCCGTCGCAGCCGATCAGATAGCTGCCGGCGACGCGGCGCGTGCCGGCAGCCGTCTCGACCTCGGCTTCGACCCGGTCGTCGAATTGCTGGAAATCCACGATGCGCGACGAGAACGCCACGGAAGCATGGGGAATCCCGCCAAGGCGCTCGATCGCCATGGTGGCAAGCTTGTGCTGCTCGCACTGCACGACGAAGGGGTAGCGCGTGTCGTGCTTCAACACGCCGAAATCGAACTCGGCGATCACGTCGCGCGACGCGCGATCCCAGACCCGGAATTTGGGCTCGATCAAACCGCGCGCGATGACGTCGTCGACGAGGCCCAGGCCGTCGAGGATTTCAAGCGTCGCCGCGTGCGTGGTCGCGGCGCGCGGGTTGTCGTTGACCCGTTGCTCGGCCTCAAAAACCTCGACCGCAAAACCCTGGCGCGCCAGCGCCAGCGCGGTGATGACGCCGACCGGGCCGCCGCCGGCAATGAGAATGGGGCGTTGGGAAAGCATTTTCGCTCAAGGGTTTTTGGTTAAGGTCGGCGTCGGCGTCGGCGTTACGGCAACGTCGCATGCGACACTTTCTCGCAAATCGAACGCATTGGCGAGTTTTTAATGTGTTTCGCGTCTGCGAACGCATAGGATCGAGCGGCCTCGCACCGTGGAAATGGCCGGTGGTCGAGACCGGCCCGCGGGTATATGCTTTTCGCCAATAAGAACGTTGCTGAGCGTCTTCAAGGGGAACATGGGAGGTTTCAATGCCGCGTTCGCGCATCACACGCCGTGCAGTTCTCCAGACAAGTGCCGTTGCCGCAGCGGCCGTCGTCGCGGCGCCCTATGTCCGCGGCGCCCACGCCGCCGGCAAGCTGTCGATTGGTTTTTGGGACCATTGGGTTCCCGGCGGCAACAACGCCTCAAAAGCCCTGTGTGAGCAATGGAGCGAGAAGAACAAAGTCGAGGTCTCGATCGACTACATCACCTCGCAGGGCAACAAGAATCTTCTGACAATCGCAGCCGAAGCGCAGGCCCAATCGGGCCACGACATCCTCGCCTTTCCGAGCTGGCAGCCTTCCGACCACGCCAATCGGTTGGAGCCGGTCGATGACATCATGGCCGATCTCATTGCCGTCAACGGCAAGGTCAATCCGACGGTCGAATATCTGGCGCGCTCGAGCGGGCGTTGGGTCGCGATTCCGGCCTGCGTGGGCAGTCAGATCAAGGGTCCGTGCTCGCGCATCGACCTGATGAAACAGCTTGCCGGAATTGACGTGGTGGCGATGTATCCGGCCGGCAGCCCGCCGCAGGCGGACGCTTGGACGCTGGATGCCATGCTCAAAGCCGCCGAACCCTGTTACAAGGGTGGACATCCAATCGGCATCGGCCTGGGTCAGACCGAAGACAACGTCGACACCGCGGGCGCGATCTTCCAGTCGTTCGGCGCCAATCTGGTCGATGCTCAAGGCAACATCACCGTCAAGACCGATGCGGTCCGCACCGCGCTCGAATACTACAGGAAGCTTGCGCAGTGGCTGCCGCCGGACGCGCCGGCCTGGGACAATACCTCCAACAACAAGTATCTGATCTCCGGCAAGGGTGCGTTGATCATGAATCCGCCGAGTGCCTGGGCCGTCGCCAAGCGGGATGCGCCTCGGGTTGCCGAGCAGCTATGGACCCATGGCATGCCGTCGGGCCCAAGCGGGCGCTACGCGCCGTTCCTTCCGTATTTCTGGGGGATCTGGAATTTCAGCAAGAACAAGTCGGCGGCCAAGAGCCTGTTGGCGTACCTGTCGCAGCCGTCCGCGGTCGAGCAGATGGTGGTGGCGAGCGGCGGCTACGACCTGCCGGCTTTCGAAAAGCTGACGACGCTGAAAGTCTGGGCCGAGGAGGGACCGCCGAAGGGCACCCTCTACCACTATCCCAACCCGTACAATCACCAGATCCTCTCGGTCGCCGCGCAGCCCGCGCCGCCCAAGATCGCCGTGCAGATCTACACCCAGGCGATCCACACCAAGATGATCGTGCGATTCATGCAGGGCGAGCCGCTCGAAACCACGCTGGCCTGGGCCGAAAGCGAGATCGAAGGCTACATGCGTACGTGAGCCTGCACCAATGTGCCGCCGGCCGGCCCAGTGACCGGCGGCACGGCGCCACTTGCCGCGGGGGTAGCGAATGGTGGACGCGGTCGTTGAATCCTCGCAGTTGAGCGCGGTGGGCCGCCGGCGCCGGCGCGGCGGCATTCGGCGCGCCTTGCAACGCCGCTCCAGCATCGCGTTCTTCATGACGCTGCCGCTCATACTGATGATCGCGCTGCTTGTGATCTATCCGGCCTTGTACGCGGTTCATCTCGCCACCTTGAACAAGTCGATGGAACACTTCGTCGGCTTGGGCAATTTTGCATTCCTTTTCAAGCGCGAAACGTTCTGGATGGTGGTCCGGCAGTCCTGCATCTTCGCGGTCACCGCGGTGATCGCCAAGGCGCTGATCGGCTTCGTCGTCGCCCATTTTGTGCACAACGTTCCGAGCAAGGGCCAGCGCAAGTGGCGCGGCATGCTGCTGGTGCCGTGGGTTATTCCGCCGGCCTTGAGCTGCCTTGCCTGGTTGTGGCTGTTTGATCCGTCCTACAGCGCGTTCAACTGGATACTGGCGCAGTTCGACATCGACCCGGTGCCATGGACCGGTAATGCCTACTGGGCGCGCTTTTCGGTGATCCTGGTCAATGTCTGGATCGGAGCGCCGTTCTTCATGATCATGTATTTGGCGGCGCTGAAATCGGTGCCCGAGCAGCTCTACGAGGCGGCCGCGATCGACGGCGCCAACTGGCGCCAGCGCATGTGGTACGTGACGCTGCCGATGATGCGCAACATCATCGCCATCACCGCGCTATTCTCGCTGATCGTCACCTTCGCCAATTTCGACATCGTGCGCATCCTTACCGCCGGCGGGCCGATCGATCGCACCCACGTGTTTGCCACCTGGTCGTTCTGGCTCGGCATCCAGGGCAACGACATCCCGCTCGGCGCCGCGGTGTCGCTGGTCATGGTGCCGATCTTGACCGTGGCCGCCGTTTTCATCCTGCGCGACATCAACCGGCGGGGCAACGAGGTGTCATGACGCTCGCCATCACGTCCCCGGGCGATGCAAGGCGGCGGCCGCGGACCGGCAGCATCAGCCGCGACCGCCGCTGGGCGCTGCGCTGGTCGTTTTTCTTCCTGGGGGTGTTTGCGATCTTCTTCTTGACGCCGCCGGTCTACATGCTGATCACCTCGCTCAAGACCAGCGCGGAAATCTCGGCGGCGACCGATCCTTGGTGGGTCCATCACCCGACGCTCGGCAATTACATCGAGCTGCTCGGCTCATCGCAATATCTCACGTTCTTCCGCAATTCTGCGCTGGTGTCGATCATCGTCGTCACCATCACCATGCTCATTGCAGTGCCGGCGGCATTCGCGCTTTCGCGCATGAGATTCTGGGGCTCGGCTTCGCTGGCGACCGGGGTGTTCCTGATCTACCTCGTTCCGGAGACGCTGCTGTTCATCCCGCTGTTCAAGATGTTCGCGGTGTTCCGCGATTTCACCGGCATCCAGCTGATCAATCACTGGTGGGTGCTGGTGCTGCTCTATCCGACGCTGACGGTGCCGTTCTGCACCTGGATCATGATCGGCTATTTCGCCTCGATCCCGAAGGAGCTCGACGAGGCGGCGCTGACGGACGGCGCCAACTACCGCCAAATCCTGCTGAAGGTGTTCATTCCGGTGGCGCTGCCCGGCCTGATCGCGGCGACGATCTTCGCCTTTACCGTGTCGTGGGCGCAGTTCCTGTATCCGCTCGCCTTCACCACCTCCGCCGACCAGCTGGTGCTGCCGGTCGGCATCTTTACGACCTTGGTCAAGGGCGACGTGTTCAATTGGGGTCAGATCATGACCGGCGCGCTGCTGGGTGCCGCGCCGCCGCTGATCATCTACGCCTTTCTGATGGACTATTACATCGCCGGTCTCACGGCCGGCGCGACCAAGGGGTGACCAGAAACCGCTGCGGCAGCCGTGGCGCCGGCGGCAGCGAGCGTTGCTAGGCCACCCGCGCCGAGCCCGAAGGGCGCGCCTCGGGATCGGCCTCGCAGATCACGCGGTTGCGGCCGTTGCGCTTGGCGGCATAGAGGCACATGTCGGCGCGCTCGATCAGCGACTGCGCGGTGTCGTGCGGGCGCAACACCGCAGCCCCGATCGAGATCGTCACCCGGCCGAGCCGCTCGCCGCTCGAGCGCTTCATCAATTCCTTGGTCATGACGGCGCGGCGGATATGGTCGGCCACCGTGATCGCCGATTGCAGCGCCGTCTTCGGCAGCGCGACGACGAATTCCTCGCCGCCGTAGCGCGCGGCGACGTCTTGACCTTTGACGTTCTGCTTCACCGACATTGCCACCAGGCGCAGCACCTGGTCGCCGGTGAGGTGGCCGTATTTGTCGTTGAAGCTCTTGAAATGGTCGATGTCGGCCATCAACAGCGACAGCGGCTGGTTGCTTTCTTTCGCTTCGGCCATGGCCTTGGCCAGCGCCTGGTCGAAGAATTTGCGGTTCGACAGCGTGGTCAGCGGATCGGTCAGGCTCTCGGTGCGCACCACCTGGAGGTTTTCCTGCAGCTGCTCGATCTCCTGCTTCGAGGCCGACAGGCTTGCTTCGAGCCTTTTGTTGTTGCGCTCCATCTCCTTGGCGCCTTGGACCAGGCATTCGATCACGGTGCGCAGCCCTTCGCCGTCTTTGGCCCCGGCGAGCTTGGCGTTGGCGTCGGCGAGACTTTCCGAATAGCTCGTCGCCGAGCCGGCGGCGGCGTCGATCATGTCGAGGACTTGCTTGATCTCATCGAGCACGCGCGAGTTGACGGTGTCGATGCGGTCGCTGGCCCGGCTGCCCGCGAAATAGGTGGCGTAGATCTGCTCGAGGTCGGCGTCGCTGAGCTTGCCCTTCTGCTCGAGCGCCTGGTTGATCATTTGATTGAGGGCCGGATTATAGCCGGTAGCGTAGTTGTACCAGATTTCGAAATTGCGCGGCGTTGCCGGCTGGGCGAGCGCCTTGATCTGCCCCAACGCGATGTCGGCGAATGCAAGTGTCCGTTCGTGCTCGTCGCGGGGCACTTCCATGAATTGTCTCCGATCGCGCAGGGGGAGCCGGAAGTGACAGCCCGAAAGTGTCGCAATTCACGTTGCAACTTAGGTGATAGCCGTGAATGAGCGGTAAATGCGACCCTGTCGGGAAAACCCTGACAGTGAGCAGCAACCGTGGAATCGAGGGGTTTTGCGGCCGTTAAGCCTTGACCGGCACCGGGCGGAGCAGGAAGGCCGGCAGGTGCGAGGCATCGCTCTCTTCGCCCCGCGTCGCCGCCGGCGGCGGGGCGCGGCGCGACCTGGCGTCTTCGATGCGCGCAACGGGGGCGGCAGCCGGCCGCTGCGGCCGGCGCTGATGCTCGTGGCGGCCACCGCGATGCGATTGCTCGCGATGTTGATGGTGGTGCCGGGCTGTCTGCGGCGGCGCCGCCGCCGGCGTACCGGGGATGTTGTCCATGAAGGGGATGGTCTGGCCGATCAGCTTTTCGATCGCGGCCACCGCTTTGGCGTCGTTTGATCCGGCGACGATGGTGATCGCGGTGCCGCTTCGTCCGGCGCGGCCGGTGCGGCCGATGCGATGCACGTAGTCGTCGGGGTGCATCGGGACGTCGAAATTGTAGATGTGGCTGACGTCGAGAATATCGAGGCCGCGGGCGGCGACGTCGGAGGCGACCAACAGCGTGACTTCGTTCTTGCGGAATTGCTCGAGCGCCGCCGTGCGCGCCGACTGGTCCATGTCGCCGTGCAGCGCCTGCACCGAAAAGCCGTGGCGCAACAGCGAGCGATGCAGCGTCGCTACGTCGCGCTTGCGGTTGCAAAAGATGATGGCGTTCTTCATGCCATCGGCGGCGCGGATCAGGCGGCGCAAGGTGTCGCGCTTCTCGGCGCCATCGCGGCCGGACCGCGCCAGGAACTGCGCCGTGGTGGCGACGGTGGTGGCGGGCCTCGAGACTTCGACGCGCACCGGATTGTGCAGGAACTGCTCGGTGATGCGCCGGATTTCCGGCGGCATGGTGGCGGTGAAAAACAGGGTCTGGCGGGTGAACGGCACGAGCTTGCAGATGCGCTCGATATCGGGGATGAAGCCCATGTCGAGCATACGGTCGGCTTCGTCGATGACCAGGAGCTCGACACCGTTGAGCAGGAGCCGCCCGCGCTCGTTATGGTCGAGCAGGCGGCCCGGCGTGGCGATCAGCACGTCGACGCCGCGCATCAGCTTGGTGTCCTGGTCGTCGAACGATACGCCGCCGATGATCAAAGCCACGTTGAGCTTGTGATTGACGCCGTATTTGATGAAGCTCTCTTCGACCTGCGCGGCGAGTTCGCGGGTCGGTTCCAGGATCAAGGTGCGCGGCATGCGGGCGCGGGCGCGGCCTTGTTCCAGCATGGTCAGCATCGGCAGCACGAAGGCCGCCGTCTTGCCGGTGCCGGTCTGGGCGATGCCCAGCACGTCGCGCCGGGCGAGCACGTGGGGGATGGCCTGATCTTGGATGGGGGTCGGAGTTTGATAACCGGTCGCCGCAACGGCCGCGAGTACTTTTTCGGACAAGCCGAGATGTGAAAACGACATAAACCCTCGTATCGGGACCGCCTGCGATGGATGAAAATCGAACTGGGGAGGGCGCAGGACGGCCGAATCTGCCTCAGTTGCCGCGGAACATAGGGGGCAATGGCTGAAAGTCAACCTGTAACCTGCCGGTGCAGCGAGTTAAGTTAAACGGATTGCTTCACTTTTTCACGATGCGGGGGAGGGACGCCCATGCCGGAAGCTTCGCCTGAGACTCTGCCGACCGTTCTTGTCGCCGGGCTGAACTGCTCGGCGCGGCTTTATGCCGACCAGATCCCGGTATTGTGGCAGTTCGGCCCCGTCATCATGGCCGACCACCGGCGCGATGACAGCATGGCGGCGATGGCACGGCGCGTTTTGGCCGCCGCTCCGCCGCGCTTTGCGCTCGCCGGGCTATCCATGGGCGGCTACATCGCTTTCGAGATCATGCGCCAGGCGGCGTCGCGCGTCGCCAAGCTTGCGCTGCTCGACACCGGCGCGCGCGGCGAGGCGCCGGAGCGCACCGCACAGCGCAAGCCGCTCATCGCTCTGGCGCAGAGCGGCCGCTTCGGCGAAATTCTGGACCTGCAATATCCGCTGCTCGTGCACGTGAGCCGCCACAACGACGCAGCGCTCAAGGCGACGGTGCGCGCCATGAACGAAGAAACCGGCGCGGCAGCATATTTGCGCCAGCAACAAGCGATCATGACGCGTCCGGATTCGCGTCCCGGCCTTTCGGCCATCAAATGCCCGACGCTGGTTTTGGTCGGCGACAGCGACGAGGCGACGCCGCCGGATTTGTCCCAGGAGATGGCGGCGGGCATTCCCGGAGCGAAACTCGTCGTCGTTCCGCAGTGCGGCCATTTGTCGACGCTCGAGCGGCCGCAAGCGGTGAACGCCGCCTTGGTCGGATGGATGACGTCATAAAACCACCGTCGCGCGGCGCTTGGCCGGTGCTTACAAACTCGCCGGCGGACCGCTACTCTGCGCTCGCGGTTGCGGAAACCGAAAAAGGACGCGCCATGGAAAAGTTCACGATCCAGCCGCATGGCCGGCTGCAGGAATGGATAGCGCACGAGAAGGGCTATTTTCGCGATGAGGGACTTGATTACGAGTTCCGCTACGGCCCGTCATCGCTGAGCCAGAAAGAGCTCGATGCTGCCGGCAAAGTCCCCGATCTTTTGTCCGGAGCCTTCGAGTCCTACAAACAAGGCGGCGGCAACAAAGGCGTCAAATCCGATATTTCCTGCGCCTGTCATTGGACGGTGAACCAGGCGGCGTCCCAGAACATCGGCACGATGTGGGGCAAATCCTATGTCGCGACGCCGGGCGGCATCATGGTGCCGCCGGAATCGCCCATCGTCAGGCCGGAAGATCTTGCCGGCGTCGAGGTCGCGGTCGGCTATCATTCCGGCAGCCATTTCACGACCATCCAGGCGCTCGAAGCCTGCATTCCCCGCGACGAGATCAAGCTCAAATTTGTCGGCTCGATCTGGGCCAGAGTCGACGTTGCGGTCGACCGCAATGTCGCCGCGACCAGCGTGTGGGGATTGACCTATCAGGTGCTGGATCAGCTCGGCTTCCGCAAGATCGTCGATACCTCGTTCATGATCGGCTTCATGTTTCCCGCAGGTGTTGAGGTGGCCGACGTGGAAAAATACATGAACGGCCTCAAGCGGGCGCAAATAGATCTCGACTTCGAGCCGGAGAAATACCGGCACCATTATCGCAACGAGATTCCGGAGCGCTACCGGTCAAGCGTCGACGTGCGGCGCTTCTCGACCGGCGAGCGCGTCGTGTTCCTGCCCTATACCGAGGCGGTCTACGAACAGACGCAGGCCTGGCTGCGCGACCGCGGCCTGTTCGAGGAGCAACCCGAGTTGCATTATGGATCGTCGGTCGCGGCGTAATCAGTTCGACCGACTGCATAATTGCCGCAGGGCGGGGCGGGGGCGGGGGCGGAGCACAGCCGGCCCGGCTGTGCTAACGATGATGCGCGCGAGAGATGGAGAACGTGGGATGAGGTTTCGTCAATTCAGCCGATGGCCGATCCTGGCGCTGGCGCTGGCGCTGGCGCTGCTCGCAGCCGCGGTCGCGCCGGCGCGCGCGCAAAGCGATTATCCGAGCCGGCCGATCCGGCTCGTGGTCGGTTTTGCCGCCGGCGGCGGCAACGACATTTTCGCCCGCCTGGTCGCCGACAAGGCCTCGCAGATGCTCGGCCAAACGGTGATCGTCGAGAACAAGCCGGGCGCCGGCGGACGGCTGGCGCCGGAATACGTGTTGCAGCAGGCCGCCGACGGCTACACGTTGTTTGTCGGCCCGAGCGGCGCCATGGCGGTGGCGGCCGCGATCTACCCGGATCTGAAATATTCGCCGACCAAGGATTTCGTGCCGCTCGCCATGATCGCGAACTTTCCGCTGATCATGGTGATCGGCGCCGACAATCCGTCGCAAAACCTCAAGGAGTTCGTCGCCTGGATGAAGGCGCATCCCGACAAGGCGAACTACGCGAGCTCCTCGCCGGCCTTCATCATCGTCACCGAGCTGTTCAAGCTCAAATCGGGCATGCCCGGCACCATGATCCCGTACAAGAGCAGCAACGAAATGAACTTGAGCGTCATCCAGGGCCAGAGCGCCATGACCATCGCCGACGGGCCGCCGACCATCCCGCAGGTCAAGGCCGGCAAGGTCAGGGCGGTCGCGGTGACCGGCAAAGAGCGCTCCGACGAATTGCCCGACGTGCCGAGCATGGCGGAGGCCGGCTACCCGGAGGTCGACGTGCACCTGTGGAGTGGCATTTTCGCGCCCAGCAAGGTGCCGCCCGCGATCGTGGCCAAGCTGCAGAAAGTGTTCGCCGCGGCGATCGCCGACACCAGCGTGGCGGCAAAGCTCAAGGCCATGGCGGTCAATCCGGGCGGCGCCACGCCGGATCAGTTCGAGAAGATCATCCAATCCGACGTCGTGAAATTCGGCGACGTCGTCAAGGCCGCGAACCTGAAGTTCGAGGAATAACCGGCCGGCCGCGCGGGATTAGAACTCGCGGCCGATCAGCCGGTCGAGCGAGTATTTGCCGCCGCCGCGCAGGAAGATGGCGAGCGCCACGATGCCCATGAACAGCGCGTATTCCATGCCGCGCTTGCCCCACGACCAGTTCGGGTAGAGCACGGCGAACGAGATCACCGCCATTTCGACGACGATGGCGGCGGCGACCACGCGGGTGAACAATCCGACGGCGAGCAAGAGGCCGCCGAAGAATTCGAGCGCGCCGATGAAATAGGCCCAGGCCAGCGGATAGGCCCAGCCGAAATTGACGAAATTGCGCGACGCCGTGACGGCGTCGCCCTGGAACAATTTGGCGAAGCCGTGGGGCACCAGGATCAGGCCCAGGGCCACGCGGATCAGGGTATAGGCGAACGGCGCCAACGTCTCATAGAACGGCGCTGCCGCCGGCACCAAAAGCGCCTTGCGGTCGATATCGGCGTCCGATGTGGTTGTCATGATTTGCCCTCCCGGTCTCAGCGCGGCCGCCGAATGTCGCTTGTCGCGCCGCCCCTTTGCAAGGTCCGAATCTTGCTTGCCAACGGCGGCGTGGTGCCGGGCGGCCGCGGCCATCTGGACTCGGCACGCGTTGCGGCACATTTTTGGGCGGAAGAGGACAGAATGAGAATCTTCGCGGTGTTAAGCGTTGCCGGCGCGCTATTGTCGTGCGCTCCCGCAATGGCCGAAGACATCGATCTATCGGCTTGGACCTGCAAGCAATTCCTGTCGGCCAGCAAGGAAGACGTCGGGGTCATCCTGGCTTGGCTCGACGGCTATTACAAAGAGGAGGACGAGCCGCCGGTGATCGACACCGAGGCGCTTGTCATCAAGGCCAAGAAACTCGGCCAATACTGCGCCGCGCACCCCGACAGCGAGCTGATCGGCGCCACCGACAAGCTGTTTCAGAAGGAATGATGCTACCGCCTACGAAGTTGTCGAATAGCAAAAAATTTCGCGGTTCAGGTCTTAGCTCTTCAATCCCAAGCCCTCGTCGAAGCTGATAGCACCGGCGCCAAAACTGATCACGTAGAGAAACCCGCCTGTCATCACCAGGTTCTTGTAGAAATTGATCATGTTTTCCGTGTCTCCAGCCGGTAGATGCACTCCAAAAGCGGTGCCGAGACAGAACAGCGCGAGCACGGCGGCGGCCCAGCGCGTTTTGAAACCGACCAGGATGGCCAAGCCACCGAGAAGATGGATGGCGATCGAGACCCAAACCGCCACGTCCGGAACCGGCACGTCGAGGCTGGCGAAATACTGAATCGTGCCGCCCGGATCGCGCAGTTGCAGGGTGCCGTCCCATATGAAGAGACTGCACATCAACAACCGTGCCAGCGGCAGTAAGTAGGTTTTGCTGTTCTGCATGGTGCATCTCCGCCCATTTCACCGGCTAGGTCGGCGCGAGTGCCTTTTGAGCTGGACGTCCGGTCCACCTTGATGGCGATGCCGTCGAAGAGATCACACGTCCAGCAATTCCTCGCCGGCAAACTCCGCGCGCTCCTGGATGAACTCGAACCGCGATTCCGGCTTGTTGCCCATCAGCCGTTCGACCGATTTGTCGGTGTTCTTGCGGTCGGCCTCCACCACCTTGACCTGAAGCAGGGTGCGCTTCTTCGGGTCCATGGTGGTTTCCTTCAGTTGCGCCGCCATCATCTCGCCCAGGCCTTTGAAGCGGCTGACCTCGACCTTGGCGTTGGCGTGGAATTCTTTTTTCAGGATGGCGTCGCGGTGCTTGTCGTCGCGGGCATAAAAGTTCTTGCCGCCGTGGCTCAAGCGATAGAGCGGCGGCACCGCGAGATAGAGGTGGCCGTTGTCGATCAGTTTCGGCATCTGCCGGTAGAAGAACGTGATCAACAGCGAGGCGATATGGGCGCCGTCGACGTCGGCGTCGGTCATGATGATGACGCGGCCGTAGCGCAAATCATCGTCCTTGTAGTGGATGCCGGTGCCGCAGCCGAGCGCCTGGATAAGATCGGCGAGCTGCTGGTTCTGGGCGAGCTTGTCCTTGCCGGCCGACGCCACGTTGAGGATTTTGCCGCGCAGCGGCAGGATGGCTTGCGAGCGGCGATCGCGCGCCTGCTTGGCCGAGCCACCCGCCGAGTCTCCCTCGACGACGAAAATCTCGGCGCCGTCGGCGGCGCCATTGGTGCAGTCGGCGAGCTTTCCGGGCAGGCGCAGCTTGCGCACCGCGGACTTGCGCGCGATATCCTTTTCCTGGCGGCGGCGGATGCGCTCATCGGCGCGCTCGACCACGAAGTCGAACAACTTATTGGCCTGCATCGGATTGCCGGCGAGCCAATGGTCGAACGGGTCCTTGATCGCCTGCTCGACGATTCTTTGCGCTTCGGCGGTGGCAAGCCGATCCTTGGTCTGGCCCTGGAATTCCGGCTCGCGGATGAACACCGAGAGCATGGCGCCGGCGCCGGCCATGACGTCGTCGGAGGTGATCGCCGCGGCGCGCTTGCCCTGGCCGACGCGTTCGGCGTGGTCTTTCAGGCCGCGGGTGAGCGCGGTGCGCAAGCCGGATTCGTGGGTGCCGCCGTCGGGCGTCGGGATGGTGTTGCAATAGGAATTGAGGAAGGGATCGGCGTCGGCGGTCCAGGCCACGGCCCATTGCGCCGCGCCATGGGCGCCGGTCTTGCCGGCACTGCCGGTGAAAATGTCGGGATGGACGAGGGTAGCGTCCTTGAGTGTCTCGCCGAGGTAGTCCTTCAGGCCGTCCTCGAAGTGGAAGGTGGCCTTTTCCGGCACGTCTTCGACGCCCTGCAGCAGCGCCTTGGCGCAGGACCAGCGGATTTCGACGCCGCCGAACAGATAGGCCTTTGAGCGGGTCATCTTGAACACGCGCTCCGCCTGGAAATGCGCCTTCGGACCGAAAATCTGCGGGTCGGGCCGGAAGCGCACCTTGGTGCCGCGGCGGTTCGGCGCCTTGCCGGCATCCTGCAATTTGCTCTTCGGCTTGCCGCGCTCAAAAATCATCCGGTAGAGTTTTTGGCCGCGCGCGACCTCGACCTCCATGCGCTCGGACAGCGCATTGGCCACCGAGACGCCGACGCCGTGCAAGCCGCCCGAGGTCTCGTAGACCTCGGAGTCGAATTTGCCGCCGGCGTGCAGCGTGCACATGATCACTTCGAGCGCCGACTTGTTCTTGAATTTCGGATGCGGATCGACCGGGATGCCGCGGCCGTTGTCGGTGACGGTGACAAAGCCGTCGGCCTCCATCTCGACTTCGATCCAGTCGGCATGACCGGCCAGCGCCTCGTCCATGGCGTTGTCGATGACTTCGGCGAACAGGTGATGCAGCGCCTTCTCGTCGGTGCCGCCGATATACATGCCCGGCCGCCGGCGCACCGGCTCCAGCCCTTCCAGCACCTCGATGTGCTTGGCGGTATAGCCGGACTCAGCCGAGCCGCGCGCCGTAGCGCCGCCGGCGCGGCGCGTATTGCCGCGCCGAGCTTCCGCCCCGGTCGCGAACAGATCGAGGGTTTTGGACGATTTGGCTGCTTTTCCCACGGTGCATCCCATGTGGCGACGCCGTTGCCGGCGCGCAACGGACGAATCAGCGTCCGACTATGCCACTTGGCCGCCAAGGCATGAACGGGCCGTCCACATTGACGGCCCGCGGCGGCGGCCCTATATCGCCGGCCATGCCAAGCGTTTTTATGACCAATGCCAAGCGCCGCCGCCGTCGCTCCCGCGATACGGCACGAGCACGCGTCCGCCCGTAACGACGCGAAATATTCGTGCCGCCGGTTCCGCGGCACTTTCCCTTGATATCCTGCCTCGGATTCGGCCTGATCCCTTTCAGCAAAGGTTAGGCTCATGGCTACGACTGCCAAAACGGAAAAGAAGGCGAAGAAAGCCAGGATCGGCGTGCTCGGCGCCTCCGGCTACACCGGTGCCGAATTGTTGCGGCTCTTGATCCGCCATCCGCGGGTCGAGATCGTTCTGCTCACCGCCGATCGCCGCGCCGGCAAGACCATGGCCGACGTGTTTCCGCAGTTCGCGCCCTACGACCTGCCGGTGCTTACCGCGATCGAGGGCGCCGACTGGAGAGCCGCCGGGCTTGATCTGGCGTTCTGCGCCCTGCCGCACGGCACGACGCAAAAGGTGATCGCCGATTTGCTCAAAACCGCGCCGCGCACAAAAGTGGTCGATCTTTCGGCCGATTTCCGCCTGTCCAATCCGGCCGCGTACGCACACTGGTACGGCCACGCCCACGCCGCGCCGGCTTTGCAAAAAGAGGCGGTCTACGGCCTGACCGAAGTCTACCGGGCGCAGATCAGGACGGCGCGGCTGGTTGCCAATCCTGGCTGCTACACGACCTGCGCCGAGCTGGCGCTTATTCCGCTATTGAAGGCCAAGGCGATCGATGCCGACGAGATCGTCATCGACGCCAAGTCCGGCATGACCGGGGCGGGCAGGGCGGCCAAGGAGGAGATGCTGTTCTCCGAAGTCTCCGAGGGCTTTCACGCCTATGGCGTCGGCCACCACCGCCACATGTCCGAGCTCGACCAGGAGTTTTCGCGCGCCGCCGGCCGCGACGTGATCGTGACCTTCACGCCGCATCTGGTGCCGATGAATAGAGGCATTCTTTCAACGATTTACACCCGCGGTCTTAAAGCGGCACCGCAGGACCTGCACGCGCTGTTGTCGAAGGCTTACGCCAAGGAGCCGTTCGTCCACGTGCTGCCGTTCGGCAAGACGCCGCAGACCCGGCATGTGCGCGGCTCCAACATGACCTTCATCGGGGTGGCCGCCGACCGCATTCCCGGCCGCGCCATCATCGGCGCGGCGCTCGACAACCTGACCAAGGGCGCCTCGGGCCAGGCGGTGCAGAACATGAACGTGATGCTCGATTTCCCCGAGACCATGGGGCTCGAACAGGTCGCGCTGTTTCCGTGAACCCGCTTCAGGCCAGCTTGAACAGCGCCAGCACCAACAGGACTTGCGCGACAAAGCCGCCCAAGAACGCCAGCGTGCGCAGCACCGGGATGCCGAGCGTGTAGACGATTGCGTGCACCAGCCGCGACCAGAAATAAAGCTGGCAGGCGAACGTCGTCGTCGGCGTTGCCAGATTGACGTTGAGGTCTTGCGCCGCCAGAACGAGCGCCGCGAAGACGACCAGATTTTCCACCGCGTTGACATGGGCGGCCATCAGACGCTGCGCCCAGGGCGACTGCGGCTTGTCGGTCGGGCTCGGATTGGCCATTGCGCCCATCATCCCGCGCACCATCATGCGATCGAGGATGTAGGGAATCCACATCAAGCCGGTCATCGCGGTGGTCATGACCAGCCAGAACAACTCATGGGACATGTCGCCCTCCGCAGCCTGTATGCGTCTTTATGCGCAATTTTTGCAGCTATCGGCCGCCTGGGGAAGAGGCGAAACGCGCTATGTTTCGGCGTTGTGACGGCGCATGCCATGCCGCCACTGCAACAGCCTGTCGTCGGCAGTCACCAACGTTGCGTCGTGCGCAATCGCCGTCGCGGCGATAAAGCGATCCGCGGGATCGGCGTGAAGGCCCTCAAGCTCACCGGCGAGAATGGCTATCTCGCCGGTGAGCGGCAGTTCGATGGCGCCCTCGCTCAACATCACCCGACGCGCCTCGTTTGCTGATAGCGGCCATCGGAGTCTGCCTTTGGCGACGAGGAGGGCGATTTCCCAAAAAGTAACTGCGCTGACGGCAAGCTGATTTTCCGCCAATGCCTGCCGGATAATCCGTCGACACCTCTTTCCGAGTGAATCACTGTCGATGGTCGACCACAGCGCGACGTGCGTATCGAGCAGGATCACTTGAGAGCTTCCCACTCGACGTCAATTGGTGAGATGATATCGCCGACAATCTCCATCTTGCCCTTGAAGATACCGAGAAGATTGCGGCCTGGCGGCTTATGCGGCACCAATTCGGCCACGGGTTTTCCGCGCTTGGTGATCACAACGGGCTGCCGTGTGCGCTCAACCTCATCGATCACAGCCAAGCATTTCGCCTTGAATTCGGAGGCCTTGATCATTCGGGACATCGCGTCGGCCTTTCGTGACCATAGTCCGTGACCATGGTCATATAGCACGATTGCACTACTTTCACCATAGGGGCGGGGAATATGAGGCCCGGCAGCGTCTTCAGTCCCGCACCCGCACATAGCTCCCCGGCGCGTCCTCGATCGCCCTCAGCGCGCCCTCGCCGGGCATGCGCGCCGGCACTTCGGTCGGGCCTTGGCGAGTCAGCCAAACCAGCCAGTCGGGCCACCACGAGCCGGGATATTCCTTGGCCTTGGCGAGCCAGCCGTCGACGTCAGCGTTGCGCGGCCGCGGGCCGGTCCAATACTGATATTTGTTCTTGGCCGGCGGATTGACCACGCCGGCGATGTGGCCGGAGCCGGCCAGCACGAAGCGCACCGGGCCGCCGAAGAATTTGCAGCCGAGCGCCACCGATTTCGCCGGCGCGATGTGGTCTTCGCGGGTCGCCAGATTGTAGATCGGCAGCTTGACCGACTTCAGATCCATCGGCGCGCCGTCGATGAGCATCTGCCCCTTGGCGAGCTTGTTGTCGAGGTAGCAGTTGCGCATGTAGAACGAGTGATTGGCGGCCGGCATGCGCGTGGCGTCGGAATTCCAGTACAACAGATCGAACGGAAACGGCGCCTTGCCCTTGAGGTAATTGTTGATCACATAGGGCCAGATCAGATCGTTCGAGCGCAGCATGTTGAAGACGGTGGCCATGGTCTTGCCTTCGAGATAGCCGCGCTCGGCCATCTTGCGCTCGATCGCCTCGATCTGCTCCTCGTCGACGAAAACCTTCAGATCGCCGGCATGGGTGAAATCGACCTGGGAGGCGAACAGTGTCGCCGACACGATCCGCTCGTCGTGCCGGGCCGCCATCAGCGCCAGCGCGATCGTCAGCAAGGTGCCGCCGACGCAATAGCCGATGGCGTGGACCTTGTCCTCGCCGGTCGCTTCGTTGATGGCGTCGAGCGCCGCCAGCGGGCCTTCGTGGATGTAGTCCTCGAAGCTCTTCTTGGCGAGGTGGGTGTCCGGGTTCACCCAGGAGATGCAGAACACCGTGAGGCCCTGGTCGACGCACCATTTGATGAAGGATTTTTCCGGCGTCAGGTCGAGCACATAGAACTTGTTGATCCACGGCGGCACGATCAAGAGCGGCCGCTTGAGCACCATCGGCGTCGACGGCGCATATTGGATGAGCTGCATCAGCTCGTTCTGGAAAATGACCTTGCCGGGCGTGGTCGCCAGATTGCGCCCGACCGCGAACATCGAAGCGTCCGACTGGCGGATTTTCAGATCGCCGCCGCCGCTTTCGATGTCCTCGGCCAGCATGCGCATGCCGCGGACCAGGTTGTCGGCATTGCTCAGGAGGGTCTCGCGCAGCAATTCCGGATTGGTCAGCACGAAGTTCGACGGCGACATCGCATTGGTGATCTGCCGGACATAGAACTCGGCTTTCTGCCTGGTGTGCGGATCGAGATCGGCGGCGTCGGCGACCAGCTGCCTGGCCCAGCGCGTCGAGAGCAGATAAGCCTGCTTGAGGAAATCGTAGAACTGGTTCGACGACCATTCCGGATCGGCAAAGCGCTTGTCGCCGGCTTCAGGCGTGACGACCGGAGAACTCTCCTCGCCGGTGAGGCGCTTGGCCGCCGATGCCCACAGGTCGAGATAGGCCTTGCCCAGCCGGGCCTGCACTTCGAGCGTGCGCTGCGGGTCTTCCAGCCAATATTCCGCGACCTGGCCCAGCGTTTTGACGACTTCGCCGACTTCCTCGGCGAGCGCGTTGCTGTTGCGGCCTTCCTCGCGCGGCTTGAGATAGGCCGCCAGCGCCCGGCCGCCTTCCTCGATGAGCCGCGCCAGATTGCGCGAAAACTCCTCGACGTCGACGCTGCCGATCTTCATCGGTTCCTGGGATGGAGCCCGCAAAGGACGTTCCTCACTGGTGGCCGCGCGATTGGCCGCAGGGCCTGCAAACGCGACCCTTTACGGCAGACATGGCCTGCGCCGGCCAGCCGCGCAAGGCATCTTTATGAGCACCTCGTGGCGGCCCGTTAAGCGGCTTGAGCCCCGTCGTGTGGGCCCCCTGCGGTCCTTGTTTGGACATATTACCAAGCTAGCGTCCGGGCTTGGATGTGGTCTCAAGGGATCTTCATAACTTATTGAGTTTGTGGGTATTGTAAGGGTAGGAATGATGCCGGCTGATTTGCGGCAGAGTGGCCGCGCCGGTCGTGCAAGCAGCTGGGGGATTGGATTTGCGCAACCGCCGAACTGTGGCAGCGCGTGTCGTCGCGGGCGTGACGCTGGGCGCCTCGATCGCCGCACTGGTGGCCGCGTGCTCACCAGGCGCCGACTATCCGGTGATCCTCGATCGGCCGGCACCGCGCGCCGATCAGCCGATGAATCCCGACCAGGTCAAACAGGCAACCGACGCCCTGATCTCCGACCGCAACCGCTTGAGCGCCGCCAATCCGCAGGCCTCCCAGCAAACCGGCGCGCCCGCCACCACCGGCAGCACGCCCGCTGGCTCCGCCGCCAAGCCGTGATAAGAGTTGGCTCTTAGGATCTGTCTGGAAACGCTATCGAGACCGCCGCGCCCCGGGGCACCCATGGAAGAGTTTTATCGCATTCGTCGCCTTCCGCCTTACGTGTTCGAAACGGTCAACCGCGCCAAGGCCGCGGCCCGTAACGGCGGCGCCGACATCATCGATCTCGGCATGGGCAATCCCGATCTGCCCACCCCGGCGCATGTCATCGAAAAGCTGAAAGAGACCATCGGCAAGCCGCGCACCGACCGCTATTCGTCGTCCAAGGGCATTCCGGGGCTGCGCCGGGCGCAAGCCGCCTATTACGCGCGCCGCTTCGGCGTAAAGCTCAATCCGGAAACCCAGATCGTCACCACGCTCGGCTCCAAGGAAGGCTTTGCCAACGTGGCGCAGGCGATCACGGCGCCGGGCGACGTCATCATCGTGCCGAACCCGACCTATCCGATCCACGTCTTCGGCTTCCTGATGGCCGGCGGCGCCATCCGTTCGGTGCCGGTGGCGACCGACACCGGCTTTTTCGGTGCGCTCGAGCGCGCCGTGCTGCATTCCATTCCAAAACCGATCGCGGTCGTGGTCTGCTATCCGTCGAATCCGACCGCCTGCATTGCCGATCTGGATTTCTATCGCGACCTCGTCGCCTTCGCCAAGAAGCACAGCCTCCTGGTGCTGTCCGACCTGGCCTATGCCGAGGTCTATTTCGACAACAATCCGCCGCCGTCGCTCTTGCAGGTGCCGGGCGCCATGGACGTCGCCGTCGAATTCACCTCGATGTCCAAGACCTATTCGATGCCCGGCTGGCGCATCGGTTTTGCCGTCGGCAACGAGCGCCTGATCGCAGCGCTGTCGCGGGTGAAATCCTATCTCGACTATGGCGCGTTCACGCCGATCCAGGTGGCGGCGACCGCGGCCCTCAACGGTCCCGACGACTGCATCAACGAAATGCGCGCGGTCTACCGGCGCCGGCGCGACGCGCTGGTGGATTCATTCGGCCGTGCCGGCTGGCCGGTGCCGCCACCGGCGGCCTCGATGTTCGCCTGGGCGCCGATCCCGGAGCCGTTCCAGCCGCTTGGCAGCGTGGAATTCTCCACGCTCCTGGTCGAAAAAGCCGGCGTCGCGGTGTCGCCGGGCGCGGGTTTTGGCGAATATGGCGAAGGCCATGTGCGTATCGCCCTGGTCGAGAACGAGCAGCGCATCCGCCAGGCGGCGCGCAATATCCGCCGCTTCCTGGAAACCGGCCCGGCGCAACTGCACAACGTGGTGCCGCTGGCCAAGCGCGGCTGATCCCGCCGGTTCCGATTGCTAGCGTGGCGTGGCGTTGCGATTGCGGTCCCGCGGATCGCGGCGACGGGCATGGCGAAGCCGGCGGAGGGGTGGGCGATGTTCGAGGTCACCAACCAGCCGCCGCCGCTCGATCCCTACAACCTGTTGACCAGCGATGCCGCGCTTGCGGAAGCGGTCGGCCGCGAAGGCGCGGCCTGGGCGCTGCCGCAGCTGACTGTGCTCGGCGCCACGCTGGGCGCTTCGGAGACCGTGGCGCTCGGCTTTGCCGCCAACACATATCCGCCGGAGCTGCACGCTTACGACCGCTTCGGCCATCGCATCGACCAGGTTACTTATCATCCGGCCTGGCACGCATTGATGAAAATCGCGGTCGGCGCCGGCCTGCACAGCAGCCCATGGGCGGGGCCGCGGCCGGGCGCGCATGTGGCACGCGCCGCCGGCACCTACATGCTCACGCAGATCGAGAGCGGCGTTTATTGCCCGATCGCCATGACCTATGGCTGCGTGCCGACGCTGCGGCGCAATGCGGTGGTGGCGCGCGACTGGCTGCCGCGGGTGTTCGGTACCGCATACGATCCACGCTCCGTGCCGGCGGCGCAGAAGACCACGAACCTCATCGGCATGGCGATGACCGAGAACCAAGGCGGCTCGGATCTGCGCACCAATGTCACCCGCGCCGAAGTGCTGTCGAGCGACGGCGAGCGCCGCGCCTTCCTGCTCAGCGGGCACAAATGGTTCATGTCGGCGCCGATGTGCGACGCTTTTCTGGTGCTGGCGCAGGCCGAACGCGGGCTGAGCTGCTTCCTGATGCCGCGCTTTAAGCCGGACGGCGAGCGCAATGCCATCCAGATCAACCGGCTCAAGGAAAAGCTCGGCAACCGCTCCAACGCTTCGAGCGAGGTCGAGTTCCTCGCCGCCTATGCCGAGCTGATCGGCGAGGAGGGCCGCGGCATCCCGACCATCATCGAAATGAGCAATTATACCCGCCTCGACTGCGCCATCGGCTCGTCGGGCCTGATGCGCCAGGCGGTGGCGCAGGCGATCCATTACGCCGGCCATCGCACCGCGTTCCAGAAGAAGCTCGTCGACCAGCCGCTGATGACCAACGTGCTCGCCGATCTCGCGCTCGAAGCGGAAGCCGCCATCGCGCTGACGTTCCGGCTGGCGCGCGCCTATGACGAGACCGATGCAGCGGCGCTGGCGTTCCGCCGCGCGGTGACGCCGGCGGCAAAATTCTGGATCTGCAAGCGGGCGCCGGCGCTCGTGGTGGAGGCGATGGAGGTGCTCGGCGGCAGCGGTTATGTCGAGGACAGCGTGCTGCCGCGGATTTACCGCGAGACGCCGGTCAACTCGATCTGGGAAGGCTCCGGCAACGTGATGTGCCTCGACGTGCTGCGCGCGCTCGGCCGCGAGCCGCAGGCGGCCGAAATGCTGCTTGCCGAGATCGGGGAGGCCGCCGCGGCCGACCGCCGGCTCGCCGCCTTCGCCGCGGCGCTCGCGGCGCGTTTGACGCAATCGGCTTTGGCCGACGAGGCGCAGGCGCGCGGTTTGAGCCGCGACCTGGTGCTGGCGTTGCAGGGCGCGCTCCTGGTCCGTCACGGCCCGCCGGCATTGGCGGACGCATTCTGCGTCGCGCGGCTCGGCCAGGAACGCGGCGGCGCCTTCGGCACATTGCCGCACGGTGTCGACGCCGGCGCGATTGTCGCGCGCGCCGCGCCGGTGCTGCATTAGGGTCTTGTTGCACTAAGGTCTTGGCGATCGATTCTGGCCGCTTCGCCCCGGGACGGCAGCCGCAGGCTGGTCGGCCGGCCGGCCGGCGGTCCAGGGCGACAGAGCCATGGAAAAAGCCGTAGAACCGGCGCGGAAGATCGATTAGAGGTCAGCGATCCGCCTGGTAGCCTCCGTCCGAAATTTCCGCCAGTTGTGAATTTGAAGCAGGGATCCATGACCGCGCCGCTGAAAGTCGGTCTTGCCGGACTGGGCACCGTCGGTTCGGCCGTGGTCGCGCTGTTGCAGCACGGCCGCGACAAGCTTATTGCGCGCTGCGGCCGGCCGATCGAGGTCGTCGCCGTCAACGCGCGGTCGCGGGCGAAGAAACGAGCCATCGATCTGAAGAAATTCCGCTGGGTCGCCGATCCCGTGGCGCTGGCGCAGGATCCGGCGATCGACGTGTTTGTCGAACTGATGGGTGGCGCCGGCGATCCCGCCAAACAGGCGGTGGAAAGCGCGCTCGCCGCCGGCAAGCCGGTGGTGACCGCCAACAAGGCGCTGTTGGCGCGGCACGGCCAAAAACTCGCAGCGCTGGCCGAGCGGCGTCGGGTCGCGCTCAATTTCGAGGCTTCGGTCTGCGCCGGCATTCCCATCGTCAAGACGTTGCGCGAGGGCCTCAACGGCAATTCCTTCAGCCGCATCTACGGCATCCTCAACGGCACCTGCAATTACATCCTCTCGCGCATGGAGCAGGACCGGCTCGGCTTCGACGATTGCCTGCGCGACGCGCAGCGGCTCGGCTATGCGGAAGCCGATCCGACTTTTGACGTCGAAGGCCACGACACCGCGCAAAAACTGTCGATCCTGGCGAGTCTCGCCTTCGGCACAAAGCTCGATCCCAAGGCGATCTATGTCGAGGGCATTTCGTCGATCACGCTGGCCGATCTCGATGCCGCCGGTCAGTTGGGCTACCGCGTAAAGCTGCTCGGCGTCGCGGTGAAGACCGGGGAGGGCATCGAGCAGCGTGTGCATCCGACCATGGTGCCGAAGGATTCGGCCATCGCCCAGGTCATGGGCGTGACCAACGCGGTCACGATCGATGCCGAAGGCTTGGCGCCGATCACGCTGGTCGGCCCCGGCGCCGGCGGCATGGCGACGGCTTCCGCCGTGGTGTCCGATCTTGCCGATATCGCCTGCGGGGTCCGCACGCCGCCGTTCGGCCGCCCGGCCGCGCGCATGACCGCGGTGCGCAAGGCGCCGATGCAGCATCACGAAGGCGGCTATTACATCCGGCTCTTGGCGCGCGACCGGCCGGGCTCGGCCGCGACCATCGCGCGGCGGTTGGCGCAGCAGAATATCTCGCTGGAATCCATCGTGCAGCGCCACGATGGCGCGGCGCGCGACACGGTGCGGCCGGGCCGTTCCGGCGAACCGGTGCCGGTGATCATGATCACCTATGCGACCAGCGAGGATGCGGTGCGCAAAGCTCTCGTCGCCGTGCGCCGCGACCGTGTAATCTCGGGCCGGCCGCAGGTCATCCGAATCGAGAAGAATTAGAGCATGATCCCGAAAAAGCCTGTCATGGACTTGATCCGGCGATGGATACCGGTTTTCGGCTAAGATCCATGCTCCACGGGAGCTAGGGAGCGAGGATGGCGACGATCACTGTTCCGGCAAGTCCGGCGCTGGAGCGCGTTCTCTCCATCGAGATCGTGCGCGTGACCGAGCGCGCCGCCGTCGCCGCCGCGCACTTGCGCGGGCGCGGCGCCGAGAAGAAATCCGACCAAGCCGCGGTCGACGCCATGCGCCGCGAGCTCGCCAAGCTGCCGATCGACGGCACCGTGGTGATCGGCGAGGGCGAGATGGACGAAGCGCCGATGCTGTTCATCGGCGAGAAGGTCGGCACCATGGCGGGGCCGAAGGTCGACATCGCCGTCGATCCGCTCGAAGGCACCACCTTGTGCGCCAAGAACATGCCGGGCGCCATCGCCACGCTGGCCATGGCCGATCACGGCGCCATGCTGCACGCGCCCGACATCTACATGGACAAGATCGCGATCGGGCCCGGCTACCCGAAGAACGTCGTCGATCTCGACGCGCCGGCCGACGCCAACATTTTGGCGCTCGCCAAGGCCAAGGGCGTCAAGCCGGACGCCATCACCGCCATGATCCTCGATCGGCCGCGCCACGCCGATCTCATCGCCGCGGTGCGCAAGACCGGCGCCGCGGTGAGCCTGATCACCGACGGCGACGTCGCCGGCGTCATCCATACCGCCGAGCCGGACAAGACCGGCATCGATATCTATCTCGGCATCGGCGGCGCGCCCGAAGGCGTGCTGGCGGCGGCGGCGCTGCGCTGCATCGGCGGCCAGATGCAATGCCGGCTGGTCATCGACACCGAGGAGAAGCGCGAGCGCGCCGCCAAGATGGGCATCAAAGACCCGCGCAAGAAATATTTGATCGAGGACATGGTGCGCGGCGACTGCCTGTTCGCGGCCACCGGCGTCACCGACGGCCGCATGCTGCGCGGCGTCAGATTCGGCCACGGCATCATCGAGACCGAGACCGTGGTGATGCGCTCGGCGAGCGGCACCGTGCGCCGCATCGTGGCCGAGCATCGCAAGGTCGACAAGTTCGGATGAGGCCTCGATGTTTTCACGGCAGCGCCGAGCATCCCAACGCCTTGATTTATTTACTTATTGGGCCTATATAGTATCCGGTAGGAATGATGGAGGAAAAAATGTGTGATCGCTGGCCCCGGCCTAAGTGACAATTCCGACTTGACGTCGTCGATGCATTTTCCCAGGCACGTATTCCCAGGCACGTAGCATTTATGCCTTGGTTAATTGAATAAATCGCGGGTCGCCACTTAGACTTGCAAAATCCGGATCATCAGCGGCCCGATGCTTATCCCCGGAAAGGTCCTCTGACAATTCGAGCGACCGTTTCAAGTCATCGAAGGCGTGTTCTGGTCGGTTCAGTAGGGCATTATAACAGGCTCGATTAAAGAACGCCGTGGCAATATTATATTTGTCAACGTCCGAACCAGAAGGATGCTTCTGGATGTACGGAGTAAGCGTATCTATTGCCTCCTGAACCCTGTCGAGACGCTTCAGGGCCGCGCCCTTGGCGATTATCAAAGCTCCGTCATCAGGATTCCCTTCAAGCGCCGATTCTGCAGCCGTAACAACGAATTTAAGTAGTTCGGGGTTATCACTCATCGACGCCAACATGATGATTTGTCTTGACTGTGTTCGTTCGGCCAATTGTTTCGTTTCTTCGATTTTCTTTTTATTTTCCTCAATCTCCTGTTTCATCTGTCGCGCAAACATTTGACTAACCTGGGTCAGAAATGATCGAGCTGCGAAACCTCCGATCACGCAGATAGCGGCCAAATAAATAAAGTCGGAAGGCTGAGGCTTCTTGTCATAAAATCGCATGCCTAGAAGCAAGACTTGGATCGCAAATGCACCGGCGATGCCGATAATCCCATTCAGTGTCGTAAACAGAAGACCCGGACCAAATTTGATGTGAAACTTTTCTCTGAAGGCACCGTCAGTGCCGTAGATGCAGAACGCGAAATATGACGCCAAGCCGCCAAAGAATCCACAAATCAGGATGAAGGCAACAATAGTCGAGAAATCGAATTGCATTGCCGTTGCGGCGTTCGATACATTTTCCATTGTAGCCTCATTCCATTGTAGCCTCAATTCGCGCGCCTTCGCCAGCAAAGGCACTTCGAAAGCATAAAAGGAATGATAACCGGCGCTCTCACGACTTTCCAGCAGCCTGTAATCGACAACTCTGTGTCGCCACTTTGAGCCAGATTCCTTCTACAATCAGCCGCATGCTAGAGAATCGCCTCTTCCTCGGCGTCGAAAATTCGGCGACCGGGCGCGCCTGGCGCGACCGGCTCGACGAGCGCGGCGCGTCGCGGGCGCTGGCGATCGCGCAGCGCCACGAGCTGCCCGAATTGCTGGCGCGCATCCTTGCCGGCCGCAATGTCGAGGCTGACGCGGTCGACGCCTTTCTCGATCCGACCATCAAGCGCGCGATGCCCGATCCGAATGTGCTCACGGCCATGCCGGAGGCGGCCGCGCGCATCGCCGACGCCGTGACGCGCGGCGAGAGCGTGGCGATTTTCGGCGACTACGACGTCGACGGCGCGACGTCGACCGCGTTGCTGGCGCGCTTCCTGCGCCATGGCGGCATCGAGCCGATCATCCACATTCCCGACCGGCTGTTCGAGGGCTACGGGCCGAATGTCGAGGCGGTGCGGGCGCTCGCGGCGCGCGGCGCGACGCTGTTGGTTACCGTCGATTGCGGCACCACCAGCATCGAGCCGTTGACCGAGGCCAAAGCGCTCGGCATGGACGTCGTCGTCATCGACCATCATCAGGCCGACGAAGTGCTGCCGCCGGCGCTCGCCGTCGTCAATCCGAACCGGCGCGACGATATTTCCGGCCTCGGCCATCTCGCCGCGGTCGGGCTGGTGTTCATGACCGTGGTGGCGGTCAATCGAGAATTGCGATCCCGCGGTTTTTGGACCGATGCGCGGCCGGAGCCTGATCTCTTGTCGTTCCTCGACGACGTGGCGCTCGGCACCGTCGCCGACGTGGTGCCGCTGATCGGGCTCAATCGCGCCTTCGTCGCCAAAGGATTGCTGGCGCTGCGCCGCCGCGACCGGCCGGGCCACGTCAGCCTGATGGACGTGGCGCGGCTATCCGGTCCGCCGGAAGCCTGGCACCTGGGTTTTCTGCTCGGCCCGCGCATCAATGCCGGCGGCCGCATCGGCCGCGCCGATCTCGGCGCGCGGCTGTTGATGGAGGCCGATCCGATCGAAGCGGCAAAAATCGCCGAAGAGCTCGATCGGCTGAACCGGGAGCGGCAGGCCATCGAGCAGGACACGTTGGCGCAGGCCGAAGCCGAGGCGATGGCCGCGCTCGGCATCGAGGAGAAAGGCGCCGTGGTGATCACCGCCGCCGAAGGCTGGCATCCCGGCGTCGTCGGCCTCGTTGCCGCGCGGCTGAAAGAAAAATTCAACCGGCCGGCTTTTGCCATCGCGCTCGAGCCCGGCGGCATCGGCACCGGCTCGGGCCGCTCCATCGTCGGCGTCGATATCGGCCGCGCCGTGCGCCGCGCCGTCGCCGAGGGCTTGCTGCTCAAGGGCGGCGGCCACGCCATGGCTGCCGGCGTGACGTTACGCAAGGGCGGGCTGGCGCAATTGCGCGCGTTCCTCGAAGCGACGCTCAGCGCCGACGTGGCTGCCGCGCGCCGCTTGAGCGGCCTGATGATCGACGGCGCCGTCAGCGCGGCGGGCGCCAATCGCGATCTCGTCGCCATGATCGAGCGCGCGGCACCGTTCGGCTCCGGCAATCCCGAGCCGGTCATTGCGCTGCCGGCGCACACCGTGACCTATGCCGAGGAAGTCGGGCAAGCGCATATGCGCGTGCGCCTCAAATCCGCCGACGGCGCCTCGGTCAACGCCATCGCCTTTCGCGCCGCCGGCCAAAAGCTCGGCGCCGCGCTGCTGCAAAACCGCGGCCGGCAGGTCCATGCCGCCGGCACCTTCGCGCTCGACCGCTGGCAGGGCGAGGAACGCGTGCAGTTCCGGCTCACCGATATCGCGCCCGCGGAGCCTTTTGCCGGGCGGTAGGCAGTGTGCTAAGGGCCTGCCGCCAAGGAGTACCCTGCCAATGTCCTCACTGACCCGCCGCAGCGCGTTAAGGCTCGGCGCCGGAATGACGCTCACGCTGGTCGCCGTCGACGACAGCGTGGCGACGCCCGCCGAAGCCGACGCCGAGATCGCTAAATTTGCCGGCGGCAAGGCGACCGAGAGCGGCAAGATCACGATCGATCTTCCCGAGATCGCCGAGAACGGCAATACCGTGCCGCTCGCCATCAAGGTCGACAGCCCGATGACGGCGGACGATTACGTCAGCGAGATCCGCGTCATCGGCGATGCCAATCCCAATCCGGGCATCGTCAAGTTTCATCTGACGCCGATGGCCGGACGCGCCGAAGCCGCAACCCGCATCCGCCTCGGCGGCACCGGTACCGTCACCGTGCTGGCCAAAACCTCGACCGGCAAGCTTTATGCCGAACGTAAGGTGGTCAAGGTCACGGTCGGCGGCTGCGGCGGCTGAAACAACAAACGGGCAAAACATCATGGCCGAGAAACCGCGCCTGCGCGTTCCCTCCGAAGCAAAAAAGGGCGACATCATCCAGATCAAGACGCTGATGTCGCATCCGATGGAGACCGGCTTCCGCAAGGACGAGAGCGGCAAGCCGATCCCGCGCCAAATCATCAATTCGTTCGTCTGCACCTTCAACGGCCACGAAGTGTTCCGCGCCGATCTGGAGCCGGCGATCTCAGCCAATCCGTATTTCGAGTTCACGGCGAAAGTGATGGAGAGCGGCACCTTCGCCTTCGCCTGGGTCGACGACAACGGCACCGTGACCACGGCGGAGCAGGGCATTACGGTTTCCTAAGGATTTTGTTTGCCATGGCCAAGCTCAATCTCTCGGTCGCGGTCGGCGATTACGACCGCACCCGCGCGCTGATCGACGGTGCGGTGCAGATCGACGGCGTCGATCCGGTCTATATGCAGCTCGTGCCCGAAGAGATTTTCTTTCGCGCCTTCCGCGCCGCCGAGTTCGACATTTGCGAGCTGTCGATGTCGAGCTACACGGTGAAGACGGCGCAGGGCAATTGTCCTTACATCGCGGTGCCGGCCTTCGTGTCGCGCGCCTTCCGCCACACCTCGGTCTATGTCCGCACCGACCGGGTGAAGACGCCGCAAGACCTCAAGGGCCGCAAAGTCGGCGTGCCGGAATATCAGCTCACCGCCAATGTCTGGGCGCGCGCCTTCCTGGAAGACGATTACGGCGTCAAGCGCTCGGACATCCACTGGATCCGCGGCGGCATCGAGCATGCCGGCCGGCCGGAAAAGATCACGGTGAAACTGCCGCCCGGGGTACGGCTCGACAACGCGCCCGAGGGCAAAACCATCTCGGCGCTGCTCGAGGCAGGCGACATCGACGGCTTCATCGCGCCGCGGCCGCCGACGCTCCTCGAAGGCGGCCATCCGCATATCGGCTGGCTGTTCCCCGATCCGGTCGCGGTGGCCAAGGATTATTTCAAGCGCACCGGATTTTTTCCGATCATGCACGTGGTCGGCGTGCGCCGCGAATTGGCCGAGCGCCATCCCTGGCTGCCCGGCGCGGTGCTCAAAGCCTTCGAGCAGTCGAAGCAGGCGGGATTGGCGAAATTGTCCGACACCTCGGCAACCAAAGTGACGCTGCCGTTCGTCGAGGAGCGCCTCGCCGAAGCGCGCGCCCTGATGGGTCACGATTTCTGGTCCTACGGCGTCGAGCCGAACCGCAAAGTGCTGGACTATTTTCTCGCGCAGCATCACGGCGAAGGTTTGTCGGAGCGCAAGGTCTCCGTCGACGAGCTGTTTCACCCGGCGACCTACGAGACGTTCAAGCTGTAAAATCTTCCGCCCCCGCGAAGCGGGGGAGGGGGCATAGGCGGTCTTCGGCCGCCGTTTTTTACGTAAAGTACGCCAACGCAATGCGTTGGCTGTGCCGTAGCGCGGTGGAGGGGGCGCTTGACTCCAAGCTTCGTTGTCGTCGCCGGACACTAACGTTGGCGCCGATATCCCCTTGGATCGCCGTCGTCGCGTTGAGTCCCGCGCCCCTTCCACCACGCTTCGCGTGGTCCCCCTTCCCCGCTATCGCGGGGCAGGATGAAGATTCAAATCCGATCCGGGAACTTGACGATAAAATTGTCGTGGTTCGGCATCTTCACCTTGGGCAAGGTTTGCGCGTTCATCGCTTGATCCTGTGGGATCAAATTGTTGGCGGCGAATAGGTAGGCGCAGATTGCGTAGACCTCGTTGTCGGAGAGCGTATGCGGCGTCGGCCACGGCATGGCGCGGCGGATATAGTCGAACAGCGTCGTCGGATAGGCCCAGAAATTGGCGATCGTCTTGTTCGAGGTGATGCCGTCGATGGTCAGCGGCGGATTGCCGACCAGCATATTGCTCGGGCCGCCTTTGCCGTTGTCGCCATGGCATTGGTTGCAGCCCTTGTCGACATAGAGCTTGGCGCCTTCGCTGGCGGTGCCGCTGCCCGGCGGGAGATTGCTGCCGTCGGGCAAGACGCTGATGTCCCAGGCCTTGATGTCGGCTTCGCCGACCGGCTTGCCGAGATGCGGGCTGTCGGCGGCGAACGCCGCGGCTGAGACGAAGGCGCATGTGACGAGGAGCGCGGCGGCGCGCGGCTTAAACATAGACATGCTTGATCTCCCCGGTGCTCGCAATTCCCCACGCGGTGAGGCTGTTGTAATGCTGGTTGGGAAAGCCGAGCACGTTCGGCACTTTCTTGGCCTCGCCGCGTACGGCGATGAAGTCGGCGCGCAGCGGCTGCACGGCGCCGGAATCGTCCCAGGCGCGGCTGGTGAGGGTTGCCGGCTGGCCGTCCCAACGCCACGGCATGGCGAAGCGCGTGAATGCTCTCGGGCTGACCGGGCCTTCTACCGCAGCTTCGCCCCAGCTTTTGCCGCCGTCGGCGGAGACCAGAACTTTCTCGATGCGACCGGTGCCCGAATAGGCAATGCCGGAAATCTCGTAAAAGCCCGGGCCCTTCATGGCGTAGCCGAACGACGGCTGGGTGATGAAGGATTTCACCTCGTTGACGAAGTAGAACTTGTAGGCCTTGCCGTCGGGCAACAGCGGCGAGTAGTTGCGCGACTCGTAAAAGGTCATGGCCGGTTGATCGATGACTTTGAGCCGGCGCAGGAATTTCACGTTCATGTTGCCTTCGTAGCCGGGCAGCAGGAGCCGCATCGGATAGCCGTTGCCGGGCATGATGCGCTCGCCGTTCTGGAAAAGCGCGACGATGGCGTCGTCATAGGCCTTCTTCAGCGGCACGCTGCGGGCGACCGCCAGAGAATCCGCGCCCTCGGCCACCATCCAGGTCGCCTTCGGATCGACGCCGGCTTCGTCGAGCAAGGTCGACACCGGCACGCCGGTCCATTCCGCGCAGGACACCAAGCCGTGCAGCGCCTGCAGCGGCGCCTGGATCGGCTCCGGCGAGAACATCGGCGCGCTGTTGCCGCCGCATTCGACGAAATGCTTGCGCGTCACCATCGGGTAGCGCAGCAGCGCGTCGATGGTGAACTCCAGCGGCTGCTTGACCATGCCGTGGATCACCAGCACGTGTTTTTCGGGATCGATGTCGGGAATGCCGGAATGGTTGATGGTGAAATGCAGCGCGTTCGGCGTGATGGTGCCGTTGAGCTTTTGCAGCGGCGCGCGGGCGTGCTGGGTGCGGGCGTCGCCCTTCGGATTGCTCAAGGTGCGGACGACGTCTTTTTCGTACTTTGACGGCGTCTGCAGCACAGGCGTGACGGCGCCCGGATAAAGGCTCCACTCCGGCTCGGTGAGCGGCTCGGCGGCGGCGCTGGTCAGCGTGGCGCCGGTGCCGAGCGCACCGGCGAAGGCGATGCCGCTGCCGAGCAGGGCGCGGCGATGTAGGAGACCGTTGCCGGCGATGGCTTCGAGCGGCGGCGCGACGCCGCTGCGCTGACGTTTCGACATGTTAGGCCTCCCCGGTTGGGCGCCTCTCCAGGCGCCGTTCGACTCTAAGGCGCGCGGGACCGGGCAGGCCCCGCGCTCGGCCATGTTGCCTTGTCGGCCGGCAATTGTGAACTGGGCTGGCGCCGGCTTACTCGATCGCCTCGTCGGCGAGGGCGAGCACGTCGGCTGGAACAGCGAGGCCAAGGGCTTTTGCGGTCTTGAGGTTGAGGACGAACTCAAATTTTGTCGGGAGGACGACAGGCAGGTCGGCGGGTTTCTCGCCGTTCAAAATACGGCCGACATAGATGCCTTGCTGATGATAACCCTCGGTTTGGCTGGCGCCGTAGCTGGCGAGACCGCCGGCAGCCGTGCACTCCCGCCACGGCGTGAGCATCGGCAGCCGATGCTGCAGTGCCAACGAGACAATCTGATCGACGTGGCCGCGGAAGAAGACATCCGCGGCAACTAAAGCCGCGCCAGCGCGCTGTTGGCGGAGTGTCGCGAAAGCTGTGTCGAGCTCGCCCGCCGTGCTCGCTGGTGCAACGATCAGGTGCTGGCCAAGCGCGCGAGCCGCCGCGTCCGCGTCGGCAGTGTCCGAGTTGGCGTTTGAGTTGGCTGGGTTCACCACAAAGCCGACAGCGTCCGCTCCGGGTACGGCCTTGCGCAGCAGCCCAAGCTGCTTGGCGACAACGATGTTGAACATCGTGCTGACGCCGGTGACGTTGGCGCCCGGCCTGTTCAGGCTTCCGACAAGCCCGACCTTGACGGGATCGGCGCCAATATAGAACACGATCGGAATCGCTGCGCTTGCGGCCTTGGCGGCGAGCCCGGACAGCGTCGGGCCGAGCGCTACGATAACGGCGACCTGGGTATGAGCCAATTCGTTGGCCAGCGCCGGCAATTGATCGTAGCTTCCCGCGGCGCCGCGATAAATCAACGTCACGTTCCGACCCTCGACAAAGCCCTTTTCGGCGAGGCCTTGGCGGAATGCATCGATACGGAAGGCGTCTTCCTTCTGCGTTCCGCCGCTGAGCAATCCCACGACCGGCATCGGGCGCTGTTGCGCACGTGCCGCGAACGGCCAAGCGACAGTCGTGCCGCCAATGAACGTAATGAACTCGCGCCGCGTCACTCGATCACCTCGTCGGCGAGCGCCAGCAGCGTCGGCGGGATGGCGAGACCGAGCGCCTTCGCGGTTTTGAGGTTGATCACGAACTCGAACTTGGTTGGCTGCATAACCGGCAAATCGGCGGGCTTGTCACCTTTGAGAATGCGGCCGACGTAGAGACCAGATTGGCGGTATTGGTCGACAGTGCTGGCACCGTAGCTCATCAGGCCGCCTTCGGCGGGGAAATCGCGCCGATCGTAAATCGCGGGCACCACATTGCGAGCTGCGAGCGCGATGAGTTTTTCGCGCTGGCTGTTGAAAAGTGCGTTGTTTGTCACAAGGAGTGCGCCTACCCGTTCGGAGACAAGCGCTGCAAAGGCCTTCTCGAAATCGTTTTCGGTGCTGGCTCGCAGGACATAAATCTGTAGGCCGAGGGTCGCTGCCGCAACCAGCACATCATTCGTGGAGATTTCAGTATTCGGATCGTCGGGGTTAACCAACAGTGCGAATACGTTGGATGTGGGTGCCAGGTGATGCAGCAGTTCCATTCGCTTGGGCCATAGCGCAGCACTTACCACAGTTACGGCCGTGGCGTTGCCGCCCGGCCGGTTAAAACTGGTGACAAGGCCGAGCTTCATCGGATCGCCGGCCGTGGCGAAGACAACTGGAGTCGCCGAGATTGCGGCCTTTACGGCGCGTATCTGCACATCAAGGCCGCCCGCGAAGATCGCCGACACTTGACGGCCAACCAGATCGGCTGCCAGTGCCGTCAGCCGATCAAATTGACCTTCAGCCCAGCGGAATTCGATTGTGACGTTCTGGCCCTCGACGTAACCGCTTTCTTTCAGGCCTTGGCGGAACCCCACGACGAGATGCGAGTCCGAGGCGAGCGATCTTCCGCTAAGGAATCCAATCACCGGCATTGCCGGCTGCTGCGCGCGGGCGGCGAGCGGTAACAGCACCGGCGCGGCCGCCGCGCCGCCCATGAGCGTGATGAATTCCCGCCGCCTCATTCGATCACCTCGTCGGCGGTCATTTGCACGATCATGGGCACTGTGAGGCCGAGCGCCTTGGCGGTCTTCATGTTGAGCACGAATTCGAATTTGGTGGACTGCATGACCGGCAGGTCGGCGGGCTTCTCACCCTTGAGAATCCGCCCGGCATAGATGGCCGCTTGGCGGTAGGCCTCGCTCTGGCTGGGCCCATAGCTCATCAGCCCGCCGGCCACGGCTCCCTCGCGCTCCACGTACATCGCCGGGATGGCATGGCGCGCCGCCAGTGCGGCGATACTTTCCCGCTTCGAGGTCACGAATGCGCCGGCGCCGACCAGCAGCGCGCCGGCCCCGCGTTGAACGAAGGAGGCGATGGCCGTCTCGATGTCGCTGTCGTTGTTGACGTCGATAATGATGAGTTGCAGACCGATCGCCTGGGCCGCGGCCTGCACGTCTGTTCGCTCCGCCTCGGTTCCCGGACTGCTGAGGTCCTCGAGCATGCCAATCGTCGTCGTCTTGGGAACGATCTGGCGCAGCAGTTCCAGTCGTTTCGCCCCGATCTGGGCGCCGAGCCACGACACGCCAGTGATGTTGCCACCGGGCCGGTTAAGGCTGGCGACGAGGCCGTCCTTGACCGGATCGGCGCCGGCCACGACGACGATCGGCACCGTCGTCGTTGCCGCCTTAGCCGCGGCCGCTGCACTGCTGTTCACCACCAGCACGGCGACCGGGATGCCAAGTAATTCCGCCACCAGCGCCGGCAGGCGATCTCTTTGATTCTCCGCATAGCGATATTCGATGGCGACGTTCTGCCCCGCGACGAAGCCTGCTTCCTTCAGACCATCGCCGAACGCGACGACAAGGCTCTGAAATGGGGCGAGCGACGTGCTGCGCACGAACCCGACCACCGGCAGCGCCGGCTGCTGCGCGCGCGCGGCGAGCGACGACATCACGGGCGCGGCCGCCGCGCCGCCAATCAGCGTGATGAAGTCGCGCCGTTTCATTTCGCCCCTCGATGGCATTTTCAAAAGTTCCTCGCCCAAACGTTGCCGAAGCCTAACAGAACATGGTCGTAAAATACCCGACCGTATTCACGCGAGGCTGCGCGACAAAATGGCCGAAGGTGAGGGCGTTACCCTTTCGCCGGTCGCAGCCTGACGTGGATGTTCTTCTCCTGGGTATAGGCGAGCATTTCCTCGAAACACTCTTCCCGCCCGATGCCGGACTGCTTGAAGCCGCCGAACGGCGCGCCGAGGAAATGTTTCGACACCTCGTTGATCCAGACGAAGCCGGCCTGCACCGCGGCCGCGGTGCGGTGCGCGGTGGAGAGGTCGTTGGTCCAGATCGAGGCGGTCAGGCCGTATTCGACGGCGTTGACCTGTTCGAGCATTTTGGCTTCGTCGCTCCATTTGAAGACCGACAGCACGGGCCCAAAGATCTCCTCACGCGCGATGCGCATGGTCGGTTGCACGTCGGCAAACACCGTCGGCTCGATGAAGAAGCCTTTCGCTAGCGCTGGATCGGCCGGCCGGCCGCCGCCGCAGATGAGGCGGCCGCCTTCCTGCTTGGCGCTGTCGATGAAGCCGAGGATGCGCTCGTACTGGGATTTTGAAATGATCGAGCCCATGGTGGTGGCCGGGTCGGTGGCGACGCCGGGCTTATAGTGGGCGATCTTGGCCTTCACTTTGGCGAGCACGGCCTCGTAGATTTTCTCGTGGATGAAGGCGCGGCTGGTCGAGCCGCAGGATTGCCCGCACCAGGTGAAATTCATGCCGCCAATGACGCCGTCGGCGACTTCGTCCGGATCGGCGTCCGGATAGGCGATCAGCGCGTTCTTGCCGCCGAGCTCAAGCATCACCGCCTTGAGCGTGTCGGACGCCGCCTTCATCACCGCGCGGCCGGTCGGCACCGAGCCGATCAGCGCGATCATGGCGACGCCCGGATGCGACGCCAGCGCGGCGCCGGCTTCGCGGCCGCCCGGCACGATATTGAACACCCCGGACGGCAAAATATCGCCGATCAGCTCGGCAAGCCGGAGCGACGACAGCGGCGCCTGTTCCGGCGGCTTCATCACCACGGTATTGCCGGTCGCCAGCGGCGCGGCCGATTTGCCGGCGCAGAACATGAAAGGATGGTTGAACGGAATGATGCGGCCGACGACGCCGCGCGGCTCGCGCACCGAGAAATTGACCACGTCCGGCCCCATCGGGATCGACGAGCCTTTCATTTCCGTCACCAGGCCGGCGTAGAATTCGATCTGGGCCGCTGCGATCGTCGCGTCACGCACCATCTCGGTATAGGGATTGCCGCAATCGGCGGCGTCGATCAGCGCCAGTTCTTCGGCGTGCTCGCGCAGCACATTGGCGATGCGCTTGAGCATGCGCGCGCGTTCGAGCGGCGGCGTGTCGCGCCAGGCCGGGAACGCGGTTTTGGCCGCATTCACCGCGGCGTCGATATCGGCGGCGCCGCAATCGGCCACCGGGCCGAGCGACTCGGCCGTTCCCGGATTGATGGCGTCGGCGCTGCGGCCGGAGATCGGCTTGTGCCACTTGCCGCCATAGAAGGCGTCGCGGTTCTTCGGCAGATTGAGCGGGACCGTCTTCATCGCCTTGAGCGGAACTGCTTCGTTCATGGTGTCCTCCTTACTTTTCGTCATTCCGGGGCCGAGCGAAGCGAGGAGCCCGGAATCCATATCCCCGGTGTTTCAGATACTAGAATAAGGCATGCGATAGATGGCCTACTTGGTCCCATCGCTGTCGTCAGTTGGTAGCTTAGCTGGCCCGATGCGCCATTCCGCTGGCGTAACGGCGACGCGGCGCCGACGTTCGATCTCGAATTGCTGAATCGGCTGATCGTCCCTCATGTTATGGCCGACTTCTTCGTAGAACCGTTTATGCGAACTCCAGAGTGCCACGTTAATATAGTGGACGCATTTCTCTTCATTCGTTGGGTCGTCGCATTCGATAGGCCAAGTTATGTACGGATACTCGTTGCTTTTCCTCTCCAGCTTGCTTAGAAACTCACCAATCAGGCCTTCTCTGTCCTTGATCGTATAAAGAGTTTTCCATTTTTCTCTAAATTCGACTTCGCGCTCTCTTCTGATTTTCCAATGGATGATGATTATTGAGAGCGGTGCCGTGATGTCGCGCTCGATTGCTTCAATGTCTGCCATGTCTTTCTCCCGACCCTGTGCTCTCTTCCAGAGTTTTATGTCGTCTATTGATCCGACCAGAAGGCCCTCCGATGTTCCGGTCTTGGACGCGTGAGCGAGGACGTCTCTGAATGTCACACCGGGAAATGACTTCAGTATTTCAATCTTTTCGCTCGGAGACAGATATGGCACCCGCTCGCCATTCTTGCCGTCTTTAAAATGTACGGGCAATCGCGAGCTAATTTTGTCGAAAGTAGCATCCGATACAAAGAGGTCTAGATCATTAATCTCGCGGCCAAGTGATATGCCGCGCAATGCGATAGCGGATGAGCCAAAAACGACTACAAACTCCCTCTCTTCGGGAAGAACTTTATCGATCACGTCACGCAGCAAACTAGATAGGATTTTCAACCGGGAGCTCTCTGACGGTTCATTGTGAAAATCATATCAGGATCGCGGTCGTTTATAAACACGCCTCACGTTTCGTGGTTATGGATTCCGGGCCCGCGGGCTTCGCCCGCGTCCCGGAATGACAAGTCATTTTTGCTTGATGTCGTCGAGGCCGCCGAGCTGCGCCACCAGCGCATTGGCGCCGATCGCCAGCACGAACAGCACGATGAGGATGGCGTACATGCGCGGCATGTCGAATTTTGTATAGGCGTCGATCACCATGAAGCCGATGCCGCGGTTGGACATTTTGGTCTCGGCCAATAGCGTGCCGATCAGCGCGACGCCCAGCCCAAGCCGCAGGCCGTTGATGATCGGGTGACGCATGGCCGGCAGATAGATTTTCAGCGCCATCTGCCACGGATTGGCGCGAAAGCTCTGGCCGACCTTGATCAGCACCTGGTCGATCTGGCGCATGCCGGCGGCGACATTGAGCGCGATCGGAAAGAAGCACGACACCGCGCCCATCGCGATCTTGGAGCCATAGCCGGTGCCGAACCACATGATCATGACCGGGAAGAAGATGATTTTTGGCGTCGGGCCGAGATAGTACAAATATGGCTCGAAGGCCTTGGCGAGGAATGCGTTGGCGCCGACGACAAGGCCAGCGACGATGCCCAAAATGCCGCCGATGGCGAGACCGACGGCGATCTCTTCGAGGGTCACCCACAGATTCCAATAAAAGTCGCCGCTCGAAAGCAGTTTTATCAGCGCAACGGTGACGATGCGCAACGACGGCACGACGTCGCCGTAGAACCAGCCGGAAACCGCCAACAGCTGCCAGATGAGGAGTGCCGACAGCACGATGACGGCGCGCACCAGCGTCACCGGCGTCAGCCACGGCGTGGCGCCCCGCGCGCGGGTCAGGCGGCCGATGTCAGCCATCGTTCGGCCCTTTCCGTCGCCATGAAGAACATCACGCTGACCAGGACGACGAAACAGATCGCCGCATAGGTGCCGGCGAGATCGTAGCGCTCGGCAAGCTCGTTGATGAGATGGCCGAGCCCGCCGAAATTGATCAAGAACTCGACGCCGACCACGTTGATCAAAGCGAAGATCAAGCCGAGCCGGATGCCGACGAAGATGGTCGGCAGCGCCGAGGGGAAGTAGATTTTCCAGAACTGCTGCGCCGGGGTGAGCTTGAAACTCCTGCCCACGTTGATCAGCACGCGCCGCGTCGTCGATAGCCCTTCGATGGTCTTGAGGATGACCGGCGCCAGGCCGGCGATGAAGGCGAGCACGATGATGGTCAGCGCGCTGCGGCCGAACAGCACCAGGAACAGCGGATAGGCCAGCACCAGCGGCGCCGACGCCATGGCGGCGACCCAGGTCTCGCAGGCACGGCGGAACAGCGGCACCTGATGCAGCAATACGCCGATGGCGACGCCGAACACGGTCAGCAACACGCCCGCGGCGAGGCACTCCCAGCCGGTGAGCAGGAAGCGGTGGAAAATATCCTCCTCGACGATGACCCGGCCAAAACTTTTCGCGACGTCCGAGGGCAGCGGCACGATGAAGCGGTTGATCCAGCCGGCGCGGATGAGAATTTCCACGGCGGCGAGGATCGACACGATCGAGGAAAGCCCGACAACGGATGGCAGCAAGCGGCGTGGGCCGGCAGCAGGCATTACGACGCTCCGAGCCGCGGCAACAGCGCCAAGGCGTTGCCGCGGTCGAGGGCCTCGCGTTCGGCGGGCGACATTTCCGTCTCCAGCAATTCGGCGATGCCGGCGGGTACTTTGACGAAGGGATAATCGGTCCCGAACAGGATGTGATCGGCCAAGGCCATGGCGCGCAGCGCCGCCATCGATCCCGGCGTCGTGGCATTGGCGGTGTCGTAATAGAGCTTGCGCAATTCCGGCAGCACGCCGTTGGGAGTGATTTCGGCGGCGTTCGGCCGATGGCCCAAAGTCTCCGCCATGCGGCCGGCCAGCATCGGGGTGGCGCCGCCGCCGTGCGAGAAGATGAAGCGGACATTCGCGTACTTGATCAGCGTGCCGTTGATGACGAGGCTTGCAATGGTGCGCGTGGTATCGAACGGAAATTCGATCGCTTGCGGGATCACGCCCGGCAGCACGCTGCCGCAGCACTTTGCCACCGTCGGGTGGACATAGACGAGCGCCTTGCGGCGGTTGAACTCTTCGAATACCGGCGCGAATGCCGCATCGCCGAGATATTTGCCGTCGTAGGTGCTGACGAGTCCGATGCCGTCGGCATGCAGCGTGTCGAAGGCGTATTCGATCTCTTTCAGGCTGCCTTCGATGTCGGGCAGCGGGATCGGCGCGAACAGCCCGTAGCGGCCGGGATAAGTCTTGATCTGCTCGGCGGCAAAGTCGCTCCACATCCGCGCCGCGCGGCGGCTTCCCTCGACGTCGCCGAACCATACGCCGGGGGTGGTTTGCGACACGATGGCGGTGGCGATGCCGTTGGCGTCCAACACTTCGAGCGATTGGCTCGGCGTCCATGACAGCAATGCGCTCGCCCCGAGGCTGTGGCCGAAATTGATGCGCTCGTGCTCCTCCTTCATGTATTGCGGCGGCAGGAAGTGGTGATGCATGTCGATGCGCTTCCGCGCAGGCTTCGGCGCCGGCGTTTGCGCGCGCACGGCCGGCGCCGCGAGCGCGGTCGCGGCGGCGGCGGCGGCGGCCAATCCGGATGCGAGAAAGTTTCTCCGGGGCAGGCAGCAGCCGCATGCGAACAAGGCCATGGTCGTTCCTCCTAAGAATGCTGGCCCGAGTGCAGCGCGCGGGATTCGTCGTCGCTCAAGCCGCGGCTCGCTTCCTCGCGCAGATCGCTCCATATTTGCGCGACATAGCGGCCAAAAGCTTCGCTCGACACGATCTCCGAGGTGCGCGGCCGCGGCAGCTTGATATCGACCATGCGCTTCACCCGGCCGGGGCGATAGGTCATCACCAGGATGCGGTCGGCAAGCTGCACCGCCTCGGTGATGTTGTGGGTGATCAACAGCGTGGTCTGCTTCAGCTGCTGCTGGATCTGCAGCACCTTGTCGCCGAGCAGAAGCCGGGTCTGCTCGTCAAGCGCCGCGAACGGCTCGTCCATCAGCAGGATTTTCGGCTCGGACGCCAGCGTGCGCGCCATCGACACGCGCTGGCGCATGCCGCCGGACAATTCCGCCGGATAGCGCTTCTCGAAACCGTCGAGACCGACCATGGACACGAAATGCCGGGCGCGCTCGGTGCGCTCGCGTTTCGCCATGCCGGCGATTTCCAGCGGGAAGGCGACATTGTCGACGACATTGCGCCAGGGAAACGTCGATTCCTCCTGGAATACCATGCCGATCGAAGCGTGCGGGCCGTAGACCTTTTCGCCGGCCACCGCGACCCTGCCGTCGTAGCCGCCCAAAAGTCCGCCGATGATGTTGAACAAGGTCGACTTGCCGCATCCGGACGGGCCGATCACGGCAAGGAATTCGCCGGGCGCTACGGTGAACGACACGTTGTCGAGCGCGGTGACGCCGTCCTCGGCGGTGCCGAAGCGCATGACGATGTCGTCGACGACGAGCAGCGCGGGTCCGCTCTCTGCCTGCGGCAGCGGCGTCACGCGATTGACCGTCGACACGGTGGCCATGGTTTGGCCCTTCGGCGTTCTAATTTCCGGCGCGCGTCATCGCCTGCGTCATGACCGCGGTGTAACCGGGCTCGACGCGGACATCGACCACGGCGACGCCGCCGGCGTCGACTTCGGCGATCGCCTTTTCCAGGGCCGTTGCAAGATCAACCGGCTTGGTGATCGGGCCGAAGCCGACGGCACCCTGGGCGCGGCCCATGGCGGCGAGATCGACTTCCGGCTCCGACATACGCTGGCCGATCCACTTGTTCTCGACCGGCCGGTTGCGCATGCGCGCCATCCGCTCCTGGTGCAGCTCGTCGTTATAGAACGAGCGATTGTTGGCGAGCACGAACAGCAGCGGGATCTTGTAATGCACCGCCGTCCATACCGCGGTGACGCCCATCAAAAAATCGCCGTCGCCGCAGATCGCGATCGGCAGCCGGCCGGAGCCCTTGAGCGCCAGCGCCGCGCCGACCGAAATGCCCGGGCCGCCGCCGACGCCGCCGCCGCCGTCGGAGCCGACATAATCGAGCGGATGCTTGAACGTCGCCCAGGTGTCGTCCCACGACAGCGGCAGATGGGTGTAGGTGACCGGGCGGTCCTTGAGCACTTTGCGCAAGGCGCGCGCGATGTGCTCGTTGGTAAAACCCGACGGCTCCTTGTCGGACATCGCGCGTGCGCTCGGCAGCGCGTGCGGCCTTGTGCTCTTGCCGATTGCCGCGACCAGTTCCGGCACCACCAGATCGGGATCGGCGGAGAGAATGAGATCGACCGGCGGCAGCGCCTGGTGGTCCATGCTCCAGCCGTTGTGGATGCGGTGGTCGAGCGAAATCTGGATCACTTTCGCCGACGGATTGGGACCGGCATAGCGCATGGCGCCGGCGAGATCGACCCAATCGAGGCTCAGCACCACGTCGACGTTCTTCAAGCCCTCGACGCTCTCGGGCGAGATCGCCCGCGGCGCGCCCATATAGAGCGGATGATCGGTCGGGAAAGTCGCGCCGATTTTCAGATCGCTGACGACGCGGGCATTGAGCGCCTCGGCGAGCGCGACGCGGGCGTTCCAGGCCTCTTCGCTGCGCGAGGCGCGGCCGGCGAGGATCAGCACCTGCTTGGCATCTTTCAGCATCGCCGCCGCCTGCTTCACCAGATCGGCCGGCGCCGCCGTCGAAACCTGTGGCATGAAGCGGGCGACGTCGATCGCCGGCAATTGCTCGGCGACTTTCATCTCCTGCAATTCGGCGTCGAAATTGATGTAGACCGGGCCTTGCGGCGCGGTGTTGGAAATCCAGGTGCCGCGCAAAATCGCCTCGCGCGCGGCGCCGGGCGAAGCCGGCTGGTCGTCCCACTTGGTGTATTCGCGCACCAGCGCGCCCTGGTCGCGCGCGGTGTGGATCCAGTCGATCCAGGGCCGGCGCTTGACCGCGTCGACCGGGCCGGTGGCGCCCAGCACCAGCATCGGCATGCGATCGCACCAGGCGTTGAACATCGCCATGGATGCGTGCAGCAGCCCGACATTGGAATGCACCGCGGCGGCCATGGCCTTGCCGGTGACCTTTGCGTAACCGTGGGCGATGGCGACGGCAGCTTCCTCATGCAGGCAGAGCAGCATCTGCGGCGAGGAATTGCCGAGATAATTGACGATCGAGTCGTGCAGGCCGCGATAGCTCGCGCCCGGGGTCAGGGCGATATAGGGAATGTCGAGGGAACGCAGCGCATCGGCGATCACGTCGCTGCCGAAACCGGGCGCATTGGCGCCGGCCGGCGTCGGGCGCTCGAGGCCTGCGACCGCGGGGTCGGCGGCATTGATTTTGGCGCGTGCGATCGCGGATTGGGACGGCGTCATGGCGGGCATTTCCTCGTGGTTGGAGTTTTAGGGCAGGTTTAAGCCGCATCCAACCGGATCACGAGCCCTTGCGCAACCGGGCGAGCAGTCCGACGCCGGCATAACCAGCCGGAACGTCACTCGTGCGCGGCCTGCGCGGTCTCGCCGCCGCGCAGTTTCTCGATGAGCAGCGTCAGGCTGTTGGCAAAGCTCTCGACGTCAAAACCTCGCGGATCGTCGTGGCCGTTGCGGATATTGGCATCGATGGCGGCATGAAACGCCGGAACCAGCCAGTGCCCGGCGCGGACGCTGGCGATGGCGTAAAGCAGCGCGAGGCGGTCGTATTGCGCGGTGGTGAAGCTCGGGCTCGGCGGCTGCGCGTCGTTATGGCGGCCATATCCCGGCGCGTTGCGCCGCGGCTGGATCATTTCGACGTGCAGGAACAGTCCCTTCAACGTGCCGACGAAATCCACCGCGCGCTCGAATTTCGTCTCGCGCCAGGGGGTTGCGAAATCGTGGTCCACGATCATGTCGCCGGAACGATTGACGACGACGTGGGCTTTGCCCCAGCCGTCGGCGCAATAGTAGTTTTTCAGATTGTTGAACCGCGCCGTCGAATCGACGTCGTCCGGAAACGAGCGGTGGCCGTAGTTCGGCCCGCTGGTATCGTGGATGACGAAATAGCGCGCCGCGGGCGCCTCCGCATTGTTGTCTAAAGCGCGCGACACCGGTTGCCACAGATTCGCGGCAAAATCCTCAAAACCTTGGTTCGACAGATAAGCGCTCAAAATCTCGCGCGACGGCAGCCCGGTGTCGCGGCCGATGCGGCTCGCCAGAGCGTCGGGCAGGCTTTGCAGCGGCGGGCCGAGATTGCGCGTCTGATCGAGGCCGCGCATCAGGCACTTGGCCTGCTCGACCGGCGTGCCGCGATATTCGAGCGAGTCGAGATTGAAGTCGCACTTGCCCATGTTTTTGAGAAAAACTTTCGGCAGTGACCGGTGCGGCATGCAGGTTTGGCTCAATGCGACCTGCGCCGAGGCAAACAGCATCATGCCGGCCAGCGCCGCGCTGACGGCCGGCGGCAGGCGCGAGGCGAGTGGGATGTTTTGCGGCACGGCCACGATTGAGATCCCAAGCTTAAAAGCTTGCGCACTATCGCTATCAACGCGCGTCCTGCCAAGGCCGTGCCCCGGTGTTTGAGCACGACAGCGCGGCGTTTCTGCCGTGCAGCGGATTTAGGGTAGGGCGCCGACGATGAATGGATGTTCAGAAATGCGGCGCAGGGCACCGCCGCGGGCTTAGTCCTTGGCCCGTTCGACGTAACTGCCGTCGGCGGTCATCACCACGATCCTGGTGCCGGTCGAGACGAAGGGCGGCACCATGGTGCGCACGCCGTTCGACAGCACCGCGGGCTTATAGGAGGAGGCCGCCGTCTGGCTCTTGATGGTGGGCTCGGTTTCGACCACTTCGAGCACCGCTTTGGCCGGCAGCTCGATCGATACCGGAACGCTCTCGTGCATGGCGATGGTCACCTCCATCTCGGGCTGCAAATAGGCGGCCTGGTCGCCGACAATGTCGGTCTGGAGCGTGACCTGGTCGTAGCTCTCCATATTCATGAAGTGAAAGCCTTCGCCGTCCTGGTACATGAACTGGTGCTTGCGGTCCTCGACGAAGGCGCGCTCGACCTGGTCGGTGGTCTTGAACCGCATCGACATCTTCACGCCGTCGGCGATGCGGCGGACGTCCATCTGGGTCACCGGGGTGCCCTTGCCGGGATGGATGTTCTCGGTGGCGACGATGACCCCGAGCTTGCCGTCGATTTCGACGATATTGCCTTTACGCAGCGAACTGGCGATGACTCTCACGGCTTCCTCAATGTTTCGGGCTCGAATCTGGCCGCACCATACCCATCCTGAGACTTCCCGCTAGTTATTTTCTCTCTGGCCTTCGGACAAGGACATGGTGGACAAAGACTTGGCGGACAAAGACTTGGCGGACAAAGACTTGGCGGACAAAGACTTGGCGGACAAAGACTTGGCGGACAAAGACTTGGCGGACAAAGACTTGGCGGACAAGGATATGCCGGACACCTGTTCGTCGCCGTTTTGGCACCCAAAGGTCCATGCCGACCGCCGGCCGGCGCTGTTGGCGCGGGGCCGCATTGTCGCCGCGCTGCGCGCCTGGTTTGCGGCTGCTGATTTCGTCGAGGTCGAGACCGGGGCGCTGCAGGTCTCGCCCGGCAACGAGATGCACCTGCACGCCTTTGTCACCACGCTTGTGGCGCCCGACGGCGGGCGGTCGCCGCTTTACCTGCGCACCTCGCCGGAATTCGCCTGCAAAAAACTGCTCGCAGCGGGGGAGCGCCGCATCGTCGAATTCGCCAAAGTTTTTCGCAACCGCGAGCGCGGCGCGCTGCATGCGCCGGAATTCACGCTGGTCGAATGGTATCGCGCCGGCGAACCCTATCAGGCGCTGATGGCCGACTGCGCCGCGATTTTGGCGCAAGCGGCCGAGGCGGCGGGAACGACAGAGTTCCGCTTTCGCGGCCGCACCGCCGACCCGTTCGCCGCCCCGGAGCGGCTGACGGTGGCGGAGGCGTTTGAAAAATTCGCCGGTATCGATCTGTTGGCAACGTTGCCGGACGGCAAGCCCGACCGCGCGCTGTTCGCCCGCGCCGCGCAGGCGGCCGGCATCCGCATCGCCGATGACGACAGTTGGGGCGATATTTTCAGCCGCGTACTGGTCGAGCGCATCGAGGGCAATCTCGGCAACGGCCGCGCCACAATTCTCGATGAATATCCCGCCGAGCAGGCGGCGCTGGCGCGCACGTCGCGGAAAAATCCGCGCGTCGCCGAACGCTTCGAGCTTTATGTCTGCGGCGTCGAAATTGCCAACGGCTTTGCCGAGCTCACCGACCCCGCGGAGCAGCGGCGCCGGCTGGATCACGAGATGGCGGAGAAAGAACGCATCTACGGCGAGCGCTATCCGCTCGACGAAGATTTTTTGGCCGCGCTCGCGGCGATGCCGGAAGCCTCAGGCATCGCACTCGGTCTCGACCGCTTGGTGATGCTGGCGACGGGCGCGTCGCGCATCGACCAGGTGTTGTGGAATCCGACTATTTACTGACCATCACATTAAGAATGGCCGTGGTGCCGTCCTGCACTTTCCTCAATCCTGTTTGCAGCGAGCGTAGCCCGGATTGAACGAAGTGAAATCCGGGGGCGGCCTTCAAGGCTGGTCCATCGTTCCCGGATTTCGCTGCGCTCAATCCGGGCTACTTGCTACTTACTGACCATGACATTGAGGATTGCCGTCGTGCCGTCCTGCACCTTCTTCAATCCGGTTTGCAGCGCCGCTTTCAGCTTGTCCGGTTGCTCGACCCGCTCGCCGTGCAGGCCGAAATGCGCGCCCAGCGCGTCATAATCGAAGCCGTTGAGGCGCGAGCCGAGATGCATCTTGGCGTTCTCGGCGGCGCCGTCGGGATAGTGATGGACGTGGCCCTTCTGCATCGCCATGTAGCCCTTGTTGTTGAAGATCACGATCAGGATCGGCAGGTCGTGCTGTTTTGAGGCGCCGAGCGCCTGGATCACCGGGTTGTAGAGAAAGCCGCCGTCGCCGACGAGGAGTGCCACCGGCCGTTTTGGGGCGGCGAGCTTGACGCCGAGCGCAGTGCCCAGCCCTTGGCCCAGCCCGCCAAAGCCGCGGAAGAAACTTTGCGGCGTGGTGAAGGGCAGATGCTGGCGCAGTACCGGGCCGTGCAGAATGGTCTCGTCCACGTAGATGGTGTCCGCCGGCATCACTTCGGCGAGCGCGCCGATCAGCGCGAGCGGATCGATCGCCTTGCCGCCACCGTTGGCCTTGGCCTTTTCGGCCTTAAGGCCGGCGGCGAAGGCGTCGTGCTGCTTGGTCCAATGCTCGCGGCGCTTCTTCACGGCCTCGGCGTCGATCTTCGCCGCGCGCACGGATTTGGTCAGCGCCTGCAGCGCGGCGCCGATGTCGCCTTCGAGATAAACATCGGCATGCAGCTGCTGATAGATCATGTGGCCTTTGAACTGGTTCTCGTTGATCGAGACGATCTTGCCCTTGGTCGGCTTGGTGTGCGGCGGGTACCAGGGCGCGCGGCCGCCGACGAGAAGAACGAGATCGGCGTCCTTGAGATGCTCGTAGCTGGCGACCCCGAGATAGAGCGGGTGGTCGGTCGGGAAATTGGCAAAATTGGCGACGCGGCCCCACATCGCCGGGATCGCCAATAGGTCGGCAAGCTCGACCAGCGCCTTGAACGCCGCCGGATCGCGGCCGGACTGCTCGGCGACGATCACCGGATTTTTGGCCGCGAGCAGGAGGCCGGCGACCTTCTCCACTTCGCCGGCATGCGGCTCGAGGCGCGGCGCAAACGGCACGTCGCGATCGTTCTCGGGCGGTGTCCAATCATGCAGCATGTGCTCGAGCGCGACGTTGAGGTAGATCGGGCCCTTGGGCGTGCGCTGCGCCATCTCGCCGGCGCGGATCACCTGCTCGTGGAGCGTGAACGGGCTCGTCACCGGCCGCGCCTGCTTGGTGATGTTCTCGACGAAGCGCTCGATGCCGCCGACGCTCAAGCCGCCGTACCATTGCTGCTCGATCGGCAGCGCCGGATCCTCGCCCAGCGTATTGGACTCGCCCGACATCACGATCATCGGCACTTCCGATTGCAGCGCGCCGTGCACGCCCATGGAGCCTTGCAGGAGGCCGACGCCGGCGTGCACCAGCACCGCCTGCGGCCGGCCGGTCATCAGCGTGTAGCCGGTCGCCATATTGACGGCGAGCGTCTCGTGCCAGCAGTCGATATAGGCCGGGCCGGCGCGGTTGCCGGTCTTTTGCCGCACCAGCGCCTCCCAGACCGGCGACCATTCCGATCCCGGCGACGACAAGATGTAGTCGATCTTCAGTTTCCGGAACGCTTCCAGGATCGCTTCCCCGCCGTCCATGTAGTTTTTCATTGCGTCCATCTTCTTTGCAGGTTGCATACCCAACACTCAAATCGGTCGCTTCGCAATGCCACTCAGCTGGCCCGGCGCTGCCCGTTCAAGACTTGCGGAAGGCCTCGAGCGGCATGATCTGCGAGACCGTCTGCACACCCGTGGTGGAATGTACCTTCGCTGCCCACTGGTCTTCGCCGAACTCGCCATCGTCCTTGCCGGCTTGCACCAGCAGCTTGAGCGGATTGCTGCCGAGCGCGACGCCCCAAAGGGCGTTTTTGCACAGCACGATGTCGCCGGGCTGCGGGTCGGGCGCGGTGGCCAGGAAAGCTTTCAGTCCATGTGCACGCGCGTAGTTCATGACATCGTCGTCCGATGCGTCGTCGAGACCAGACAATGAAACACCGAATGCCGCCGCGATTTCGGTCAGAAACGCACCCGGCTGATGCAGTTTGCGGCCGGACGGGGCGGTTTCAACTCCCCAAAGTCTAGTTATTTTGACCATCGCCGCTTGGTCGGGTGGGGACTGATCCTTCCACCAGGTACGCAGGGTCGGCGTTGGGCGCCAAGCGTAGTTGAGGTTGAGGGCCTTCGCTTTGAAGTCCAGCGTCTCCGGATCGATTGTCGGCGCTCCGGTCATTTCAGCAACGCAGCCATCCTCGCGCACGCTGGTTGCGATCCAGAACGAAAGATCGCTGGCAATGAGGAGGTCGCCGACGTGTGTCCCGCCGGGATAGGAAACGCCGAACGGGACCTCGACGCGCTGCAGCGGCACAACGCCGTCACCGTGACAGTCCGCGGTGCGCAGGACATCGAGCACGCTGCCGTCCTCGAAGGGAACGGCCATGCTGGCGACTGTCTGCTGCACGCCGTCGACCACCGGCCCCGCTTTCTCCGCGAAGGCCGTGTTCGCCTGTTCGACCTGATCCGCCGCTTGAACGGCGTCGAGCGCCCCCTTCAAATCGTCGGCGTCGGAGGGCTGGGCGTAGCCGTCCCCCATTGCCGGCTCTTCGACGACTACATCGCCGTTGTCTTCGGCATTGGCCGCGAACGCCGCCATCCGGGCCGCATCGGGAGCGGTCGCGGCGGGAAAGGCTTTGTTCTCGCTGCGCGGGCCGGCATACAGTCCCATCCAGATGCCCCAGTCCCCGAACGGGGGATCGGGCAGGCCATTGGCTCTGGCCCAGCGACCCGGCACGCTTCCTGGTACCACTTTCCACTTTCGCTTGCTTGGGTCGGGATCGTCCTTGGGCCAATAATGTTTCGCGACAATGTAATCCAGGCGGGATGCATAGCTTTTGTCGCCGGTGTAGTCGTCGCCCAATGCCAGCGCCGCGAACGCCGTGGCAAAGTCTTCGTGCACGTCGGTCAGCGAATAGGGGCTGTACATTCCAACCGACTGAAGGTCTTGGGGGTTGTGGAAAGTGTAGATATTGCGCAGCCCGACTACGCGTTTGAGGAACTGATGGCCGGTAATGGCATTGGGCGTGATCCGGCTGCCGCTCTTGCGGAACATCATTGCCAAACTGGGGTCGTTGATCGTCCACCCCGTTGCCTTGGCGTAATCGGTGAGCGCGTCGCTCGGATGCAGGACGTAGAACTGCAGCATCAGAAGCGGGAAAGCCAACAGAATGGGAATTAGGTCAGCCTTGAACAATTCCCGAGCTGCAAACGCCAAATAGATGATGAGCCACCATCGCTCGACATCGGGGATGGCCGTGTTGCAGAGCGCACAGTGCGACATTTCGTGAATGAAGGTGCGTACGAAAGATTTGTCGGAGTGGTCGTCGTCGTCGGAAAGATTGATGGGCCCGTCGACTGGAAGCGCGCTGACATATTCGTCGGCAATGAGAATAACTCGCTTCGGCAGCGGCAGGTGCATGCCTTCGATCTTGTCCCCCAGCCCTTTGACTCGCACGATCGCCACTTCGCCGACGCTGTTCTTGAATTGAGCCGGTAATTGGTCGAGCGCGTCCCACATCAGCTTGGCGGCGCGATAGCCGTGGATATCGTCCCATCTCGCGCACGGGATTGGGCCGAAGGAGTCGGCGAGGTAAGGCTCGCCGCTGCTCTGCATCAGCCCCTTACCGAGCATGCTCCTGACTCTTGCTTGCCGTACGTAGGGCTGGCCATCGATAGTCACTTTGGCCGTCACCGTGGCGGTCGGGTTGCGGTACTCGTCATAGGCCTTGAACTGCCCGGTCTTTGCGTCGATGGTGCCAACGCCAGTGGCCAGGGGAGAAATCGACCATTCCGCCGAGGCCGGCTTGTTGTCCACTTGCAGCGAAAAATTCGTAACGAGGCCGGGCCAGGTCAGCAGGCTTGGCGGGGAGATCACAAGCTTTGGTTTCGAGCCGGTGGCCATAAGTCACTCCTGGAACGGCATTCGTGGTAATCTGAAATCATATTCTGCTCCGCAAAGCGACATTCGCTCAGCGGTCATTGCTGCACGCATTGTAGCCACCATCGAGTGCATTACTCTTCAACGACGCCGTGGCGCACGGGCGATGCCTTGCCCGCGGGGCACCGCATCGAGCATAAGGGGCTTGCTGCCGTGAATCGAGGCACCCCATGAGTTCTGCCGCCCGAAAAACCTTGCGCACGCCGTCCGCTCTCGCCGCGGCACAGCTTGTCGCCCGTGATCGGCTTGGGCCACTGGAGCAGGTGGCGGCGCGCTATGCGGTTGCCATCACGCCGGCGCTCGCCGACCTGATCGACCCGGCCGATCCGCACGATCCGATCGCGCGGCAATTCGTGCCCGATGCGCGTGAGTTGGACATGGCGCCGGGGGAAAGCCGTGACCCGATCGGCGACGAGGCGCACAGCCCGGTCGAGGGCATCGTGCACCGCTACCCGGACCGGGTGCTGCTCAAGCTAGTCAATGCCTGCGCGGTCTATTGCCGGTTCTGTTTCCGCCGCGAGATGGTCGGGCCTGGGCGGGGCGGGCTTGCGCCCGCGGCGCTCGACATGGCGCTGGCCTACATCCGCAACCATCCGGAAATCTGGGAAGTCATTTTAACCGGCGGCGATCCGCTGGTGCTGTCGGCGCGCCGCCTCAAAGATGTGGTGCGGCGGCTTGCCTCGATCGGCCATGTCAAAGTGATCCGCGTGCACAGCCGCGTGCCGGTCGCCGCGCCGGAGCGGGTCACGGCCGCCTTGGTACGCGCGCTACGCACCGACAAAGCGACCTTCGTCGTGCTCCATGCCAATCATCCGCGGGAGCTCACGGCAAAAGTCCGCGCCGCCTGCGCGCGCATGATCGACGCCGGCATTCCGATGTTGGCGCAATCGGTGCTGCTGCGCGGCGTCAACGACGATGCCGAGACGCTCGGCGCATTGCTGCGCGCGCTGGTCGAATGCCGGATCAAGCCTTATTACCTGCACCACGCCGATCTCGCGCCCGGCACGGCGCATCTGCGCACCACGATCGCGGCAGGTCAGGCGTTGATGCGGGCGCTGCACGGCCGCACGTCCGGACTTTGCCAGCCGAGCTATGTGCTCGACATTCCGGGCGGCCACGGCAAGTCACCGATCGGGCCGTGCTATTTGAGCGACGAGGGCACCGTGATCGAAGACTTCAACGGCTTGCGGCATGCCTATGCGGCAACGGCTTGCGGCGCGGCAAAGAACACCGCGGTCTCGAATTCGTAGCTGCAGGATTCGCACGACCAGGTGTGGCGCACGCAGCGCTCATTGAGATATTCGGACCAGGTGGGAGCAAGCAGCCAGGCTTGGCACTGCGGGCAAATGTTTTTGTCGTAGGTGACCAGCCGCGTAGCCGCGGTGGCCCCGGCATGGAGAGCCATGATTCCTCCTCCCTGAATCACCCCCTCCGCCCGATTGGGACGCTAGGCTTACTCTGTGGCAGCGACGTGACCGATGTGGTGGCATTTTCGTGTTCGCCGCGTCGTGGCGAGCGATTGGAAAATTGCTGCGCCGCAAATTAGCGAACATTCGATGGGATTACGGAACCGCCCGCAAGCGCGCGCGAGTTCCACCGATCACCGCCGCAGCGCCGCGGCGGGAACATCGAGCGGCGTCACGAAGGCTCGCCTAGTCTTTTTTTGGAAAATTGCGGTGACGATAAAGATCGGCACGGTGAGACGGGATTGGATCGGGTTCAGCGAGTGCGCGTATTTCGCGTTGCTTTGCACAACGTCATCGCTGATCGGCGCGTCGCCGGGGTGCGATACGGTGAGGTCGATCACTTCGTAGCCGTTGTCGCGGCACAACAGCCAGAAGAATTGCGGGTTATAGCTGAACACGCCGTGGGTCAGCATGCCGCCGGCCGGCACTTCGTGCATCATCACGCCGCCGACCCTGGCGAGATCGTGCATCACCCGGAAGGCGTTGTCCTGATTGACGACGTGCTCGGTGGTGCCGGCATTGATGACCAGGTCGAAGGACGATCGCAGCCGGTACGGCACCCGATCGCGATTGAGATCGAGCGAGGTCACGCCGCGGTGGCCGCCATATTCCACCGCATTGTAGGAAAAGCCCAGGGATTCCCAGAACGGCTGCGAGGCCGGCGCCGTTTCCGCCTGGCGCTCGATGCCGTCGACCGTGACGGTGGCCTGCTGCGCGCCAAGAAAGATCGGCCTGCGGCCGAACAGGCCGTAGAGCTCGGCCAGGGACTCGTCGGCGCGCAGGAACGAGTTGGACAATTGCTGCGCGCCGATCTCGATGACGCGCGCCCGCTCGGGCAAGCGGCCGGCCCGCCGCAGCGCGATCAGGTGCAGAAGCGTTTCAAACGCCAGGCCCACGTCCGCTGTCCTTGAATGTTCCGGCTGGGGTCATTGGCGCGCCCTAGGGGACTCGAACCCCTGTTACCGCCGTGAAAGGGCGGTGTCCTGGACCGCTAGACGAAGGGCGCGGATGAAGCGCGATCAGGTGCGCGACAATGAATGCGCCGGACATATAAAGAGGTTTGCTTTGACCGGCAAGCAAGCGGCCTCTTTGCAATCCTTTGGCGGTCATGGCCGTGGATGACGGGTCACCATTTCCCGCTATTGGGCATCGAGGTCCAGGGCTCCTTGGGCGGCAGCGCCTCGCCTTTCTGCAGGAGCTCGATGGAGTGCTTGTCGGGCGAGCGCACGAACGCCATCATGCCGTCGCGCGGCGGCCGGTTGATGGTGACGCCGGCCTTCATCAGCCGGTCGCAGAGCGCGTAGATGTCGTCGACCTCATAGGCGAGGTGGCCGAAATAGCGCGCCTCGCCGTTATCCTCGCTGTCCCAATTATAGGTCAGCTCGACCAGCGGCGCCTGGCGATTGCCCGGGCCCTTGGCGACCAGGTCGCCGTCGGCCGGCGCCGCCAGGAATACCAGCGTGTACTTGTTCTTGTCGTCGACCCGGCGGCGCACCTCGGTCAGCCCGAGCTTGTTGCAGTAGAAATCGAGCGCTGCGTCGAGATTGCGCACGCGCAGCATTGTGTGCAGATACCTCATCGTCGGACCTCCGTTCGGGTAAGTTCGGGTAAGAGAATGTCTATGCGCCAAGGATCATGGGCGAGGGTTCAGGAACGATGATCGCACCCGATCTCGATACCGCCAAGTCCCGCTTGCAGGACTTGGTCCACAAGGCTGGGACCATTGTCCCATTTACGGGGGCCGGCATTTCGACCGAATGCGGCATCCCCGATTTCCGCTCGCCCGGGGGTCTGTGGACCAAGAACAAGCCGATCCCGTTCGACGAGTTCCTGGCGAGCCAGGAGGCGCGCAACGAATCCTGGCGGCGGCGCTTCGCCATGGCCGACCAGTTCGGCGATGCCCGGCCGGGGCGGGGACACCGGGCGCTGGCGAGCCTCTATCGCGCCGGCAAGGTGCCCGCCGTCGTCACCCAGAATATCGACAACCTGCATCAGGCGTCGGGATTTTCCCCGCAACATGTGGTCGAGCTGCACGGCAATACGACTTTCGCCACATGCCTCGATTGCAACGATCGCTACGAACTCGCCTGGGTGCGGCAACGCATGGAGGCGGCGAACGGCTGCGCGCCCGATTGCCCAAGCTGCGGCGGCTATATCAAGACCGCGACCATCTCGTTCGGCCAGGCGATGCCCGATGCCGCAATGCAGCGCGCCCAAGACCTTGCGCTTCACTGCGATTTATTTCTGGCAATCGGCTCTTCGCTGGTGGTCTGGCCGGCGGCCGGCTTTCCGTTGCTGGCGAAACGCAACGGCGCAGAACTCGTCATCATCAATCGCGAGGCGACCGAGTTCGACGCCATCGCCGACCTTGTCGTGCGTCAGGATATCGGCACGGTGCTCGAGCCCTTTATCGTCCATTGAGCCTCGTTCCGCTAAATCCACTTTTACACAGGCAATCACGCTTTTAAGCCAGTGTTGCATTTTTGTCCTTTTCCCCCTGATGGCGAGTGTTATCTTCGATTCAAGAGATTCGTGAAGCGCCCGCGCGGGGCGTCAGCACAAGAAGCGGCGGCCACGGCGTCATGGCGTCGGACGGGATCGAAAAATCAGCTAACCCGGGACTCGGACCCGATGTCGAACTCAATGACGAGTCGGCAGCGAACGTCATTGAGGTGTCCGGCGTCATCAAGTGGTTCGACGTCGCCAAGGGTTACGGCTTCATCATTCCCGACAACGGCATGGCCGACGTGCTGCTGCACGTCACCTGCCTGCGCCGCGACGGCTACCAGACCGCCTATGAGGGCGCCCGCGTGGTCTGCGAGGTGCTGGCGCGGCCGAAGGGCCTGCAGGCCTTCCGCGTCATCTCCATGGACGAATCGACGGCGATCCATCCGGCCCAGATGCCGCCGCCGCGGACCCATGTTACGGTGGCGCCGACGAGCGGTCTCGAACGGGCACAGGTCAAATGGTTCAATCGGTTGCGTGGCTTCGGCTTCCTGACGCGCGGCGAGGGGACGCCGGATATTTTCGTTCACATGGAAACATTGCGCCGGTTCGGCATGACGGAACTGCGCCCCGGCCAGTTCGTGCTGGTGCGCTACGGACCGGGCCCGAAGGGCATGATGGCGGCCGAAGTCCGCCCCGAAAGCGGCGGCCTTATATCCCACTAGCAGCCGGGCGCCTTGCCTCAGCCATGCCGGCGGCGGCGCGCCTTGCCGCGGCATTGCTGGTCGGTGCCTGTGTCCTCGTCTTCCTCGCGTCGGCGCAGGCGACCGAGCAGGATACCCTTGAGATCGTCAGCGCCTCGGGCGTCCACGCCTTCACCATCGAGCTTGCGGTCAACGACCAGGAACGCGAACGCGGCCTGATGTTCCGTAAGGAGCTGCCGGAAGGCCAGGGCATGCTGTTCGACTTCGAGCATGACCAGCCGGTCGCGTTCTGGATGCACAATACCTACATCCCGCTGGACATGATTTTCATCCGCAGCGACGGCCGCATCGCCCGCATCGAGGAGAACGCCAAGCCGGAATCGGACCGCCTCATCCCGTCCGGCACGCCGGTGCGCGCGGTGCTCGAAGTGATCGGCGGGACGGCGCGCCAACTCGGCATCAAGCAGGGCGACCGGGTGGCCGGCTCGATCTTCGGCAAAGGCCACTGAGCGGCGTGCCGGCGGCCGGTTCCTCGGCTTGCTGGGGGTCGGCGAACGATGTATCCACAAGCCGCGACCGGCGGGGTATAGCGCAGCCTGGTAGCGCGGCAGTTTTGGGTACTGCAGGTCGCAGGTTCAAATCCTGCTGCCCCGACCAGCCAAGCCCTTGATTGCACTCAAGGTGATTCTGACAAATCGCGATTGATTCTGACATGGCGTTCTGACGGCGTTTCCGCGTTCGCCCCTTAACCACGCGATTGGTGTTTTTGGCGCGCTGAATTCAATCTTTGATTGCACTCTCGGGCCGGACGCGCGATCTTGTCGTCGCCAGAGCGAGGGAGATTGCGATGCAGGCAAAATGGCCTCGGAATATGGCACGGCGTGAATTTCTTGCACGCGGCGCGACGGGGCTGTTTGCCTCGGCGGCCTTCGGCGCCCTGGCGGGCTGCGGTGGCGCTTGGCTCGGGCGGACCGTAACGGATTCCCACGCCTCGGTGGCGAGCCCGGCGATGACGACCTGGACCGACAACAGCAACAACACCACCCTGGTCATGGTGTGGTGCGGCGGAGACGGTACAGTCTATTTCGCGAGCGGCATGGAGAAGAACGGAACGATTCAGGCGGCGCCGCTGCCGGGCGTTACCAGCCTGGAGCGGCCGGCCCTTATCCAGTTCCAAGACCGGCTGGTGCTTGGTTATATCGGCACCGACAATAATATGTGGTGCGCGCTGTCCTACGACGGCAAGACATTTCCGTCGCCGAAACAATGGTTGCTGATCGACGGGACGCCGCTGTCGCCAAGCATCGGCGGGCCCGCGCTGGTGTCGGCGCAATCCAACGTCATCACCGCCTTGACCGCACAAGCCGACCAAACGCTGCACAGCGGCTTCTCGGTCAACCCGCCGACCCTCTATGAAGACGGCGCGATCGTTGGTCCGCGGGGTCTGTTGCGCAAGAGCATCGATACGCCGGCGCTCGCCATCGCTCCGGGCGGCGGTGTACAACTCGCCTATGCCGGAGCCGATGACCCGCTCAATCACCTGACGTTGCAAGCCGATCCGCGCAGCGACAATCCGGCGCCCCCGGTCGTCTTTGACGATCTGTGTTCTGGCGGGCCGGCGCTGGTGACCACGGGCGTCGGTTACGCCGCCGCCTATGTCGGCAAGAATAACAACATTTATTTGCTTTATGGCGTCGACAAATTGGATCCCGGCAACGTGCGGCGGTGGAAGTTTCAGGACACCAGTTGGCATCCGCCGGCGGTGGCGATCGCGAACGGCGTTACCTATGTGGCCTGGATCGGTACCGATGGACCGACCTCGCCGTATCCAACCGGCTCACTCAATTTCGCTTCCTTGATCAGCATGCCGCCGATATATACGGACGGCAGCGGCTAATTCCGCTGCGCGCGGCCGCACGGCCGACGATGTTTCCGAGGAAGGCGCGATCATGACCGCCCGCATCTACAAGCCGGCCCGCACCGCGATGCAGTCGGGGACCGCCAAGACCAAGGAATGGGTGCTCGACTACGAGCCCGAAGAGCCGCGCACGATCGAGCCGCTGATGGGCTGGACCTCGTCGAGCGACATGAAGCAGCAGGTGCAACTCCACTTCGACACCAAGGACGAGGCGATCGCCTATTGCGAGCGCCATGGCGTCGCCTATCAGGTGTTCGATAGCGTGCCGCCGAAACGGGCGCGCATCTCGTATTCGGATAACTTCGCCTACGGCCGGCGCACGCCGTGGACGCACTGATCCGCCGCGACCGCGTATCTCAGCAGTATTTGTAGGATGGGTTGAGCGCAGCGAAACCCATCGCCTTGCCGTGATTGCCGCAGCGCGGCGATGGGTTTCACTTCGTTCAACGCATCCTACGGGCTCGCGGTCTTCGTTGACGCTACGTTTGCTCGATGAGTCCTCGGATCAACGTGGCCAGCGGTTTCTCGCTGCCGCCAAAACTCTCGATAGTCGCGTCGAGCATGGCGTTGGGATCAATCCGTTCCAGAGCAAAACGATGCCCGGCCTGCTCGGCAAGCGCCGTCATAA